>Ga0265314_10000107_pt1 | contig 125951 bp, 84 predicted proteins | sample 4126metaG_FD_203106 | JGI IMG/M metagenome (GOLD analysis project Ga0265314, IMG submission 203106) | Rhizosphere microbial communities from Carex aquatilis grown in University of Washington, Seatle, WA, United States - 4-1-26 metaG | ecosystem: Host-associated > Plants > Roots > Rhizosphere >... | reverse complement strand
GGGCACCCCCGGAGTGCGGCCGTCCTCGGCCGCAGGAAGGTGGCAAACTCCGAGCGTGTCGCGTCTTCTCGCACGTTTCACCTCACGCCGTCTGCGGACCGCGGCTCTATGAGCCGCAGCAACGTTGAAACCTCAGGACGCCTTACATTCACTCCCCACGCCTCCTGACCGCTCACGCCGCCACGAGTTGCAGACTCCTGTCGCGTCTTTGATCGCCCTTCCAAGCCCCGCCGCAACGTTGGAATGTCACGCCGCCTCGCTTCACCTCGCCGCGCTTCCCCCATCGCCTCAGCAGCGCTAAGGCCTCGCCCTCCCTGGCGTCTCCGCGTTCACACCGCCTCGCTCCGCGCTCTTCACCGCGTTGGTGCCAGCGGCAGAGGCGTGCTGGAGCAACGGGAGTGACGGGCCTCAGCCATCCACGCGCGGTCCCCGTAGAGACCCACGCTGCCAATATCGATTGGCCGGAACCCTAGCCCGATGGCAGGCGAGTCAGTCTTTAGTCGGAAGTCGGAGGTGCTCGCGTCCTTAAAGCCAGGTGGCGCGATCTTCGAATGCCGGTCCATGCCGAGCGCCTGCCATGCGTCAAAGCTACGACCGGAGAAGCGCAGATGCTCCGCGCCGCCGGTGTGCCAGTAGAGATTTTCGTCCCACTCCCCCAGCGGGTCATGTGCGGCCAGCCGCGCGTTCAGCGAGGGTTCGCCTTGGTTGCCTTGCTCACGGAACAAACCGCCCTGCGTCAGGTAAACGATATTTCGGCGGAAGACATTCGGGCGCTTCTCGAAGTAAGGCCAGAGCGCGAGGTTGGCCGATAGGGCAAAGATATTGTTCCGAATGACATGCTCGTGGCCGCCGTTGTTGAACATCAGCCCGCCGCTCAGGGTATTATAGACCAGATTATTCTCCACCAGGTAGCCGCCGCAGGTCGCATCCAGGTAAATCCCCCAGCCGAACGGCGGCTCGGAATAGGGCCAGATATCATGAAACACGTTGTTCCGGATCACGCTGCCGGGCGACACCCCCAGGCAATAGATAATGCCCGCGTCGCTGAGCACGCCGTGACCCAGGTGATGCACATGATTGAACTCAATCAGATTGTGATGAGTGCGGTTCGGCGTATCGTCCCAATTCCACCCCACGCTCATCCCCGAGTAGAGCAGGTCGTGAATGTCGTTATGCGAAATCCGATTGGAACTGCTCTGTGCCAGCCAGATGCCGATGCCCGCAGCGAACACGTGGCCGCCATCGAAGATGTGATTATTATCCACCAGGGTTCGACTGGTTTCCGCCGCGTCGGTCTTGGCCATGCTAGCCTCTCCCACTCGAATGCCGCCGGCGCCCAGGTCGAAGATCCGGTTACGTCGCACCACGCAATCCTTGCAACCACGCCGGAACCACACACCGTAGGTGCCCACATGCGCCACTTCGCAGTTCTCGAAACCGCAATGCAGCGCGCCGTCGGCCGTGACCGCGGCTGGCACCTCGACCGCCGCTTGGGTGCTGCTGTTGCCCTTGGGATCCCTGACCCAATCGGAATGATGGAACGTCAACCCCTTCAACGTCAGCCATTGAACCGGGGAGCCCTGGTCCGCGTTGCCCGCGAAGCGCACCAGCTCCGTGAGCACCGGTGCGATCACCTCGGTTGTTTCCAGCCGCTCTCCCCGCAATGGCCAATACGTCAGCACGCCCGTTTCACGATTCAGATACCATTCACCCGGCTGGTCGAGCCACTCGATGGCGTTTTCGACGTAATAACGCTGCGCGTCCTCCCACAGGCCAATGCCCCACCATTCCTTCAGTGGTGCCGCGAAATGGACGATATTTGAGACCGGGTCGATCGACTCGATCGGATGAATGGAGGTCTCCCAGGAATGCATCAGTACCAGGTCCACGTCAGCCAGCCGCGCGACGGGCCCTAGGTCTTTGGCTGCGAAGCCGAACTGGTCTCGAGCAACAGGCTTGGCATTGGGGATCGGCGGGCCAGGTATCAATTTGGCGATTCGGTGATAACCTGAGCTTGGTGAGCGTGCTCGCTGGCGTCGCTGCCCGTTGACGAAAAGCTGGTGGAAATACCATCGGCCCGCCTTTGCCTCGGGAACCTCCGCTTCCCACACCCGCCCCTCTTGATGAAACCCGCGAATCACGCGTCCCCCGCTGAAGACGGGCTTCTCACCTCCGTAGGCCTCAAAAGTGACCGGCGAATTCGCCGTTCCAGAATCCTGCGGCTCCAGGACGAAGGGCGAATCGAGCCAGTACCTGCCGCCGCGGATCTGGATGGAGGCAGCCCCCAACGGACCGGAGGCCTCGCGGCGAGCAGCGCGGAGCGCATCCCGGGCGCCGCTGAGCGTAGCAAACGGCCCGTCGTTTTGTTTGGCGTTTGGGGCTGGCAGTCGCCCTGACCAGTGATCGTTGCCATTCGTGCTCACGTAGAACCTCACCGGCCCGCTCACACCTGCCGGCGCGAGGAGAGCCAGTAAAAAGAGCCCTAGTGGAACGGTCAATCGGTGGGCGTGCATACTTGTCTATGCCACGCCCTTAACTTTGCACCAAGCGAAAAACCGCGTGCCCTAGGCCGCCTTCCTGCCGGATGAACGAACGATGCCATTGGCTCATCATCGACGCCTGTGTCTGGTCGCTCGCAACACATCCCCATCAAGCTTCAACGCCCCTGATCAGATTCCCGTTCACAGCCTAGCCCCTACGGCCCCTCGTCGGTAACGGTGACCGTCGCCTCGGTCTCCCCGCTCGCCGTGAGGCACGACCTGCACCTTTCATCCCGCCTTAACCTCACGTTGCGTCGGACTGATACGTCTCGGCTCGCCGAAAAGTTATTCACATGGACCGCCAATGTCCAACCCTTCCCCGCAAACTTCCCACAGTTACTAAAAATGAAAGGCCATTGAGCATTCAAACCCCAAACCCTCAATCCTCTATGAACGAGAAGCCCTCCGACCCCACTCCGCTCTCCCGCGCCAATCCCGCTCCCAGCCGGCAACCCGGCGCCCCTCAGCTCCAACGCCCCGTTTTCACCGCATTCCCGGACTCCCGCGGTCCCGATCTCACGCCCTCCAACGTCCCGCCCGCCTCCCGCATAGACACTCCGCCCCTCCGGCCTTCGGCGTTGCCCGAGCCCGCCCGCAAACCTCGCTCCGACGCCAAACTCCTCAACCTCCCCGAGAGCCAGCGCGAACAACTCGTCGACTGGCTTATCGATGGCATGTCCTATCAGGAGGCCCAGAAGAAGGTCGCCGCCGACTTTGGCGTCGAGGTCCGCTCCCTCAACCGCTTTTCGGAATTCTGGAACGCGGTCTGCCTGCCGCACATCCTTGAGTTGGGAAAACAACGTCTCGACGCGGCCAAAGCCCAAGCTGACATTGCGCTCGACGGAGCCCATTACTTCGATTTGGCCACCTTCGACTTCGTCCGCCAGCGCGCCTATCACCTCGCCAGTTCCCCGGCCAGCACCATCGAGGATATCAGCCGCGCCCTCAACCTCATCGTCCAAATTCGCAAGCTCGAGCACGCCGACCGCAAACTTGCCCTCGTCCAAAAACGAGAATCCCGCGCCGCAGAAAGCGCCGGTCCGAAGCCCGGCCCAATGCCCGCCGCCCCGGCCCAATCCCCAGTCCGCTCGCCTGCCGCCGCTACCGCCGCCTTGAAAGAGGCCTGGGAACTCTTGCGCACCTCCCCCGGCCATAAACCCAACCCCCTGGAACGCCACTTCGCCAGGCCCGCCGAGTTCAGCGCGGCGCCTCCAAGCCCGGCATACCTCACACCTCAACCCTAACCCGTCGCCCTTATGCGTTATCCCGCCTTTGGCCTCGACCTCCTCTTCCTACTCCTAATCCCCCTCCTGCTCCTACTCCTACTCTTAATCTTAATCCTACTCGTCCTCCCCATCCTCCCCCAGACCCTCTCCTTTGCACCTATGCTCGCTCTCAATTGTGCGCGCCCAGCCCGGCATTTCCTACGTAACTCTCGTGATTATCGGCTATTTCGCACTCTATTCCCGGCTACCGATAGCCTTCGCCTCTGGTCCTCGGCCGGCGGCACGCTCCTGAGTGGCCGCGAGCAGCCCTGTTGACGCGCCGCCTTTACCGCCGCACCAACCGGAAAAACCGGGTGCCGCCGTCCGCCGGCAAGACCACAAACTGTCCGGTTCCGAGCGAAATAGGGGCAAGCTCGAGGCTGGTCCATCCGCCGGAGGGCCCCCCCAAGTCAGACGTTTCTAGCTGGTAGCTCTCGCCCTCGAGATCCCAGGAGACCACCACAGTCCCCCCGCTTATCGTTATGCGCAAAGCTGGCTGTTGCTCCACGACGAACTCGGTAGCCACACCCAGAGCCAGGGCATCCGACAAGTCCAGACGCGTTTGGTTCCCGGCGGCGTCCGCCAGTTGGATGTCCTGGAGCGTCCACACCCCGGCTTCGCTGTACCGCGGCAAGGCGATGGGAACCGCGTAGGTACCGTCGAGCTCGTCGCCTGAGATCCTCATCGCGCTATTCAGGTAGGCGGCGGCATATTGCCCCTTCGATGGGCTTGCGAACGTGAACGATGCATTTCCGAAGCTGTAAAACGGGGCCACTGGTGTTGCCAAAATACCGCTCAAGTCGTCGGTGATCCGCATCGTGACGGTGATCGATTGCTCCTCAAAGGTGGGATTGATATTGGTAGCCGAGAGCGCGAATCCCACAACCCTCGGTGGCTGCGTATCTCCCAGCCCCGTTACGGTCAATTCGGTGGGAAATCCGCGCTTTAGCGCTTCCGGCAAATCCACTTGCTCCCGGTTCGAGGCCGCATCCACCACCGCCGCACTCTCGAAGCGCCAAACTCCCGGCTCGCTGAATCTAGGCAGCACCATGGTTCCGCTGTAGACCCCATCCAGAACATCCCCGGACAGTCGATCGAGAGCCCGAAAGCCCACGCCTGCGTGCTGGCTCTTGGAGGGGCTGGCGAAAGTCGCTTGCGCATAGGCCACCGCCGGCTGCCCAGGTTCGCCGATGATTCCGCTGAGGTTGTCTTTGAGCCGGGCCGTGAATTGCACCAGTTGGTTCGAGGCGCTGGCGTCTACCGTCGTCGGAGTGAAGCTCAGCTCCGCCAGATTGGGAGCCTCGCTGTCGCCTGAGCCAGTGACCGTAAACTGCGTCGGCAGACCCTGTCGTCGGAGATCCGCCAGGTCCATCGAGCGATGGTTTCCCACAGAATCCACCAGGCTGACTCCTTGTAGACTCCACACGCCGGTCTCACTGTATCTGGGAAGGACGATCGCGTTCGTCAATACTGCGTCGTAGGCGTCACCCGACGCCAGGTTCCACAGCGAGAACGACACGCCCGTTTGAGCACTCTTGGATGGGCTCATGAATGAGACGTACACCCCCGCTTTCGAGTAGCTCAGCCCAGGAGCCGAGAACCCCAGGCCACTCAAGTCGTCGGTCACGCGGGCCGTCACCCAGATCACCTGTGGGGCGAGTGAGATATCCACCTGGGTGGGGGAGAAGGAAAGACTCACCAGTTCCGGCGGAGTTACATCGCTTTCCCCGAATCCGAGCGGGCAAAGAAGTAGGGCAGGAAGGATAGCGAACCATCGACGATAAGATGTAGTCATCTTATGGCCGACAATGATCACAAAACCGTGAACAGTCAACAATTTGCGGGTTTATCCGTTAAGGCAGCAACTAGGAACCAGGCTTGCCATCCATCGTCGCTCTAGCTAACTTAGCTAAGGATGATTTCAGTCAACATGCACGAAGCGAAAACACGCCTCTCCGCGTTGGTCAAAGCTGTTGAGGAACGCGGAGAAACGGTCGTCTTGTGCCGGCACGGTAAGCCGGTTGCCGAGCTGACCAAACCGGCCTCCCGGCCGCTGAAGTTCAACCGCCTCAAGCCCCATCCCAAGCTGAGCCGAATTGAAATCAACTACGATCCTGCTGAGCCGCTCCAGCCAGACGAGTGGCCGGATCGGCTTCGATGAACCTGCTGCTCGATACGGCAGCTTTCCTCTGGCTGTGCGCGGGCGGCGGGCAACTGTCCCCTGCCGCTGCCAAGGCGCTTGCTGACCCCGCCGGTACCCCAGTGGTCTCCGCGGTGACGGCCTGGGAGATCGCCATCAAATACGCCAAAGGCAAGCTGAAGTTGCCAAGTCCTCCCGCAATCTGGTTCCCGGCGATGATCGCTCACCATCGACTGGCTTTGCTCACCATCGACGCGGCTACTGCAATCGCCTCCACCTCACTTCCGCCCATCCACGGGGACCCCTTCGACCGCTTGCTCGTTGCCACCGCGATCGAGCAACGATTGTGTTTGGTCACTCCCGACCGCTTCATCCCAAGGTACCCAGGCCTCAGAACCCTTTGGTGAATTGACGCGCGCAGGTCGTTGCGTCGGTGCCGTTAAATCTCAACTACCGTTCGCTGCCGCTTCGTGAACCGCAGACAGTGCGTGTACCCCACGGACCGGGCCAGCGCCACGGCCTTGTCCAAATCTTGGCCAACTTCCTTGGGGGCGTGAGCATCGGACCCAAACGTGATCGGGACGCGCTTGCTGGCGGCCAGCGCCAGGAAGGCAGGACTCGGGTAGATCTCCTTGCAGTCTTTGCGCAGCCCCGCCGTGTTGAGCTCGATTGCCACCCCGCTCTTGGCGGCCGCATCGAGGAATTGCTCAAACAACGGAGTGCAATCTCGCTTGGGGTAGAAACAGAATTTCTTGCAGAGATCGGCGTGGCCGATGGTGTTGAAGAGGCCTGACTGGGCCGCCATTGCTAGTCGTTCGAAATACATCGACCAAACCTCCCAGGGGTCGTGCTTGCTCCATTCTGAGAGCTTCTTGGGATTGTCGATGTCCCAAACCGGGGAAACGTAATGCACCGAGCCGATGAAGTAGTCCCAGGGGTGAGCGCCGGCCAGTTCGCGAATCCAGTCCTCAAGTCCGGGCAGGTAATCCACCTCGAGTGCCAGCTTAATCACCAGGTCCGGATGATCTCGTTGCGCCTTGCGGACTTTCTCTACGTACTCGTCGAGCTTGCCCCGAAGCAGGCGCCAGTCATCGAAGTCGTCCCGCGGCATGGGGCTATGCTCGGAGAACCCGATCTCGTCCAGCCCGACTTCCTTGGCATGGGCCGCGTACTCGACTGGCTCGCCCACGGCGTGGTAGCAGAGCGGCGTATGCATGTGGTAGTCGGCGGGCAATCGCATAGGTGGAGATGAGTCAGGTCCGCAGCATGAGGCTACCGCACGACGCGGTTTTCATTTTGCTCGCCTGATCTGTCTTGAAGGTTTTGCAGGAGCGGGGCGCCGGGCGGCGAATCGCTTCCCCTTGAGATTGGATTTCTGGGCAAGGCCCTGTCCGGAGTCACTCGGCCGTGGTCGCCTCTTCGGCTCGATCGTCTTGGGCCGGGACCTAGGCAGCAGGATGATGGGGCAGCCCTCATAGCCGAACGACCGGCGCAGACTGTCTCCGAGGTACTTTCGGTATTGGTCGCTGAACAGCTCATCGTCGTTGACAAAGAGCAGGAACGTCGGGGGCGATTGCCGGACCTGCGTGGCGTAAAAGAACTTGAGCCGGCGGCCCAAGGACGTCACCGGTTGCCGGTGCTCGATCGCCTCGTTCAGCGCGCGATTAAGCAATGCGGTGGGAATCTGCTGCCTTAGCTGAGCCGCTACGTAGCGCACTGCCTCCAGCAGGCGATCCAGGTGGAAGCCCGACTTTGCCGAAGTGAAAATGACCGGCGCGTAGTCCAAAAAGAAGAGGTGGTCCTGTACCCACTTCCCGAATTCCCCCAGCGTCGTTAGCTGTTCCGGAACCCCGTGGCGGCGTCCCTCGCGCTGTTTCTTCGCAACGATCTCCAACCGCGCCTCGCGCACCGGTTCTTCAACCAAGTCCCACTTGTTGACCACCACGATACAGGCCTTGCGGGCTTGCACGATCCGGTCCCCAATCTTCTTATCCTGCTCCAGTATCCCCGCCTCCGCATCGAGCACGAAGATGGCGATGTCGCAACGCGCAATCGATTGCTCCGCTCGATTGACGCTGAAAAACTCTACCGAATCGGCCACTTGCTTGGTTTTCCGCATCCCCGCGGTGTCGATCAGTAGATAATGCTCCGGCAGTCCGTCGGTCTGGACCGTTAGCGGGACGTCCACCGAATCCCGGGTGGTGCCCGGCACCGGGCTGACAATGACTCGCTCCGAGTTGGTTAGCGCGTTGACGATGGAGGATTTGCCGACGTTTGGCCGGCCTACGATCGCCAACTTGACCGGCCCTTGGGGCACTCGCGCGGGCTTTGCCTCCGCAGCTTCTCCGGCTTCCGGCGTAGCTTCCACGGTGTCGTCCGCCGGCGGCTCCGCCGTTTCGTTGGCCTCAGGGACCGGCAACAGCGCCAGTGCCGCGTCCATGAGCGCGTCCAGCCCTCGGCCGTGGATCGCTGAAACCGGGAACAATTTGGGAAACCCCAATTCGCTGAACTCCGTCACACTGGGTTCGGCCTTGCTGGTATCCACTTTGTTGACTGCCACCAGCACCGGCTTGGCCGAAGCACGCAGTCGGACGCTCACCTCCAAATCCAACGGCACAACACCCTCCTGGGCATTGACTACCAGGATGATGGCTTGGGCGGCATCGATCGCGAGCTTGACTTGATCCAGCGCGGCCCGCCCGATGACGTCCGCCGCCTTCTCGCCGCGGACCAGCCCGATGCCACCAGTGTCAACCAGGGTGAAGGGATGTCCCTGCCATTCCACCTCCGCGCTGATGCGGTCCCGGGTTACTCCAGGCTGATCGTGGACGATGGCGATACGTCTGCCCGCGATCCGGTTAAAGAGGGCAGATTTGCCGACGTTGGGACGACCCACTATAGCGATGAGGCCTGGCACTTGCTCAGCATGGCCGAGGGATGGCGCGCGGCAAAGTCAAAACTCAGACGCTCGCCGGCTCGGGGTGGACCCACGGGGCGCGGTAAGGCCGCCGGAGAAGGCGGTTGGCTTCCTCATCGCCGCTCACACGGCCTGCTTTCTGGTCCCAGGCTAGTGTGCGGCCCAACTGCATGGAGAGGTTCGCCAGGATCGACGAGGTGGTCGAAATGTAGCCCTGCTCGATGTCCGCCACCGGCTTGCCTCGGCTCGCGATACAATCCAGCAGGTCTCGCATGTGCTTGCGGATCGCGGGCGCGCAATGCTTTTCGAGGTCCTTCTCCGTCTTGTCCTCGGGGAATTGTTCCAGCTCGTAGGTCACGTCTTTATGAACCGCCTGGCCGTTGCCTTGAGGCGTAAAATCGTAACTGAACACGCTCGCCTTAAGCGTGCCCTTGTCGCCGTAGAAGGTCGCACTCCAGGGATAATTGGCATCAGGCGACTCGCCCCACGTTCGGTGATGCCAGACGATCTGCAGGTCGCCGTAATCGAAGGTTGCGGTCTGAGTGTCGCTGATGTTCGCGCGGCTGGCTTTGTCTACCAAGATCCCACCGCTGGAACTAACTCGCAGAGGCCACCCCAGGTCGAGCATCCAACGCACCATGTCGAACATATGGATGCACATGTCGCCCACGATCCCGTTCCCGTACTCCATGAAAGCCCGCCAACCTCGGGGATGGACCCAGGCGTTGAATGGCCTCATGGGCGCCGGCCCGGTCCACATCTCGTAATCCAAATCGGCAGGGGGTTGGCTGTCGGGCGGGTTGCCGCTGGCTCGCATGTGCCAATAACAGCAGATCTCCACCATGCCCAGCTTGCCGAGCTTTCCTTCGCGGATGATCCGGTCGCGGGCCTCGATGAGATGCGGCGTGCTCCGCCGCTGGGTACCCACTTGGACCACTCGACCGTGTTTCCTCGCCGCGGCCAGCATCGCCTGCCCTTCGATGATATCCAGGCTAATGGGCTTCTGAACATACACGTCCGCTCCGGCCTCGACCGCGGCGATCACGGGCAGGGCGTGCCAGTGGTCCGGTGTGCCGATCAGGGCAATGTCCAAGTCCTTTTCTTTGAGCATTTCTCGGTAATCGCCGTAGATGCGCGGGCGCTTCTTGGAGGCCTGCCGTGAGGCGACCATGTCAGCGGCCTCGTTGAGCATGCGCTTATCCACATCACAGAGGGACACCACCTCGACCGGCGAGACTTGCAGCAGCCGGAACAGGTCGCACTTGCCATACCAGCCGCATCCGATCAATCCAACTCGCTTAGGCTTGGGATCAAGCAATTCCGCGGCACGTGCGCCGATGCTGGTCAAAGCCAAGCCGGCGGCACCCATTTGGAGGAAATTACGGCGGTTCATGCCCATGGTATTAGACCTTAGGCCAACGGAACACAAGCCGAGGAATGCCACAGCCCAGGGCGAAGTTGCGCCGACTATGGCTTTTGGGTTATGACGTGGCGCTGATGACGCGCAAGCCTACGCGAGCATGGATGTCCTGGATCAGCGCATGAGCGATCCAGAGGCTCAACTGCGCGAGTTGGAGACCCGCTATGCGCGCTTGGAACTCCTTCATGAGGTCAGCAATGTCATCCTCTCAACCCTCGATCCCCAGGAGGCGCTTCAGTTGATCTTGAGGGAAGCGGTGCGGGTCATGCGCGCCTCTAGCGGTTCGGTGGTCCTCGTCAATCCAACCAACGGCTTCCTGGAGATCCACGCTTCTCACGGCCTGCCGCCCAACGCCGCGAACCTTCAGTTGCGCGTCGGGGAGGGGATCACCGGCTGGGTAGCGCGCACGGGCCTCCCAGCGCGGGTCGGGGAAGTGTCCGACGACCCCCGCTACATCATGCTCCGGCCCTTAGTGCGCTCGGAACTCGCGGTTCCCCTTGAGGTTAACGGCGAGCTCCGTGGCGTCCTCAACGTGGATTCGGATCGCCCCAACGCCTTCCGGGCCGAAGATGAGGATCTGCTCAAGGCCCTGTCCGAACCCGCCGCCAAGGTGATTCATCGCACCTGGCTCTACGAACAGTTGCGGCTCAAAGCCCGAATGTTCGAATCGCTGGTGAACGTCGGCCAAACCATCAACTCTGCCTGGAACGTGGATGATGCGTTGCAGGTGATCACTCGGGAGGCTTGCCTCTTGATGGGGGGCAAGATGTCCTCCTTGCTGTTGCTGGATCAGAGCCGGGAATGGCTCGACCTGAGGGCCAGTTATGGAGCTGGCTTGGCCTACATTGCCAAGCCTCGGCTCAGTGTCGCCGAGAGCCTGGTGGGCATCGTGGTCCGTCGAAAGAAGCCCTTGCAGGTGACCAACGTCCAAATCTCGAGTCGTTATCAGAGCGTCGAGGTCGCGCGGCAGGAGGGCTTGGTCAGCTTGCTCAGCGTTCCCCTCGTGTTTAGAGACCAGGCGATCGGGACCTTGAGCGTCTATACCGGCCATCCGCACAGCTTTTCCAACGAGGAGATCTACCTGCTGACTGCGCTCTCGCAGCTCTCAGCCATCGCCATCGAAAAGGCGCGTCTTTATGAGCGCGTGGTCGATTTGGAGGAACAGTTGCGCCACAACGAGAAACTCTCAGCTCTGGGGTTGTTGGCGGCGGAGGTGGCGCACGAAATTCGAAACCCTCTGGCGGTGATGAAGATGCTCTATCACTCCATGGATTTGCAGTTCGCCCAAGGTGACCCGCGCGCCCGGGACGCCCAGATCATGGGCGAAAAAATGGACCACCTGAACCGGATCGTGGAGCAGATCCTGGATTTCGCCCGGCGCACCGAACCGCAGCTTTTACTGGTCGACATCAACCAATCGCTCGACGACCTGGGTTTGCTCACGCGACATAAGCTTAAGCAACAGAACATCGAGCTGGTCCGAAAGGCCGACGCAGGCCTGCCTCGGATCATGGCCGATGCCACTCAACTCGAGCAGGCCTTTCTCAATCTGACCCTCAATGCGGTTGAGGCAATGCCCAGCGGGGGCCGGCTCACCATCACCACCAAGACCCTCCACTTGCCCCGCGCCAACCCCACTCCGACTCACGTCGAGGTTGAGTTCAAAGACAGCGGCCCGGGAATGACCGAGGACCAGCGCCACCGCGCTTTCTCCTCAATCCTCCACTCGACCAAGGCCGGTGGCAGTGGGCTTGGCCTGGTGATTGTCGGGAAGATTGTAGAAGCCCATCGCGGTAAGGTGCGGCTGATCTCCCGGCTGGGACATGGCACCGCGATCAAGCTCATTTTCCCCCTCACTTGAACCCTAAGACTCGATGATGAAGATCCCACTCCTAACCCCCTGGAAATTGCTGCGCTGGATGATGCCGGTCGTTGTCCTGGGAGTGTTGGACGCCGATGAATTCGAATGCGGTGGCGCGCGGGCGTGGCTGGCGCCCGCAGATTCCTCCGAGCATCGGAAGTACGCGCCTGACCGCGAGGTTGAGATCCAGGGAATGGTCCTGGATATCACCCCCGACTTTCACCAGCGGACCATACGTGCTGAGTCCAAATTAAACTTCAGGCCCATTGCCAAGCCTTGCCGCGAGTTGCGCTTGGACGCGGTGGACCTCGGCATTGATACCGTCACCGCCAGCGAAAGCATTCAAGGATGGCAGGCAACGGACAAGAACGTGGTGATTACCTTCGCCACGCCAATCCCGCTGGGCAAAGATGCAACCGTAACCATCCGCTATCATGCGGAGCCGAAACAGGGACTCTATTTTAGGACCCCGGAGATGGGCTACAAACCGGGCGATACCCATTTGTTCACTCAAGGCGAGGCTATCGAAGCTCGCCACTGGTTCCCTTGTTTCGACGCCCCTAACCAGAAGCTCACTTCCGAGATCGTCTGCCGAGTGCCCGAGGGCATGGTCGCCGTGGCCAATGGCCGTTTAGTGTCACAGTCGAAGGATTCTCTCAGCGGCTTGACCGCGTTCCGATGGGTACAGGACAAGCCGCATTCCAGCTACCTGATCGCCCTTGCCGCCGGTTATTTCCGCAAGCTCGAGGGGATGCATCGCGATGTGCCACTAACCTTCTACACGCCCCCCTCGGAGTTCAACGAAGCAACCAATTCGTTCCGTGACACCGCCGACATCATGACGTTCTTTGAGCGGGAGATCGGCGTCAACTATCCATGGGCGAAGTATGCGCAGGTGTGCGTCAACGACTTCGTCGCCGGGGGCATGGAAAACACCTCGATGACCATACTGACCGACGGCACCCTGTTCACCGACGCCTCGGAGAATATTCATTCGAGCCAAGGATTGGTGGCCCATGAGATGGCGCACCAATGGTTCGGCGATTTCGTCACCTGCAAGGACTGGAGCCACCTGTGGTTGAATGAGGGCTTTGCCACTTACTACGCCCATCTCTATGCCGGTTACAAGGATGGCCGCGACGAGATGCTTTACGGCCTCTACAACGATGCCCGAGGCGTGCTGGGCGCAGCTAACGACACCAAGTCCATCGTCTATCGCGAGTTCGAAACTCCCATGGAGCAGTTCAGCTACCTCGCCTATCCCAAGGGCGGCTGGGTGCTCCACATGCTTCGGTCGCAACTCGGGGAAGAGCTCTATCGAAGATGTATCAAAACCTACCTTGAGCGCCATCAGTACGGGAACGTAACCACCGACAACCTGAGCGCAGTGATCGAAGAACTTTCAGGCCGCTCGTTCGACCAGTTCTTTGATCAATACGTTTACCACGCCCACCAACCCGAGCTCGAGGTCAGCTACTCCTGGGACGAAACCACCAAGCTCGCCCGGTTGAACATCAAGCAATCGCAGGCCCTGAGCGACAAGGTGCTGTTGTTCAATGTGCCTCTGCCGATCCGCTTCAAGACTGGAGACTCGGCGATTGATCGCCAGATTATCGTGAAGGAAAAAGAGGAAGATTTTTACTTCTCGTTAGCTGAGGCGCCGGCGCGCGTCAGGATCGACCCCGAGTTTACCCTGCTGGCCAGTGTGAAGTTTCAGCCGCCAATGAGCATGCTGATCGCTCAACTGGGCGATACGAACGATGTCGTGGGCCGTCTCCTCGGGGTGGCTGCGCTTTCTGGGCGCAAAGACCACGAGGCCGCCGACCTGCTGAAGGAGCGTCTGAACGAGGACCCCTTTTACGGAGTGAGGGTAGAGGCGTCGAAGGCATTGCGCTTAGCCCAATCTGACGAGGCCCTTGAGGTGCTGTTGGCTTCGACCAATCAGCCCGACGCCCGTGTACGCCGACAGGTTCGTGAGGATATACGCGGTTTTTACCGCGAGTCAGTGCTTTCCGCTGCACGGCAGAGTCTGGGCGCGGAGAAAAACCCGGACATCTTGAGTGAGGCCATCACCACCCTCGGGCCGTATTCCAGGCCCGACATCCACGATATTCTAATCCGTTACCTCCAGTCGGAGTCCTATCACAATGTGCTCGCCAACGCCTCCATCACCACGATGCGCGCGCAGGACGATCCGGCCTACATCGCCGCGTTGTTGGACACGTTGGCCAAACATGAAGACGCATTTACCACCGGAGGGTTTATCAACGGGTTGGATGCCCTCGCGAAATTGGCGCGCAACGAGGAAAAGAAGGACGTGGTCCGCGAGTTCTTGCTCGGCCAGCTTAATCACCGCAAGAACGCGGTTCAGCGCGCTGCCATCACCGCCCTGGGGAGTCTGGGCGATCCCAAAGCGATTGCCGCCCTGGACACCTTCGCTCGCGGGCCAAAAGACAGCCCCGAACGGCAGGCGGCGGAGACCGCCGTGGCCGCGCTCCGGGCCGTCCGCAAGCCGGTTGATGACTACCAGGAGCTAAGGAACGAGGTGCTCAGCCTGGAGAAGGAGAATCGCGAAATGCGCAAACAACTCGACGAGCTAAAGAAGCAGGTTGAGGCCTCCGCCCATGGGGACGCAGCAGCGAAGAAGAAGAAAAAAAAGTGAGCCGCTTCTTCGAGCGCGAAACGCAAATTGCACAGTGCAAACGGAGCGGGAGTCAGCGCACTCCTAAAAGAGTGTCTGTCGACTAAAGGGGTCTCACCCTTGGCGATCCGAGCGGAGTCCTGAATTTGCCGCTACCAGCAAACGGTCATCCCGAGCGACACCACGTTGCGGTCATATTCACGCAGGAAGGCATCGGCGAGATTCTCCTGCGCGTTGCGTCCCAGGATGGCGGCGTAACCGGCATTCAGGGCCAGATGTTTGCTCGCCGCCCAGCCCAGCGTGGCGCTGAGGGTATACTGCCAGTCGTTCCTTCGGCAGGTGGCCAAATCTCCGCTGGTGTAATCGGAATCCAGGGCCTGCGCCCCAACGTCCAGGGAAACCGTGTCGGTCAACTTGCGCCGGTAGCTCAAGTCGAAGGTGCTGTCAAACAGCGGCACCTTTCCGATCGTCGAGACCCACTGGTATTGCCGGTACTTGATGTTGAATGCGTCTTCCTTGGTCGGCGTGAAACCAATCGAAGCTTCGGCGTAGTATTTGACTGGATCTTTGTCCGCCACCGGCGTCACGTGCACCGCGGTGTCCGCGGGATAGTGCCGGAAGTCCGGGCCCGCCTGGAGCTTGAAGTCCAGGCACCGCCAAGGTTTTCCCTCAAAACCGATGAGCAACCTGTGGTAGTCGCTGGGAGAGCTGTAGGGAGTAAAGTCGAATTGCTCCTGGTATTGGTAGCCACGCCGATAGCCGAGAGTGGCCGCAAGGGAGGGGCTGATCTGACAGCCAACATCCGCGCCGCCGTTGACGTCGTACCGATCTGAATAGTTCTGATACCCGGACACGTTCTGTTTTTGGGTCCGGTAATCAAAGTACTGCGCCGATGCCGTCGGCCGGACGAACCACTGATGCCAGTCGTACCGGAGTGTGGCTGTGCCGCGATCCTGGAGCTGCTCGCGGTGGTCGCGTAGCGTCGCTGTGCCGTACGCACTCAGGAATGCGCCCGGGTAGGTTGGACCCTCAGTGCTGCCGTGGATGTAGCCGAAGGTATTGTCGAGGCTGCAGCTGATCGGGCCTGCCTTGCTCTTGACGGCGGCTACCGCACGGTGAAGATCATAACTCTCGCTCGAAGTCTGGTGATACACTGCGAAATCTGGGGCATAGCTCACCGATAGGGTGCTGAGGTCCGAAACCCCCAGCACTGGCGCTGCGTCGAGACGGATCTTGGGGGAGACGCATGTGACCCAGGACGAACGTCCTTCCAAGGCCGGTGCGCTTCCGGCTGGAACGATGTAGCTCGCCGGAAGATACCTGGGCTCTACGCCGGAGAGAAAGACGTTATCGTCGTAGCTTTCCTTGACGGTGAGGGCACATTCGGCCAACCAGTTCGGCTTGGCAGGCAGGAGCGGGTTCGAGGACTGATCTTGGCGAAGAGTGACCGCTGCCGGTGGAGCGGGTGTGGAGGGTAAATCGTTGGACGCCAGGGCGGCCGGGGAGCCGAAGGGGCCGCAGCACAGTGTGGCCATGAGCTTGAGAGCGTCTGCTCGCCTACTTAGGGCTGGCGGTGTGGGTCGTGTTGGCACCGGTAGTGTTTTTACCGGCACGATGCCCCCAGAACTACTAAAATGTTAACTTATATCGTAGAATTAACCGGTTAGAATCGGTTACATAAGTTAACCGGTAAAACCCCTCCCCTTGGAGCTAAGGTTTCAGGTAGATGGCTGGCTGGACCAACCGGAGCTCGTGGCGGATCCCGCTCAGGCTTTCCGCGTGGCCGACCATCAAATAGCCACCAGGCACCAATCGTTGGGCGAGTCTCCGCACCAATTCCTCCTGTGTCGCGCGATCGAAATAGATCATCACGTTGCGGCATAGGATGAGCTGGAACGGCTGGGTGAACGGGTAATCCGGCTGGAGCAGGTTGAGGCTGTGGAAATCGATTTGGCGCCGGAGCTCCTCCTTCACGCGGAAATGACCCTGCCAGTTGGCCACCCCCTTCTGGAAGTAGCGCCGGAGCCATTCCGCGGAAACGCTCGCCAGCCGTGAATCTTCATACACGGCTTGCTGGGCGATTTCGAGCACGCGTGTCGAGATGTCGGTGGCGTCGAGGTGCCACTGCCGTCGCGCTGGAGGGGCGAGATATTCTGCGAGGTAGATCGCCAGAGAATAAGGCTCCTCCCCGGAGGAGCAGGCCGCGCTCCAAACCCGGAACTGGGTGTGACTCGCCTCCTGCTTCGCAAGCCATGCCGGAATGACGTTTTGCCGCAAGAAGTCGAAATGCCGCATCTCGCGGAAAAACTGAGTGTGGTTAGTGGAGATGCGATTGATCAGCGCGGCTAGCTCGTCTTGACCAGCAGGCGAGCGCAACAGATCGCAATAATCCGAGTAGTCTGCCAAACCGAGCTGTCGCAGCCGTTTCGCCAGCCGGGTAGCCACCAGGACTTTCTTGTCCGGTCCTAGATGGATACGGCTGGTTTCGTAAACCAGCCGGCGGATGAACTCATAGTCCTCCTCCGCAAGTTGCCCGAAATCTAGTCGTGGCTCGAGGTTGGTCATCGGCTCAGCCAAGGATGACTAATCCTGGCCCCAGGGGTTCACGGTGATGTCCACAAACAGCACGATGCCTTTGGTCTGGAAAGCCATCCGTTCGACGCCTCCACCGGGCACGCAGGGCGTTGAGAAATCTTCCGTGCGCCGGACGTCAGGCGGTTCAAGCCGGCAGTCCAGGCCGGCGTCGCACAGGTTGGATTTGAAGTTTCCCGTGATGATATTCAACAACTCGCCTACCGCGTCATCTACCACCGTGTCATCGCCAAGATCCTCCTCTCCGAGCCCGAGAATTCCTCCGGCGATCAAGCGGGCCGTAGCCGGGCTCATGCGCAGGTACACCATCCCGGCGGCTTTGCCGGAGAACCCGATAGTCCCCAGGGCATGGACACCTTCCAGTGGAGGGATGGAGTTCGGGTTGACGCTATCGAGTTTAAGCGAAAGCATGGTCCGGAAGGTCTTGATGAGGACCAGGGCCAGGGGCGTCCCCATAGCCAGAAGCAGCGCGCACCCCAGGCCGTTCCGCATGAGCGCAGCCTCAACCGTGTCCACGTTGTAGTCCGCCTCAGATTCGGCATCGGGATTGGCTGCCCGGAGGAGCCGGGCGCGCAGGCCCGGATCTTTGGCGATCACCCGGGCGATTTCATCCACGTCGCAGTCCTGGCGTGCGACCAGTTGAGTGAGTCTGGAGACGCTTTCCGGTTGCGCTTCAAATCCGTATCGCCGGGCCAATTCCCGGTAAGCGTTGAGGTCTTGCATAGCGTTTCTGCCTCAGGCGCCAGGCCTCAGCCTGTTGCCTTTTTCTGGAGTTGCACCACACGTCCCGCCTTCTCGATCAGCTCGTTCTCTTTGAATGGTTTGACCAAATAGTCGCGCACGCCAAGCTTGGCGATGTGCAGCACGTTGTCGCGCCCGGATTCAGCCGTGAGCATAATCACCGGAATGGTCTTCAAATCGGGGTCTTCCTTCAGCTTGGTCAGCATGGTGACTCCGTCCATCACCGGCATGGTGACATCGAGGATGATCAAATCGGGTTTCTCGCGTGCGGCGGCAGCCAGTCCCTCCTCGCCGTTGGTGGCCTCGCACATTTGGCAGTCGTAAGGTCGGAAGGCCTTGCCTACAATCAGGCGAATCGTCCGGCTGTCGTCCACGCTCAGGATCTTTGTCGGCATATCGGTAAGTAGGTTAGCTGAGACTAATGTGTAATTCCACGACAACCTGTTCACCGCAGCAGTCAAAAGCTAGCCACTCGCGTCGCACGTCGGGAATGGGTTCGACCGTGAAGGAGGCGCCGCGGATGATGGCCGGAGTGCTTACGGCACAGGGCGCGCCTGCGTCGCAAAGCCAGGATTTAAGGCCGCCGGTCAGCATATTGGTGACCTCTCCCACCACGTCGTTTACCTCGGCTTCGCCACTGAGCTCCTCCGGGGGCAACCCCAACATGGCGGCGGTAGCGCGATTGGCAAAAGGCGCCGATAGGTGCAGATAGACTACGCCGTTCGCGGATTCCCCGCCGAACCCTACACAACCGGTGACGCGTTCGGGAAAGTGCGGCGGCTCGGTCATGGGGCGGGGGACCGCCTCCATCGAAAGCATGGTGCTAAAGACGTCGGCCAGATGGCCGCTGAGGTAGTCGCGGATGCTGGGAACAGTTATGGTGTCGGACATGGTTGGAGGTTAGCCAAGGTTTGGCGTCAAGGATTTACGAATTGGGGAAGTCGGGACTCCGGCTGAACGCTGGGTTGCAGCCGAACCTGCTCGCTCTTGGAGGAGCCGCAGGATGGCATGGGGGATTGCTGAGAGCGGCAGAACGTGATCTACAACGCCTAGTTCAACGGCGCTGCGAGGCATTCCATAGACCACACAGGTCTCCTCGTCCTGGGCGATCGTCGCGGCTCCCGTTTGTTTAAGTCGTCGCATGCCCTGGGCGCCGTCGCTGCCCATTCCTGTCAGGATCACGGCAACAACATTCGCTCCAGCGCAGGCGGCTACCGAACCGAAGAGGACATCGACAGCTGGCCGAGTATGGTGCATCGGGAGGCTCTGGTTGAGCCGGACCCGATAACGCGCGCCGGTCCATTCCAAAGCCATGTGGTAATCGCCGGGAGCCACGAGGGCCAGCCCCGGCTTCAGCTCGTCGCCTTGAACTCCCTCGCGCACCTCCATCGTTGAGCACTCGTTGAGCCGCTCCGCAAAAGCCCGGGAGAAAACCGGCGGTATATGTTGCACGATGCAAATGGGAGGCAGGCCATCGGGCAGGCGAGTCAGGACGTTTTTAATGGCCTCGGTTCCGCCGGTTGAAGCGCCGATCAGAACGATTTGACGCGGATGGAACGAGCCGGTGCTGGTTGGCGAGGATACCACTCCAGTCGGTTCTTGGGGTCGACGGAGCCGCGCACGTGCGGCGCCTTTAACCCGGGCAGCAAGCTGCTCGCCGAGATCGCCCACACTCCAGGCCGAACTCGGTTTGGCCAGCACGTCCACCGCTCCGGCCTCGAGGACCGCCAGGGCGGCGCGTGAGCCCGCCTGCGTCAGAGAACTCACCACCACCACCGGCATGGGGCGATGCTGGTTGAGCACCCGCAAGAAACTCAGGCCATCCATCCGCGGCATCTCGATGTCCAGGGTCAGCACGTCGGGATTGAGCTCAAGGATCTTGTCGCGGGCGACATAAGGGTCGCAGGCGGTGCCGACGACTTCGATCTCTGGATCGGCGCTGAGCACCTCGGAGATCGCGCGCCGTACCACAGCCGAATCGTCCACCACCAGGACACGGGTTTTTTTGGTTCCGTTCATGTAATTGCCATGAGTTGTTCGACCCGCTCGGAAGCGATTCTGACCTCCGCCACCATGCTCTCCAGGCGATCCGGAGTGACTCCGAATGCTTCTGCCACACCATCGGCCACGCGGACCGCATAGGCGTCGTAACCGGGTGCTGAGCCGGCCAGATGGGCCAGGCAATCAGCCAGGTGGGCCACAACGGACAGCCCAAACTGCTGCTTCCAGACGGGGTGGTGATGGTTGGCCACCGCTTCCACGATGGCTTGGTGCAATCGCCACTCCCCCAGGAGGCAGGCGCCCACCTCGGCATGGTCGGTTCCCAGGACCTGTTTTTCCGCCTCCGAACGTGAACGCCCTTCGAGCTGGATTTGGTTGCGTATCTTGGCCTGTACCTCGGCGCTGAGCACTTGGTGGAAGACGGTCTTGCCGAAATCGTGCAGGAGACCAACCGTGAAAGCGACCGCCGCTTCCACCGGCAAATCAAGACCGGAGGAGACCAACACTTCCGCTGCAATGGCGGTTGAGAGGGAATGGCGCCATAGTTCTTTCGCTTCGATGGCATAGCCCGGCAGGGGTGCGTTCATTGACCCACTCAGGCCTAGACTCAGCACGAGTCGGAGGATTTCCTGGTATCCCAAGAGCAGAACCGCGTGGTCGACTGAGGAGACCCGCTGTTTGAGCCCAAGGGCGGAGCTGTTGCAGGCGCGCAACAGACTGGCCGTGAGTACGCTATCGCTCTTGAGAACGCCCACCACGTCCTCGCTGTCGACGGTCGGCGTGTTTAGCATTCCGATCAGCCGCACGGTGACGTGCGAGGCGGGAGTCAGGCGCTTGACCTGGGCGACGAGTTCCGGGGCGGTCATAAGGAATACAGTTCAGTGCCCGGTGATTTGACGGTCACTCGGCCGGTAGTCATATCCATGCGCAGCGTTCGAGAGGAGGCGCCTCCCACATCCTGCGTTTGAATTCGAAGTCCGTTGCGCGCCAGTAAGGCTACTAAGGCGTTGAAATTGCGTTCGCCGATGTTGAAAACCCCCTGCGGGTCCAGGAGCTGCGAGCCCCCGGCTACCCGGATCACCAGACGCGCTCGATCCCCCCCTAACTGGTAAGCGGCCTGGAAAAGGCGCGGGATCCCGGTGTCCACAAACATGTACGGCATGCTGACAGCCTTGACGGCATCGATCCGAGAATCGGGCAACATCGCATGCAACAGACCGCCGACCTTCCGGATTGGGTCGTAAATCGTAACTCCCAGGCAGGACCCCAGTGAATAGGTCACGAGATCTGCTCCCTGGTCGTTGCTGGCGACCATATCCGCGACTCCGACCACCAACGTCTTGCGTGGCGCCGGAATGACCCATTTGCCGGGTGGGCTCACAGATGGAGGCGAAAGAATGTTGGAGCAACCGAGGCATATCGGGAAGGCGGTGAGGAGAGTCTATCCAAGTCCGGACCTGCCAACGTCTCCCGGCGACCCGATACTGCCAGCGCCCTGCCGCTCTGGCCCCAAGTCATCGATCGGCGTTGGTACGGCCCACGGTCGATGTTGCTAAGAATCGATTCCATAATGAATCCGCGAACGACAACCCCGAAAGCGAGTGGCTGCGCCCTGGCTTTATATCGCCCCGCCGAGGTCAAACTTGAGCAGGATCGTTCAGCAGGATTGGCTCCTTCAGGCCGCGCTGCGGATCAGTAATGAGCCTCGATTTGAATATCAACGGGTTGCGTCGGAATCGTGACCGTCTCCTGGGCCGCGTCGAAGTTCGACGACGACCGTCCATTGATCAACACGCTCCGCAGGAGCCTGCCGTCTGGGTGGGGTAACCTGACCACCACCGCCCGCGGTGGGTTGCGGCTGGGCAGGTGTACATTCGCCGTGATCAGGTTACGGTCCGTTTGGGGCATGATGGAGTAACTGACCGGGCCAAACCGCGTGGGGGCGTTCCCTACCTGGATCCGACCGCCCGAGCGGAGCCACTCTCGGGGCACAAGTGGCGCAAGCCACAGGTCCGGGCCTCGTTCCAGGACCAGCATGAAGCGGGTCTGTTGTAGAAAGTAACCCGTCTCGTGGGTTTTATCCCACGCGCCAGAGTGATGGAAATGCTCCCAAAACGTGAGCACCTCGGGGTTGACCATGGCGGCGATGGTATTGAAATAGGATCGGATGAACGGTTTGACGTCGCCACGAAGGGCATAGATTTCAGCATTGCGAGTGTAATAGGGCTGGACCTTCGAGAAGCCGCCCAGGTTGTACCAATCGTTTGAGTTGGCTGCCGCAGGGTAATCAAACCAGCCATCGGACAGAAACTGGACGTCCTCCATGTGATCGAGCATCCGGCTTGTTTCGCGTTCGTTCGGCTCAAGCACGCCCGCGGCAACCAGTTGATGCGCCCCAACTTCCACATCGTAACACCAGCTTCGTCCTGCGTCCTGACCGGGGAAGAACTGCGCCAGGGGACCGGGGCTGTGCACCTGTGACGGATAGGCTGGTATCCAGCGCCCGTTTGACAACGGTAGGGCAGGGGATTGGGCCTGAGTCCACAGGTAAGCCCGGCGGGTCTGGCGGGCGAGCTCTCGTGCCTGGTCTTGGAAAAGAGTCCCATGCGGATCACCGATATTCTCGAGAGCGATCCCAGCCTCGCGCAGCGCGGCGCAATAGTAGGCGTTCATCGTGTAGTGGTAAGCGAACGCGTTCCAATCGGCGAGCACCCCAGGGGGCATCAAGCCATACTCAGGAACAGGATTGCCTGAGGCGTCCAGCCTCCGAGTCTTTTCGGTTTGCCGCACAATCCAACGGCCAAGACGAGCTACTTCGGGCGCGATCTCTTTCATCCAGGCTGTGTCTCTCGCCCACTGGTAGTGTTCTCCCAAGGTCCATAGATGCCATGCGGTGCCGAACGTTGTATATCCGGTGGTTAAAAAACCCTCCGGGTTGTACCGGTGGATGAAGTAGTCGAGAGCTCGCTGAGCGAAGTCCTGGTGGCCCATGAGGTCCATGCCCCGGATTACGGAGTGCGCCTCGCTCTCAAGCGGCCCATAACTTATGGCGGCGATCCATGCCGCAACGCGCTTGCCGTCGGCCTCGTTGCGGGCATCGACCAAGCACCTGACTCGAGAGGAACGCACCAGATCAGCCAGCCACGGGTCGGGGACCTCGATGGTGGCACCTTGGCTCAGCTCATCCTCCCAGTAAGCGCCAGTCGCATTGCGCAGGTGGTCAAAGTTACGCGGCGCTCCGATCGTTTCGCGTGGGCAGTCCTGCCCCGGCAAATAAAGGATGCATCGCGCTGTCTGGCCCTGCTCCAACTCACCCTTGAGGACGAACTCGTTGCCCTTGATCGTGGGCTCCAGGCCGGAGAGACGGTTCGTCTCGAGAAATGCAAATGAACCACTCGCCTCGTCCGCCAGAAAGCCGCGCTCGACGGGACGTAGCACAACGGGTTTTGCCGCTCTCGGGCTCGTGGAGAGGCGAAGGCCTAAGGACACCCGGGTGGGGCGCGGCGAACCGTTGTGTATCGTGAATTCAGCTACGCAAATCGATGGCTGATTGATCTTCGCGTGTTTTGAGGGTGGCTCTCCGTCTGGAGCAACAAACACGCGCTCCGTGTAGAGCACGCCGCCATCGTCGCTCTGGATCACCGGAATAGGCAGCCAGCCTCCGTCAAGCTGACGGTGAAACGTTGTTCTCTCGCCGATGCCGAAATGTGGTTGGACGACGCCAGCGCTGGCGAACCAGTCGCCTGCTTCCTGGGGCGCGTTTGGTTGGAACCGAATAGTCCCCTCGCGTTCGACCATAAACTTGGTGTTGTCGCAAGCCAGCGAGAGCAGGACCGGTCCTGAGTCTTGGAACGAGTGATGGGTATGCTCCATGGCCTGAGCCAAGGTTTGCTCGGGCATCTCTCGCACCCGTTCGAGTACCGTTTTCCGCCCTTGGATCTCTTGCCGGTAGGTCTGCAGCGAGACCCGTTTCGGCTCGCGCGTCACGAACAGCCCTAGGTCAGATACGTAAACACAGCCTCGCTCCATAACATCGGCCACCGCTACGCTCACGTTTCCTTTGGGAAGCCGGAACTCAAGGACCGTCGGGTCCGAAACCACCAGCGAAGGCACGCTCGATCGGACCTGAAGACGGAGGGTTTCGCGCAGTAGCCAGTCACGAGTCTTGGCTTGCGGATCGAATGGGGGACCGGAGGCTCTGACCAGTTCGCCGTTGCGGACGGCAACGGTGCCGTGCTGCTCTCGGGCGCCCGGCTCGGCTTCGAGGATCAAGTCGACGCTTCGCCATCGCCCGAGAGTGTGCACTACCCAATCACGCACAGCGACCGGCTTGCCATCGGTGGCAAAGACCAAACGGACCTTGCGAGTGAGTAGGCGGTTGCCTTTCTCGTCGACCATGCGGGGCGTGAAGATCAGACGATCGTGGTCGTTAGTCATGTCGCCCGCGAGTTCTCGCCACGATCCCTGCCAAGCAGACTCGCCAAACCATCCCTCGACACGAACACTCGCTGGATCAGGCCGGCTCTCCGGGGGCGCAAAACCAACGCCCAGGTCCTTGACCAGACGTTCCGACAGCCATTGCAGTCCGATGCACGCCGAGCCATTGGTCCCGATCGGCACCTCGTAGGAGCCGCTGGAAGAAGGTACAACATCGGTCTCGAGAAAGAGGTCTTGTGCAGGAAACTCCTGGATGCGGTTCGCCCTCACGCCATCCTTGCGACCTGGATCCCAAGTCACCACTCTCGCGGAGGGCGCCATGTTCACTGGCGGTTCTGCTTCCGAGAGAGTCGAAACGCGGGTCAACCGGGCTTCGGCCCAATCGGCGACATCATTGGTGATTCCGTCCCCGCCATCCTGCGTTTCAAGTGTCAGCTCGCGGGCATCGCCGAGCGGGATGTGGCAGGCACGGGCTTGATCGGACTGATGCATGACCCCGCTATCGAACCGGATTGCATCGTCGACTCGCACAAGAAAGCGGACACTGCCTCCTCCGCCGGGCTGAGCTTGGACCCCAACCTCGGCGTCAAAATTGGAATAGTCGCCTTCAAGGGACAACTTAATGGTGCCGTTGGCGTGGTGGCCTACTCCGGTTGCGTAGTGTTTCTCGCCAATTTGAAGCGGCGTCCCCACTTGGCCGGGTGCGTGGGCAGCCCTGTTAAGGCCCAGTTCGCCCCAGTCCTGTTGTGATGCTGTGATCAGTTCCGGATGATCGCCAAGGAACTCGATGGCCGCGGTGCGAGCTTCGGGGATCACCGCGGTGCTCAACGCGGCCAGGAAGAGCATCTCCAGTCTTCGAAGTGCGGTACTCATTCGTGTTCTACATCTGCCAGGAATCGTGGCTGCGGCGAGGCTACTCTTGTTTCGCCCGCCTCGGTCACGGTTGGCTTTTGCTTGCTTCGAAAAACAATGGCAGATGGAAGATGCTTGTTCGACTCGAAATCCTGCGCCCTCACGGGGACCCCAAACGGGGCAGAAACCCTTGGAATCGGAGCCACTGGGCGCAGGATTCTGTCCAGGTGGAGCAGGGATTGTCGCTCTGGCGTACGCCGAAATCGTGAGCCGTGTTCGCGTACACGTGTAGTTCGGCGGGAATGCCGGCCTTTTTCAACGCGAGGTACATCAGCACGCTGTGTTGCGGCGGGCTAATCAGATCGTCTCCCCCGTGCGCCAGAAACATCGGCGGGGTTCCCTCCGGAATACGGATCCCCGCCGACAGTTCATCCTTGTCCTTGGGTTTCAAATAGCCCGAATAGACCGGAATGGCGAAATCCGGACGGCAACTGATTCCGTCGATCTCATCGATCGGTTCGTAACTGCGTCGATCGAAGTTAGTGGCCGTGGCGATCGCCAGATGGCCGCCCGCCGAAAAACCTGCAATGCCAATCTTCTTTGGATCAATTCCCCATTCTTTGGATTTGCTCCGCACCAGGCTGACTGCCCTCTGCGCATCCTCGAGCGGGCGGCGCGCCGGTTGCCCTTGCGGCTCGTCCGGACGGCGGGGCACCCGGTACTTAAGAATGATACCTGTCATCCCGAGTTTGTTGGCCCAAGCCGCGACTTCCTCGCCTTCCAGTTCCCAGTAGAGATTCCAGTAGCCGCCGCCGGGGCAGATGATCATGGCTGCGCCGCTGTCCTTCTCTTTCGGGGGGCGGACGATCGTGATGCTCGGCTTGCTGACAGCAGTAATCATTCGGGTCGATTGGGTCACTTCCACCTGCTTGCGATCCAGACTAGGCGACATGACGACCCGTTCTGGTCCAATGTCCCCGGCTTCGTCCGGAACCTTGCCAGGCCAGAGTTCCAACACCATGGGCTTCTCGGCTGCGCGCGCTAGCCCAGGAGCCAACATCCAAGTGCAGAAAAAGAGCGTCGATGCGAATCGCATAAATAGCTTGGACCGAGGTTGCTTAATTGCGTGTTCGAGGCCTATCCCAAGCTCCTCCGCCTCCGCCGTCAATCTTAACCCGCGGGCTACCGGGTGTGCAGGAGCTCGAAGTGCGCCTCGATCTGAACTGTGTGCTTGCGAACCAGACCCGGCGCTGCGATTTTCCGGGCTGTGGCACCCTGCGTGCAGAGGCCCGAGCTTGACGCCTGGGATTAAATGAACCCGATCACCCATTTCCTCATAGGCTGGGCGGTGGCCAACTCGGCGCCATCGCTTGGCAAACGCGATCGCGCGCTTGTGACTTGGGCCAGCGTGGTCCCGGACGTTGACGGGTTGGGTATAATCGCCGAGTTCACGACGCGCCACTCGGCTCATCCTTTGAACTGGTGGACCGAGTACCACCATGTCCTCGGGCACAATGTCGGTTTTGCGATTGTAGCCACCGTCGCAGCCGCCGCATTCGCGAAGTCGAAGCCCAAGGTCGCCTTTCTGGCGTTCCTGAGTTTCCATCTTCATTTGGTTGGCGATTTAGTGGGGGCCCGTGGGCCGGATGGTGACCAATGGCCTATTCCCTACCTGCTGCCTTTCTCCCAATCCTTTCAGCTCACCTGGTCGGGCCAGTGGGCGCTCAATGCCTGGCCGAATATACTCATCACGCTGGTGCTCCTCTGCACAACACTGGAGTTGGCGCGGAGAAGGGGGTTCTCTCCCATGGAGATGTTCTCCACCAAGGCCGATGGCGTGTTGGTCGGAGCGTTGCGAGCGCGGTTCCCTTTGAAACTGCAGAATACCTAGAAGGGAGCTGTCACGATCCCGCTGGCATCACAACCACCGGGAGCTCGGAGTCATCGCTGGGCACGAGCCTCTCACCCACCCTCAGGCACGCCCCGCGAATGCTCAACAGGCTTGAGTTTCGAGTGATGCTCGATCACCTTTTCGGCCTGCAACACCCATCAACCCGATCATGAAACCGCGCGAACGAATGTCCTGGGAGGAAACTGCGCTGATCCTCGCGGAAACAATCGCCAAATGCCGATCGCAAGATCCCTACGTGCAGGTTGGCGCGTGCGCGGTGTTGCGAGACAACTCCATTAGCCTGGGCTACAACGGGCCGCCCCCCGGGATCGAGATCGATTGGTCCGACCGCGAGACGAGGATTACCAGGGTGATTCACGCCGAGGTTAACGCCTTGCGTTCAGTCGGCCCCGGGCAGTGCAAGTTCCTCGCCGTAACGCTGCTTCCGTGCCGGAATTGCATGACGTTCATAGCCTCCAAGGGTATCAAGAAGATCATCTATCGTGAGGTGTACGAGCGCGACACGCTGGCATTCGAACTCGCGCATGAGTTTCAGATTGAGCTCGAGCAGATGCCTCAAAAGGTACTTCCGACCTGACAGTGATCGGATCGAGAAGCGCACCCAGCCGGTTAGAGCGTATACACACTCGCCTCCGCGGTGTACAGCGAGCGGATCTGGCGATTCAGCACCTCCTGGTCGGTCTCGAAGGATTCCTTGTTAAACCCGAGGGCCAAAGCCAGTTCGCGGGCGGTATCGCGGGATAGCGGATGGCCCTCTGGGCGGCCAAATCCGGCACTCAGCGCGGTGGCGGACGCCAGTTTAGTCAGCGCGATTTGCTCGTCTTGCCGGGTCTCAATACCCTCGAAGGGATCGAGGTGCCGGAGAATACAATTACACGTTGAAACTGGGAGTTGCCACTTCTGCCCCACCAACGCGCCAATCAATGGATGGGAAAAGCCGATGACTTCCCGTTCGGCTTCGGCGTAATCCATCTCGCGCTCCCGGATGCACCGCAGAACCGCGGGATACTCACTGCGTACTTCGGGGTGAGAGAGCATGACCAGTTGTCCGAGGTTATGCAGCAGGCCGCAAAGGTGGGCCTCGTTCTGGTAGGTCTTGCCGATGTGCGTGGAGATGACCTGCGCGGCCACCGCAGTGCTTAGCGATTTTTCCCAGACCAGTCTCTCGATCTCCCCAAAGGTCTTGTTCCAGTTCCTCATCGTGACGGCCAGCAGCCTTGATTTCAGGGAACTCAAACCCACAATCATGATCGCCTCATCGAGCTCGGAAACGGTCTCAGCCCGCCCGAGAGCGGCCGAGTTGGCGGCACGCAAGGTGGTGGACGCGAGGGCGGGATCGCGTCGCAGCACGCTAGCCAACTCGCCCGGCGTGGAATCAGGATCGTCCAGTAATCTCAACGCACGCCTTGCCACGTCCGGCAGAGGTGGCAGCGATTCTACCAAGCCGATAATGTCATCGGCCGTGCGACCTCGGCCAAAGCGACCCTCGTATTCGAGCAGGATGGTGTCGGGCATGTTTCGGAGGCGAGCACGGGACCCGCTGAGGGATTATCGGCATCCTTACCCCCCCTTGATAACCCCTTTTTGCCAAAGGCTCGCTATTCTTTGCCCCGAAGGATCCCAGGCCGCCTTTTGTGTAACCAGGCTCACCGTGGTGCCGACGATACGGTGTTTCGCCTCGAGGGCCATCGCCTCGATCGCAGTTCCAGGTCCAAGAACTCCTTCGATCCAGTTCAATAAGCGGGACGAACCCTGCATGGCCCGCTCGCCTGTTTTACGGGTTTTCCTTGCGGAGAGGTTCGTGCAGGTCTAGTGCTTTGGCATGCTACCCCGGGTCCCTGCTTGGTTCCGAATACGACTGTTGTGCTTGGGGTTGCTCTGCTTCGCAGCGTCGTTGGCCAGGGCGGGCGAGCGGGCCGTTCCTCATCCGCTGGATGGGCATCCTGGAAATATCTTTCTGGCGGACGAGGAGGTCTCGATCTCGTTACCTGCTGGGTCGCCAGGATCTTGGCAGCTTTACGACTATGAGGATCATATCCTCCGTTCGCTGCCGGTCGGCTCAACCCGGGCCGAATTGGGGCGGCTCCCGGTCGGGTGGTACGAATTCCGTTGCGAGCCTGAGGGAGGTATTAAAACCAACCGCATCAGCTTGGGCGTGTTGGCTCGATTGGCCACTCCGACCCCGATGGAATCCCCGATTTCCCTCGACGTGGCCATGGCATGGTTTTATCCGCCTGAACAGATGTCTGCAGCGGCCAGCTTAGTGGCTCTGGCCGGAGTCAACTGGGTGCGTGATCGGCTGAGTTGGCCGGAGCTGGAACCGGAGCGCGGTCATTTTACTGGTCCGGGCCGGTATGACTCTTCTGCCCGGGCTCAGGCCAAAGCCGGACTACGACAGCTCCAACTGACGCACATCAGTCCTTTGTGGGCCAACCCAAATACCACCCGCTTCCCACTTAACCTGCGAGACGCTTACGAATACTACCGCCATACCGCCGCGCGATGGAAGGGAAGCATTGAAGCCTTCGAGCCATGGAACGAACCCGACATCGAGATGTTCGGCGGCCACACCGGAAGCGAGATTGCCACGCTTCAAAAGGCCGCCTGCTTCGGCCTGCGCGCTGGCAACCCGCGTGTGATCGTCTGCAACAGCGTCTTCGCGCTTCATCCAGCCCCAATTCTAGACGACTTCCGTGACAACCAGGCTTGGGCCTATTTCGACACCTTCAACCTTCATCATTATGAGCCCTTCGACCAATATCCCCAGCTCTATGCGGACTTCCGGAGGGTGTCCTCGGGCAAGCCGCTATGGGTGACGGAATGCGCCGTGCCCGTGGAATGGTCTGGAGATCCGATCCTGAAAGAACCGTCCGACGTCGACCTGCGGCGACAGGCCGAGCGAGTGGCACGCGTGTATGCTTGCTCTCTGCATGAGGGCGCCGCCGAGACCTTCTATTTTCTCCTCCCGCATTTCTCCGAAGGCAGGATCCAGTTCGGAATCGTGCGCACAAATCTAACCCCGCGACCGGCCTATCTGGCTTTAGCTGCTGTGGGACGTCTTTTGGCAGACGCGCGCCCGTTGGGACGGCTTCGTTCCGGGGATTCCCGCGTCCGGGCTTTTGCCTTCCGCGCTGAACCGGACGGGAAACCGCGCACCATGGTTGTGGCTTGGGTGACCGATGGCAGTGGCACCATCGCTCTGCCCGGCCAGCCACTGGCGGTCTTCGATCACCTAGGCCGGCCGCTGGTAATCAATTCGAATGTGGCAACCCTGCACACTGGGCCGATCTTCCTGATGCTTCCCAAAGGAGCTTCGGAGTCCATGGCCTTGCAGCCCCCGCCTGTAGCTCCGCCTATCTTGACTGGAAAACCCTGTCCGGTCGTGATCCAAGCAATTGTTCCCAGCGACCGAGAAGTCTTAGCGCGGTCCGCCTATAAGCTGGGTTCGGAAGCTCCGTCCCGTATTCCGCTCCGGATTTACAATTTTAGCGGGCGACGAGCTAGAGGGGCGCTGTCCGTTCAAGCGCCGGGCGGTTGGCGAACCGCTTGTCAGAGCCAAATCGACCTGGCCGCCGATCAGGATGCGGAAGTGGTCTTGTCGTTAGACCCGGGTGTCGCTGCGGCGGCCGAAGGACCGCAACAGATTCATGTTCAAGGGGATTTTGGTAAATTGGGGCGCAGCATTCTTTCGTTCAGGGTTCTGATGGAGTCCCGGGCCCTCCGATAATCACTGGAGCATCCGACTAGGCTCGAATACCGTCGATGGCATGCGACGTGCTTATCGACGGGTTCGACACTCTTTATGACTCCGCCCCATTATTTTGCCTTGCTAACGGCCCTGTTGACCGGTCTCTCCCCATTGCTCGCCGCCAACTATGGTTTGGAGACCCGCCCGGCTGTCGGCCCGTTCCTAAATGGTGTGCTGCCCACCAGCGGTCCCACGGTTTCAGGGAACTGGACGACTACGCCGGCATTCCCGAATTTGACTTTCACGAATGCTCTTGGGCTCACTTTTGTCCCTGGAACGACGAAGTTGATCGTCTGGGAACGTGAGGGACGAGCTTGGGTCTTTGAGAACGACCCGGCAACCACCCTCAAGACCAAGGTTTTAGACATTAGCAATCAATGTCAGGGCTGGGACGATTCTGGTCTGCTGGGCTTGGCGTTCCACCCGGGGTTCACCACCAATCGGTACGTGTTCGTGTATTATACTTGGGTAACTCCCGGCACGGTGGTGGGAAGCCCGACCGTCCGTCCTCCGACGTTCAAAAACCTTGCTTACCATGACCGCCTCTCGCGTTTAACCCTGGATGACAACCTCGTGGCGATTCCAAACTCGGAGCTTGTCCTCGTTGACCAGGCGGCGAGCAGCGTGTGGCACAATGGAGGGGGTATGTTTTTCCATCCGGACAATGGTTTTCTCTATTGGACCGATGGGGACGACGAAACTGGTCCGACTCAGATCGTCGATCAGGATTTGCTGTCCGGTGTCTTTCGAATCGACGTAGACCAACGAGGCGGCGCCGTAAGCCATCCCATCGTCAAACAGCCGGCAAACGGAAAAACGGCCAACTACTACGTACCGAATGACAACCCCTTCGTGGGCCAAGCCGGGGCCTTGGAGGAGTTCTATGGTTTGGGGCTCAGGAGTCCCCATCGAATGACCTACGATCCCCCAAGCAAGCGAATCTTTATTGGAGACGTTGGCAACGCCTCCTGGGAGGAGATTGACGTTATCGAGCCGAGCGATCCTCCCGGTCTGAACTTCCAATGGAGCGTGATCGAGGGCCTCCACGGCGACCTAGTCCCGCCCTATCCGGGCGTGAACAAGCGGCCTGTGCTCAATTATGGGCACGATGAAGGACAGGCGGTAATTGGGGGCTACGTTTATCGAGGGAGTGCGTTCGCCACCGATCTTGGGGGCAAATACATCTTCGGGGACAACGTCCAGGGCAAGATCTGGGCCATGGATGAGACGACCGTCCCGTACGGGAAGAAGTTGCTCTGCGTTTTGCCAAAAGGGCCAGGCGTGAACTCCGGCAGCGATTATACCGGATTATCGTCGTTCGGGATCGACGCCAATAACGAACTGTATCTCTGCCAAATGGGCAATCTGGGGGGCCACGTCTATAAGCTGGCTCGGTCAGGGCCGCCCCCGACGCGCAAGGATTTTCCGCCGCTACTCTCGCAAACCGGGGCATTTTTGGATCCAGCCTCGATGACGCCGTCGGAAGGCCTGATTCCGTACACGGTGAATACTCCCTTGTGGTCGGATGGGGCGTTTAAGAGCCGCTGGATGGCCTTGCCCACCAACGGCGTCATTGGCTTCGCGCCCACGGGCGAGTGGACGTTCCCCTCAGGCTCCGTCTTTGTGAAACATTTTGAGCTAGCCGTCGACGATACCGATCCGGCGGCCGCCCATCGCCGTCTCGAGACCCGGTTCTTGGTCCGCGATACCAACGGAACCGTCTTTGGCGCAAACTACAAATGGCGTCCGGACAACACCGATGCGGATTTGTTGACCGACAGCCTGGACGAGGACATCAGCATTCGCACCTCCTTAGGCACTCGTGTGCAGACCTGGCATTACCCTAGCCCCAACGAGTGTTTGATGTGCCATACCAGCGCCGCACATGGCGTCTTGGGTGTAAAAACCCGACAGAGCAATCGCGACTTTCTCTATCCCAACGGCGTGACTGACAACCAGCTCCGGACCTGGAACCACGTTGGGTTGTTTTCGACGAGCCTGAACGAAAGTGACATCAGCGGTTACTCACGGCTTACGTCGGTTACCAACCTAAGCGCCGATCTCGAATGGCGAGCCCGATCTTATCTCGATGCTAACTGTGCTCAATGTCACCGCCCCGGGGGCGCACCGGTGGTCTGGGACGCAAGGTTCGACACGCCTCTGCTCAGCGCCGGGATCGTCGGGGCGACCGCAACCCTGAATCTGGGCATTACCGGGGCGAAAATCGTTGCCCCTGGCCATCCGGAAAAGTCTGTCCTGCTCGTGCGCGATAGCTCTCTTGATCCGTCGATCAAGATGCCACCTTTGGCCAAGAACGTGGTCGATACTAACGCGGTCACGGTGGTCCAGGCTTGGATCAATTCTCTCCAGCCGGTGCCCGACACGATACCGCTACCTTGGCTCCAAGAAGATATTGGCGCCGTGGGTAGCGCAGGCGACGCGAGCTATGCCGGGGGTGTGCTGACGGCGAGCGCCAGCGGCGACGATATCTGGAATGCCGCCGACGCCTTCCACTACGTCTATGAGTCGGTGACCGGCGATTTTGACGTTTCGGTGCGAGTCACGCGCCTCGATAACAGCGACGCTTGGGCCAAGGCTGGCATCATGATTCGTGAGTCAGATTCTCCAGGGTCGCGGCAAGCGATCGTCTGCGTAACCCCCGGCAACGGCACGGCGTTCCAACGCCGTCTCACCACCAATGGCGGCAGCGATCACACCGCTGGGCCGTCGGCCACCGTTCCCTATTGGGTCCGTATGGCGAGAGCCGGCAACGTAATAACCGGATACGTTTCCCCGAACGGTTCGGCTTGGACCGCGATCGACTCGATCACCTTGGCCGTTCCGTCCAATGCGCTGGTCGGCTTTGCTCTGACAGCGCACAACAACAGCGCGGTGACCACTGCAACCTTCGACCGTTTCAAGTCGAACGCGTCATTCCCGCCGTTGAATGCTTTGCCCTTGGTTTCACTCACCGCCCCCACCGCGGGGTCGATCTTGATCAGTCCGGGAAACATTATGGTAACGGCCACTGCTTCCGATCCAGACGGTTCGGTAGCAAAGGTCGAGTTTTTTGACGGTTCGGTGAAAATCGGCGAAACGACCAACTCGCCCTACTCGATCGTATGGTTAAGCCCTAGCTTGGGTGGCCATACTTTGAGCGCCCGCGCCTTGGATAACCTGGCAGCTACTGCCAACTCCACTCCAGTGGAAGTGACGGTGGCTGGCTTGGCTATCGGGGAACCGGCGCTGGCGGCCATTGACGGCTCGGTGAGCTTCCAATTCGCGGGACAGTCGGGGTCGAGCTATGTGATCGAAGTGTCAACGGACCTGGAGTCCTGGATGCCCATGGCCACCAACGCCGTGGTCAACGGTATCGCGCGGTTTGTGGACCTCCATCCAACCGATTCGCAGCGTTTCTATCGCGTGCGGCTCGGGCCCTAAGGTCTCCCGAGGGAACGCAGCGTAGAGCGCCTGCTCCCTCGGATCACGGCTGCAATATGAAAGCGTTGCGTAAACGCTGGAGGTCGCGATCTCCTGGCTTCGCCGGCGCGTTCCAGTTGCGAATCAAGGCTGTGGTTGGTTCGATCCATCGCCATTGCTCCGCATGGCCGTCGGCGAATGCGAGGGTCGCTCCATTGTTGTGGCGAGTTGCCGGGGCGTTGTGCCAAACCTGTTCCAAGACTTTGACGGAGAAGAGGCCGTCGTCGATGGTCCAGGGATTTTCATCAATGAAAGTGAACGCCCCTGTCGGGGCGGGACGGTCGATCGAGCTGTAGGTGATGAAAGGTTTGTACTTCGGCGCGTTTACCCACGCCGCGTCGCTGTTCATTTGACCGCTTAATGAAAAACTTCGGACTCGGGTGACTTTTTTCCCGGATCCGGAGGGCCACGGCTGGTCTGCGGGACAGCGGTAAATCGCCAGGGAGTTATTATAGCGATAGAGCAAACCAGAGGTGATGATCGCGGTGTTTGTCCAGCCAGGCGCCATGGAGACGTCGCCCGCGGTGCCCCCATCCACCCAAGCGAGCGGACTGGCGGCATAGTTATTGACCAGAACCCCGTGATTGTCATCCCCATAGAGGTACCAGCAGAGATTCAGCTGGCGCACGTTGTTTAAGCAACTGATGGCCTGGCCTTTAGCTTTCGCTTTGGCCAGCGCCGGCAAAAGCATGCCGGCCAGGATCGCGATGATCGCGATGACGACCAGGAGTTCGATTAGGGTGAAGCCGCGGAGCCGTGCAGGGCCGGTTGGCCGGCGGGGGGAAAGGTTCGGGCTAGGCATGGTTAAGAATTAGGTTGGCGGATAGTCTAGTTCAGTCTGGCTGTAAGTCAAACCGGCATTCCGTGCTCCTTCACAGCGCAACGGGGCTCGTTGAGTGTTTTTTTGGTTGTGTAACCCCGGTTTTCCTACAAATGTCTATATCTGTAGAAGAGTCGTGTTTGAATTAGTGCCGGTAATTATATGATAAGAAGTAGTTCCCTGCTGAGGCGGGCCGACCGCTCGCTCGCCTCGCGGTCCCCTGCATGCCTAGGGCTGGCAGGAACTCGCCACCCAGGCCCGTTGAAGTCATGACCGCTCCTTCAGACCTCCCAACCCGCGCTCGGGCGGTGCGTAGCTTCCCAGGGCCATTCCTGCTGGGCCTGGTTCTCTCGCTGACCGGCTGCAGTTCTGCGCATTATCGCCGTTCCGCCGACAAAGAGGTTTATCAGGCGATTCAACAATTTGAGAAGCAGGTGTTTGGGCAAACCAACGAATTCAACATTGACACCCGCTTTTCTCAGCGCGATCCGCGCAGCATTGTCCCGGCGGAGATCGTCGCGGAGCGTACTGCCACCAACCACCTGACCATCAACCTCGATCAGGCCTTGGGCCTCGCGGTGAAGAACAGCCGGGAGTACCAAACCCAGAAGGAGCAGCTCTACCTCGCCGCGTTGACCTTGACCGGTGCCCGCTACGAATTCACACCACAGTTTTTCGCTGGTTCTACCGCCCAGATCGCGGGGAGCCCGAGCGATTCCCAGCAGGGGTCCGTCTCCAGCCAGATCGGTGTCAGCCAGTTGCTGAAGACGGGGGGAAAGCTATCTCTTTCGTTGGGGAACGATTTGATTCGGTACTTCACGGGAAGGCCCAGCGATGTCGCGCGGAACTCGGCGATCAACACCCTCTCCGCTGATCTGACGCAGCCGCTCCTGCGTGGTTTCGGTGTGAACGACCCCAGTGTCGAAGCGCTGACCCAGTCCGAGAGAGACGTCGTGTACGCTGTCCGCTCCTTCAGCCTCTACCAACAGCAGTTTGCTGTGGATACCGTGAGCGCCTATTTCAACCTATTGACCCAGAAGGACATCGTTCGCAACAATTATCGTGATTACACCAACCGCGTGGAGCTTACGCTCTATCTGGACGCACGCGCGGTTGATCGGGAGCGCAAGAGCAGCGTCGACGATGCCCAAACCGCTGAGTTGACCGCCCGGACCGGCTACATCAACTCGCTGGCATCGTATCTGACGGCCATGGACGCCTTTAAGACCAGGCTGGGTCTGCCCATCTCCACCGCTTTGTATCTCGACGATGGCGACCTGAAAGAACTAATGCAAACCGGAGTGACAACCGTGGATGTGGATCCCAAGGTGGCGTTCCGGATATGCCTGGAGAAGCAAATGGAAGTCCTGAACGCCATCGATCGCTTCGAGGACAGCAAACGCAAGGTCCGTGTTGCCGCCGATCAGTTGCGAGCGGAACTGAGCCTCTTTGCCAACGCCAGTCTCGCGTCAAATGGCCCGGATGACTACACCAAGTTCGATCCGAACAATGTTCGGTATACGGCTGGCATTCGCCTGAACTTACCGGTGGACCGGCTGAAAGAACGAAACAACTATCGAGCCACACTGGTATCGTTCGAGTCGCAGTTGCGCTCGCTGGGCCTGACTCTCGACAGCTTCAAGGACAGGATCGAGCGCGGCGTGCGGAATATGGAGCAGGCACGACTCAACTACCTCAACGGGTTGGAATCCCTGAAGGTCGCCGAGCGCCGCGTGGACAACAACGCCATGCTCCTCGAGGCCGGGCGGGCGACAATCCGCGATGTTCGAGAAGCGCAGGATGGATTAATTCAGGCCCAGAACAGTCTGGCCACGACTTTTACTGGTTACCTGAATGCCCGGCTCAGTTTGTTGCTGAGCGTGGGCGTTATCGACACTCGGCCGGACAAATTCTGGCTCCTGGACCCCTTGAAGGATCGATTAACCCCAGAGCAACGCACCGCACCCGCACTGCGAATGCCGGATGACAAAGTGATACCGCCCGAGTCCTTCCTTGAACCCGCATCATGAACTCGCAACCACTTCTGGAGAAGCTTCCAACCTCGATTCGCCGGCGGCCAGTTCTGTTAGGCGCGGCGTTGGTGGCGATCCTGGCGCCGTCGTATTTTCTCCTGCGCCCATCCAAGTCCAACGGCGCGGCTACCTCGTTTTACGAGGTGAAACGTGGGGATTTCACCGTGACTGTTGTGGAAGGGGGGACCCTGGCCGCCGTAAAGGAGGTGAGCGTCCGCAGCGAGGTCGAAGGCACGGCGCGCATTATCTCGATCGTCCCGGAGGGCTCCTATGCGAAGAAAGGCGACCTGTTGGTGGAACTGGATTCGGCTCAAGCTCAGGACCAGGTGAACCAGCAGTTGATCAATTACGAGAAGGCGAAGTTTGCCGTTGAGCAGTCCCAAGCTCAACTGGAGATCGCCAAGAGTACCACCAACAGCGACTTCATCGCGGCTGACCTAAAGCTCACCTTTGCCAAGATCGACCGGAAGAAGTATTTGGAGGGCCAGAAGCAGGTGGACATGGTGGAGGCCAGCAACAAGGTGGTGCAAGCACGAGCACAGCTTGAACTAAACCAAGATACCTACCGATATTCCACGAATTTGGCCGCCAAAGGCTATGAGACCCAACAGAAAGTTCAAATCGACTGGCTCACTGTGCTGGGCAACTTGAATTCGCTTATCTCCGCCAGCAATAGCGCCCTCATGTTGGCGGAATTTGATATCCCGAAACTGGAGCAAAAATACGACACGGACGTGATGCAAGCCGAACAGGAACTGCAGCGTGTCGTGAGTCAGAATAAACGCAAGATGGCCCAGTATGAGGCCGATCTCACGTCCCAGATGAACACTCTGGCGCTGAACGAGGCAAAACTCGAGCGAGACAAGAAGAACTTGGCCGCCACCAGGATCTACGCTCCCCAGGATGGTCTGGTGGTTTACCAGGTGAGCGAAAACCGGTTCAGCAGTGAGTCGCTCATCGAAGGGGGAGCGATCGTCCGCAATCGTCAGGAGCTGATCAAGCTGCCCGATCTTTCCCGGATGAAAGTGACCGTGAGAATCCACGAGTCGCACATCAACATGATCTCCCCAGGTCTGCCGGCTTACGTGACGCTCGACTCGGCGCCGGACGTCCGATTCGCCGGGGTAGTAGAGAAAGTGGCGCCCTTACCCGACACGCAAGCCCGTTGGGGCAACCCGAACCTAAAGGTCTACAATACTGACATCTACATCACCGATCCTTTGCCCAACGTGAAACCCGGGGTGTCCGCCAAGGGCGAGATCATCGTGACCAACATTAGCGACACGCTGTCTGTCCCCATCCAGGCCGTGACAACGTTTAAGGGAAAACAGGTTGCCTACGTGGTCAGCGGTACGACCTCCGAGCCGCGGCCAATCGAGACCGGTCTGTTCAACACCAAGTTCCTTGAGATCACCAAGGGTTTGAAACAGGGGGATCGCGTGTTGCTTTCACCTCCGTTTGACTCACAGGAGAAAGATCTTGAAGGATCGGTGCTGAGCGCCGAGGAGAGAGCGAAAGCGGCGGCAACCAACCGGGCCCGTCCGCGACCACCGATCGCCGCTGGGCTTGCGCCGGGCAGCGAAGCCGGCGCAAATCCCGACGCGCCGAGTGGCCGATTCCGGGGCGGTTTCAGCCGAGAGGAGAGGCTCAGACAGTTCGATAAGGACGGCGACGGGAAACTTAACGACATCGAACGGGCCGCCATGCAGGAGGCCTTGGCGGCTTCCCGAACCAATCGCCTCGAGCGTGGTCAAAATGACACGATGGAGCAACCACGGCTCCCACGCGGACAGGCTGTCCCGGGAGGTGCCCCGCAGCAACTTCCGCCACCGCCGTCTCAGCCTGTGGACAAGAAGCCGGAGCCCAAGTCCACATGATGGCTGAAGCCAAAAACCTCACGGAGCCTGGTCAAAGCGCTGCAATCCGGATCTGCGAGATCCAGAAGCGCTACGTGCTTGGACTTGATTTGGAGGTCTACGCCTTGCGCGGAATCAGCTTGCAGATCGAATCAGGCTCCTACGTGGCGATCATGGGACCGTCGGGCTCGGGCAAGTCCACCATGCTCAATATTCTGGGTTGTCTGGATCGGCCCACCTCCGGCTCTTACTTGTTGGGTGGAGAGGACGTGGCGCGGATGCCGGACGATGCGCTCTCTGAGGCGCGAGGCAAGAAAATCGGTTTTATTTTCCAATCCTACAACTTGATTGCGCAACTCACGGTCATCGAGAACATCCAGGTCCCTTTGCTCTACCAAGGGAAGGATCTGAAGATGCATCTGGGCAGATGCGTGGAACTGGCCAACTTGGTGGGATTGGGGGACCGGTTGCACCATCGGCCCAACCAATTGTCAGGAGGCCAACAGCAGCGAGTGGCCATTGCGCGTTCGCTGGTGAACGACCCCCTAATGATCTTGGCGGACGAGCCGACCGGCAATCTGGATTCTCGCACAGGTCAAGAGGTGCTCGAGCTGATCGACCGGCTGAACGAAGGGGGGAAAACCATCGTGCTTGTGACACACGACGAACGGATCGCCGAACGCGCCCATCGGGTTATCCACATGAAGGATGGCCTCATCGACAGGGAAGTTTGGAACCGGGCATTGAATGGAAACCTGGGCGGTTCGGATCCCAAAGACTAGGGCTCCATGTACGGCTCCCAATTCGCCATCACCATCACGCTCGGCGTTAAAACGTTGATGCTGCATAAACTGCGTTCAGCGTTGACCATGCTGGGCATTATTTTCGGCGTCTGTTCGGTCATCGCGATGTTAGCAATCGGGGAAGGCGCGTCCTACGAAGCGCAGGAGGCAATCAAGAAGCTTGGGAGCAACAATATCATTATGCGGAGCGTCAAGCCCGCCGAGCAAGCGCGCCAGCAGAGCGGCGGGCAGCGCGGGGGACAAATCAAATACGGCCTCAGCTATGAGGACGGCGCTCGCATTCAATCCACCATCCCCGGCGTGGTGCGTGTGCTCCCCATGCGAATCATCCGTGAGAATGTCCGATTCGGACGAAACGAGTTTCCCTGCCAAGTGATTGGTACGCTGCCCTCCTACCCCGAGGTGACTGGAGCTGCCGTTCTCCGCGGGCGGTTCCTGGCTTACTTCGACGAGCAGCATCAGGAGAACGTCTGCGTGATCACCACGGGCCTGGCGCGCCGGCTGTTTCCTTCGGAAGATCCTTTGGACCACGCCGTCAAAATCGATGCCTTCTACTATCGCGTGATTGGCATCGTGCAGGAGCGCAGCCAACCCGAGCAACGATCGCAGTCGGGCAAGATGGAAGGGCAGCCCTTGGATAACAACGTTTACATACCCCTTGGCGCCTCACGCACCCGGTTTGGTGAAGTGCTCATCCGGCGATCGGCCGGTAGTTTTGAGGCAGAGGAAGTCCAGTTGCACCAGATCACAGTCCAGATGCGCGACCTCGAATCGGTGGAGACGGCCGATCCTCAGGTCAAGACGCTTTTGACCCGGTTCCACGATCAGAACGATTACGAAGTGATCGTCCCCCTTCAACTCTTGCGTCAAGCGGAGCAGACCAAGCGGATTTTCAACATCGTGCTCGGCTCCATCGCGGCGATCTCGCTGTTGGTGGGTGGAATCGGGATTATGAACATCATGCTTGCCACCGTTACCGAGCGGACGCGCGAGATCGGCGTCCGTCGCGCGTTGGGGGCTAAGAAACGGGATATCACGGTGCAGTTCCTGGTCGAGACCGTCGTGCTCTCGGTTGGCGGTGGGTTGGTCGGTGTGACCGTGGGTATCGTGACACCGGTCGTTGTATCTCACCTCACCGATATGAAAACTATCGTAACGGTCTGGTCGGTTTTGCTCGCCTTCGGCATCTCCGGGGCGGTCGGCATCATCTTTGGGCTCTACCCCGCAAAAGCCGCAGCCAATTTGGACCCGATCGAGGCTCTTCGCCACGAGTAAAGGATCACGGGCTCATCTCCCCCTGAGGCTTTGCACCTCAGCAATCCAGCAATCATATCCGGCCTATCCTCTCGGAGAACGGCTCCTTCTGCCACGGTTCGGACGCCAACAAACTAAAGGCAATACTGGCTGGCCGAAGTTTTTGGGCAAGTCACCAGCCAGATTTTAGTATAAATCCTCCTACCGACCCACTAGCCTCACCGCAACTATCCAATGAACGCCTTTGAGAATCGCTGGCTCGTTTCTCCGCGGCGGCTGCATCGCCAAGCGGTCGCCTCATACCTGATCCACTTGTGGCTCTTGCTTTTTTTGATAGCCCAGGCTTCGGCTGCCGATGGGGATTTGAGCGCTCCTTCCCACAAGCCTCCCCTCAAAGCCCTCCTCCTGGCTGGCGGCGGTTACCACGACTACGAGAAACTCGTGCCGCTGCTGACCAACAAGCTTAGCGAAATCGCTAACGTCACGTTCGATGCCAGGTTCGGCCTTGAGACTTTGCATGACCCCAAGTTCGCCCAACCCTACGACGTGTTGGTGTATGACGTGTGCTTCGACCAAGTTGACGACGAGTTGCTCGTGAATGCGTTGCAGGCCACACGCAATGGCAAACCCACGGTGATGATACATTGCGCAGTCCATGCCTTCCGCAAATCACCAAAAATCCATGAATGGGAAACCTGCTGCGGAATGCGGTCGAAGGTCCATGACGCTTTTGGCCCGTTTACTGTGGCCAAGCTCGATGAATCCAGCCCCATCACCAAGGCATTCCCGCACGACTGGACGACGCCCGGCGACGAACTTTACCAAACCATCTCCATCGAACCCGAGTCTCACCAACTTCTGAAGGCCAAGAGCCCACAGGACGGCCGCGAGCACATTGTTTGCTGGACCTACCAGTTTGGCAAAGGCCGCGTGTTTAGCACCACTTTGGGCCATGACATGAAGACCAGCTCCTCTCCGGATTACCTGCGCTTGGTAGGAGATGGCCTGCTCTGGTCCTGCGGCAAATTGGAGAAGGATGGCGTCCCTAGCCCTGGCTACGCCGGACACGAGGCTAAGCCGTAACGAGGCCCGGAACTGTGCCTCTCACCGAGGCGAAAAACAGAGTCATTTCCAGGGCTCCTTCGCCCGCTCTATGAGTTGCGAATCTCAACTGTCGATGTCCAATTGACCGTCAACTATTCTGCACACCCATGGCCGACGACCTAGTGCGTATCCTCTCGTTCCTCGATCAGACCCGCGAACTGCTGGGCGGCTTGGACCGCGCCGTGATCTCAAAGGCCAAGGGAATCCTGCTGGAGTGTTATCACCGGCGCGGCAGGGTCTACACTGTAGGCAACGGCGGCTCGGCTTCCACTGCTCAGCATTTTGCCTGCGACTTGGCCAAATACGTCATCCCACCAGGCCATCGCCCGTTCGACGTGCGATGTCTCACCGACAATGTCTCTCTCTACACCGCCTGGGCGAATGACGCAGACCGCGCTGACGTGTTCGTCAACCAGTTGCGGGGACTCCTTAGCGCCAACGACGTCCTTATTGCCATCTCGGTCCACGGGGGGAGCGGCTTTTCAGCCGATCTTGTCAAAGCAGCTCGCTATTCCAAGGAAATCGGCGCTGCCTCCATCGCCCTCGTCGGCTTCGACGGGGGCGTGCTCCACCGCGAATGCACGTGCTCGATCCTCGTTCCGGTGGAATCTACTCCACAGACCGAGGCGATCCATCTTGTCGTTGAGCACTTGCTGATGCACTTGCTCAAAGAAGATCTATTGAACTAGCGACCGACGCTCTGATCGCAGCGTCGTCGTTCATCAAGATCCTATCTGGCACCGTTCTGTTAGAGGTCCTTCCGGGATTCTCTGGTCGGTTGCGGTTTTCTTCCTCTCCGCTGCCTGATTATTCCTCATTCTCTCTCGACGGCGGTTTCGTATCGGGCCCGGTCATGTGGCGGTGGACGAAATAGTAATAGACTGTGCCCAGGATGATGCACGCACCGGCTACCCAGAGAGTCACCTGCCGCAACTCACCCCGCATCAAGCGCTCGTCGCGCCCAGCCATCACACCTACCCAACACAGTACTCCGCTCCATATTGCCGAGCCGATCAGGGTGTAAATGGAGAATACCCGATAGTTCATGCGCACAATCCCCGCTGGGATTCCGATGAGATGTCGCACTACCGGGAGAAGCCTGGACACAAAAATGCCCATGGGCCCAAAGCGCGCGGCCCAGATCTCGGCCTTGCGCACTTTTTCCGGCGAAACCATGAGGTAGGGCCCATAACGGAGCACCAGCGGGCGGCCAGCCACCCTCGAGACCCAATACATCACCGTGGCCCCAATCCATGAACCGATCGCGGCGGCAATCACGATGCCCACCATGCTGAAACGGCCGTGCTGTTGTGCCAATAGAGCCGCAGGCGGTATCACCAACTCGCTCGGCAGTGGCACAACCGAGCTCTCCATTGCCATGAGTAACACGATCAACGGGTAGCCCCCTGCGTCGAGCGAACTGGAGTACCAAGCGATTAGGTCTTTTAGCATAATCAACGAACGTTATCCCTTGGCTTCTGCCGAGTGCCCGAGAAATGGAACGACGCCCAAGTCCCGGTACACCGGACCGCTTGGGCTTAGCTGGCTTGCAATGACGTGGATTCGCTGCGGGATCCATTCGATCGCAGGCGAATCAGCCAACAACCGCAACGCTTCGCCGAACGAATCTGTCGCCCCACCTCGGACGCGATTGATCCGTCCGATGGTGAGGTGAGGATGGAAGTCGCGTTCCTCTTGGTGCTCACCGAATCCCTGCGTGGCGTTGCTCACTTCTTGTTGAATTTGCCTCAGCTTCACGATTTCACCCTCCAGGCCGACCCAGACCACTCTCGGCCGTCTCACGTCTGGGAAACATCCCACGCCTCCCAACGCCAAGCGCGGTGGGGCGAATGCCTGCGCGGTCCGCTCGACTCGAAACAGCAGTTGTTGGTGCTGGTCAACGAGCACGTTGCCCAGGAAGGCCAGCGTCAGATGTGCTTGTTCGGGCTTGACCCAGCGAACGCAGTTGGGAACGAGGCGTGCCAGTTCTCGCTGCACCTTCCTTATTTGGGTCTCCAAATCCTCCGAAAGAGGCAGCGCCACAAATGTCCGCGTGGTTTCCATCGCGGCTCAGGCCGGTTCCTGCTGCGAGATGCAATGGAACGACCCGAGACCCCAGATCAAATCCGAGGAGTCCAGGCCAACCACTCGGCGCGACGGGAATTCTCGGGCCAAGATGTCGATCGCTACCCGATCATTAGAGTGGCCGAATGTCGGGACGATCAACGCCGCGTTGGAGATATAAAAGTTCAGGTAACTCGCCGGCAATCGTTGGCCTCCAAACTCCACAACCCCCGGAGTTGGTAACTCAACGACGCGCAGCCCACGGCCATCCTGGTCCTGCATCGACCGCAGCCGTCGCAGGTTGTCCTCCAGGATGGGGAAGTTGGGGTCGGCCGGGTCGTGTTCACGTGCAATCGCTACCGTGGCGGGGTTTAAAAACCTCGCCAAGTCGTCGATGTGGCCGTCGGTATCGTCTCCCTCGATGCCCTGGCCTAGCCAAAGAACGTGCGTTACTCCGAGGTAGCCCTTCAATTGGCGCTCGATCTCGGCTCTCGAAAGGCTCGGGTTGCGGTTCGGATTCAGGAGGCAGGCCTCCGTGGTTAGGACCGTCCCGCAGCCGTTGACTTCGATCGAGCCACCCTCCAGCACCATCCCGGGACTAAACAACCGCAGTCCCCGAAGCCGAGCGACGTGTTGCGGGATCGCGTCGTCCAAGTCGAAGGGCGGATACTTGTTTCCCCAGGCGTTGTAGCCCCAGTCCACCACAGCCCGATCTTGAGCCGTTCCAGACCCGCGTTTTAGGAAGATCGGACCATGGTCGCGGCACCAGGGCTCATACGCGGGGAAATGATGGAACCGGACCCGTGCCAGCGGCACACTGTGGCGGGTGAGGATCGCGCGCACCTCGCCCTCCATGTCGGCGTCCCAGACGTTGATGCAGACGTCCTCGCCGGCAACTAATTCGCTCACGAACGCTGCATAAACCGGCGGCACCAACTCGTATCGGTAGGGAAAACTGATCCCTTCGGGCCGCGGCCACGTCAGCCAGGTGGCCGCGTGCCATTCCCACTCCGCAGGCATGCGGAAGCCAATCTGCCCTGGCAATGACATGCTCAGGGTAAGCGCTGACCGCGCGCCGATTCCATGAGCCGGTACCAATGCTCCCTGGTCAACGTGACGGTCGTAGCGCGCACGGCTTCGCGAATCCGGTCTGGGTTGTTCGACCCCACGATCGGCACGATCCCGCTGGGATGCTTCAGGAGCCAGGCGAGGGCGATCACCATCCGGGTGGTCTCGAACTCCCGCGCTATTTGGTCCATCGTGTCTTGCAGCTTCAACCGCCGCGCATGATTCGGATCCTGCATACCCACCGGTCCGCTGCTCACTAGCCGGCCACCGCCCAGCGGACTCCAAGCCATCGGACAAATGCCTTCTGTCTGGCATTGGTCCACAGTTCCATCCTCGAAAGTGTCCAGACGGCTCAAGCTGATCTCAACCTGGTTGACGATCAACCGCATGGGGCAGACCTTCTGCAGCATCGCCACCTGCGACGGTCGAAAATTACTCACGCCGAACTCGCGCACTTTGCCGTTCTGCTTCAACCGGCTGAAGGCCGCGGCGACTTCTTGCGGGTCCATCAGATAGTCCGGGCGATGTAGTAGATAGAGATCGATCCTCTCCACACCCAGCCGAGTCAGCGACTCCTCACATGAGCGCACGATGTGCTCAGCGGAGAAGTCGTAACGATAGGGAGATCCGGGGTCGGGTTCATTCGGCCGTCGCACCCCGCACTTGGTGCCTATGACGATGCGGTCGCGCATTCCGCTTACGGCTTGCAGGACTTGGCCAAAAATCCCCTCGGCCATGCCTGCGCAATAAACATCGGCGTGATCGAAAAAGGTGTAGCCAGCTTCGTAAGCGGCCTTCAGAGATTCGTGCGCGTGCGCGACCTTCTCCGGAGTCACCAGAGTTGGGTCTGAGGTTCCCGCCAGACGCCAGCACCCATAGGCCAGCCGGCTCGAAACCAGTCCGCTGTGCGGCAAGGTAATCGTGTTCATAGTCAAGTTGCCTGTGCTGCCATCTTATGAACGGTGGCTGAACCGGCGCAAAGCATTTCTGGGAGGCAATGGCGACGCACATGCCAGTCTCTGGTCTGAGAGCCGGCCATTCTGGCGCTGGCGGGGTTCAAGGGCGTCCGTAACCCACGTTGCCTTGACCGATGGTATCGTGTGGCTTAAGGGCTCCCACTGTCAGCCTGCGCCCTCGCCCCTTATCTTCATCTGGCGTTCCCGCCCTCCTCCGGGTAAGACTTAATTCCAACTGATGCCCCTCGTAAGTAAATATTCGCTTCGGTTCGCCGCCTCGGTCTTGGTTCTCAAAGCCGCCTTGGCGGACCCGTTCCCCGCCATCGGGGTTGAACCCCAGGTGCCTTCCTCCGGTTCGACCGGCGCTCAACCAGGCGCTGCCGGTTCTGGGGGGAGTGCGGGCGCGGTTCAAGGCGTGGTGGAATACAAGGCGGATGCGAGCCGCTCATGGAAACTCTCTCGCTACTACTTGCAGGGTGCTACTGGGACCCTGGCGGAATCGGTGGTTGCGCTGGAAGGCGGTTCGCTCGGGGCGTTCGCTCCCAGCGCTCCTCTCCAAACCCAAGCCATCGACCAGGTCAGCTTTCAGTTCGTTCCAGAAACCACCGCGGTCAGGGCAGGGGACTCAGTGCGTATTAGCAACGAAGACGACGCTCTCCATAACGTAATGACCTCGGACGGCGGGAGACCGTTTAACGTCAATGTCGTCAAGGGCCAGGAGTTCATACACACCTTCGACCACGCCGGCGGACTAGCCGAACCGATTCGGCTTGGCTGCGTCTTCCACGGGGGGATGCGGGCTTGGATTTATGTCTTCGATCATCCCTGGTTCAAAGTCACAGGCCGAGACGGCCGTTTTTTCTTTGAGCATGTGCCCCCTGGCCGGTACACGCTCGCCGTAGTGCATCCAGCCGGAAAACTGCGCTGGAGCCGCCAGGTTGAAGTGAAACCGAATGAGACGACTCCTGCTGCAATTTTGCTCTCGCCCGACGATCTGATCGGCTCGAAAAACAAGAGTGACTGAGCCGCGCCTTGCCCCTCGACAACCCATGAAAAAGCCGCTTCCTGACCCATCCAGCGACCAGCCTGGACCCTCATCCGCCGCCCTCCGCCACTATTCCCGACGATCGGCTCTCAAAACCGGTTTGACCGCGCTGGCCGCCGGCGCAGCCGGCTGGCCTTATCCACTGCTAGCTTCGGACAAACCGGACGAAGCTCTGGTTCCGTTTCTGGACGAACCGCGCACGGGTGCGAATCAACTCGATTGGGAGACTTTGGACCGGTGGCTCACGCCGTCCGATCAGGCCTTCAACGTCCAGCACTACGGGATTCCCGACTTTGAGGTCAAGGACTTCAAATTAGAGATCACCGGACTGGTCGCGAAGCCAATGACCCTCACCTTGGACGACTTAAAGGCACTCCCTAAGAAGGAGCAGCTTATGACCTTGGAGTGCTCCGGCAACGGATCCTCCAAAGGCTTCATGAACGCAGTTTATAACAGCCGATGGACCGGGACTCCGTTGGCGCCATTGTTGGAGAAGTGTGGTGTCCAGCGACAGGCAAAGGAGGTTGTCTTTTTCGGGATGGACCGCAAGGCCGAGACCCTCCGCCCTGGCACCGACCGGCAACTAACAGTTGAAGTGCCTTTCGGCCGCAGCCTCGCGATCGAGGATGCGCGCGCCTTGCCGCTTCTGCTGGCCTATGAACGCAACGGCGAGCCGATCGAGAAGCGTAACGGCGCCCCGCTCCGCCTCATCGTTCCGGGCTGGTACGGCATTGCCAATGTGAAATGGTTGACGCGCATTGATGTGCGTGATCGCCGTTACATGGGCCATTACATGGGGCGTGACTACGTCACCGTGCGTGGCGAGCGGCACAACGGCCAAATTGTTTTTCTTGAAACCTCGGTTGCGCGCATGAACCTCAAATCGGTTGTCGCCCGAGTGATGCGGCGACCGGCCCGGGATGGAGCCATACCCTTAACTGCCCATGGCGCCGCATGGGGTGACGGCACCGATATCAAGAGAGTTGAAGTCCGCATAGACGACGGGCCCTGGCGTCCGGCAGTGATGGATTCCAAGCCACGAGCTAAGTTCTGCTGGGTGTTCTTCTCGATTGACCTGGGGCGCGTGCAACCCGGCAAGCACACGATCGTCTCGCGTGCAACCGATGCCAACGGGCGCGTCCAGCCTGCCTCCGAGGATGACGAGATCGCGCTCAAAAAGACCTATTGGGAAGCCTATCAGCAGTGGCCCCGGCAATTCCAAATTGAGGTCTGATCGTTGCGCGTCGCAAAGCGGCCCGCTGGACCTGCGGCCACCAAGAACCCCCGGCCCCTTCGCCCTACGCCAGGATCCGGCGCACGATCAGCATGACTGCGGTGAGCACCAACATCAGGCCGGCCGGCATTACCTTCTTGGTCTTGGCAAAGCGCATCACAAAGACCACCAATAACAGGCCAAGCAACAGGTCCGTTACCCATGCCGGGCCGAGTTTTCCGAATTGGCAGAGGGCTAGTGCCACCGCAAATACCGAGGAAGCGATCAAAGACGGTTTGCTGCCGGCTTTGAGGAACCCTATGAGTCCGCCGACCACCAGCAGCACGATGTACACCCAAAGAACTTGGCTTGATGTCATAAATTCGAGGGGCGCAGGCTATCCGGCAGCGAGCCGGTTGTCGAGGGTTCGCAATCTATTGGATGCTACTCCCTTCGCGGAGCCCTTCGTCATTTCAACGGCGGAATTTGCCCCTGCTGGAAACGCCGGATAGTGGCTTGGTTGCGCGGGTCCTTGGGCGAGAGCGCGGGCCGCTTTCGGTGGACCAGATCCAAAGTGCGGTTGCCTCCTTGCACGATGTGCGTGGAGCTAGCGGCGGCAATGGCCTTGGGTGAACCCGCTTTGGTTGAACGGATAATCGTGTTCAATCCAGTCGGTGCTGGAATCGTCCTCACTGAATTTGTCAGCGCGATCACTTGCGGGGGCAGCGCGCCGCGGGCGATCTGCCCGTGCGTCACGCGTGCCGCAATCGAGGCCGTGAAGGCAACAAGGAAAAGTCGGACAATCATTTTCACGCGTTTTGCAGTTCCTATTGCCGATCGGCCGCGGAGTTTCATGATTTCAGGTTTCAGTATAGCATGCCGCGCGAAATCCCTAGGCAAAATCGTAAACCAGAACCTTCGCGCCAACCCGCTTCAACACCTTCTCCACGAATTCCACGTGGCGCGGATGCACTTGGTAATCGTCCTGTGCCTGCTTATCCGCGAACACGATGTTCAACCCAACCTGGTAGGACTGATCCACCACCGGGCGATGGCTGGGCACCATTTTCCCGACGTGAAAGTGCAGCGCGCCTGGAATCGGTTTGAGGTATTCGTTCGCTCCGGCAATCAACTCGTCGGGCGCCTCGGGCTTCTTTGGGTCCGTCCAAAATACCACGATGTGGGAGAACATGGTTTAACGTCTTTCGTTCGCTGTTTTCGACGTTGAGGATGGCCTGCGCCAAGCGAAATAACAAGTGTGAGAGCGGATAGACCCGAGCGTCGAGGGAACCTCGACCTCGACGCAAGCCAAACCGCTCCCCCCGCCGCATGGATCAGCACTGCGTCCTCCGCGAACACCCACCGACAGAGTCTGGCGACTCTGCGGGGATGGGAGTAGCCCGTACGCTTCCAGCCCTGGCCTCCGGAGCGCCGTTGGCTGCAAGTCGGCTAATCTTCCGTGGTCACCGCCAACCCCCACGGACCCAGACATGGCGGCCGCCGCGATAAACGTAGCGGTGCGGAACCCAGACCGCGCCTGGATGCGGCGGCCTACCCCAGTGGCCGTGCTCCCAATGCCAGCCGCCTCCACCCCAGACCCAGACGCCGCCGATCCAAACGAATGTGGGATCTGGCGCAACGGGCACTGTTTCCACTATTGCTGCAGGCGGCGCGCCGCTCACCTCCACTTCCCCGCTCACGCTTGCAGTCGGAGCCACTTGGTAAACCGGCCGCTCGTGCACCACGCAGCCACCTACCAGGAGGCTAGTACCGAGGATCATAACCAACTGTTTGTAAGGCAGTCTTTTCATGGCTGATCGTTCTGCTAGAACGGTGCCACTTCCCACGTGGTAGGGTTAACCTGTTACAAGGCAACAGAATAAAAGGCGAGCACCGTTCGGCTGCGGCCGTAGGAGTGACGAATCTGCACGGAACGAACTCGCACGTGCGGCGCACATTGCATGCTGCACGATTGAAGCCTCCACTTTCAGCGCCGCTCACCGGCCTCCCACGGGCTGGGGCTTGGAATCTGTCGGAACCAAAAAGCCGCAGCAGGCCGGGGTAGCTGGAGCCAATGATCGGGGTCGAACCGATGACCTACGGTTTACGAAACCGTTGCTCTGCCACTGAGCTACATTGGCTTCCCGTCAGCACTGGAAACCTAATGGGAGCCCCGGCTCCATGGCAAGTCCTATTGCTTCTTCTTGAAAAGTCCCCCGATGTCTTTGACCGCTTTGCCGGCTTGGTCGGTGGCTCCGGCGGCCGCTCCCGAGGCGGCGTCCACGGCCCCTTTGCCGAGATTGCTCAATGCTTTGGTTACCACGGGGGTAATTTCGGTCAGCATCGCTTTGAAGACTTTTTCCGTCAAATCGGCCATAGTGATGCCATCGGGTCCAGTTCCGAGCGCAGTCATGTGAATCTCGGGCAGAGGAACCGTCAGGCTCTGGCTGCCAATGACGTTGACCGCCAAATGTACCTTGCCGGCGCTGATCAAGAAATCATCCACCTGGATTTTCCTCGCGGCGGCCTTGTCTTCCTTTTGGCCGCTGGCGCTACCTCCGGTGTAAGCCTGCACATTGGCCAGAATCTTGTTTAAGTTGTTGCCGCCCAAGGTGCCTTCGAAAGTGATCTCGGGGGCCTCCACGTTGATGGTGTGGACGATCACTTTGCTTCCAAAGACGGAGCGGGGTTCCAGGCTGATGGTAACCTTCCCGACCTGAATCGACGATGGGCTCTTGTACCCCTGCGGATTGCCGAGGAAGAAGCCCTTTAACGAACCCGCGCCCGAGAACACCGAGATGTGCGCCCCGTCGAGCTTGGTGTCCACCTTGGTTACTCTCGGCCCGACCGTCTCGACCCCTCTTTTGACCAGGGTATCCATGAACACAAACCCGGCCACCAGTGCCAGGATGAGAAGGAGCAACAATGCCGAACACGCAATAACGACGATCTTTTTCATATTCTTAATTGATTCAATATAGCTGATTCCCCATGAAAGCCCAATTGTAAAGCGCTCAACCCTGGGGTGATGTCCTCCGTGGTCTCCATCCGGCCCGATAAGCTCATTGACGCTTCCGGGGGTCGCGCCTATTGTCCGCGCCGCTTTCCTTTTATGAACGCAAAGCTTTTTTTCAAGACCGTGTTTCTCATTATCATCGCCGTGGTGCTGGTGATGATCGGACTCTACAACAAAGAGACTGTGACGTTCCGGCTGCCGCCGGTCCTCCCTCAGGCTGTGCGCCAGCCCGCGGCGATCATGTTCATCGGCTTCTTTGCGCTTGGGGTGCTCTCCGGCACCATTCTCACCGCAGGCAAAAGCAGTCGAGATAGCGGAGGCTCTAGCAAGCCCTCCAAGAGCTCCAAGTAGCCGCGCCGCAGAGGTGGCAGAGCTCCAGCGAGCGCCTCAGCGCTCGACCAGCCGCTTGTACGCCAGGATTCCGTCCACCACCGCTCGCGCGAACTCTTCCTTATGGGCATCGTCGAAGATGCTTTTTGCCTCCGCCGGATCGGTCATGAAGCCACCTTCGACTAGCACCGCTGGCATTTCCGGGTTCTTCAGCACCACAAACCGGGCGCGCCTGACCCCGCGATCCTCGACCTCCAGGTTCTTGACTAGCGAGGCCTGAAGTTCGTAGGCGAGAAGGATGTTCTTCGAGTTGAAGCCATTGCCAGGATTGCTGGGGGTCGGGGTATCGTCTCCGCGACTGTTGGTCGATTGCACTCCTGGGGGAGTCAAACAATACACCTCCACGCCCTTCACGCCGCCGTGAGTATGCTCTGCGGCGTTATAGTGCAGGCTCACAAACAGGTCTGCATCGCTTTTCTTGGCGATCGCGTTACGGACCGGCAGATCAATGAATTGATCGGTGGTGCGCGTCAAAACGGCGCGCAATCCGGCTTCCTCCAGCATCGCTTTGATCTTCCTGGCCAAGATCAGCGTATGAACCTTTTCCTGCTCTCTTCCCGCCAGGTTTCCGGGGTCGCGGCCTCCGTGCCCGGGATCAATCGCCACGGTATGTATCTTCTGGCTTGGCTTGTTCTGGGGCGGGTCCAGCAGCGGTTGGAGGACGGTCTGGAGATCGGTTGCCGCGATACATACGCTCAAGTTGTGCGGAGTGATGGGAATCGAAAGCCAGACTCGCACCCCGTTAATCTCCGCCCGACGCGAATCGATCACGAAAGCCAGCCGGCTCCAGCGGTTGGTTAGCCGCAGATCGCCGGTGCGCTTGTCCCACTCAAGGCTCAGGTGGTGCGCCTCAGCCCACGCGGGCAGGTCCACGAATTCCCGTCCGTAGAGTTCCATGTGGGGCAAGCGATCCCATCCGCTGTTGGCCACAGGGACGTTCGCGCCTAAAAGATCGGGCGCGAGGGTCACCAGAGCCAAAAAGGTTGCGAGGTGTCGCCGCATGAAGCAATAAACCTGCCCACTGCGTCGGTGGCATTCAAGCAAAAGCGCATGGATGGACGGGACATATGCGGAATGATCGGCCACGGATAGGAAGTCGAGGAGAGTTCAGAGCTGTTGCACTGACACCGGCGAGCTTGCCGTTACCACCTCCGAGCTCCCGTTTCATTCCGCAAAAACCATTGACGCTCTTTCTTCCGGCCACTTAAATCGCAGTCGTCAAAGAGTAACGGCATTGATGATCAACGCCGGTCCGACAGGCGGTGGAGAGTTCCGCCCTACCACGGCCCGGAGGAGAGTTCGATTCTTCGGCGGTCGGTTCGAGAGCGCGAAGTACGGATCTGGAAATTGAAATGAACATTCACGAATACCAAGCCAAACAACTGCTCGCACAATATGGAGTGGCCGTGCCGGCAGGCTCGGTCGCAGTCACACCGGAAGAGGCCAGAGCCGCCGCGGAGAAACTTTTCGCCGCTGGGGCTAAGCGCGTGGTTATTAAGTCTCAAATCCACGCCGGTGGCCGCGGCAAGGGCACCTTCAAAAGCGGCTTGCAAGGCGGTGTGAAGGTGTGTTCCTCGGTTGAGGAAATTCACGAGCGGGCCAAAGCAATGCTGGGCCAAGTGCTGGTGACCAAACAAACCGGCCCCGAGGGACGCCAGGTCAACAAGGTCCTGATCGAGGCAGCCTCGGGCATCAAGAAAGAGTTTTACCTGGCGGTTTTGCTCGACCGTGCAACCTCGCGGCCCTTGGTGATGGCCAGCACGGAAGGCGGCATGGACATCGAGGAAGTCGCCGCCCATACGCCGGAGAAGATTTTTAAAGAATCCATCGATCCCGCGTTGGGGATGTTGCCGTTCCAGGCCCGTAAGGTTGCTGCCGCCCTTGGGCTGAAAGGCGATCTGATTGGCGCGGCGGCGAAACTCTTCATGGGGGTCTACCGCACGTGGTGGGAGTGCGACGCCTCCATGGTCGAGATTAACCCTCTGGCATTGGTCGAGGGCGATGGAGGCAAGACCGCGGTTCTGGCCGTGGATGCGAAGATCGGGCTGGATGACAACGGACTCTATCGGCACAAAAACATCCAGGAGATGCGTGACTTGGGCGAAGAGTCGCCTTTGGAGACCGAGGCCAGCCGGCACGAACTTAACTATATCAAACTGGACGGAAGCATAGCCTGCTTGGTGAATGGCGCCGGTCTCGCCATGGCGACGATGGACATCATCAAGTTCTACGGCGGCAGTCCGGCCAATTTTCTGGACGTCGGGGGCGGGGCTAGCCGGGAACAGGTGGCCGCGGCGTTCCGCATCATCCTCAGCGACCCGAACGTCAAGGCCATCCTGGTCAACATCTTCGGCGGCATCATGCAGTGCGATATCATTGCCGAAGGCATCGTCGCCGCGGTTCGCGAAACGGGCCTGACCCTGCCGCTTGTTGTCCGATTGGAAGGCAATAACGTGAAGCTGGGTAAGAAGATTCTCCAAGAGTCGGGTTTAACCATCATCAGCGGCGATTCCATGGCCGACGCGGCGGAAAAAGTGGTTAAAGCTCTGCCCAAATGACGCATCTTCCAAAGCGCCAACCCTTCGCTCGCGTCCATCTCGGACGGGATGGCGCCAGTGACATCCATTCAAACTGATTCATCACTATGTCCATTATTGTTCAACCAGGGACAAAGGTCCTTGTTCAAGGCATCACCGGAGGTTTTGGAGCTCGGCACGCGCTGCTCAGCTTGGCTTATGGCACCCAGGTTGTCGGTGGTGTCACCCCTGGCAAGGGCGGCCAAACGTTCGAGGGGAAAGTCCCCATTTATGATACCGTGACTGAAGCCGTCGGTGCCACAGGCGCCACCGCTTCCGCCATCTTCGTCCCGCCTGCCTTCGCGGCTGACGCCATCCTCGAGGGCGTGGACGCCGGATTGGAGCTGGTCGTTTGCATCACCGAGGGCATCCCCGTCAACGACATGGTGAAAGTGAAAAAGGCGATGCAGGGCAGGGCCACGCGGCTGATCGGCCCGAACTGCCCTGGGATCGTTACTCCGGGCGAGGGGACTGATTCTCAGGGAGGCTGCCGCATCGGCATTGCCCCGGGCTACATACACAAGAAAGGCAACATCGGGGTGGTATCCCGCAGCGGCACCTTGACCTACGAAGCGGTGTGGCAATTGACTTGCCGCGGAGTAGGCCAATCGACCTGTGTCGGGATCGGCGGCGATCCTGTCAACGGAACCTCGCATTTGGACGTCATCAAAATGTTCAACGATGATTCCGAGACCCACGGCATCATCATGATCGGTGAGATCGGGGGCGCGGCAGAAGAAGAAGCCGCGGAGTGGATCAAGCTCAATTGCCGCAAACCGGTCGCTGGCTTCATAGCCGGTGCCACAGCACCGCCTGGTCGGCGGATGGGCCACGCCGGTGCCATCATCAGCGGTGGCAAGGGAACCGCAGCGGCCAAGATCGCTGCCTTCCGCGACGCCGGAATCGGAGTGGCCGAGACCCCCTCGGTTATGGCCGAAACCTTGTTGCGGATGATGTAGCTTCCGAAGAGCTAATCGCTAAGCCGGGACGATTGGTTCCGGCCTGGTTTCCGGATTCCCCCCTCCATCGCTCTCGCGGGGCCGCCTATCGGCGAGGTGAATTGGATCAAGTGAGTTTCGGGTTCCCGTTGACCACGGGAACCCTGTTGCTTGGGGGCGGTGTTCCCGGTAGTCTGGCGCCATCGCGAGCGCTGGCGCGCCTGCATGAATTTCGTCGATCTGTTCCTCAATCTGGCGGGTTTGTTGCTCTGGCTAAGCTGGCGGTCGGCTGGGTTCAGCCCACCTACCATGCCGGGGGGGGTCTCGTACGCTACAGTCCTCAAGCCGGTGACCGTTCGCCGCTTACGGAGGTGGCATCTCCTGGCCGGGTTGGTGAGCTTGCTCGTGGTCCGCGCTTGGCTTTATTGGAAGGTCGGGGCTCAAGTGCACTGGGTGCCCAGCCTCGACTTGGGAGCGGTAACATTGCCATTCAACAGCATCTTGTTTACGCGCATGGCGCTCTTCTCCATCTGCAGTTTCGGGGTAATCTGGGCGGGCTTCTATCTTTGGTTGATGCTGCTCTCCATCGTGAACCGCGCTCTCCCTGAGTCGGATCTTTGCCAAAGGTGGGTCAGGCTGCATCTGGGCTGGGTGGATTCCTGGCCTTGGCCTATTAAACTGCTGATCCCTTGGATTGCCGTCGCGTGCTTCTGGTATATGGCTAATCCCGGCTTAGTCCAACTGGGCATGGTGGCGACTCCTAGATCTACTTCTCACTTATGGGAGCAAGGGCTCTTGGTTGGGGCGGGGGCTTGGCTGGCCTGGAAGTACTTGGTCGGCGGCGTGCTTTTCCTGCATGTGGTTAATAGCTACCTCTACCTCGGCAATTGGTTAATCTGGGCCTACATCAGCACCACTGCCCGTCAAATCATGCGTCCTCTTGCTTGGATGCCTTTGAGGCTGGGGCAGATTGACTTTGTTCCCGTAGTTGCGATCGCTTTGGTGTTCTTAATCGCCGAGTTGGGCCAGCGGGGCCTAACCACCCTTTTCGGGCACCTCCCGCTTTGAATCCGCCCTATTTGCGCCCCACTGCGAACGGCGTCTTGCTCTCCGTTAAGGTGCAGCCGCGATCAAGCAAGAACGAAGTAGTCGGCATTCTCGCGGACGAGTTGAAAATTAAGGTCGCCGCACCGCCCGTAGATGACGCCGCCAACACCGCCTTGCTTCGGTTCCTGGCTGAGGTGCTCGGTTGCTCGCGGAGCGCGGTCACCCTGGTCAAGGGCCATACCTCACGGCACAAAACGATCGCCGTCCATGGTCTGCAGCCTGCAGATGTTGCCGAGCGCCTCGGAGTATCCTCGGAGACTTGACCGGGGGCCACCAGGCCCCGCCAGGCCCGATCCACTCACGGGCCGGGAATCGCGCGCGGTAGAGCTCGGATCCGCAAATAGCCCCAGGGCTGCGGCTCCACCACTAGACCGTAACTTGCCGCAGCGGTTCCTTTCCCATCGTACATTGCCGTAGCTCCTTGAAGCGTCTGGATCTGGTTGGGGTCATAGACCCAATGGCTCAAGTCGGTGGAGCTCTCCACAAAATAATCCAACACCGCCCCTGCCTGCCTGCGGAAGCTCACAGTGATGAGCTCTGGCTGCCCCGTCGACATAACCGCAGGGCTAAAATTCGGGTGGGAGTTGGGATCTGTTGGATCGGTTCCAAAAGCAAACTCTGTGAAATTGTCGAAGCCGTCTCCGTCCGCGTCCTCGCCCGGTGCGGCATTCAGGTTCCCGAAGTAGTGCAGCTCCCAATAGTCCGGAAGATGGTCCCCGTCAGAGTCCACCGCTTGGGCTGCTTGCAGGAAAGTTCGTTTCAGCGCCAGGTAGTTGGTCGGGTTCAAAAGGTCATGCTCCGTCAGATTATAGACCGCAATCAACTTGTTTGACGGGTCGATGATCCGAACGTCGCGCCACGTCACTTGCCAGTTTGTCCACGCGCTCTGGGTTGCATCAAGGCTGTCCTGGAGCCACGCCAGAGTCTGCCCGCTGATCGCCGCAGGGTTGTCCTGCGCGTCGTTGGGTATGTTAATGCCGACGATCTCGATGTTGATGTCGGGGCTCGCTGCCTTGAGCTCCTTCTGCATCTGCTGCAGGTAACCGAACTGGCCGCGACAATAACCGCAGCCGGCCTCGCCAAAATAGTAAGCGGAAACCTGCAGCAAGTAATCCCGCGGCGACACCATCGCCCCATGCCGGGGTGAATGGGGATTGACATCAGGAAGGTGGAAATCCGGCACGGCCTGGTCCGCCCAGCACGCAACCGCCGCGCTCAAGAAGGTGCAAAGCAAACGCGCTCTCATCGCAAGGCCAAGCCTAGCACCAACCACTCACGAGGGCAAGAACCGCTCCCGGCCTCGGCCCTGTATTCCGCAGGGCTATTTCGCTTATCTCGAACAGGCCGCCAGGGCATCGGTCCTACGGGCACCAGACGCGATAGAACTGAGATGCCGAGCCGCTGCTCATTGGCTCCCACCAGTTCGTGGTGCCTGCCGAGCTGACAAAAACGGTCGCCTCTGTCCAACCGCTCGCCGGGAGGCCTGGACTCCGCTCGACATGATAGGTCCCTCCCGCCACCAAGTTGGCTAGGGCAAGCTCGACGCGCGGCGGGTTGACCTGGATTGCGGTGATGGCCGGCACGGGACGCTGGATCGCACGCCAGGCACCAAGGGCGCCGTTCAGCAGCGGAACGAACTCGATCGTCGCCTTTTTGCTGCCCGCCGGCGAAGGATGGTCATCGCTCGAGGACGACGGATAGGCGCTCACATCGCTCCCATCGTCGCTTTTGTGCTGCACGGCACCGTTCCACCAACGGTGGTGATTGCCGGTCTCTCTGCCAGCATCGTTCGTGTTCGGATCTCCGCCGTTCGAGGTCAGCACGTTGTAGAAGTCGAACACAAACACGTTCCCCACCACGTAGTCTTTCCGCCACTCCCACAGTAACCATTCGTTGAGGGCGCGCGCGTTTCCAGCATAGGTTGGCTCGGATAGCGGTGGGGCAGTGATAACAACGAAGAGTCTGTCAGGCCGTGTGCGAAAGTAGTCGAGCAAGTCGAGATAGATTCCTTTCGCATTCGCCACCGTATGGTATTCCGACCCGGCGTCCTGGCCGCGCAACGGATTGTCCGCAATGGCTGGAATCGGGTCGCCGGGCGATCCACGAAGGCCAGAGTTGGGAAAACACGACTTGAACATGACGACCTGATTCTCACCACCAGGCGATGATCCCATCCGCGAATAATCGCAGTTTTGATTGTCCTCGGCATACACGGCGTTTAGGTATTTAGCTGAGTCGGGTCCTCGAAACCACAACCACCAATCGCCGATGTCCGTGTTGTCTCCAATCCCGTCAGGTCCCCAGCCATAGTTACTATCGCTCACAAAATAGTTGTTGTCCCGCAAGGCAACCCCAAGCCCGCCTTGGTCGTCTGCTAGCCAGTTCTGGCCGGTTGAATGGTGAAGGAAGATCAGCCGCACTGGTTCGGCTGGCCGGTTGGTGCTCGCAAATGACTTTTCAATCCCACTTGCTGGCTGGGCCTGGCACAGATACAGGCACACACCGCACAGCAACGTGGCGGTCATACTCGCTCGCTGCGTTGAAAACTCATCCATAGGCTTCATAGTTGCTTCCTTTCCAGAGAAGATCCCCACTCCTCCAGTGATGCGGACTCTGGGAGTTCTCCTTAGGTTGTTCTGGCCCCGCGCGCCATTCAGATCAGACTCGTCACCGGCTTGGATTCCGGGGAAACAGTGGGAGGCATTCCGAGAGCATGGAGGCAAACTGCCACTTTGACGGCGGATCCGTTGCACGGCGGTCGCGCGGCGGCACCCTGCGAGAAGTCTCGCACCGTATGAACCGAGGGACGAACTCACGGTTGTCCTTCCAGGATCGCGTTTCACTTATCCTCCTAGGCCGTTAAAGAAGCAAGCGTCTTTAACCGGGCAGAATTCTCACCCATGCTCGAGTCCTCGAATCCTCCTCAGATCGCGTTGTTCCTCCGCTCGTCCGGCTGCCCGTAGCCGCCATTCGCCTGGTTCCCCACTTCCGGCCGGAGAAGCGCCGTTTCCATTCTCAGGACGAATCGCGCGCCCAGCCCCGCGCCATGCAGCATTCTCCGCTTTCCCGACTTTGCAGCGGCCACGCCTTCGGTTATGTTGGCCGGATGCCGTTATCCTAAAATTCCGTCCCATGGCGAAGGAAGTTATCCGGATCGGTGGCGCACGGGTCCACAATTTGAAGAATCTATCGCTCGACATCCCGCGGGATCGCCTCGTGGTGATCACCGGGCCGAGCGGATCAGGAAAGTCGTCACTGGCTTTCGACACCATCTTTGCCGAAGGCCAGCGCAAGTACATGGAGTCGCTCTCGGCCTACGCCCGGCAGTTTTTGGATTTGTTGGAAAAACCGGACGTCGACTTCATCGAAGGCCTTTCTCCGGCCATCGCCATCGAGCAGCGCACAGCCGGCGCCAACCCGCGTTCCCTGATCGCAACCACCACCGAGATTTACGATCATTTGCGCCTGCTTTACGCCCATATTGGCCAGCCGCATTGTCCTATCAGCGGTCAGCCGATCAGTTCCCAGACCACCAGCGAGATCGTGGACAAGATCATGGCTTTGCCCGCCAAGGCTCGCGTGATGCTGCTCGCACCAGTCGTTCGTGATCAGCGCGGGGAGTTCCGGGATGTCATCGAGCGCCTGGCTCGGGAGGGATTTGTGCGCGCTCGGGTGGATGGCGAGGTCGTGGAGCTCGCTGCCAATGTCCGCGTCAAACTCGAACCCAAACAACGCCACACGATCGAGGTGGTGGTGGATCGTTTAGTGGTCGAGCCGGCGGTGCGCACGCGCCTCGGCGATTCCGTCGAAACCGCCCTCAAGTGGGGCGAGGGACGATTGATGATGCTCCAGCAACCTCCTGGAGCCTCTTCAGACGCGGCCTGGACGGAGACCATGCATTCCAACCGGATGTACAGCCCGGCTACCGGTTTGAGCTATGACACCCCAACACCCAAGCATTTTTCCTTTAACTCGCCCTTTGGGGCCTGCCCGGTCTGCCATGGGTTGGGGCAGAAGTCCGTGTTCGACGAGTCCCTGATCGTCCCTGACCACGACCGTTCCTTGGAGCAAGGAGCAGTTCTGCCTTGGCGTCGTGGGGGAAAGAGGATGGTGGTGTACTACAAGGGAATGCTCCGGGGTGTTGCTCGCCACTACGAGCAGTCTCTGGAAACTGCCTATAAAAACCTGCCTGAGGATTTTCGACGAATCTTGCTCTGGGGCTCGGGCGCTACCGAGATCGAGTTCAGCTTCTGGCGGGCTGGAAAAATGAGCAAGGTCTCCAAACCCTTCGAGGGAGTGATCCCCAACCTCCAGCGGCTCTACCAGGAAAGCGAAAGCGAATTCACCCGCAATCGCCTTAAAGCCTTCATGGCCCTGCAGCCATGCGACGCTTGCGGTGGGAAACGGCTCAAGCCGGAAATCCTTGCCATTACCCTCGGAGGCGAAGGCCAGAACTCGGCGCCAGCCGCCCCGGGGATTCCCCAGCCCGACGATGCTCCACAGCCCGCGTTGAATGGGAGCCCGCCCCAACCACCACCGCCCGGGCTCAACGCCTCCGCTCCACGCAAGCCGGATGGTAGATCCATCATGGACCTTTGTTCGCTGTCGGTTGAGGCAGCAGACACCTTCTTCGCGGGACTCAAGCTCACCGAGTTTCAGCAGAAGCTCGCAGGCGAGATCATCCGCGAAGTGCGCGCACGGCTCGGTTTCCTTAAGAACGTGGGACTGGGCTATCTCACCCTGGACCGCGAGAGCGGCACCCTCAGCGGCGGTGAGGCCCAGCGCATCCGCTTGGCTACCCAAATCGGCGCCGGATTGGTCGGCGTGCTCTATATCCTGGACGAACCTAGCATCGGCCTGCACCAGCGTGACAACGATCGACTCCTGAGCACCCTGGAGGGCCTCCGCGACCTGGGCAACAGCGTCCTCGTGGTTGAGCACGACGAGGACACTATCCGTCGAGCGGACTATATTCTGGATCTAGGCCCGGGAGCCGGTGTGCGCGGCGGCGAGTTGGTCGCGGCAGGAACTCTAGCCGAGGTGATGGCTCAGCCCAGGTCGCTCACCGGCCAATACCTGCGCGGAGAATTGCGAATCGCGGCTCCTCGTAAACGGCTTCAACGCCTGGGCGAGCGAGGCTGGCTGGTGATCGAGGGCGCGCGCGAAAACAATCTCAAGGACATTACCGTGCGCATCCCCATCGGCGCTCTCACCTGCGTAACCGGAGTGAGCGGCTCCGGCAAAAGCACGCTGGTGGATGATATTTTGCACCGCGCCTTGGCGCGGCGGCTCTACGGTTCCACCGACAAACCTGGAGCGCATCGTGGGCTCTCCGGCATCGAGCACTTGGGCAAGCTGATTGTCATCGATCAGAGCCCCATTGGCCGCACTCCTCGCAGCAACCCAGCCACCTACACCGGCATGTTCAATCAGATCCGCGATCTGTTCTCCAAGCTGCCCTCCGCTAAAGTGCGAGGTTATGAGGCCGGCCGCTTCAGTTTTAACGTCCGCGGAGGCCGCTGCGAACGATGCCAGGGCGACGGAATGATCAAGATCGAGATGAGTTTCCTGCCTCCCGTCTATGTCACCTGCGAGTCATGCAACGGACGGCGCTATAACCGCGAGACCCTCGAGATTACCTATAAAGGCCTGAACATTGCCGACGTCCTCGACTTGACCGTGGACGAGGCGGTTAGCTTCTTCCGGGCCATCCCGCGCATCTACGAGGAGTGTTCAACCCTAGCGGAAGTTGGCCTGGGTTATCTCCGCTTGGGCCAGGCCGGAACCACCCTCAGCGGCGGAGAAGCCCAGCGGCTCAAACTCGCGGCCGAATTGAGCAAACGCTCCCTCGGGCACACGCTTTATTTGCTCGATGAACCGACCACCGGGCTGCATTTTCACGATGTGGCCAAACTCTTGGAAGTCTTGTTCAAGTTGCGCGCCGCCGGCAACAGCTTGGTGGTGATCGAGCATAATTTGGATGTGATCAAATGCGCCGACTGGGTCATCGATCTGGGCCCCGAGGGCGGAGAAGCTGGCGGACGAATCGTGGCCGAAGGCCGTCCCGAGCAGATCGCTCAGTGCCCTGAGAGCCACACCGGAAGGTATCTACGCTCAGTCCTTCCGGCACCGGCCGTTTCCAGCGAATGAACTCCCGTCTCACCGTGAAATCCCGCGCGCTTGGCGTGGTTTCTGTCATCGCGTGGCTCCTCCTCGGACTCCCCGCTTGCTGGGCCGCGAGCAGCGCCGAGACCCGTGCCTACCAGGCCCTCGCCAAGATGTTCCAGGACGGCATCTACGACACTGCCGAGCGCGAGGCCGGCGAATTCGTGCGCTCCTTTCCCGAATCCGAGCACATGGCTGAAGTGGTGTTGCTCCAAGCGCAGGCTCGTCTCAAGCAACGGCGTTACGATGAGGCTGCTGCCTTGTTGAACGAAAAGTTCGGCGTCGCCGGCAAGCTCGGCGACGAGTTCCGCTTCTGGACCGCCGAGGCCCGTTTGCAGAAAGGCGACTTGGGAGCGGCTGCGGACGCCTATGCGCAACTGGCGGCTGAGTTCCCAAACTCGCCCCGACGAGCCGAGGCCGCCTTCGACGAGGCCTTCGCCCGATTCAAAGTAGGCGACCCTGCCCGGAGCATCGGCTTGCTGCAGGATACCAACAAATCCTTTCAGGCAATCGCGCGTGCCCATCCGGACGACGAGTGGGTCCATCGGGGTTGGCTTCTGCTCGCCGAAGCTCTGAGCCGCACAACTAACAACGCCGCCGCGGAGGCAGCTCTCAAAGCTCTGGAGGGCCGCAAACTGAAACCGGAGTTGGACTGGCACAGACACTTCCTCAGCGCCACCATCCAGCTCGCCGAACAACACCTCCCCGAAGCCCTCACTGAATCCACCAACCTCTGGACCGCTGCTACCAACCTGATCTCACGCTCCTTCCAGGCCGAGGCCGCCGTCCTCCATGGCCAAGTCCTGGAGGATCTCCATCAACCCGACGCCGCAGTGGCGATTTACGAACGCAACCTCGCCGACGACATCCCTCAGGATAGTCGCCGCCGCGCCCTCCAGAAGATCATTGATATCGAGCTCAGTCGAAGTCGGCTCAAAGAGCTGGCCGAGCGCCTGGAGGCGTTTATTGCTCGGCATCCGCAGGACAGTCTCCTGGATCTGGCTCGCCTTACCTTGGGGGAATTGCGCCTCAAGGATTACTTCGCTCTCAAAGCGGCTTCCCCAACCCCCAATGCCGAAGCTCAATCGGCCGCGACCAACAGCTTGACTCGTGCTCGAGTCCAGTTCGAATTGCTGGCCACCAACGAGCCCCAGAGTGAGCTTTTCGGTAAGTCGCAATTGGATCGTGGTTGGTGCCTTTGGGAAGAAGGCGCCGGTCGGTTGGCCGAAAGCGGCCAGGCCTTCCAATCGGCCGCCGACTTGCTCCGTTCACCTGCTGATCGCGCCGTTGCTCGGTTCAAGTGGGCGGACTGCCAATTCCTCCAAAAAGACTGGGGGGGCTGCGTCAGTAACTACTGGCAAGTCGCTACTAACTCCGGCGTTTTGGATCCTCCCTTGAACACCTTGCCCTCGCGGGCTCTCTATCAGGTGGTTCGCGCCGAGATTCTGGCCAATAATCAGGAGGGAGCCTCCGCCGCCATGTCACAGATCCTGGCTCGCGATCCGGACAGCGAACTGGCCGAACACAGCGTGTTGCTCTATGGCCAATACCTCACCCGCGCAGGCAAGTTCCAAGCCACTCGAACTCTCCTTGGCGATTTCTCGCAGCACTTCACCAACGCAGTCCTCTTGCCCCAGGTCCGCCTGGCCTTGGCCCGGAGCTATGAGGCGGAGCAATCCTTGCCGGCGGCTCAGACCGAGTACGCCAACTGGCTGACTGCCTATGCCGAACTCCCTTCGGTTCCCACGGGCCTGGTGGCACAAGCAACTTTCGATTTCGCCCGGCTTAGTTACCAAACCCAGCCCGACACCAATTCGCTCCGGTTGCTCACCAATTTCGCCATCCGGTTTCCCGAAAGCCCCAACACCCCATTGGCCCAATACTTGGTCGGCGAGTATTTCTTTAATCACGGCGACTACGAAAAGGCGGAGCTGCAATTCCAGGACCGGGCCCTCCTGAACACCACCAACGCCCTCACACCCAACCTGCCGTACCACGCGCGGCTCATGGCGGGCCGCGCGGCCATGGCCGAGCAGCGCTTTCGCAACGCCAAAGTCCAATTCAACTGGATTATCACCAACGGTCCCCTAGCAATGCCATCTTCCCCAATCCCGGTTCCGATTGTAGCCGAGGCCTACCTCCTGCGGGGCGATACCTTCTTCCTGGAAGATCCGAGTCCAGACGCGACCAACCGGCTCTGGCGTTTCGGCGAGGCAATCAACGCCTACTCCAAGATCACCGACAACCTGCCGACCAACGAATTCGTGCCGCTGGCCTGGGGCAGCATCGGCAATTGCAACCTGCAGTTGGCCACCATGGATACTAACCAGGCCCCTCTGCGTTACGAACTCGCCGCTGCGGCTTACCTGCGCGTGATCTCCTCCGGCGCGGCCGTCTCCGCCCGCAGCATGGCGGAGGTGGGGCTCGCCGAGGTGCTCAAGAAACAAGCCCAGCTTGCTGCCCCACCCAAGGCTGCCGAACTCTTGGACCAAGCCTCCGACCATCTCTTGCGCGTCTTTTACGGCAAAAACCTCCGCGACCACGAGGCCGCCGACCTCACCTGGGTCAACAAGGCCGGCTTGGCCGCGGTCGAGCTGGCCGAAAGTCAGGGAAAAATCGATCAGGCCATCGGTCTCTACCGGCGTCTGGAGCAAGAGATCCCGCCGTTGCGCGCTCAACTTGAGAAGAAAATCGAGAAACTGATGAAGAGCGCCGATAAAACCGCCGGGGTGGGGGCCAAGTAGCCTTCCCGTGCGTTTGACAGCGGGGACAGCCTGGCCTAGCCTTCTACTGTAATCGAAAAATGAATCAACCTCTCGACAGCGTTGTTAGCCTTACCGAAACTGCGGCCACGCAGATCAAGGAAATGCTGGCCAAGGAAGCCGGTGCCTCCGCTAGGCCGTTGCGGGTTTACGTGGAAGCGGGCGGCTGCTCGGGGATGCAGTACGGCATGCAATTCGATGAGCCTCGTGATGGCGATCTGCGCGCTGAACAATTTGGCGTCGCGGTGGTCGTCGATCCGATCAGTGCCGACTTCGTCCGAGGGTCGATCGTCGATTACAGCGATAGCCTGGTTGGGGGCGGTTTTAAGATCACCAACCCCAACGCCCGCCATTCTTGCGGGTGCGGCAAATCCTTTGAGGCCTGACCGCCCGGCTTAGGCCGACGGGTTGCTGCCCCGTCCCGGAAGGACGCCCGAAAATAGCCCAACGCCTTCAGTTGGGTGCCGGGATTGAGTGTTGAATAACTCCCGAAGGAACGGCTGAATCCGCAATCAAGCCGAACACCGTAAGAGGAGGACCTTTTCCGCATGAGTTCCTGGCTTTTCCCTCTTGCCCCGGCGTGCAAGCGTCGATGACCGCGCCCATGTCTCCGGTACTGCACGCCGAATCCAGCGACTTTCGCGCGGCTTCAGGTGTGGCGTAGCCCACAGAGGCGAACGCTTGGTTGGCTGATGTTGTCGCCTCGCTTGATCAGAGTGACGGCTCCCGTGTGCGCTCGATATGCGCGCCAGCGGTTTCGCGGGCCAGGCGGCTGTAACACCCCACTGGAGACTGCGGCCGGATCTGGTAACCTGGGGTAGAATGAAAACCGGATCTAAACTCGGGCCGTTCGCGATCATCCTCGTCGTCATGGCTGCGCTTCTTTTCTGGCAGCAGCACGAACGGCGACGCCTGGTGGCGGAGGCTGCCGCCCTGCGCGAGCAGGTGGTGCAGGAAGCGTCTCTCCACGAGGAAAATACCCGGTTGGCAGAACAGTTGAAGACCGTCGCAGCGGCCTCCGAGGCTGACCGGAAGGAATTGCTGCGCTTGCGTGCGCTGGCGTCGAAGCTGCGACTGGTGGAGCAGGAAAACGCACAGATGAAGATCGAGCGGCAGCGCTTGGTCGGGCAGCCAGCCCAGGCCAACCCACCGGCTGCACGCTCCCCGGAGACCCAGGCGGCGCCTGACGCCGAGCCAAAGCTTGTGGCTCCGCCTGCGAACACGACCGATCTCGGCGAGGTTGAGATCGCCGACCGTGAGCCCGTGCGTTTCGACCTGGGTGCCGGTCAAACCTGCCTCATCACCCCGACCGTGCTCGCCGATGGGAACGTGCTGATGGAGATTGCCGTCGAGGGCACGGCTGCAGACGGCACGGCTGCGAAGTTGGGGCAGTCCCGGCTGACCGCCCGTCCCGGCCAGCAGTGCGCCATCTCGGTTGGTGACCGGATGATCGCGTTGAGCGCCAAGCTTAAAGCGCAATGACTGCTCACTATTGGCGTCAGCGAACCAGTTGCCCATCGGCCCCGCTTGGGGTGGAAGCGGCCATCCCAACCCCGCCGATCATTGTTTGGTTCGGGTGTACTTGGTCTCGATCCCCTTCAATTCCTGCCCCTCCGGCGTGATGTTGAACGCCGTGATCATGAAGTGATCCGCGTCGATGACTTCGAAGACGGTTTTCCAACCCCACGGTGGCGCGTTCGGGGCGACATCGTATTTCCCTTTCACAAAGAAACCCCGCTCGGTCGCTTCACCCTCTGAAAACATGATCGCGTAATTCATGTGAAAATCGTCCACCCACGAGATTTCAAAATGCTTGGTGACCGAATTGAAGGCGATCAACTCCTCCCCGTGCCGTGGCTTCCCCTGAATCGTGCCCTCATATTCGTGGCGAAAGAAACGTCCGTCCAGGATCGGGCGTATGGTGCCTTTGACCTTTGACTCGTCAGGGACTTTGCCGGGTTCAAGCCAGGTCCGGCAGGTGCCCTCCCACGAGCCCACCAGTGATTTGAGCAGTTCTTTTGAGTTACTCTGCTTCCCTTGAACCGCTGGAGTTTCGTTCTTTGGCGCGTCCTGCGCTGGAGAGGGCGTTGGGGACAAAAGAGCCAAACACATCATAAGGGCGGGCAGTTCAATCATCTTCATGGTTCTCTTCGCGTAAACGTCTGGACGTGGGCTGTGTCCGGCCATCGTTCTATCTCCATAAGATGATACGCTCTATCGGAGGGCCGACAGCCCGTGTTGCGGTGGCCGTAAACAAGGCGAGGACTAAGGCACGAAGGGCGCGTGGCATGGCCGGGCTTTATTCTGAGATCCCCCGTCTGTTTATTGAAACACAAAATATTTGTTTCTCGTGCGCGCTCTCTCTATAACGCCCCTAACCGGAACCGGCGTGCTGCCGTTCTTCGGCCCGATGCGGGCGGGGATCACCGCTTGTGGCCCCGTCCCCGTCGACGCCCGCAGTCCGAATACGCCAGCTTCAGTTCGTCATAGCTGTCCTGCTCGGTGATGGACGTTCTGGCGTGAGCCGGGACCCGACAATGAGGACTGAGAAATGAAGGCCCTTCGTTTAGCCGCGGCGATCGCGCTCGTGGCGCTGAGTTCTGCGGGCGCAGACGCTGATCGCCCGCTGCTCGATTTAGCACCGACTCCTGCTGAACTCGGCCAGGGCTGGATCACCAACCAACTTCTGGTCCTCATCGACCCGCTCTCTAAGCCTTCAGAACGCGTTGACTCTGGAAACCCCCTTCCCACCGAAGCCGTTAGCCATTACAAACAGGCCATGCTGAACTCCGGCAGCAAAGCTTATCTCCAGCTTCGCTTGGTGCACGGAGACGCATCCGGCAGGGCCGCGTATCGAGTTTACCTTCAGCGCTGGCCCAGTTCTCGGGCGCTTGTTCGAGCCGTTCCTTTTGCCCCAGAATCTACCAATCTTCCTCCACCCGAGTTCGGGCAAGCGTCAAGGTGGACTGATGCAGTGGGCTTTGATCGCCTAACGTTCCGCCGAGATCAATACTGCGCGGTTATTGATTTCGATGCGGCAGCGAGCCCTCCCCGCGCCCCACTGGCGAGCGCCGCAGGAGAGCCGCTGCCAAACTGGCAAGGAATCACCGACGCGGAGTACCTGGTATTAAGGCGTATTGCGCAGGTTCTCGATTCGAAATTAGCGGAACGATCGATTCCAACCAACTCACCGCCGCTAGTCATCGCCTGCGCCCCCGATGTTTGCGAGGTCCACAAAGCCACCATGGAGCACAAAGAAGTGAGAATTTTCTACGGGTGGATTATGCCTAAACCGGACGAGCCGTCGAGCGGTACGGAGCACCGATTGTTTCCCCACTACCGCGAGTATGTGCTCGGAGGTTGTGTGATCGCAGCCGTAAGCCCAATGACGGAGAGAGTTTACATTTGCAGTGACTGCAAGAAGGCTTACGAGAAATGGAAATTAGACAACAAGAAGACCCAATAATCTGGGCGAGCGCTGGCTGAAAACCAGATCACCGCGACCGCAGCCGGTAGAATCGGATCGGAGCATTTGTCCACTCGGGCGCGCTGAAGTGAGATAAGCCATCGCTGAGGGTGTTGGTTGCCACGGGTGTCCACTTGGGGTGGGCTAGAGTGGCGGTGGCTTCCACGATCACAGAGGTGTTCGTCGCCCAAGAGATGGTGAAATTGAATCCGTTGGTCTGGATTCCGAAGGCGGAGCCGTTGTTCAGAATCAGCGGGTTCGGAAGCAACCAGAGCGCGGTTGGAAGTCCATGAAATGTCGGTTCCCAGCCCGTGGTTCCGGGCAAGTAATAGACGGTCGCTTTGAAACCTGGCGGCACAAAGACAAACAAACCAACCTCGGGTGGAGCCCACTCAAAGTAGATCGACTCCAGAGCGCGGCAGTTAACGAAGGCATAGTCTTCGATGTTCGTGATGCTCCCCGCGATCGCGATGCTCGTAAGGCTCAGGCAGTTCTCAAACGCGTGGCCCCCGATGTTGGCCGCCGGCGCCCTGAGCGTCACGCTAGTCAGGCTGGCGCCCGAGAACGCGTAGGATCCGATGGCCGATATAGTCTTCCCGGTCGTGTAGCTCCCGGTTCTGGCCGCTGGATATTCCAGGAGCGTGGCTTGGCACTTGTCCATCAGCACGCCGTCCAAATCACTGTAGAAGGAGTTGAGCGGATCAACCCAGATCGCATTCAGGCTCGCACCGCCTTGGAAAGGACCGGCACCAATGCTGGTGACGCTAGCTGGGATCGTCACGTTGGTCAGGCTGATGCAGCCGGCAAAGGCGCCTGCCCCGATGGTGGCGACCCCGTAGGGAATCGCCACGCGGCTTAAGTCGATGCAGCGCTGGAAGGCTCGGTCCCCAATGTTGGTCATGGTGTTGGGAATCACCAACGTCGTCAGTCCGGTGCTTTGGAACGCCATGCTCCCAACACTGGTGACCGGCTGACCCTCGATCGTTCCCGGAATGACCACCTCGCCGCCGAAACCGTAATACTTGGTGATGGTGATCCCGCCGTTATTGGTCGTGTAGCTGTATTGGGCCTGAAGCGCGGTTGGGAGCAACCAAACCAACAACAGCAGCGGCCGCATTGTGAGGCAGATCCCAGACAGAAAGTCGTTTGCCTTTCCGCGGATAGACAGGAATCCTTTTTTCATGCTTTCCCTTAATTCAACCTTAAATCTCTGCAGGGCCGGAAAGCAAGCCTCAGACTCTAGGAACAATAATTCAGCATGGCTGATTAGACAGACGTTCTAGGGTCATGGCCATGTCGTCAGAACGCCCCGTTCCTTTTCCTCCACCATCACCATTCGGAGGCCGCTCGCCAACAACCGCTTGCGCTGCGATCATGGGTAGGACATTGCTCTTGACGCTGGTTCGTCGTTTTACATCATCACCAACGATCTTTACCTGCACGGCGGGATTAAGAATCCGCGAAGGTTCCGGACGCTTGGTCGAGAACAAGATCATGGTCGACGGCGGTTTCCATAAGTGAACGACGGTACGACGATCATAAAGTCTAGCTCATGAAGCTGAATCGAATCAAAATGACGGCCTTCGCCTTGGGCTGTTCGCTCGTAACGACCCTCGCGCAAAACAGCCCGGTCCCCGCGCCAATTCCTTACTCCACGGAGCAGGTGATCAACGAAACCGATTCCTCTGCTGTCATCGCGGAGAAAGCGGCGAAGCTGTTGCCCCGGCCCAACCAAACAGCCTGGATGCGGCTGGAACGGACGTTCTTTCTCCACTTCGGCGTGAACACGTTCAACGAAGTGGAATGGGGCACCGGCCAGGAAGAGCCGGCGATTTTTAATCCCTCGGCACTGGACGCAAACCAATGGTTGAACGCAATCAAGAATTTCGGGGGCAAGATGATCGTGCTTGTCTGCAAGCACCACGACGGCTTTTGCATGTGGCCCACGCGCTACACGCCGCATTCAGTCGTCGCCAGTCCGTGGCGCGGTGGAAAGGGCGATCTCGTCCGCGAAGTGGCTGACGCCGCGGGGGCGCACCGGGTCAAGCTCGCCGTCTACCTTTCCCCCGCGGACCTTTATCAGTTGAAAACCAATCCAAAGAATTCGGCGGGCTATTACGGCAATGGCAGCAGCAACCTGACTTCCATCATCCCGACCGATCCGGCCAGCTTCCAAAGCAATCCGACCAAAGGCCGCGCGCCGACACCGGGTTTCACGAACTACACTTACGAGGTGGACGACTACAATCGCTACTTCCTGAATCAGCTTTACGAGTTGCTAACGGAATACGGGCCAATTGATGAGGTTTGGTTTGACGGCGCGAACCCTGATCCCAGCGTTCACGAGACCTACAACTATGAGGCATGGTACCATTTGATCCGCAGCCTCCAGCCCAATGCCGTCATCATGGGCAAAGGGCCTGACGTGCGCTGGGTGGGCAATGAGGGCGGCGTGGGCCGCACCACCGAATGGAGTGTGATTCCTTTGCCGACGTCGCCGGACAAATTCAAATGGCCGGACATGACCGCCGGTGACCTTGGTACCCGCGGCAGGCTCAAACCCGGTTCGCACCTGTGGTGGTACCCGGCGGAGGTCAACACCACCATTCTGGGCGGCAGCCAATGGTTTTGGGCGCGCAATAAACATCCGCGCACGGTGACGCAGTTAGTGGATATCTTCTATACATCCGTTGGGCGCAACGGAAACCTCATCCTGAATCTCTCCCCGGATAAGCGCGGTCTGGTTCCTGATGACCAGCTTGAAGCCTTGAGCCGCACCGCGGAGATCATCAACGAAACATTCTCCGCCGATCTGGCCGCCGGGGGCAAAGTGACCGCCGACACATCCAACGCCACGAATGGCCCGCCGCTCGCGCTCGATGGCAACCTCGATACCTGGTGGGAAGCCGCGCCCGGCAATACCAACGGCACCGTGACGCTTGCTTTGCCGAAGCCGGTCACATTCGACGTTCTTTCGTTACAGGAGGCGGTGGATTACCGCGGACAACGGATCGAATCCTTCGCCATCGAGACCTGGAACGGTGCCGCTTGGGTTGCGGCGGAGAAAACCGCCTCTGATGAACTGACCACCCTCGGCCATCGCCGGCTCATCCGGCTGAAAACGCCCGCCACGACCGAACAGGTGCGCATCCGCGTCACGGGGTCGCGCCTGGAACCGACTCTGGCGGAAATCGGCCTCTTCAAACAATCCGTCACAACTCTGCTGCCAGCCATTTCCGACCGCAGCATCAACGGCACGGTGAGTCTCAGCAATCTTGCCGGGCACAGGATGGTTTACACCGTGGATGGCAGTGTGCCGAAGCTCAACTCAGCAGCTTACACTTCGCCCATTGCACTGCCATCGAACCGTAGCGTCACTGTACGGGCTGCAAGTCTGCTGCCCAGCGGTCAACTCGGCATCGTGGGCTCGAGGATTTTCGCCGGCCTCATGCCGATTGGCTGGAAAGTGGTAAGCGTGGATAGTGAGGAAACTGCCGGCGCTGATAATTCCGCCGCTCGCGCGATTGACGGCGATTCGTCCACCATCTGGCACACGCGCTGGAACGCAGATAAAAAGCTGCCGCATTTCATTACTGTCGATATGGGGGCTCCGCATCGGATCGCCGGATTTACCTATCTGCCGCGGCAGGATGGGATGCTCAACGGCGTCACCGAGAGATTCCGATTTGAAACGAGCGTGGACGGTTCGAACTGGGTGACCAACATCGCCAACGGATCCTTCGCCAACATCCAGAACAATCCCTCGGTTCAGGAAGTGAGCTTCGCTCCGGTGCAGTCTCGCTATTTCCGCTTCACCGCCCTGCAATCGATCTGGAACAGCGGTTGGACCAGTGCTGCGGAAATCTCAGTGTTGCCCGCCAGCGCGAGTGGTGACTGAGGGGGTGAACAGACCTCGAATTCACGGAACCAGGTCAGAAGCTCTCAAAGGATCCCATTGGGATGCGTGCTAGTCCCGCAGATGCGGGTCGTAGCCTCCGGTGTCAGGCACCGTGACCGACCCGTTCTTGATTTCCTTCCCGGCGACCGGCAATTCGAGCACGAACGTCGCGCCTTGGCCTGGCCCGGCACTCTCCACCCGCAATTCGCCGCCTATTTCCTTCGCCGCCAGGGCGCTACTGTGCAGCCCGAAGCCGTGGCCGTCCTTCCTCGTGGTGAAGCCTTGATTGAAAATGCGGGTCAGGTTTTCCCGGGCGATGCCAACACCATTGTCAGTTACTGAAATGTGAATCCGGTTCCCCTGGCGGCGAAGGCGAACCGTCACCTGCTTGCGATCGTGGTCTACCTCGATGCAGGCGTGCTTTGCGTTGCTCATCAGGTTAAGGAGGATTTGCATCACCCTGTGGCGGTCCACCACGATCGGGGGTACGGTGCTCTCGAATTCCCGCACGAGCGCCACGTTGTGCTGTGCGAGCATCGCATCACTCGCGTACAGCGCGTCTTCTACCAGTTCCTCTATGTTTTCGACGGTGGCCACTCCGGTGACTTTTCCGTGGGCTTGCTGCCTGGCCACGATTTCTTCGATGTGGCTCACGTGCTTTTGGAGAGATCCCAGCTCTTCCAACGCCATGGCTTGTTCGCCAGCGAGCTGTTCAGCTAAACCGGACAGAAGGGACGGGAGTCGCTGTCCTTTAGGGTCGCGAGTGAGAAAATGGCTCAAATCGGCTTCGTGCTGCTTGAGCAGCGCGGCGGCCTTGCCCACGACCGTGACGCGGGATTTCCTGGTCTGTTCCGCCAGCAAAGTCAGGGAGACGTTCACGCTGGTGAGGACATTGCCCACATTGTGCAAAACGTCCGTAGCCACCTCCGCCATTCCAGCCAATCTCGAGGCTTCCAACAGCTTACGGTGCACGCGCTCGATTTCCGATTGAATCCGTTTGCGCTCCTCGATCTCATTCTTCAATTCCGCGGTGCGTTTGGCAACTTCTGCCTCCAGCCAATCGTGGGCTTTCTGCAAACTAGCCTGCTTGCGACGCAGCACCCGGAGGCGCCAAAAATACAGACCAAACAAAACCAAACCGCCCGCTAGTCCCGTCAGCGCACGGAACCATCGCGTTTCGTAATAATGCGGCTTCAGTTCCAAGGCGAGGCTGTCTCCGTCCGTGTTCCAGACCATATCTTCATTGCAGGCTTGCACGGAAAAGCGGTAGGAGCCGGGTCTGAGACTGGTATAGGAAACCATGCGCCTGTCCCGCGCCTCCACCCAGGCCTGGTTATAACCCTCCAGTCGATAGCGCACGCCCAATTCATGCGGCGCCACAAAGCTCAGCGCCGCAAAATGGATTTCCAGTTCGCCATTGCCAGGCGGCACAATGAGCTTGGCGCACCGGCCAGAATCCACGCCGTTGGCGCGGACGCTGGTAATGTGAACGGGCGGTGCGTAGGGGTTGCTCGTGACCCGGGCGGGATCAATTACCACCACTCCGCCTGGGTTGGGAAACCAGATGCGACCGTCGGACGACTTGCAGCCCACCCGCTCCTGATCCTTCTTCTCGACCGACTTGACGTTATGCGGCCCGCCGTAAGAAATGCACTCGACCCGGCTGGCCTTGCCCCCGGCAAAGTCGTTCATCCCCTTGCGCGTGACACGAAAGACCCCGCTGGGCGTATCTACCCAGAGATTCCCGTAATCGTCCGGGACAATCGCACGAATATCGTTATCAAACAGACCGTGCTCCCGGTCGATGAGCGTGACCTGATTGTCCTTCAAACGGTAGATGCCCGTCGGCGACCAAGCCCAAACCACGCCGTCGGTGTCCTGGCACACTCCTTGAACTGAAACATTGCCCAGTTGCTCCGAGCTGGCGCATCGCTGCCACCCGTTGTCTTTGACGCGAAAAATTCCCGCCGCGCAGGCCACCCATATTTCACCATCCCGGCCAGGTGCCAGGTTGAGCACCCACCATAACTCCGGCACTCCGTTGGTGAAGGCACAGGGCCTGAAGTAGTTTGTACCTACACGGTACAGTTCATCGCCGGCGGATACCATGACGCCTCGAGCGTCCTCGGCCAACCCCACCGCCATTTTGGGAGGCGAGTATTTGGCCACTACCTTTCCGCCCGAGAAGACCATCAAATCATTGTGTTCATTGATAACGTACACGTCCCCATTGTGGGCCTCGAAGACCCTCTTGATCATCGATTCGGGCAGGCCCGATTCAGTCCAATAAGTCCTCTTGGTTTTGTCCATGTGGATGAGTCCCGCCTGGCCGACAGCCCAGATGCCTCCTTGGTCGGCGGTCGTCACCCCCAGGACATCCATTGAGCCGGGGTCATCACTCGCGCGCTTGATGGGAAATCGGACGTCCAGGAGCTGGGTCAACCCAGACCGAGTGCCGATCCACAGGCTGCCTTCCCGGTCTTCAGCGAGGGCGTTAACGAATTCGCTGGCCAGCCCCATGTCTCTGCTCAGGAACTCCAGTTGGCCGTTCCTATACCGGCCCAACCCGCGTCCAACGGTGCCAATCCAGACCGTGCCTTCACGGTCCACCAGTAGGGCACGCACTTCCTCCCTAATGGGCGGTATCTCCTTCCGCCGCAAACCGGCGTCGTAACAAAACAAGCCACGCGAGGTGCCTACCCAGATTTGCCCCTCCGTATCCACCGCTATCGCAAAAACCAAGGCGGGGTCCAACATCGTATCTGGGATCTTGACGGTCCTGCCTGCTTGCAGATAGTACACTCCGCCGACTTTCTGTGCCGCGTTTGGTGCCAGGCCATACCATATACGGCCTTGGGCGTCCTGACAGCCCGAAAGCAGGGCCAGTCCGCTAGTGTTCGTCAACATCTCCTCAAACTCGCCCGCCGGTGTCAATCGGGCCAGATGTTGACTCGCAACGATCCAGAGTGATTGGTCGTCGGCCTCAAAGAGGGCATTCACGCCGAGATCCAGGCCACCCCATTCTTTCTTCCCGCGGAAGGTGAAAATGTCCCCATCGCAAAATCCGAATGAACCTTCTCTCAGCCCCACCCACAACCCGCCCGCCTCGGCCGTTGCCAGACTCGTCACCTCCTTTAGCCCAGCGCGGGGAGCGTTCACCGACTCGACCAACTTAAACTCAGTTCCGTCGAAGCGCACCAAGCCCGCCACCGTGCCCAGCCACAGATAACCATCCTTCGATTGCCCAATCGCGCTGATCCAGTTGGCAGGCAGTCCATTCTGCCGACTCCAGTTCTGGCAATTATACTCGGAAACATCGCGGGTGGGGTCCAACGCCAGGACGCGGTTTGGCATTGAAATCATCAGTCCCGCCGCACCCACCAGCCAGAACAGGCGCCAGCGATGTATGCAATTGCAACTCAATATTCTAGCTATCAGAACATTACTATAGCTATCAGAAGTACAAATCGTCAACCTGATCTCTCCGTCTGGATCGCGTCCATCTAGAAGGCAGGATATCGACCTCAGGCGAACAGACGGCAGGCCGCATGCTGCAGATCTGAATTGTAATGAACTTTAATCGCCGATGTTCTACTGTTCGAGAGATCATGATTCAGCTTTGGACCGGTCAGTACAGCTTGCATATCAAGGCCAGTCGTTTATTGAAGATTTCGGCGGTTGCCTCCTGGTTTTGGCAGTTAGCTCACTGATGATTACAGCCGCGGACATAAGTGGAAGGCCCGAACGGATCGAGGGCTATCGAAGGACCCCAATGCTGCCCGGCGTCGCTCCAGGCCAGAGCTTCAGCCAGAACGCCTCTTTCCCCCAAGACGCCGAGATACGTTTTTAGTCCCTCCCGATGTCATTGCACCTGTTATGTCGAACAAGACGACGAACCCCTTCCGCATTCTTCTGGTCGGATACTTGCTGTTCCTCTCCGTTGCCACTGCGGCCATCCCCGCTGGAAAAAAGAGGTTCGAGGCGAAAGAGGCCGAACTCATCGGTGGAGCATCCAAGGTTGCGAGCCGCGCGACCCCACGAGGTTATCTGGTCAGTTTGAGCGAACCCGGCCAGGGCGCCAAGTTCACTGATCTGCCGGCAGCGAGCCAATTGGCGATTCGCTACGCATCGGTCACAAATGGCACGATCACCGTCGCGGTGAGCGGTCGATCATCGCGTAAAGTGAACGTTCATTCTTCCGGCGCCCTCACCAATTCTTTTCTCAATGCGATCATTGAGATCCCGATTCCTGCGAAGGCCACGCTTACCATTAGTGTCGCGCCCAACGATGTTGCGGTAAACATCGCTCGCATCGATGTCGGTAATGGCAACCTCAGTTTGCCACCGGACCTTTGGAACCTGCCGCCATTGCCGCTTGCTGAAGGTCCATATTCCTCGGAGTGGAAAGCGATGAGCCGGATTTACACCGTGCCGGAGTGGTGGCGCGATGCAAAGTTCGGCGCCTGGGCGCACTGGGATCCACAGTCCATGCCTGAGCGGGGCGACTGGTATGCGCGCGGGATGTACATGGAAGGCAGCGGACAATATCGTTACCACACCAATCACTTCGGCTACCCCTCGGAATACGGTTACAAAGACATTTGCCATAACTGGGTGATCGACCGCTGGAATCCCAATGCCTTGATGGAGTTATACGTCGAAATGGGGGCGCGCTACTTCATGGCGATGGGCGTTCACCATGACAATTTCGATTGCTGGGATTCGCGTTTTCAACCGTGGAACTCCGTCCGCATCGGCCCCAAGGTGGACATTGTCGGCACGTGGGAAAAGGTCGCCCGCCAGCACGGCCTGCGTTTTGGGATTGGTTTTCACCATTCGCCGCCGCGAACCTGGGGCCAGTTCATGCCGGTGCGCTACACCAGCGACAAGATAGGCTCGAAGCAAGGTGTGCCCTACGACGCACTGCAAACGATTCTTGATGGGAAGGGAAAATGGTGGGAAGGCATGGACCCGGTGGACCTTTACGGACCGGTTCATAATAACAAAGATCCATTGCATTCACCCTTTGCCAACCAATTCATGTGGCGCGTGGACGACGCCATCACCAAGTATCACCCTGACGTGATCTATTTCGACGAGCACGCCGGAGATTCGCAAATGGACCTTGGGGTTCGCATGGGGCTTGGCTTTCTCGCTCCGCAGTTGGCCGCGAATTATTACAATAAATCGCTGCAGTGGAACGGCGGGAAAATGGAAGCCGTGCTTAACCTCAAAGGCGTGGGCGGGCGATACAACAGCTTTCAAAACAGTCCGGAACTGCTTCCTTTGGTTGACCGTTCACTGGTGAAAAGCACCGAGGCGATCATTGAACCGGAGATTATGGCCCATTCATTCCAGACCGAAACCACCCTCGCCGATTGGCATTACCGAGCCGGGCAGCGATACATGGACGCCAGGAAACTCATTGGCTTGCTCATGCAAAACGTCTGCCGCAACGGCACGATGCTGCTTAACCTCACCCAGCACGGACGCGGCGATCTGGATCCGCAAGCCATTCAAATTGCCAAAGACATCGGCGCCTGGTTGAAAGTCAACGGCGAGGCGGTCTATGGCTCGCGACCATTTGAAGCGTGCGGTGAAAATACCAATGCGATTTGCTACACCCGCAACAACGGCAAGGTCTATGCCTCGCTGCTGAATTGGGATGGCGCGCCGATCACCCTCAAAGCGCTGAGTGCCGGCGGCGCCACGCTAGGCAAAGTGTCGAAGGTCGAACTGCTCGGCTCTGATGTCGCGCTGACATTTGTGCAAGACGGCCAAGGTTTGACAGTGACGCCGAGTATCACAGTGCAGCCACTGACCGGAATCACCGATCAATCGCTGGCGTCAGCCTGCCGCGTGTTGCGAATCACGCACGACAAGGGCTGGTTCAATGACGATGATCCGGGCACGACCTATCCCGGATGGATTCGCCGATGCAACCTTGGCACCGGCGATTTCAACAATGACCTCAGCATCAGCGAAACGCCCGGCGACGTGTGGAGATGTGCATTCACCGGCCGCAGCGTTTCGGTGATCGCGCCGAAAGAACCTGGAGCCGGAAAAATCGAGATTCAAATCGACGGCCAAACGCGCGCAACGGCGGATTTGTCCACGACGGGTCCGCGCCTGGCACAGCAGGCGGTGTGCGAAGTAACCGGTCTGACTGCTGGCCAACATTCGGTCAACATCATTAACCGAGGCCCTGGACCGGTGGCCGTGGATGCCTTAGTTGTGCGGTAAGTGAGGCCACTCAACGCGGTCGGCTAGGTGGATTCCACCAACATACAACATCACACTAATCAATCCTGGGACTTTGCATGAACAATTGTGCCCAAATGCTTCAAGCCTGGCTCGCCTTCTACACAACTATCGCTTCAGCTGCGGCGACCCTCGCAGGGCTGCTATTCGTCTCCTTGAGCTTGAACCGCCAACGCCTCGACGACCAAGCTCGTATGGCCGCGCGTCGCACGTTTGCCAACCTGATCGATGTACTCGTGCTTGCGCTGATATTCTAGATCCCGCACGAGCAGCCCTCAGGCCTCGGCATAGCCCTTGGAGTCTTCGGGCTCGTACGCCTGCTTGCGATCGTTGGGGAAGCGGTTACCCTAGCCAGGCGGCAAACTTGGAGAGTCTTCTTCCACGCCGTTATTCAGCATGTAGCGTTACAGGCCCTTCTGTCCTCTGGCATCGTGATTCTTAGCGTCGCCATTTACCAACGGAACCCGAGTGCAATGTTCTGGCCAGTCGCGATCGTCGTTGCCCTCCTTGGATCAGCCAGTTGGAACGCCTGGGAGCTCTTGTTCAAGGAATAATCTCTCTTCTGCTGTGCGTCGGCGTAGCATTCGCCCGTGCTGGATGATCAAGCTTGGATCCGGGACTTGCACGGCGGTTGGAGGAAGATGTTTGCACTCAGAACGCGGGGCCACTTACGTCGCTACTGCGGCGATTAAGAAGCGCGACCTCGCCGCGCTTCGGACGTTGCCGCCTAACCGGCCCTCTGGCCGAGTCGCTTTCCCCGACGCCATCAACCAGGTGGCGGGGGAAATCCCCAATAGACGGTGTTGCCCACCCGGCGCACGCTAGCCTGCGTTCTTTGCGTACCACCGCTTGTAGCGTAAGAGTATCATGAAAAGAATCACCGTCCTGCTAGCAGACGATTACAGGGCCGTGCGCAAAGAGTTTAGAAAGATCCTGGAACGCGAGGGTGACCTGGAAGTGGTCGGCGAAGCCAAGGACGGCCACCAGGCTGTCGCCATGGTTAAGAAGCTTCATCCCGCGCTCGTTCTCATGGACGTGGCCATGCCCTTGCTCAATGGCTTGCAGGCCACTCGCCAGATCCTGGAAGCCGCCCCAGCCACCAACGTCCTCATGCTCTCCGCCTACAACGATGAGGCCTACGTCCAAGCCGCGATCAATAGCGGTGCGATGGGTTATCTCCTCAAACAAACCTGTGCTGACTGTGTGTGTTCCGCCATTCGCGAAGTCCAAAAGGGAAACGTGTTCTTCAGCCCGTCGCTTCCCGGCCGTTTTCGCAAACGCAGTCTGAAACCGTAGCTGGATCCAGCCGGTCGCTGCCACCACTCGCGAGGAGTCCAGGACCGAATTCGACCGGCGAGTTGTCCAAGTATAAGGTCACCAGCTCCTACCTCTCGGCAGCCTCTGCGCGTTCGATAGCGAGCTGCACGGCTCCCTCAGTGCCAGACTGCGTGATGGTCAACTTCCGGCCGATCACCAATCCCACCTGCACTGCTAGCCGGCCACCCACCCACCAGTGGACCGTAGGGATTTCGCCCGATAGACGAAGTCGGTCCGCCGGGCCAAAGTTACCCTAGCGTATTAAACACCAATGTTCTGCGGCGTACCAGACTCTATGCAACGGATCACAGTCCTGCTGGCCGACGACAACAGGGCCGTGCGCAAGGAGTTTAGGAAGATCCTTGAGCGCGAAGCTGATCTTGAAGTGGTCGGCGAAGCCAAGGACGGCCATCAGGCGGTCGCCATGGCCAAGAAACTTCATCCCGCACTGGTCCTGATGGACGTGGCAATGCCGTTGCTCAATGGCTTGCAAGCCACCCGCCAGATCCTGGAAGCCGCCCCCGCCACCCACGTGCTCATGCTCTCTGCCTACGAGGATGATGCCTACGTCGAGGCCTCCATCAACTCCGGCGCGATGGGTTATCTGCTCAAACAAACTTGTGCTGGCTGTGTGTGCTCGGCGATCAGGGAAGTCCAAAAGGGCAACCCGTTCTTCAGCCCGTCGATTCCTCGTCGCCTCCACAAACGGAGCGCAAATCAGTAACCGGATTGAGCCGGGCGGAGGGGCCACGCCGAGGGCCAAGTGGCCCGGCCACCAGGACACGAAGCCTGTCGTCCGCTTCGGCCGTGAGAACGCCGCCGACGACTAACCCTCAGACCATCCGCCAGCCCGCCCCCGCAGTCCGCTGCCCAGGAGTCACTGGACTAGCAGGGGGGAGTCCCCAATCGACGCCGTGATGCTGTTGGCGGATGATTAAGGAGATTACCGGCCAGCCCATGTTCCATGGTCGGACGCTAACGGCCCAAGCCACAACCGCCATCGGCTGGCTTCACCAGCAAAAGCGATCATGCACGGAACTCCGGGCAGGCTGGGTTTGATCGCACAAACGAAACGAATAGAGACGCTTTGGAAAATACATCTGTAAACGCAGGTAAACAAGACACGATTACCGGCCCGATCCCCCTGGCGAATCACGATCCACTAAAATGTCCTGTCTGCGGAGGAGTTATGCGGATCGAACGAGCGCCAGTCGGAACCGGTGGCTCAAACCGCCTTCACTGCACCTGCGGTCACTGTGAGGATATTCCGGATGTGCCCTCCCTGCCGGCGAGTAACCAGGGGGACCCATCCCTTCCGGAAGGCATGAAGGAACTCCCCTGATTACCCTGAATGGGGAACGGGTCATTGGCGAAATTGCAGCCAAAATTGGGCGGCCAGAAAACCTGAGCAACCGCCGGAAGTCAGACCTCCTCCCAGCCACACACACGCAGGCCCACTGATTTCACGCCTGCCTCGCCCACGGTCTGAACTCGAGGTCACGGACTCTCGCGGCCAAGAGCCATCCAGGTCCCAGAAGAGCTGGTCCTGGCGGGAGGCCGGAGGGCCCTCGGCGCTCAGCACGTGCCCGTCGATCCTCGCGTAGCCTGAATCCCGGAAGCCGTGGCTGCTCGGCCAATCATCGGCCGCAACATGCCACCCAGCCACCATGGGCTCGCCTTCCGGCCCTGCCTCCCCCAGACTGACGCGCATGAACACCACTCGGCGGTGGTTGCTGATGGCTGCGCTATCGGTTGTCCTCGGCCTGTTCGCTTGGCTCCTCTGGGCCCATCCCGCTCCCGCGCTCTGCCATGGCAAGCCGGAGAGCGCGTGGATCAAGCAGGTCTGCACTGGCGACGAACAGACTCAACAGTGGCAGGCGTTTGGCAAGGAGGGCGTCGACGTTCTCGTCCGTGGCCCGGAGAAGGGGCATTGCCCGGCGCAAAGGCTCTACCGGAAAGCGTACCGTAGGGTGGCTTCAAGGCTGCCATTCCGGCTGGGCCGGTTCCTCCCTTTGCCAGCAGATCCGGGTTGGGAGAACCGTTGGTCCCTGGCCATCCAGCTTAGCAAAATGGGCGAAATCGCCACTCCAGCAATGACCCGAGCCCTAAGCGACGAGGACCCGGTCCTGAGGGAGCTTTCGATTCGCTTCTTCACCGGCGGACTCGCGGGGTCTCGGGCGGGCCACGCACTATTGGGGCGTCTCAATGGTAGGGAAAAGCGGGCGCTCTTGCCCGCCTTCCTTCAAGCCATGAACGACCGGGATCCCAGACCCCGAAGCCAAGCCGCCATCGCTCTGGCATGCTACCCTCAACAGGCGGCGGTCGTCGTTCCGTCCCTGGTCAAAGCGTTGCAGGATCCTTATTCCGAGACCCGCCTGTCCGCCGCCGTCGCCTTGAATCGCCTGGACCCGGCAGCCGCAAAGAAAGCAGGAGCGGTCTCCGCTATCATCCCGCTCCTCAATGACCAGAGCGATCGGGTCGTCTGCAACGCGGCGGAGGCCCTCTGCGAGTTTCAGGCCCAGCCGGAATTGGCCGTGCCTGCCCTCATCAGTGCCCTTCAGGGCAGAAGAACAGAGGTTGCCTGCATGGTTATCTCCTCACTCGAACACGGATTTCGAAGTCAGGCCGAGATGATCATCCCAGGGCTCAAACGCGCCGCGCAGCGCAACGATAACGCCGCCAGCTACGCGGCAGCAGCCTTGAAACATCTCGAAGCCAACTGAGATGACTCTGCTCTTCGACGAACTTCCGCTATGGCTGGTCCGCCTGCGGAGCCGATGAGACCGGCACGACGACTAGGAGGACTCCGGTGACCAGGAGCACCCCCGCGATCAGAAGCGGTACTATCGCCCACGTAGGCAGACGCGGCGTCATCCGTTATCGAGCGACACAGTGAGGAACCAACCTCACAAACGCATGGCCAGCGACAAACGCCTCTGAGTCGTTGCTAAGTGTTCAGCGGAGGGGCGGGACCACCTTAGGTAACGGCCGCTGACACCTCGACGTCGGCACTCGGACTTCCAATCGCCACTCGCCCCAACCCTGCCATCCCTGGTCAACCCTTCGTTTTCTTCGTTACCTTCTGTGAACATTCCCTCGTCTCGCCCTGCCTCCCCGCGACAGCCTGCACCCGCCGTTCCCGGTGTCTGCAGCCGACGCCCCAAACCCTCCCCAAGCGACGCATCGCCCCTCCTCGCCCGGAGGGAGAGGATCAGAGGTGAGGGGAAAGGCCCCTTTCGTGGTAAGCCCGTTCCTGCCCCCCTTCGTGCTCTTCCTGGTGGATAGTCCCCTCCTTTTTTCGGCGGACCGCCACTGCTCCTCGGCATGGGCACTCCCTCCAAATTAACTAAATGATAGATGTAGTTGACAAATAGTCGGCGCCTCGCTACCTTGGAAGCCATGAAGAGCAGCCAAGTTCGAACGGCGCTTCACCGCAGCGCGGTCGGCACGATCCGTGCCTCCCTGGCCAGGTTCATTCGGCCCATCGTCGGCTTCGCCGCCCTCGGGACGTTCTTCATGCCGTCTCCGGAGAAAGCCGCCGCTCGCCCGGGTCAAGTCTCAAATCCCAAACGTGAAATCTCAGATCCCCTGTCCTTCACCCTTTTGCCTTTTTACTTCAGCCTTTCCTTCGACCCTCTCCAAAACCTGAATTATCTTCTCCAAAAGCTGAATTACCTTCTCCAAATCCTGCAACATCCCCACTAAACCACGCCCGATCCTCATCGCCCACTCTGGTCTTACCTCAAATGTGCAATTTCAAATCCCTTGTCCTTCGTCCTTTCGGCCCCGTCCTTCCCTGCACCGCTGCGATCCCCACGTGAGCCTTCTGGTTCCGACCTCGTTCACCGCCCGCTCTAACTTGACCAATTGAGGCTCGGCCAGCCCTCCCTGTTCTCCGTGCGAGCTGATGTGATCTAGTCGAAACGCGCGTTTAAGCGATTACGCCGCCCTCCAAGACCCACCATAAGCGATTAAATAAGCGCTTAACCAGCCTCGCTAAGCGCTTACTAAATGCTTACTAAGCACCAATCCGTCGCTTATCGCTTATCGAAAAAGTCCTAAATATCTGGAACACGGGGAGATGTGAAAAATCATCGCTTCCACATCGCACCCCCTCCCCCCCCAGGACCGCGGCTCTGTGAGCCGCAGCAACGTGGCCGTCTCCCACCGTGCCGCATACTCCCCCGAACTCCGGCACGGTCGGCGGCCCACCTTCGGAGGGCGACCTTCAGGTCGCTTCACCGTGACCGCCCCGGCGATTCAGCCTGTCTCCGACGGCCCTGCCGTGCAGTGTGCCGGGCCGCCCCGCGGCCCGTACGCTCCCGGAGCGCGGCTCTAAGAGCCGCAGCAACGTGAGAGCCTCCGAACTGCTTGCATCTTCTCCAAAGGCTCATTCTACTCCCATCGCCTCAGGCTCCCGAGGGTTGCCCCGTACGCCCCCCGGGCATGCGCCTATCCCCATCCGCACCCACGCCATCCAGCCTAGGGTGTTGCCTCTCCACCGAATCTCGTCGCGTCCAATACGCGACCCAACACTCACACTCCCATCGGTCACCTATCTCCGTGAGACCTCGACCGGAAACCTCAGGCCTTCGAAAGGCCAGTCCGCCGCCCCCGCGCGTCCCTGACGCACGGTCATTTGCTCAGCAGCCCCTGCACCTGCAACCACTCGGCGAACCGTTCGATCCAATGGTCGCTGGGCAGGTCCTGCTTGCGCATCCCGAAACCATGCCCGCCCTTCGACAGCAGATGCAGCTCTGCCGATTTCTTGGCTTTCGTCCAGTCGGTGTAAAGGCTCACGCTGTGGGGCGCCAATCCCAGCGGATCGTCCGTCGCTGCCAAAATGAACATCGGGGGCGCGTCGGCGGGAACCGCCTTTTTGAGCGCCCACTCGTATTGCAGGTAGATCGGCGCAACGAAGTTGGGGCGTGTCTCAGGCGTGTAGTTATACGCGACCGACGCGGTCACGGTGCCGCCCGCCGAGAATCCCATAATCCCAACGCGATCTGGGTTCACCGCATAATCCTTGGCATGCTTGCGGACATACCCGACAGCGGCCTGTCCATCTGCCGCCGCCAGCTTGATGATGGGTGCAACCATCTCGCCCAACTTATCCCCCACAGTCATGACTTCGCGCGTCGGATCGTCTGTCTGGCACGGTACCAGCCGGTATTTGAGCACGAAGCAAGCAACACCCTTGTTGTTGAGCCACCGAGCTACGTCCAAGCCTTCGCTGTCCATGGACAAAGCATAAAAGGCGCCGCCGGGGCAGATGACCACCGCCGTTCCATTCGCCGCGGACCTGTCCGGCAACATGACCGTGAGGCTCGGTTTCACCACATTAAACACCACTCGCGTTTGCCAGAAGTTATGGTCGTTTGTTTTCTCGGAGTGAGTCCAAGTCTCCGAACCCGGCGCAACGCCATCATAAAGAGGGACGACCTGTTCCTGGGCAAAGACCGCCAGTGAGAGCAGGGGAGCTAGAGATCCTAAAGGGAGTTTCATGGTGCAGACTCTAGTTGATCCGAGCCCGCTCCGTCAGGCAAAAGTTTTATTACCGCCTTGGCGAGTCGGAGTACGACGCTGGTTGGCTGGTGGCCCTGGCCAGCATCGCGCTATGGGCCCTCGGGAGCTTCGGCCTTCGATTCGGTCTCTTGGGCCAATTGCTGCTTCAGGTTGCATTGTATTTTGCCCTCGCCTTCTGGAACATGTGGAGAAGCAAAATCACTTAACCCTCAACCTTACTCCGCCTCGATCGCAAAAAGGTGTCCGTCATTCCGCTCGGAGAAAGTCAGCACGTACAATTCCCCCGGCGCGTCCTCGGCGAAACTGATGATGTTCTTGGGCTGTGACAGCAGGGTTCCGTAATCCGTCACCCGGCTGCCATTGTAGCGAAATCCCCAAATCGTGCCCAAGACGTAATCTCCATAAATATAGATCCCGTCCAGCGACGGGTATTTCTTGCCCCGATAAACGTAGCCGCCAATGACGGAGATCCCGACGCTGTGATTCGGGAATTTCGACTGCGCCAGAAGCTCAGGCTGGTGCGGGTACTCGACCACCGGTTCCATGTATTGCGCACCATGGGGGCCGGGCTTGAACGGGTGCATCCCTTCACGCACGCACCAGCCGTAGTTGCCGCCTTTGACAATCAGATCCACTTCCTCCCAGACCCGTTCGCCTACGTCCGCACCCCACAGATCTCCGGTCTTGCGGTCCCAACTATAGCGCCACACATTGCGCAGCCCCCAGGCAAAAGTCTCCTTGCGGGCACCTGAATCCTTACCCATCTCCTCCTCTCCAACCCAGGGGTTGTCCACGGGGATGCCATACGCCAACTGTTTCCGGTCCTTCCCGGCGCCCACGGTCGATCGCGTGTTGACGTCAATGCGCAGGATTTTGCCCAGCAGCGTCGCGACGTTCTGGCCGCTGTTAAATGGGTCGTTGTTGGACCCGCCATCTCCCAGCGAGATGTAGAGATACCCGTCCGGACCGAAACCCAACTGGCCCCCCTGGTTGTTTCTGAAGGGCTCCGGCACCTCCAGGATGACGCGCTCGGAGCTGAGATCGGCTCGGTCAGGGTCTGTCGGTGACACCCTAAACTCGCTGATGACGTTGCGGCCAGGAAACTGTCCGGTTCGGTTGGTGTTCTGCTGGCTATAAAAAATGTAAAACAGTCCGTTGGTTTTGAACCCTGGATGGAAAGCGATGCTCATCAGTCCCACTCCGGTAGTCGCCCCCGCCTCCACATACGTCTCACGGTCAACGATATTCAGAAACTCCTTCGTCTGGCTCCCATCGCTCCCTCTTGACGCGATTCGGATGCGCCCCGGTTGTTCCACCACGAAAAAGCGGTCTGAGCCGTCCGGTGGCTGCGACATCCAAACCGGGCGGTCAAGCGCCATGGCCGGGAAAATCGGACGCAGCTGAACCTTGGGGAGGGGGGCTGCTCCACCGCGGAATGCAGTGGTAAACACCAAGGCCAACAGGAGAGTTGGCATCGAGTATCGCTTGAACATTCCCCAGCGTGCACTGAAGCCAATTCCTTGTCTAAAACATTTCCGCGCGGCCTGGTTCTCCCCGAACGCAGCGCCGGTGCGGTTACGGATGGAGGCGTCGCAACCGGAAGAATTGGGTGTCCACGTCCCCTTTGATCTGAACGGTGTTTTGGTCGCCCAAAGTCGTCGGGGGATTGGTGACCGCCTGCCAACCACCAAGAGCAACCCGTTCGCTACGCTCCAGCGCAAATGTGTCCCCCGACACCGGCCACGAGAGTTGGAACGTCGTGGAGTTGGTGAATACCTGAATGCTCAACGCCAGTGGCGCTTCGGTGACGTTGAAGCTGTAGGAATTCTGCAGAATCGTGAATGCCCATGTTCCGGCGCTCAACGGCCCGAAACCTCCATCAACACCACTCACCGGGCGGACGAACTCCGGGCAGGCCGTGTTCGTTAAGGGAGCGGAAAACGTTACGCTGATCCTCTGGTTCGAGGAATCGACGGTCACCGCCGGCGCCCCGGCGGCCACGGATGCGAAACACTCGTTGACGTACGTTTCGCCGTCCGTTGAAGCGACGAAACTGATCAGGTTGGTGATCGTCGGGCTCGCTGGCGTCAAAACGAACGGCGGCGGTTGTGGAGCCCCATTAGTGAGCACATGCCATCCGACCGTGGCTTCGGCGGCACTTGATTCCCGTCCACCAAGGACCGCTGTCGCGCAGACCAGGCAAATCACTGCAATGGCTCTCATAACCGTTGGTCAAAACCTACCGCAGGATTGATATGCACGCTAGCGGCTGCATGATGGCAGGGACCGGCCCGACTCCATTCGCCGCTGTTCCCTGATCCGGCACGGCCCGGCGTTCGTTCCGTCGTATACCCATGAGGTCTTAAAGAATTAACCGGCTGACGGCCTGCGCCCCCGTTCACGGAGGATCGAAAACGGTTTGCAGCCTCGATCCGCCTCGTCCAAGATCCCAACACTTAGTTAGTTGTGAAAATCGCCTATCGGGGGATCTTATCTGCCTTCTCGCACAACAAGGCTCATGCACCGCTGGTCGTGTTGGGGGTAAGCGGCATTGTCGGCGGTGTGGTTGCATCCTTGACTACGCCTCGCTGGCAGAGGCCGTGGTCCAGACGCACTCGCGGCCGCTTGGCCTAGCTGGCCCGGCTCAACGTTCGCCTAAAGATTGAGTAAAACAACGGACTCTGCAGCTTGTCCTATCTCCAGGCATGCAAAAACTTCGTGCTATCCATCTATATCTCGGGTGCGTGTTCGCACCGATGCTCTTGTTCTTCGCCATTTCGGGTATCTGGCAATCCCTGGGCCTTGGTAGCGACGGAATCATGCGGGTGCTATCCACGATTCATACTTCCCATCGTCTTAAATCTGGCGGGACCTATTTGAGCAGCCCAGTTATGGTGGGATTCGTTGTGGTGATGGCGGTGAGCTTCATTGTGACGACGATTCTCGGCGTCGTCATGGCTTTAAAACTCGGCCGAAGTCGCAAGACAGCCTACTGTTGCCTCGCGTTCGGTGTCCTCTTCCCCTTAGTCCTTGTCCTGCTTCGCGCTTTCTCGTAAGGACCGCTGCATTCTCGAACCATTGAGCCGGAGCTGATATCTCTCGCGCGTCATCTTCGCCATTGCGGCGAATGTGGGTGCCGCTTGACGGAAAAGTAACAGTGTTGGTCCCTTGAGATCGAGATTCAACTCGGGGTGGATCCGCTCCCACACCGCGCGCCGTGAGGTTCTCTGCCCGCTGCGCGGTCGATGCGACTGAGGAGACGTTCGTGAGCCGGTGACGAGCGGTGAGCAGTGTTAGACGTGTTGAGGAGTACGCCAGGACTGAACTGTGTCCCAAACCCGATTCAGGATGTCCGTTACGTGCCTAGACACGCTGAAAACTCAGATGTATATATTCAGCGCGGTTCCAAGCCGTGAGTTCCACATCATCACTGAAAACACCAACGCTGCGGACGCTATTGCTCAAATGAAAAGCCATGGAGCCCCAATCGCCAGGACCGAGTTGTTAGGCATTCGTCGGGATGGAGAGGTCATTGCGTTGATCGCGGAGATCAGCCAACCCTACGAAACGCCCGACGGCTCCTGGCGGACTCAGGTCGCCCTCCATGGGCTTGATGCACGGCCCTCAGAGGTTTCCGGCGATGACTCGCTGCAATCTCTTTCCCGGGCGGTCGAGATGGTGCACCGCCGTTTAGCGGATTTTGTCGAGGCTGGGGACCGGCTTGTCGACCAGAGCGGAGTCGATTTTCTACTCGGAGATGATTTCCCCGAAGAACCCGAGAGCGCTGCTGTCCCCATGCCGCCTGCCTACAGCCCTCGTCTGCGCCAGGAGATGCCGCGCCATCCCAGTTCACTCCTATCCGGTCTCTTTCGTTGAGACGGCTAACCAGCGCACTCTGGGGTTAGCTGCCTGACTTACGTCCCGGACAGCGGCGAGAAGTCATCGCCTACCCTCAGCCCTCCACCGTGAGATGACTGAGCTTTGGCGGCTGGCAGGGGAGAGCTAAGACCTCAGATTCTCCCCTCCATCTCCCTCGCCCTAAGGCCTCCAGCGAGTTGAACCACGATTTGTCGCTGTCGGTGCTCCGCCGCTCCTACGCCGGTTTTCTCGCGAAAATGCGGGAAAATGCCGGTTGAAAACTTAGGGCTGTCCGGGTAGGTTGGCCTTGGTGTTGTACGACCGGTCATACATGCGTGACAATCCCTATCGAAGGGCTTGGCCCGCTGTGGTTATCCTCATCGTCATCAACACGGTTGTCTTTGTAGCTCAACTTCTTGCCAAAAATTCTAACTTTTTTGAACGCCATCTCGCGTTGACCGCAGCGGACCTGCTGCATGGCAAGGTCTGGCAGTTAGTGACGTTCCAGTTCCTCCATTCGCCCGACAACCTGCTCCACATCATCCTCAACTGCGCCATGCTCTTTATGTTCGGCCGCCCGGTCGAGGACGCCTTGGGGCGCACTCGCTTCACCGTGGCCTATCTGAGCTGGGGTGCCGTCGGTGGTTTGGCCCAAGTGGTTGCCACATTACTATTCCCCCGGATCCTGACGGATGGTCCTGTGATGGGCGCCTCCGCTGGGGTCTTCGGGGTCATTGCCGCGTTCGCTGCCCTAAACTGGGAACAGCCGATCACCACTTTGGTGGCTTTCATCCTTCCGGTAACGATGCGGGCAAAATACCTGATTTTGGTGGCTTCGATCATCGAGGTGCTCTGGATGTTGAGCGGCGACAAGGGGGTTGCTCATGTCGCTCATCTGGGCGGAATCGCGGCTGGGCTGGGCTACATCTTCCTGATTTTCAACTCGGAGAGGGAGTTCTTTAATTGGTCTCGGTTCCGGCGTCTGCCGCGCCCGAGGGAGTTAGTTCCTGCGCAAGCCCCGAGGCGTGGTCCTTGGCAGCCCCAAGCCCGGCAAGTTCCCGAAGACCTGCCTCCCGCCGAATTCATCAGCCGCGAAGTGGACCCGATCTTGGACAAAATCTCCGCCCATGGCATCCAGAGTCTCACCGACCGCGAGCGGCGCATACTCGAGGCCGCCCGGGCGAAGATGTCCAAGCGCTAACTCGCCCTCGGTTAGTTGAGGTCGAATAACAGGATCTGCCCCGATTTGGCTCCCTCGATCTCTAGCCCGTTTTCCCCAGTGAAAGCAGCGGCATCCCCGCCAGCGAGATTGGTCCCGTTCACCCGCACTTCTCCCTCCGCCACATGCAACCAAGCGTGGCGTTCGCTTCCCAGGTTATGCTTCACCCGGTCGGCGGGTCCCAGCTTCGCCACCCACAGGTCGGCGTCTTGATGGATCGCGATGGAGCCGTCCCGGCCGGTCTGGCTGGTAACCAAATGCAGCTTCCCAGCGGCCGCGTCCTTTAATGACTTCTCGGCGTACCGGGGCTTGACCCCCTTCCGGTTTGGCTCGATCCAAATCTGCAGGAAGTGCACCGCTTCGTCGTGCGAGGGGTTGAATTCGCTGTGTCGGACTCCACTCCCCGCTGACATATATTGTACGTCACCCGGACGGATGGTCCGTCCATTGCCCATCGAGTCTTTGTGTTCGAGGGAGCCGCTGAGGACATAGGTGATGATCTCCATGTCCCGGTGCGGGTGGGTTCCGAATCCGTTATCCGGCATCACCATGTCATCGTTGATCACCCGCAAGTCGCGGAAACCCATCCACTGTGGATCGTGGTAGTCCGCGAAGCTGAAGGTATGGTATGAATCCAGCCAACCGTGGTTGGCGTGGCCGCGTTCATTTGCTCTTCGAATTGTCATCATGGCCCAACCATGCCACACCTAGGTCCTGTGTGAGAAAGATCATCTTGGTAGGCTGAGCATACTCGCTAGCTATGCTCCCAATAGTTCCGCTTGCCTACTCGTCCGTCAGACGCGAGGATGTGGCCCATAGAACCCATGAACACGATCTCGTGAGCCTGAACCGCCGCACCTTTGTGAAGCGCACGACGCTCGCCATGACGATCGGCGCCAGCCTCGGCGCCAACCGAGCCTTCGCTGCCGAGTCACCGGGTTCGGCGGCGGAGTTACCACTGGTCATCTCCACCTGGCCTTTTGGCAAGCCGGCCAACGACGCTGCGCAGTCCGTGCTCGCCCGCGGTGGGTCGATTCTCGACGCGGTGGAGCAGGGGATTTGGGTGGTCGAATCCGACCCCAAGAATCCGTCGGTGGGCCTTGGGGGGCTGCCCGACGCGGCAGGCGTTGTCCAGTTGGACTCCTGCATCATGTTGGGGCCCGGCCACAAGGCCGGGAGCGTCGCCGCTATCGAAGGAATCCGGCACCCCATCTCAGTCGCCCGCCGGGTGATGGAGAAAACGCCCCACGTTATGCTGGTGGGCGAGGGAGCGAGAATGTTCGCCCTGGAGGAAGGGCTCGAAGCCGTTCCGGGTGACTCGAGAGAGCGTCATGACAACTGGTGGCGCGAACGGGCCAGGAAGAAGGCATCGGCTGGAGGTTCGGATTCCAAAAAGAATCATGACACCATCGCGCTTCTGGTCCTGAACGTCGACGGAACGATTGCCGGCGGTTGTTCTACTAGCGGTTGGGGCGGAAAACTGCCTGGACGCGTCGGCGATTCGCCGATCATAGGCTCAGGTCTCTACGTCGATAATGATGTAGGGGCGGCAGGCGCGACTGGTCTGGGCGAGAATGTCATGCGATACTGCGGTTCCTTCCTGGTCGTCGAATTCATCCGCCAAGGGATGGATCCCCAAGCTGCCTGCGTCGCAGCTATTCAGCGTATTGCCCAGCAGGACCCGAAGGGATTGGATCTGAGCATCAACTTCGTGGCACTCGACAAAAAAGGCCGCTTCGGAGCCGCCGGTACGGGGCAGGGCTTTGAATACTCCGTGGCAGTTCCAGGAAACAGCCGTGTTCTCAAGAGCGTGGGCATTAGCCAGAAGCAGGTTGGCCCTGAAGGCGGCAACCGCCGATAGGTCGGCCTTAATTCTGGAGGACCCTGTGATTGAGTCCGGTCTTTCCCTTGGGTTTGAGCTCGTTGGTCGGCTCCGCCACGCAACTAGCCACGACGATCCTGTAATTGTCCGTTGCGTAGCCAAAATAATTTAGGTTCACACTCATGCTACCTCATAACTCACCTTCCAACTCCGCTTGGAATCCATCCCGCCGCCGCTTCCTGAAAACCACGGGTGCCGCTACCGCCGGCGCCATGCTGGTGTCCGCCAGGGTCTTGGGGCGAGGCGGCGAAAAGGCACCCAGTGCTCGCCCGGTTGTGGCTGGAGTGGGCGTCGGTGGTGTCGGTTTCTCCCAACTCCAGGACTTGGAAAAGGCTGGGTTTCAGGTCTCGGCACTCTGCGACGTTGACGACCTCTTTGCCAAGAAGGCTTTTGACCGTTGGCCTCACGCCGCCCGCTATCGTGACTATCGCGAGATGCTCTCGGCGCAAGCTGATAAGATCGATGTCGTGCACGTTGCTACCCCTGATCACACCCACGCTCTGATCACCCTCGCGGCCCTCCGACGCAAGAAGCACGTCTGTTGCGTAAAGCCGCTCACCCGAACGATCCACGAGGGCCGGGTTGTGCTCGCAGCAGCCGAAAAAGCAGGCGTCGCTACTCAAATGACCGCCGCTCCCTACACGACCGAGGAGCCGCGGCGTCTGAACGAGTTGCTCGATGCCGGCGTGATCGGCGCCGTGCGCGAGGTACATATATGGACTAACCGTCCAGTTTGGCCCCAAGGGATGGTTCGGCCGGCCGGGGAGGACCTCGTGCCTCCCACCTTCGACTGGAAAATGTGGCTCGGCCCGGCCCCAATGCGCCCATTCAAGAAGGACTGGTCCAAGGACGCCTATCCGATTGCCCAATTGAAGGCCTCGATGGATTGGGTCCAGCAGTACCACGGCGTATATCACCCATTCAATTTCCGAGGGTGGTGGGACTTCGGAACGGGGGCCCTGGGGGATATGGGTTGTCACCATTTCAATCCGGCGGTTCGCGCCCTCAAACTAGGCCCGCCCTCGATGATCGAGGCTTCCACTACTAAAGTGACGGCGGAGGCGACCCCGCTGGCCTCGATGGTGACTTATGACTTCGCCGCTCGAGGCAGCCTCCCAGCCGTCCGGTTGGTTTGGTATGATGGCGGGCTGCATCCTTCGAGGCCGGTGGAGCTTGCTGAGGCCTTACCCGAGGAAGGAGCCCTCTACCTGGGTGACCAGGGTTGGCTACTCTACGCCGGACGTGAACCCAAATTCTCTTCCCCCAAGCTGGCTTCCAGGGCGAAAGAGGTTCCGGTATCCCTGCCTCGGCGCAGTGGGACTTGGGGCGAGTTCTTTGACGCCTGTTCGGGAGGTGAGCGCGCCGGATGCGAGTTCCGCTGGGCGGTGCCCCTCACCGAGTTGGTCCTGTTGGGAAATATCGCTGTCCGCACCGGAGAGCGGCTCGTTTGGGACTCGGTCGGGATGAAGTTCTCCAGCAATGAGGTTGCGGATGGATATCTCAAACCAGAGTACCATAACGGCTGGTCCTTGGACGGTTAACAAAGCTCTTCACATGAAAAATCGCCTCTGGCTTACCTTCGCACCCTTAATGGCCATTCTGGGTGCGGCTTTCGCCGCCGATCGTCCATCCGCGCCTGTAGGACTCATGCAGGTGCCCGATGCAATGCACGTGGGCATGAAGGAGAAACCACGCATCACAGTTGGCATTCGTGACGGCAACATCGTCGGGTCCGACAACCGTGCCCTGCAGGCTGCCGTCGACTTCGTTGCCAGTTTGGGCGGCGGTACCGTCGAAATCGGGCCTGGAACGTTCCTGATGCGTGACTCACTGCATCTGCGCTCGCGTGTGACGGTGCGCGGGACACCACACCAGACCATCCTCCTTAAGGCACCCTCAGCCTCCTCGCCGTTAAAGATCGATGGGGACTACGGAGAGGAACAGATCACTGTGCAGGACTCCTCTGGCTTCGCGGTGGGCGACGGGGTAGCCGTTTGGGACAAGAACTCCGGCGGGTTCCATACCACCGTGGCTCGGATTACTGGCCAAAACGGCAACGCCTTCTCGATCAGCCTCCCGCTCAACGCCGATTGCATGGTCACTGACGGCGCGCGCGCAGCTACCGTATTCCCCGTTGTGAGCGGTTATTTTGTGGAGCAGGCCCGGATTGAGGATGTGACCATCGATGGCAGCAAAACCGACAACCTGGACCTAAACGGCTGTCGCGGAGGCGGTATCTTCCTGTACCGCTGTCCCGGAGCGGAGATCGAGCGCTGCACCGTGCGGAATTACCACGGCGATGGCATCAGTTTCCAGCAATCGAACGACGTGAGCGTCAAAGGATGCGTGAGCGAAGGCAACACCGGTCTGGGATTCCATCCGGGGAGCGGCTCACAACGACCCACGGTTCGCCAGTGCCTGGCTCGGGATAATGGCGAGGATGGACTGTTCCTTTGTTGGCGTGTCAAAGAGGGGCTCTTTGAGGAGAACATCTTGGAGGGCAATGGCCGTTATGGCATATCGATTGGTCACAAGGACACCGATAACTTGCTGAGGAACAACCAGATCCGCGGCAATCATGAGGACGGTATCTACTTCCGGAACGAGACCGAGGGCATGGCTGGGCATCGGAACCGATTGGAGGACAACTTAATCGAGAATAACGGCATGGATCGACCCGCAGCCGGAATTCGGGTCCGTGGTGAGACCCGAGATTTGGTTTTCAAGAACAACGTGATCCGAGACACCCGCACCGGGACGCAGCGCAAACAGGCACAAGGAATTGTCCTCGAAGAAAAGGTCGGCGCGGTCGAATTGGACGGGAACAAGGTGGAAGCTGACAACCAGATCGCCGACCAGCGCAAAGGGGCGGCGTCCGTGAGACCCTGATCAGGACAGCCGCGCGAGGGCCCCATCCAGCGTCGCTACGGCGAAATCGGCATCGGCTTGGGTGATGCACATCGGAGGCGCGAACCGAATCACGCTGTTGTGCAACCCGCCCTTGCCAAGAAGTAGCCCTCGGTCTTTGCAGGTTTCCAGAACTTGCGCGCACTCCGCTTTGGCCGGCTCCTTGGTCCTTCGATCGCGGACGAGCTCGATCCCCACCAACAGTCCCTCGCCTCGTACATCCCCAACTATGGCGTGTTTTCGTTTGAGTCCATTAAGCCGCGTTCCGAGGTAGGCGCCCAATTTCAGACAGTTGGCCTGGAGACCCTCCCGCTCGATGACTTCGAGGACCGCTTTGCCCATTGCTGAGGCCACGGGGTTGCCCCCGAAGGTATTGAAGTGCGTCCGCTCCGTGAGAGCCCGCGCGATTTTGGGGGTCGTTACCACCACTCCGAGCGGGAAGCCATTGCCGACGCCTTTGGCCATGGTAACAATATCCGGGATCACACCTTGCGTCTGAAAACCCCAGAAATGGCTACCCAGGCGACCGAGGCCGGTTTGAACTTCGTCTGCGATACAAAGCCCGCCTGCGGCGCGAACGTATTCGTAAGCGCGTTGCAGATAGCCGCCCGGGAAGCCGACCACCCCACCTACGCCTTGGATCGATTCGGCAATAAAACCCGCTACTTTCCCAGGTGTGGCGAAATCGATGAGTTCCTTAACGTCATCTGCGTACTTTTTGCCTGCGTCCGGATCGCTCGCCCTATAGGCCCCCCGGTAGGTGTCGGGCGCCAACGCGTGGTGAACACCCAAACCATGCGGGACATTGAATTTCCATGAGCTTTGGGCGGTCAGCCCCATCGTTCCCGCGCTGCCCCCGTGGTACCCATTCCGGAGCGCGATCACATCGTAATTCCGGGTATGGACTCGAGCCATCAACAAAGCCAGCTCGTTTGCCTCCGAACCGGAGTTGACGAAATAACAAACTTTGAGATCACCGGGCATCTTTGAGGCCAGATGTTCTGCGTAGCGGACCACGTTCGGGTGCAGATAGATGGTGGTGGAATGCTGGAGGGTCTCCATCTGTCGCCGTCCGGCTTCGATAACGTGTGGATGACAATGCCCAACGCTGATCGTAACGATGCCTCCCAAGCCATCGAGGTAGCGCTTGCCAGTGGAATCCCAGACGTACTGGAACTTGCCTTCAACCACCATGATCGGCTTTTTGTAGTGCAGGAAAATGCCAGGGTTAAGGTGCCTTTCGCGCAATCCCCGAACCTCCTCGATGGTAGGCCCGGCGTAAGTTATGGGCTGGTGATCGCAGGGGGGCAACTTCGTCGGCTTCATAAAGCTTTGATGCCGTGGTTTTAGCCCCTGGCGGCTGCTTCGATCAAGCAGTATGGCACCGGTTTTGATCCTTCCGTAGCCATGGACTGAGTTGATACTCGGAATCATCCTTCTCCTGGGCTTAAGGATCGAGACGTAGACTCCGGAAGTTCTCCGGAGGTCGGCGCCAACAACCTGCGGCCGGCAGTTGAGCGGCCGTCGAAGGCAAAGGAAGCAAAACCCCAACAATGCACCAAGCCCGCGGATCATGGTCTCGAATGACTGCCGATCGATCCCCCTCCTGGGAACCCCACCCCTGCAATCGCTCGAGGCTAATCCTCCACCGGGCATGGCGGACGCTTCGGGGTTCTCCAAATTAGACGCCCGCCGTGCCAGCGGATTAATTGTGTCGCATAAAACACGCGCATTCGGAATCGTCGTGTCGCGGGTCCAGTATTAGCATCGGGCCGCAGATGGCATAAGCATCCGCCAGGCACACCTACTAGTAGCATTTTGCGTGGCCTCGAGCCGTACAAGGCATGGCCCTGACCTTCGTCGGAGGTCCACCGATTCCGCTCTCCTAGTGCCCCATAGTGCCGCGCTTGGAGCAACGCTGCCGGCTCGTCCGGCTCTAGCACACTCTTCCATTTCGCAAACCCCAACTTAGTTTGCCGCCGCACATTGCGGAGTGTGCTATCATTGCCCCCCCTAATTTTATATGGGCGGCGAATGCATTCGTGAAATGCACCGACCGTGATACTTAGAAGTAACGGTGCAATTGTTTCCAAGTGTCCTATGCGCAATGTGATCTATAGTTACATGGGGTACTCACCCCATAGCTAAAATTTCTGATTTTCGCCTAGTCTCTGAAACGCAAGTGAAAGTTCCGAGTGCCAGGTGCAGTGAATCCGGTGTTTTTTGACGGTTTTCTGATCCCGTGAGCGTCGCTCTGAAAAGCAACCATTTTGATATCGAGCCCCTGGAGGCTCGTATTCTGCTTTCCGGCGACGCGCTTGGTCTGGCTGTGGCTGTGCATCATGCCATGCAGGCGAGTGGCACTCCCCCCACAGAAGTCGTAGTACAAAGCCCCGACTTCTCTAAGCCTGCCGACTCTCACTCAAGCGACCATTCTTCCCCCTCTTCCGATGCGGGTGACGGACTCTTTGAGGGGCTGCAATCCAGCAGCCTAGAGAGTCCCGCTTCTCTCCATAAAGCGAGCGAACATACCGCGGTGACGAGCCCCTCCCCGACTGCCGAGAAGGAAGCCGCCACACAGACGACGCCTTCTGGTGTGGTTCGCCCGGAGGTTGCTACGGTCCCGACCGCTCTCGCCAGCACGCAGGCTTCGGCGAAGCCCTCCGCAGGTTCAGCGACTTCTCTTTCAGGCGGTTCCCAGATGCTGGGAAGTGCCACTAGCCAAAGCCTAACAGCCAGTCTCACCTCAGCCAACGGCCCTCCCGTGAGCGAAGGGGTTTCGCCCTCCGTTTCGGGTGATTCGCTGACCTTTAGCGGATCAAGCGCCAACGACTCTCTTTATTTGCAGGTTGTATCCGGTCGGTTGCTTTTCAGTGTAACCGGCGCTCCGGGCAGTTACTTGGAGGTTTTGTCACCGGTGGCCGGGGAGCAGCATGCGTTTTCAATTACCTCAGCATCAACCATTAAGATAGAGCTTGGGGAAGGGGATGACACCCTCCATCTCGACGCTTCAGTGGTTACCGCTCTCGAAGCTGCGGGGGGTTCCCTTCAATTCGATGGGGGTAAAGGCTCCGATACGCTTGCAGGCCCCGCGCTCAATATCGCATGGCACATCACCTCCACCAATGGCGGGACGCTCGGGCAACGGGTGAATTTCAGTTCGGTTGAGAACTTGTCCGGCGCCGCCAACAATCAGGACACTTTCACTTTCGACGGAAGCGGCCGTTTGACTGGGCTGGTGGACGGTGGGCTCGGGGGTTTTGACACCATGGTGATCGATGGCCAGCACCAGTCAATGATCTCCACCCCAACCGGTCCGAATTCGGGGATACTCGATTTCAACTCCGGGAGCGACATAATCAAATATGCGGGGCTTGAGCCCATCACCCTATCGGGAACGACGACCGACGCAATTGTTTCCGGAAGCACGGGTGATGATCAATTGGTATTGGAGGTTGACCCCAGCGACTCGACCAAGCTGCGAGTCCGGAGCACCACTGGTACCCTGGAGAGCGTTTCCTTTCTGAAGCCGACGGGTTCCCTCCAGGTCAACGGGGGGGCAGGTAACGATTCCATCACCATTCCAGCCGGTCAGGCGATTAACCTCCCGGGGGCAGACATTACGCTGGCAGCCGAAGCGATCACGCTGAGTGACGCCACGCTACAGGGGCATAACATCAACCTGACCGCAGCGGCCAGTTCGGTGAGTTCCCCGAACAACACCCTGCTCACCAATGTGTCGGCGAGCCCATCAGCCGTGGTCACGATTGGTGGTGCCGCTTCGATTACTGCCACGGGCAATCTGAGTATCTCGGCTGGTAGCACGCTCAATGTTACCGCTACGGCGAGATCGCTGTCAGTGGGACTTATCAGCACTGATGCAGCGGTCGTGACTGCGATCGTGTCAAGCACCGCCCAGATACACATTTTCGGCACAACCAACCTGAACGTGACCGGGACGTTGAGCTTGACCAGCACCAACAGCGTCAATCTGCTGGCGACGGCGGATGGCAGTGCCGGCGGCGCAACAGCCGCTGGGGTCTCAATAGCCTTCGCGCATGTCACTGTGGTCACTTCGGCGCTAGTTGACGGTTCAGCCAGCATCAGCGCTGGCACGATCACAGTTCTCAGCAAATCGGACACGACGGTCGCGACTTCGGCGCTCTCCACCAAAGCCGGCGCCAGTACCACGACTGGTGCAACCGCCCAAAACCTACTGGATACATACCACCCCAGAACGGCCAATGGTCCAGTTACCGTTGCCGCCGCCTTGGCCGTTACGGACCTCTCGGACACGACCAACGCAGGGCTTTCGACCAGCGGCACGGTGACTTCCGGTTCCGCGGTTAGCGTGACCTGCCAGCCGTTTACTAGCAGCGACGCTAAAGCCGACGCCCGGGGGGTGAACAGTTCGACGGCGATCGGGGCAGGGGTTGCCCTTAATATCGCCAGTTCAGACTCGACGGCGACTGTGGCTGGGAAATTGTCGGCCCCCGGACTCACGATTCGTTCCGCTGTCCCGCCCGCGCCACATGCCGCCACAGATCGCAATAGTTTCACTGCGGAAGCGTTTTCGGGTGCCGGCGCAACTGGGGTAGGGGTGGCGGGTGCTTTTGCCCTGAACTTGGTAAGTGACAATACCAATCACGCTCTGCTCGATGCGGGCAGTCAGGCAGCGATTTCGGGAGATGTCCTTCTGGATGCAGGCAATCGCTCGGACGACAAAGCGACGGCTGACGGGATAGGTTTGGGAAACATTGGCATCGGAGCGTCGGTGGCGCTCGATGTGGCGACCAACGGTGCGGAGGCTGCCATTAGTAATACCGCCGGCCTAACCGGCGCCGGGAATCGCACACTGAACTCTGTCAGCGATCACACCATGACCACGACGGCCAAGGCCGGAGCGGCGGGTGGGACGGCGACCGCCGCAGCTTTCGGGTTGTCAATCCCGGGTGGACTCACCGACGCGTTGCTCGGAACGGGCAGCGCCCTCAGCATCGGTAGCCTGAACCTCACCGCTAATCGGACTTCTGCCGTCGCCACCAATGTGGATGGTAAAGCGGCCGGTCCCGGCGTCTCCGTAGGTGCGGTATTTGGATTGACGGTCGCCAACGACTCCAGCACGGCAACCATCGGCCGCAACGTCACGACTACTGGTGCCCTCAGCGCCAGTTCTACTATCACGAGCACAGCCGACACAATTGCGTTGGCCGGGGCGCAAGGGGCAGCCCTGGGCAGCACGGCGGTGAACACTTTAGTTGGCCAATGGCTGACGTTGATCAATACCAACACCTGGACGCCGATCCCCCTAACGGTTCCGACTGCTGCTACCCCGGATGGACAGGTAGGAGTTGCCGCCGCTCTGGCCATCAACGTGGCTGGGCCTGGTGCTACCACCACCCTATCCTCCGGAACCACTTTGTCCGTCGGAGCGGCTCTGACAGTTCAGGCCACCGCAGTTTATGAAGCCTCAGCGTTAGCGGATGGGACTGCCGTCAACAACGTCACTGACGTTGCGGCGGCCGCGGCCGTTAATGTGGGGAAAGCTTCAGCTACCGCTGCGGTCAATGGTGCGGCTACGGGTACATCGGCGACGGTCACTTCGAGCACAACCGGCTCCACCACTTCGACTGCTGATAGTGGAGCGGGTTCACCGAGCGTCGGTGTTGCCGGGGCTTTGGCGATGAATTTCGCCGGTGCCAAGAGCACGGCCGTGGTGGGCGCCGCCGGGAATCTGCAGTCCAGCGCTCCGAGTGGGGACGTCATGGTCCACGCCGTTGCCAATTCCACCAACGATCACGCGTTCGCCGATGCCACGGCGTCGGGATTCCCCAAAACGGGTGTTGGTGCTTCCGTGACCGTCAATATTCTGACGAATACAGCGGATGCCGAGGTGGACGGCCACCTTACATCCACCCGCAACGCTACGATCCTATCTGAAGGGAATTACACCTCCAACGCGGAAGCCCACGGTGGCGCTACGGGTGGCACCGCTATCGGCGCTTCCTTGGTACTCCTGATTTCCGACAACCTGACGGAGTCGCTGGTCCTTTCTACGGCGGTGTTGACCGTGACCGGAGATCTGCTGGTCCGAGCCTTCCAGCAAGGCAGTACCCACAGCTCATCCATCGGTTCAGCCAGCGGGTCCCAAACTGCGGTTGGTGCAGATTTTGATCTGAGCATTGAAGTTGATGAGGCCCTCGCAGCGGTCGCGGGTACTGCTTCAGGCGCCACGGCTACCGTAGAATCACAGGTCCTGAGCTCAAGCTCTGCGGATGGCGAGGCGGGTGCCCGTGGCACGAGCAACGGCAGCAACGCTATCGACCAGATCGTCAACTCTTTGGTCAATTTCGGTACCACCGGCGGCTGGATTCCAGTGCCGCTGAACATTCCGTCGGTGAAGTTGCCGGACAGCTCCTTGGCCGTCGCGGCCGGCGCTTCCGTTAACGTCGATCTCACGAAGGCCTCTGCCCAGATCCAATCGGGTGGTCACCTCACCGCGACCGGGCTGCTATTCGTGCACGGCCTTGGGGACTCAGACGCCTCGGCGAGCGCCTCTGCGCGCGCGGTCAACCACTCGTTAGCTGGTAGCGGTATCGCCGCCGCGGTCGCAGTCAATGTCGCCTTGCCGACCACCGAAGCGGTGATCACCGGCGCAGCTACGGGTCATGGCGTGACTGTCCGGACGGAGATGACCGGGAGTGGAACGGAGACTTACTCCGCTGACGCACGATCTGGTGTCGGAAGTGTGCAGCCCAACTTGGCCGGTGCCCTAGCCGTCAATATCGGTGGCGCCTCTAGTTCAGCGCGAATCGAAACTGGCGCGGTGGTCACGCTAACGGGCGGAAGTTCGCTGCTGGTGCGCACTGATCTTGTGACCAACAATGTCGGCACGGCCAGTTCCAAACTGCCCGCCAGCGCGACGATCGGTCTCGGAGGCTCAATCTCCGTGAACGTTGCGCTCGATAGCAGTCACGCCGAAATCGACAACGCAACGGTGACCGGGGCCTTCGACATCCAGGTGCTAGCAAATGGCACTCACACGGTGACCACCACAGCCGTGGCTGGTGCGCAGGCGAACGTGGCCTTCGGCGTTTCGCTGGCCGTTGGTGTTTCCCACGCGACTACAACCGCGGAGATGCTGAGTGGAGGTTCCACGATTTCAGTGTCACATACGCTGACGGTCACGGCCACTCACCAGAATACCATGGTGACGACCGGCGACGCTGTTGCCGCTGGATCAACCGTTGGCGCGGGCGTCACTTTGGCGGTTGGAGTTGAGCTGGATGGGATTACGGCCCGAATCGGCCGCAATGTGACGGTCACGAATGATATCCTGGTCCAAAGCAATTCCACCGTCAGTGCCACCTGCACCGGCTCGGCCGGGGCGAACGGCGGATTCGGTGCCTCCACGCTGGATCAACAATTTGCCGGCGCTTTGGGCCTGCCGACGTCCTCGGCTGGCATCCCGGTTCTTCCGACTTGGGCCAGCATTCTGAACAACGGTGCTACCGGGACTCAAATCACGCTGCCGGTGATCAGTTTGGCCGCCGTGATCGCCGCGAACGTAACCCAGCCCAACACTCTTGCCGAGATTTCCGACGGCGCAAATGTCCAATCAACTGCCGGCAAGATCACCGTAAAGACTTTGGTCAGTTCGCAAAGTCAGACCACAGCCGATGCGACCGCGGTCGGGAGTTTGGCAACGATCGGCTTAGCAATTGGGGGCAACTTTGCGGGCGGCAAGAACGTAGCTCGAATTGGAGCGGCGACTGTGTCCGCAACCGACGTCCTGGTTCAAGCGGGGGAATCCGCGCCCACGAGTTTGACCGCTCATGCGGCTACGGGATCAGGGGGTATCGCAGCCGGCGTCGCGGGTTCGGTCACGGCTAACGCGGGGGCAAGCACAACTCAAGCGCAAGTGGCTAACGGAGCCAATATTACCGCCAGTGGCAATATCTCGGTTATCTCCAGCAGTCAGTTGCAGGCCCTGTCGGTGGCCGGTGGCGGGGCTTTGGGGCTTGGCGCGGGCGTGGGCGCTTCTGTCGCGGGTAACCTCTCACAGCATCTGATCGAAGCAACCGTCGGCGCGGCGCAGCTAAACGCGGCTAAGGTCATCACTGTTCAGGCCACCGGAACTCAGACGCTTGTGGGCACCGCCTTAGCAGGCAGTGGTGCTCTAATCGCGACTATCGCCGGGTCGATTGTAATCGACCTCCTCGTCGCGACGACTCATGCGATCGTTGACGTCGGCGCTCAGCTTGATCAGGTGGCCGCGCCGAGTGCGCAACAAAATATTGTGATCTTTGCTCAGGACACGACAACCTCTGTCGGTCGAGCGGGTGTTCTTAGCGCGTCCCTGGCAGCCAATGGCAGTGCCTCGGTGGACGCGGCAGTGATCAAGAAGGAAACTGACGCAGTCCTGGGAGGTAAGGTCAGTGCCGGCGGAACCATCACGGTTGACGCGCAGTCCGATGAGAGCCTGAACTCCTGGGCGGCCAACCTAGGACTCTCAGGCCTGGTGAATATCGCCGGCTCTGGCAGCATCCAGCACCTGGATGTCACCACCAAAGCCTACATCGATAGCGGAGCTGTGGTCCATTCTCACGGGAGCGTGCGGGTTGCCGCCGATGAACACAGTAAGGTGCGCGTCGTGGCCGACTCAGCCGGCTTGGCGGGTGTCGCGGCCGCCGGAGCCAGCTTGGCCGTCGGCTGGGATACCAAAGATACGGAAGCATTTATCGGGGGAGCGGATGCCACCCGCAATGATCCGTTCAACCCGGGAAATAAGCTTGGTGGCGCTCAGGTGACCGCCGACGGCGTTACCCCGGTGACTGCTGAGACGGGAGATTTCAATATCGCCTTCCAGGATGACTCAACCGCCGATCCGGGCGGTATATCGCCACCTGCCGGCAGCGTCGCTGCAGCGCTGGGTCCGGTGACGGATAATCCGATTGCCGCAGCCGTCGCACAAATCATTGCGGACCTCATCGGGCTCCTCACCATTGTGCGCGCCCCGCCGCTGGATGGAGCCTTGTCCCAGCAGCGCGTGGCCACTCCGCTTACGAACGCCATCCAAGGCGTCGCCGTTACCGCAACAACTCGGGACGATGTCGAGACCGAGGCACGAGGCCTGGGAGGGGGCACGGTTTCGCCCGAGATTTCCGGAACTGCCGCTTATATCAACGCAACCACCAACGCATTCGTGGGTACGGCGGCGCAAGTGAACACGTCGCAATCTGTCCGCGTCGCGGCCGGGGATGATGCCTATCACATGGGTATTGGTGGCAGCGGCGGACTAGGCTTAGTGGTGGGAGTTGGCGCATCGGCTGACCTGTCGTTGATGAACAACTTCACTCACGCCTACGTCGCTGGCAAAGTAACCTCACCTTTTGACATTGATATCTTGGCGTTCGGTCACGAGGACGTCTATGCCTTCGCCTCCAGCCTGAGTGCCGCCACGGGACCTTTTGGCGCCAACCTTACTGCTTCGCTCCCGATTATCTCGATCGAAACCCAAACCTACGCTTACGTGGATACGACGGGCGACATCCACGCGACGGGGAACGTTCTGGTCAAGGCCGAGGACCATACCAATACTAGCGCCGTGTCCGGGCAGATGGGGGTTGGCACGACTTTTGGAATCGGCGTAGGGGCCTCGGCCAGCGTGAGTTTGGTCATGAAGGACACTCGGGCTTTTGTCAGCTCCGGTGCCAAGGTCAAAGCCGATGGATTGACCTCCGCTACTCTAACGGTCTTCGCCGGCTCAGTTCCGAGCGACCTTGACACTCCCATGCCGACCGAAACGATCAAGGGCTTGGGTGTGCAAGCGGTCACGAGCGAGGTAATCTTTGACTTTGCCGCCGGGGCCAGCGGTGGATCCGGCCTATCGTTCACCGGTTCGCTCAACTTCTATATCCCACACTCCCACACGTCCGCCTACATCGATAACGGTGCCATTGTCACAGCTATGAGCGTGAACGTCTCCGCGGTTAATAGTTTGCGGACCTTTGGTACGGCGGCCAACTTGCAGGTGAATAACGGAGCCTTAGGATTGGCTGGTGCGCTGGATGTTGGTTTGGTTCGGAGTGACACGACTGCGGTGGTGAGCGGTAATGTGACCGTCACACTCGATCTTGAAGTCTATGCACTCTCGCGAATCGAAGGTGACGCCTTCATCGCCGGACTGGGAGAGACTAATTCTGGAATCAGCGTGATCGTCTCGGCCGGGCTGTACTCGATCAGGGCAAGCTTCGATCCGATCCTCGGTCAGGATCTGTTAGGGTTTTTGGCTGGTCCTGGTGTGACCAACATGCAGACCACGATTGATCAGCAGATCTTCCAGCTCGCCAACAATGGCGGGGGCACTCAGGGCATTGGCGGACTGCTGAATCGGTATGCCTCCGGGGTAGGCGGGAACCAGGCGGCTGCGTCATCTCTCAGCAGCGCGACCCCTACTTCGCCGGCCACGACGGCCGTTAATGCTTCCCTGGGCACGATCGGGGCAACCGCCCATATCAGCGGTGGAACGATTCAAGCTCGCAACGTGGAGGTCAAAGGCCAAGAAGCCGTCGATGTGGCGATGGACTCCTCCTTCACTTTCAATATCGACCCGGGCGATAACGCCCTTCTGGCGCTGACCAATGATCGCGTGCTGCTGGCAGCCGGCGGCACGGCTGGCGGCACGATAGACAGCGGAGCCAATGTAACGGCCAGTGGCAAAGTCGACGTTCTCGGTGACGTCATCAATACTCAGCGGCTCTCCGGCTCCACCACTGTTAATGCCATCAAAAACACCGTCGACGCGATCATCGATAATGCCACGGTCAAGGCCAATGGGACCGACGTCAATGTCATCGCCACCACCGAGAACTCGGTTTCTTACGAATCCGTTCTCCCCTCCTACAATTCCTTACTCACCCTCAAATTCGCGGACAGTCACTTGGCTAGTACTGTTGATGCGCACATCAGCAATGGTTCCAATGTTACTGCCACTCGGAATGTGACGGTCTCGGCCAAGCAAACAGGTACGGTGTTTGTCTTGTCCATCTCGGGTGCCGTGGCCAAAGACAAGAGTTTCCAAATCTCGGCCACCAAAGTGGGCAATGATTTGGGCAATACGGTCACTGCCTATACCGACGCCTCAACCGTCACGGCCACTAATGGCGGCATTCAGATCACGGCGGTTTCACAGCAGACGATCAAATCGTTCGCTATCGGTATCGCCCTCGATAGCGGCGGGAAGTTCTCCGGGGCGGGCTCCTTTGCGTCCACCGACATCCATAACACGATTGACGCGCATATCAACGGCGGCACGGTAAAGGCCCACAATGATGTCCACCTCCAGGCTACAGATGCGGACGGTGGCAACCAGACCGAGATTTGGTCGCTGAGCGGTGGTGCAGCTGGTACTTTGGGTAAAGTGGCACTGGGTGTGGCGATTTCGCTCAATACGGTTGAGAATACGATTACTGCTTACGTCAACGGAGGCACGGTGACTTCAGATGTGGGCAATGTCATCGCTGAGGCGAGCAGCACGGCCGAGGTGCATGCTCTGGCCGTCGGCATTGGTGCCGCGAGTAAGTTCGCAGCCGAGGCGACGGTTGCCTGGAACGTGATGCGCAACAGCATTGATGCCCACATTTCCGGAGGTGCGAATGTCACCGGCCAGTTGAACGTTGAGGTACTCGCCACCGACGGTTCTGATATTGAATCACTCGCCGGGGGTGTCGCGGCCAGCAGTGGTGCAGCGGCAGTTGGTGCTTCCTTCGCCAAGAACGAGGTCGGTGACTCAGACCCCGCCAAGGGCATCCTCCTGGCCTATATAAAGAACTCCTCGGCGACGGCGAACACCGGCAATGTCCAAATAACCGCAACGGCGAACGGCACGATTCACTCCGCTGTGCTAGCGCTTGCTGGCGCCGACAGCTTTGCGCTCGGTGGCTCCGTCACGCTCAACAAACTCAATACTAAGCTCCAAGTCTCTGCCACCAATTCCACGGTTACCGGACAAAACTCGGTTCTCCTTCAGGCTATCGATACCCCGCACATGATTATCATTGCGGGCGGAGTGGGGGCCAGCAGTTCTGTGGCTGTTGGAGCAGCGGTAGCCTTGGATGACATTTCAGACAGCGTTACCACCAAAGTTGACGGCGGGAGCATCCATGCTATTGCCGGGCATGTGCAGGTTACGGCCAACGATGCGGCGGACATGAGCCATATCATCGTCGTTGGTGGCGGCGGGGCAGGGACGGCGGCGGTAGCCGGCTCAGTCGCGGTGAACACCTTTGGAAACACCGTAGAAGCGTCTATTGTGAATGGGGCCCATGTGGTTGCCTTTGGAACTGTGGCCGTTCTTGCGCAAAGCTCTAACAATCTGGCTCCAGTGATCGGCACCGTCACGGTGGGCGGTTCGGCGGGTATTGGTGGTTCGGTGCTGGTTGACGAGTTCAACGACCACACCGAGGCGGTGATCGATGACTCCGGCACGATCATCGAAGGAGATGGCAAGGTGGGTCTGACCCTTCCCGTCGCCGATGGCACCACCGCCACCGAAAGCGTCAAAGGCGTGGCCGTCATTGCGACCACTGACGATACTGTCAGTTTGGTCAACGTAAACGCCTCAGGGGGAGGCAGTGCGGCCATTGCCGCAACAGTTTCCGTGGCCACGGTCAATGACTCGACTTGGGCGCACATTAATCTCGCCACCGTTAATCCCGCCGCCAACGCGGCCAATTACGATCCTTCACAATCGGTGAAGATCCGGGCGGCTAACCACACCGATCTCGACGTCAAGGCAGGCGTCCTCGCGATTGCCGGGAGCGTCAGTGTCGGTGCCACGGTCGACGTGGATGTGGTTAACAATGATACCCAGGCCTTCACAGCCACTTCCGGGCCCATATACGCCGCTAACGACGTGTTCGTTACTTCCACCACCCTGGAGGCGGTAACACCCATCGTTATCTCTGGCGCCGTTGCCGGAACCGTCGGCGTTGCCGGAAATGTCCCCGTCGTGGTGGTTAAGAGTTCGACCAGCGCTTACGTGGGAGGATCCACCGTCACTGCGGGTCACGATCTCCAGGTGTTGGCCACCAGCGACTCACGGCTTGGCGAGCGCAAGGGCGGAAGCTCCAACGGCATCGTGGGTGGTGCCTTGGCTGTTGGACTTGCCGCCGGTGTCGGAGGCTCGGTGATCGTCGATGCTGTGGAGACCACCACAATCGCTCGGATCACCGATTCGGTAACCGATGCGGGTAACCTGACCAATGTTGCGGCCACCAGCCTGGAACACACCAAGAGCATCGATATCACGGCTTCCGGCGGCTTTTACGTCGGTGCCGCTGGTGCCGTGATCGTAACGACCGTCGCACCTGACACGGAAGCCTTTATCGATGGGCCTAGCAAGACCAACCAGAACGTGACCAATGCGCATCAGGATGTGACGGTCCAAGCCCAGGATGCGGTGAAGGTCAGCGACAATGCTGGCTCCGTGGCGGGTGGCATTGCTGGGGTTGGAGCGTCCATAGACGTGGTAAGTGTCAATAACACCACCGTTGCTTATATCGGAACGGGTGCTCTGGTTTCTGCCGGACGAAATCTTCAGGTGCTGGCAAATCAGACCCGGGATATCTCGACTCTCGTATTGGCTTTTACCGGCGGCATCGCGTCTGTCCAGGCTGGCGTTTCGGTCGTGGATATCGGCAGCGGAATGACCAGCGATGCGAGCGCACAGTCGGGCGACACCGCCTCCAAAGCTAACGAGCAAGCCCAAGGCTCCGGCGGGAGTAAGATTGGATTCCTGCCAAACGATACCTCGAGTGGTTCTGATCCTTGGTCTCTTAATTCAAACGAGACCGGCATCGCCAGTGGGGCCAAGTCCAACGCGGACTCACAGACCAGCCAAATCAATGTTAACGACGCCTTCAATTCTGCAGCCTCGACGGCCACCGGGACTTCGGCGTCCATCCGCTCCTCGGTGCATGCGGGAAGTAGTATCACGGTCGAGTCAATCGACCAGACCGAGGTTAACAGCATTTCTGGAAACGGTGGCGGCGGATTTGTGAGTGCGGGAGCCGGTGTGGTCGTCACCAGCATCACCCCGAACACCGAGGCATACATTGCTGGATCTGGGCAAGTTTCCTCGGGTGGAAACATTAAGGTCCATGCCTCGTACACGCTCAACGGCTCCGGCCAGAAGATCGGTGAGGCCTACGCTGGGGAAGCTGGCTTGGGTGCCATCGGTGGCGTGGTCTTTATTGCCACCGACAACAGCACTCAGGCCGCTTATATCGGTGGTGCGATCAGCATCACACAGGCCGGCAGTTTGACCGTTAACGCTGAATCCAACCGGGAGATGACCGTCATGACCGGCGAGGTCTCCGGCGGTTTGGTTGCCGCAGGCGCCGCCGTCGCTCATGCCAATGCAGGCGGTTCCACTAAGGCTTACATCACCGACTCCGCCCAAATCGGTCAAAAACTCGGATCGACTGTGAGCTCGCTCTCGGTCACCGCCACTTCCACCAACACGCTTTCTGCCACGACCTTCGCAGTTTCGGTCGGAATCGTCTCCGGGTCAGGAGCGGAAGCCCAGGCCAATATCGATAGCCCGTTAATCGAGGCGGGTATTGGTAGCAGCGCAAAGGTAAAGACCACTGGGGCAATTACCCTGGATTCCGTGTCGATTTCTAACGCTAACGCGACGGCTGTGGGGGTCAATGCCGGAGCCGCAACCGTTGGCATCTCGATTAGCCAGGCCAAAATCACCCCTGCGGTTCACGCCTATATCAGTGGCAGTGCCAATGTGAGTGCCGGGGGCGACCTGACCGTGCGGGCGCGGCACAACACAGACTCAGCCGGCAGTTCGAACGGTAAGCAAGCCAATGCCGATTCGACTGCTGCCGCTGGCGGACTCTTGGTGGGTACCGGTGGTGGCGCTTCCGCGACTTCGTCGCCGACGATTGACTCGCACGTGGATTCGGGAGCCACGACCTTTGCGGGCGGTAACCTCACTGTTCTTGGCTACAGCTACAACGACGCCGAATCTACCATGACCGGCGTGAGCGGAGGTCTTTTAGGCATCGGCATCAGCCTCGCGCATTCTCACGCCAATGGTTCCACTCAGGCCCGGCTCGCTGGAACGGTGCAGAATGCGACCAACATCTCTGTTCTCGCCACCAACAAGGACATTGCCAATTCTGACGCCACTGGCGTCTCTCTCGGCGTTGTCTCCGGAAACGGCACCGATGCCGGCTCAGATGTGACTGAGAACGTCGTGGCGTCACTCAATGGGCCTTCCACCAATACCTCCGGCAACGTTGTTGTGTCCGCTACCTCCACGCCAAAGGCGGTCGCAAGCGCAACCGGCATTGCTGTGGGCGTTGGAGCTGGACTCGGAGTTGCCGTATCGGCTGCGACCAATAGCCCTACCATCTCCGCCTCGATCGGTGACGGAGTGTCGATTAGTGCCGGTAGTCTAAGCGTCACCGCCAATCGCAAATCCCCCGGTCCTGGAGCGACGGATGTCTCTACTTCTTCGCACGCGGTAGCCGGAGGCGGCGGGCTTTTGCTTGGGGCCAGCGGTGCGATCGCCCATGCGGACGGGGCTGGGTCGGTATCGGCCACTGTGGGGAATAACGTACTCCTCCCGGACGGCCCAGTCAGTGTGCTCGCAAACAGTTTCACGCATCAGCATAGCGAGGGCACTGGAATTGCCGTTGGCTTCATCGGCGTTGGTGCGGTCGTGGTCGACGCGAACGGGAACGTGCAAACCACGGCCTCAATCGGAACCGGCCTCAACACCCACTCGAGCAGAACCGGCAGTCTTACGGTTCAAGCACAAGGAATCTCCTTCGACGTAGCCGCCAGCACCGCGGGTAGCGGCGGGGTCATTTCCGGAAACGCTTCAGAGGGCAAAGCCACCGACCAAGGGGGAGCCACCACATCGATCGGTGCTACTGGCCACACGATCTATGCCTCCGAGGTGACGATTACCTCCAAAAATGAGAGCGATTACTACGCACACGCTGACTCGACGAATGCATCCGTCTTGGGTGCATCCGGCGCCTTCGCCTCATTTGTTGCCACCACCTCTTCAACCACGACACTACCGAGCAACTTTACGCTCAATGCTACTGGGCTGGTCGAAATCTCCTCGGAGAACGATTTCTATACTATCACTGGGGGGAGCGTTGGCGAACCAACTGACAACGTCGACGCAGCTGGTGGTGGCGGCCTCGGCGCCACGGCTGCCTCCAGCACGACAACGCTCACGGGCCATTCCACGGTCAACATCGGCAACGATGTAACCATCACGGCCAGCAACGTCGCTCAGACTGAGGATGCCTCTATTGGGATCGATGCCGGGACGCAGGTGATTTCCAATGACTTTGTAAAACTCGAAACGGGCGGAGCAATCCAGGCGGCTGGAGTTGACTCAAGCATCACTGGGCATCTATTCAGTGCCGTCAACGTCGGTACCGGCCTCAACCTCTATTCGACCCAGAACGTCGGACTCGGTACCTACATCGTCTTTGTCGGTCATTTCGAAGCCGATGCCTCGACCTGGGGACTCGCGGCGGTAGGCGTGGCGGATTCGCACGTCAACGTCGACACGCACGAGACACTCAGCGTGGGTACCGGTGCAATCCTGATCGGCATGGGCAATGTCTACGTGCGGACGGGAGATGATTCTTCAGGTCACTTCCAGACCAGTCTCACCGGTAGCTCGAGCGCCCAAGGCTATGTCCACGGACTGATCGCCGTACCCTCAGCGAGCGCCAGCACCCACTTAACTTCCGACCAGGAGACAACCCTTTCCGGCGCGACGATCCACAGTGCTCGAAATACCTCCATCAGCGCTGACCCGCACGACCCGGTTGCCACCTCGGACGGCACGGGCCACGGATATGAGCTGGGCTTCATACCGGTGACAGATGGTTCGAGCGATCCCCAGGTCGCGACCACTGCCAATGTTGTGTTCAACGGCACCGCTATCGCCGGGTTCTTTCACGAGCTCACGATTAATATCGCGAACTTGGGGAACGTAAGCGGCGGTTTTTCCGATGAAGCTGCTGTCTCGCACAACGTGAACAGCGTCCCATTCACGGATCATTATGATCCCAGCTTCAACCCTCGTGACTTCGTCGGTAGCGCCCCTGGCGGAGACGCCAAAAATAACGCCCTCCTGGTTCCGCTTCTGCAAGAGGGAACGCTGGGTGCCATGCGATTGGGCGATTTGTTCGCCGCCGCCGGCAACGTGCTGATCGATGCCAAGCATCTCTCTGGCTCCGGGCTCATGGAAGCACACGGTGGGCCCACGATTACCGTCACCAATGCGAGCAAAGATTATCTGGTGATCGACGGGACCATCGTCATACCTTTCAGCTCAGGCGGACACGTCGACGTTAGCGGGGGAGCCTCTGTTCCGGGCAGCATTACAAAATCGGAAAACGCCGTGGACGTCGGGGGCATCGTGTCCATCCACAATACCTCATCCGACACCTACGGTACTCCGCAGACTGGGCCTGGATTGGTGCTTGCCGGTGAGACCAGCAACTTGGGCGGCTTAGTTCAATTGGTTAATGATCAGGGCTCGATCATCGTGACCGCGGCTATCTATGCCGCGAACATTATCGTCAGTGCGCCGAACGGGGCTTTCGCGATCATTTTCCCGGGCACTGCCGTCCTTGGTGCTGCGCCAATGAGTGAATGGGATAATGTGATCGTTTATCCCGGTGGCAATCCACACACTGCCTTGGACATCTCCAAGCTCGACCCGAACACAGCCATCTCATACGTGGTGAACAGTCAGCACCCAGGTTTCGGGTCCGTCGGTAGTCTGATGAGCTTCTTACTCGGCAGCCCGGGCGATAACAACCGCTTCTCGGGCGCATCCGGAGGACCGTCACTAGTCTACTTGGGCGACGCTCAGCCGCTTTGGGGTGGTAATCCCGATCAACTATCCAACCAGAAGCTCAGCCCGATCGGCTCTGTCTATGCCTACGATACGAGCAACGATCCGAACACCTTCTATCCGAACATCCCGATTGAATCGCTCACCGTGACGCGTTCGGCTGGTGATTTTACGGGTGCGACCACAAGCTCGACGGGTGATCCCGGGAACACCGGACATCCTCAAAGCCAAATTGTGGCCGGGACTGCGGTCCTGATTACCGCCGATGCGGTTGACCTTAACACGCACATCGAAGTGGGCCCTGCTCCCGATTGGTCGGTCAGCTTGCCGTCCTCTCTAACCGTTCCGGTCTTCGGCGGCACGCTGCACGTGGACTTGCCGACCTATCGCAATCTATGGCTTGGCGGGTTGGTCGGCAGCCCGGTGATCACCTTGCCCGTCGGAGTCATTAACATGGGCGATGCGCTGATAACGGCGAGCTTTGACGCCCGAACCAACCAGATCACACTCAATAAGGTCAAGGCTTCAGGCGGTTCTGGGATAGTCAGGATTAACGGGAAATTGGTTAACACCAATGATCTGGGTAACATCCAAATCAACGGCGGTTTTGGCAACGTTCAGGTCAACAACCAGACCTCTATCGCCTTGGTCGTCCAGGATATTGATGCCGGCGGTACGGTTCCGGCCAATCCTCAGCCGAGCATCATCGATCTGTTGGACAAGAACACCGGCGTCCAGACCCTCTACACCTTCCGTCCTGGCCAAGGGATCAATGTGTATACCGGTTCCCTGGCAGCCTCTACTGACCAACTCCAACTGGGAAGCCCCACAAGCCACCTCAATAGCACTACGGCCGAATTTGACCCGCAGTCTGGCTGGCGTTTGGAGTGGCAACTCCAAGCCACCCTTAACCGAAATGTTGACATGTCCACGGATCGCTGGCATGCGAACAACTGGACGTTCAACACCTTACCCGACGACAAAGATAATCCGTGGCTATTCTACAACTGGACGACCAACGCCTACCAGTCAGCTGACTTGCCGGACAGCCACCTGGTTCGGCAGGTGGGCGATACCAACCAGTTCGATGAGAAGATTACCGGCACTGCCGGTGGCGGCGGAACGACAACGATCTTTTACCATGGTTACGACGGGTATAACGAATTCACTTCACACGTGTTCCCGGGTGACTCTGACCCGCAAAGCGCTTCAGAGCACTCATTCTACCTCCCGGATTCTGCTACCCTCACCCTGACGATGTCTGTCCGAGCGGACAACCCGGTGGGCATCAAGTTTGTCGGAAACGATCACGGGTCCATCAACATCAGCTCCAACGCCACGGTCTACCTCAACGGGCGCCTGATCAATCCTTACGGCGACACGGCTGTCACATCCACGGGAGACATTATCCAGGCCCAAGACGAGCCGATCCAGGCCAAGAACCTCACTTTGCAGGCAGGCGGTAAGGTGGGGACCTCAGCCGGACCGGTTAGTGCCCTTTTGACCGCTGGAGGTATCCTCAACGTAGTGGGCGGTCCTCAAGGTGTTTTCCTGGCCCTCACTTCCGGCGCTTTAATTGGACAGATCTCAGCCGGATCGTCGGGAAATTACGGTGACATTGTAATCTCCGCTACGGATGACCTCTTGAGGCAGCAATCCTCGGGTAATTCGACCGCCAATGTTATTGGGCGCGACCTCACCTTGACGACCACATCCGGTGGAATCGGCACCTCCGGAAATCCGTTTGTTCTCTCCGCCCACACCGTCCCTCTCGCGAACGGTGGCTCCGATCACGGCTTCGTGACGGCTGAGGCCACCGCCGACGTGGCACTACGCCAAGTGGGCGGTGATTTGGTGGTTGACCAGATCAGCTCCCAGAGCGGCAACGTCTTCGTTGATGTCACCAACGGGAACATCTTCGATAAGCGCAGCCAGACACCGGCTCAGGTAATGACTGAGGTCAGCGCTGGCCTTCTCTGGTCGAACCTCCAGCTTACTGTCGCCCTCGGCTCGAATACGCTCGCTGACCAGTCGGTCACGAACTTCCAGAATCAAGTCGATGCCCGCTATCAGGATTATTGGTCGTTGCGCTCCAACGGAGCAGTTGTGGGCAATACCCTGACGTTAAGCGCTTCGGGAATTAACAATCTCCGTCCGCAAGCGGCCGTCGCCCTTGGGGTGGCCAACCCAACGGCCGCCCAGGTCCAAACCTACGCCCAGACACGGTTCACCGGCGACGTTAACTTCTTCAACTCCAATCTCGCTGCCAACTGGCCGACTCAGCCGAGCTTCACTACCTTCAACGCTAGCTTCAGCTATACCGCTACTGCTCAGCAACAGACGGATCTAACCAAGAACTCGACTTGGACGGAGAACGAGCTGCGCTACGCCGTCAACCGCTCCGCCTTGGGTGCCGGAGGCGGTCCACCGGTTAGTGTCATCCCGAACATTTCTGGCCATGATGTCACTCTAAAGGCGACCGGCAGCATCGGCCGTCTTGCTGACGTGCAATTTATACCTGCTACCTCCCTCATTCCTGGGAACCTGACCGCCAGCCAAATCGGAACTCTCGCCTTTACCAAGGCTCCGGGCAGTGCCCAGTTTGTAGGCACGGATACACTGGGCCACACGGTCCAATTCTCTCTCGGCAGCGTGCCCGCGAACCTCGCCTCCATTACGGGGGTAAACGCCCAATCGACTGCGCCTTTCCTTGTCGCCTCCACCGGAGTCTTTAATGCCCAAGCCGGCGGCGCGGTCAACCTCATTAGCACCGCACCGGATCTAACCGTCGGCAAGATCAAGGCCGGAGGCGCCGTTAAGGTTGCCAGCCCGCGGAGCATCCTTAGTGCGAACACGGTGCCAGTGCAGATCACCGCTGTGGGTAGCCTGGGCCTCTACGCCGCAACTAGCACGGCCAACGGATCCATCGGCACCCTCGCCACCCCGATGCATATCGCCCTCAGTACGTCGGGGCTGCTCAGCGCCGTGGCCGCGGATGACATCGTTATTGAACAAGTCTCCGGCGGCATCCAAACCGACGGCGTCAACTCCGCCAACGGTAACATCCAACTCTCAGTCGACGACCACGCTGGGTCCGGTGACGACTTGGTGCTGCGTAATGGTGGGAACATCACTGCACCCGGCTTCGTCACTGTTCGGGTAGGCGATAACATGTTGGAGCCCGCCACCTCAACCATATCGGCCGGTGGCGCGCTGACAATCGTTGGGGACTACCAGAACGCAGATATAGGTCTCGGCAGCACCCTGACTCTGCCAGGAACTGTCAGCGGAGCCACCGTGGCCATCAGCACCGCCGATGATCCGGATGTCATCACCCTCAGCAACAAGGTCAGCGGCTCTCCGTTTACCGTAAAGACCTTCGGTGGCGACGACATCGTATCCGTGATCGCTGGCAGCGTCGGCAGTGGTGGCAGCGGCATCTGGATGTATGGTGGGACGGGCAACGATCGGCTGATCGGCGGCAAGGGCAACGATATCCTGGTGGGCGGGGATGGGGACGACTATCTGAGCGGCATGGCCGGCAATGATATCCTGGTGGGTGACAATATCGACACCAGCAAACCCATCACGATGGACGCCTCGGGGAACGTCTCGGTATTCGGACTAGCTGGCAACGGGAACGACGTTCTGATTGGTGGCGACGGCAGGGATTATCTCTTCGGTTGCGGTGGAAATGATATACTCTTCGGCGGTAACTCCGGACCGCCTCCCGCTGGTGGCTTCAATAATGACTTGGCTGACTTCCTCGACGGTGGCGATGGCAACGACATGCTCTTTGGGGACGACGCCACTGCTTCTTTCAAACTTGCATCCCTCAACGGCCGTGCTTGGCTGGATCTCAACGGCGATGGCATCCAGAACAACAACGAGCCCAGCCTGAGCAACGTCAAAGTTCACTTCTTTGACACCGTCGACGGAATCGCCAACAACGGTGACGACGTCGAAATTGGAAGCACGGTCACCGATGCCGCTGGCAACTATACCTTCAATAACATTCCGCTGGGCCTTTACTATCTGAAGTTCGATCTTCCCTCGGGCCTGAACTACACCGCCCAGTATCAGGGTCCGGATTTTACGCAGGATAGCGACGCCGATCCAGTTAGTGGACAAACGGCTGTTTTCACTCTGGCTTCTGGTCAAAACGACACCTCAAGAGATGTGGGCTTCAGCGATGGGGTCGGATTGCTGATCGGTAACGTTTCAATCCTCGAAGGTAATTCCGGAAGCAAACAAGCGGTCTTCACAGTTACACTCACCCAGACCCGAACTCAGCCAGTCTCAGTCGAGTGGTCTACCAGTGATGGCACGGCTCTCGCCGGCGTCGACTACACCGCCGTCACATCCCAGGTGCTAAACTTCGCTGCTGGTCAGACCACAAAGACGATTGCGGTCGACGTCCTGGGGAATACTACCTACGAGGCTGACAAGACCTTCTTCGTGACCTTGGCTAATTCCGTGAACGCCGCCGTTAACAGCGCAACCGCGGTGGGAACCATCCAGAACGACGATGCCCCGCCTTCGGCGACGGTTGCTGACCAGAGTGTAACTGAAGGGAACACCGGCACTACCCCGATGGTGTTCACGGTTACGCTGAGCCAACCCAGCGGCTTGGTGGCCACCATTGACTACACCACTCAAGATGGCACTGCAGTTGCCGGTGTCGACTACGCTGCCCAGACCGGCACGCTGACCTTCCAGCCTGGAGTGACCACCCAAACGATCACCATTCCGGTCTACGGCAATACGATGTCGCAGCCCGATCGGGCCTTCACCCTCCAGTTGATGAACGGCAATGGGGCAACCCTGGGCAACCAGCCCACCGCCAAGGGCACAATTACGGACGATGATGCCGCGCCAACGGTTTCGATTAGTAACGGCGCCGTAACTGAGGGCGACGCGTTGGCTTTCAATGCCGGTGATATTACCGACCTCCCAGGATTGGCCGGCCGGCTTAAGAGCCCTGCCCCATCCGACTTCGTTTCGCAATTCGTCGCTAGCAAACTGAGCGCTTCGACCGCCAGTCTGCTGGCGGCCTACACGGGCGGGGCAAACCCAACGCTCCAACAGGCTCTTGCTGTCGCTCTTAACACCATCAGCGAAAACGGCGCCTTCTACACTCCAGCCATGTTCACTGGGGTTACCCTGTCAGCAGACACGACCGCGCTACTAGGTCAGACCCCGCAAGGTCCTGAACTCGCGCGCCTCAATCGGCTTCTGTTCCTCGACGCTTATTCCGCCCAGTTCGCGCGTTCGCCTAGCTTGCTCGGTGTGGTAGGGATGCCATTCACTTTGACTCTGTCGGCGCCGAGCGGGAAACCGATTAAGATCGATTACTCCACGGCCGACGGTACCGCGCTCGGCAATCTGGATTATGTGCCGACTACCGGAACGGTTCTTTTCCCGGCGGGCACTACCCAGCAGACCATTACCGTGAACGTAATTGGCGATCTCTTGCCTGAGTCGACCGAGCAGTTCCAGGTGACCCTCAAGAACCCCGTCAATACCACGATCGCAAACGGCACCGCCAGTGCCGCTATTTACGACAACGATGCGGCCAAGGCCTATGCCCCTGCCTCGCGTATCCAGTTCAGCAATCCAAGCTACAGCGTGGTCGAATTTGCCGGCGTTGCTACCATCACCGTGCTTCGACCTGACGGCACTGACACAGCCGCCGTCGTCTATTCCTTGACGGACGGCACTGCTACTGCCGGTAAGGATTACATTCGCACTAACGGGTTGGTCGTCTTTGCCCCCGGCGAGTATCAAAAGACTTTCCAGGTCAAAATCCTTGACGATTCCATAGTCGAGCCTAACGAAACCGTTATCATGACTTTGCGAAGCCCGACGGGCAGCCCTCTACCCGCAGGTCTTGGCACGGCGGTGCTGACCATCATTGATGACGATGCCAAGCCCAACATCACCATCGGGGATCTGAGTGTCATCGAAGGCAACTCCGGTACCGTAGACGCGGCTTTCGTAATCAGCCTCTCAGCTCCAAGCCTGCACGACATAACGGTGGACTACGCGACTGCGGACGGCACGGCTATCGCTGGAACCGATTACCAGAGCGTTTCTGGGACGATCCTTATCCCGGCGGGAACACTGACCCAGACCGTTCATGTTCCGATTATAGGTGATCACCTTTACGAGGCTAATGAGACCTTCCAGGTCAAAATCTCGAATGGCCAAAATGGCGTCATCACCAAGGCCACGGGGACGGGGACCATTGTCAATGACGATCAGCAGCCTGCTCTGGCAATTACTGACGTCAGCATCCTGGAAGGCGATTCCGGTACCACTGACGCCGTTTTCACCGTGACCCTTTCTGCCGACACCGGAGTCGCGGTGACCGTTAAATACGGGACCCAGGATGGAACAGCCACCGTAGCGAACAGCGATTATACCGCGACCAGTGGCCAGTTGACCTTCCAGCCCGGCGCGCCTCTCACCCAGACCATCACGGTGAAGGTGAAGGGCGATACCACCTTCGAGCCAGACGAGAGCTTCCTGGTCAATCTCACCTCGCCAAGCAATGCCACCCTCGCGCGTTCTAAGGGCACAGGGACGATTCTCAATGATGACGCGAAAGTCGTCACCGGCCGCGTATTCCTGGATGTCAACGGTGACGGCCTATTCAAGTTGAGCGACGGTGACCTGCCGCTGCCGGGCGTGGTGGTCAACGGAATTGATAGCCAGGGCATCACCCGCACGGCTACCACCGATGCCAACGGCGTTTACACCCTGGGATTTGCCCTGGGCCAAGGCATTGTGAACGTCATGGTAGGTACGACTCCGTCGGGCAGCGTCTTGACGACGCACAATAATCCGCAACACATCACGGTTACCGCCGCCGGGGCCACCATTAGTGACATCGGTTTCCAGGTGAACCAAATCCTGGTCTCAGCGACGCCAGTCCTTAACGCTGGTAATCCTGATACGCTCTTTGGTGGTTCCGGGGACGATCAACTCTTTGGCTTAGGCGGCAACGATTACCTAGTCGGTGGGCACTGGCTTGGGCCTTTTGGCGCGGGTACGGGTCAACCCTATGACGCGCATATCCTGCTCGGTGCGGATGGTCGGCCAAATCTTGATCCCGCCAGTCTGCCGGCCTTAGGCACGATTTCTGGCCTGGTCAAAGATACCGCCAATCATGGCGTTGCCGGCGTCACGGTCACGATCCTTTATAAGGACATCAACAACATCACCATCGAAGGCGGTACGACCCTCACGGATAGCACCGGAAAATACACCTTCGCAAACGTTCTGGCCGGGACCTATACCCTCCAATTCCTGCCTCTCCCGGCTTACGATATCGAGGCTATCAAAGGCATCGATCCCGCCACTGGCAATCCTGTTGCTGGGAATCCAATTACACACGTTGACTCGACCAACGGACGTACGAATTCCTTTGCCATCCTGGCTGGCCAAAACCTTGGTGCTCCCGATGTGGTCTTCGTGCCGGTTGTGCCCGGCCCGTTTGGTTTCCAACAGGCCTTCTACCTGGTGAATGATGATGCCGGACTGGCGCAATTCACCGTGACCCGTGCCACCTCGGAAGCGGGTTCCTTGGTGATCTACTCCGTAGTCGGTGGTACTGCTACCAATGGAGTTGATTTCCTGGCGCCGCATCGGGGAATCCTCGAGTTTGCGCCTGGACAAACCACCGCCACCTTCACCATACCCATCCTTAAGGACTACAAGAATGATCCTGATGAAACCATCCGGCTCGCCCTGTTTATGCCGACCGGGCAGCCCGTCTCGGGTAGCCGAGGCCAGACTGTGGTCACGATCCTCGAGGAGAGCAAGGTCACTGACAACGATCGTCTGGAAGGTGGTGGCGGCGATGATGTGCTTCTGGGTGATTACGGCTACATCAAGGGCGGCACGCTTGGCGACGTGGTGGCCAACGGCGGCGGCTCGGGTGATCACGTCTTCGATGATGTGTATGCCTTCAACGCTGACAATAACCTCGGTACCGACCTGATCGTCGAAACCGCCACTGGCGGTAAGGATACACTCGACTTCTCCGCGACCGTTACCAACGGTGTGACTGTGGACCTGGGTAACAGCGCCGTGCAGTTGGTAAGTGGAACAGTCGCGGCGCCGTTGCTCAAACTTCAGCTGTCCGCCGGTGACGTGATCGAGAACGCGATCGGTGGCGCCGGAAACGATACGCTGCTCGGTAACACTCTGGATAACACGTTTACCGGAAATCAGGGCAACGACCACATTGACGGTAAGACTGGGACGGATCGGATCGTCGAGACGCGAGATGCCAATTTTGTGCTGGCGAATGACTCACTGCATATCGGACCGACTGAAGTAGACTCGCTGGTGAGCATCGAGGAAGCCGAGCTGCACGGTGGGCCATCGGCTAATAGCTTCACGGTCTCCGGTTGGACCGGAACGGGTTACTTGGATGGCGGCGCCGGTACGGACACCGTGATCTCGACCAATGATGCCAACTTCGTCCTCACTGACTCGAAGCTGACCGTTCAACCCGGCGGTACCTTCTATCTGACTTCAATTGATCAGGCGATCCTCACCGGCGGCGCCGGGAACAACACGCTGGATGCCTCGGGCTTCAGCGGCCCGGTGACCCTGGACGGTCAGGGCGGTAGCAATACGCTGTTGGGTGGAGCTGGCAATGACCTGTTGATCGCCAATGCTGGCACCGGAACCATTAACGGCGGAGGCGGTACGAACACGGTGCAGTCCGTTGGAGACGTCGATTTCACTCTCAGCGATACCTTGTTGTCTCGGTCCGACGGCGTCAGCTACACGCTGACCTCAGTTCAGAAGGCCGACCTGACTGGCGGTGCCTCCTCCAATCGGTTCTTCGTGTCCGGCTGGACGCAGAGTGCAAAGCTTAACGGTGCTGGAAACTCTGACTTTGTCATCTCCAGCAACGATCTGGACTTCACGCTGAGCGATAGCCTGCTGACCCGCAGTGACGGCGCTAGCTTTGCTCTGACTTCGATTGAGAACGCCAAACTGACCGGTGGTGTCTCCGCTAACAAGTTCACGGTCTCGGGCTGGACCCAATCAGCCACCTTGGAGGGTGCTGGTGGCACCGATACGGTCATCTCCAGCGATGATACGGACTTTGTGCTGGCGGATGGCTTACTTACCCGAAGCGATGGTAGCAGCTTTATTCTGGTCGCTATTACTAATGCTCAACTGACCGGCGGCGCGTCCGCCAACAGCTTTACGGTAACTGGCTGGAGTCACAGCGCCACGCTCGACGGCGGCGCCGGCACCGACACGGTAGTTTCCTCCAATGACACCGACTTCAATTTGGCCAACGCCCTCCTTGCCCGTGGCGACGGCGCGAGCTTCACCCTGACCTCAATCGAGAATGCCAAGTTAACCGGGGGTGCATCGGCCAATAAGTTCACCGTATCGGGTTGGACTCATACCGCCACGCTCGATGGCGCTGCCGGGGCGGATACCCTGATTTCAAGCGATGACACCGACTTCGTCCTTGGCGACGGGCTGCTCACTCGGACAGACGGCGCCAACATTAGTTTGACCTCGATCGACAGCGCCCAATTGACCGGCGGCGCTTCCGCCAACAAATTCACCGTGTCCGGATGGACCAAGACGGCGACACTGGACGGCGGCGCTGGCAACGACACCGTGATCTCGAGCAATGACACGGACTTTGTTCTCACCAATACGCTCTTAACTCGCGGCGACGGAGCTAGCTTCCCTCTGACCTCCATCGAGAACGCTCAGTTGACCGGCGGTGGCTCGGCCAATAAGTTTACGGTTTCGGGCTGGACGCACACTGCTACCCTGGATGGCGGCGCCGGAACGGACGTGGTGATTTCCAGCAACGATACCGACTTCGTGCTCGGCAATGCTTTGCTGACCCGCAGCGACGGTGCGAGCTTCACCCTGGCCTCAATGGAGAATGCCCTGCTTACCGGCGGCGCCTCTGGGAACAAATTCACCGTCTCAGCATGGACGCATACCGCGACCCTTGACGGCGGCGCTGGCACTGACAGCATCGTTTCCAGCGATGATACCGAGTTCTCCTTGGCGGATGCCCTTCTGACTCGTGGAGACGGTGCCAGCTTCACTCTGGCCTCGATCGAGAGCGCCCAGTTGACTGGCGGTGCCTCCGCAAACAAGTTCACGGTCAGCGGCTGGAGCAAGACGGCCACTCTCGACGGCGGAGCAGGGACCGATACCATCATTTCCAGCAACGACACCGATTTCACCCTGGCTGATGCGCTACTCACCCGCGGCGATGGTGCCAGCTTCACTTTGACTTCGATCGAGAACGCCCAGCTGACTGGCGGCGCCTCAGCCAGTCAGTTCACGGTCGGCGGTTGGAGCAAGAGCGCCACACTCGACGGCGGGGCGGGGACTGACACGATCATTTCCAGCAATGATACCGACTTCAGCTTGGCGGATGCCCTACTGACCCGTGGCGATGGAGCCAGCTTCACCTTGACGTCGGTTGAGAACGCCCAGCTAACTGGCGGCGTCTCGGCCAACAAGTTCACGGTTAGCGGGTGGAGCAAGACTGCGACCTTGGATGGCGGAGCAGGCACCGACACGATCATCTCCTCCAACGACACGAATTTCGTCCTGGCCGACGGGCTGCTAACCAGGGCCGACGGTGCCAGCTTTACGCTGACTTCCATCGAGAATGCCCAACTGACCGGTGGTGCCTCCGCCAACAGCTTTACGGTTTCTGGCTGGAGCCATACGGCGACACTTGATGGCGGAGCCGGTACCGACACCGTCATCTCAGTCAACGATACTGACTTTACTTTGGCTAACGGACTGTTGACTCGGGGCGACGGAGCGAGTTTCACCCTCGTATCGATCGAAAACGCCCAACTGACCGGTGGTGCCTCGGCCAACAAGTTCACGGTTTCCGGTTGGACCCACAGCGCGACCCTGGACGGCGGGGCCGGAACGGATACGATCATCTCCAGCAATGACACCGACTTTGTATTGGCCGACGCCTTGCTGACACGCGGCGATGGTGCAAGCTTCACCTTGGCTTCCATCGAAAGCGCTCAGTTGACCGGCGGTGCCTCAGCCAACAAATTCACTGTGTCCGGTTGGAGTAAGACCGCGACTATCGATGGTGGAGCCGGCACAAACACAATCATCTCCAGCAACGACACTGACTTTGTGCTGGCGGATGCACTGTTGACCCGTGGCGACGGCGCGAGTTTTACGCTGACCTCAATCCAAACTGCGCAACTGACTGGTGGGGCCTCTGACAATAAGTTCACGGTCTCCGGCTGGAGTCACAGCGCAACCTTGGACGGCGGCGCCGGCTCGAACACGATCATTTCGACCAACGATGCCAATTTCAATTTGAGCGACACCTCGCTGACTCGCAGTGATGGCAGCAGCTTTACGCTCACGTCCATCCAGAATGCGCAGCTGACCGGCGGCGCAAGTGCGAACACCTTCCAGGTCGGCAGTTATACTGGCTCGGCGACCTTGACGGGTCTGGCTGGAGATGACACCTACGCGTTTGCCGGTAACTGGGGAACGGCTACCGTGGTCGAAGCCGCCGCTCAAGGCAATGACAAGCTGGACTTCTCGGCCGTTACCGTTTCACTCACCGTGACCATCGGCGCCAATCTGAACGTCACGAATGGCACCAGCACGGTGACTTCAGCGGGGCAAACGGTCGAAAAGGTTACCGGGGGTACTGCGGCGGATACGTTTAACGTGACGCCTTCGGCGACCACAGCCTACACCGTTGACGGCGCCGCCGGAGCTGGCGACGTGCTGAATTTCCATACCACGGGCTTGGCCGTCACTCAGACCGCGACAAGCCTGACTGCTACAGGCATGCAACCGGTCAACTACCAGGGGTTTGAGACTGTGAACCAGATTACCCCGTAGCAACTCAGAAGCGATTATGAAGCCACTCTTGCGATTGACCATAGCAGCCGGGTTAGTCCTGGCTATGGCGGCATCAAGTTATGCC
>Ga0265314_10000106_pt1 | contig 126173 bp, 90 predicted proteins | sample 4126metaG_FD_203106 | JGI IMG/M metagenome (GOLD analysis project Ga0265314, IMG submission 203106) | Rhizosphere microbial communities from Carex aquatilis grown in University of Washington, Seatle, WA, United States - 4-1-26 metaG | ecosystem: Host-associated > Plants > Roots > Rhizosphere >... | reverse complement strand
AAGCCCACGTGACAGTAGGGCAGGAAGCAAGCGCGGACGTCTGGCGTCCTCGACTTTCCGCTGCACTGATAGGTACCGGCGTGCTCGCGAGCGCGGGTTTTTCCGCCGGTCTTTGCGCCTGGGAGCTGAGCATGAGGCGAACAGGCGCGATTATTCCGTTGCCGAAAAAAGGGGGCCGTGCCCCATTGAAGTAGTCCTTGTGCTGGGCGAACCAGCGAGTCCAGGAAGCTGAATTGCACCACAGCCTTCGGGAACTTCGGACTAGGAAACGAATCGCCGAATTACGAGTCATGCACCAAGGCGACGAGCTGCCACGGCAAGACACTGGGTCTCATGACTGCGGGTCACTTGAATCGGCTCTTCAGGCTTAGGAAGGGGCTCTCCAACAAGTTCCAGGATACCAGTGCGGCCATCACCGAGATGCTCGTGGCCACCACGGTGAAGACGAGAACGCCAGCTAGGCGATTGCCAACCAGATCCTCGAACCAGGTCACTGGGAGGTACTTCGGGAAGAGCGGTTGCATAAGTCCGTGCCACACGTAGATGCCGTAGCTGTACTTTCCAAAGAACCGCAGAAAACCGATGCTTAGCACCGTTCTCAAGATGGGTGGTCTTCCCTCGATCGCATGAGCCACTGCCGCTGTGAACAGGACAGGGAAGACAGTGTGTACCAGCGCCGTGGTCCACCACAACCAGGAGGCCGAGTGACTCACAGCCCCAATAAGCACAAGCGTACAAGCAGAGCCAACGAGGAGCCAGCGAGCCGTCGGAAGAAACGCCGCGAGTCCGCTCGGCCTCGCGGCTAGGTAGGCGATGGCAGCACCCATCGCCAGCGCGTCGAAGCGGCAAGGCGTCATCATATAGGTCGCCATCCGATTCCCGGCATGCAGCGAGAATAGTTTTGTGACTACCGCCGTAAGGACTACCCCACCGAGCACCCAGTAGATACGTCGAGCAGGCAGCCAGAACACGAGGAACGGCCATACTAGGTAGAACTGCTCTTCGACTGCCAGGGACCAGAAGTGGTCCAGATTCAGCCAAGACTTCTGCAGCTCTACCCCAAGCCAGGACAGGTAGTTGTTCGTGTATGTCCACAACCAGATCTGATGCCTTCTGATGTCCTCAATCGCGGTCCCCGCCTCCTTCGAGATCGCAGGAACCAGCACGAGTACCAGAGTGAGAGCGAAGTAGTAGAGTGGAAAGATTCGCAATGCGCGGCGGGAGTAGAAGTTGAGCCAGGCATTTTTCTTGCCCCTTGCGCGAATCAAGATCCGTGTGATGAGGAACCCCGAGAGCACGAAGAAGAGGTCGACTCCGCATCCCCCAGCGTGCACGAATGTGTTGTACGCGCGCTCGGGCCAGCTGCCAGTCCTCAACGCAGGCTCCATCTCCGAGCTGCCGAAATGATTGAGGAGAACGAACAGTATCGCGATGCCCCTGATGCCATCCAGCACGGGCAGATGGTCCTGGCCACTGGTCGAGGGGCTTTGCTGGTGCTCGTCGCTAGCGGACGGCCGAGTGGCGCTCACTCCCTTGAGGTACGTGCCTTGTGCACCTGTATCTTCTGCCGAATCTTGCGCCATGGTCACTCCTCGCACGCGGGCGCCAATCGGGCTCGATCCTGTCCAGTCCGCCAAGGGGACTCTATTCCTCTCGCGAATCGAGGTCTGGCCTGCCTCTTCAGCGGCCGCTCTATGCGTGCGTCAATGGGTGTTCGGAGGTTCGAGCGGCTCCGAATGCTGCCCCGGCGGGCTGAGGAGGCGGGACTGAACCACGCAAACATTATTCCGACTTCGTATTACACGGTGCCAACGCCTTGTCAACGCAACGTGAGCAGGCTCAAACGTCTTGCGTAGTGTCATCACCCGGGTATATTTCGTACCCGTGTTTGCGACAATCCCGACCGGGCACAAAGCTGCGGTTGCTCTTCAGCCACTTACGTCGGGCATGACGTATGCGAGGTCGTCCGACGTAGCGTGCGCCAACCACGCCCCACTCGATTCTGATCTACACTGCTTTCCCGGTCAGATCGCATGAGGCAGACCGTGGGCACTGGCTCAGGGCCGTGGCGCCGCCGCGTGGCCGTGGCTCTTAGCGTTGCGTATACAATCGGCCTGCTCGTCGCATGGGTGGTGTTGCGATTCGCAGGCGAGCGTTGGTGGCTGCCCCTGGTGGGTCTGTACGCACCGCCGATCGGATTCTTCTTTCCCGCGCCCTTCGTGCTGGCAGTGACTTGGCGATGGGCGGGTCGGCGGTGGTTTGCATCGCAGTTTCTAGCGGCGCTTCTGGCGCTGTACGGCCTGCTCGGCCCAAGTCTGGGATTGGGGCGCGACCGACATGCAGTCGCGGATCCGCGGGCCATTCGCCTGGTCAGCTACAATATCCAACTCGGCCAGCGCGGTATGCCTGGCATTCTGGCTCAGGTCGCCCAATTCCAGTCCAACCTTGTGCTGCTGCAAGAGGCGCATCAGGGCCTCGCAGCCGGTCTGCGCGAGGCATTCGTCGGCTGGCACGTCGACAGTCGCGACCAGTTCTTCATAGCTTCCCGTTTTCCCATCCTGGAGGTCCGGGAACCAGCTCGGCTGCTCTACAAGGTTGACAAGGCGGGCAGCACGCAAGAGAGAGCGGGTGGGGCGCATTTTATGGCCTACACCCTCGATAGCGATCTCGGGCCGATCGATGTCTTCAGTGTCCACACCACGTCTCCCCGGGAGGGCCTCGATGAAATGCGGGGGTCGGGCTTCCTCCACGAGTTGCGCCAAGGTCACATTCTGCTCGGACGCAACTCCGATACGCTTCTGTTCAACGCCTATCGACGCCGTCGACAAGTAGAAGCCGTGGCAGCGGCCGCCCGAGCCAGCAAACATCCTGTGATCATTGCGGGTGACTTCAACCTGCCAGGATTGAGTCGCGTCGCGCATGACTCCCTCGGTGACTTCGACGAGGCCTTTGTCGAGGCCGGCTGGGGCTTTGGATACACCTTTCCGAGCAAGCTTCCCTTCTTGCGCATCGACCGCATTTTCACCGGGCACGGCCTTCGAGCTGTCGACTTCCGTCAGGGCGACACCCTCGCCTCCGACCACCTCTGTGTCTATGCGGTTATCACTGCCGACGGTCTCTCGTTGGTTGGACGAGGCGACGCACCTCCACGCGAGAGCCACGACAGTGGGCCGTGATGTCCTTGGGCGCCAGTAGGGGAAACCCCTGGCGACCGCCAAGCTGCCGTGCAAGCGGCTTCGTCAGGGAAACAATGAGCCAACCACAGACGCCTACACAATTGTCCCGCCCCCTGAGGCTATCCCCTATGCCCAGGCGATTGTGGCGGTAGATTAGAGCGGCTGATATGATCCTGCCGGAGGAACTGTAATGAAATGCTATGAGATGGCCTGGCGTCGCTCTAGTCTCCTTGCCGTCGCCCTGGTAGGAATCTGGACGGGATGCGCCAGCAGCGGCAGCAAGGGAACCGGTGTCGATACGGCGACGGCCATAGCCCCCGACGAGGGCGTAGCGGCTAGCGACAGCAATCAGGGTGGCGGTGGCGTGATCGGCGTCGTCGACGTTCCCGAAGAAGCCTCCGACGGCGGCAGTTCAGGCGGCGGCGGTATTGCTGGCGGCGGAGGCATTGCTGGCGGTGGCGGTATTGCTGGTGGCGGAGGCATTGCTGGCGGCGGAGGTATTGCCGGTGACACCGGTGGTGGCCCCCGCGGTGGTGCAGGCAGGGGCGGCACTCCGGGCACTGGCGGCACTCCGGGCACTGGCGGCGCTCCGGGCACTGGCGGCGCTCCGGGCACTGGCGGCGCTCGCGGCAGCGGCGGCGTTCGCGGCAGTGGCGGTAGTTCGGGGGGTGCTGGAGGAGGAACAGGGGCGGGATTCTCCGATATCACCAACGCCTCGGGTTTTGCCGCTATCGCGGAACGGGACGGCGGTTTGAGCTGGTGCTTCGACATCACGGTTGAAGACATCGACGGGGACGGGAACAACGACATCTTCCTTGGCGACCACGATCCTGATCGGAGGCTGGCTCTGGGCGATGGCAAAGGGTCTTTCGCCGAGCAAGTGCTGCCCACGTGGACTGCCCAGACCTGGGCTCAGTTGGCCTACGACTTCGACAATGATGGGCTCACCGATTTTTCCCAGAACTGGGACACTGCTGATTTCGGAGTGATGCACAATCTAGGCAACCGAAGCTTCACCGTACTGTCTTCGTCTGCGTCCATTAGCACTGCCAGCAATGGTATGGCCTGGGGCGACTGGAACGGCGATGGCCATCCCGACTACATTCTCAACGGCTTTCACGCAAATTACGTCTACAGTGGTACGAGCAATGGCAAATTTGCAGCCGTCAGTGACAACTACGGCCTTTTCGACGTGTCTCTCAAGATGCACGCCACGCTTTTCATCGCTGACCTGACAGGTGACGATCGCCCTGATATCCTCTTCCAGCCGCTCCAGGACAACATCTTCTCCACTGGTGTTGGACTCAGCACTTCGTTGGCCAAGAACACGACTGCTTCACTTGGAGGCTCAGCCTCGTTCACGACGGTCAGCGGGGCGGACTTGGGCCTCGAAAATCTGCCCGGACCGGCGGTTGCGCTCGGAGACATCGACAACGATGGCCACCTGGACGTCTTCGGCATGGGCTCGTCCCCCGCCGACCTCGAGACATTCCAGTATGGACTGTTTCACTACGATCCCGCGAAGGGTAAGTTCACTGACATCACCTCAAGTTCCGGCCTGCCGACCACTACCCGATCGACGAACGTCTACCTTGCGCTCTATCTCCAGTCGGTCTTCATCGACTACGACGGCGATGGCTGGCTAGACATTCTTTCGGTGGAGGAGGGTGCTAATCGTCTCTTCCGCAACAATCACGATCTGACGTTCACGGAAGTAACCAGCAAGGTCGGCCTCGCCGACGCTCAGGACGACGGACGGCCGGCTCGTTTCATGGCCGGCGACCTTGACGGTGACCACGTCGTCGACTTCATCACCATGCGCAACACGGACCATTGTGTTGTTCAGCTCTGGCGCAACGACGTGAGGCGGGACAACGGTCTGGCCGTCAAGCTGGTCGGCAAAGCGATCAAGAATGCGGTGAACAGCAAACTGTATCTCTATGAGGCGCAAGCCGACGGGAGTAACGGGACGCTCGCCGGTTACCGTGAAGTGCTCCTTTCGACTACCCACCGCGCTCCTTTGGAACAGTACTTCTCCTTACAGACCGGGAAGACCTACAACCTGAATGTCAAATTTTGGCCGAGTGGAACCGTAGTCACTCGCGCCAATGTGAAGCCCGGCCGAATCGTCATCCCAGAGCCCTGAGGTGCTCTGCGGGTTCGGTGAGTAATCCCTCTGCGGGCCGCGTCCCGCCCTGGACAGAGGAAGGGAGGTAGGCGTATGGTCGGCGCCTTGAGGTTGTCTCCGGAGGACCGACCCATGACCCTACGCCATATCACACAAGCGCCGCTAGCCCGTACCGCAGGATTGGTCGCGCTGATCACCACCTGTTATGTCTTGCTACAGCTGGTCAATCTGTCACACCGCTGGGTAGACGATGAGTCTTGGTACCTGATGCCCCTGCCTTCCATCCACCAGGAAGGTCGCTTTCGAGCCCCGGCGGTGCCCGGCGACGACGTGTTCTGGGCGCAACCTCCGCTGCTCACCTACCTCGAAGCAGGGCTGGACCGTCTGTCGCCTCTGACTGCCAGCACGGCCCGCGCGATACCGTTGTGTGTCGGCGCGCTTACCATCATTGCCGGATTCTTGCTCGGCCAATGTCTCTTCGGAAAGGCAGCCGGCCTGTGGACTGCAGTCTTCCTGGCAGCAGACAACCTCGTGTTTCTGGCCTCCAGAACTGTGCGTCCGGAGATACTGGTCACGCTGTTCCTCGCGCTGAGCCTGTGGTGCGCGGCAAATGCCATTCAAGCATTGCAACGCAAGACAATTTGGTTGTATCTGAGTGGCCTCTTTTCGGCCGCCGCCGTCTGGAGTCATCCGAACGGCCTGATGGCACCCGCCAGTGTTTGCTTATTCTGGCTCTGGAACTGTCGCTGGGACAAGACTCTACTCCGGCGCTTCCTGCATCTGGCCATCGCCACCGCTCTGTTCGTAGCGCCGCTAGTACTGTGGATAGCCTACTTCGATGGCCCCAGCGGCTTCAGCTCGTTCCAATCACACTGGCTGCATCGCTATGGCCGCACTGCCACTGTTGTTAGCCCGACCTTTGGGGGACGGGTCATTGCCTTGCTGAGCGCTGAATGGCATGGCCGTTATACCGACTTCGTTCAGTTTCCTTATCGGTTGCACGTCGCCTTGGCTGTTCTTGCCCTGACCATCGGGTCGATGCTGCTTGGCCCCGCGCCAGTACGTTCTCTTGCTGTCTTGGTGGTGTTCCAGGTGCTGTTCTTTGCTTTCGGCAACAACTCTAACCCATCCGTGCGGTACCTGACGACACTTGCTCCCTTGATTGCCTTGCTGGCGGCTTTTTGGCTTCTACAGCTCTGGCATAAGTACCGCAGCGCCCGAAATCGAGTAGCAGGCTCCTGTGCGGCATTCCTAGTCTTGACTTTTGGCGTCTCCCAACTTGCGGGCGATGGGCTCTACCTCTGGAAGTCTCGCAGCGCGGACTACGAACGCGTGAGCAGATCGGTCGACGCGTTGATTCCGCCCAACAGCGTCATCTACGGGGGCATGTTTTGGTGGATGGGCCTCCGAGAGCATACGCTCGTCCCCTACATGCGTATGCCTTGGCAACGGGCAGTGAGAGAATGGCATCCCGGCGTTGTCATTGCTGACGACTGGGTCATGGCGAACTCGAGCACCAGCGGCAACTGGCGTAGCCTGCGCGCCGAACTAGCTGCTTACTTGCGTGAGCACGGCCGCTTGCTGGGCGAAGTGGATGGACGATTCTACGGCGACCTCAAGGTATACGCCGTCGAGTATGGAGCAAGTCCAACGAGTCCGCCCGTAGGGCCGTAGGCTCCTCGAATCCGTCCCGCCATGTGGCGGAGTTGGATGGGGGGCAAGGCGACCATCTGAAGCGGAAAACCGGTTGCTGCTGGAGAATCTCGGGACGAAATGCGTACCAGACCCGGTCCGCGCGCCAATTCAACCAACGGAACGACGCTTGCGTCGCGCGACAGGGACTAGTGCCAAACCTCCCAGCAACAGCGCTGAGGCCGCGCTGGCTTTGGTCGGCCCTGCTAGCCCGCAGCTGCACCCGCCGCCGCTGCTCCCGCCACCGCCGCCGCTCCCGCCACCACCGCCGCTCCCGCCACCGCCGCTGCTCTCGCCACCGTCGCTGCTCTCGCCACCGCCGCTGTTGCTCCCGCCACCGCCGCCGCTGGTCCCGCCACCGCCGCTGTTGCTCCCGCCACCACCGCTGCTGGTCCCGCCACCGCCGCTGTTGCTCCCGCCACCGCCGCCGCTGGTCCTGCCGCCGCCGCTGCTGCTCCCGCCACCGCCGCCGCTGGTCCTGCCACCGCCGCTGCTGCTCCCGCCACCACCGCTGCTGCTCCCGCCACCGCCGCTGCTGCTCCCGCCACCACCGCTGCTGCTCCCGCCACCGCCGCTGCTGCTCCCGCCACCACCGCTGGTCACGCCGCCCCCGGGAGGTGGTGTGCCGGGGGGCACGTTGGTGTCTTCCGTTACGCTGCAGCCGCTGGCAGAGGCGGAGACCTGAAACATCAACGGATGGCCGGTGAAGGTGCCTCCCTTTGTGATACTAACGACGCAACGGTTGGCGGCCGCGGCAGCGGTGACCGCCGATTTACCGCTGGAATCTTCGGGCGCATCGAACACGATGTGGCGTGCCGCCGAACCTCCAGGAACGCCGTAGGTCATGGTCGTGCTCGAAGCGCCGTCCTGGGCGCTGCTAGCGACGACGTAGCTCTGTTTGGAGGAGCGGTAGACCGCCGCGCCGATGACGCCGGCGTTCTGCTTGGGCGCGGGATCGAAGTTGTCGTCATTGAGGGACCCTACCTGCGCAAAGGCCTCGCTGGCTGCCAGCCCGTCGAAGGCGTGGATGGCGACTGCCCAGGTGCCCGGCACTTTGATCGAATACTCGTCGACCGCGAAGCGCGCGGCGTCGCACGCGCCGCACGGGTAGCTGCAGTCCAGGACACAGTCGCCAACGGGCGGTTCGACGATGCTGGCCGTGCCACCCGAAAGGAGCACGGGGTGGATCGCCAGTTGTGATCCGCCGACTGTACCGGAAGCGACGCCGGTGGTCTTGTCGATCTTCAGCGTCGCCCCGGTGTTGGTGTGAAAGCGCACGTACATCGGACGCGTGCTGGCGCTGGTGTGAACCCGGTCGATGGTGACGATCTCACCCTCGGGCAAGAACGTCCATTCGCGATGGGCGTAGCGGATGTCGCTCGGTGTTCCGTCGAAGTCGAACGTGTGGGCAAAGTCGGACCGCGCGGCGAAAACACCGTCGCTGGTGCCGCGAGCCCAAGGCAAGCTAGCAGGGCTGAAGTTAGACTGCGTGTCAGAGTAGTCGCCGGTATCGACCGAAGCGTCGGCGGAGACCGCATTGGTCGCGAAGGTGCCGTACTCGCCGTAGTTCGAAGGGTCGACGATCAGGTGGTCGCCACCACGACTGAAGATCAGGTTCGACGCAGCGAAGTGCCCATGGTCCGAGTCACCGCCCGACATGAAGACGCTCCAAAAGGCGGTTCGATCCCAAGACGACCGTACGTACATGTTCCCGGTGCCGCGTGCGACGTACCAGAGCGGCGGCGGCGGCGACTGCGTGCGGTAGTCCTGTGCGGTGACCTTGCGCAGCTCGCCGATGGCGTTCCAGACGACATCGCCGTTGAGCGACCCCTGCTGCTTGAGCGACATCGCCCACCCCGCGGCCTGATCGCTCGATGGGCCCGCCAGTACTGCGTCGACCTGGTTGGCCGTGAGATCCTGGTAGATGTTTTCCGAATCGAAGTCGCCGTTCCCGGCGAACTGAGAGTCACCGTTGGGTAGGACCCCGTAGAGGTTGCGCACGATGAGGCTGTTGACCCAGGCGTCCATGGCCGGCTGGGGAACGCCGTTCTCTTCCATCACCCGAGTTGCGATCGCGAGCTCAAGAACACTGAGCGGTCCATACTGCCAGCTACCCCAGTCGCCGCCGACCATGAGCCCGGCCAGATCGCCAATCCCTCCCGCGCTGCCCGAGAGGCCTTTGCCGACCAGCACTTGCTCGAAGATGTCGTGAATGGATTCGGTCCACAGGTGCCCGTCGGCGCCACCGTCGTTCCCGATTGCGATCGCACTTAGGGTCTTGGCGATGACGAATCCTGCGTTGTAGTTCAAGCCCGGCTGGTCGTGAAGATATCCGTTCTTCGAGTAGTAATCGACCCACGCCCCCAGGCAGGTGCGGGTCTGGGCACGCAGCCCTTCGCTCACACCGGTGGCATTGTAGAGCCAGTCGTAGGTGAGCGAGATGAACGGTCCGTACCAGCGGATGGGATAGCCAGTATCGTGGGTGATGGTGATTAGCACCGGCGGGACCGGGTCACTGAGATCCCAGCTCTGCCAGTTGGAGTCGACGTTGGCGACGCATCCCAACTTGTCGCCAATGGTCTGGTCGTCGTTGAGCGAGGCCTGCCAGTAAGTGAGTGCCTGAGTCAGGTATTGTGCTTTCTGCGTGATGTTGTATGCGAACGCGCACGCCACGGCCGCGCCGGGCCAGTTGTCGCCGTCGGCGCCTCCGCGGGTCGCGTAGTAGCTTGGCTGGTCGATGGTCTCCTGGCAGCGCGCGACGAGCTTGGCGGCCGCGGTCGAAGAGGACTTCGCATTGGCGGCGTAGCCCGCGATCGCGGCGGCACTCATGAAGAGCCGAGGATGGGCACCCGACGCGACGGGTGGGTCGGCTGCCCGCGCCTGTCCAACGCCGATGAGCGCTGTCGCCGCGAACAATGCAGTCGAGATAGAGCGAACGTTCTTCGAAGGAATCATCATCGTTTAGAACAAGGCCAATGCCCCCCTCCATGAAAAGTCCGGTAAGCGCTAATCGAGAAGCATCGTGATCTTACGATAGACCTATGCCGTTCGCACGCATCCAATTTTGACGATGGTCCGACCGCCTATGTTGCCGCGATCGCGCACTTCTTCTCCTTCTTGCGAAGTGTCGCGTGCGAGCAGCAGCCCAAACTAGAGCCCCTTTGACATGAGGTAGATCTTGACCCCGATGAGCCAGACGATCGAGAATCCAGAAACGCTGAGCAGGTCTCGCATGCCGAACACAATTCGAAACTCGGGGTCATGTCGACGAGTGGCAAGGTAGAAGGCGCCGGGCAGGGCGAAGTAGGTCCATATCAGTGGGTGGTACCCCAACGATAGAAAGTTTGTGCCGACCACGATACCGCATAAGGAAGCCCGGAGCGCTCTGGCCCAAATGTACGGCACTCTCGCGTCGGCGCGATCTCGGTAGCGACGGATTGCTAGTATCACGATCTTGAAGGCTGTGTAGAGCACGGACACCCAAAGGATCATCCCAATCAGCCCCAGCTCGGCAGCCTCCAGAACGAAAGTGTTGTGGGCGGTGATGTAGTAGTATTCTGAGAATTGGCCCTTGCCGATTCCCCAGAGCGGCGACGATTTCAACATGTTGATGCCCGTGACCCAGGCTTCAAGCCGCTCAAGGGAAGATTCATCGGCGCTTTCACCGGAGCGGCCTCCGAGCATGAGTGCGGGCGCCGCCAGTACCGCCACCATGAGCAACCCCTTCCAGCTGATCTTGTTCAGCAGAAAAGCGGCGACGACCACGACGAATGCGATCTGCCCTGTCCGCGATTGCGTCCAAATCACGACTGGGAGAACGATCGCAAAAGCGAAAGCCACAATCAGCAAACGCACCAGCGATCGGCGTTGGCTAAGCGCGGCCATTGCAAACGGCAGGACAATAGCCAGCGCCAGAGCAAGCTCGTTGGGATCCTCGAGGATGCCGCGATAGCGAACCCGGCCCTCGCCAATGGTCGTGGTGCCCAAGGGGCCCGGCCGTTCGCAAATGTATTCCTCGCCCGGTTCTGCATTCACACGGCAGTCGGCGGGCGTCTCGCAGGCTCGTCCGTCAGAGCGAGTTCTGAAATCTGGGATGTCGTTGGCCGCCAGTAGAATGCACTGGAATGGACTAAATGCTTGAATGAAGGCGACGATGCCCAGGAAGAGGGTGAGGGTTAAGAGAAACATTGCCATGATTCGCAGTGCTCGGAAGGACTGCAGACTATGGGCGACGAGGAGGAATATCAGCATGTACGAAAGGGTCAGGTTGATCTCACGGGTAACCATTCCAAATCCGCCGTTCATGCCGGCCGAGACGAGGGTCCACAGCCACAGCGGCAGCACCAGCCGAACCTGAGGACACGCTTCCGCATGCAAGACGCCAAGTCGCAGATCGAGCAGAAAGCCGCCAGTTGCTAGCAGGTAGAGCGTGGGCATGACAGGAAGCGCCCTCAGCAAGGTCGACATCTCGTGCACCTTCGTGCAGTGAGCCACGAGAAGCGCGATCAGCCCGGGCAGCGTAAACATGGGAGCCAGAATCCTCGCCGATACGACCGGCAAACGGAACCCGCAAAACCTTCGACGACAATCAAGGCTCGGTCGTCATTCATTCTCGGCCGGTATGTCTCATCTATCCGCCAAGACCCGCCAGTCTGCCAAGCCAAAGCTTCACCTGCATCGACTGCGACGAAGGTCTGGTCGCCGGCAGGCCGAGGGCCGGTGACCTGAACGTCGGTCGGCACAGTCGACGGCCCATGCGTGTGGGGCCGCGACGAACCCTGCGTGCCCCGGAGCCACTTCGTGCCGACAATTCCGTAGCCGAGACACTTCGCCGTCATGCGGCCGTTGTGGCTCAGTTCCAACTGCCTCATGGCTGTTACGAACCCATCGACCAGGACAGCTGCCTGGTCCGATTGGCCGACCGAGACACCTGCCGAGACGTGGTTATCGAGGTCGGCATGTCCCGGGCGTGCCGCAGCCAAGGAGAGCGCGGCGGTTGCCGCGCATAGGATAGGTCGAAGACGCCTCGCCATGAGCAGCGCCGAGAATAGCATGGAGAGCCGGCGCCACAGCGGTATACTGCCGTCCGCACGGCACAACAGCAAGCCGCGCCCGAGAGCGCCACGACCCGACGAGCGGTGGCCACGGCGAAGGAGCGGCGCGACCTGGGGCGACCTTGGTGAGTGTATCAGCTCGAATTCGATCGGGCTGTGGGAATTGAGCGCCGGGTGGCCACGGCAAGGGTTGTAGAAGTCGTGGATGTATTCGCCAACTGAGAGATTAGCGACCTTTTAGCTTACGGCATCGTCCCAGTAGTTAGAATCACGGCGAGATATAGCCAGCCCTGCAGCGTCCACAGAAGGGTTATGTCGGTGACGTTCGGAAGCGACGGCGACAGCGCGCTACAAGCCCATCTTCACGCATGAGCCTGGCCCACCGTCTTGCGGCCGACCTGAGCACACGGGACGGAAAAGCCGCCAGCATTTCGGTGGGCACTCAAGGCCGTCATTTCGCGTTCCGGCGGCCGGCGCCCGCGGCTACGCTGGCAGGGTGCGGGCTACTGCGCGCCGTTCGGCGCGGGCTCGCAGACGCCGAACGCCCCGAACGCGACCTTCTGTTGCAGCGCAGTCCGGGCCGACACGATCAGAAGAGGCGAGCGCTCAGGGCGGCCAATCCAGCCTGTGTACCAATCGTAATTGACGTCCCGGGCCCCGTAGAAGAGGCGAGAGAGGCCGAAGCTGTTCGAGCGCCAGAGATGCTCGTTGACGTGAATCGCGATCGGCACCTCCTTTTCAGCGGCCGAACCCGAGGTGCATCGGAACCGCGGCGCCAACCTCGGGGCCAGCTCGCCATAGGCGGCGGGGCTGAGGCGAATGGTCTCGGGGGCGGCGAGCAGGTCGGCCGCTGCGCTTGCCGCTATCGTGGCCGGGGTAGTGTCGGAAATGCTCGTCGCCGCGCGGTAGAGCCAGCGTTCGTTGAAGATGAAGAAGACGCCCATCGTCATTATCGCGACACGCCAAACCCACGGGCGACGACGGAGAGCATCCTCTATCTGCAAAAGTCCGCCGCCGAAGGCAACCGCCATCCCTGGTACGAAGAGCAGGTAGTTGCGCACGATCATGAGCGGGTGACTGATCAGTGCGAGGAGGAGCGTACCGAAGAGGACGCCACCTAGGATCGTCAGGCGCCGATGGCGGCGAACCTGCGCAACGACACCGACCAGGACGATGAGAGAGGCAGCCATGGACGCCAGCACAAAGGGCGATGGGATGGCGAGCCAAAGCCAGAGCAGAAAGGTTCCGACGCGATCGAGGAGCCCCGAGGTCAGGTTCGGGTGTTCCCAGGCGACTCGGCCGTACTCCCAGGACTCTCTCTTAAGGACGGAGACGACTCGCAGCGGATCAATGACGAGGCCCGGTTGCAGTATGATGGCGGTCACACAGGCGATCGCGATGCCAAACGCCGCCTGCCTAACCCGGCGCCCTACCGTAGACGAGGTCGGGAGCAGGAGCGGAAACATCCCGACCGGCAGGAATGCAGCCAGTCCGGTTGCCTTACAAGAGAGCGCGATCCCCGCCACAATGGCCGAGCCCACGTACCACGGGGCCCGCGACGCCGGCGTGAGCGACCGCCATGCCCACGTCAGCAAGAGCAGCTCTAAGGTCAGGACCTGCGCGATGACGGCATCCACCGCCAGAAAGCGCGCGTGATATTGCAGCTCCCAAGAGCCGGCGACGAAGGCTGCGGCGCCGAGCGCCCCGAGGTAACGCCGCGGATAGAGCTTTCTCACGAGGAGGTAAACCCAGAGAATGACGAGCGAAGACAGGGCGAAGAAACCCATCCGGTTCTCGAGAAGGTATTTCTTGGAATCGATCAGCTCGTGACTCACCTTCTGAAACTTCTGGATCGACGGATAGCCGGCGAGGTCGATGATTTCAGGCCCCGCCTTGCTCGACATGTCCCGAAGAAAATCGAGCGGAAATGAAGGACTGTGTGCAAGAAGCACCGCGAGCCCAACGAGAAAGTAGACGCTTCCGTAAATGTATTTTTGAGGCAGAACGACGAGGTTGTCGACGCACGCTCGAACGCCCCGGACTTGATACTCCTCGTCCCAGTGCGTTCCATAGTCGATTCCGATGTTGCCGCAGAGGTTTGAAAACAAAATGAGTCCGGCGACCAGCGCGAGCGCCAACCAGCGCGCGTGCTTGGCCGTCAACCCGCGGACCGCGCCGACCAGCCCGGCGGGAAGACGGCCCAGCGGGACCGCGTAGTATTTCAGACTGCTTACACCTAAATTGTCGCCTACCCGTGGTCTGATTTCGACGGCCGTTTCAGGTTTCGCTAGCCCGAACGCGCGGGCAATGGCCAAGGGCCGCTGAAAGAAACTCCAGGCGCGTCGGCCAGCAGGCTTCTGCAGTGCCGTATTCGCGTCGCCCATCGCCGCCAAGTTGTCCGATAATGGCTTCTCTGTCAACTCGGACCCTTCTCTGTCAGCCCGGCCGCCTTGTCCGTAGTGATCTGCCGCACGTACAAGTCATGGACAAACCGATTTCTCGCTCTGTCAGGCATTGTCCTCGCAGCCCTACACGTCGGACGTAGCTTTCTGGGCAGGTGATTCGAAGCTACTTGATGGTGGAGTTCGTCACCGTGATGGGCGTGTCGTCGTGGTTCGAGATCTGCGGATAGGTCGGATACCACGAGCCGCCGATGTTGTTGGTAATGGTCGAGCTGTCGATCACGATGTTGCCGGTATGGTCGTTGCTGACGAAGAAGATCGCGCTGCCGTACGCGTTCACCTGGTTGTACTCCATGCGCGTTCCGCACAGCGTGAGGGTCATCGTGTTCCCGTCGTTGTAGATACCGCCGCCGCTGCCACCGCCCGGGGTGCCCGATTGGGCGGGATTGCCGCCGTTGCCGATGGCCTGGTTGTAGCTAATGAGGGTATTGAGCACCGTCCATGAGACGCCGATGCTGCTCAAGGCGCCGCCGTTCGAGCACACATTGCCGAGACCATCGGCCCCGCCAAAGGTGCAATTCACGACGTAGGCCGGCAGTCCCTGGTATTGCTGGAAGACGCGAATCGCGCCGCCGCCCAGGTCGGGCCCAGTGTCGGCACAGACGTTGTTCACGAAGCGCGTGTTGATGGCCTTGAAACGCCCGCCGCTGGCGTAGATGGCCCCGCCGCCGTCGTACTGGGTCTCGTTCTTCGAATTGGCGTTGGCGAAGGTCAGGTTCTGCACCGTGAGCTGCGGAGAGTCTTGGTTGTCGCAATGGGAGGTGGTCCAAACCTGGTTTTGGTCGCAGGTATTCATGTAGAGGATGCGCGTGACGTTTTCTCCGCTGAGCGTGACCTTGCCGCCCCCGTCGATGACGATCTTGGGCCCCTTGTCGTTGAAGACCTTGGCCGGCTTGGAGAGCCGCACGGTCGCCATGTCGGAACCGCAGTTGAAGGTGATGACGCCGCCTTTGGCCACGGCGGCGATGAAGGCGTCGCCCGTACAGCTATCTGGCGTGCCGGTGCCGACCACCGTGGTCGGTGTCGAGACGTCCTCCAATTGCGCCTCGGTCGGAATGCTGCAGTGACCGTCGGGATTGCCAGGCGCACCGGGGGGAATCTGCAGCGAGCCGTCGAGGCCCGACGAACTGCCGCCCTGACCACCGTCGATACCCTGGCTGCCGCCAGCTCCGGGCCCGCTGTCGATTCCGGTCGGCGTCTTTCCGCCCGTCCCGATAGCGCCGCCGGTTGCGGTCTTCCCGCCCGTTCCGATGGCACCGCCGCTCGCGCCCTTTCCGCCTGATCCGATGGTACCGCCGGTTGTACTCTTTCCGCCTGATCCGCCGTTCGCGACCGCTCCACCTGAGGCAGCGATACCGCCAGTCGCGATGCCTCCGCCCGTTCCCGTGACACCGCCGCGTGCGGTGCTTCCGCCCGTTCCCGTGACGCCTCCGCTTCCAACCACCACGACCGTAGAACCGCCGACACCTGCGCCCCCTTGTCCCAAAGCACCGCCGGATCCCGTCGCACCGCCGCTTCCAGCATCGTCTCCGGTGCCCGGCAGCGCGGCGTCGGGCGAACCCGACTCTTTCGTCTGACCCGAGCCGCAAGCCGTCGAGAGCACGAGCATGCACGCGGCGCCGAACGGAAGGAAAAACCTGAGCGATGTGTAGGCCCCTCGCCCCATGCTGTTGGTCATTCGTGGACCTCCAGTCGCCCATTGTATCAGAGAATGACCGCGCGAACTCGTCGCGGCATTAACTAGCCCGAAGGACCAGCACGCCGCCAAGCCATCGAATGAAGCTGGCGTGCATGTATGCAAGTCCGCGACAACCTGGTCGATGGAGCGTACCGTGCTCCAGATCACTACCTCGTCGATGTCGCTACGGAACCGAGCCAGCGTCGGTTGCGGCGCCAACAATGACCGGCTCCTGGTTCGTCCTATGCCGGCCTCGACGCGCACCCGGAATTCTGCCGAGCACGCGTCGAGGCCTTGCGAATTCACTCAGGTCGAGCGCAATGCTCAGTGTAGGCTCGGGTTCGCGTTCTGCGCCAGCTGTAGTGCCTGCGAGGCGAACCAATCGCCTGCCGCAGGATCGACCATACCCCAGAGCGGATCGAAGTGATTTTGCGCATCGCCCGCGATGCCCCAGGGATCGTAGGCAGTGTAGTCCCAGGCTCGGGCACCGCCGGCAATGTCGCAGCTGCCATCGGATTCGCCGGGGACCTTTACCCAAAGATAGGCATCGAGAAGGGCCACACCGGTATTGGCCGACGGGGGCAAGCCCGCCCCTGCGCCAAAGGAATTGCACCAATTGCCAGCGTCGAGGCCAGTGATAGTGGACGCGGGTTGATTGTAGGGCGCAAGGGCATAGGCCGCGGTATTGAGCGGCCCCTGGTCATAGCGACTAGTGTCGATGATGAAGTGTGTGGCCGCCACCGCGCTGCCCATGAACGATTGAATTCCCGCCGTTACTGTTGCCTCATAAGCGGGGCTGTAATTGACCTGTGTGTAATTGGTCGCCGGATCGTATTGACTCGGCAACCAATCGAAGTGGAAGTTGCCGCTCGCATCGACGATCGCGCCGCTCGGCCGTGATCACGTCGGCGTCTTCCTGCGTCCGGGGCACAAGGCTGCGCTGGAGCTCCTCCGGCGCTACCTCGCGAACGCTTCGAACAAGTTGCGCAACCGGAGCTTCAGTACCAATGAGGGCTGCTGAAAGACCCGCCGGATCCTCACCTACGCTGCAGTACGAGCCGGCGTCGGCGCCCACCGCGTTGGTCAATCTATCCAGCGCGTGGTGGCGAAACTCTTCCGCACGCTCGACGCCCATAGCAATTTCAGCCAGGTCTCGAATCAAGTACCCGGTCGCTCCTGGACTCATGCGCGCCTCCCTGATCGCGGTGTCGCCAAAACAAACTGCGTCGCAGCTTCGATCCCGATTGCGGCCACGAAGTTTCAAAAATTCACTGAGGGAGTCTGCCTTGTCACCAAATGGCGCGGCCGACAAGGGTTAAGCGAAGAATGCCAATCCAAGTCGTTCAGCTCGGCAGCCCGCGCAGTCGTAACGAGGGCATCCGTCTGGGCACCGTTCGCCGGCCGCCGCGTGGCGTACCGAGGAGCGAGCACGCGTCTCGTGACTTCTATGACATCTGGTTGCCCGATCTCGCGCCGTCCGAGACGCTGGTGAAAATCGCGCTGCAAGCGAAGGACTCGAAGGCGTGGCAAGCCTTCGTAAGGCGCTACCGAGCGGAGATGAAGCGTCCGCCCGCGGTCCGATTGCTGGATCTCTTGGCGGCCCTGTCGCATCAGACGGAAATCTCCGTCGGGTGCTACTGCCTCGATGAATCCAGGTGCCACCGCTCCGTGCTTCGGGCGCTGCTCTCGGCGCGCGGTGCGCTCATCGAGGACTAACGAAGGTACCGCGCCCTGAATTCTCGGTTGATGTCCTCTATTTCCTTCTGCCCGTCGATGTACGGCTGGTACATGTCGACGGGATCGCCCACCCCGTAGACGCCGCACGACGAACAGTTCTCGCAGCCACCGCCGCCGCATCCGAGCGAATCCTTGATGATTCGCTCGCGCTGTTCTCTCGTGGTGTTCTTGATGAGGTATCGCTCCAGCATCACGACGCTAGAACACGATGCTCTTGCAGGTGGCCGAGCAGGAGGGACCGCCGCCTGGGCCTTGGTCGCACTCCTCGGGGGGATCCTGGACGATGTTGTCGCCGCAGTGAGGTGCGAGCTTGCACTCCTTCGTACAGCCTCCGTAGGAACCGTCGTTCACGCCGTCGTCGCACTCTTCGGGACCGTTCTTGATGCCATCGCCACAGTGAGGGGCGGGGATGCAGCTAGGTGCACATCCGCCGTACTCACCGGTATTGAACTGGGCGCCGTAGTCACATTGCTCGGGCGGTTCGATGATGCCATCGCCGCATCCGCCGGGCTTCCGGCACGCCGGGGTACAACTGGGATCGTCAGGACCGCTCGGCTCGCAGTCCTCGCCGAAGTCCTGCTGTACGGTTCCGTCTCCACACCGGGGAGCGAGCGTGCAGTCGGGATTGCAGGTTCCGTAGGTGCCGTCGTTCGCGCCGTCGTCGCATTCCTCATGGCCGTTGACCTGGCCGTCGCCGCAGTAGCCGCCGCGCTGACAATTCGACATGCACTTGCCGTAGGCGGTGGTCGGATCGTCGCTGGTCGAATTGTTCGATCCGTCGTCGCACTCCTCGCCATACCCGGTCTGCACGGTACCGTCCCCACAACGCGCCGGTTTCTTGCAACCAGGGGCACACCCAGAGCTCGCCCCGTATTCGTCGGTGTTCTTACCGTTGTCACAGTCTTCACCGTCACTGACCACGCCGTCGCCACAGAAGGGACCGTACTTGCAGTCCTTGGTGCAACCGTTGTACGAAGGATTGCCGTTCGGGCCGGGACAGGTATCCGGGGTACTGCCCGAGCCGTCGCCGCAGTCGCACTCCTCGCCGGCCACCCTGACCCCGTCACCACAGGTCGGCCTGCAATCTGACTTCTGCGTCGTAAAGCCCTGGAGGGTGAGCTGATAGTTCGACTCGGGCGGGTGCCGGTCGGCGCCGAAGATGGCAATCTCGTACACCTTGCCAGAGGCGAGGCCCAAATCAAGCTTGCGCACACGAAAATCATCCGGGGTCGCGGCTGGAACCTTGGTTCCGTTGCTGGGCGCACAGTCGGTCGCGCCCGCCGTGACGCCAATGATGTTCCCGGCGGTGTCGAGACAGCCACCCTCGGTGATCTGGGCCTGATTCGGGCCCGAGTCGCCGGAGACCGTCACCTTGCCTGGTAGCTGCTGGTGCACGCCGCCCAGGTCGAGAACCAGAATGCCGTTGATGAAGATGTAGAGATCGTCGTCGCCGTAGAAGCTGAGCGATATGCCAGCGGTGCCGTCGTACACGAAGTAGTAGCGGGCTTCATCGGTGAAGTAGGAGTCGTGCTTCACGCCGGGCACGGCACTGACCCAGCATCCGTTACTGAGCGGGTCCTGATTCGGACAATCCGACTGAATCACGCGCGGCGGGAACAGGTACTGGTCACCGGTGCAAGTCTTCCAAATCGGCGTGCCGTCGCCGTGGTTCCAATAGGGCCACAGGTTGCACAGGGTCGCCTGGCTGGGATTGAGCGTGTCCAGTGGGAAGAAGCCGCCTTGGGCAAGGTGGGACGTGCTGGCGTACTGGTAGATGTTGGTCCCAATTGCCTTCAATTCAAGCACATCGGTGAAAGTCTTGTTGACTGAGGTGTCGTCGTTGAACCATTGGTTGAAGCTGGCCGCGTTCTTGTAGGCCGGCACAGTGCCCTTGAAAATCGGGCCGCCTGGGCTACTCGTGGTGTAGTCGAGCAGAGTTCCCGAGTACGGGCCACCCGTGCTCGTCGTGCTCACCGGCGAGCCTTTGGCTCCACCAAGATACCCGCCATTGCCGTCGGACATGGGGCTATCGTTGCCAGCCTGGGTGTAGCCAGGGGCGGGGATGTGGTCAGTAGAGTTGCCGATGTTCCAGTCGCTGAACTGACAGGCGCAGGTGGTGGTCTTACCGGGCTGCGGCTTGCCGTGCAGCAACGTGCTGTCCACAATGCCCCAACAGCGCGTGGTCGAGTCGTTGCCCTTTGCTGGTCCGCCCGAGTTGGGAACGCAGACTGTGGTCGAGGACTTCGACCCGCTGAACCTCGTACCCAGGAAGGGGAAGTCCGGGTGACCGCCCGAAGAGACGTTCTCGGGCTGGAAGTCCCGGTAGACCATCGGAAGCTCCAGGCACTGCCCAGAACCTGACTGACAGTCGGCGGTATCCGCTTCGGCTTTGGCGGTGCAGGTGAAGCCGCTTTCGTCCTTGCACTTGGACGAACAACCGTCGCCGTCCAGTTGGTTGCCATCATCGCATTCCTCGCCTGGATCCAGGTTGCCGTCGCCGCACGAGGTGGTGCACGCCTGGGTCTTGCCGCTCGAATCCTGGCAGCTCGGTTCTTTGGTACAGGTCTTGGAGCATCCGGGATTGTTCGGGTCGCCGTAGAAAAGCCCGTTCACGGCCTTGCAACCGTCGGGCAAGTTCTTGGGATCGGTGCCGCAGTCGCACAGCTCACCCGCTTCGATCTTGCCATTTCCACACTGGGCCTTCGTGCAAGCCTCGCCGGCCTTCGGGCACGTGGCGCCGGGCTCGACCTGACAGTTGCTGGCGCAGCCGTCATCGCTGGTCGTGTTGCCGTCGTCGCAGCCCTCGTCGCCGACGACCTTCCCATCGCCGCACTTCGGACTGCACTTCTTACCGGGCACTCGGCACTGGTAACCGTCCTCCAGGTGACAGGTGCTGTTGCAACCGTCGCCGCTGTTGGTGTTGCCGTCGTCGCAATCCTCGCCCGGCTCTACCGTGCCGTTGCCGCACTTCGGGTGAGGACACACGCAAGCTTGTCCGGGCGTGCAGGTGCAAGCGGAATCCTTGGTTTTGCAATCCGACGAGCAGCCATCGCCGTCCTTCTGGTTGCCGTCGTCGCACACCTCGCCATTGCTGGCCTGAACCACGCCGTCACCGCAGCGCGGGGCAGGTTTGCAGGGCTGACCTGGCACCGGGCAGACGAAGCCGCCCTCAAGCTGGCAATCCTTGTCGCAACCGTCGCCGTCGTCGTTGTTGCCATCGTCGCAGTCCTCTCCGGGCTCGATGCGCTTGTTCCCGCACTGAGACACGCGCTGGCAGGGTTGTCCGGGCGGGTCGCATTTGAACGCGGGATCTTGAACCGTGCAGTCCGCGCTGCAGCCGTCGCCGTCTTTGGAGTTGCCGTCGTCGCAGACTTCGCCCGCGCCGATCTGTCCGTCGCCGCAAACTATCTTCTTCGTACACGGTCCCTCGAGGGAGTCTTTCGGGCAAGTCCAGTTCGGCTCGACCTTGCACGCGCCGTTGCAGCCGTCGCCCGGCAGGACGTTGCCGTCATCGCATTCCTCGCTGGACTGATTGTTGATGCCGTCGCCGCAGCCCGGTGGCATCGATCCCTTGCAGCCCGCAGAGCCCTTGCACCCGGAGCTTCCACCGGTAGCGTTGGAAACGCTGGTGCTGATGACCACGCCGCCCGTACCGCCACCGCCCTTGCCGGCACCGCCCTTGTTGCCGGATCCCCCGGCCCCTTCGGACCCCTGGATGGTGGGGTTGGAACAAGCAACCATCGCAAGGGCAAGAGCCGCCGCGAGCGCGATCCTCGTCGAGGTCAGTGCAGTTTTTCCACGAATCTCGGACTCTTTGATTACGTTTGCTTTCATGGGGACGAACCTCACGGCGAAAGATCACCCCGGCCACTCAAACCGCACCCTGTCGGCCATTGTCTGAGCCATTCTGGATATCATTTGGGTCAAGAGCAAGACCGCGTTTTGGGTATTGAGCACAGCTTCTTATGGATACAGAGACAGTCGTCGGGTGGGAGAATGCACACATTGCCTCTGACTGTGGCGTTCACAGGTCCCGTGCCGGCGATCCCGGTCGAGCGCGGTTTACCTCTACCCGAGGCCTTGATGCGCTCGTGGAAACTTGCCCCCAGCTGGGTAGAAACATGCCCGGCTGCTCTGTTTCCATTTCCGGAACCGGTACCAGCCCTGAGGTCAATTCTCCGGCGGTGGCGCCCCCTCGGCATTTCTCAACCGCGCGCCTCACTGTGGACGCTGAAGGACTGGCCGCGGGCTGCACGTCTTGCGCACGTGACCTCGCCCTGCTGAACGGTTCAAGGTCCATGGGCTCGGCGAATTCTGACCCGTGCCGCGGAGCCCACGACTCTTGCACAGTTGGAGGAGTCGATCATGTCCCAGCGATCCGTGGCCAAGAATCCCGCACTGAAAGGTATGCGCAGTTGTCCATCGCTCTGCTTGGCCGCCTCGGCGTTCCTGTTTGCAGGGTGTGATGGCAATGCCCTTTCGTCCCCGTCGACCGCCGATTCCGAAGCCCCAAATCCGGGTGAGACCGATGCCGCAGCCCTTGGTCAGGGCCAGGCCGATGCTGCAAACGCTTCGGACAGCCTTCCGGACGCTGCCGGCCAGACCCAGACCGTCAGCGACTACGGACAGCTTGGCGGCGCCTTGTCGGGCTACGCCTGGGTGGCCGGTGGCACCGGCACCACGTGGATTTCGCCCAACCCGTGCAACGACCAGGGCTGCTTCACCAACACCGGCGGGGTCCTTTGCGCCCAGGGAAGCATCGCCGCGCTCACCTGCACCAGCGACAGCGCGTGCGACTGGGATACCAACTGGGGCGCCATGATCGGCTGGAATCCAACCCCGGTGCAGCACGAAGCGTGGGGTGCGGCCGCGATGGCTGGCATTGCGGTCACCTACACGGGTGGCGCCGGCGAATATCGCCTGATGACGCATGTGGCCGGCGATCCCGACAGCAAGGTCTACTGTGTCGAACGATACGTTTCCGGCAGCTTGGCAGTCCCTTCGCAGTTCCTATCGCAGTGCTGGAACAACAGCGGCGACGTGCTGCCGAGCTTCGCGGTGGTCGACACGCTTGGCCTGCAGCTCATCTCGGCCAAAGCCCCTATCGACTTCGACATCTGCATTTCCGCGATCACGTTGTTCTAGGCGCGTCTTCGGGGCAGGATGCCATGTCTACCGCCCAGTCGATCATGGTCGCGCCAACTGAACTGGAATCCTTCCACCCGTCCGCGCCGGAGTCGTCGGATGCTGCCCTGGTCCACGCGGCGCAGGTGGGCGATCGCCGGGCGTGTTTCGTGCTTTGGTCCCGCTACGCCAGACTGGTGGAACGCGTGGTGCGGCGCTTTCTCGGCCCGGGTCCCGACCACCAGGACGTGTGCCAAGAGGTCTTCCTGCGCATCTTCAGGCGCCTGCGCGAGCTGCGCGATCCCGCGACATTGCAGGGCTTCGTGATCAGTGTGACCCTGGGCGTGGCCCGCAACGAAGTCCGCCGCCGCCGCATTCGGGCCATCGTCGGGCTTGTGCCGGACGAGATGCTCCCAGCCGAGGCCACCTTTCCGGCCCCGGGGGAAGCGCGCGAAGCGGCCCGCGCGCTGTATCAGATGTTGGACACCCTGGGCGCGCAGGATCGCTCGCTGTTCGTGGCCCGTTTCGCGGAGAAGATGGAATTGGTCGAAGTAGCCGCCGTGCATGGAATGAGCCTGTCGACCGCCAAGCGCCGCCTGGCGCGACTGGCGGTGCGGGTGAATGCGCGGGTGCAAGCGAATCCCGTCCTGCGAGAATATGTGGGTGCCCTTGCACAAGGAGGAAGTCTGTGACGGATCCGCGCAACGCCGATACAAGCTGCGAGCGCCTGGGCGATTTGGCGGCGTCTCTGACCCCCGGCGATGGGCGTCTCCCGGACGCCACGGGGTGGGCCCTTATCGGCCGGCGACTCGATCGGACGCCGTGGCGATCGCCCCGACGGTTGTTGCCGGCGCTGGCCCTGCTCACCTTCGCGCTTGTGGGCGCGGGCGGTTACGTCTGGGCTCGGCGACCGCTGGGTTATCGCGTACAGGACTGCGCAGCCATGCGAGATGCGGCCGTGTGCGCGACCGCGGGCGGGGTGGTGTTCAGCGACGGCACTTCCGTGGTGCTTGAGGCGCGATCAAGCCTTCACATCCGCCCTGCGACGTTTGCCCGCGGCGCAGAGCTCTCGCTCGACGACGGCGACGCCAAGCTGGCTGTGGTTCATCGGCCTGGCGCACACTGGGCCGTGCTGGCGGGTCCGTTCCGGGTCGAGGTCACCGGCACACGCTTTAGGGTTCGCTGGTCGAAAGCGCAGCAGGTGCTCGACGTGGCAGTGACCGAAGGCGAGGTTCACGTGAGCGGAGGCACACTTTCCAAGGCCGCCATTTTGCGCTCCGGTCAGAGTCTGCACGCCGACGCGTCCCCGAGGGGCGATGTGAGGGCGCGCAAGAACGCCGACCAAGGTTCGCGCGAGCCCACCGGAACGACAGCGGCATCAACTCCGAGCGAGGAGGAAACCTCGGCGCCTGGCAAGGCCGGAACGGGGTCCGGCGCTGGTTTGTCTGTGGGAAGAACAGGGGCCGTGCTGCCCCGGTCGCGACGTCACGCCGAGGCCAAGGTTGATTCGGCGTCCGCCTCACTCGCAAACGACACGCCCGACCCGACCGTCGGTGCTGCCCCGCCGGCGACGGAATCGGACCAACCCGGGACGCGGCAGCCGCCGGGTCGCGCGCCGTCACCGACGGCCGAGGAAGCTTCGTGGGCCAGGGCAGACTCGCTCGGCCTGCCCGCGCCCGCGCCGGCCGCTTCGGCCAAAGTGCAGTTCGATCAAGTCGTCTTCGCTGCCGATGGCCGACTCGCAGGGGGAATGACGGGCTCGGCCTGGCTCGATCGCGGGACGGGGACGCGCCTTTCGACGCCGGTCTCGCGGGAAAAGCACGCGCACCTGCAGCTCGGCCCCGACGGCCTTTGCACGAGCGGCACGGTCGCCGCCCTTCGCTGCGTGAACCCCAACATTCCGGAGGCGCGCTGCGACTGGAACGAAAACTGGGGCGTTGTGATTGGTTTCGACGTCAAGGCCGGCGGCCGGGCTTGGGGCGACGAGGCGGCCCAGGGAATTGCGGTTGAATTCCACGGGCGCTTTTCGAGCTACCGGCTGAACGCCCATCGCAAGGACGACCCGTACGAAAAGAACTACTGCATCGAAGACTACAAGTCCGGGCGCATGGTGACGCCGGGCATGTTCAGGACACGGTGCTGGGAAGACAGCGGCGACACCCTTGCGACCTTCAAGGACGTGGATCTGTTCAATCTTCAGTTCCAATCGGGCATGGAATACGTGGCGTTCCACTACTGCGTCTCGGGCATTCGCCTCGAACGATAGGACCGGATCCTGAAACCGGGGCCGGAAGCCAGCCCTCTTTTTTCCACGAATTGAGTGCCCCGCGGACATCTAACGTTACTTGGATGGACGCCAGCGATTCGGATCGCAGTGCTCCCCGCATGCAACCTGGAGGACTCTCAATGAAACGCTTGCTTGTCGCAATTGCCTGCCTCGGCGCCTGCATAGGATTTGCCTGCAGCAAGTCGTCCGGCGGCGAGGGAGTCGGACAGGCGGGAAGCGCCGCGGGGGGAGACACCCCCGCTGGCGGTGCGGCCGGCAATGACACGGGTAGCCCCGGCGGAGGCAATCCGTCTACCACGGGAGGCACGGCTGGCGGAGCCGTTTCAACCGCGGGCGCAACCGGCGGAGCGCGTTCGGGCGGCGCACCGGGTTCGGGCGGTACCGCGAGCAGCGGCGGACGGACCGGTGCTGGTGGCACTGGGTCTGGCGGCACACAGACGGGCTCGGGCGGAGTCGCGGCGGGCGGGACCGCGGTGGGCACCGGTGGCCGCGGCTCGGGCGGAGTGACCACTTTCACGGGTGGATCGACCAGCGACTCCACCGGCGCGGGGGGAGCGTCGACGTCGGGGGCACTGATCGACCGCATCTCGGTGGCGAGCGTGACCGTACCCGCCGCCGTGAAGCCCGGCCGCAGCAACTACAGAATTTGGGGCATGAGCTCGCTCGGGGTTTCGCCGGTCTTCACCGCGCCGCTGGCCAACTGCGGGACCTTGGTTTGCATCACCACCGGCACGGCGGACTCGCGCACGGCATCCGGCACGTCGCACGCGTACGCGCTTCGCCTGGGTCCCGACGACGCCCTGCAAGCCACCTATGACCTCGGCGCTTTCGAGTGTCGCGGCCTGGCCGCCGAGCCCGACGGGCACTTCGGTGCCTTGCTGTGGGCGGCCGGCTCGTCCACCACCTGCGCCGATTTCTCGAACAGCGGTCACATCTACGTGCAGCGCTACGATGCCACCGGCGCGGCAGCGGGAACCGCGACCGAGCTTACCAACGAAACCGGATCCATCCCGAACTGTCCCACCGACTTCGACCTCGGGGAAAGCCGACTTGAATTCGGCTCCAACAGCTATGGCGCGTACTACCACGTCCATTCCCAGTCGGGCCACGAGGGCGACACCCTGAAACTCGTGGACCTGACCGGCAAAGAAACCACCCAGTGGGACTGGGGCTGCTCGCACAGCATGAGCAACCTTCTGCGCTGGAACACCGGCGACAAGAAGTTCATGCCCGCCTGTGTGACCGATTGCTATCCCGGCACCACCAGCTCGGACTTCACCACCGGCAGCATCGGCGGCGTGTACATCAGCAACAAGAACAAGGTCATCAGCGTCGACGCCGGCTGCGACGGCAACGTGGCCGGCGAGCTGGGCGGGGCGGCTCCGGCGCCGAGCGGCTGGAAGATCGTGTTCAACGCGCACCAGGCCCCCGCGACGCAAGGACAGTCCTCGTACAGCACGTCGAGCATGAATCAGGACATCGGCTTTGCCAGCATCGCCTCGGGTCTCACCGCCTCGGGCGGGGTGGTGTGGCTGACCACCACAAGCATCAACGAGGCCGATTCCGGCATCGAGCGCTGGCAGCCTGCGGGCGATTCGACCGAGCAGTATGTGGTCGGCTGGTCGGAGCCTGGGTCGAGCTACAAGTACAGGCTCGCGCGCGTCGATGCGTCCGGCGCTTTCCTTGAGGGCCCGGTGGACGCCACCGCCAAGGTCAAGTGGGGCCGCCGCGACGACCCGTTCCGCGCCCACTTCAACGGCGACATCGTGTGGGCTTGGTTCGACGCCGCCTCCAGCACGACCATGCGCTTCGCCCGCGTGCACTCGGGCGGGTCGTACGCCTGCGCCAGCTTCTGACGACGGTTTCGAATCGGCGCCGACGGCCTCCGCGACACGCGCAGGCGCAGGCGCAGGCGCAGGCGCAGACGGCGAAGGGTGCTGGCGTCCGCGCCGTTTCAGTCGCAGATTGAACCCATGGCAGGCGAGCCCCACATCGAGAAGAAAAGCTACACCGAGGCCGAGTCCAAGCAATTGGTTCTCCGTGCTCTGCGCGGAAAAGGCGGGCAGCTTACCCGCGCCGACGTCGTCGCGCTGTCGGGCCTGCCGGTCTCCGACGCTGAGCAGGCGCTGACCAGCCTGCTCAAGGAATACCGCAGCCACCTGTCAGCGACCGAAAGCGGCGAATTGCTCTACGAGTTCGATCCGGCCTTCCTGCGCCGGGATGCCGAGCGACTGTCCGAGAAGCTCGCCAAAGCGGGCCGTGCGCTCTGGAAGGGGTTCACGTTCCTGTTCAAGGCCTCAATCCTGGTCACCCTGGTGGCGTACTTTGCGGTCTTTCTGGTCATGATGCTCGCGCTGGTCTTCGCGCGACGTTCGGACGACCGCGACAACGACGGCGGCTTCGACATCGGTTGGCCACTGTTTTGGATGTGGGGCTGGGGACCATCCACGTCGGACTCGTACGGTCGGACGCGGCGACCGCGCAGGAGTGGCAAGCCGCTCTACAAAAAAGTATTCGATTTCGTGTTCGGTCCGCCGCCGCCCGAGGTGGACCCGCTGCTCGACGAAAGAGAGATCCTTGCGACCATCCGCCAGCACCGCGGCCGTATCGCTGCGGTCGATCTGGTCGCTTCGATGGGCTGGGATTTCCCGCGTGCCGACGAAGAAGCCACGCGCCTCCTCATCGACTACGGCGGCGAGCCCGAAGTCAGCGACGACGGCGTGGTGCTGTTTGTGTTCAAGGACATCCGCAAGACCGCTCAGGATCAGGGCCTCGGCTCCATAAGGCCCCGCCGAGCCTGGGAGCGCATGGAGACTCGCCCTCCCTTGACCGGCAACGATGGCACGACCAACGCGATCATCTCGCTCTTCAACGGCTTCAATCTGCTTGCGCCGTTCTGGATCGTCCCGAGCTTCGAGGCGCGCCTGGGCGTGTCCCTCGGCCACCCGTTCTTGCTCTACGCCTATCCGGTGCTCTTTTCCTCGATGGTCTTCGCAGTTCCCATCGGCCGCTGGTTGGTCGAGAAGGCGCGCGACCGCAGCCGGCAGCGGCGCAACGCCAAGCGAGACATCCTGCGCATCGCGATCGGCAAGCAGGGCGCGCCGCTCCTTCCGCAAGAGCTCGCGCAGGGCTCTATCGCAGCCGAGGTGCTCGACGCGTCGCTGGTCTCGCTCGGTGGCGACGTGGTTACCGACGAAGCTGGACAGATGCGCTACGCGTTCCCGCGAATAAAAGAGGAGCTCGCGGCGGCGGCGCACGCCCGCGCCCAGGCCCCAGACACCGAAGCGGAGGCCGGCGCCGTGGTGTTCTCGTCGAAGGATCGCGCATAGCCGCTGACGACGCTGGCGCTACTGCTTCTGGAACACCCGGATCCAGTCGATCTGGTATTGCTGCGGGAACGTCGTGCCCGATGGGTCGCCGCCGTTTACGCCGCCGATGGCCAGATTGACGATGATGTAGACCTTTTGCTTGAAGGGGCTGGTTCCGTCGGCGTTGAGCATGCTCGACAGCGGCACCGAGTTCATGAGCGCGTCGTCGAGATAGAGGTCGATGGTCTGATCATCCCAATCCATGCGCCAGGTGTGAAAACTCGACGCCCAGCCCGATCCCAGCGACGAGATGGCCTTGCTCGACGAGTCCCACTTGGCGGTCCAGCGGGTCGCCGTCCCGCACGCCACGTTGGCCAGCACGTTGCCCTTGTAGTACTCCATGATGTCGATCTCGCCATTCGACGGCCATTCGCCGTTTACGCCCAGGGTCCACCACGCCGGCCACATGCCCGCGCCGGTGGGAATGCGCGCGCGCATCTCAAAACGACCGTATTGCCAGTTCTGCAGGCCCGAGGTGGTCATGCTGGTCGAGGTGTAGTCGGCGTATTGCCGGTTGGTCTTCCAATCCGAGCTGCCAGCTTGGTAGTTGGGATTCGCGACCTGTTCTTTGCGCGCTTCGATCACGAGAAAGCCGCCCTTCACGGTGGCGTTGTCAGGCTGATACCACTGCAGCTCGCTGTTGCGAACGAAGCCCTTTTCATAGTTCCAGTTCTTGGGATTGGGGGTGCCGTCCACGTCGAACTCGTCGGACCAGACCAGCTGGTAGCCGGCAGGAACCGGGATGCCGCCGTCGGTACCGGCAACATCGCCTTGCGCCGGGCCCGCGTCGGGGCCCGCGTCTTTGGACGTTGGCGCGTCGGAAGCGGCATCGGACGGCCCGTCGGCCCCGACGCCGGTACCGTCTCTCGGACCGCCATCGCCGCCGCGACCGCCGCTGCCAGCGCCGCCAGTGCTCAAGTTGGCGCCGCCCGACCCGCCGAGGCCAGTTGAGGATCCGTCGGCGCCGCCTGTCGGCATCGCAACGGTGCGCCCGCCCGCGCCAGCCCGCCCCCCGCTCCCTGCCCCGCCGTCCGTACCCGGAGGGCTGCCTGCAGTCCCGCCGGCGTTGCCGCCCGGGCCGTAGACACTGCCTCCACTGCTCGTGGCGGTACCGCCGGCTGCCAAGGGGGTTCCGCCCGTGCCCGTCACCTGGCCGCCGGTGCCTTTCGCGGTGCCGCCCGTTTCCGAGGGCACCCCGCCTGCGCCGCCCTTCGGCGACGAGCTCACCGACGGCCCTGCCCCCTGGCTGCAACCTACAAGCCCCGAGCCAAGGACCGATGCGAGCACCGTCCAGCGAAACACGAAGCGATGGACTTGCGCTTTCATCGCGTACCTCCTGCCGGCGGACCCCGGCGGCCCGACGAGAAGGTCAGCTTAGCATCTTCACGCTGCGATCCGTTGCTGCAACCCTATCGGCTAAGGAAGCTCATCAGCCAGGTCATCGCGGGCCGCATGCTTCCGCTGCTCTGCATGATGCCGGTGTTCGTCTGCCAGCATCTGCTGGTTGTCGTCGGCCAGGTTGATGTCGTACTCGGTGATGTACACCGGCAAACCCGTCGAGCTGTTGATGGTGGCGATGTTGGTCTTGAGGGTGGTCGACGGAGGATAGCGCATAGAGTTATGAGCTTGTTTGGGCGAAAGTCGGAACTGACCGGAAAGCAGGCATGTGCCGCTTCAACAAGACCGGACGGGCTGCAACCGATTCGACTGCGGCCCGAGTGTTGGATGGGGTGCTCAGACAACGAGGCCGCACCAAGGAGACACCATGAGGCAACGACGCCGAGTCCTTTTCTACGCGGGCGCCATCGGCTGTACGCTGTGGCTTGCCGCCTGCAGCAACCACAGTAACAGCAACGCCGGCGCAGGCGGAACCAAGGCGGGCCAGGGCGGCGCGAGCACGGCCACCGCCGGTGCCGGCGGCGGGAATGGAAGCGCGAGCAGCGGAGGCAGTGTCGCCAGCTTCGGTGGCTCGTTGGGCGAAGGCGGTCATGGTGGATCGTCCTCAGGCGGCCAAACCGCGGTGTCCTCAGGCGGCCAAACCGGAGTCTCCGCGGGCGGCCGAACCGGCGCGTCCACTGGCGGCCAAGTCGGCGCGTCCACTGGCGGCCAAACCGGCTCTGCCGGCCAGACGACGTCGGGTAAGGATGCAGGAGCCCAGGCCGATGGGGTCGACGGCGGAGGCAAAGCTGACGGAGGCTTCTTCACAAGCAGCTGCACGGGCAATCCTTGGCCCACCGGCGGTGATCCGACAGCCCCAGGACCGTTCCAGGTCACGGCCGACAAGAACGTCGGGCCGTTGGCTGGCGCGACTCCGGATCCGGTCTACGGCGATACGCAGCAGCGATTCAACGTATACCGGCCAACGGATCTGACCCAGGGAGGCTACTGCCACCCCATCATTCTTTGGGGGAATGGTCACACGGACAACCCTGAGCCCAATCCCCCCTCGTGCCTGGCCGCGAACTACTGCGGCGATTACAAGACAATCATCACTCAGCTCGCCTCCCACGGGTTCGTGGTGATCGCATCGCTCAGTACCATCGTCTCGCAAGTCGACCCTGCGACCGGGCTGCGGCCCCAGCTTGTCGGCATGAACTGGATCGTCCAGCAGAACGACGATTCGACGAGCCCCTACTACCATCACCTCGACACCTCCCGCATCGGCGCGGTCGGGCACTCGGAAGGCGCGATGGCGACGAGCATCATCGGCTCCGACCCTCACATCCTCGCGATCGCGACGATGGCGGGAGCGACGGCGACGCCGAGCTTGCACGAACCGGCGCTCTTTCTGTGCGGCGGACAGGACACAGTCGTTCCCTGCAGCAGCATCCAGAAGGCGTTCGATGCCATCACCACGACACCGGTCATGATGGAGGAAAATCCCACCGCCAGTCACGGCAGCTGGATCGGTTCAATCAAGGATCCGTACCAGGTCGCCGTCACGGCGTGGATGCGCGTTCACCTGCTGGGTGACACCGGCATTCGAAACATGTTCTACGGCACGAGCTGCCAGCTCTGCCAGAGCACGCAGGTGACGGTCCAGCGTAAGAACATGGACCAGTAGTCTCCGCGTCCGCACTCGTAGCGAGCGCGGTGAAGGCGCTTCGCGCGCCTTCTCGTAGCGGTCCGACCCGCGTATCATCGTTGCCACAATGCCAAAAGCGAGCATCGCCCCGCGTGGAAAGACGTCGTCGTCGACCGGACGGTCCGCGATTCTAGTGTCCGCCTTGGCGGTCCTAACCGCAGCCCTGGCCATCGGCCGCGTCGGCCGCGCTGCCGCCCTCGATTGGAAGGGCCACTCCTGGACCCTGACCGCAGGAGGCATGGCTGGCGTCTGTCAGGGCAGCGCGGCCAATGTTTCGATCGATAGCGACGGCTATCTGCACATGAAGATCACCAACACCGGCGGTACCTGGACCGGCGCAGAGATCTTCACGACCGACAAGATCGGTTTCGGCACCTACCAGTGGCAGATCGACGGGCCAGTCGACAAGCTCGACAAGAACGTCGTGGTCGGGCTCTATCCCTACGGGCCCGAGGCGGGCATCGGGAGTGACGGCCAAAACGAAATCGATATCGAGTACGCACGCTGGGGCAACGCCAGCTACCCGAATGGCAACTACACCGTCTATCCGCCGACCGGGACGGGCAGCAGCGAGACCACCTTCGATTTCACGTTGACCGGGACGTACACGACGTCGCGGTTCACCTGGAGCAGCACCAAGATCGATTTCGCCACGCTGAGCGGGTTCCAGCCGCTCGGGAGCACCACGGGGCTCATCAAGACCTGGACGTTTTCGCCTTCGACTCCGGCGACCGGGGTCCCGCAACAGGCGCTGCCTCTCGGCATGAACCTGTGGTGTTTCGAGGGCCCGCCGTCAAACGGACAGAACGTCGAGATCATCGTTCGAGACTTCACATTCGTGCCGCTTGGGGCAGCGATCGATGCCGGCCCGGACGATGGCGGCAAAGTGAGCGACGCCGACGGAACGGATGCGATGGGCGACTCGCCTGGCAGGGCCGGCGAAGTGGGAACCGACGCGACAGCCGGCTACGGAGAGACTGCCGGATCGACGGTCACCGGTGGCACGAGCGGAACCTCCGGCGGCGTCGGCGGCACGATTGGCGTCGGCGGATCGGCGGCCACCGGCGGGGCGATCGCGACCGGTGGCCGGGCGGGCAGCGCTGGCAATCCGACCAGCGGCGCGACGGGAATCGCTGGGGCGGGCGGAAGTGATGAAGTGAGTACCGGCGGCACGACCGGCGTCGGCGGATCTGAAGCTGCGGGCGGCGTCCCTGGGATCGCTGGATCGGTCGGCACTACGGCACGAGCTGGAACCGGTGGCATCACGGGCGGCTATGGTGCTGCCGCGAAGGGTTCTAACGGGTGCGGCTGCTCAACCGGGGAAAGACGCGGCGCGATCAACGGGCAGACCTTGATTGCGCTGGTCCTGATGCTCTTCATCGTACGTCGGCAGACCAGCCTCCGATCAAAAGAGCGGGCACGTCTCTAGATAAGGAGGCGGCGGACCGGCAGGGCGCGAGGAGAGCGCACGGCCGAAGCTCGTGGACGAGCAACGCAGCTGGGGTGAACCTTCCCCAAATGCTGACCAGCAACACTGGTTGGCTCGTCGATTCCCCACTGCCGATGCGGGGTTTTTCCTACAAAACAGGATAAAAGTAGTCCGTTTTTGGTTGACGATGATCATCGACGGCCCGTATCTTCACGACCGTGCCCCAATGCCCTGACGGCAGGGACACGGGGAGGGCAACATGCCAGTCGATTCCAGAACAGCCCAAGCCAGTTTCCTGGTGGGGGTAGATGTTGGCTCCACGACAGTAAAAGCAGTGGTGGTGGATCCGGCGTCGCACGAGATCTTATGGTCCGACTACCAGCGGCATCAGACGAAACAGGCCGAGAAGGCCTTGGAGCTGTTGGAGGCGATCGCGGAGAAGTACCCTGATCTGGAGGCGCAGCCAGAGGGCGCGCGTCTTTACATCACCGGCTCGGGTGCCGGGCCGCTGGCAGAGCCGATCGGCGCCCGCTTCGTGCAAGAGGTAAACGCGGTCACCCTGGCGGTGGAGAAGCTTTATCCCGACGTGGGCTCGGTGGTGGAGTTGGGCGGCCAGGACGCCAAGATCATCATCTTCAAAGAGGGCGTGGACGAAGCGGGCCACAGCACGGGCAAGACCGCGGTCGCTTCGATGAATGACAAGTGCGCGTCGGGCACGGGCGCCACTATCGACAAGTGCTTTCTCAAAGTAGGCATGCCGGCCGCCGACGCTGGCCGTTTGCGTTTCTCCGACGCGAAACTGCACCACGTCGCCGCCAAGTGCGGGGTGTTCGCGGAGACCGACATCGTCAATCTGGTCAAAGCATCGATCCCGGCCGATGAGATCATGTGCTCGCTGGCCGACGCCATCGTGATGCAAAACCTATCGGTGCTCACCCGCGGGAACACGCTCCGCCACCGGGTGCTCTTGCTGGGCGGGCCCAATGCCTACCTGCCGTTCCTGCAAGATTGCTGGCGGCTGCGCATCCCCGAGACCTGGGCGGCGCGCGGCTACGACTACCCCAAGGACCGCCCGTTAGAGGAGCTGATCTTCGTGCCGCCCAAGGCGGAATACTACGCGGCCTTCGGCGCCGTCATGTACGGGATCCACGAGCCCGCGCAGATGGGCCTCTTCCATGGGCTCGATCCCTTGCGCGCCTTCATCGCGTCGGGGCGCAAGGCCAAGCTGGGCGACAGCGCGGGGCCGCCGCTCGCCCGTTCGGCCGCGGAGCTGGATGTGTTCCGCGAGCAGTACCGCATTCCGCGCTTCGAGGCGCGGCCGATCGCGCCCGGCAGCCGGATGCGCGTGGTGATTGGCATGGACGGCGGCTCGACATCTTCCAAGGCGGTGCTCATTGATGAGCACCGCAACATCATCAAGAAGGAATACCAGCTTTCCAAGGGCAACCCTATTCAGGACAGCAAGGAGATCCTTTCTCGCATTCGGAACTGGGCCGAAGCGGAGCAGGTAAGTCTGGAGGTCATCGGCTTCGGCGCCACTGGGTACGCCGCCGACGTGCTCGAAAAAACCGTGCGTGCGGACGCCAATATCGTCGAGACGGTGGCGCACATGACTTCGGCCACCACCTACTTCGGCGACGTCGACGTGGTCTGCGACATCGGCGGACAGGACATCAAGGTGCTCTTCCTGCAGAACGGGGACATCAAGAATTTCCGTCTGTCGAACCAGTGCTCGGCCGGCAACGGCATGTTGCTGCAAGCGATGGCTGATCAGTTCGGCGTGCCCATCACCGAATACGCCGACACCGCGTTCGCGGCCACCTTGTCGCCCCGCTTCAGCTACGGCTGCGCGGTCTTCCTCGACTCCGACCGGGTGAATTTCCAGAAAGAAGGCTACGCCAAGGAAGAATTGCTGGCCGGCCTGGCGCAGGTCTTGCCCAAGAACGTCTGGCAGTACGTGGTGCAGATTCCCCGCATGGCCGCGCTGGGCAAGCGCTTCGTCCTGCAGGGCGGGACGCAGTACAATCTGGCCGCGGTCAAGGCGCAGGTCGACTACATCAAGGAACGCGTGCCGGGCGCCGAGGTCCTGGTGCACCCCCACTGCGGCGAGGCGGGCGCCATCGGCGCGGCCTTCGAAGCTTTGCGCGTGGTGAAGCGGCGCGGACATTCGACCTTCGTTGGATTGGACGCGGCCATCGCCATGGAATGGGAGGCTCGCAACGACGAAAGCACGCGCTGCCATTTTTGCGCCAACAACTGCGCGCGCACGTTCATCGATACCCACACACCCGACGGCGGAAGCGCGCGCTACATCAGCGGGTTTTCGTGCGAGAAGGGAACCGTCGAGTCCAAGGAGGCGATGATCGCCATCGCCACCGAGCGCAAGTCGGTGATGAAGCGCTTTCCGAATCTGGTCGACTACGAGGCGCGTATGCTGTTCCGCCACTTCTACGATGCGCGTCCCTTGCCCGAGGAGGGCGAGGTTGTGGACGACGTGGCGGTCGAGCGCACGCTGCTGGGCGTCCGCCACCTGGACACCCGGCGCGGCTTCCGGCGCTCGGGTCCCGAGGCAGAGGCGCGCCGGCGCAAGCTGCGCATCGGCATTCCGCGCATGCTGAACATCTGGTCTACGGCGCCTTTCTGGCGCACCTACCTCGAGACCCTGGGCATGCCGAGGGGCAACATCGTGTTTTCCGACGTGACCTCGGAGGAGATGTGGATCGAAGGTGGAAAGTACGGTTCGGTGGACCCGTGCTTTCCGGCCAAGGTCGGGCAGGCCCACGTGCACAACCTGCTGTTCCACCATCATTCGTCCGAGCAGCCGCTCGACTACATCTTCAATCCCAGCCTCACCCACGTTCCGTCGTTCGTGAAAAATGCACAGGACTACACCTCGTGCCCTATCGTGGCCGGCTCGCCCAACGTGCTCAAGGCGGCCTTCACCAAGGAGATGGACTTCTTCGCCCAGCGCGGAATTCGCTACCTCGACAGCGCCTTCACGTTGATCGAGCCCGTGCTGCTGCGTCGGCAGCTGTTTGAAGCCTTCGGCGAGATTCTACAAATCACCGAGGACGAATCCGATTTTGCCTGCACGGAAGCCTTCACCGCCATGCGGATCTTCGACGAGGATTTGCAAACCAAGGGCCGTGCGATTCTCGACGAGGTCGAGCGTGACAACCGGGTCGCCGTGCTGCTCTTGGGCCGGCCCTACCATCTCGATCCCGGGCTCAACCACGGCGTGCTGGAGGAATTCCAGGTCTTGGGCTTCCCCATCCTCAGCATCCGGGCGATCCCCAAGGATGAGGACTACCTTGGCCGCTACTTTGCCGAGGACTTGGCCAAGGGGCTCATCAAGAGCCCGCTCGAAATCAGCGACGTGTGGCCCGAGAACTACTCGTCGAACTCAGCCATGAAAGTGTGGGCCGCCAAGTTCGCCAGCCGCCACCCGCACGTGGTGATCTTAGACCTGTCGTCCTTCAAGTGCGGCCACGATGCGCCGACCTACGGGATGATCGACAGCATCGTCAGCGCCGCGGGAACGCCCTACTCGGCTCTGCACGACATCGACGCCAACAAGCCTGGCGGTTCAATCAAGATTCGCGTGAAGACGTACGCGCACAGTCTGCGCCTGCACCAGGAACGCTTGGAGGACATGGCCAAGGCCAAGGCGGAGCTTGCTTACCGGGTGGATTCGAAACGCTTGGAGCTGCTGCGCCGCAAGCAGCACGAGCTCGCCGCGCGCTCGCTGGGCGACACCGGTATTGCGCGCCAGATCGGCGAGCTGGTGGAACGGGTCGGCCGGTACGAGCGCGACACCAGCCAGGCTGCGGCGCGGGCGCAGGCCCTGGCGGCCAATGCGGCAGCGGCGGAGATGGGCCTGGTTCGCTTGGGAGTGCGCAAGCGCGATTCGGAGACGATTTCTCGCATCTAGCCCGCGGTGTTGACGATGATTGGTTCAGCGAAGGAAATTCCAAGGCAGAGCGCCTCGCCTGCACCGAAGTGTGGCGGGCTAGTCGACTGTAATGGGAACCCTGGGAGGGTTCCCAAACCCTCCCGCGATGCTTCGCTGCCGGCAGAGCCGGCAGGCTTCGCACGCGGCTAGCTCGGAAGGAGACAGGTCATGATCACAGCCAAAACGCAGGCGGAGCACGGTGTGCCCGACCTGCTCGACATAGACAACGAGATAGCAACCTTCGAACGGGACGAGAAGCAGCGCCTAGGGCTGCCGGCCGCGGATCGCCACTGGCGCGACACCATGGTCAATCCGCAGTTCAGTAAGAGCGAGCGCGCGAGCACGACCCTGCTGGTCTCGGGGCTGACCGCCGCCCACGACAACCTGGTGAAATCGGCGCTGCGCGGCCTCGGCTACAACGTCGAGGTGGTCGACGTGCCTGACAACGAAGCCCTGCGCTACGGGAAAGAATTCGGCAACCGCGGCCAGTGCAACCCGACCTACTTCACGGTCGGCAACCTAGTGAAACACCTGACCGAGCGCTGTCGCAATGAGGCCATCACGCCGGCCGAGGCTGTCCAGCGCTATGTGTTCTTGACCGCGGGAGCGTGCGGTCCATGCCGCTTCGGCATGTACGCCACCGAGTATCGCAAAGCTCTGCGCGACGCCGGCTTCGACGGCTTCCGGGTCATGCTGTTCCAGCAGCAAGGCGGTCTGGCGCAGGCCACGGGGCAGGACGCGGGCCTTGAGTTCACGCCGAAGTTTTTCATCGGAATCCTGAAGGCGCTGATGGCGGGCGATGTCCTCAACGGCATCGGCTATCGCGTGCGCCCGTTCGAGATCGAGCCTGGCAGCACCGACGCGGCCCTGGCGCGTGCCAGGGAGTACCTGCAGAACGCCTTCGCCAATCGGGGCTCGCTCTTGCTGGCGCTCGTGCGGGCACGCAAGGAGATGGCGCAGGTGAAATGCGATTTCACCCGGCCGGTTCCGCGCGTCTCGATCATCGGCGAGTTCTGGGCCATGACCACCGAGGGCGACGGCAACTACAAGCTGCAGCGGTTTCTGGAAGAGGAAGGCGCGGAGTGCGACGTGCAGTTCGTGACCAACTGGATCCTCTACAACATCTGGGAAGCGCGCTACGACACCCGCGCGCGCGCCTACCTGCGCGGGCAGGACAACGCCAACGCCAGCATCAAGGGATCGCTCGGGCGGGTCGAGCTGAATCGAGCAACCCTGGTGCTTGCGGATTTGGCCCTGCGAGCGGTCTTCCAGACCTTCGCGAACATCGGCGGCATGCCGGGCTACCACATGCCCGACATGGACGAGATCGCCGCCATCGCGCACGAATACTACGACAATCGCTTGCGCGGCGGCGAAGGCCACATGGAGGTCGGCAAGTTCATTCTCAACGTGCTCCGCAACAAGTCGCACATGACCTTGTCGGTGAAGCCCTTCGGCTGCATGCCTTCGTCGGGGATCTCGGACGGGGTGCAGTCCCTGGTCACCGCGCGCTTTCCGCAAAGCCTGTTTTGCGCCATCGAGACCTCCGGGGACGGCAAGGTCAACGTGCAAAGCCGGGTGCAGATGCAGCTCTTCAAGGCCCGGCAGAAGGCGGCTGCGGAATACCAAGAGGCGCTTGCGCGTGCGGGGGTCACGCGCGAGGAGCTCGGCGAGTTCCTCAGCCAGCATCCTCGCTACGCGAGCCCTCTGCATCGCTCGCCCCACGGAGGCGCGGGCACCGCGGCGGATCGCCTGGCCGAGGTTGCGCCACTTCTGGGTAAGTCACCCCTCGCCATCCGGGCGATCGAGACCCGCCGGCAGCTCGGACACGTGGCGCGCGGCACCCGCGCGGCGCTGGGCCGAGCCGTGCATGGCGCCAAGGAGCTGCGCGGACAAGCGGGTCCGCTGTTCGGGCGTTTCAAAGCCTCGCTCAAGGCCGCCGCGGTCAAGTGGGGCACTTCGGGCGACGGGCGAGAACCTGCGGTTGCCGCTGCTCCTTCCGCGACCACGCCGGTGCGATCGAACAAGCTGAGCGTGCTGCACGCCGAAGCGAGCGAAGAGCCAGCCCCGGCCGGGCCCGCGGTTGCTCGGGCCGAGAACCCGCCGTTGGTGGTCAAGGCGCCTGCCGCCCCGATCAGCGAGCCCACGTCTGACCCGGCCAGCGCGCTCAGCGTGGTGCGTGGGCAGGGCACGGCCGCGCGCGACTTCCAGTGGCTCAAGGAGAACATCCCGTGCCAGTCGGCTTGCCCGGCCCACACCGATATTCCGGCGTACCTGAAGGCCATTGCGGACGGGCGTTACGACGACGCCTACCAGATCAACCTGCGCGATAACGTCTTTCCCGGCGTGATGGGACGGGTGTGCTCGCGCCCGTGCGAGGCCGCGTGCCGCCACGGCTGGGAAGGATTGGGCGAGCCGGTCGCCATTTGCTGGAGCAAGCGTGCCGGCGCCGATCTGCGCGGCGGCAAGCCCATGGTGCTGCCGCCCCTGGCGGCACCCTCTGGTAAGAAGGTCGTGGTGGTGGGCGCCGGGCCCGCGGGCCTCGCGGCCGCGCGCAGCTTGGCCTTGCTCGGGCACACCGTGGTGGCGCTGGAGCAACACGCGCGGCCGGGCGGCATGATGGTCCAGGACATCCCGGAATTCCGGTTGCCGCGCGAGGTGATCGAGCTGGAAATCGAGCAGATCCGGCTGTGCGGCGTGGAGATCCGGTGCGGCGTGGCCCTGGGCCGGGACGTAACCCTGGCGCAGCTCGAAGCCGACTACGACGCCGTGGTGCTGGCAGCGGGTACCTTGCGACCCAACCTGCTCGATCTGCCGGGCAAGGATCTGCGCGGCATCGAGCACGGCCTGGATTTCCTGCTCAAAGTCACCGAGGGCAAAGAAGTCTCGCTCGGTCCTAGCGTGCTGGTCATCGGCGGGGGCTTCACCGCGATGGACTGCGCCCGCACCGCCGCGCGCCTGGGCGCGAGCACCATCCAGCTCGGCGAAGCGCCGGGCGGACGGGGACAGATCCCGGCGCTCAAGCTGGGCGCGGAAACCGTGCGCGTGCTCTACCGGCGGTCCAAGGAGGAAATGCTCATCACTCCGGGCGAAGTCGAAGACCTGCAGCACGAAGGCATGGACCTTGAGATCATGGTTGCGCCGGTCGCGTACCTGGCCGGCGACCATGGTGAGGTTCGCGGCATGCGCTTCGTGCGTACGCACATGGGCGAAACCGACGCGTCCGGCCGGCGCAAGCCGGAGCCAATTCCCGGATCGGAATTCGACCTTCCCGCAAGCACCGTGTTGCTCGCCACCGGGCAGTTCCCCGACGGCAGCATCGTCGGCGACGACGGCAAGGAGCTGTTGGCCAAGGACGGCTGGCTGGCTACCGGTTCGGCCCACCGCACCCGGCGGGCCAAGGTCTTCGCTGCCGGTGACTTTGCCACCGGCGCGCGTACCCTCATCGACGCCATCGCTCACAGCAAGGAATGCGCCTTGGTGGTCGACGAGGCGCTCATGGGCCGGCGGCGCATGCAGGAGGTCGCGGTGGTTGAGAACGCCAAGACCACGGGCCGCACGCGCGAGATGGACGAGGTGCCGAGGCGCAAGATGCGTCTTCTGCCGGTGCTCGACCGCAGCTTGCGTGCCGAGGTCGAGCAGGGCTTTGATCGGGAGCGCGCCGCCGAGGAGTCCACCCGCTGTTACCTCTGTCACCACAAGATGGAGATCGATCCCACCCTGTGCACGAACTGCGACTTGTGCCTGAACGTCAAACCGCGCGCAGACTGCATCGTTAAGGTGAGCGGCTTCGAGTACGACGAGGCCGGTCGCATCGCCGGGTTTACCCGAGCTACCGAGGACGACAAGCATCCCCGCATCTGGATCAACCAGTCCGAGTGCATTCGCTGCGGCGCCTGCATCGAGGTGTGCCCCGACGACGCCATCAGCCTGCAGAAGGTCAGCTTGCGCACTGTGATGGCCGCCAAGGCGTAAGCGGATTTCCAAGCGCAAGCCCGGAGACTTCTTCGTGGTGCGTTGCCGTGAGCTACGGCATGAGCTCCCAACCGAGTGCCACGACCAAGTAGCTGGGGGCGTAGGCTCGCCCGCCGTCCGACTGGAACCCCTGCAGGTAACCGCCCTCTGCGACGATTGCGTTGCGCTTCGAAACCGGGAAACGCAGGCCGCCGTAAGCCCCAAGCGAAAACCCGTGGGCATCACCGGCGGGGGCTCCTCCGTAGCGGAACAACAAGGAGTACCCCGGGGCGACCAACACATAGGGAATGACAAGGCGCCAGTCTGGATACTGCGCCTTGAGCCTGAGCGATCCGGTGATCATTGTCGAAACCGGATAGTCGGTTGCAAGCTTGGGAATGACGTTCAAAGTGACCTCGGGCATGAACCCGATGGAGACCGCGCGGTCGAGGCGCCAGTCGACAAACGGCGCCCCACCCAGGGCAGGATAGGCGCGAAGATCCGAGGGTGTGTGCTTCGACCAGTCGAACCATCCGGTTGGCATGAACCGTCCCACGATGCCTAGCTCGAACCGCTGTTCTGGCTGGTCGGCCAACGCCGTCCGCGACCACGTAAGGGAGTGCCCCGCAAGCCAGGCGAGAAAAGCTGCCGCGAATCGGTGTCTCATGGGTCCTCCAAGTGCCGCCCGTTGCAATTCGGAGCCAGAATGCAGCGGTTCGTCCTTCGATCCTATCTGCAATTCAAGGGCCCACGAATAATCCGATGCTTACGCGCCAATTGGAGACCCGACCACGGCACAATTGTCAGGAGAACGTGGTCACCGCCCGCGAAGCCGTGATCGACGCCCGGGAGGTCGCCCGCGCGGCCACCACACTATATGTACGCACGCGTCCCTGGGATGTTCGCTGCCAGAGCCCGCATCCCCAACTGGGGAGGCACCGGCGGGAGCGTTCGAGCGGGATCGGTTGCGTGGGCAGGGAATCGAAGCGGCGCCGGGCGGACGGGCGTGCGTGCCCATGGGTAGACGCTGGGGATCGATCGTGGCACAGGAATGGAGAGCTTCCGATGTGGCCCTGGCGGCGGACGCCGGAAAGATGGCGCTGCGATGGTGTCATACGCGCAGCTGATCAACTAGCTGGGCGTACACAAGAGGTCACATGACATTCATCGCTCCGGTCAGCGCTCTACGCTCCTTCACGTACCCCCACTGTGGGGTTATCGCCCGCCAGTATCACGGGTCTGTGCAGAGGAGCCCTTCCAAATTGAGGCGGTAAACGCCATGGAGACCTACGGGCCCGGGTTGATCATGGCCGACGTGGCGCGCGACATTGTCGAATCCGAATTCGTAGTCGCTGAAATCACGCCGCCGAATCCGAACGTTTACTACGAGCTGGGATTCGCACATGCGGTTGGCAAGCCTGTAATTATGCTCGCCGACAGGGAGGAACTACCGAAACTTCCTTTCGACGTGTCCTCCTCACGGTCCTCTTTTACGAGAACTCGATTCCAGGCAAGCGTGTGTTCGAGGAAGGACTACGAAGGCACATCCGCGCGATACTCGAGAGAAACATGCTTCAAGCGTGTCGGTCGCCAGGCCCATGGGGCCAGGGATCGGCATTTTCGCCAGGGTCATGGGGCCACCGAATCGCCAGGGTCATGGGGCCAGGGTCGCGGATGATCGGACTCTGAATCGCCAGGGTCATGGGGCCAGTCGATCGCCAGGGTCATGGGGCCAGCCCGTGACCTGAGCGAAGGCTGACCCGGGCATCGAGGACCGAAGGCAAAACCGACCTCCAGGCAGCCGCGCGACGGCCGCCGGGAGGTCACATGAGCTTTCGGGAGATCACGATGCAAGACGTACGAGAGTTATTGCGCCGCCACGAGGCGGGGCACAGTGCGCGCAGGATTGCGCGCGAGTTGGGCGTAGATCGGAAGACGGTCGGCCGATATTTGGAAGAGGCGCGCCGACTGGAATCGGCCGCGAGTGGCGTCAGCGACGACGTGGCCATGACCGTTGGCCAGCGCGTGCAAGCGCGGCCGTTGGTGCCACCGTCGTCGGCATGGCAGACACTCGACGATCGCCGCACGCAGATTGCGGGCTGGCTGGGCGGCGAGAAGCCGTTGCGACTGGTGCGCATTCACGAGCTGCTTGCACGCGAGGGCATCGCGGTTGGCTACACGACGCTGCGGCGATTCGCGCGCCGCGAGCTCGATTGGCATAAGCGTTTGCCGACGGTGCGGCTCGACGACCCGCCGCCAGGGCTGGAAGCGCAGGTCGACTTCGGGCTGATGGGGATGGTCACGGACGCAGAGGGACGGCCCCGGCGGCTATGGGTCCTGATCGTGGCGCTGCCGTCGAGCCGGTACATGTACGTGTACCCGACCTTCACCCAGACGACCGAGGATGTCTGTGCTGGGCTGGATGCTGCCTGGCGTTTCTTCGGCGGTGTACCGAAGCACATCGTCTTGGACAATGCCTCGGCCATGGTGGTCCGCGCCAGCGCCACCGATCCGGGGCTCAATCGCGCCTTCCGCGACTATGCCGATGCTCGCCGGATCTTCGCGGACACGGCACGAGTGCGCCACCCCAAGGACAAGGCGCGCGTGGAGAATCAGGTGCCGTACGTGCGCGAGCGCTGGTTCGCGGGCGAATCCTTCGGCACCGACCTTGTGGAGATTCGCCGGCAGGCGGAAACCTGGTGCCGCGAAGTAGCGGGGGCGCGTGTGCACGGGACGACGAGACGGGTGCCACGCGAGGTCTACGAGAGCGAGGAGCGGCCGCACATGCAGCCAGCGCCGGAGACGGACTTCGATGTGCCCCACTGGTGCTCGCCCAAGGTCCATCCCGACCACCACGTGCAGGTGCTCAAGGCGCTGTATTCCGTGCCCACGCGTTACATCGGCAAGACCCTCGATGCACGCGCCGACCGCAAGACCGTGCGTCTGTATTGCGGGGCCGAGCTGATCAAGGTGCATCCGCGCAAGGCCGCTGGCCAGCGCGCGACGGATGTGAAGGATTTTCCGCCGGGCAAGGCTGCGTGGGCTCTGCGCGACGTGGACACAGTCCTGCGCAAGGCGCACGACTATGGTGCCAAGGTGGGTGCCTTTGCCCAGCGGCTGCTCGACGGTCCGGTGCCGTGGCTCAAACTGCGGCAGGCATATGGGCTTTTGCGTTTGTGCGAGCGCTACGGCCATGACCGGGTCAATGCCTTGTGCGAGCGTGCGCTCGCTTTCGACGTGATCGCGGTGCCACGTCTCGAAGGAATGCTCAAGGACGCGCGGCGGACCGAGGACGCTGCTGTCGCCACCGGCCGCGTGATCGTGCTGCCGGCCCGCTTTGCCCGGGACCCTTCGGCCTTCGCCACGCGTGCCGCTGCACCGCCCGATCCACCTGTCTCGACGGACGCAGGAGGTGAATCATGAGCCCCCGCACCATCAGTGCCGACTTGGTCGCCTCACTCAAACGACTTCGCCTGGGAGGTCTCATTCCAACCCTCGCCGAGCGCTTCATCCTCGCCGAGAAGGAGGACACGCCCTACGAGGATCTCCTCCTGCTGCTGCTGACCGACGAGATCTCCCGCCGTGACAGCAATGCGGCTTCTCGTCGCGCGGATCTGGCCGGTCTCGACCCAGACATGGTGCTCGAGCGCTGGGACAAGACCGCGAAGGTGACCTACGACCGCCGGGTGATGAATGAGCTCGTCTCACTCCGCTTCGTGGAGGACCACAGGAACGTCGTCATCCTCGGTCCCGTGGGCGTGGGTAAGACCTTTCTCTCGAACGACATGCCGGAAACGGGAAGGCCTTCGGGTAGTCTTCGATGACCTCGCCTGCAAGCGTAGCGCTCAAAATGTCCCGCTCGCCCAGTACGTCGGCAAGCATCTCGTCCACAGCGTGCCCAGAGAGCCGATACTGACGGGAGCTCAATGCCGCACGAACTTCATCGAGGATCGCCACCTGAGCAGAGTACCAGGACGCGCGCTGCGAGCGCCAGGTTGTCGAGCGGGGCGCTCCACGATGCCGCCCATGATGCGGTTGCAGGGGACAAGGGCCTGTCAACCCTCGGTCGGCGTTCAACGACCACCACCTAACGGCCCTTTCCGCTGAACGGCAAGGCGATGCCGATTCACTCCGCGATGATCTTCGTTCAGCCCGTGGATGACTCGACCTTGCATTCCAGGGTCAAGGAAAACCGGCACGTTGCTCATGGCTGGTCGCGTCCCGGTTACAATGAACGGCAGCCCGTCAAGCGTCGCCGGTCGAGACGGGTTCGCCGTCGGGCGCCACATCTACGGCCACGCGTAGACTGTGCTTCCCGCCTCCGTGAATCACCCCGCGCAGGGGCGTGACGTCGCCGAAGTCACGACCGATGGCCAACGTGATGTGCGTGTCGCCAACCAGGGCGTCGTTGGTGGGATCCAAGTCCACGAAGCCAAAGCGCGGCGACCACACCGACAGCCAGGCGTGCGAAGCGTCGGCGCCCTGCAGGCGCGGCATTCCCGGCGGGGGCGTGGTCATTAAGTAGCCGCTCACGTAGCGCGCGGACAGCCCGAGCCCACGCAAACAGGCGATCATGAGATGCGCGAAGTCCTGGCAAACCCCGCGTCGCTTTTCCAGCACCTCGGCCAGGGGCGTGGCGATGGTGGTCGCGCGCGGATCGTAGGTGAAATCGTGGTGGATGCGCCCCATCAGATCCACGCAGCCTGAGAGCAACGGCCGCCCCAACGGAAAGCTTGGCTGGGCGTACTGCCGCAAGGCCTTCGACAGGACGATGAACGGCGACGGGAAGGTCATCTCCTGCGCCTCCAAGTCCTCGCGTCCGTCGGCGAGCGCGCGGGCGGCGTCTTCCCAGACCACATCATCATCTGCCAACGGACAATCACTGGCCGCAACCTCGACCTGGCTGTGCGCGCTGGCGACGAGCTCGTTGTGTGCGCTGGCCAGCACCACGTGGGCGGCGCGGTTGCCGAAGTAGTCGATCCGTTCGCGACACACGATGGGGGACGGCTGAATCTCCAGCGTGGCGGACAGGCAGCGCTGGCGTCCCAGATCGCGCGGCAGAAGATGCAAGTCGTGCTGCGAGTTGCTGACCACCTCGCTGTAGCGGTAGTGGGTCACGTGGCGAATCCTGTACCTCACTGCCTCACACCCCGCCCAGCGCTCCCGACAATGCCCGCGGCATGAGCGCATGGCTCAGGTAGCCGCCACACAGCTCCGCCGAGAGCAGCGAAAGATCAGCTTCGATCGCCTGCAAGATCGCGTGCAACGGCGGTGGCTCGCCCGCGGCCGGGGCTTCGCACGCGGGTACCACGTCGAGCAGCTGCAAGCGCGTGAGCGCCGCCAACGCCAGCCGTTCTTCCGGGCGCAATCGAGCCACTGCGCTGTCGTGGGGCAAATGGCGCAGGTGCTCGCGCAGGGCCGCGATCTGGAACAGCACCGCGCGCGGGTTGCCGTCGTCGACCAGCAGAAGGTCCACCACCGCCGCGGGATGCAAGCCGGCCAGGTACCGCCGCCGATACGAGATGCTGCTGTCAGCCACGGCAAGTAGGGCTTCCAAGAGCGTGCTCTCGCTTTCCGCGCCAGTGGCAAAGGCTGCGCGCAGAAGCGACAAGAGCTGCAGCGCGCGTTCCAGCCTGCGGCCCATGTCGAGGAAACGCCACCCGTGCCCGCGGGTCATGCTTTCCATGGCCAGGCCGGAAAGCGCGGACAGACTGGTGACCACGCGATCAAGGAATCCCGTCAAGGCGCCGAGCCCGGGCTGGCGCGCAAGCCCGGCGGCACGATCGGCCTCGTCGCCCAGCGCGCCCAGCACGCGAAAGGTATCGGTAGAAAGCCGGTCGCGAACCGCGGCGGCGGAACGCATGGCCGCGCGAAGCGTGCTGTAAAGAGATCCGGATGCGTCCAGCGCGCACAGGGCGCGGGCTAGCCACGCGAGTGGCTGTTCCTGCGCCACATCGAGCGGCTTCGATTCCGTCGCGCTGGCCATGACCTGCAACAGGGTCGGCATGGCCGGCGAAAGCGCCAAACGGGCCTCGCCTTCCTCAGCCAGGCGACTGAGCAGGTGCCGGGCGAGACGGGCCACCGCCTCCGCACGCTCGGCATAGCGTCCGAACCAAAACAAGTTGTCGGCGCTCCGACTTGGCAGGTCTGCGCCACCTCGCGACAGCTCGACCGAACGTGTGGCCGGTGGAAGCAGGCTGAAGTGTTCCACCTGCGCTTCGCCGCGCACCCACAGATCCTTGGCAGTCGCGCCCTGGGCGATGGCGATGTTGGCGGCGCCGTCGCCCGACGGCGCTGCGTCGGAAAGCGATAGCCCGCCGGGCATCACCGCGCACTCATCGCCCGACAGAATGACGAACGCGCGCATCACGGAGCTGCGCGGTCTGATTTCATCTTCTACCAACACCGGCACCCGCGATAGGGCGACGCACTCTTGCGCCACGAACCTGTCGGGTTGCGCCCGCACCTGGGAAAGCAGGGCCTCGCGCGCCTCGGTCCCCATCCCACCCGCGAACGCCAGCCCTGGCCCCGCCCCGGCCCAGGACGGGCGAAAGACCATCGCGTCCGCGTGGGCAAGCGCGTGCTCAAGCGACCGTTCCTCGCCACACCAAAACGCCGGCGCGCAATCGAGCGCCAGCTCCTCGCCGAAGAATTCCCGGGCGATGCGCGGCAGGAAGGGAAGCAATGCTGGCGACTGGGCCAGGCCGCTGCCAAGCGAGTTGGCGACTGCCACTTGGCGGGCGCGCGTCGCCTCGACCAAACCCGGCACGCCCAGTTGCGAATCGGGACGCAGCTCGAGCGGATCGCAGTAGTCGTCCTCGGGCTGGCGCAAGATCACGTCCACCGGCGAAAGCCCGCCCAGCGTCTTGAGGAACACGCGGTGCTCGCGCACGGTGAGATCGCCGCCCTCGACCAGAGGGTAACCCAGGTATTGCGCCAGGAACGCCTGCTCGAAATAGGTCGGGCTGTACGAGCCGGCGCTGAGCAGCACGATGCGCGGATCCTCGCGCGGCACCGGCGACAACCCGGCCAGGGTCTCCCGCATGGTGCGAAAGAAGGAAGCCATGCGCAGGACGTTTCCCTGTCGAAAGGGCTCGGCCAAGGCCTGTGAAACCACCAGGCGATTTTCGAGAGCGTAGCCTGCCCCGGTGGGCGCCTGGCTTCGGTCGCGCAGCACGCAGAACGAACCCGTCGATGTGCGCACGAAGTCCGCCGCGTAGAGCTGCACATACGATCGTGTATCGAGCCCGTGGCAGGGCCGGAGGAAGGTTGGATTCCCCAGTACCAAACGTGCCGGCAGGTAACCTTCCCGGACCAGTCGCTGCGGCCCGTAGAGATCCTTCAAGATGCGATCGAGCAGGCGTGCCCGCGCCGCAAGCCCGGCGGCCAGCCCGGCAAACTCGGCGGCGTCGATGAGCGACGGGAGCACGTCGAGCTTCCACGGCTGATCGTTGGGCCGGCCGTCATTGGGCACGCTGTAGGTCACGCCGTGATCGCGCACCAACTGGCGTGATTGCTCGGCGCGCTGGCGCAGTCCCGCGGGTCCGAGCTGGTCGAGAAACGCCACCAGGGCTTGCGCGGCCGGGCGGGGCTCCCCGGTAGCGTCCACGAACTCATCCCAGATTCCCGGCTGCGGCCGGTAACGCGCGCAAAAGGCACGCGGGTTTGTATCGTCCCGCGCGACAAGGCGTTCTTGCGACTGCACCTGGTTCATCGTCGCAGATCGAGCGTGAGCGGAAAAAGGGAATTCTTCGCCTCTGCTTGCTCGCACATGGTGCCAGGCGTGTGGCCGAAGGGCAAGAAGCGGGCCGCGCGTCGGCTTTCTGCCACCAGCGCGTTGGCCGGTCGAGAATCGAAAGCCATGCCGCCAGGGTGCGAGACGTAATAGGTGCAACCGCCCACGGAACGCTCGGACCAGGCATCGTACACGTCGAAGACCAGCGGCGCGTGCACCGGAATCGTCGGGTGCAGGGCCTCGGGCGGCTGCCAAGCGCGAAAGCGCACCCCCGCCACCAGCTCGCCCGGCGTGCCCGTGGGCGCCATGGGTATGCGTCGCCCGTTGCACAGAAGCGCGTGGCGGCCTTCGGTCAGGTTGCGGGCGCGTATTTGCAACCGCTCCAGCGACGAATCCACGTAGCGAGCCGTGCTGCCCTGCGCGCCCTGCTCGCCCAGCACATGCCAGGGCTCCAGCGCCCGACGCAGCTCGATGTGGAGGGAACGAACCTGCAGCGCACCGATGAACGGAAAACGAAACTCGTAATGCGGACGGAACCAGTCCGCTTCAAACGCGAAGCCGGCGTTCGCCAGATCGGCCAACACGTCGTCGAAGTCCTCGCGCACGAAGTGCGGCAGCATGAAGCGGTCGTGCAGCGCCGTCCCCCAGCGAACCAAACCCTGCTGATAGGGCCTTTGCCAGAAGCTGGCCACCAGCGCCCGCACCAAGAGCTGCTGCGCCAGGCTCATGCGTGCGTGCGGTGGCATTTCGAAGTTGCGCAGCTCGAGGATTCCCTGTCGCCCCGACGAGGAGTCCGGGTTGTACAGCTTGTCGATGCAGAATTCGGCGCGATGCGTGTTGCCGGTCACGTCGACCAGCAGATTGCGGAAAAGTCGGTCGACCAGCCACGGCGCGCAGATCTTGCCCGGCTCGGTGAGGCCAAACGCGATTTCCAATTCCGCCAGGGCGTCGTGCCGTGCCTCGTCCACGCGCGGGGCTTGGCTGGTGGGTCCGATGAACAGCCCGGAAAACAAATAGGACAAGGACGGGTGGTTGTTCCAGTAGGCGAGTAGGCTGCGTAGGAGATCGGGACGGCGCAAAAGCGGGCTGTCCGCCGCCCGGCGACCGCCCAGCGTGATGTGGTTGCCGCCGCCGGTGCCGCTGTGGCGCCCATCCAGGTCGAATTTCTCCGTCGACAGTCCGACCTGGCGGGCTTCTTCGTACAGCGCGGTGGTGACCTCGCGCATGTCTTTCCACGAGCATGATGGCTGAATATTCACTTCCAACACGCCCGGATCGGGCGTCAGCTCGAACTTGGTAAGGCGCGGATCGGCCAGCGGCGGATAGCCCTCCAGGCGCACCGGCAAGGCCAGCGCGGCAGACGTGGACTCGATGCTGCTCACCAGCTCAAGGAAGGCCTCCGCGCTTTGCAGTGGCGGAAGGAAGACGTGCAGGATGCCGGAACGCGGTTCCACGCAAAGGGCGGTTCGCACAAGGCGCGAATCGGATTCACCCTTGCCCGGGGCAAGGTGGCTGGCTCCGCCGTCCCCGGGTTGCATCATCACCGGGATAGGCAGGGGCGGCAGCGCGGCCAGGCGATCGGGCTCGTAGAAGCCTTCGCGGTCACCGGGCGCGACCCAGGGCAGCGAATCGAGCGGCAAGCGAAGGCCCATGGGCGAATCGCCGGGCAGAAGGAACAGGTGCTCGCGCCGCAGAAACCAGGGGCCGCTCCGCCAGCCGCCGGTCCAGTCTCGGGCCAACGGCAGGGCGTAGCCCACCTTCGCGTTCAGAGTTTGCTCGAACACGCGCGCGAGGCGCCGGCGTTCCAATTCGTCGTCGAGGCGACAATCGAGCGGATCGACGTTGACGGGCAGGCGCCGTTCGCGCCAGAGGTAGTACCACAGGTCCTCGTAGCCGGGCCTGATGTGCGTGGTGCCCACCTCCAGCCGGTTGGCCAGCGCGCTGACGAAGGCCTGGGCCTGGTCGACCGTGTGCCCGGGCCCCGGCGCGTCCTCGCAGACGAGAAGATCGCCCTCGCGCCAAATGGGGACTCCGTCGCTCCGAAAATAACAGGCGATGGACCAACGGGGAAGTTGCTCGCCTGGATACCATTTGCCCTGCCCGTGTTGAAGCACGCCACCGGGAGCGAAGCGGGCACGCAATCTGCGCGAGAGAGTGTCCGCCAAGCGGAACTTGGCGCCCCCCAAAGCGGCGTTGTTCCACTCGGGCGCATCCGCGTCCGCCGCGTAGACGAAGGTCGGCTCGCCGCCCATGGACAAGCGGACGTCGAGGGATTCCAGCACCCGATCAACCTCGGCGCCCATCTGGTCGATGCGTGACCACGTCTCGTCGCTGTACGGCTTGGTGCTGCGCGGAGCCTCTGCCACCCTGGCCACCTTCATGGCAAAGGAAAACGACTCGCCCAGCTTGTCCTCGTCGCCGCGCTTGTTCCACGCGAAGGAACCCGTCACCGGTGCGGCGGAGCCTGGCTCCGGCGTGCAAGCAAGCGGAATGTGTCCTTCACCAGCCAGAAGGCCGCTCGTGGCGTCGAGGCCGACCCAGCCTGCGCCAGGCAGAAACACCTCAGTCCAGGCATGCAGATCCGCGACGTCCTCGCTGACGCCCGCCGGGCCAGTCACCGGTTTCTCGTCGGGCCGAAGCTGGATTGAGTACCCGGAGGCGAAGCGCGTTGCGAAGCCCAGGTGGCGCAGAAGCTGGCATTGCAGCCAGGCAAAATCCCGGCACGAGCCGTGACCCAGGGTCAGGGCCTTTTCCGGCGTGAACACGCCAGGCTCCATGCGAATATCATAGCGAAGCAAGCGCTGGACGTGCTGGTTGATGTCGACCAGCACATCCATGGTGCGACGGCCATCGCGAAAGAATTGCTCACGGCATACGCGCACCAATTCGGCCATCCTCGGCTCGATGGGCAGCGTGTCGAAATACGGCTGAAGCTCGCGCCGCAGGCCAGGTTCGTATACCAGCGGCAGCTTCTCTGCCTTCTCTTCCAGGAAGAAGTCGAAAGGGTTGACGGTAATCAGATCCACCAACAGGTCGACTTCGATCTGCAGGACCTGTGCGGGTTCGGGAAAGACCAAACGCGCTTGGTAATTGCCGAAGGGATCTTGCTGCCAATTGAGGAATTGCTTGCTGGGAGCGATCGTCAGTGAATACGACTCTACCGTGGTCCGGGTGTGCGGCGCAGGCCGCAAGCGCACCACGTGAGGCGAGAAGGAAACCGGTCGGTCGTAGCCGTAGCTGGTCAGGTGATGCAGGGAAACGCGCACCGGAGAAGCGTAGCTGCCGGTTGTTTTCCGGACTGTTTCCTCCCGGTATGTTCGCCGCGAAATGTGTCCCGGTTCAATCCCGCGCCTGAATTAAACGGGGAAGCAACGAGTTACCGATTCTTCCCTGGCCAGAAACGCCCCGGCAATATGCGAGCGCTAGCCTTAAGGGAGACAAACAGGCCGAGCTTCCAGTTTCACGCAGCAAAGCGGCTTATCCATGACGACGACAACCTTCCTCGACGAAATGTATGGCCCATCTACCTTGGAGGGGTTCGCCGAGCAGCAGAAGAAGGGCCAGGTTCGGACGCCCTACCAGGCCATCGTCCAATGGCTAAAGGCCACGGATCGGACGCTGCTCGCCACCAAGCGTGAAGAGGCTGATCTGATCTTCCGCCGCGTGGGCATTACCTTCAACGTGTATGGCGATCAGGCCGGCACCGAACGGCTGATTCCTTTCGATATCATTCCTCGCGTGCTGGCCGCCGACGAGTGGTCGCGTCTGGCAGCCGGGCTGGTGCAGCGGGTGAAGGCGTTGAACCTTTTTCTGCACGATCTTTACCACGGACAGGAAGTGATCCGCGCCGGTGTGGTTCCCGAATCGCATATCCTGCGCAACTCACTCTTTCGCCCTGAAATGAAGGGCGTGGACGTGCCCGGCAATGTGTACGTTCACATCGCGGGCATCGATATCGTTCGGGTCGAAGAAGGCACGTTCTACGTGCTGGAAGACAACCTGCGCACGCCGTCCGGGGTTTCCTACATGCTGCAAAACCGAGCGGTGATGATGCGGCTGTTTCCGCAACTCTTCGCCAAGGCACGGGTGGCCCCGGTCGATCACTACTGCCACGAGCTCCTGCGCACCCTGCGCTCGGTCGCGCCGGCCACGGCGGAGGGCGAGCCCACCGTGGTAGTGATGACGCCCGGCCCGCACAACAGCGCGTATTTCGAGCACACCTTTCTGGCCGAGCAGATGGGCGTCGAGCTGGCCGAAGGACAAGATCTCTTCGTGCGCGACAACGGCGTGTACATGCGCACGACCCTGGGTCCGCGCCGGGTCGACGTGATCTATCGTCGCATCGACGACGACAGCCTGGATCCGCTGGCATTCAAGCCCGACAGCATGCTCGGCGTGCCCGGCTTGCTCAGCGTGTATCGCAACGGCGGCGTCACCTTGGCCAATGCCATCGGCACCGGCGTGGCCGACGACAAGTCCAGCTATCCGTACGTCCCGGACCTGATCAAGTTCTACCTGGATGAAACGCCTATCCTGGGCAACGTGCCGACCTACCGCTGCTCCAAGGAGGGCGACCGCGCCTACGTGATCGAGCACTTGCACGAGCTCGTGGTCAAGCAGACCCAGGGCTCGGGCGGTTACGGCATGCTGATTGGCCCGCGCAGCACGCGCGAGGAACAGGAAAAGTTCCGCGCCCTCATCACCGCGCACCCGGATGGCTATATCGCGCAACCGACCCTCGCGTTGTCGTCGTGCCCGACCTTCGTGGAGGAGGGCATCGCGCCCAGGCACATCGATCTGCGGCCATTCATCCTGACCGGCGCGAACGGCAGCGTGGTGGTGCCGGGGGGCCTTACCCGGGTGGCGCTGACCCGAGGATCGCTGGTGGTCAATTCATCCCAAGGCGGAGGCACCAAGGACACCTGGGTGCTGCGCCCATGATCTAGTCGAGAGAATCAGCATGCTCAGTCGAACCGCCGACAACTTGTACTGGACCGGACGCTACATCGAACGCGCGGAGAACCTGGCGCGCGTGGTGGACGTCAGCTATCGCAATGCCTTGCTGGGCTTGGCCGGCGCCTCCCCGGAGGGCGAATGGCGGGACGCCCTGGCCAGCCTGGGCAGTCCTCCGCAGTTTAACGAGCGTGGGTACAGTCCCACCGAGGCCGACCTCACGCGCTTCTTCGTGGTGGACACCGAGAGCCCATGCAGCATCAAGTTCTGCGTGCGCGCCGCCCGAGAAAACGCCCGCGCGCTGCGCGCCGCGATCTCCACCGAAATGTGGGAAAGCATCAACACGACCTGGCTCGCCGTGCGCGATCTCGACGAGGCGGGCTTGCGTGCCCGAGGCCTGCGCGAATTCTGCGACTGGGTCAAGGATCGCTCGCACCTGTTCCGGGGCGTGACCCACGGAACCACCCTGCACGACGATGCCTTCCGTTTCTTGCGCGTCGGCACCTTTCTCGAGCGCGCCGACGGCACCGCGCGACTGCTCGACACCAAGTATCGCTCGCTCGAAGGCATGAATGCGGATCCCACGGGCGCGACCTATTACGCCTGGGGCTCGGTGCTACGGCAGGCCAGCGCTTTTCGCGCCTACCACCAAACCTATCACGACGTGATTACACCACGTCGGGTTGCTGAGATGTTGCTCCTGCGTCCGGAAATGCCACGCAGCCTTCGTTTCTGCGCCACCCAAGTGGCCGACCATCTGGACATTTTGGCCGGAAGCCGTGATCTGGAGGCTCAGCGCCTCGCTGGCGAGCTGCACGCGCGGCTGCGCTTCGCCCGCATCGATCGCGTATTGGCCGCGGGTTTGCACGATTTCCTGGAGGAAATCCTTGGTCGAATCGCCGAGCTGTCCACGCAACTGGCACAGGACTTCATGATGACTATCTGATCGGAGGTACCATGCGTTTATCTATCGTACACGAAACGAAGTATCGGTATGCGACTCCAGCCAACTACACCATCCAGTACCTGCGATTGTCGCCGCAGACCACGGGGCAACAGAAAGTCCTTAGTTGGCGGTTGGACCTGCCCGCACCGGCGCGGCCGTTCATTGACGGCTTCGGCAACACCGCGCATGTGCTGGTCATCGACAAACCCCACCAGGAGATCAGCATCCGGGCGCGCGGTGAAGTCGAGGTCGAGGACGAGCCCTTCGTGTTGCCCGATACCGGCCTGCATCACCCCGACCTCTACATGCGTTCAACCGAGCTGACTGCGCAGGACGAGGCCTTGATCCGCTTCGCGGACTTGTTCAGGCGACAGACCGCGAACAATCGTGCAGCGGCAATTGAATCGCTGATGGGCGCCGTTCGTGAACGGGTCGACTACAAGACCGGCATCACCCAGGTGACCACCCCGGCCGCACAGGCGTTTGCGCGCGGCGCGGGTGTCTGCCAGGACCACGCGCACGTGTTCGTGGCTTGCTGTCGCCAGCTCAACATCCCCGCCCGCTATGTCAGCGGTTACCTCGCGCCCAAGAACATCACCATGGCCAGCGATGGCAGCGTGCAGGGACTGGCCAGCCACGCCTGGGCCGAGGCGTGGATCGACGGCGTCGGTTGGCAGGGTTTCGACGTGGCCAACCGTGTGCGCGCACAGGGCCGGCACGTGCGGTTGGCGGTCGGTCTGGACTATCTCGACGCGTGCCCTGTGCGCGGTTTCCACCGGGGCGGCACCGGTGAGTCGCTTGGCGTGGAGGTTCACGTGGCGCCCTCGGATCGCGGCAACACGGCGGATCCACTGGCCCAGCAAGCGCAGCAAGCCCAACAGTAGCCGATCGAACGGGGAGGCGTCGGCTACCCAAGATTGCCGACGGTTCGGTTGTTTTGCCCTCATATCCAGAACGAAATGGCCTCACAATGGCGGTGACGTTCTGGCTGCCCACCACCGGGACCGGCTGTTGCAAGCACTGGCGGGTACGACTCCCAGGGAGACATGACATGGCATTTGCCGATTGGTTTCGTCCAAGATGGAGGCACTCCAACCCGGCGATTCGCATCCTGGCGGTAAAGACCCTGACCAAACCGGCGATCTTGGCGCGGGTGGCGACGTGCGACGCGGACGCCAACGTCCGCCGCACGGCAGTCGAAATGCTGAGCAACCAGGCTGTGCTGGGCGAGGTGGCCAAGGCCGACGCGGACGAGGAGCTGCGTTCCCTGGCTCTCGGCCAAGTTACCGAGGCTACGATTTTGGCGGACATCGTGCAGAAGGGAAAACCCGGCGACACGCGCGCCGCCGCGCTGGCTCGGCTGACCGATGCAACCCTATTGGGCGAGGTGGCTAGAGGGAACGACGACGCAGAACTGCGCAGGACCGCCACCCTGCGCGTAACGGACTCGGCCCTACTGGGCGAAATCGCGACCAAGGACGCCGACGTCAGGGTTCGCCAGGCGGCCATCCCACGCGTGACCGATACCGCGGTGTTGGCTGATATCGTGATGAGAGAAACCGACCCCAGCATGCGCCAGTTTGCTATCGACCGGATCGACCTGTCGCTGGTGACGGACGAGCTGGTTCTTTCTGAGGTGGCGAGGAGCCACCACGGCGTGGCGTCGCGCAAAGCCGCCACGGCGCGGATCAATAGCTCGACCGTGCTGATGGAGATCGCCGACGGCACCGACAACAAGGAATTGCGCGAGCTCGCGATTCGGCGGGTGACCGACCAATCATTGCTGGCGACGGCGGTCATCGAGGAATGCAGCAGCGCCATGGCCATCCTGAGAATCATCACCGATGCGACGCAGATTGGGCGCATCGCCAAAACCGCGAAGAGTAAAGAGCACCGCGAAAAGGCGGTAGCGCGCATGCAGGACGAGGCGGCGCTTGCCGAGGTGGCCAATACCGATCCCGAGGCCTCGGTGCGCGCCGAGGCCGGCAAGCGACTCCCCCCCGCGCGCTGGAAGGATTTGCTCGCCATCCTCAATGCCAAGAAGCCCGCAGTGCCTGCCGCCGCCCCGGCGTTGCTGGCCGAGATTGCCCGCAAGGCGATCGACCATGAGGTTCGATCCGCGGCGGTCATGCGCTTGGACGACGGCGCCGTGCTGGCCCAGGTGGCCGAAAGAGACTCGACTGAATCCGTGCGGCGCGATGCCCGCCAGCGCATCACCATCGTCGAGCGCGAAGAGCGGGCGGCCCAAGGCAGCGCGACGGGCGAGGACCTGCGCGATCTCGGCCTCTATTACCGGATCGAGGATCCGCGCAAGGCCATTCGCTACTTGACGGAGGTCATTGGCCGAGTGGCCTGGCTGCAAGGCATTCCGTGGCGGGAGCGCATAACGATCTACGAGACCAGGGCGGCCGCGCACCTCGCCATTCGCCAATACGACCCGGCCATCACCGACTACGACCAGGCCATCGAGGAATGCCAGGAGCCCGGATTCGAATACCAGACCCTGCGCAAACGCTCGGCCTGCTACAAGGAAATGGGAATGGATGACCAGGCGCAGGCGGATCGCGCCGCGGCGGCGAAGGCCCTACAAGAATACGACGCCCGCATGAAAGGACCGTAGCCACCGGACATCCCATCTTCCGGCCAAGTGGCGAGCCGAGCCGCGCCGTTGGCGGGAATGCGCCCCCGACTTACGCCCCTTGGGCGCCGGCGCGAAGGCGGCGGATTGCCTCGGCGACACCTTCGGGCGCCTGAAAGATCGACACGCCGGCCACCAGCACACAAACCCCGGCCTTCACCACCGTGGCAGCGTTCGCCGCGCCGATGCCGCCGTCGATCTCGATGTCGCAGGCAAGCTTGCGCTCGTCGATCATCTGGCGCAGGCGCGTAACCTTTTGCAGCACGCTGTCGATGAACTTCTGCCCGCCGAAGCCGGGATTGACCGACATGACGAGCACCTGGTCGACTTCCGGAAGAACGTCCTCGATGGTCGATACCGGCGTGGCGGGGTTGATGACCACACCCGCGCGTTTGCCGAGGCCGTGAATCTGCTGCAGGGTATTGTGCAGGTGCGGGCAGGTTTCCTGGTGGACCAGAATGACGTCGGCGCCAGCGTGCGCGAATTCTGGGAGGTAGCGCTCCGGCTCCACGATCATCAAGTGCGCTTCCAACGTCGCCTTGGTGATCTTGCGCGCGGCCTCGACCACCATAGGACCGAAGCTGATGTTGGGGACGAAGCGTCCATCCATCACGTCCAGGTGAAAGCGATCGACATGGGCTGCGTCAGCCTCCTTCATGTGATCTCCCAACCGGGTGAAGTCCGCCGCAAGAATCGACGCCGATATCTCAACCTTGTTCGTCATCTTTCGCGCGAACTATGCCGTCGGTCCGAGCAGCGTTCAACCCGATTCGCGAGAGAGATCTCGCATCAAGGCAGATGCTTCGTCGCGGTTGGCTCTGGCCGAGGTTTCTGCTTGCCTGGGCCACCCGACTTAAGCAACGGCCGGCCTTCAGACGGCGTGCGCGGCGCCTTGGCGGGCACCGCCTTGCTCGCCACCGGGGCGACCGGCGGCGCTATCAGCTGCGCCGGCGCCGGATGCACTGGCAGCGCGGGCGGCGGCGGTGGATCCGGCAGCACGGGTCCGGGCTTCTTGCGAAAAACTGCCCACTGGCCGGAAGCCGCCAGCAAGTCGACCATGCCGTGGTAACCACGAAACAGGTCGAATCTCGGCGGCAGGCTGCGCACGATGAAATAGTCGAATATCTGCAGCATCGGGCCAGGGGCAAAGCCGGACGGGCCCCAGGGATTGGTGATGAGGTCCTTGGGGATCTTCCAGCTACAAGGCATGTGGCGAAGGCCGCAATACGCCGGCGGAACCATGCTGCCCGGGGCCGGACGCAGGGCCGGGTAGAAATCGGGCACGCCGACCACGGCGGAGTCCACCATCATGATCTGCGACTTGCGATCGAACACCAGCCCCAGGGCCTTGCCGCCAGGGGGCGTCTTCTCCATCACCTTCAAGAAGCCCGCGACCTCGGCGCCGTAGGCTCGGTAGTGCAGGTACAACTGGTGGCCGTAGCCGATGCCTAACACAACCGCCGGCAGCGGCAGCAGCAGGGCCAGGACGCCGCGCAGTCGCAAAAGCCCGCTTGGCACCAGCAGCAGGGCTATCAGCAATACCAGCACGGCAAAGCGCGGAAAGAAGGTCATCAGCTCCAGCTCCTGGAGGTGATGGGGCAAAGCCATGTACGCCAGCATCGCGCCGAATGCCGCGATCGCGCCCGCCAGTGCCAACTGGAGCCCGCGGGTGGTGCGCCCGTCACCAATGCTTCGACGACGGACGAGACCGATAAGCCCGACCGCCGCATAGACCCCCATGATGAGGCACAGGGCCTTGCACGCCGACACGTCGGCCTCGTCGACAAAAGCCCGCATTGCATTCCCCGGCAGCGCTCGCACGCGATCCGTAAGGTCGATTCCCCAACCCCGATTCCCCACGTCGCCCAAGCGATGGTGCTTGAGAAAACCCCACGCTGCGGCCGGGGTCAGGGGGCGCTGGCCAGCGACCGGCGGCGAGCTCAAGTGCCAATACGCCAGCCCGCCGAGCGACGGCACCAGGGAAAGCGCCGCCAGGACCTTGCGGCGCCACGTGGAGGGAACCAGCACTGCGAAAGCCAACCCCGCGCACAGGCCGTAGAGATGGTTCTGCAGGTGACAGAGAAACAGAAGGAAGGCGAGGGCCGCCACCAGCGTCCACGTCCAAAGGGTGCGGCGGCGCCCCCGGACAAAGGCCAGCTTCACCATCGCCGCGAGCAGTAGCAACACCACGGGCAGCGACAGCGTGAAGGTGATGAAGCCGTAATGCAGGGGCAGGTTGTACGCAAGCGGAAACGCCAGCAGCGCAGGCACGCGGCTACGCCCACATGCGGCGAGCAACCACGCCGCCGAGAGGGGCAGCCCGGCCACGTACAGGACGATGATCAGCTTGTGCGCCGCAAGCAGCCCGATCACCTTGCCCAACATCGCCAGGGCTAGGAAGTGCGCTGCATACGGTGCCATGCGCAGCCCGCCGTCATAATAGGGTGCGTACGGGGAGCTTGGATCGCCGACCTTCGACAGCAGATCGGCCGCAGCGATGTGGAACGGCAGATCCAGGCCCGGCAGGAGGCGCGTCGCGAACAGCGGGGCCAGGAAGAACGGCAACAGGATCGCGTAGCCGGCCGCGAAGACCCAACCGTCGGACACCCTTCCAGAAAGGAGCCACGCGAGGACGCATCTCGCTCTTCCGGGAGGCGTGAGGTTCGCGGGACGCGGACCCAGCAGCATGTATCGGCCCGATTCCGGGCCCTGCGATTCCTTCATATCGGTGTTCACGGTTGGTCGCGTGCCGGATTGCGTCTTTGACCAGCCCGGGCCGGCAAACATCCGATTTACGCGACCGCCCCTGTATACAACGATTCGCGGCCAAAGCGTGGTATAGACTCCGCCAATTCGCCATGGGCTTGTTCGACATCTTCTCGAAGGAGAAGCGCGAGGAACGCGCGCGCGCGGGAAACATCCAGCGGGCCGTGAACAAGTATTCCCAGACCGGCGACCGCTACAAGGCGATGGAAGCCCTTGCCATCGAGGGATCGGACGAGTCGATCTACGGCCTCTTGCGCCGCTTCGGCATGATGTACGACAAGTCCATCGAGGACGAGCAGGAGAAGGAATGGGTCTTCGACACGCTGGTTAGCAAGGGGGAGGCGGCATTGCCGGCGGTGAAACGCTACCTCGCCTCGGCGGATTCGGTGTCGTGGCCCTTGCGCGTGTTGCAAAAGATCGCGCCAAGCAAAGACGCCGAGCTTGAGGTTGTTGGCGCCGTGCTGGAACGCCACGAGCCTGGCTACGAACGCGACCCGACCAAGAAGATCCAGCTTATCCGCCATATCGGCTTGATGAAGCAAGCGAAGGGACCGGCTCTGGTTGCGCCCTACCTTGGCGACATGGACGAAGGGGTTCGCTTCGCCGCAGTCGAGGCGCTGCTGGCGCTGAAGAACGAGGATGTGGCGCGCGACAAATTGCTGGAGCTGTTCGTTTCCGACAGCGAAGAAAGCCTGCGCCTGCGCATCCGCATCGCCGACGGCTTCGCCGACCTGGGGTGGCTCGTGCAGGGGCATCGCGGCGGCGTGGAGAAGAAACTGCCCGATGGATTCAAACTGGACCGTGAAGGCCACGTCCAAAAACTGAAGAAGCCCGAGTAATGCCGCGACGACAAGATATCAAAACCGTCCTCCTCATCGGCTCCGGTCCCATCGTGATCGGGCAGGCCTGCGAATTCGACTACTCGGGCACGCAAGGTGTGAAAGCCCTGCGCGAGGAGGGATTCAGGGTTGTGCTGGTGAATTCCAACCCTGCTACCATCATGACCGACCCCGAGCTGGCCGACCGGACCTACGTCGAGCCGCTGACGGTCGACATCGTGACCAAAATTATCGAGCGCGAGCGGCCCGATGCGCTTCTGCCGACCCTGGGCGGACAGACCGCGCTCAACCTGACGGTCGAGCTGGCCAAGGCGGGCGTGCTTGAAAAATACGGGGTCAAGCTGATCGGGGCACAGGTCGCCGCCATCGAAAAGGCGGAAGACCGCGAGCTGTTCAAGGAGGCGATGAACAACATCGGCCTCAGGGTGCCGCTCTCGGGCTACGCGCGCTCGCTCGCCGAGGCACGCACCATCCAGGCCGACATGGCCGGCAAGACTGGCACCGCGTATCCGGTCATCTTACGCCCGTCCTTCACCCTGGGCGGATCGGGCGCGGCCATCGCGTGGAACGCCGAGGAATTCGATTCCAAAGTGAACTGGGGCCTTCAGCAGAGCCCGCGTGGCGAGGTCCTGGTCGAGCAGTCGGCGCTTGGCTGGAAGGAATACGAGCTGGAGGTGATGCGCGACGGGAAGGACAACGCCGTCATCATCTGCTCCATCGAGAACTTCGACCCGATGGGTGTCCACACTGGCGACTCCATCACCATTGCGCCGGCTATGACCCTGACCGACAAGGAATACCAGGTCATGCGCGACGCGGCCCTGGCCGTGATTCGCGAGATAGGCGTCGACACCGGCGGGTCGAACATCCAGTTCGCGGTGAACCCGAAGAACGGCGAGATGGTGGTCATCGAGATGAATCCACGCGTGTCGCGCAGCTCGGCGCTGGCCTCGAAGGCCACCGGCTTCCCCATCGCCAAGATCGCGACCAAGCTTGCGGTGGGCTACACCCTGGACGAAATCCCCAACGACATCACCCGCGAAACCCAGGCCTGCTTCGAGCCGACCATCGATTACGTGGTCACCAAGGTGCCGCGTTTCGCGTTCGAGAAATTCCCGGGCGCGGATACGACGCTGGGCCCGCAGATGAAGTCGGTGGGCGAGGTCATGGCCATCGGCCGCACCTTCCGCGAATCGCTCGGCAAGGCCTTGCGCTCGCTCGAAATCGGCCGCTGGGGCCTGGATCTCGACCGCGTGCCGCCGCTCGACGAGCTCAAGCGGCTGATTCACGAGCCCGGTCCCGACCGGCTGTGGCAGCTCGCCGAGGCCCTGCGGCTTGGACTTTCGGTGGAAGAGGCGCACCAGCTCACCGCCATCGACCCGTGGTTCCTTGACCACTTGAATGCCATGGTCAAAGAGGACGAATCGGCCCGCGAAGATGGTGCCAAGCTGCTCGACGATCCAGTTTCCCTCGCGCGCCGCAAGCGCATCGGCATGTCCGATCGACGCCTGATGAAGCTGGCCGGCGCGAAGGAAGAAGACGTGCGTCAGGCGCGCATTCGCTACGGCATCCGGCCGGTGTTCAAGCGCGTGGACACCTGCGCCGCCGAGTTCGAAGCGCACACGCCTTACTTGTACTCGACGTATGAAACTGGAACCCTGGCAGGGTTCCAGACCTCCCGCGACGAGGAGGCGCCAGCAAAGCCGCCGCGTCCTCACGCGATCGAAACTGGAACCCTGGCCGAGGCCGCCGCAGAATCGGAAGCACGCCCGACCGGTAAGAAGAAGATCATGATTCTCGGCGGCGGCCCCAACCGCATCGGCCAGGGCATCGAGTTCGACTACTGCTGCGTCCACGCGGTCATGGCCCTGCGCGAAGACGGCTACGAGACCATCATGGTCAACTGCAACCCCGAGACGGTCTCCACCGACTACGACACCGCGGATCGCCTCTACTTCGAACCGCTCACCCGCGAAGACGTTCTGGAAATCATCGACGCGGAGAAGCCCGAGGGCGTGATCGTACAGTTCGGCGGGCAAACCCCGCTGCGCTTGGCGGTGCCGCTGCAGAAGGCGGGCGTGAATTTGCTCGGCACCAGCGCCGACGCCATCGACCGCGCCGAGGATCGGCAGCGCTTCGGCGAGCTCGTCAGCAAGCTCGGCCTGCGCGCGCCCGAGTGGGGCACGGCCAACGGCCTCGAAGAAGCCCGCGTCATCGCCGAGCGCATCGGCTACCCGGTGATGGTGCGCCCGTCGTACGTGCTCGGCGGACGCGCGATGGAAATCGTGTACGACGCCTCGGGCCTGGAAACCTTCGTGGGCCGCGCGCTGGAGGCTGCGCGCAGGGAAAGCCTGGCCACCGGCGGCGGTCGCGGTGACGAGTCCGCTCCGATTTTGGTCGACCAGTTCTTACGCGACGCCATCGAAGTGGACGTGGACGTGGTCGCCGATGGAAGAGACGTGTTGATCGGCGGCGTGATGGAGCACATCGAAGAAGCGGGCATCCACTCGGGCGACTCTGCCTGCGCCTTGCCGCCCTTCTCGCTGCCCGCCGCTACCATTGAGGCCATCAAAGAACAGTCGCGTGCCCTGGCGCGCGAGCTGGACGTGCGCGGCCTCATGAACGTGCAGTTCGCGGTGCCCCGCGACGGGCGCGGCATCTTCATCCTGGAGGTGAATCCGCGCGCCTCGCGCACAGTGCCCTTCGTGTCCAAGGTCATCGGCGTGCCGCTGGCCAAGATTGCCGCCAAGATCGCCGCCGGAAAGACGCTGAAAGAGCTCGGCGTCCGCGAGGTGGTGCCCAAGCACGTCGCGGTCAAAGAAGCGGTGTTCCCGTTCGTGAAATTCGGCGGGGTGGACATCCTGCTCGGTCCCGAGATGCGCTCCACCGGCGAGGTGATGGGCATCGATCGCAGCTTCGAGGCCGCCTTCGCTAAGAGCCAGCTCGCCGCATCGATGCGCCTGCCGGTTCCCGACGGCAAGCCCATGACTGCCTTCATCGCGGTGAAGGATGCCGACAAGGCCTTGGCCATTTCCCTCGCCCGCACCCTGGTCGGGCTCGGCTTCGGCATCATGGCTACCAGCGGAACTCACGCACGCCTGTCCGCGGCCGGCATCGCTTGCGAACGCGTGAACAAGGTCAGCGAAGGGCGCCCGCATTGTGTGGACCGTATGCTCGACGGCGACGTACACCTGGTGGTCAACACCACTGCCGGCGGGCCCACCATCAAGGATTCCTTCTCATTGCGCAGGACCGCTCTCATGCGTGGCCTGCCCTACTACACCACCATGTCAGCCGCGCGTGCTGTCGCCGACGCCATCGCACGACTTCGCTCCGGCAGCATCTCGGTCTGCTCGATCCAGGAATACCAACATGGCTGATCGCATTCCCATGACGCCGCGCGGACAGAGGAAGCTGCGCGACGAGCTCAAGCGTTTGCGCGAAGTCGAGCGCCCCAAGAACGTGCAGGACATTGAGATCGCTCGCGCACACGGCGACCTGTCGGAAAACGCCGAGTATTCCGCCGCCAAGGAGCGGCAGAGCTTCCTCGAGGGCCGCATTCGCGAGTTGGAGGGCACGATCGCACTGTCGGAGGTGATCGATCCGGGCAAGTTGACCGGGTCGCGCGTGGTGTTTGGCGCGACGGTGCGCCTAACCGACACCGATTCAGGGGAAGAAGTGGTCTACAGCATCGTGGGTGACCACGAAGGCGACATCAAGGAAGGCCGCATCGCAATCTCCGCCCCGCTTGCCCGCGCGATTATCGGCCGCGAGCAAGGCGACACCGTGAACCTGCGCACCGGCAAGGGCCCACGCGAATACCAGATCCAAGAGATCAAGTTCATCCCGATCGACGAGGCGTAGGCGGTCCTCGGCGGCGTGGTGCTCGATCGCCCGGTTCGCATGAGCAAAGTCCAAGCAGTCTTCCTCGATTTCGGCAACGTCCTCGCCTTTCACGACGATCCGGTGCTGTTTCAGCGCATGTCGCATTGGGGCGGCGCCCGGCCCGAGGACATTCGCAAGCAGATGCTTGAGCTGTGGTCGCCCATCAACCGAGGCATCATTGCTGGCGATGACCTGCGCCGAACCATTTGTCGCGTAGCCGGCTCGGCGGAGCCGCTCGGACCCGAGGCGTTCGCCGCGCTGTGGACCTGCCACTTTCGCGTTCACCACGAAGTCCTGCCCATGGTCGATGCCCTGCTCGGCCAAGCTAAGGTGCTGCTGCTTTCCAACATCAACGAAGTGCACTGGCGCTTCGTGCGCACCCTGATCCCGCAGTTTTCGCGTTTCCACGACTTCGTGCTGTCCCACGAATTGCATGTGGCCAAGCCCGACCGCGAGATCTTCGAGGTCGCATTGGCGAGAGCCGGTGTCGCAGCGGAAGACGCCGCCTTCTTCGACGACATCAAGGAATTCGCCGACGCGGCGTCGGCGGTTGGGATTCGTGGGCGAGTGTTCACGACCGCGGAGAATTTTCGGAGGCAGTTGGGGGAGTTGGGGATCGGAGTCTAGAGTGCGTCCACTGTGCGGAGCGCGCGCAAGCCTCCTTTTCACCACAGAGGACACAGAGGCCCGGAAAATGAAGGGTTCTTCGGATCTCGATCCGAAACCCTTCCCTTCTCATCCGTCTCTGTGTTCTCTGTGTCCTCTGTGGTTAGAATCCGGGAATTGCGTCAAATCGCCCGGCCTTACACCCCCCTCACTTAGCGAGGTAGTTCCTATGCACCGGTTTGCCCGGAATGAACGGATCGTCGGTGGTGAAGACAACGTTCTTGGCGGTCTCCTTGCGCGTGACCTTGGTGCGCAGATTTTGCCTCTCGGTCCTTGCGGTGCCCGACTCTGCATCGGCGATCAGGGTGCGGACCGCGTCCGTGCCAGGCGTCGAGGTCGGCTTGTCCGATTTGTTGGCCACCGCCTCGCCGGCGCTCGCCTTGAGCAACTTGCCTTTCATCTTTCCGAACAGCACCGGCGACGCGAACACGTCCACCGAGTCGACCTTGCCATTCACCGCGACCGCATAGCCGACCAGGTCCTCCTTGGGTGGGATCTGCTTCTCGATGTTGCGAACATAGTCGTCGACGGTTCGCCCGAGCCTCTCGTCTTCCAGGCTCAGTTGCAGACTGGTCGCGGACGCCGGCGCGTGCACAGAATGCCCGAGCCGGCCGCCGATCTCGGCCTGTGCAGCGGCCACCGAGCTCCATACGGCAACCTGACTGCCCGCCACCTTGACCGCCATCTTCTGTCCCTTGGTCATAAAGGTCGCGGTCGATGAGGCGAAGTGCTGCGCGGGCTCGCTGCCCCGCTCGTGCCAGCGACCGGATTCCACGCAGAACACGTTCAGCATGACCCGCTTGCCATCCGGCGGCACCAACGTGTCGTGTTGAAGGATGCGGTCCTGCTGGCCGCCCTTCACGATGTCACCCGCCTGCAAGTACACGCTGCTCTTGCCATGGTTGCGCGCGACCAGTCGGTTGACGTCGCCAGTTTCAGCGACGGTGACGACCTTCTGGGCCAGGGCCTCCTGCAAGGTCAGGATATCGTCGTGCTTGGCGGCGTTCTTATCGTGAACCGCGAACACGGCCAGATTCTGGTACACGTACGGCCCGGTCAGCTCAAGGCTGGCCAGCGCGGGCGCGGCGGGTTGCCCTCGAGCTGCGCGCAGACCGAAAAGAGACGGCACGGAAATCAGGGCGACGAAAGCAATTGTGCAAGCGAGCGAAGTTCTCATTGGGCACCTCCGCCTGACTGACAACGCAAGTCCCGCGCCAGGGGTGATCGCCCTGAAAACGGCCGATTTCGGCGCCGACGCAACCGCGAGCGCTTTGCAGAATGGAAGGTGGCTTTACATCGCTACTTCTTGGCCGGGCCCAAGAAGGAATCGTCGCCCCAGTCGCCCTTCAGCTTGCCTCCCTTGGAAGGCGACTTTCTGCTGGGCGACTTGGCCCCAGCTTCCGGCCCAGCCGGCGCTTCCTCCTCGCCTTGCGGTTTTGCTTGCTTCAGCAATGGAATTGCCTGCTGCGCCAGTGGCAATGCTGATTGCCTTACCGGCGCCGGCTGTGCGTTCTTCAGATCGAGAAAGGTCTCGCTCTTGTGGAGGCGGTCCATGTCCACGGACTTGCTCTTCGGCATGGGCGCGGCCTTGCCCGTCCCACCCCGCTTGCGCGTGACCTTTTCGGACGTGGCGGCTCCCGTCGCGGTCTTCTGAGGCTGTGGCGCGATCGCTGGTGGCTCTGGCTGCGACTTGTCGGGCGGCGGCGGAATCTCGGGTTCCGGCTTGGGCACCCCGGACGAGGAAACCTGCAGTGGTGGAATGCGCCGATCGTTCGCCACCGGAGCTCCGCGCCCGAAAAGTAGGCTCGCTGCCAGCGCACAGGCCGCGGCGCCGCCGGCGGCCAGCACCAAAGGCCGGGGCGTTCTCGGACGCGCCAGCGCGCGAGAAAGATCGCGCCGCGCCTCGACCGCCGAAGAAATGCGCGCCTCCGGATCCGGCTGCAGCAAGCGCAGCACCAACCGGTCCAAGCGGCCGGAAACCTCCCCGCGAGCCCGTCGCAACGGCGGAAATGCGCCCTCGGGCCGCTGGCCCGCCAAGGCCTCGTACAACATCACGCCCACCGAGTAGAGATCGCTGCGCGCGTCCACCGTGCGCCCCTTGCGCTGCTCGGGCGACATATAGGGAAGCGTCCCGAGAATGGCCGCGGTCTGGGTCAGTTGCGTCTTCGCCGTGCTCGCCTGCAAATCGATCCGAGCGATACCGAAATCTGCCAGGCGGGCCCCGTCCGACGCCAGCAAGACATTGGCGGGCTTGAGATCGCGGTGGACCACGCCGTGCTCATGCGCGTACCCGAGCGCATCGAAAAGACCGGCAAAGATCCGCTCGGCCTCGCGCAGGTCGAGCGGACCCTCGGCAAGCCGGCCCGCCAGCGTTGGACCGTCCACCAGATCCATGGCGAACCAAGGCACGCCTTGCACCTCGCCGTGGGCGCGGATCTTGACGATGCCGGGATGATCCAGCTTTTCGAGCAGGGCCACCTCACGCCAGAAGCGGGCTAGAAATTCCGTCTCGGCCGCCAGCGACGGCGAAAGAAACTTCACCGCCAGGGCCTGCCCGTCGTGGCCGCGCGCCCGGTACACGGTTCCCATCCCGCCGGCGCCGATGACATCCTCGACCAGGATGCCGCCCACCTCGACACCCGACCAACTTCGTTCCGCCACGAAGCGCGGCTTGCCCACCAGGGTCTCCAACCGCGCGACGTCGACCTCGGCCAAGCAGGTCGGACATTGCAAAGACGCCGATCCTGCTGCCAGCGCAGGCAGCGGCGTCTGGCAAGCAGGACAAAGAAACCGGACCGCTATCAACGAGGCCACGCAACCATCGTACTACCAATTGCTTTCGTGACGTATCTCTGTGCCCTCCCCAAAACTATTGCGCCTTCGCCCACAAATCGATCCCAAGGTCCCCGATCTTCTTGTCCAGCGTCGGGCGGCTGATGCCGAGGATCCGGGCCGCGTGGCTCTTCACCCCGCGCGCACGACGAAGCGCGACCTCGATGTTCTGCTTTTCGACCCGCGCGACCGCGTCTGACAGTCGGTCATCGCCAGCCGAAAAAACAGGGGTCGGCGCACGCATGGCACACCCTAGCGCCGCCATCACGTCGTCGCGGTCGATGGCACCCGGATCGCGCGGGTCGCGCAGAACGAGAGCGCGTTCAATGACGTTGCCAAGCTCACGCACGTTGCCGGGATACTCCCACGCGCAGAGCGCTGCCTCGGCGTCGGGGCCAAGCCCGGGCGCGCGTAGGCCAAGTCGGGCCGCCGTGCGGTCGACCAGCACCCGCGCCAGCAGCGGAATGTCATCGCGCCGCTCACGCAAGGGCGGCAGCACGATGCTCACCACGTTCAGGCGAAAATACAGATCGTCGCGAAACAGGCGCTCCTTCACGTCGGCGGCGAGATCGCGATGGGTGGCGGCGATGATGCGTACGTCGACCGGCCTTGCGACGCTCGATCCTACCCGCACCACGGCCCGTTCCTGCAGCACGCGTAGAAGCTTCACCTGAAGCGCGGCCGTGAGATCGCCGACCTCGTCGAGGAACAGGGTTCCACCATCGGCGGCTTCAAAGGCCCCAAGGCGCGTGCCGGTCGCCCCGGTGAAGGCGCCCTTCTCGTGGCCGAACAATTCACTTTCGGCCAGGTTCTCGGCGATGGCGCCACAATTGACCGCCACGAAGGGGCCGTGGTCGCGCCGGCTGCGGTTGTGAATCAGGCGCGCGACCTCTTCCTTGCCGGTGCCGGTTTCACCGAGCAGTAGGACCGTCGAGCTCACCTTTGCCGCCGCGGTGGCCATCTCCAAGGCAGAGACGAAGCTGGGACTTGCGCCCACCGGACCTTCCAAAAGCGCGGTGGCCGCGGGCTGCGGCCGTTCGCCAAGGCGAAGCGTGGCCAGGTGAGCGACGGCCTCCAGCCAGGCCAGATCCGGCGACGTGAACGGCCGCTCGGGCTCGCGGTCGACGTGCACAAAGCCGCGCGGTGATTCCTCACCGTGTCCCCACGGCACCACCATCACCGAGCGCAAGCTGTGCAAGACCACGCTGCGCACGCCGCGCAGCTCGCGGCTGCCGAAGGCGTCCTCGACCAGCACGCCCCGGTGGGCAGTCGCCGCGCGTTCGAGCAGGGTGCGCGAGATCGACACCACCGCTTCCCGTCCGCGGGTGGCGAGTGGCACGACCTTCTCTTTGCCGCCATCGCCCTGCCACAGCCGAAGCAAGAGGGTCGCGCGCTTGGGTGAAAGCTCATTCTCAATCGCATCCAAAATCGCGTCCGCCGCGTCTTCCTCGCTGTGCGCGTTCGCCAGCCGACCGGCCAATTCCCCCAAGCCGTGAAACCCTTCCTGGGAGGCCTGCGACCCGAGCGGCGGACCCGGATTGTGCGCGGTGCTCGCCCGGCCCTGTGGCGACACCACCAGCGTGCCGGCGCCATAGCGCGCGTTGCCGACTTCGACCTGATCGTCGGCCACTAGAAGAAGGGTGTCGCCAAGCGCGATTTCGTCGCCTTCGGCGATGGGCGTGGGGCGCGTGATGCGCTCGCCGTTGACGAAGGTGCCGTTTTGACTGGCGAGATCCTCGACCATGGGGCGTGCGCCGGTCGCGTCCAGCCGACAGTGCTCGCGCGAGACCTTGCCGTCGATGAGCTGTAGATCCGCCGATGGAGCCCGCCCCAGCACCAGCCGTCCCGCGAGCGGAATGCGAAGCCCTTGCTTGGGGCCGAAGAGCGCGAGCAGTGCAGCCATGCTGGCATTGTACTCCGACGGCACAGCGTTCGATCACGCCATAGGCGGATCACGCCCGCCGGAGCGCGGCCGTGGCCTAAAAGTCACCCACACGCAGCGCGCCCGCGCGTGGGGTGGGACGTTTACCGGCACGGAATCGAGCCTGAGCTGCTTGCTGTGCTGGCGGCGCGGCGCGGCCCAAGCGGGGCACTTTCCCCACCACGGGTTGCGTTTCGCGCTGGCCGGGATTGCCGTCCAGTTCTTGGAACGCGCTATTGGTGTCCGTGCCAAGACCCGGTTCGGATGACGGCGGCAGCGGGGCCGCCGGCGGCGACGGAGCGATGGGTGTCACGGCGGGCGGTACATGGGCGGGCGGTAAGCTGGCCGATGGGCCCGCATGGGCCGTCGCCTGCTCGGACGGAATCCCCGCCGCGGTCTTGACCCGACGGCTGGCGCTCGCGAGCACAATTCCGATCAGGACGACGAGCCCGATGCCTGCGGCGATAAGCACGCGGGAATCCTGCGGGATACGCAACAGGGCCCTTGCGCCCCTTCTTACCCTCACCACGGTGAGTGGAAAGGCGCTGTGCGGGATCGCCGGCGCTGGCGGTGACGGCGACACCGGCTCTCCCGATGCTGCCGCCGGTTTGTGGCCGGGCTCTTCGACCGCTACGAGCGCAGGTGCAGCCTCTTCGACCGCACGCCTCGGGGGCTGCCCGCCAAAGACGATCGTCTGCCGGTTCGACCCTGAAGGCTCGGCCCCGATGTGCGTCGGGACAGCCAGCGCAAGCGGCCCGGACAGGGTGTAGCTCATCGCACTGCCCGGTACCCCAGCCACCGGCGTTAGGGACGGCGACCGCAGCGTCGCGTGCATCAGCACGTCCTCGAACTCTGACGCCATCTGATTGAGACTGACGAAGCGATCATCGGGGCGTTTGGCCGTCGCCTTGTCGACAATGCCGACAATCCCCGCTGGCAAGTCAGCCCGCAACTCCCGCATGGGCGTGAGAGCATCGGTCAGCACCTTGCGCAGCACTTCGGCCTGGTCTTCCCCCGGAAACGGAACCTGCCCGGTGAGGGACTCGAAGAACAACAAGCCGAACCCGTAGACATCCACGCGTTCATCGATTCGTTTCGATCCCTCGATACATTCCGGCGCAATGTAGGCCGGCGTTCCCACCAAACCAGGCATCGTGGCGACGGCGTGTGCTCTCGCCCAATCCATCATGGACGAAACGCCGAAGTCGAGCACCTTGGTGGTGACCATGCGGCCATCGGGATCGATGCATAGGAAGACGTTCTGGGGCTTGAGGTCGCGATGAATGACCCCTTGGGCATGGGCGGCCGCAACCCCGCGCATCGCCGGCAGCAAGATGCTGGCGGTTTCGCGCAGGCTAAGCGGTCCGCTGCGAAAGACGTAGGTTCCGAGCGGCAGGCCGTGCAAGAGCTCCATCACAATGCAAGCCATGCCCTCGTGCTCGATCACGTCGAAGACTGTGACCACGTTCGGGTGGTTCACCCGGCTGGCGACCAAGCCCTCGCTGCGTAGGAACGCCTCGGCGCCCGGCGTGGCCATGAAATCTGGCCGAATGACCTTGAGCGCAACCCGCTTACCGGTCCGCTCGTTGGCGCCGGCCCACACCACGGCCATGCCCCCCTCGCCGAGCAGGTGACTGACCCGGTACTGTCCGATGAGCTGACCCGCCGCAAGTCTGGTGTCGAGCTGACTGTTTGGATATGAATCGTTGGCGGACATGGCGCCTGCGCCCACCTAGCCAAAGAAACGTTCATACTTGCTCACACTCTGGCGGTGCGACAAGTGTTTTCTTGAAGGGCGGCGACCGGACGGAATCGCTACTCTCCCATGGTCTGCAGCGCCTTGGGGTCGCGAATACGCAATCGTTTGCCGTCGACGATTTCGACCATACCGCTGTCGGCAAATCGACGCAGCACGCGCGAGAAGGTCTCGCTGGTGAGGTTGAGGTGCGAGGCGACGTGCTTCTTTAGGCCCGCCAGGCCTACTGTGTCGCGGCCGTCCGGCTTCGCTTGCAGAAGGTGCCGCGCGACTCGTCCGTCAGCGTCGCGCAGGGCAATGTCTTCCAGGACGCCGGTCAAATGGCGCACCCAGTGGCTCATGCCCACCAGCAATTCCAGGCAGAACGCGTGGTCCTCGCGAAGCATCGCGAGGATCGACGCCGACGGCAACAGCGCACACTGCGCGGCCTGGGTCACCTCGGCATAGGCCGGGCAGGGAAATTCGCCGATTACGGCGACCTCGGCGAAGGTTTGCCCCGGCCCAGCCAGGTGCAAGGTGTGCTCCTTGCCGCCCGCTCCGAGGCGATAGATACGAACCCTGCCGCTGCCGACGCAGTAGATACCGGGACACGGATCGTTTTGCTTGAACACCAGGGTGCCGGCGGGGAACGCTACCTTGCGCGCCATCTCGACCAAACGCCGACGGTGGTCGGGGCTGACCCCGTGAAAGAGCGAGCAGTCGGCGATGATGGCGGCTTTGTCCATGGCGAAAGATTGCGCGTTGGCTTGATCCAGATCAAGGCGTCCGACAGGTGCACCTGCCATGGTCGGCGCACCCATTTCATCAACAAGGAGACGGCACCATGTTCTGCAACCAATGTGAGCAATTCGGCCGAGGCTGCGCGACGACAGGACCCGGAGTTTGCGGCAAAGACCCCGACATCCAGTCGCTGCAAGAGATCATTCTCTATGGTCTCAAGGGCATGGCCGCGTATGCCCACCACGCGCGTCGGCTAGGCATGGTCGACGAAAACGTCAATGCCTTCGTCGAGGAAGCGCTGTTCAGCACGCTCACCAACGTCAACTTCGACGCGGGCGCATTGTTCCAGTACGCGATGGACCTCGGCAAGATGAACCTGCGCGTGATGCAGATGCTCGACCAGGGTCACGTGCGCCGCTTCGGCCAGCCGTCGCCGGTCGAAGTCTCGGAAGGCACCCAGGCCGGCCCGGGCATCCTCATCACCGGCCACGACCTGGTGGACTTGGCCGACTTGCTCGACCAGTGCAAAGGTACTGACGTGTTGGTGTACACCCACGGCGAAATGCTGCCAGCGCACATGTACCCGAACCTTCGCAAGCATCCCAACCTGGCCGGCCACTTCGGCGGAGCCTGGCAGAACCAGCGGCGCGAATTTGCTGACTTCTCCGGTCCGACTCTCGCTACCACCAACTGCATCGTGATTCCGCCCAAGAGCTACGCCGACCGTCTGTTCACCACCCGCGCCACCGCGGCGCCTGGCGCGACCCGCATCCTCGACAACGACTTCGCGGCCGTGATCGCCAAGGCCAAGGCGTGCGCGCCGCTGCCTGCGTCGTCCATCAAGAAGTCCACCGTGGGCTTCCACCACTCGGCCATCCTGGCGCTGGCGCCCATCATCGTCGATGCGGTGAAGTCGGGCAAGATCAGCCGCTTCTTCGTGATCGGAGGCTGCGACGGCGCCGAGGTCGGGCGCAACTACTTCACCGACTACGCCAAGCTGACCCCGCCTGACTCGTTCATCCTCACCCTGGGCTGCGGCAAGTACCGCATCCGCGAGCACGAGTACGGCACGCACCTCGGACTGCCGCGCCTGCTCGACATGGGCCAGTGCAACGATGCCTACGGTGCGATTCAGGTGGCGGTCGCTCTGGCCGGCGCCTTCGGGTGCAGCGTGAACGACCTGCCGCTCACCCTGGTCGTGTCGTGGTTTGAACAGAAGGCCGTGGCCGTGCTCTTGACCCTGCTTTCGCTCGGGGTGAAGAAGATCGCTATCGGCCCGAATCCACCCGCCTTCGTCTCGCCCGGTGTGTTCAAGGTGTTGCAGGACAAGTTCGACCTGCGCCTCACCAGCGGCGATCCGGCGAAAGACCTGGCCGCCGCCATGGGGAAATAGGGCGGCCACAGAGCACCTGTCGGCCGTTACCAAGTCGCAAGCGGGTGCCCAAGGCGGAACCAGGCTACCACGGTGGGGTAGCTTCTGCCGATGAGGGGCATCGACGAGGTCTTGCGGCCAACCGTCCAGATGTTGATAGCGCGCAGGTTTCCGTCGGCGTCGCGCTGGTCGTCGACGATGCCGATGTGGTCGAAGGGCGACCCGTTGGCGATTCCGGTGTCGAACACCACCACGTCGCCGGGACCTAAGCCGCGACTGCCGGTCACTGAGCCCGCCGCCGCGTGCCGGCGCAAGAAGGCCACCAGGTTGCCCACCCGGCGGTGGTCGATGGCGGGGCGTGGCGATTCGCCTCGCTCAGGGTAGCGTTCGGGATGAAGCGTCTTGTCCTCGAAGACCAAGGCCTGTAAATCGATGCCGGCGCCGCGCAAGGCGCGCACCACGATGTCAGTGCAAACCGCCTGGTCTGCTGCGATGTCGCCGCCGGGAAAGCTGACCGGAGTCACCCGCATTGCCGCAACCGTATACGTAGCGCCGACAGCGATTTGGCCTTTGGCAGACGCGAGAATTGCGCCCGGCAGGTAATCGGCCTTGCCAAGCCGCTTGTCCTCGTCGGCCGAGGCGTACACGTCCACCCGCATACCTTTGCGGGCCGCCCCGAACAGGGCGATCACGTCGGCGTCCTCGAGCCCGATGCAGCCCAGGGTCCAGTCCCGCGCCGATCCGCCGCCATGGATGCGGATGGAGCCGCCCAGCGCCGTGTGCTGGGGCGGAACCTCGCCGGCACGGACCGCGCGTACGATACCGAGGTAGGTGGCTTTGTCGACAAGGTGGTCGCGCAGCCCGCGTCGCGCATCCTCGGCCGACGGGTAGGATAGTCGCAGGGACCGTGCCCCGTAGCGCCCGGCTTCGGGTGCCCCGTCCATCTCGGCGATGAAATAGCGGCCTTCGGGCGTGGCGCCGTCGCCGCGTTTGAGCTTGGTCCCCACCGGACTGTCGGCGCCGAGGGCGATGCGAAAGGTTTCCGGGACGGCATCGCCCTTCATGAGAAGCAGCTTGCGCTCGCGCTTCCACACTTCGATCCAGGTGTCGGACACCAGGTCGGCGGGAAGCCAGCCTTCGAGGTCGACACCCAAACGTGCGCGGATCCAGCCATTCTTGGTCTCGATGACCGCGAGCGACTGGTTGGCGTCGACCCGGTCGACGATCTTTGCGTTCGCCGACGGAGACGTTCGCAAGACCGCGGCCTGCAAGGCATAGGTTTCGGCGTAGGCCCGCGCGGAAAGCGCGAGCAGGAAGAAAGCGACGATGCTCAGGTTGCGAAGCATGATTCGCGGCAGTGCAACCGCGATGCCGGGCCGATGGCCCGCAATCCGCCAGCTTTTTGCCAACCTTCCATCTGGCCGGTGCAAAGAAGGTTTACATTGCTACGCAGCCGATGCGTCTCGGAACAGACTGGCTGAGGCTGCCCGTGAGGAACGCCATCGCGGATACGCGCCCTATGGCTTCACCCATGGCTTGTAGCGATTGATGAAGTCGACCCGTTCGCCAATGGGCGGGTGGCTGGCGCGAAAAAACTTGAACAGCGGGCCGGGGCGCGGGTTGGCCAGGTTCTGCTGCTGTAGGGCCACGAAGGCGGTGGCGGCGGCTTGGTTGTCGTGGGTCAGCTCGAGGCCGAAGCGATCGGCCTCGTGCTCGTGATAGCGCGAAAACGCGAGCGCCGCGGGTCCAATCGCCACCGAGAACAGCGACAGCAGGAGCATGAGCATGGGCAACGAAGCGACATCGGAAAGTCGCTCGAAGCCCAGGCGCGTCCCGAAGCGGAGCAAGAGAAAGCTCGATAACACGTGTGCGCCCAGCAGGCCCAGCACGGTCAGGACGGAGGAGAGAAGCATGCTGGTCCACACGTGGCCGAGGACGTAGTGACCAAGCTCGTGACCGACCACGAAGCGGGTTTGCGCGGGCGAAAGCTTGCCCAGCAGCGTATCCCACAGCACGATGCGCTTGGTGCTGCCGATGCCGGTGACGTAGGCGTTGACCTTGGTGGTGTCGACGCTCTTTTCGACCTCGAACACACGCGCGCCCTCGACCCCCGCCTTGTGCGCGACGGCGAGGACCTCGGCTTCCAGGACCTTGTCCTTCATCGGGCCGAACTTGTTGAACAGCGGCGCGATCCACAATGGCACGACGACCAAGGTCAGCATGTAGAACGGCAACGCCAGCATCCCGGTCCACAGCCACCAGCGCTGCGGGCTTCGGCCAAGCAGCCAATACGGCACCCACAATACCAGAGCGCCCACAATCAGCCCGACGCCAAGCCCCTTCAATTGGTCGCCCGCCCATTTTGAGAGCTTCTGGGTGGACAGGCCATAGGCGTGCTCGCGCACGAAGCTCACGTAGTAGTCGAGCGGCAACTGGACAACGAACATGATCAGGGTGAACAGCGCCAGGTAGACAATCAAGGTGGGATAGAAATGGCCGTGCCCAACCTGACTGGCGAAGCTTCGCAGCTTGGCGGAAAAACCAGTGAACAGAATCAACGCCGGCAGGAGCAGCGCGAGGACTTGCTCGACGGCCCAGATGACATTGCCGCTGCGATAGTAGCGCAGTGCCTTCTCCGAGGGCGGCGGGACCAGCACGGAGCCTACGCCGTCGCGCGCGGCCTCCGGGGCACGGACTCCCGCGGGCGGGTCGTCCGGCAGGACGCCAAGCGCAACCCGCGGCGCAAGCACCCCGGCCATCGCGGCAAGGCCGAGGAAAATTCGGGAAGTCGCATGGGCGGCCCGAGCCATAGCGCGCAGTATAGCGCAACGCCTCGGGTTGCTTCGGGGCGCTCGCCATTGGGTTGGGCAGTTGCACACAAATCTGTCATCCTGAAAGCCCATGGCGCGTCTGGTTCATACCAGCATCGAGGAGCCGCGACCTTGTCCGTACCTGACGGACCCGATGGCGTCGCTGGAGCATCGCGTGCTCTTGGACGTGTCACCCGAGGAAGCGGACGACCTGTTCGATCGCGGCTGGCGTCACTTCGGCCCCAGTTGGTTCAGGCCGGCATGTCACGGCTGTCAGGCCTGCATTTCCACCAGAATTCCAGTGAACGGCTTCGTGGCCAGCACCAGCCAACGGCGCGCCCGTCGGCGCGCGGCCACGTTGCGCGCAGAGATCGGCGAGCCTCACATCGACAACGCCCGCATCGAGCTTTTTCACGCCTGGCACGAGAACCGCGCCCATATGCGTGGCTGGGAGCCCGCGCTGCTCGACGAGAAGGACTACTTCATGCAATTCGCCTTTCCCACCGCCATCGCGCGCGAGGTGGCCTACTACGACAACGCGGCGGACGGCCGGCTGGTGATGGTTTCCATCTGCGATGAAACGCCGAAGACATGGAACGCAGTGTTCTGCTTTTACGATCCGCGGATCGGGCGCATGTCACCAGGGGTTGCCAACATTCTCACGTTGGTGGACATCGCGCGCGCGCGTGGTCAGCGCCACGTCCACCTCGGCTATCGCGTGTCTGACTGCCCGTCGCTGCGCTACAAGGCCGCGTTCCATGCGCAGGAGATTCTGCCGCGCCTGCCCGACGACAGCGAGCAGCCCTGTTGGCACACAGTCGGGTGAATGATTGTTCCGACTGTGTCGGCCCACCGCTTGGCTTACTTACGATGAGCGTCCTCGAATCGACCTACGATTCGTGCGATCGGTCTGATACCTTTGCACGAATGAAAAACCTGGTCTACCTCCTCCTCGCGTTCGGCCTTTTCGCCTGTGCCTCGGGCCGCGGCGGAAAGCAAGCCGCATCGAGCGCCCTGTCCTGCCCGTCATGCGATTGCGCCTGCGGCAAACAGAACGATCAGGCGATAGCCCCGGCGGCCGCGAACCTGCCTGCTGCCGACAGCCACGCGGCCGCGCCAGTTCCGGTCACGCCCCAAGATCCGACCTGGGGCAATCCCGACGCGCCGGTGACCATGGTGGTATTCAGCGATTTCCAGTGCCCGTTCTGCGCGCGCGTGGTGCCCGCCGTGGAAGAGCTGAAGCGAAGCTACGGGCCCGACCAACTTCGCCTGGTGTGGAAAAACCTTCCGCTGCCCTTCCACGCGTACGCGCGTCCGGCAGCGGAAGCGGCGATGGCGGTCTTTGCCGTGGGTGGCAGCGATGCATTCTGGAAGCTTCACGATAGACTGTTTGCCGATCAGAAGGACCTGGACCAGGCTCATTTCGCGACCTGGGCCGGTGAGGCCGGCGTTGCGCCTGCCCAACTTTCCGAAGCCGTCGCGGCCAAGCGCGGCGCGAGGAAAGTCAGCGAAGACATCGCGCTGGCGATTCGCCTGCACATCTCCGGCACGCCCAGCTTCCTCATCAACGGCGTACCCATCAACGGCGCCCAGCCCGTTGCAAGCTTTCGTGAGATCATTGATGCGCAGCTTGCCGCGGCCAAAGCCCTGCTTGCTTCCGGGCTGCCCGCGCACGCGGTCTATCCCGCGCTGACAGCCAAGAACATGGGAGCCGACGCGGACAGGCCCCAGCAAGATTCGGACGATGAAGACGTCACCGTCTGGAACGTCCCGGTCGGCACGGACGATCCGGCGCGCGGCCCCGCCGACGCTCTCGTGACCTTGGTCGTGTTCAGCGATTTCCAGTGTCCGTTCTGCCAGCGGTTGGAATCCACGCTGGCCCGTCTGCGCGAAAAGCACGGCCGCGAGCTACGCATCGTCTGGAAGGATCACCCCCTGCCCTTCCACGAGAACGCGATTCCGGCGGCGGTGCTCGCGCGGGTGGCGCTGGACAAGAAGGGTCAGGAAGGCTTCTGGCAAGCCCACGACGCCATCTTCGCCAATTCGTCCGACCTCGGCCGGCCGGCGTTGGAAAAGATCGCCAGGCAGATCGGCCTTGCCTTGGGCGACGTCGACAAGGCCCTCGCCGATCGACGCTACCAGCCGCTCTTTGACGCCGTCGACGCTTTGTCAGACAAGCTGGGCGCGCAAGGCACGCCCACGTCGTTCGTAAACGGATACCGGATCGCCGGGGCGCTTCCCTTCGAAGCCTTCGATGCGGTGGTGGAGGTTCAACTGGCGAGCGCCAAGGCGATGCTCGACAAGGGTCGGCCGCGCGCCGGCCTTTACCAAGCCATTGTCGGGACCGGCAAGCCAGGCACGGCGCCCAAGGGACAGGAACGCAAAGAGCTAGAACCGCCCACTGCCGACAACCCCAGCCGGGGCCCCGCCGACGCCAAAGTGACGGTGCAGGTGTTCGGAGACTTCGAGTGCGCCTCTAGCCTGCAGGCGATGCCGGTCTTGGCCCAGGTCGAAGAGAAGTTCCCGGGCAAGATTCGCTTCATCTGGCGCAACCTGCCCCTGCCCGTCCACAGCCACGCGGCCTTGGCCGCTGAGGCCGCGCAAGAGGTCTTTACCCAAAAAGGCGCGGCCGCATTCTGGAGGTACAACACCCTCCTCTTCGCCGCACAGGCCGATGGCAGCCTCGACCGAAAGCGGCTTGAGAAGCTGGCCAAGAAGGTGGGCGTTGACATGGTCCGTTTTCGATCGGCGCTGGATTCGCGGCGCCACAAGGCCGCTGTGGACCGGGACGTCGAGGCTGCGCAAAAGGCCGACATCGACGAAACCCCTACGTTCGTCATCAACGGCCAGTTGCTAGCCGGGGCCCAGCCCACCAGCGAACTCGAGCACATCGTGTCTCGCGCCCTTGGCATTTCCAAGTGACGCACGATTTGGGCGCGAAGTTGGGCTTTGGGGATATAATTGGACGAACTCTCGCCCGGAGATCCACATGACGATGCGTCCACTCGCGACAGCCCTCGCCGTATTTCTCTTCGCTGGACCCGTGCTTGCAGAGGATTGCCCCGACGAAATCCCTGAAAACAGCGGGGCACGGCGCGCGCAGGCAAAGATATGGTTCACGAGGGGCGAAGATGCCACCAAGGTGAACGACGACGTAACGGCCATCAAGGCGTACCAGTGCTCGCTCAAGCTCGTGCCCCACGGCTTCACGGCGTTCAACATTGCGCAAATCGCCGAACGCATGGGCGACCTGGAGCTGGCTGTGGCGAGCTACAACCAGTACCTGACCCTGGTGCCCGACGCGAAGGACGCTGACGAAATCAACCAGAAGATCGATGCGCTCAAGCAACGTCTGGCCAAGGTCAAGCAACAGGAGCAAGCAGCGCTGGCGCCGAAGCCTGCCGCCATCGAACCGCCTCCGGTGACACCGCCTCCCGCCGAGGAAGGCGGCGCCGGCCAGCCGGCCCAAAGCGTATCCGCCGGTCAACCCGGGCCCAACTACCGCACCTGGGCGTGGATTTCTTACGGCGGGGCGGCCGCTTTCATCGTGGGAGGGCTGGTGACCAACCTGTGGGCCCGAAACAAGATGGACACCTGTCGCTCGCGCTACAACCCGGGCGACCCCAGCACCATGTCGGCCGCCGAATCAGCCTGCGACGATGCCAAGCCACTGGCCTACTTCTCCTATGTCGCCTTCGGCGTTGGGGGCGCGGCCGCCGCCCTGGGCACGTTCTTCGTCCTGCGCCCCACCGAATCCACCGCCGTGGCGATGACTCCGCTGCCCGAGGGCGGCATGGCGTTGCGCTGGGGCGGCAGCTTCTAGGTCTCCCCCGACCGTCCGCCGAAGCCGGTGGGCATGGCGCGTCTTTTGTGGCCTGTTTTGCCGGTTGCGCGCAACTAACTGGTAAGTCTTTCGCTTGCACGGGGGGTGCAGCAATGAGCGGTGAGAATTCCCTGAGGAAGCTTCTATTGGCCGGGGTGCTTGGCATCGGCATCTGGGCTTGTGGCGATTCCAGCGGCGGTGGCGGCTCCGGTGGAGCCACGAGCCCGCCCGCGGGCTCTGGTGGGTCGGCATCAGGCGGCAACAGCGCCGGGCCTGCCAGCTCCGGAGGCTCTGGAGCTGCCTCGGGTGGCGCGGCGAGCACCGGAGGACGAGGCGGCGGCGCGCCAGGAACCGGCGGCACGATCAGTGAAGCGGGGGGAAGCAACGCCGGCGGCAGTGGAAAGGGTGGCACCAGCGCGGGCGGCGGCGGCGCCAGCGGAAAGGCCGGCACCACCACGGGCGCCGGCGGCAGCGGAAAAGGCGGCGCCACCACGGGCGCCGGCGGCGCGGGATCGGGCGGTGCGACGGCCGACGCGTCGATCACGGAGGCAGGCTCGACGGGCGACGATTGCGCGATGGGGACGTGGCCGACCGCCGATCCCTCGGTGGCTGGACCGTTCGCGACCGTGACCGAGCAAAACGTGGGCCCGGAGGCCGGGTTGGCCCTTGATGGTGGCGTCGTGCCCGATTTCACGTTGTTCCGACCCAAGGACATGATGCAGGGGGGGCTCTGCCATCCGGTAATCACCTGGGGCAACGGCACGAGTTCCACGCCCAGCATTTACAAGGTTCTCCTCAACCACCTGGCATCACACGGCTTCGTGGTGATTGCCTCGAACAGCACGAACGTCGCTCAAGGCAATCCGGCTCCCATGGTGGTAGGCGTGACGTGGGTGCTGCAACAGAACGACGACCCGACCAGTGTGATGTACCACCGTATCGACACGACCCATATCGGTGCGACCGGCCACTCGCAGGGCGCCTTCGCCACCACGCAGGCCGCCGGGGACAGCCACATCACGACCATGGCGCCACTTTGCGGGGCATCGACCCAACGCAATCTTCACGGCCCGGCCATGATCTATTGCGGCGGCGCCGACACCACGGTTCCGTGCAGCACGGTGAAGGGCGCGTTCGACGCCATTACCACGTTGCCGGCCATGCTTGCCGAGTACGTCAGCGCGGACCACGCCAACTGGATCACGTTCACCGGCACCAAGCCCGGCCCGGTTGAGGTGGCGGTAACCGCCTGGATGCGCGTGCACTTGATGGACGACAGCGCGCTTAGGTCGTGGTTCTACGGGGCGTCTTGCAAGCTCTGCACGGACAGCGCCTGGCAAATCACCCAGAAGAACATGGACCAGTAGGGCGGCTCCGCCTCGCCGCCACAGATTTCTGACCGACTCTTGTCCGCGGTCGCAACTGTCCGTGGACATGCCTAAGGTGGCAAGGAGCGATCCATCCATGAGATCAGGTAGAAACTTCATTCTCGCAGTGGCCCTTTGGGGCTGCAGTCAATCAGCGAACGGTGGCGGAGGAAGTGGAGGAACCATCGGCAGCGGTGGAAGCGCAGCGACGGGCTCTGGCGGAGCGAGCGTGGCCGGTTCTAGTGGCTCGGCCGCCGCTGGCAACGGAGGAACCGCCACGGCGAGCACGGGCGGCACCACCGGTGCAGCGGGGTCGAAAGCCACGGGCGGCATGCCGGGAACCGGTGGCAGCACGGCAGCAAGCTCAGGGGGCAACGGTTCCGGTGGAAAAAGCACCGCAGGCACCGCCGGAGTCACCGGGAGCGGCGGGGCCAAGGGTGGAGTCACCGGAAACGGCGGAGGCTCGGCGGGAGCCGCCGGGAGCGGCGGAATTCCGTCCACGGGCGGAAGCGTTCCGGCCGGCGGAGCGACCGGAACGGCTGGTGGAAGCCCCGATGCCGGGCGCGGCGACTCCGCCGCGGGCAGCGTTGGCGGCGCTGGGGTCGGCGGCGATGCTGGCGGCGGTCGGGGTGGCGGCACGGCCGGAGCGACCGGCACGGGCGGGGTCAGCGCGAACGGCGGAGCATCCGGAGGGGGATCGAGCGGCAACGAGGCCAGCTTCATTCCCGACCCCGGCTGGGCCTGCGGCATGGCCGACGGGATTCCACCGCCAACCCAGGGACAGCTCGCGTTCACGGTCACGCTTCAGATCGGCGCCACCCACGAAGTTGGCGACACGCCCTACGGCCACCGGCGCCTCCTCGACGTGAAGGGCGGTACCATCACCGGCGACAAGATCAAGGGCTCGGTGGTGACGGGCGGTCTGGAGTACGAGCTCACCCTCTCGAACGGTGTGGTCGAATTCCAAGGCATCAACATTCTCAAGACCAGCGACAACGCCATGATCTACGTGCGGAGCTGCGGCGTTGCCCCCGACGGAAGCTCGACCCCGCGGGTGATTCCCGACTACGAGGCCACCACCAGCGGCAGCTATGCCTGGCTCAACACCGGAAAGCTCGCGGCTACCCGCGTGCTCGACACATCGGCCGGAACGCTCACGCTCGCCGTGTACGACGTTTCCAACGTGACGGTGGGGACTTCGCGCATCCAAATCACGAAGCCGTCGGGTGTGCCCAAACAACCCTGGGACTGCAACACGACCACCGGTACCAAGGGTTCGTCGGTCTTCACCGAGAACGTTACGCTGGGGTCGACCGTATCCATCGCCAACGCCAAGCGCGGCAGCCGCAACATCATCCCCATCACCGGCGGAACCACGACCGGCAAAGTGGCGGGGGCGATCCTCAACGGCGGCGCCGACTATCAGCTCGCCAGCAGCTCGTCCACGACACTGGACGCCTGGTACACCCTGGCGCCGAGCAACGGCGAATTCATCTTGGTTAGGAATTGCGGCCCCATGGGCAAGCTGATCCCGTGGTTCGAGGCCCGCACCGACGGCAACTACAACTTCCTCAACGCCAACACCTTTCTCAGCTCCGACCCCGGCTCGGGTAGCGGCGGCGTGAGCATCACCTTCTACGATCGGAACTAAGACCCTTTCCAATACCGGACCTTGCCGGTATCGGCGTGCACGAAGTGGGTGCGCGGGTAATAGCCGACGCCGCCCAAGTGCAGGCTGCGCACAAAATCGCGCAGGGTCTCGGTGGTCACACCGCGTATACGGAAGTCCACCGCCGTGCCCTGCGTGTGCTGGCTTTCCCGCGCGACTTGGTGGCCCTTCTTGCGCAACATTAGGTTGTACTTGGGCGACCGATAGCCGGACACGACCTCGATTCGCGGGGCGCGGAACCTGATGGCCGCCGCCGCCAGCACGCCCGCCAAACGGGTGTCGGCCTGGGTCGACTCGCGTGTGTAGTGGTCGCGCAAGAACAGCTGAAAGGGGCGCCGATACGGCTGGCCGACCAACAGGGGCAGGGATTCGTGATTCCATAGGTTGTAAAGCGTGGTCACCACCTGCACGCAAGTGCCAGGCGGCTGCATGGGTTCCCCAAGACGATGCTCGGCCTGGAGATTCGGCGCGCCGGTGGCCTTGGGCGGGGACGGCGGGCGCGCGTGCGGACGGGCCAAGTCGAAATCTCGCAGGTGTACCGACGGCCGTGACGCCTTTTCGAGAAACCAGATCTCCTTCTTGCTTCGCTCGCGCAGGGGCGGAACCAGGTGCGGCGCGCGCTCGTCGGTCGCGGCCGCCAAAGGCTCGGCGGGCAGGGCCGTGTTGCCGCCATGGCCGGCGTCGATCGGCATCGCTGCGGCAAGTAGTAGGAGGAGGATCCTCGCCATGGTTTCCCATCATACCCGGTAGACGCGAGAACGGTTATCGGACAGGATAGCGGGCCGCAACGACGGTGGTCCAACCCTAGAGCGCGAGGCAGACAACATGTTCAAGATTCAGACTCTCAACAAGATCGCTACCATCGGGCTCGACGAGCTTCCCCGCGATTCCTTCGAGATCGCGTCGGAGATCCTCAACCCCGATGGAATACTGGTCCGCAGCGCGGACATGCACGCCCTGGAGTTGCCTGCCTCGCTCAAGGCTATCGCGCGCGCCGGCGCCGGCGTGAACAACATTCCCGTCGACAAGTGCGGCAAGCGCGGCATCGTGGTCTTCAACACCCCGGGCGCGAACGCGAACAGCGTCAAAGAGCTGGTCATCGCGGCGATGCTGCTGGCCTCGCGCCGGATCATCCCGGGCGTGGACTGGACCCGCGCCCTGAAGGGCAAGGGCAAAGAGGTCGGCCCCTTGGTGGAAAAGGGCAAGAATGACTTCGTGGGCCCGGAGATCAAGGGCAAGAAGCTGGGTGTGATCGGCCTCGGCGCCATCGGCGTGATGGTGGCCAACGATGCCCTGGCGTTGGGCATGGACGTGGTCGGCTATGATCCGTACATCTCGGTCGAAGCGGCCTGGGGGCTTGCCCGCACAGTGAAACGTGCGACCAGCCTCGACCTTCTGCTCTCGCAGTCCGACTACATTACGCTGCACGTGCCGCTGGTCGACGCCACCAAAGGCATACTGGGCAAGGCCCAGCTCGCCATCATGAAGAAGGGCGTGCGCATCGTGAACCTCGCACGCGGCGGCTTGGTGAAGACCGCCGACATCAAAGAAGCGCTCGCTTCCGGCCAAGTGGCCTGCTACGTGACCGATTTCCCCGAGGACGACCTGCTCGACGAGAAGAACGTCATCCCGATTCCGCACCTCGGCGCCTCGACCCCCGAGGCGGAAGACAACTGCGCGGTGATGGCGGCGCGCCAGATGAGCGACTACCTCAAGTACGGCAACGTAAAGAACTCGGTGAACTTCCCGAACTGCGAGATGCAGTACGTGGGCCGCACCCGCATCGTGGTCGGCAACGCCAACGTGCCCAACATGGTCGGGCAAATCACCACCGTGCTCGCGGGCGACAAGATCAACATCGTCGATATGATGAACAAGAGCGTCGGCGACCTAGCCTACAACATCATCGACGTCGAAGGCACCATGGGCGACGCCGTGATCGACAAGATCCGCAAGATCGAAGGCGTGATCATGGCGCGCCTAATCCCCAAGGAGTAATCCTTAGCGAACGAACAGGATGGGGGTCGGCACCACCAGATCGGTGCCCGGCTGAGTTGCAAATGGGCGGCTGCCCGCCCGCGTGATGCAGGCGACAAGCTCCGGATCCGACACGCCCTCGATCTTCAGCTCCTTAACGCTTCCGTCGGCCCGAATGGCCCAGGTTGCTTCCAGCCGCGGCACCTCCGTGTCGGTCCGCCTGCGGGCCAACTTCACGCAAGCCTGGAAATACGGTAGCCGCTGCTTGATCTCAGCCCGAATCACGTCCAGCACGTCGAGCTTGGGCGTCGCCGGATCGCCGGTACCGGAGCCGCTTTCGGCCCCGGCCACGGGAACGACGGGTGGCGGCACCGGTGGATCGTCGATTGGATCGGCGATCCTGGTCGACGGCGCGACGCCCTTGCCGAGGCGGGGCGCCGACGCCACAACCTCGTGACCGCCGGAAGGCGGGGCAGGATCGACATCGGGCTCGCGCGGGTTCTCGCGGAGGCTTTGTGGCTCCCCGTCGATGCGCAGTAGCCTTACCCGCCCGAGGTCAGGGTGAGATGGCCTGGCGCCGAGGTGCGGCACCACGATGTCTGGCGGCGTAGGTACCGCGCGTTCCACGGGCGGAGGCTGGAAAGGCTGAACAACGCGTTCACCCATCAACGCGGTGGCGTCCGGGCCGGCTATCCTCGATTCGGCGTGCAAGTCGACGTCCACGACGTCGCCCGTGTCGTCTCGGCTGTGGGCGGCCGGCAGGTGGGCCGCGCCCTTGCCTGCGGGCTTGCTGCGCGCGGTGGCGCCGCGGTCGGCCCCGGAATCCCTGGGTGGCGCACTGGTGGGCTCGGCGGCCCAACCGCGCCCAGCGGGCGTCACGATGTCACAGAAGACCAGAACCGCGACGGACAAACCAATCCGCGCGAGAGCGGCGTCTCGCATGTCCAGCCACCTTGGGTGTCCGCGCGCCTCTGCCATCGGCAAACCTTGTATGGTACCTCGGGTTTGAGTGCCGTTCCGTCACGTCTTGCTCATTCTGTAAGCGGGACGTCGCGGTACGGTCAGTCAGCGCAGATCGGCAGATCTTGGCAGGGACCGTAGGTCGCCACCCAAGTCACACCACGCTGCGGTCGGCGTTCGCGGCCAGCTCGACGGCCGACAAGGCGTCACCAATAGTGATGGACCAGGCTGCGCAGTTTCGAATTGTAGAGATTCTGCACCGCCGCCATCGTGGTAGCTGACAGCGCAGGCAGCGCCGCAGCTTTGAGGTTCTCTTCGACCTGGTTCGGACGTTTGGCGCCTGGGATCGCACAGGTCACGGCGTCGTTCATCAAAATCCAACGCAAGGCGAAGGTCGCCATGCTTACGCCTGCGGGAACGAGCGGCCGTAATTCCTCGACCGCGCGCAGCCCGGTCTCGAAGTCGAGGCCCGAAAATGTCTCGCCGCGATCAAAGGCCTCGCCGTGACGATTGAACGCGCGGTGGTCGTCGCTGGCGAAAGTCGATGCCGCGGTCATTTTGCCGGCCAACATGCCCGAGGATAGCGGCAAGCGCGCCAAGATACCGACTTGCTTGCGCTTCGCCTCTTGGAAGAAGAGATCAGCCGGTCGTTGGCGAAGTATATTGTAGATGATTTGCACGCTTTGGACATTGGGATACTCGATGGCCTTGAGACCTTCTTCCACGCGTTCGACGCTGACGCCGTAGAAGCGGATCTTGCCGGCCTTCATCAAACCGTCCATCACATCAAAGACCTCAGGCCGGTAGTACACGTCGGTCGGCGGACAGTGAAGCTGGACGAGATCAAGAGTGTCGACTTGCAGATTCTTCAAGCTGCGCTCGACGAACGCGGTCAAATGCGTCCGATTGTAACCATCGGCGTTGTGTGGATCGAGGCGCCGACCTGCCTTGGTTGCAATGACGATGGGCTCGCGGCGTTCGCGACGCAGGCGAGCGAGCAGCTGTTCGCTGTGACCGTCACCATACACGTCCGCCGTGTCGAAGAAGTTCACGCCTAGGTCGACGGCACGATGAAGCGCCTTGAGCGAGTCGCCGTCTTCCACTGGCCCCCAAGTGCCGCCAATCGCCCAGGCGCCAAAGCTGATCGAGGAAACGTTCCAGCCGGTTCTTCCAAGCGGCCGTAGATTCATGCGCGCGAGCATACAATCCAAGCGGCAGCAGTTCAACGTGTAGACGGTGACCTTGCCCTCGTCCGCTCTGCGCCTACCCGTTCGCTTTGAATTGCCCGTGGCAGCAGCACGAGTGCAGACCTCCAAGTTGGCCCAAGGTCACACCACGATGCGTTCGGCGTTCGCGGCCAGCTCGGCGGCCATCGCGGCCACGTCCAGCTTCTGCTCGACCGTTTCCACATCGGCCAGCCTGGCGGCCGTCGCGGGATGAGCCGGAGTGAAAAGCGTACAGCAGTCCTCGTAGGGCAGCGCCGAGGTATCGTAGGTCCCGATCCGTCGCGCGAGCGCCGTGGTCTCCATCTTGTCGTAGGTGACGAGCGGACGCAGCACGATGTGGCGCGCGGCATTCTCGATGTTTGCCATGTTCACCAAGGTTTGGCTCGCCACCTGCCCGAGGTTCTCGCCGGTCACGATGGCATTCGACTTGGTGCGATCGCAGAGAATATCGGCCACGCGAAACATCATGCGACGATAGAGAACCACGGCCAGCTCGGCCGGCCCGGCCTCGCGCAAGCGCTGCTGAACCTCGGTGAAATGGGCCACGTGGAGCGTGGTCGCCACTTGCCAGCGCGACAGAATCCGCACCAGCGAAACCACCTTGTCCTTCGCGCGCTCGCCGGTGAAGGGCGGCGAATGGAAGGTCAGCGCCTCGAGCGCCAGCCCGCGCTTGGCCGCCAGCCAGCCCGCCACCGGCGAATCGATGCCGCCCGACAGGAGCAAGACTGCCCGCCCGGAAACTCCCACGGGCAGGCCGCCGGGCGCGGGCCGCACCTCGGCGAAGATGTAGACCGTGTCGGTGTGGATTTCGATGCCGATGCGCAGGCTGGGCTGGTGCACGTCGACCTTCATGCCGAAAGCGTCGATGACCGCGCCGCCCACGTGGCAGTCGATGTCGTGCGAGCGTATGGGGAAGCGCTTGTCGGCGCGGCGGGTTTCCACCTTGAAGCTGCGACCGAGCTCGGGGTTGCGCGCGATCGCCAGCTTGGCTTCTGCAAGTGCCGTCGCGGTGATGGCCACAAGATCAGGCGCGGCCTCGGCGCCCGCGGAAACCGAGACCAGGCCGAACACGCGTTCCAGGCGCGCGCACGCGTCCTCGCGCTCTTTATCGGGAACCCGCACCAAAATGCGGCCGTATGGCGTGAAGACTTTCGCGTCGGTCAGGTCGTGCACCGCCCGGCGCACGTTGTCGGCCATCGCACGCAAGAAGAAGCCGCGGTTGCCGCCCTTAAGGAAGAGCTCGCCGTATCGGCACAGAATGGAGATCATCGTGTGGCTCTACCACTTTTCAGCGCCCGCCGCGCACCGCGCGCGCGATCTCGGCCACCGAGGCGGCCAGCGCCGAGGCAGCTTGCGCGACCTCGTCGGCCGTGGTCAGGCGCGAGAGCGAGAAGCGCAGGGCACCGGTGCTGGCGGGAACGCCGAGCGCGCGCAGGACACGGCTTGGCTCGCGGGCGTGCGACGAGCAGGCGGCGCCCTCCGAGGCGAAGACCGAGCGCGCTTCCAGGGCGTGCAGCACCGGCTCCGCTGGTAGGCCCGGGAGCAGGATACTGCTGATGTGCGGGGCGCGCGCGGCGGTGCTAGGCACCGCGGGCCGCAGCTCCGGAAGGCTTGCGAAAATCAGCGATTCCAGGCTGTCGCGCAGCTCGGCCACGCGGAGCGCGGCGCCGCCACGTTCCCTTCGGGCCGCCGTCGCGGCCACCGCGAAGCCAACGCACGCCGGAAGGTTCTCCGTGCCCGAGCGCAGGTCGCGCTCTTGGCCGCCGCCGCCGTAAAGCGCCGCCAGGTTCTTCCCTCGCCTGAGCCAAAGCGCGCCCACGCCCTTCGGCCCATGCAACTTGTGCGCAGAGATGGCGAGCGAATCGGCGCCCTTGGTGCGCACGTCGATGGGGACCAGACCGGCGAACTGAACCGCGTCCACGTGGAAGTGAATCTTGCGCCCCAGCGCACGCAGGCCGCGCGCGATGTCGGCCACCGGCTGCAGGGTCCCGATCTCGTTGTTCGCCAGCATGATCGCGACGACCGACGTGTCGGGCCCCACCGCGGCCAGCACGGATTCGACGGTGACGCAGCCGTCCTTGCCGGGAGCGACCTCGGCAACCTGCCAACCATCCGCCGCCAGCTTGCGCGCCGACTCGTGGATGGCGGCGTGCTCGATGCTGCTCACGACCACATGGCGTCCGCGCGCCGCTCGCGCCGCTCCCAGAAAACCCAGCGCGTTCGCTTCGGTGCCGCTGCCGGTGAAGACGATCTCCTCCGTTTCGGCGTGAATCAGGGCCGCGACCTCTTCCCTCGCGTGCGCCAGCGCCCGCGCCGCCGCCGCACCCAGCCCGTGTAGCGACGAGGAATTGGCGAAGCTGTCGCGCATGGTTTGCGCCACGCTTTCGATCACTTCGGGCAAGGGCTGCGTGCTGGCGGCATTGTCTAGGTAGGCGATCATTGGACTGGCGAACTTCAGCATACTTCAAGTTGTGAAGCTGCGAAAAGCGGTCGCGCTTCGGCCGCAGATTGTGCTATCGCTAGGATGTCATCTCGCGCCGAGGCTCGATGAGTAGCCAACTCAAGAGGTCAGGAACGTCGCCATCCGGGAGATTCCCGGAAATCGTCCTGCCCACCGGCGCAGCCAAGTTGGACTCGCCGCCTCTGAAAGTGTTTCTCCGGACGGCCCGCGGCGACGACCAAATGCCAACCCCGAACCGATCGACCGGCAGGCCGGCACTGGTCGCAACCCATCGCTATTGCATGGGCGAGGTCTTCCGCCACCCTTGTTCCGAGGACAGCGACTTGCTTTCCTGCCACCGCTGCCACCTGTCCACCGTGATTCCCAGGACGATTGGCACCTACGACAGCCTGGACGCGTACTTTCGCCACGCCCGCCAACGGGTGGACGACTTCCGCGCGCAGGTCGGCGCGCTGTCCGCAAGCAAAACGGTCCACGAAGCCTGAACGACCGCCCCACGATCACGGGCGCAGTGCCAAGAGCGCCGCAATGACGTAGTCCTGTTCTGCCTCCGACATGCCGTGAAAGAGCGGCACCATCACGACCTGGTCGCGTGCCGCTTCCGAGTGACGCAGGCGCAGGCACTTGCCCTCGCGATGAAGCTTGTCGTCGCACGCCTCGGGGCCACAGGTCCAGGCCGCGGCAACGTAGGCGGGCTCTTGATGCGCGTTGCCGACGCCCCGGCGCGTGGCGATACCGCGGTCGAGCAGGCGCTGCATGATCTCGACCTGGCCCAAGGGCGAACCGGCGCAAATGCGCAAGGGATAGCTCTGGAAATTGCCGCGCATCCAAGGCCGTTCTTGCGGCGCCTCGAATATCGAATGCCCCGCAAGCGCGCTCCGATACCGTTCGGCCAGCCCGCGCCGTGTGGCGATGGTTTCGGTGAGGCGCCCGAGCTGGGTTCGCGCCAACGCCGCCTGCAGGTCGGTCAGGCGAAAGTTGTAGGCAGGCTCGTCGAAGGATTCGAAGATCACGCGTTGGCTTTCGTGGCGAATGGTGCTCGACACCGACATGGCGTGCTGACGCAGAAGCCGCAAGCGCGCAGCCAGCGCCTGGTCCGCCGTCGTGATGATGCCGCCGTCGCCGGTAGTGATGACCTTGCGGGGATGGAAGGAAAAGCACGCGAGCCGACCGTGCGGGCGACCGATGTGCTGCCAGGTTTCGACGGTCTTGATCTCGCTGCCCACGGCGCACGCCGCGTCTTCGATGACCGGCAAGTTGTGGCGGGCCGCGATGTCGAGGATGCCGGTGAGGTCGCAGGGAAAGCCAAGCTGGTGCACGCAGAGGATCGCCCGCGTCTTGGGCGTGAGCGCAGCTTCCAGCAGCGCGGGATTCATCCCGAAGGTGGCCGGGTCGATGTCTACGAATACCGGGCGGGCGCCGACCGCCACGATCGCGTTCGCGGTGGCGATGAAGCTATGGCTGACCGTGACCACGTCGTCGCCCAGGCCCACCCAAAGCGCGCGCAAGCACAGCTCCAGCGCGGCAGTGCAATTGGACACCGCAACGCCATGCGCGGCGCCCACGGCATCGCCAAACTCGCGCTCCAACGCCGCCACCTCGGGCCCCTGCGCAACCCAGCCGGAGCGGATCACGCGCGCGACCGCCTCGACCTCGGCCTCACCCAGAGATGGCCGCACAATGGGAATCTGCATGCCCAAAGCATCGCCCGCGCGGTGCCCGGGTCAAGTTCTTGGCTTGCCGAACGGAATCTCGGCAGGACGCTAAAGAAGTTGCCCGCGCACCCAGGTTGCCAGGTCGGCATTGCCCGGTGTTGCGTCGATGTCGCTCGGCAGGTCGCGTAGCATCCAGTGCATGGTCCACACCACGGTTCCGCCCGCAGGAATTGTTTGATAGTCGCCCTGCTGCTCGAATTCCACGTAGATGTGGTCAGCCTTCGCGTAGAGCTCAACCTCCTTTTCGCCGGGGGCTTCCGTCGTGCTGTCGGGCCACTCCTTGATGAATGCAATGCTCTTGGCCCCAGAAGCGCAGGCTTGCTCCAACGTGGGACCACAGTTGATCTGCGTTGCCCACCCTTCGAGACCGTTTGCACCGCTCTTGATGTCACTCTGGGTGAGATCGCTCTTCTGGTACTTGTACCATGCCACCCCCCCGCTGGTGGTGAAGGGCACAGCGACGAAGGCGTTGTTCGTCCCCGGCAGCACCACCGGCGTTTCGGCGGTGGGAAAGAAGGTCAGGCCACCGGGATAGACACGGGAGATCTCCCAGGGCGCCTTCTTCACGTCGGAGGTGGATCCATTCTTGATCGTGTACTCGATGGTAATGGCCTGGCGCTCGGCGTTGCCCCAGAAGCGCTTGGTGATTGAAAATCCGTCACTCCCGGCCGTCGCCAGAGCCATCGTCAACACGTTGTCCTGGGAGCTTGCCGCATAGGTGGCGTTCTCATCCATCTCCGAAGGAGGCGGCCAGCCGTTGGCGTTCCACTCGGACTGCGGGGCGATCCAGAACACGGACCCGTTGGACTCGTTGTTGGTGACCAGGACGTTGGTGCCGTCCAGGCTGAAGGTCTGGATCATTGCGCCCCCGAGCCGAACCTCAAACACCAGGGTGCCGATGGTGATGCTCCAAATGTTGGCGTTGTTCGGGTTGGCGACGGGAGCGGTCGCGGCGAAAGGATCGTCACACTTGCCGCCGGTACAACCGCCGCTCGTGCAGTCGTCCTTGGTCTTGCACGTCTTTCCAGCGCGACACTTGGGACAGGTGCCGCCGCCACAATCGGTGTCGGTTTCATCGCCGTTGGTGGTCTTGTCCGTGCAGCTCGGGGCCGGGCTCGCGTCCGCCTGCGCATCGTCGCCGCCCATGGGTCCGGCGTCGTCGCTGCCGCCGTCGGTTCCGCCGCTGCCTGCGGCTCCGCCAGCGCCAGCGGGGCCGCCGGGGCTGCTGCCGCCAGCACCGCCGGGCTCGCTTCCGCCCGCACCGCCGCCGCTGCTGCCACCTTTGTCGCTCGATCCGCCGCCGGCCCCAGCGCTGCCGCCAGTGCCCGCGGTGCTACCCCCGGTTCCTGTCGCATTACCCCCGGTTCCCGTCGTGCGCCCCCCAGTTTCCGTCGTGCTGCCCCCGGTTTCCGCGCTGCTACCCCCGGTTCCCGCGCTGCTACCGCCACTGCCACCCTTCGCGCTCGATCCGCCTCCCCCGGTTGCTCCGCCGCTGCCACTGCCGCCGCTGGCCCTTCCGCCAGCACCACCGCTGCCGGTCGACTGACCATTCGGGGACTGCGAGCACGCGAGAGGCAGTGTCGCCAAGGACAGCAATAGGACGGGCAGAGCAAGGCTAGTCTTGCGCATGTTGGACCTCCCAAGGAGTGTTGCCTTGGGCAGTATAGCCCCTTTCCAATTGGGGATGGAATTGTCCCCCAGCGCGCGCATGGCGCACGCAGTGACCCTCGGGCACCTTGCCAGCAACAGGTCCCCGCGGCCTGCGTTGCCGGGAATGCGCGGCGGGACGGCCGTCAGGGCCGCCGCGAATGCGCGAGCGGGTCGGGGCGATTTGGGGTAGAAAGACGCCCAGCCATGCAAACGCCCGGCCCAGGACGTGAAGTTTGACGTCTCTTCCACGAGCGGGGATCGAGCCTCGGCCGTCGTACGTCGCCGCTGCGGAGCAGGAAGACCCCGCTGACGGTGAGGTGGCGGAAGTCGATGATGCGCGCGCCACGGCGCCGGCCGATGATGCCGAGGCCGGGCACAGCAGCGACGGAGTGGGCGATCTGGTTCAGGTCTACCTGCGCAACGCGCGACTGGTGCCGTTGCTTACCCGCGAGACTGAAGTGGCCCTGGCGATACGCATCGAGAATGGACACCGACAGGTGTGGCGCGCGGCGCTGGGGACCGACGACGCCATCGACTCGATCGTGGCTCTGTTCGAGCAAGCGCAGAGGGACGCGGAAAAGCCCGGCGACGTATTCGATTGCGGCCACGACGAAGGCTGGCAGATCGACCAGCTTGGCCCCGAAGGCCAACTGCGCAAGACAATCGAGCACGTGCGCCGGCTGCACGGCCAGCTAAGGAGGTCTGCGGGCAAGAACGGGAAGCGCGCGGGGATGCCTAGCCGCGCGCGTACATCGGCCGACGGCATCAGGGGCGAGATCGTCGATTCCTTGCTGCAGACGCGGATTTGTCGCGAGCATGTGGATGCCATGGTCGCACGCCTTAAACGCCTGCTCGGCACCGTCGACATCGAGCGACGCCATGCTGAGCTGCCGGAACGCCAGGGGCGCACGAAACGGTCCAACGCAGGCATTAGGTTCGCGCTGGCTGCAGCCGGCATGAGCGAGCGGTCATTGCGTCGAACGGTCGCAGCGATCGAGATCGGCGAGAGCCAGGCGGCCCAGGCCAAGCGCGAGATGATCCAGGCGAACCTGCGCCTCGTCGTCTCCATCGCCAAACGAAGCGTGCGCAAGGGGCTCGACTTCCCCGACCTCATTCAGGAAGGGAATATCGGGCTCATGCGGGCGGTCGACAAGTTCGACTACCGGCGCGGCTACAAGTTCGCAACCTACGCCACCTGGTGGATCCGGCAGGCCATCGCACGCGCGGTCGCCGATCAATCGCGCACCATACGACTTCCAGTCCATGTGACCGAGGTGCTGGGCAAGCTCCGGCACGTGCAGGCTGGCCTGCTCCGCAAGCAGGGCCGCGAAGCGACGACCGAGGAGCTCGCCGCCGAGCTGAGAATGCCCGCCGAGAAGCTGCACCAGATTCTCGAAGCCGTCAGGCAGCCCGTCTCTCTGGAGACGCCCCTGGGCGCCGACGGCGACGCGCGCGTGGGCGACCTGATCCAAGACGGGAACGCCACCTCGGCGGTCGACGTCGTGATGGCGAACGAGCTCGCTTCCGAGACCGACCAGCTCTTGGCCACGCTCACGCCGCGGGAAGAGAAGGTATTGCGCATGCGCTTCGGCATCCAGGAAGACGAGGAACACACCCTGGAACGACTGGGGAGGAGCTTCGGCCTAACCCGCGAGCGCATTCGCCAGATCCAGGTCAGCGCCTTGGCCAAGTTGAGGCATACATCCCGCCGGCTCGGGCGCACGCGCCTAGGCGACCGATGACGACGCGCGGTCGAGCCGGGGAAGCCAAGGGGGTCGGAATCGGACGTCGACCCGAGCGCGAACGTCCGCCAGAATAGAGGTTGCTTGCGCTTTCGTACCCCTACGACCAGGTTTCTAGGCCGCGCCCGCCTCATATTCATGGTGACGGCGATGATCCCGACCGTGTTGATGACGGTCATCGGCATCATCCTGTTGGCCATCGGAGGCTCGAAGTCCGTGGCTGTCATCGGCGGCATCCTGGTGCTTTCCTTCTGCGCCATGGCGCTCACCGGCTACGTTATCGGCAGCGTCTTCGTCACGCGCGGCGCCAGCTTGGCGGCCGTGCAGAACGAATTTCTGTCCATGGTCTCGCACGAGCTGCGTACCCCGCTGACCTCGATTCGCCTGTTCATCGAGACGCTGCGCGACGAGAGGGTCCACGATCCCGAAGAAAGGCGGCGTTGCCTGACCGTGATCGACCAAGAGTTGAGGCGCCTCGACGGATTGGTGGGCAAGCTCATCGAGCTCTCGAAGATCGAGCATCGACATGCGGTGTTCGATCAGCGTGTGGTCAAGGTAGCCGACATCGTGGCGGACGCGCTGGCGGCCTTTGCCGTGGTCAAGGTTGGCGCCCAGGTCGACGTACAAGTGGCGCTGGAGCCCGATCTGGCGGTCTTTGGCGATCGCGCCGCCTTAGCACAGGCTGTGGGAAATCTGCTGGCCAACGCGTGGAAATACACGCCAGAGGAGGGCAAGCGAATCGACGTTCTGGCCAATGCGGACGCGAAGCACGTCGCCATCGTGGTGATCGACAACGGCGTCGGCATCCCGCGACGCGAGCAGGAGGTGATCTTCGACAAGTTCCACCGCGGCTCGTCCGCCGAACTCCGAGGCAGCGCAGGGTCCGGGCTCGGCTTGGCGCTCGTGCGCGCCATCGTCGAGGCGCATCGGGGCAAGGTCGACGTCAGGTCCGACCGCGGTCGCGGCGCCCGCTTCCGCATCGTTCTTCCTCGTCGTGAGGTGATAGCATGAGCGACGACGCGCTCGGCGCCCTGGTGGGCATTGTCGAGGACGACGCCGCCATCGCAGAAGGGCTGGCCTTGAACCTCAGATTCGAGGGCTACCGAACCTTCGTGGTGGGCGATGGGGAAACGGCGTGGCGGCGCATCACCAGCGATGGGCCCAGCCTCGTGCTGCTCGACATCACCTTGCCGAAGCAGAGCGGCCTGTGGGTGCTCGAACAGCTGCGAACGGCCGACAACCACGTGCCGATCATCGTGCTCTCCGCGCGCCAGGATGAGTACGACAAGGTGGCGGCGCTTCGTCTCGGCGCCGATGACTACGTGACCAAGCCGTTCGCCGTGGCCGAGCTTCTGGCTCGGGTCGACGCGGTATTGCGGCGGTCGCGCATGGCCAACAAGGCCGGCGAGACCCCGACCGAATCGACCAGCACATCCCGGGACGATCCCATGGCGGATACCGGACCGGTCATGCGCTTTGGCGAGATCGTCGTGGATCTGGACACGCGCAGCGTGACCCGGGCGGGAAAGCCCCTACGGCTGACTCACCTCGAGTTCGAGCTGCTTCGCTTCTTTTGCGTGAGCGCCCGTCGCGTCTATTCGCGCGAGCAGCTCCTGCGCGAGGTGTGGGGGCTGCGGCAAGCAGGCCCGGCGCGCACCGTGGACAATTTCCTCGCGCAGCTACGGGCCAAGCTGGAGGTCGATCCCGAACACCCGCGCCACCTACTCACCGTGCGCGGCAGCGGCTATCGTTTCGTGCCCGGCTGAGATCGGCGATCACGCCGCCGGCCTCGCCACCTCGCGACGAGCATCGGCGATCAAAGGCCCCTTCCGCAAGTCTTCAGGGACGCGCCGGAGGTCCCACACGAGACCGAGAACCTCGAGCCCGCGCAGAACGTAGTAGGTCAAGTCGACTTCCCACCAGAAGAATCCTTGCCGGACCGAGCCGGCGTAGTGGTGGTGGTTGTTGTGCCAGCCTTCGCCGCAGGTAAGGATGGCGAGCAGGAAGTTGTTGCGGGACTCGTCGCCGGTCACATAGCGCTGCCGACCGAACCAATGCGCAAACGAATTGATGGCAAACGCGCCATGCCAGACCATGACCGTGGAGACGAAGAACCCCCAGACGAGCCCGTGCATTCCTCCCACGAACAGGCAAGTTAGGCCCAACGCCACGGCCGGCAGCACCTGAATGCCGGAACGGTCGAGCCAGCGCAGCTCGGGATACTTGTAGAGGTCGGGAACCAGGCGGGGGTCGGTCGAATTCCAGGTGTTGGCGAAGAGCCACCCCATGTGGGCGAAGAAGAAGCCGCGGCGCTTGGCGGAATGCACGTCGCGCTCGGTGTCGGAGTATTTGTGATGCCAGCGATGGTGGCTGGCCCACCAAAGCACGCCTCTTTGCGCAGCGCTTTGGGCACCGACCGCCAGCAAGAACTGAAGCATCCGCGAGGTGCTGAACGTCCGGTGCGAGAAGTAGCGGTGGTACCCAGCGGTCACGATGATCATCCGCGCGAAATACATTCCGACCGCCAGCACGAATCCGGACCAGGACCAACCGAGAAAAAGCACGCCCGCAATCGCGACCACATGCACGGCGACAAGCGGAAGCGAGGACGCCCGGAACCGTACGCCGCCGGGCGTATGCGCCGACGTCGACGCGCGAGGAGATGAGACGACTACGCTCTTCATGCCTGAGGTTTGCCGCCTGCAGTGTCAGAGTCGATCAGGCTTCAGTCACGATTCCGTCAGCATGCGCAACTGGAGCTGGCGGCAGGCGCGTCCGCTTACGGGCTGGCGAATGCCGGCAGCGTCAGACCGACCTGGCACCGAAGACGGGTACCAGTACGCCTTGAATGCGGATCTCGCGGCCGTTGGCGTACCCGGACGCCCACATGAAATCCCAGCCACCGCCTTCGACGTCTAGGCTCGTGACAAAGAGCCGCGCCTTGTCGAGCGTCACGAGCGAGCTCGTGAGCGAGGGCTCGCTGGTGGTCACGTCGAGGACGGTCAAGCCGCCCAGCGACGGCTTGCGCTGCGAGACCCGCGTCGCCCATCCGAGATCGCGCTTTCTGCTGTCGAAAAACCTGGCCCCGCCCAATTCCCTCGCCGACTCGGATGGATTTGTCATGCGGTCAAGTCTCCGCCCCGAGAAGACCGAGCGCAAGCACTCAATTCAAGGGCGTACGCGCCGGCTGGGTGCATACCAACCGGGACGTCAGACGGCGGCCATGCGGCTATCCACGACCTCGCGTTCGGGCACGAGGAGGCGAATGCCATGACCACGCGCCTTCATGGGCTTGCGCGCCGAATCCTCTTTCTGCACTTCCGCGATGGCGCCGGCCAGGCGGGGGAGCACGGACTCTTGGGTGTAGCGAATCATATGCTCGCCGGCGATGGCCAGGGAGATAACGCGCGCGATGCGCTTTGGTGTGCGCAGAAGAGCTTTGCCGAGGAAGCTCCAGTAGGCACCACGGTAATTCCCCTTCAAGCCTTGGCGCCAAATCGAACCAGCCACGCAACGAAGCGCATAGGTCCAAGGCAGTCGGAAGCGCGTATGGGTGTCAGGACACATCTGCAGGGAGCGCAGGCAGCGGCTGAAGTACTCCGCAGGCCGGTAGATCTGCGCGAGCGCAACACTGTAGGTTTCGAGCAGGGTGGCCTCAGGCAACTTCGTCCTGAAGTTCGGTCGTCCGAAGGTTTCGCCGCTCGATCGCTCGACCAGGCGTCCTTCGCGCTCCAGCCGCCTCTCGAGCTGCGTGCCGGGCAGCGCAGTCAGGACGCCAATCATGGCCTGCGGGATGGGAGAGCGCAGCACCCAGTCGCGCTGCCGTTCCAAAGCCGCAGCGTCGTCGGCGTCGAAGCCCATGATGAAACCGGCCATGACCTCGAGTCCAGAGCGAATCAGCTTCTCAATGGCCTGGTTGAGATCCACCGCCAGATTCTGCAACTTGTGGGCCTCGCGCAGGCCCGCTGGGGAAGGCGTTTCAATACCGATGAACACGCAATCGAAACCGGCCGCGACCATGCCCGCGATGAGATCGTCGCAGCCGGCCAGGTCGATGCTGGCTTCGGTGAAGATCTGGAATGGGAAGTTGTGCTTCTCCATCCACCGGGCGAGCGGCCCGAGCATGGCGAGAGTCTCTTTGCGATTGCCGACGAAGTTGTCGTCGACCACGAAGAGCGAGCCGCGGAATCCGGTTGCCAGTAGGGCGTCGAGCTCGCGACAAAACTGCGCCGGCTCTTTGGTGCGCGGCCGCCGGCCGAAGAGCTCGACGATGTCGCAAAACTCGCAGTTGAACGGACAGCCCCGCCCCCACTGCACGCCGATGGCGTGGTAGGCGTCGACGTCGAGCAAGTCGTAGCGCGGCGGTGGGAGCTGCTTTAGATCGGGCCTGCCTGTGGCGACAAAGCGCGGTGGCAACGCCGTCCGGTCAGCCTCGAGCGCGGAACACAATGCGGCGATGACGTCTTCCGCCTCGCCCACGACGACACAATCCACGTAAGGCGCGACGGCGTCCGGCGTTGCCGTGGCGTGCGGGCCTCCGGCCACGACGGTCTTGCCCAGGGCGCGCGCCCGGGCGGCGACCTCCAGCATCGATGGCCGCTGAACCAGCATGCCGGACAAGAAGACCACATCGGCCCAGGCGAGGCCGGCGTCGTCGAGCGGCTCGACGTTCATGTCGCAAAGTCGGACCTCCCAGTCGCGCGGCAACAGCGCGGCCACGGTCAGAAGGCCGAGCGGAGGCAAGAGCATGCGTTTGCCGATGAGACGCAAAGCGTGCTCGTGTCCCCAATAAGTCTCTGGAAAAACTGGAGAGACGCACAGAACCTTCATGCCCCGTATTAGCGCATGGCTTTTGTCACGCTTGTGTCATGCCAAGGTCATTTCTCGCCAAACGAACCGCTGCGCGCCCAGAGGGGGGCCGCTGGCGGCAGGTGAACCGGCCAGCGACGCCCCGGTTACCCCTACTCTCCTTGTTTGCACCTAGGACGAACGGTCTGCTTTCGATCCGACGTGTTCCCGCAGCCAGACGTCTTGGCGAGCGTCGCGGCGGCACTGAGCGGCAGGCTTCTTGCCTTGGGCGTTTGCTATGATCTGCAAGCTCGACGTGCAAGAGGAGACCACCAACATGAAACCCAAGAACACGATTTGCCTCTGGTTCGATAAAGACGCGCACGAGGCGGCCCGCTGCTACGCCGCCACATTCCCGGACAGCAAAGTGACCGCCGTTCACAGGGCGCCCAGCGACTATCCGGGCGGCAAGAAAGGCGATGAGCTCACGGTGGAGTTCACCGTCCTCGGTATTCCCTGCCTCGGGATCAATGGAGGCCCGGCGTTCAAGCACAGCGAAGCCTTTTCCTTCCAGATCGCCACGGACACGCAGGAAGAGACAGATCGTTACTGGAAGGCGATCGTCGGCAATGGCGGCGAGGAGAGCGCGTGCGGTTGGTGCAAGGACCGTTGGGGGCTCTCCTGGCAGATCACCCCGCGCGCCCTGACCGATGCGCTGGCGGCCGGTGGCGGCGAGGCCAAGCGCGCCTTCGAGGCAATGATGGCGATGAAGAAGATCGACATCGCCACCATCGAGGCAGCACGGCGCGGCTGACCTAAAGCACCGGGCCATTTCGCCCTTCGGCACGAGTCCGGCGCAGCCGGGCCGTTACAGTGTCGGCGTGCAGTCCACGGCCGGCGGCGCGACGGGGGCGATCGGGACGTCGAGCGAGGGCGGGTGGTCGAAGTCGAACAGATCCTCCAGGGTGCTCGCGTGCTGGTCGCGCTTGGTCAGGTGGCTGCCGGGTGCGAGAAAACGTTTTTCGATGAGCGCCAGCAGGGAGGTGTGGTCGCCCACGGTGTGCGAAACGTAGTGCCGCTTGGCGAACGGTGACACGGCGATGAAGGGGACGCGGAAGCCGAGCTGATCGAAGGACGCGCATTGGTTCGGCAACGGGCCGGTCGGGCTCGCGGCCAGGGCTGGGCACAGGGCGATGGCATCGGCCACGCTGGTGTCGGTCGCGCTGAGCAGGTTGGACGAACACTCGGCGCCCGCGCCAGGCGCCAGGCTCATCGGCGGATTGGAAAGATCCGCGCACTGCCCGGGCGCGATCCCGTCGGGCGTGCGCGCTCCACCCTGGGGCGCGGACGGCGGCGCGACGTGATCGTACGAGCCGCCGTGGTGGCGTCGTTGACCCGGACGAAGCCGTTGTTCTTGGCGGCTTCGAGGCTGCGGTTGGGTGCGCGGAAGTTCGCCTCCTCGTGCGCGCCCACCCAGCTATGATCGAGGTCGGGGGCCACGCACCGTCGCGAGTCGTGAAAGGCCCGCACCACGCGCTTGCCCATGTCGTCGGGGTCGCGGTTGCTGTCGAGACAGATGAGATTTCCCGTTCGGTCGGGCACGCAGGAAAGTCAATCGACGCAACGGTGGTCGTCACGATGATGGTTGAGGCCAGCGTTCAACAAGTTCGACAAGGCCGGGGATGCCACGGCACCAGGCGACCTCAGGTTCCGTGCTAGAAAGCGCCCATGGGCGACGAGGTCCAACCTGCCGAGGTCAAGCGCGCGGTCGGTCGACACGAGATCGCGGCCTGGATTCTGATGGCTGCTGGGCTGCTCATGGTGTTGAAGCTGCACCTGCTTTCAGCTCTCCTGGCAGGACTGCTGGTGTACGAGCTGGTCCACGTCGCCGTGCTGAGGCTGCAGCGCCGATTGTCGAGTGAGCGAGCCGGGATGGTGGCAGTGATGGCCCTGGCGATCCTTATCATCGGTGGGGTGGCTGCTGCGGTGACGGGGCTGCTGGCGATGGTACGCAGTGAGGGGCATCTCGCCAGCTTGCTGGAAAAGCTGGCCGACAGTGTCGCTCTCGCGCGGGCCAACCTGCCGTCCGCGCTATCTGAAGGGTTGCCGGCCAATGTCGATGCCCTGAAGGACGCGACCGTGGATTGGTTGCGAATGCACGCGAAGGAGATTCGCACCGTCGGGGCCGACTTTGGCCGGACGCTCGTCCACATCCTGGTCGGACTGGTGATCGGTGTGATGCTGTCGCTGACCGACCTGCGCCCGCACAAAGTCGAACGACCCTTGGCGCGCGCCTTGGCCGAACGCGTGTCCCGCCTGGACAATGTCTTTCGCCGCATCATCTTCGCGCAGGTCCGCATTTCGGCCATCAACACTTTTCTGACCGCCGTGTTTCTTCTGGCGGGACTGCCGATCTTCGGCGTCCATCTGCCGCTTGCCAAGACGCTGGTAGTCCTGACTTTCGCGGTGGGTCTCTTGCCGGTGATTGGCAATCTGATCTCGAACACGGTGGTGGTCGTGGTGGGACTCAGCGTCTCGCCCTACGTCGCGGCAGCTGCATTGATATTCCTGGTCGTCATTCACAAGCTGGAGTACTTCCTCAATGCGCGCATCGTGGGCGCGCAAATCAACGCACGAGCCTGGGAGCTCCTGGCGGCCATGCTACTGATGGAAGCCGCTTTCGGCGTCGCTGGCGTCGTGGCGGCGCCCATCTACTACGCGTACATGAAGGACGAGCTGACCGCGCAGGGGTTGGTATGAGTGTTCGACGGGGAGAACCGTCGCCTGCAGAGCTGGCGCACGGCCTGAGGCGCGACGCAGTGAATGGTGAGGACATCAACTATCGCATGGTTGTCGACTCGACGCCGGCGCTGGTGTTCAGCGCACGTCCTGACGGCTACGTCGACTACTTCAACCAACGCTGGTTCGACTACTTGGGCGTTCCGCTGTCAGCGCTGGAAGGTCGGGGCTGGACGAGCTTCATCCACCCTGACGATCGCGAGGAGCACCTCCGGCTCTGGCGCACCTCGATGAGCGACGGCCAGCCGGCCGTGTCCCAGTCCCGCGTGGCCGACGCGAAAGGCGAATACCGATGGATGCTGCACCGGACGGAGCCGCTCTGCGACGAGGCCGGCAACGTCATTCGGTGGTTTGGAACCAGCATCGACATCGAGGAGCTGAAGCGCGCCCAACAGGAGGTCGACGAGCTCAAGGAACGGCTTTACAAGGAAAACATCGCCCTTCGCGAAGAGCTGACCCAGACGTCGATGTTCGAGGAGATCGTCGGGACGTCGGCCCCGCTCCGGCGCGTCCTCGCGCTGGTGGAGAGGGTGGCCGGCACGGATTCGACGGTGCTCGTCACCGGTGAGACCGGGACCGGTAAGGAGCTGATCGCCCGTGCCATCCACAAGCGTTCGCCCCGTGCTGCCCGGCCGTTCATCTCCGTGAACTGCGGCGCCATCGCGCCCTCCCTCGTCGCCTCCGAGCTGTTCGGCCACGAAAAGGGAGCGTTCACGGGTGCGACGCAGCGCCGCCTCGGTCGGTTCGAGTTGGCGGACGGGGGAACCATCTTCCTCGACGAAGCGGGAGATCTGCCGGCGGAGACGCAGGTTGCCCTGCTGCGGGTGTTGCAAGAGCGGACGTTCGAGCGGATCGGCGGGACCAGGCCCATCCCCGTCGATGTGCGCATCATCGCCGCCACGAACCGCGACCTCGACAAGGCCATCGCGGACGGTTCGTTCAGGAGGGATCTCTATTACCGGCTCAGCGTCTTTCCGATTCAAATGCCGCCACTACGCGACCGGGCCGAAGACATCCCCCTGCTGGTCGAGTATCTGACACGTCGGTATGCGACGAATACGGGGAAGAGAATCGCGACCGTGAGCCGAAAGACCATCGATCTGCTCACGACCTACGACTGGCCCGGCAACATTCGCGAGCTGCAGAACGTGATCCAGCGGGCTGTGATTCTCTGCGACGAGACCTTGGTGGTCGATGAGTCGTGGCTGGCGCATCGGCCGGCGCGGTCGATCGGCGGCCTGCACAACCTCGGTCGGCCCAGCACCAGCGAGGAGAAGAAGCTGATCGAGAGCGCGCTGGCGGAGTCGTGCGGTCGCGTCGCGGGGACGGACGGCGCGGCCGCGAGGCTCGGCATCCCGCGCTCCACGCTCGAATCGAAGATTCGGTCGCTCCACATCGACAAGCATCGATTCCGGACTCCATAGCGGCGGCTCCCCACGCGGTGCTGTCGAAGCTCACCATTTGGCGAGAATCGCCAGTCCGACGCCGCCCACAGGGCATGCAATATCGCCCACTTACCGTTGGCATTGCCTTTGCCATTACAGCACCTCGTGATCCTGGAAAGCTCAACCAAACAACGAGGAGATGAAGCGATGGAACGAATGCTAGTGGTGGTGTTCGACGACGAAAACAAAGCCTATGAAGGCAAGTCTGCTCTGCGCCAGCTCGAAACTGAGGGCAGCATCACGATCTACCGGGCCGCGGTGGTGGCCAAAAACGCGGACGGCACAACCGCTGTCAAGCAATACGATGACGTGAACCCGAGCGGCGGTCTCGTCGGGACGTCCCTCGGCGGCCTGATTGGGCTCTTGGGCGGCCCCGTGGGGGTGGCCGTCGGCGCCGTATCCGGACTCGCGCTGGGGGCGATCTCGGATGTCGGCGACGCCCGTGTCGGTGCGGACTACGTCGAGGAAGTCTCGACGTCGCTAACCCCCGGCAAGGTCGCGGTGGTGGCCGAGATCGAGGAGGGCTGGACGACCCCGGTCGACACCCGCATGGAGGCCCTAGCTGGAACCGTCATTCGCCGTGCTGTATGGGAGATACGGGACAAGTTGCGCGAAGATGAGATCGTCGCGCTGAAAGCGGACCTCGCGCAGCTCAGGGCGGAGTTCGCGAGTGCCAACGAAAAGCGCCGCACGAAGCTGCGTAGCCGGATCGATCAAGTTCAGGCGCGGATCGATCAACAGAAAAAGCGAGCACAAGAATCGCTGCAAGCGTTTCAGGCGCGCGCAGCGGAGAAGCGAGAGCTCATCAAGAAGAATGCGTCCGCGGTGGGGCAGGCCCTTAGGGAGCTGGTGAAGACCCCGCGGGCGTAAACGATCCGGCGCGCGGAACCTCGTAAGCCGAGGTCCGCGCGCCATCGCTAGGTAGAAATTATACAAGGAGCACACTATGGAATTCGATGACGTCGTGAACAAGCGTCGGTCGCTGCGATCCTTCACACCGCTCGAAGTAAGCGACAGCCTCATCAAAGACCTCGCTACCGTGGCAGGTCTGGCCCCATCCTGCTCGAACAAGCAGCCCTGGCGCTTCGTATTCGTGCGCAGCCCAGGCATGCTCGAGCGCATGCTCGCAACGCTGGCGCCGGGGAATGTGACGTGGGCCAAGCAGTCCTCATTGATCATCGCGGTGTGGTCGAAAGCCGACCTGGACTGCAAGACTCCGGATGGGCGAGAATACTTCCAGTTCGACACTGGGATAGCGTCGGCTTTCCTCATGCTGGCCGCAGCGGCGAGAAACCTGGAAGCGCACGCGGTAGCCGGTTTCGATCCGCAGGCAGCTCGGCAGGTGTTAGCGCTTCCAGCCGATGCTCAGGTTATCACCCTGATTATCATGGGTGGCCACAGCCAACAGGTCTCCCCCGGGTTGACGGACTGGCAAGTGAAAGCCGAGACAGAACGTCCGCCCAGATTGCCGTTCGAGGAGCTCGCGACAATCGCTTGACTGACGAGATGCTGTAGGAGATCGCATGAAAGACAAGGAAGCGCAGCTACAACAGAGCCAGCCTCGAACCGGCGCTTCAACTCCCGGTCGAGTACCTCCGCCGCCGTGGCGCACCGAGGGATTACCCGAGGGAGAACCCGGCAAACAGCCGCCCAACTGGGGTACGCGGGCGTGGTGGCTGCTTACTTGCGTGGGGCTGTTCGCGCTCCTGACCATGCAGGACCGGCTCTCCGGTCCGCAGGTGGTGGCATACACCGAGTTCAAGGCCCAGGTAGCGAGCAAAAACGTGCACGAGGTCTTCGCCCGAGGCAACACCGTGCAGGGCGCGCTCAAGCAGCCGAGGCCGATCCCCGGACAGCAGACCAGCACGTACAAGCAGTTCACCACCGAGCGCCCGACGTTTGCGGTGGATGATCTTCTGTCGCAGCTCGAGCAAAACGGGGCAACCGTGCGGGCGAAACCCCTCGTCGAGGAACGCGGTCTCCTTGCCAACCTGCTCATCTCGGTTGCGCCGTTCCTGCTCATGTTCGGGCTCTACAGCTTCTGGCTCAAACGTCAGCAGAAGTCGATGGGAGGCCTCGGCGGGCTCTTTGGCAACCGTGCCAGCAAGCCCGTCGATCCAGAAAAAGTTCGCGCCACCTTCGACGACGTGGCCGGGATCGACGAGGTCAAGGCGGAGATCAGCGAGGTCGTCGATTTCCTGAAGGAACCGGAGAAGTACCGACGGGTCGGGGCGCGCGCGCCAAAGGGAGTGCTCTTGGCCGGGGCGCCCGGGACGGGCAAGACCTTGCTCGCCCGCGCAACCGCGGGAGAGGCCAATGTTCCCTTCTTCAGCGCCAGCGCCTCGGAGTTCATCGAGATGATCGTAGGTGTCGGCGCCAGCCGGGTGCGCGAGCTCTTCGCGGAAGCGAGCAAGGTTGCTCCTAGCATCATCTTCATCGACGAGATCGACACCATCGGGCGCTCCCGAGCCGGCGCCATGTCGGTCGGCGGTCACGACGAGCGCGAGCAGACCCTGAACCAGATTCTGACCGAGATGGACGGTTTCTCCGGCCACGAGGGCGTCGTAGTGTTGGCCGCCACCAACCGTCCCGACGTTCTCGACGCCGCCTTGCTACGGCCCGGCCGCTTCGATCGAACCATCATGGTGCACTCGCCCGACCGCAAGGGCCGCGCCGCCATCCTGGGCGTCCACGCGCGCAAGGTCCCTCTTGCCAGCGACGTGGACTTGGACGCCATCGCCGCGTCCACGCCGGGCATGACAGGTGCAGAGCTCGCCAACCTGGTCAACGAGGCGGCCCTGCTGGCCGCGCGGCGAGCAGCGGAACGCGTGTGCCAGCGCGATTTGACCGACGCTCTCGAAAAGGTCCAGCTCGGCGCTGCCCGCAACGTGGTCATGCCGGACGAGGAGCGCCGCCGCACCGCCTACCACGAGGCGGGCCATGCTCTGCTGGGCATGCTTGCCGCTGGGGCCGATCCAGTGCGCAAGGTATCCATCATTCCGCGGGGACGCTCCTTGGGCGTGACGCTCTCAACCCCTGAGCAAGATCGCTACGGAGCCGATACGACATACCTGCGCGGACGAATCATCGGAGCCCTTGGCGGCATGGCCGCGGAGCAGGAGGTTTTCGCGGTCGTGACCAGCGGCGCAGAGAGTGACCTGGAGATCGTCACCCGCATCGCCCGCTCCATGGTCGGTCGTTGGGGCATGTCGGACAAGATCGGCGCCATCTCCGTCCTTCCGGCGGAGGGCAATCCCACCATGGCTGGGACTTCAAATGCCATGCTCGATCTGGTGGACGAAGAGGTTCGTCGCATCTCCGGGGAGTGCCTGGCCGAGGCGCGCAGGTTGCTCAAGGCAAACCGCGATAAGCTAGACGCCATCGTCAAGGAACTGCTGGTCCATGAGACCCTCGACGAGCCTGCCGTCTACACCGCCGCAGGCATCGCGCGTCCCGCGCGTGCCGAGAAAACCAGCGCGTCTGCGCCGGTTCAATGATTCTTTCAGCCACGCTTACGGAGTGGATCGTTCGACCTCGGTCGTGTCCGGCTCCGCGGCGGACCACCTGATCAACTTTAGATCGCGAATCATAATGGTGTAGAGGACGGGCACCAGGATCAGGGTGAGGAGCGTGGCCACCGTGAGGCCGCCGATCTGCGCGTAGCACAGCGGATGCCAGAATGGACCGCCGTGCAACGCCAGAGGAACCATGGCGAGCACAGTCGCCGCCACGGTGATGACCACCGGGCGAAGTCGAATCACGCCGGCATTCAGCAGCGCCTCGCGCAGAGGCGCGCCATGCTCGCGCTGCTCCTCGATAAAATCGAACAGAACGATCACGTGGCTCACGATAACGCCAATCAGACTGATGATACCGAGGAAGGCCATGAACCCGAAAGGTGTATTCATGATCCGCAGTGACAGCACCGCAGCGGTGGCACCAAAGGGAATCGTCGCGAATACTACCAGCGGCTTGACGGCGTTCTTGAACTGCACGAGCAACGCCAGATAGATCGCCACGATCGAGATCACCAGCACGACAGACAGCTGCCCGAAGCCCTTCTGCCGCTCCTCCTGTTCACCAGCGATGGTTAGGCGGTAGCCGGGCGGCAGCGAGGCGGCGATCTTGTCGATCTGAGGTTGGGCCAATTTCAGCACTTCCGAGGGCAAGACGCCTGCAGTGGGGAAGCAGGCGACCGTGATGGCACGGAATTGGTCGCGCCTGCGGATCTTTTCGGTCTGCAGGCGGTACTCGATGCGGGAAACCTGGCGCAACGGGATCTTCACCTGGCTGCGCGACGAAGCGACGTACAGGTTCTCGATGTCGCTCAGCTCGGCGCGCTCCTGCGAGCGCATGCGGGCCAGGATTGGGATCTGGCGATGGGCGTCGTAGATCTGGCTGATTGGATAGCCATTCATGGCCATCACCGACGACAGCGCCACGTCGAAGTTGGTGATGCCGGCGAGGTTGGCGCGGTCGGGATCCACCTGCAGCGCCACGGAGAACGTGTCGGCACCCCAATCGTCGCGGATGCGCTCGGTGGTCGGAATAGAACGGAACACACCCTTCACTTGTTCGCCGATGGCACGCAACTGCTGCAGGTCGGACCCCGCGATACGAACCGAAACCGGAACGCCGACCGGCTTGGCGGTCTCGAGCTCGCGCACGTCGAGGCGTGCGCCCGCGATGTGGGAGGACAGCGCCGCTTGCATCGCGGCCGCGAAGTCGTGTGTGTCGACCTTGTCTTTGACCTGCACGATGAGTTGCGCGTAGTTCAATTGCTGCACTTCCGGAGCGACCGAGAACCAGAAGCGTGGACCCCCGCCGCCGAGGAAGGTGGTGATCGATTCCAGCATGTCGTCGGCGGAGCGGCCGTGTGCCTTGCCGTAGTCGGCCGCTGCCTGACGAATCACGGCGTCTGCCTCGACCGCTTTGTCCTTGGTGGCCGACAGAGGCGCGTCTTCGGGCAGCCAGACATCGACATAGGAAAGGTAGGACAAGTCTTTCGGGAAGAACGAGAGCTTCACGTCGCGAGCCAACCCGATCGATCCTGCGAGCAGCGCAGTCGCACCCGCAAGCACCCAGCCTCGGTGGTCGATGGACCAAGCGAGGATGTGCCTGTACCCGCGCAGAGCACGGTTCGGTTGAGCAGAAGCCTTCGCCGCTTGCGGCGCACGCAGAATCACGCGGCCGAGCAGTGGAATGAAGGTCATCGAGACGATGTACGACGCCACCAACGAGGCTGTCATGACCACCGGCATCGTGTAGATGAAGGTACCGATTGCGCCGGGGACCGCGAGGAACGGCAGGTACGCGACGATGCTGGTGAGCGTGGCGAACAGAATCGCCTTGGCCAGACGCGACGGCCCCATCCACGATGCCGTGGCGCGCCTCATGCCTTCGAGCAGTCCGCGCTTGATGCCGTCGCCGGCCACCACGGGCACGTCGATGAGCAGGCCCAGAGCGAGAATGAGCGAGCCGATGCTGACCATTTGGAGGTCGACCCGCAGCACCTGCATGAAACCGAAGGTCAACGCGAGGGTGATGGGAATCGCCAGTGCCATAAGCAAGGCTGCGCGCCAATCCCAGAAGCCAATCAGTGCCACGAGCACCACCAGCAGAATCGCTTCGTAGAGGCTGCTCATGAACAGCGAAACGTTCTCCCGTACCTGCAAGGGCTGGTCGGAGGTCCGGCGTAAGATGAGATCGTCTGGCAGTACCGACCTCATCTCGTCGAGCTTGACGTCCACTTGTTTGCCGAAATCCCCGACCTGCACGCCTGGGCGCATCTGGACCGCGACGGTGATCGCGCGCGAGCGGGTGAGCTTGCCCTGGGCATCGCGCGCGGTCAGGTAGTTGAGGAATCGGGCCGGGCTCTGATATTCGCGGTGGACGTCCACTAGGTCGCGCAAGTACATCGGTGGGCCGCCCGTGGGCGACGGGACGAGGATCCCGCCCAGGTACCGTTCATCGGTGATCTCGCCGGAGGGCTCGATGACGATGTTCTTGTCTTGGATGTCGAGGACACCACCGGTGATGATGATGTTGCGCGCGCGTAGCGCGTCGGCGATGTGCGACGGCTGCAAGCCGTAGGACGCCAGCTTCTCCTGCGAATAGTCTAGATAGATGGCCTCTGGCAGAACGCCGGAGCGGCTGACCTTGGAGACCAGTGGAATGCTCTGCAGGTGACGCTGGATGAGATCGGTGTAGTCGTCGAGCTCGCGATAGGAGTATTTCTCACCCGCGCCTTCCGTCAATCGCGCTAGGGTTTGTTCGGGATCGCGAATGGCCACGGGCGTCCACATGTCGGGGTGAAGCTGGGACACGCTCAGGTGACTGTGCGCGAATTGCTTGAGAGCCTCCAGCAGCGTCACGTCGTCATGGGTCGGGCGCAGGTCGAGGGCCAGGTAGCCGGGCCCTTGCAAGACGCGACCATCGCGGTCCCCCGAATCGGCGAAGAAGGTCACGGCCGCGCTGGCAATCCGCCGCAACGGATCCACGGGTACGGCCGGCGGGAAGCTCACCACCAGGGTGGCCCGCCCCTGTTCGCCGGCACGCGCGCGTAGGATGTCTGCCCTAAGCGATCGCGCGCGCAGGGCGAGCTCGATGTCGCTCACCCGCGGACTGGCGGCGGTCAACATAAGCGCCGCGGTGTCACCGAAGTCCTTGATGAAGTTGATGGGGCCGGCACCTGCAGGCAGATCGCGGATGGTGTCCAGCTTGCCTTGAATGTCGTCGAACTGGCGCGGACGATCCCTGTCGTTCAAGGCGTCCGCGAGGGTGACGTACACGATCGCAACACTGGTGCGGCTGATCGACTCGATCTTTTCGACGGTGGGGTTCTCGGCGATCGTCTGCTCGATCTTCCGCGTGACCAGCTGTTCGATCTTCTCCGCGCTGGTACCAGGCCACACACAGGTTGCGACCGCGATGCGCACGGGGATGAACGGATCCTTGGCTTTCGGCATCCGCGTGTACCCCCACGCGCCCCACGCCAGTGTGGCCAGCAGAAGAACGACGCTGACGTGCGTGGTGTGGGTGAAGTAGCGCGCGACCTTTCCTGCCGCAGAGATCTTTTCGTCGGGATTGGACATGGCGGATTCCTAGGGAATCACCTGAACCGCTTCGCCCTCTGACACCATCGATGCCCCTTGCACAACGACCTGTTCATCGGGCGCCAAACCGCGCGTGACCGGAATTGCGTTGCCAAGGAACCTGCCCAGCTCCACGTCTTTCTGGTGGACGACCGGCGGATGGACCGACCAATCGAGCACGAACACCGCGAAGCGGTCCTTGTCCCGCCGCGATCGCACGACGGCGGCAAGTGGCACCGTGGTGGCTGGCCCTGCCACCGTTTGCTCGCCCAAGACGACCGACGCCACCATGCCCGGCTTCAGCAAACGGTCGGGGTTCGGCACCGTGACCTCGACCTCGAACGTGTGGCTGCGCGGGTCGGCGATGCCCGCGATGCGTGTGATGGTACCGTGGAAGCTGCGTCCGGGGAACGCATCGCAGGCAATCGCGGTTTCGCTGCTCAAGCGCAACTCGTCGCGGACCATGTCAGGGACCCCAACAACGAGCTTGACCGACCGTACGTCCGTCACGGTGAAGACCGGAATGCCCGGGGCGGCCAGCGTGCCGACCTCGAGATTGCGACGGGCGACGGTTCCCGCGAAGGGAGAACGGATGCTCGAATCGCGCAGCATGGTGGTGGCTTCGTCGACGAGAGCCTTGGCGCCCGCGATGCGGGCCACGGCCGCATCGAGACGCGTGCGGATGGCATCGAATTGCGCCTTGGGAATGGCGTCGTCGGCCAACAGCTTCTGGTTGCGATCGAAATCAAGCTGCGCTTGATCGCGGACCACGGTCGCCTCGGCCAACCCGGCCTGCGCCTCGGCCAAGCGGTTCGCGAAGTCGGCCTTGCGCAGGGAAGCCAGTTCGGCGTTCTGCGCGACCGGGTCGCCCTCTTGGATGAGGCGTGGCTTGCCGTCCGAGCCCTTCACCTTGGTGATGCGGTCCACGTAGCCGCCCACCTTGAAGGCCAGATCGACCCGCGTGGCCGCGTCGATGCTTGCCGAGTAGCGATTGCTTGGCGCGCCCCCTTGCGGCTTCGCCTTCATGACTTTCACCGCCGTGGGTTGCGCGCGTGGTTTGGCTGTCTCTCGGCAGGAACCGAATAGAAGGAGCAACGAATAGGACAGCAAGATGCGTTGGTTCATGGCTTGTTCCTCATGCTGGCGTGCGGGTCAGCGATGTTTCCGGTGCTGGTCGTTCGATGCCGCTGAAGACCAGACGCAGGATATGGTTCAGTGCAGTTTCTTGTGCCTTCGACGAGCCTGCCGTCTACGCCGCCGCAAGCATCGCGCGTCCCGCGCGTGCCGAGAAAACCAGCCCGTCTACGCCGATTCAATAACTATTTCAGCCGTACTCATGGATTGAGCAGTCGGTTGCGGGCGGCCAGTTTCATGAGCCCGGCCACGTCGCGAACATTCAGCTTCTTCAGAACCGCTCGGCGGTGCGCCTCCGCTGTTTTTCGAGAAATGGAGAGGGCTCTCGCGATCTCCCCTGAGTTCTTGCCGTCAACCAGCATGTGAGCTACCTCGGCCCTACGTTTGGAAAGTGATGCCAGCGCGATTTCCGCTCTTGCTCCTTGCGCCTCGCCGCACGCGAATGCGAGCAGGCCGCCCGTATGGCCATCGACGAAGCGACGGCCGCGCGAAACGCTTCTCAGGGCAGTCGTGAGATCCTCGAACGAGCGCTCCTTGGTCACGAATCCCCGCGCGCCCGCCCGAAACATACTGACGACGTTTTGCCAGAACATGTCGGATGACAACACGACGACTCTGGTGTCGGGGCATTCCCTGCGCAGCTCTGCAATCATGTCGGCCGTCTTCAGATCCGGAGAGGTCACATCCATCAGAACGATGGCAGGGCGGACCTTCTTGGCCAGGACCAGAGCTTCCGGCCCCGATGCCGCCGAACCGACAACCAGGAACTCGTCGATTCCGGCAAAAAGTGCCTGCAGACCGCTTTCCGTGATCCCTCGAGATGCGACGATGACGATTCGGACTGTGTTTGCCCTGGGGTTGTCGTTGTCACCATTCCGAACTAGCGAGGGCGTCTCCTCGCGTTCGTCGTGCAGTGGTCTCGATGTCCTATGCGTCAGTGATTTCATGTCATTGTGGGGACTGGACTCGCCAAAGATGCGCTGACTGGCCGCGAGCGGGCTCTTACCGCAAGTCCTCGAGAAGTTCCTCGACCACGGCCCTGAGATCCGCCGAGTGGTATGGATTGGAGAGCAGACGACTGCCTGCTCCCTTCAAGGTGTCGGCGGACATCGACTCGCTGGTGCCCGAAACGACCAGAACGGGCATGTTCGGCCGGACGGCCAATACCTGTTCGACGAGTCCCGGGCCGGTCGTGGCAGAGGTCATGCTGTCGGTGATGAGTAGATCGAAACTTTCGGGATGAGAGCGAAAATCCTCCAGGGCCTTCGCGCTGGAGGAGTGCACCGTGACATCGAAGTCACCCGCATCGAGCACGCGCTTCCCCACGCCCGCCGAGCGGTCCTCGTCGCCCACGAGCAGGATGTGGCGCGGCGTCTGCCGACGGCATCCCTCCGCATCCACTGAGGACGTGTTTGGTGAAGCCGCGGGTATGTACACGTCGAAGCGGGTGCCCTTTCCCACTTGGCTGGTGACGTCGATATATCCTCCAAGTGACCGCAGTATTCCATCGACGATCGACAGTCCCAAGCCGGTTCCATTACCCGCCGGCTTCGTGGTGAAGAAAGGTTCGAAAACGCGGCCTATCGCGTCGTCGGGAATTCCCGTGCCGGTGTCGAGGACACTCAGGCGTGCATGAAGCCCCGTGCGCACGCCTGGATGATCGGCGCGAAAGCGTTCATTCACTGTGTTCGATTCTACCCGCACCTCGATCACCCCGCCCTTCTCCATGGCATGGGCCGCGTTCGTGCCCAGGTTCATGGCGATTTCATACAGCTCGTTGGTATCCGCCATCACGAACGGAGTGCTGAGGTCGAGCCGGTCGCGAATCTCGATATTGGCGGGTAGGGTTGCTCGCAGAAGTTGGACCGCATCGCGCACTGGCGCAACCAAGCTGGTGAGGGCACGAACTGGCTCGGTCTTGCGCGCGAAGGACAGGATCCGTTTGGCCAAATTCCGGCCTCGCCCTGCCGCATCGAGTGCCCGGTCCAAATTACCGACTATCGCAGGTATGTTGGAAGCTTCGTCCCGCGCTAGCTCGATGAAGGTAGTGATGCCATGAAGGAGATTGTTGAAGTCGTGGGCGACGCCGCAAGCAAGGTTCCCGATGGTCTCCAGCTTGTGCATCTGGCCCAGCCGTTCTTCGAGGTGGCGAAATTCACTGATGTCCATTACGGCTGCCACGATGAACGCGCCTTCGGACGTAGAAATCCGAGATAGCTCTATCTTCACGGGGATTTTACGGCCGTCTTTATGGCGCGCGAGCACCGCCTGCCCGACAGCCATCCGCCGGGCAGCGGGTATTGCACCGTGCTGCCCGCGTAACAGCGAATGCACGACCGCGATATGTTCGGGCAGAAGCATTTCCACGGGTTGACGTAGAAGCTCCTCGCGGATATAGCCAAAAAGCCGCTCGACCTCCTGATTGACCACACGGATCTGACCATCTCCATTGACGACGATCAGCCCAAACGGGCATTGCTCAAACGCTAGTCGAACGAACTCATCGTTGGTTTCTGCTGGGATGGTTGCAACCATGGCACTCCCCTCCGCGCAATTGTACTGGGACCTCGCAACTCCACTTGCGTCGGGCAAGATATCCGATACTTAAGTGCCGACACAGTGCCAGCATTCCCTTCAATTTTCAATGCACCATTGGCTCACAGTTGCCTCGTCAAACTAGGAAATGGGTTGTTGCCAAAACTGAGCCGACATGGGCGGTTTCCTACGCCCGGCCTCCAATGCGCCATTGGCTTACAGTTCATTCGCCGATGGTCAATAACCATGCGCCCGACACCTCGACCCATTGCGCCCCAGGTGGATTCTCAAGGAGATGATCCAAAGGTCTTCAAGAACCCATGAGGGCATGCCGAATCCATTTCGCGAACGAGGAAAGGAAACGGATCATGTTCAAGAAGACGAGGATGACGACGATCGCGGTGTCGGCGGTGGCGGCAATGGTGGCCCTTGTCGGAGTTCTGGGCTTCGCAAACTTGCGCAGCATTCGGCTGGCCGACGACTCGGACACGATTCTGTATGAACAGAACGCGGTGCCATTGAACGAATCAGGCGAATACACCTTGGCTTTCTACCGAGCTTGGGTCGCCACGACGGAAAGCACGCACAACAAAGACACCCGAGAGCAAGCAGCGAGGCTGGACATTGCGGAGAAGCGGATCGTCGAAGCGGAGGAAGCTCTCGCGGGATTGGAGAGAGCCATCAAGAGCGAGGAGGTTCGCGAGGCGTTAGGCGGGGTCAAGGGTGTCTTCGTTCCGCTAGCGAACGGTCTGCGGGGAGCCATCGCGGATGTGCGAAAGGGTCAGGGAGAGGCGGTGCTCAAGGACATGGAGCAGGGCAAGCTCATGCAGGACCAGAAGATGCTGGGCCAAATGAATGACGGGCTCAACAAGTTGTTGGTGGATGGGGCCAAGCGCCGTGCGGAACAGAATGCCGTTGAGGCCGCTGCCGCCATCCGCTTGAATGTCGTGACGGTGATCGGAGCGGTGCTGCTCTCTTTCGCGATGGGATTCCTGCTTTACCGGCGCATACGGAATCTATTCGCACAGCTCAGCAGCGAGACCGAGCGTCTAACGGCGGCTGCGGTGGAGGGAAAGCTAAAGGTCCGCGCGGACACGAAGGATGCTTTCCTCGAGTGCCGCCCAGTGATGGAAGGATTCAATCGCGTTCTCGACGCGGTCATCGACCCTCTTAGGCTGGCGGCAAAGTACATCGACAGCATCTCGAAGGGTGAGATCCCGGAGAAGATCACGGACGCGGCGAACGGTGACTTCAACATCCTCAAGAACAACCTCAATCAGTGCATCGACGCGGTGAACCTATTGGTCGCCGACACGGTCATGCTGTCCCAGGCGGCCATCGAGGGCAAGCTCAACACGCGCGCCGATGCCTCGAAGCACGCGGGCGATTTCCGCAAGATCGTCCAAGGTGTCAACCAGACTTTGGACGCCGTCCTTGAACCCATCAACGAGGCAGCCGGCGTCCTGGAAAATCTGTCCCAGCGCGACCTGCGTGCTCGCGTGAAGGGGAATTACCAGGGCGACCACGCCAAGATCAAGGAGTCGCTCAACGCTACCGGCGAGGCCTTGCACGACGCCCTCTCGCGCGTCGCAGTCGCGGTCGACCAGGTGTCCTCGGCGTCCGGGCAGATCGCCTCGTCCAGTCAAAACGTAGCCGACGGTGCCTCGCAACAGGCCAGTGCACTCGAAGAGACGTCGTCCAGCCTCGAGTCCATGAGCGCCATGACCAAGCGGTCGGCCGACAACGCCCAGCAGGCCAACGGTCTGGCCCAGACGGCCAAAGGCGCGGCAACAGCGGGTGCTGCGGCGATGGAGCAAATGGGCGCGGCCATGAGCAAAATCAGGGCGTCGGCCGAAGGAACGTCGCAGATCATCAAAGACATCAACGAAATCGCTTTCCAGACCAACTTGCTCGCTTTGAACGCTGCCGTCGAAGCGGCGCGTGCGGGAGAGGCGGGGCGCGGGTTCGCGGTGGTTGCTGAAGAGGTGCGCAGCCTGGCGTTGCGGTCCAAGGAAGCGGCCATGAAGACCGAGGTGCTGATCAAAGAGTCGGTGCGACAAGCCGAAGAGGGCGAGGTCACCGCCAAGGGCGTGTCATCCAAGCTGGGCGAGATCGTTACCGGCGTCACCAAGGTCACTGACATCGTGGCCGAGATCTCGGCCTCTGCCAAGGAGCAGTCCGTGGGTATTGACCAGGTCAACCGCGCGGTCACCGACATGAACAGAGTCACGCAGCAGAACGCGGCGAATTCCGAAGAATCGTCCTCGGCCGCGGCCGAGCTGTCGAGCCAATCGGAAGAGCTGGCCGCGATGATCGGGGCATTCCAGTTGACCGGCCAGATCGGTGCCGGCGGCCCAACCCTGTCCGCCTCGAAGGTCGACAAGAAGCTACCGCTGGTTCGACGTAGTCCACAGCGTGTCGCGGGAAACGGTAGCAATGGCAAGAACGGCAGCTCGTCGCTCAAGCCAAGGGACGTGCTCCCTCTCGAGGAGGAATCCGTCGCGTTCAAGGACTTCTAGACGGAGCTCAATCTCCTCTCAAGGACCTATATCGCCATGGTGAAGGTTCTCGTCGTCGATCATTCGCCTGTGGTTCGACAGGTATTGTGCTCCTCGCTCGCTCGTGACTTGGAGCTGGAGGTTGTCGGTTCGGCCCCTGATCCCTTCGTGGCCCGCGATCTGATCGTGCAGTGCGAGCCAGACATTCTCACCCTGGAAATCGATATGCCTCGCATGGACGGAATCACCTTCCTGCGGCGACTCATGGTGTACCACCCGATGCCAGCACTGGTGGTGACCTCAGCCATCCCGGGTGGAGGCTTGGCTCGCGCAGCGCTCGCAGCCGGCGCGGTCGACGTCATGTACAAGCCGAAGACCCTGGTGGCGCTCAAGAGGCTGTCGCCTCACCTGGGCGAGATCATCAAGACCGCTGCGCAGATCGACATGACCGCCTGGCACTCTGACCGGAAATGCGCAAAGGGGCCGGGGGCACCCTGTGGGCCGAATGACCCAGTGATAGCCATCGGATCTTCGGCCGGCGGCAGCGACGCCCTCGAATACCTTCTGTCCCATATGCCACCTGACAGTCCCGGAATCGTGGTCGCCCAGCAGATGCCGGACGAGCTCCTCTGGGAATTCGCTACTCGCCTCAACCGGATATCGAGTATCGAGGTCAAGATCGCGAAGGAAGGCGATCCCGTTTGTTCTGGTGTGGCCCTCCTTTCTCCCGAGAACGCGCACATGGCGGTGCGCCAGTCAGAAGATCACAACTTCGTCAGTCTAATGTCCGGCCCCCTGGTTGGCTGTCGGCGTCCTTCGATTGATATTCTGTTCTTGTCGGTGGCGGCAACATGTGGCCCGCGCGCAACCGGCGTCGTGCTGGCCGGAATGGGCCGCGACGGCATGCAAGGACTTCTCGAGATTCAAAGAGCCGGAGGTCAAACCCTGGCACAGCGCGAAGCCGTCGCCCTGGGAGCACCCAAAGCGGCCATCGAAGCTGGAATCGTCGATTGCATCGTCAACGTCGAGCAAATGCCAGAAGTACTGGCAAGCGCTTGCGCGGACGGAGAGAATCCGAGACGACTCATGGATTGAGAAGTTGGTTGCGAGCGGCAAATTTCATGAGCTCGGCCACATCGCGCACCTTCAGCTTCTTCAGAATCACGCGGCGGTGTGTCTCCGCCGTCTTTCTTGAAATAAAGAGGGCCTTCGCGATCTCTCCGGCGTTCTTGCCTTCCACGAGCAGGCGGAATACCTCGCTCTCGCGTTTGGAAAGCGAGGCCAGTGCGATCTCCGCGGTGGTTCCCGGCACTTCTCCCCACGCGGACGCGAGCAAGCCACCGGTATGCCCATCCACGAAGCGATGACCGCGCGAAATGCTTCTCAGTGCGGCCTTGAGATCGTCAATGGTGCTCTCCTTGGTCACGAATCCCCAGGCGCCAGCCCGGAACGCACCGACGACGGTCCCCCAATTGTTGTCGGACGATAGTGCGAGGACCCTGGTCTTGGGACATTCGTCACCGAGCTGTCTTATGACGTCAGTTACCTCCAGATCAGGCAACGCACCGTCCACGATGGCGATGTTCGGGTGAACTTTCTTGGCCATAGTTAGGGCATCACGTCCGCATGCCGGGGAGCCCACCACGAGGAACTCGTCGCCCTCGCTAAGCAGCGTCCGAAGTCCGGTCTCCACGATTCTCTGGGGCTCCACCACCAGGATCCGTATGGTTTCTCGTGTGTGAACTTCTATGCATTCATCCTGATGTGTACACATGGCTACGCTTGCCCTCCGTTGCGCTCACGCCGAACTGTCGATGCGATCCGAGTCACGTGCGAAACGCCGAACCAGTCGATGGAACGCGACGACATCGGGCTGGGGCCAGTCTCTGAGTATCTCCGCGATTTGCTTGCATTGGTGCGCCACCGTGGACGACAAAACTCGACGTCCCTTCGCGGTAAGCTTTAGTCGTTGCATTCTCGGGTGGATGGGATGCGGTTCCTTCCGCAACAGACCTTGTCGTTCAACATCGGCGAGCTGTCTGCAGACCGTGGACTTGTCCAACCCCAACTCGTCGGCAAGGCTGTTCGCGTGCGCGTCAGCGGCTTGGCCGACGTAGACCAGGATGGTGGTACCGGCGAACGACAAGCCCGTGCTCCGGGCGGCAAGGGCTCTCACCCTGCGCGAAAGCGTGAAGAGCGCTTGTCGCATCTCCTTGATGGTATCGCCGTCGGCTGTCTCGTTCGCCATGAAGTTGTATATAACATTGTATTTTACAACCATCAAGGTTGCATGATACAACAAAGCGGCCTGTGGCGCAGCGGCCTCGAACTTTCGAGGCCCTGGTGCAGGGCAGAAAGATTGGGTTGCCATCATGACGGACAAGGAAATCGCTCGCATGCTGCGCCAATACTTTGAGGGACTCTTCCCCAAGAGCTGCCCGAAGTGCAGTCGCCATTTCGCGACTCTGCGGGAGTACGTGCGAGCCACGGAACAAGTCTGGCCAGTCGTCTCCTACGATGCAGAGTCCAATGACTATGAACCCCTGGACCCAATCGGGATCTTCGCGATGGCAAACTGTCCATGTGGAACCACCATGGCTCTTTCCACAGAAAGAATGCCGCGCTCGGAAACTCTTCACATACTGGGATGGATCCGGGCTGAAACGAAGCGGACTGGCCTGAATGCAACAGCGCTTCTGAATGGTGTCCGGGACGAGATTCGCGGACAGCTTCTGGTCGAGCCGATCCGAGAAGTCGCATGACGATTGACGAGGGAATACTCGAATCCGTGCGGATCTGGACCGTGCGCGGGCATTTTGAACCTCACTCGTCTGGTGTGATCGGCACCTTACGCGCGCGGCCCCACGCGATGAACGCGCAGAGACCTCCGAGGAGCAAAAAGATGGGAAACATTCGCTCCTCCCTGCGCGAGAGATACGCAAGACTGGCCAAGACCATGAACCCGGACAGGCAAATCGCAGCCCAGATAGTGAGGACGGGTCTGATCCGTGTCAAGTCAGGCAACACGAGCCCCAATGCACCAATCAACTCAGAGGCGCCAATCAGCCGGACCATGGCCTCGGGTGCGGCGCCAGTCCAAGCCATGGCATGTGGCATGGCGGACATTGGCGTTGTCGCGTGTATGATGCCTGCCATGGCGAACGTCATGGCCAAGAGTACCTGCGTGATCCACAGGCTGATGTGCAGCCCTTTGTTCTTAGGCGGAGCATTTGTCGTCATTTCAACTCTCCGTGTCCTTGCCGCTGCTTCCGGACAGTGTAATCGTTTCCAGGTCCAAACAAGGCAAGCAGACGGCAACATGGCGTTGCATGAATAGAACACCAGCCGACTACCAACTCCTGGCCGCCTTTGTGGCCGTGGCCGAAGAGGCGAGCTTTACCAAGGCGGCGAGCAAGCTCGGGGTCGGCAAGGGAACGGTTAGTCGCGCCATCGCAAAGCTCGAGCGGCAGATGGGAGCCGAGTTGCTCCACCGCACCACCCACACGGTGGGGCTATCAACCGCTGGGGCCGCGCTCTACGAGCAGACCGCGCCCCACTTGGCCGCGCTCGACGAAGCAGCGCTCGGGTTGCCTGAACGGGCGCCCGAACCCTCCGGAGAGCTACGAATAGCCTCAATCCATGAGTTCGGGCTCTCACTTCTACCGGAGGTCCTCGTCCACTTCGCGCGACGTTTTCCGCAGATCCGTATCGAGGTGCAGCTCACCAGCACGCACCTCGATTTGGTTACCACGGGCTTTGACCTCGCGATCCGCGCTACGGGCGCCAAGCTCCGCGACTCGACCCTCAGGTCCAGGCGGCTCGCTGAAGTACGCGGCGGCTTCTATGCGGCGCCGAGCTATCTGGCGCGTTACGGTCACCCGAAGCAACTTGGTGATGCGAGACATAGCTGGATCCTGCACTCCACTGCGAGCAATTTGTGGAAACTTCCGCGCGACGTGCTTCTGCGGTTTCAGTGTGACGATACTCTACTCATCCGAAACCTCGCTCAGGAGGGCGCCGGAATCGGCATGTTGCCGCACTTTGTGGCGGCGCCGTACGTGCGCGATGGTCTGCTCCATGAGGTGCTGCTCGGTGATTGGCCCGACTGGCACGGAGCACTTTTCCTTGTATATCCGTCGAGCGGCCAGGTGCCACGCAAGGTCACCGCGTTTCGTGATTTTCTCTTCGAGTGGCTCAGGAATACTCCGTTGCGATAGCCCAGGCGACGAAGTCGCAGACCGTACCTACGGCCGCGGCCTCAGCGGGCGATGGCGTCCAGATTGTCAGTCGGGCTGACCTCAACCACCAGGTCGATACGGCGGTTGAGCTCGCGGCCGGCGGCCGTGTCGTTGCTGGCGAGAGGTCGGCCGTCGGTGTAACCGGAAGCGCTGAGCAGGTCGCTGGGAATATGGTGAGCACGCTCAAGGTAGCTGGCAACGGAGGCAGCGCGGGACGAGGAAAGATCCCAGTTATCGCGGTATCTGGTTCCCAACGGAAGGCGGTCGTCGGTGTGCCCTTCCACGCGGATGGGGCGATGGATGCGAGCGAGCTCGCCAGCGACCACGTCGAGAACGGGTATGGCATCGGGACGCAGTTCCGCCTGGCTTGAATCGAAGAAGTGCGCGACTGCCAGCCGCACCATCAGCTTCTTTCCTTCGACGTGCAGGCTCACGGCCATGGTCATGCCAGGCTTCTCAAGCAGAAATCCCTTGAACTTGTTCTCCATCCGACGTCGCATGGCTTCGATGGCCTCGACCTGTCTCTGCGTTGGCCGTTCGGAGTCGGTGAGGCTGGCTACGCAACCGCCTTCGCTGGCTGGGCCCTCGAAGATAGGCATTGCATCGACGCCCCCCTGACCCTTGAAGTGCATGGCAAACTTGATCGACTTGACCACATCGACCATCCGCTTGTTGTCGACGCGACTTACCGAATACATGACCACGAAGAAGGCGAAGAGAAGCGTGAGTAGATCAGCGTAGGAGACGAGCCAGCGCTCATGGTTCTCAGGCTCCTCGTGGATTTCCTTCTTGCGCATGCCGCACTCCTTGCCGGAACAGGAGATCGACGCGGGGCTCGTAGAAACGTTTGAGCGCCGTGGGCGATCGGTCCCGCAGCGGGGCTGTTGCTCGGTCGGCCATCATCCCTTCCTAGCCGTCGCTCTTGCTGTCTGCTGCCTCGTGCGCCCAGCTGCCGCCCGACCTCATGATCTATTCTTCTCTTCGGCCGGTTTGCCGTGTTCAAGAGGTGATTGAAGAGCAACATGCTGTTGTGCGAATGGAACAGCAAGGTGCGGTACAATGTAGTTCATGGACGAAAACGGCGAATCGGCCAAGGACTAGGATCGCTAGCGGTGGCCAATATCGTGCAGCCAGCGCGGGATCTGGGGCGGATTGCGGAGATTTGCCGAGTTCTGGTTCGCCACGGGTTCGGCGAAGTCGTGGCGCGCTTGGGCCTCAGACGTGCGAAAAGTCCCGAATCTGCCTCCAGCGTGCCGGAGTCCCCGGAACTGGAAACGGTAGCGTCTGCGGACGAGGTCCGGCGCGGAAATCGAGAGCGCGGTGAGATTTCTGCGGCGGTGCGGTTGCGCCTCGTCATCGAGGACCTCGGTCCAACCTTCGTCAAGCTGGGACAAGTCGCTTCGACCCGCCCTGATGTCGTTCCACCCGACGTGATCACCGAGCTTCGCAAGCTGCAAGACGCCGTCCCGCCGGTGGCGTTCACCGCCATTCGCGAGCAGATTGAGCGCTCGCTCAGCGCTTCCATGTCCGACCTGTTCGAATCCATCGACGAGCACCCCCTGGCGGCCGGCAGCATCGCGCAGGTTCACCGCGCCCGACTTCGCACCGACGAGGGCAGCCAGGAAGTGGTCGTCAAAGTCCAGCGCCCCGGCATTGTCGACACCATGGCCAGCGACCTCAGTCTCCTGCACACCTTCGCTGCCCTGGTAGAACGCGCGATTCCAGAAAGCCGTATCTATTCCCCGGTGGGCCTGGTCCAGCAGCTCGACCACGCCATCTCGAACGAGCTCGACTTCACGGTGGAAGCGGAGAACGCCCTGCAGTTTTCGCAGAATTTCCAGGCGCACCCGTCCCTGAAATTCCCGCTGGTGTACCGGCAAGCCTCCGGAAAACAGGTCGTCACGCTCGAATACCTCGACGGCACGAAACTCAACCAGGCTGTGGCTGCAGGCCATTCCGGCAAGAAGCTCGCGCGCGCGATTCTGGAAGGGGTGCTCAAACAGATTTTCGAGGACGGCCTGTTTCATGCGGATCCGCACCCTGGCAACGCCATCGTTCTCGGCACCCGGGAGGAACCAGTTGTTGCATGGGTCGATCTCGGCATGGTCGGACGGCTCGGCCCCCGTTTGCGCGATCTGGCCGTCGATGTGATGTTCACCGCCCTCCGGCGGGATTACCTAGGTCTGGCCGATGCCATCTACGCGATTGGCTCGCCTACCCGCAAGATCGACCGCCACGCCTTCGAGGCCGAGGTCGCGTTGCGCGCCGAAAAGTACCTCGGCAGACCGCTGAAGGACATCCAGTTGTCTGGCCTGATACGAGATCTTGTGCAGGGGGCGACGCAGTTCGGCCTCGAAATTCCGACCGATTTCACCTTGGTGGGCAAGGTGCTCGTCACCCTGGAAGGCGTCGGCCGAGACCTCGACCCGGACCTCGACATCCTGGCTGAGGCTCGGCCCATCATCTTCGACCTGATATGCAGGCGCTACTCGCCGGAGAGACTGGGCAACGAGCTCTTGCGGCGCCTCGAACGACTAAGCGGCGCCACCTACAACTTGCCACGCCAGCTCGAAGAGGTGCTCGATGAACTGCGGCTCGGACGGTTGAGCGTGCGGACCGAGGATCCTGGCCTCCACGCCGCCGTCGACCGCACCGGACGCCGCCTTTTCGTTGGCCTGCTCTCGAGCGCGCTGGTTTTGTCGGGCGCGTGGCTTCTGTCGAGGGGAAAGGGGCAAGCTGGGACCGCGCTCTTCGTTGCCTGCGGGCTGCTCGTTGCCTTCCTCGGCGTTACGGAGACGCTGTTCAGATCGCGCCGGTCGCGGAAGGATCGGTAATGCTGAGTTCTGTGCGCATCCTCGCCCCGATTTTCAGCGCACTCGCAATTATCGGCCATGCCCATCCTGCCCTGGCCGCTGAGGAGCTTCAGGGTGGATCACACCCGCTGGTCACAAACGACGTGGGCATGATTCATGCCGGCTACAGTACGGGGTTCGGCGACAGCACCAGCGGACCGCGGTTGCAGGGCAACTACTTCCACCGGCTCAATCAGTCTGTCTGGCTTGACATGCAGATGGCCGTGGTTTCGCAAGGCTGCAATTTCAATCCAACGGCCTGCAAGAGTGGTTACAGCACCATTGTGGACATCGCAGTCGGTGCCGTTTGGCAATTCCAAACCAACTCACCCATTGTACCGTACGTGAAGGTCGACGCAGGGCCGCTGTTCATGTTTCCGCAGAACAAACACGGCGCCATCGGAATTCTGGTTCGTGGTGGGCTGGGCGTGCACTACTACTTCTGGCGTTGGCTTGGTGTCGGCGCGGAAGTCACGGGGGCCGGTGGCATTGCCTTTATTGGCCTTGATGGTCGCGACGTCAGCGGCGTAGGCGACATGTCCGCCACCGCTGGCCTTGCCCTTCGATACTAGGGCCTGTGGTGCGCCGACTGGTCATGCACGGGCGTTCTCATCGTCTAGACGAGTTCTGCCGCCATCCGGTCTTGCAGGCGCGCGGTGATTTCGGGATCGTTGCCGCCCAGGTCCTGCGGTTTGGCGTTGTCGCGCAGCCATTTTGAAATGACCAGAAGGAGAGGGATCTCGTAACCGAGCTGTTCAGTGAGCCAGTTCCGCTGGGCTTGGCTACGTACCATTTCGTTGATCGCGAGATTCTGAATCATCTTCGCTCGGGAACGAGAATTCGCCCGCCCCATCGCGCGCTTGAGCGTCAACAGGGCCTTTTCCGAAAACCTCTGTCCCATAGGGAATTGATTCGTGCCGGCCAGTCGGCGAACGGCACCCACGAGCCAAGCGTCTGGAAGATGCTCGGACAAGTGAAGGGTCGCAGACAGAAGCGAGGTCTTGCTGGCGAGAGCGGCTCACATGATTGCTGGCAACTTCATTTCAATTTCCATGGGGTCCCCTTTCGAGTGTTGTCTCTGCCTATTGCCTTTGCACGATGGCGCGCAGATAAGAGCGAGCCGTCATGACCTGTTGGTCTCTCGCGCGACGGCTTGAAAGATGATGATGGCGCAGGCGAGTTCGACGAGGGCACCGTAGCGTTCAGCTTTGCGCTCCCAGCGGGTGCGGAGTCCT
>Ga0265314_10000105_pt1 | contig 126697 bp, 89 predicted proteins | sample 4126metaG_FD_203106 | JGI IMG/M metagenome (GOLD analysis project Ga0265314, IMG submission 203106) | Rhizosphere microbial communities from Carex aquatilis grown in University of Washington, Seatle, WA, United States - 4-1-26 metaG | ecosystem: Host-associated > Plants > Roots > Rhizosphere >... | reverse complement strand
GACTCCCGCTTCGAAAAGGCTTACCTCAAAGTCGAAAATGCCATGGATGAGGTCATCGCTTTGATGGCCGCTTGATGCCAATATCTGAGAGATGATTTTACCAGATTTTGCGCGTAAGAATCTAATCTCTTCTTTCTCCCCCAATCTCAAATCTGAAGTTTGAAACCCTACCCCCCTCAACCTATGCCTCCCAATCTCTCCTCTCCCTCGTCTTCGGATCAAGCCTCGTCTTCCGGCCGCTCCAGCCAACAGGAAAACCTTCCCGATGTGAGATCGCCGGCTGACCCATCGACCCACCCTCCGCAAACGGTCACCACGCGCCGACACCGCGTCCATTCTCACTCCAAGCTCAAAACTCTGGAGGAGGAACACCAGCGGAAGATTATCGGATGGCTCGCAGAGTCGAGCTATTCCCAAGCCGTCGTGCGCGTTCGCCGGGAACTGGGCGTCCAGACCTCTATTGAGGGCCTCCGGATCTTTCGTTCTTGGTGGCTCCTGGGCCGCCATCTAGCCAACCTTTCCCCCCTCGCCCGCTGCTCCGTCCCACCCATCAACGCCGAGCCCCAGCAACTCGCCCAGGCCCTCCAAGCGGTCTTCCTGCTCCAGGCCTATCGAAAACAAGACGTCAACGGCTTCTGCCGCATGCGCCAGCTCCAGCAGACTGACCAGCGCTACCGAACCGACGAAGCCCAATTCAAAACCACTCACCCCACCGCCATTCCAATCGAGCTCACCCCCGAGCAGGACGAAAACGAGACCCGCAAGAACTTCCGACTCCCTCTCCTCCCAAACGTCCCTCCGCCTCCCTCCTACTCCTGCTCTCAAATCTGAAATCTGAAACCTCCCTCATGAAATCACTAACCCACAAACTCACAACCGATTCACCGGAATTTTGGATCCGGTGTCGTCGCGTGACCGCCTTTGGCCTTTTGCCCTTAGCCTTAAGCCTTTCTTGTTCCCTCCTTCCCCTTCCAAATCCTGGAATAGCCGCTCCAAAAGTCGGAATATCCGCTCCAAATGTTGGAATACCCGCTCCAAAATCTGGATTACCCGCTCCAGACGCCCTTCAGACCCGCTGCCCGACCTTACCAGATAACCTCCTCAACCGGCGCACGATACGCAACTCACCGAGCCATGCCTCGTTTGGACGGGAACAGGGTAGGGGCACCGGCACCCCCATTTCCTCCCGCTCACGCCCGGGCGGTATACCGGATGTCCTTGATCTCGACCGTCCCGGATTTGGGCTCAAAGAACGGCTTGCCGCCACGGACGCCGACAGTTCCGTAACCAGACGCTGTGGAAAGGAACGCGCGGAAATCCCCGCGCAAGCTAGGTTCGAGATACAGGATCTTGTCCACTGCGTCATAGCGCGCGCCGCTTGCCCCCTGCAGCAGCCCGTAGGAGGACATGGCGCGGGCGTACCAATGGCCGCACTCATACTCGTTGAACGGATTGCGGATCCTCCCATCATAACGATCCCGGCAGGCCCGCACGATTTCAAGCCCTTCATCCACCATTCCCAGCAACAGCAGGTGGGAAGCAACCTGATACTCAATGCCGGTCCATACCTCATTAGAATAAACGAAGGGCAACGACAGCTCGCCGCCCTTGGGCCAGGTGCACAGCAGCAGCCCCCCCTCGGCGCCACAGGCGTAGCTGGGACGCTGCGGGTTCGCGTGCGCCGACAGGTCCTTCTTCAAGTTGTAACGGTGCACGGACTTCACGTGCCCGGCCACCTTCTCCCGATCCAACACCTGACCTACGCCGCACACGGCCGCGATCCAAGAGCCCAGCACGCCATCGGCCAGGCAGCCTTTGCCGTATTGATACTTGGGTCCCTCGGCCTCCAGCAAAACCCGGGCCTCGGCTGAATACTCGCCTCCGAAACTCTGGACCTCGACCGGGTTCCGCGCGCGCAGGTTCTTCCACTCAATCTTTTGAATGAAATACTCGCCGTCGAATAATTCCGCGTGGGCTTTGTCGGTGCCCTTTTGGAACAGCTCGGCGTACAGCGGCACATCTTCGCCCAACGCCTTGCCCATGGCCGATGATGCCTTCAACGCTCCCAGGTAGAAGCTGGTGCACATCCCGTCGGGCCCCCAAAACTCGATGTCGTAAGTATTGTGGTGCGGCTCCTCCACGACGCCTTTGTGGCCGGGGTCCCACGTCTCAATGCAATAATCCATGCTCGCCCGAACCTTGGGCCAGAGCTTTCGCAACCATTCGGTATCGCCGCTGATCCGCCAGTCGCGGTGGACCTTCATGATGCCTCCGAGTTGGCCATCGGCGGCGGCATGGAAATCGTGCACCACCGGGCGGATCGGCAGACTCGTTCGGAAAGTCTGATGCCCCTTCGAGTCCTGAGATGGACCGAACTCGGTCTCGCGCAAGGTTCGCTCTAAAGCAGGAAACAAGTGGGGAATCGCCTGCGCGTAGTTCCACACGTGTGTGCACGTGCCGTGGCAGCAGCCGGAATTGTCGCCGCAGCCCTCCCACGCCCAAAGCCGGCCGTCGGCCTGGCGGAGCACGGTTGGGGATTTGAGGATGCTCAGATTGGCAGCCACCGCCTCCGTAAGCTCAGGCGGCAGGGTGTTGTCGTAGAAGCAATCGCTGAACTTCTGAGTCTTGTCCTTCAGCTCAGAGTAGTGGTCACGCCAGTAGTTGATGACCTCAGCCGTGTCGGCGAATCGACCGGCATACCAGGGTCGGTAACTGCCTTCGACTGGCTTCTCCTGTGCGGTTGCTTCCAGGTCCTTGCCGATGCGCAGGTTGGTGCTGGCCACATACCAGGCGAAGCGCAGCACAATGGTTTTGGATGCGCCGGGTGCCAGCGTAAAGGGGACAAAAAGCGTCGCCCCGGGCGGGGGAGTTCCCTCGGTCAATGGCGGCCGGTCGAAACAAGCCCCTTGAGCGACGTCCTTCCAGGCCATGGTCACGGCGTCCCACCAACCCCCGCGGAACCAAGCGTGATTCACCTTGGCCCCAGGCTCGCTCACCGTCGCGGCGAAGCTGCCCTCTTCCCAGGCGCGATCTTTGGCGCCGGCACTCCACAAGATGAAACCACCCGGCGTGGGCTTGATTCCTTGGGCGTTCTGGCCCGAAGCCATGAAGTTTTTGGCGTTGAACGAGAAAACCGCTTCCACGGGAGCGTCACTGCGATTCTTGAACTCGTACTCGATTCCGGCGACCGGCAGGCTCGAGTTGTCGGCGTCGCCGGGAATGAACGGGCTCCAGCCGGTAACCTGCGCCTGAAGCGGCATGGCGGCGTCCTCAAGGGTGATGGTGGCAAACGGAAAACGGGGATGGAACCGGGCACGGCGAAATCGCGGCAGGCCGAAGGAGGCCCCGCCCGCCCCGTTGCCGGCGCCCGGGGCGCCGAAGAGCTTCCATCCTGGGACTGGACCCTCGATCACCCGGGCAACGGCTTTGGGCTGTTTAACCGAGATGGCTGCGAAGACGCAGGGCTCATTGAAGACCTCTGGCCGGTTGCGCAACGAGACGTGGGAGAGCGCGCCGCTGCCCTCCAGGCAGATCATTCCCGCACCCAGCCCGCCCATGGGAAACGCCACCCGGCTCATGCGCGAGCCGGTGTATTGGTCGTTGTATTTCGGCCGGGCGGCCCGGACCCGCGGCCCGACAGTCTGCGGTTGAGCCGGTGCCTCGTTCCCAGCGCTCTCGGCAGCTTGGCCCACGCCAACGGCGCCCAAACCAGCCATCGAAAGTTTCAGGAAGTCGCGCCGGGGAAGCGACGAATCGGGATGAGATTGAGATGACATAGAAAAATCGGCGGCCAGCAGTCAGTTATTACCATTCGTCATGGATGCCCCGCGTCCAGCCGAGCCACGGTCGGGCAAAACCTCGTGTTCGTGGGACCATGCGACGCACTTTCGGGCTTTGTGTAAGGCTCTTTCTATCCTCCCCACGGACCTCATTGCAAGTGAACTCAGGGGCTTACCCTGTCGGCCGTGTCCGGTGCCACTGGCACGGGCGTGGAGTGAGCGCGCCCCAGTCGGCTGTTGCGCAAGCCGTAGCCAAAGTAAATCACCAACCCCACGGCCATCCAGATGACGAACCTCTCCCAGGTCACCCTGGGCAGTTGACACATCAAGTAGCCGCAAGTGAAAACCGCTCCCAATGGAACCCAAGGCACCCAGGGCGTGCGGAAAGGACGGACCCGACCCGGCTCTTTCCAGCGCAAGATGAGGACCCCCACGGCCACCAGGATAAATGCAAACAAGGTGCCGATGTTGGTCAACTCAACCACTTCGTTAATGTTGGTGACTCCCGCGAAAACCGCGACCAGGACGCCGGTGAGGATGGTCGTGACGTGGGGCGTCTGGTAGCGCGGGTGCACGCGCTTGGCCCACGCCGGTAGGAGCCCATCGCGGGCCATGGAAAAGAAGATTCGGGGCTGTCCCATTTGGAAAGCCAGCAAGACGGACCCGTTTGCCAGGAGAGCCCCCGCGGAAACAATTGCGGCGGCCCAGCCCATGCCCAGCTCGGTAAACGCAAACGCCAGCGGCTCCGCGGTGGCGAGTTTGGTCCAGTGGGTCAGGCCCGTTAGCACGATGGCCACCGCGATGTACACGATCGTGCAAATCACCAAGCTGGCCATGATGGCGAAGGGGATATCGCGCTGCGGATTGCGCGCCTCCTCCGAGGCCGTTGAAACCGCGTCAAAGCCGATGTAAGCGAAGAAAATGATCGCTGCCGCGCTCGAGATCCCCTTGAAACCGTTAGGTGCGAATGGCAGCCAATTGGCAGGCTTGATGTAGAAGGAACCCAGGACCAGGAAAAAAACGATGATCGCCAGTTTCAGAACCACCATCGTCGTGTTAAACCGCGCGCTCTCCCGGACGCCGATTACCAGCACCCAGGTGATGCCTACCACCACGAGCGCAGCCGGGAGATCCATGATGATCGGCAAGCCGAGAACTCGCGGGGCCAGCGCGTAGATCTCAGCGGCGTGGCGGATCGCCGGGTCCAGCGCGGAGAGATCTTTGTGGGCGGCCTGAGCTTGAAGAAACTCGTGCGCCGCTTGAGCGGCGCTGCGGTAGTCCATCCCTAGCCACCCCGGCCAGGCAATATGGAACCCGCGCAGCAAATCCTGAAAATAGGCTGACCACGAAATGGCGACCGCCACATTGCCCACCGCATACTCGAGGATCAAATCCCACCCGATCAGCCAGGCCGCGATTTCTCCCAAGGTCGCGTATGCATAGGTGTAGGCGGAACCCGAGATCGGGACCATCGACGCGAACTCGGCGTAGCAAAAGGCCGCCAGCGCGCAGGCGCCCGCCACCAAGATGAAGGAAATGATCAGGGCGGGTCCGGCGCCCTCATGCTCAGAAGCGCCCGCTGCCGCGCTACCGACGGTCGAAAAGATTCCGGCGCCGATGATGGCGCCCACGCCCAGTGCGGTCAGTTGAAAGGGACCCAAGGCCCGTTTGAGCCGCCCTTGGGAATGTTCCGCATCAGCGAGCAGGCTATCGAGCTTCTTAACGCGGAACTGGGGCATGTCGGCGGTTTCTTAAAACAAGTGCGCCGCCTCAGCCCACCCGGAGCAGGACCCGCTGAAGGCTTGAGGATGTCCGATTCTCATAAAAATCTTCGGGATCCTATCTAGTTGATCCCAAAAGACCAACGGAATCCGTTGGGAGACATCTCGCCGCAATTGCCCAGCGCTCGACGCGGGATGTAATTGGGACCCGGCCTGGCCTACGGCGTCCAGCGACGTCCAGCGCTCGCTTTCGGCCTCGGGAGCCATTAACCTGGACTGGTGCTTCGAATCGGGTCGCTAGAGCTCAAGTCCAACCTGTTCCTGTCGCCGCTGGCCGGTTACACCAACCTGCCATTCCGGCTGACGCTGAGGGAACTGGGCGGGCTGGACCTTGCCACGACCGATCTGGTGAATGCCCGGTCGCTTCTGGAGCGTAATTCCAAAGCGCTCAAGCTCATCGAGACTCGCGCCGAAGATCAGCCACTGGCGGTCCAATTGTTCGGTTCCGTGCCCGAAGAAATGCGCGATGCCGCGGCCTATCTGGAATCGGTCGGCATCGCCGCCGTGGACATCAACATGGGTTGCCCCGTTCGCAAGGTGTGCCGTGTCGGCGGCGGCTCGGCCATGATGGGGGAACTGGATCAGACTTCTCGCCTGGTCAAAGGAATGGTCGAGGCGGTCAAGATCCCCGTGACTGCCAAGATGCGGCTGGGTTGGGACGACGACAGCTTGACGGCGCCTGACTTGGCGCGAGCCTTGGAGGATGTGGGCATTGCGGCGGTGTTCGTGCATGGCCGCACCCGTGAACAAGGCTTCTCGGGCTCGGTGAAGCTGGCCGGAATTCGGGCGGTCGCCCAAGCGGTCAAGACGATTCCGGTGATCGGAAACGGCGACATCACCACCCCGCAATCCGCGAAGAAGATGATCGAGGAAACGGGCTGCGCGGGAGTGGGAATCGGACGCGGCGCCTTCTACAATCCATGGATTTTCCTCCACACCGATCGTTATCTGCGCACGGGCGAAGCACCGGGGGAGCCGACGTTCGAGGAGCGAGTGCGGGTGATGAGCCGGCATCTGGACCGGATGATCGAGGTCTTCGGCGAGGAGCACGGCTGCCGCATGTTCCGCAAAGTAGGCCCGTGGTATTCGAAGCGGTTTGGTCCCGCGAACGTCTTCAACAAACGGATCGTGACCCTCAGCTCCCGGGCCGACTTCGAGACGCTTCTGGGCGATTATCTGCGCTGGCGCCAGCAGTTTTTGGACGACGATGGCGGACTCAAGAGTGTTTACCAGCCAGCGCCGCTCACTCCTTCTTTCATGCTGGATGATGAACCCGCTGCGCGCGAGGCGATCCCAGTGCCGCGCGGCCCGGTTGAACGCTGGTAGCCTCGCCGCTCTCCTCGGGAAGAATGTCGGGAATCAAAGCCCGTCGCGCCGGAACGTTTTGAGATGGGAGTAAAGGCTAGCGAGGTCCTGCGGTTGGAGGCCGGATAGCAGGCCCGAGGGCATGAGCGAAATGCGACTATCCACGCGCGAGACGATGTTGGGCGTGTCGATGCGAACCGTAGTGGTCGCGCCGGTTTGCAGGATGACTCCATCGGCGGACTCAAACGCCACCAGGCCGGTATAGCTCGGCCAGGGGCCGATAAGGCCTGGAAAGCTCGTAGCCCGTGTATAACTCGACGGATGGTTCGTACAAGTGCCAATCCCCCAACGCCAACATGAGTAGGCGCACAGCCTGTAGCTGAAGGTCCGGTTCAGGTGCAGCTAACGCCACCAGGCCCGCTTCCACAGCGCCGGCCGAGGTCACGGCGTTGGTGTCGCGCCATAAACCGGCAAGCGCCAAAGTTACCCGGCTCTGAAGGCTGTTGTTGGTCGAACCGGCGGTTACGGTTTGCCAGCCATCAGGCGGAAGCCGTGCTGCCAGTGCGGCAGCGAGTTGGCGCACACGGTTCTCGGTGTCGCCCGCCGCCGGCAACACGAGTGAGGCGACCTCCACCCCGGTCAATTGTGGCGACTGCTCCCAAACGGCTTCGAGAGCAGCGCGGCGGACCATGGCGTTTGAGTCCTGAGCCAGTTGGTTCAGCAGCGGCCAAACCTTCTCAGGAGCAATTCTGCCCAGCGACCAGGCATCCAGAGGTTGAGGGGCGCCTAGCACCAGGTTGATCAGGGGATCGCTCAGCCCAATGGGTTCCCTGCGCCCAACTTCAGTCGTGTCCGGCTCACCGACGTAGTCGATGCGAAAGACTGCGCCCCGGGTCTTTCGCCCTCCAATAGCGATGAACAACGAACCGTCCGGAGCGACGACGACATCCACCGGTGCAAATCCCTGGGTGCCGATGGGTTCTAGGAAGATCGGTCGGCCTTGCCGTCGCCGTCGGTGTCTTGGAGCGTGCGGATATAGCTGCGGCTGGTCACGACCACTCGCCCCAGGCTATCGAGAGTGATCGCAAAACAATCGTTCGCGAGATCTGAATCGGCGAAGAGCGAGATCCTGAAGCCCCGAGCGAGGCGCACACCCAGAGCTTGGTTGGGTACCAGATCCTCCGCGCTAGCGAGAGTCAACGCGGAGGCAATGCCGAGCGCGAGCACGAGCCCCGCAGATCTAGCGCGCAGGGCAATCATGCGCAGGCTGACGATTGGTGGCCCTCATTGGGGCTCGATCCGGATGGTGTGAGCCACTGGCACGAACGCCGAATGGATTGCGGCCTCGAGCGGCTTGCGCACTTTCTCGGTGAGGGACTTGGTGGCGGCCATCTCCGCATGACCTTCCTCGCCATGAAAGAGGGTTTTGATCTGGCGGGTTTCGTAGTTCTGCTTGGCTGCCACGGCGTTGTCCACTTTTGCGAAGGCCGATGAGAACGGGTTTTCGGCGAAGTCCTGGGCCAGGTTGACGCCCTGGGCAAGCTGGGCGGCGGAGTAACTCATGGTGGAGCTGCCCCAGGTTATTTTGTAGTTCTGGGCCGAGCCGTTTTTGACCACCAGGATGAGGCGGTTGAGGTCCTGGTTGAAGGGGATGAGTGCCATTCCGGAGCGGAGAGAGTTATCCTTGTCCGCCGGCCCCTGGGCACAGAAGGGATAGCGTTTGCTGGAGAGCTGCAATTCGCCATTTGTGAACCCAGTCACTTTATGACCTGCGGATGCGGTGGCCTTCTGCGCCTGCAAATCGACGGTGAAGGTGCCGAGGTCGCCATCTAGGCCGAAGGCTTTGAGGAACGCGTAAGCCATGACCAGGTGACCAGCCCAGTCCGGGTGCACCGAGTCCTTGCCCGCGAGAGCATAGTCCGGGCTGATTCTTTGCCGCGCTGCCTGGCCGGCAGTCAGCATCGGCCAGAAAACATCGGCGAAGCCGACATGTTCTTGTGAAGCGATTTGGATATCCAGGTTACGCAGCTCACATAGGTTGAGGTTCATGTCTTGGGACTCTGCTTTGCTCCACGGCACTTTAGGGCCGACACAGCCCGCCGATCCCAGAACTACCCTGGCTCCGGCGTTCTTGAACGCTTTCACAATGGCGGTCATGGCTTCGCCATAGCGTTGCCCGATGCTTGCTTCGTAGGTGCGGTAGCCGTGATCGTTCATCCCGTAACAAGTCGTCGCGATGGTTGGCTTGAAGCTAAGGCAATCATTCGTCATCCGGCCCAGGAAACCGGGGGCTGTTTCCCCGCTCCAGCCGTATTGGCGCACCCTAATGCCCAGCTCCGGCACGCACACCGTGAGATAGGTCTCCATGATTCGGGAGTACATTTTTTGCTCGGTGATCGAGTCGCCGCAGATGGCGAGCCGATCTCCCGCGCGCAGCAACAGGCCCGTCGAGACGGGCGCTTTGACAGGATTGAACTTGGCAAAAAACGGATCGTCCGGTTTGGCCTGGAGCTCCAGCGAGGAGGAATCAGCGCCGAGGAGAGACTGCAGGCCGACAAGTTGCAGGCAGGCAAGGCAAAGAGCGGTGAGGCGTGGAAGAGTTTGAGAGCGCATGGGGCGTGATTGTCCGGTTGGGGTAGATGGCGTCAAGCGGGTTCTGTCCCGACCGAGCGCTGACTTGCTCGAGGGTGTCGTGCTCGTTACCATCGAGGCCATGGCCTATCGATTTGCCGTGAACCGAATCCTCTGTCTCGGGTTAGTCGCCTGGAGTCTGGCGACGTCGCTCGGGGCGGAAACGCCGACCGATTTCAAACGAACGGAGGACGTGATTTATGGACGCAAGTTCGGCACCGCATTGACCTTGGACGTAATCCGGCCGGACAAGGCCAATGGCTACGGCGTCCTGTTTATGGTGAGCGGAGGCTTTTTCTCGGCCCACGAGGCCATCAACACGGGGTTTCTGCACGGGCTCGTGGCGCGGGGTTACACGGTGTTCGCGGTGGTGCACGGTTCTCAACCGAGATTTGTGATCCCGGAAATCGAGGAAGACATCCACCGGGCGGTGCGCTTCGTGCGGCACCATGCCGCGGAGTACGGCGTTGATCCAAACCACTTTGGCATTTCAGGAGGCAGCGCTGGAGGACATCTCTCCCTGACCATGGGGACGCAAGGCGGGCCGGGGAAAGCCGATGCCAAAGACCCTGTGGACCGCGAAAGCAGCGCGGTGCAAGCGATCGCGTGTTGGTTCCCTCCGACTGACTTCCTAAATTACGGAAAGACGGGAGAGGATGCGGTGGGTGTCGGTATCCTGGCGCAGTTCAAGAGCGCATTTGGGGCGCGAGCGGATACGGCGGAAGGCCGCCAGACTTATGGGAAGGAGATCTCACCGATCTATTTCTTAACCACCAATTGCCCGCCCACCCTCATCATCCACGGCAACGCCGATAAGCTGGTTCCGATTCAGCAGTCTGAAATGTTCGTCCAAAAGGCCAAGGACTTGGGAGTTGCCGACGTGAAGCTAATCGTGCGCGAGGGCAAAGATCACGGATGGGCTGGGATGGAAAAGGATTTCGATATTTTTGCGGACTGGTTTGACGAGCACCTTCGGGGGCTGAAGAAGTAGGCTTGGGACCAATCAACCATGCTCGCCGGCCAAGACGTCGCATGGCTTCAGTTCCAGGGCAAGCGGTTCGAGGGGCATCGGATGCCCGTGATCCAAGAAATCGCGACAAAGCCGGAAGAAATCCTGCCGCGTGGTGACCCGCCGGACCTGATGGAGGAAGTCCGCGTTGGGACCCACGCCTAAACCCACGTAGTTAAGGTGTTTCTTGACGCGTTGGACGTGGCTCTGCTCGGAAAACTCGGGTGAAGCCACGGCGTCAAAGAGCGCGTGGACATAGCCCAACACGTCGCGCCCGACCGGCATCTGCATGGCTTGGCCACTCTCGAGTTGCCGGATCTGAGAGAAGATCCAGGGATTACGGATGGCACCGCGGCCGATCATCAATCCGCGCGCTCCTGTTTGAGCGAGGACATCCAATGCCTTGGCGGGTGAGGAGACGTTGCCGTTGGCAAAGACCGGACAGGAGAGCCGGTTCACCGCGCGGGCGATGTACGGGTAATGGACTGCGCTGCGATACATTTCCTGGACCGTGCGCCCATGCACGGTCACCAGGTCGAGCGGGTGCTTGCTGAACACCTCGAGCAGGTCGTCAAAGAGGGCAGGGGAGTCGAAGCCGATCCTGGTTTTCACCGAGAACTTCACGCCAATGGCTTCCCGGAGTGCACCCAGGATGGCGTCCACACGGGCGGGTTCGCGGAGCAGGCCACCGCCAGCGCATTTGCGATAAACGATCGGCGCCGGGCAACCCAGGTTCAGGTCCACTCCCGCGATGGGGTACTGCTGCAATTCGCGGGCGGTGCGCACGAGGGCGGGGATGTCGTTGCCGATCATCTGCGCGAACACCGGGCGGCCAGTGGGGTTCTCGGTGACTGAGCGGAGGATCGTCTTGTCCAGGTTTGAGGTCGAGTGGACTCGGAAATACTCCGTGAAATAAACATCCGCCCCGCCGTACTGGGTCAGCAGGGTCCAAAACGGGAGGTCCGTGACATCCTGCATCGGTGCCAGGGCCAAGACTGTGCCCGCTCGGGCCATGGTTTGTTCAAAAGCAGCAACCATCAAAGGAAGCAGGAGAGTGCCATCGGCCGGGGCCAAATGCCAGCCATTGCAGAACCAACGCGACGGTTCAAGGCAAGCCGTGCCTTCTGAAACCGGCGCCTAGAAGCCGAGGCAGTCGGGCTAGGCCAGCACGTCTTTGACCACGTTGCCGTGGATGTCGGTCAGGCGGAAATCACGGCCCTGGAAACGGAAAGTCAACCGCTCGTGGTCGATACCCAGGCAGTGCAGCACGGTGGCGTTGAGGTCGTGGATGTGGACCGGGTTCTCTGCCACGTTGTAACAGAAATCATCGGTTTTGCCGTAGCTCAGGCCGGCTTTCATTCCACCACCGGCGAGCCAAACGGTGTAGCAGCGACCATGATGGTCACGCCCGTAGTTGTCAGGCTCGATCTTGCCCTGGCAGTAGACCGTGCGGCCGAACTCGCCGCCCCAGATCACCAAGGTGTCGTCAAGCATCCCTTTAGCCTTGAGGTCCTTGACCAGCGCTGCACTGGGCTGATCGGTGTCGGCGCATTGCTCGCGAATACGGTGTGGGAGGTTGCCATGCTGGTCCCAGCCGCGGTGATAGAGTTGGATGAAGCGCACGCCTTGCTCGGCCATCCGCCGGGCGAGCAGGCAATTGTAGGCGAATGTTCCGGGTTTTCGGACATCTGGCCCGTAGAGATCCAGCACGCTGGCGGGTTCTTTGGAAAGGTCTACCAGGTTCGGCACCGAGGCCTGCATGCGGTAGGACAACTCGTACTGGCTAATGCGTGAGTTGATCTCAGGATCGCCAAAGGCTTCGTATTCCTTGGCATTCAAACGAGCGAGCCCGTCGAGCACCCGCCTGCGCCCTTCCCGGCTGACGCCGGGTGGGTTGGATAGGTAGAGCACGGGATCACCGCCGCCCCGCAATTGGACCCCTTGGTATTGAGAGGGGAGGAAGCCTGCGCTCCAGAGGCGCCCGTAGAGGGGTTGGTCGCTGTCCTTGCCGCTGGAGATCATTACCATGAAGGCCGGCAAGTTCTGGTTGTCTGTCCCCAGGCCGTAGCTTAACCAGGCTCCCATGCAAGGACGGCCCGGCTGCTGAAACCCCGTCTGGATGAAGGTGATGGCCGGATCATGATTGATCGCCTCGGTGTTGACGGTCTTGATGATGCAGATGTCGTCAACAATGCTCGAGATATGGGGAATGAGTTCGCTAGCCCATGTACCGCTCTTGCCATGTTGCGCGAACTTGAAAATCGACTTAACCACCGGGAACGCTGATTGCCCCGAGGTCATGGTCGTGATCCGCTGGCCCATGCGGACCGACTCAGGTAGCTCCGTGTTGTGCAGTTTCTCCAATGCCGGTTTGTAGTCCAGCAGCTCCATCTGGGACGGCCCTCCGGCCATGAAGAGATAAATGACACGTTTGGCCTTTGGCGCGAAGTGAGGCAGGCCCGGCAGCCCCTGGGTCTTGGAGGCCGTGGCCGAGGCGGTGGCGAAAAGATTCGGATTGAGCACCGAGGCCAAGGCCGCGGTTCCAATGCCGGTGGCCAAGCGGCCAAAAAAATGGCGTCGAGTGAGGAATTGCCGGAACTGAGAGTCGAGTTCGATCATGGTCTGTGGCTTTAGCCCTTGGTCAGGGTCTCGTCCAAGTTAAGCATCAGGCTGGCGATGGTGGTCCAGGCTGCGAGGTCCTGGCAGTCGAGGTTTTCCCGGGTTTTGAACTGACCGACGCCGAGGAGTTGCTGCGCGGCTGCGGTGTTTTGCTTATACTCGCTCAATTCCTGGTTAAGAACGCCCGCCAATACCTTCAGCTCGTCGCTTCGTGGCCGCCGGCCCGTGGCGAGACGGAAACCGTAAGCTAAACGCTGCGTGGCGGTTGCGCCGCCCTCCAGGATCATGCGCTGGGCCAGGGCTCGGGAGGCTTCCACGAACTGTGGATCGTTGAGCAGGTCCAGGGCTTGGAGCGGGGTGTTAGTTCGGGCGCGCCGCGCCACGCAGAACTCGCGTGAGGGCGCGTCGAAAATGAGCATGTTGGGCGGTGGACTCTGCCGCTTGAGGTAGGTGTAAAGGCTGCGACGGTACTGGGCCTCGCCGGCGTCAGGAACGTACTTTTGGGCGTTGTTGTAGGAGACGGCTTCCCACAGCCCGGGTGGCTCGTAAGGCTTGACCGGCGGACCTCCCCGCTTTTCCACGAGCAGCCCACCCACGTAGAGTAAGGAATCGCGGAGCACTTCGGCATCCACTCGGAATCGCGGGCCTCGAGCCAGCAGGCGGTTGTCGGGGTCACGGCCGTAAGCATCCGGACGGGCCTGCGAGGACTGCCGATAAGTGGCGGAGGTCAGGATTAGTCGCTGAATATGCTTCACATCCCAACCGCTGCTCATGAACTCGGTGGCCAGCCAATCCAACAGTGCCGGATGAGAGGGCCGCTCGCCCTGCACGCCGAAATCCTCCACCGTCTTCACCAGACCAGTCCCGAAATAGTGCTCCCAGTAGCGGTTGACTATGACTCGGGCAGTCAGAGGTTGTGAAGGGTTCACCAACCACCGCGCCAGGCCCAGCCGATTGGTGGGCACCGATTCCGGCTCCGACACCAGCACGGCCGGCAGGCCCGGCGTCACTTTGTCACCGGGCTTGTCATACTCCCCGCGCTTGAGCAGGAGAGTCTCTCGGGGTTTCTCCAGTTCCTTGGCCACCAAAGTGGTCGGGATCGCAGCATCCAGGTCCTTCTCTTCCTGGCGCCATTTCGCCAGGTTCTCGAACAAGTCATGGAACTCCGTAGAGAAATGCTTGCGATAGTGGTCGCGGACACGGCCGGACCAATCACCGGAGGGCTCGGGTGTAGAAGCCAGAATCCCGGTCAGATCGGGAGGTAGAGCATCCCCGTCGACGAGGCTTTTGCTAAACGCGAAGTAGGCGGCGCCCTGGTGGTTCACCACTTTGATCAGGATCTCATTTCGGCCGGCTTTCAAGGTTACTACCGCGCGGACGGGTCCTTCGCCGGTTGACTCTTTGACCTGGCGTTGAAAGACCTGCTCCCCGTTGAGCCAGAGTTTGAACAGATCCTCGGCGTGCAATGCCAGCTCCAGTTTTGTGGGCGTGGCTACCTCGACGGTCCGATAGAAGTAATAGGCGCCGTGCACCCCGTGCAACTCGTCCACTAGCAAGTGGCGCTTGCCGTCCTCCAGATCCCCGCGGGCGCTCCAGGACACATCCTCCCGGACGCCGGGATAGGTCTTTTTCAGGTCCACTTCTTTTTCGGGGGGATACGCCGTGGTAAATCCTGCCTGTTCACCTTCGGTTTTGAATGGACCGATGACTTGCCATGGCTCGAATTTCAGCGGGCGCATCAGGCTGGCCAGTTTTTCGCCCTCACCGAGAGACAGGCGGAAGTGGCCGAGCGCACGTTTCTCTTTGGAGGCATCGAAATGAAGCCGTACCCTCAGTTGCGCCTCAGCGGACACTTGCACCGGCTCCTCGAGCATCAAAACCAGAGTGTGCGGTTGCGCCACACTCTGGGCATCCAGGCTCCAGGCGGTGTCTGCTTTGCCGTCAACGGCGCGATCCGCGCCCGCGTCCTTATCGGAAACGTCCGCCGAGGCCCGGTTGATCTTGAGTTGTTGGGGTGGAGGAGACTTGCCATCCGAGCCGGGTGGCAGGACCAGCTCCGCTTCGACTTCCGAGAGCTGGAACCGGCCGTCGTCGCCACGACCGCTGGCCTTTTGAGGCAAGGACTCGTGCGGCAGGGTTTCAAGGCGCAGTGCCGAGAGTGGACCAGCGCGGAGGGGGAAGGTCAGTTCGAACAGGTCCTGTTCAGGGTTTGCCCCTGAGGCGAGGATGGAATGGTCGTCCAAGCTCCGGAGGGTCGCACCGCCCTCCTTCAAGGATTTGGCAGACGCTGCTGGCGGCGACACCCAAGCCGAGGCGAGGGCCAGATTCCATTTTCGCATCCACTCTGCCTGTGCCTGGTCCAGGGTGGGGTCAGGCGCGTCAACCTTGGCTTGGCCGTCTGAGATGTGTTGTTTCAGCCACTCAACCCGGGCGGCTTCTTCCGGCGTGGGGAGTTTGAGGAACGGCTCGGGATTGGGCCGGTTGCCATCCATGATTGGCACGTCCAAGTTGTTGAAATACGCAAACAGGCCATAGTACTCCTTGTGGAGGATAGGGTCATACTTGTGGGAGTGGCAGCGGCAGCAAACCATGGTCAATCCGAGCCAAATCGTTCCGGTTGTCTCGGTGCGGTCAAAGGCGTACTTCGCAGCGTACTCCGCCTCGATGGCGCCGCCTTCCCCGGTGGTCATGTTGCAGCGCAGGTAGCCGGTAGCGATCTTCTGCTCTCGCGTGGGGTTTGGCAGCATGTCCCCGGCCAGTTGCTCCACAGTGAACTGGTCGAACGGTTTGTTCTGGTTGAAGGCGCTTACGACCCAGTCTCGGTAGGGCCAAATGCCGCGCTGCGAATCGATGTGATAGCCGTGGGAATCGGCATAGCGGGCCGCGTCGAGCCAGTATTTGGCCATGTTTTCGCCATAGCGGGGGGATTCCAGCAGCCGATCCACTAACTTGTCGTAGGCTTTCGGACTTTTATCGGCCAGGAACGCATCCACCTCTTCGATGCTGGGCGGAAGCCCGGTGAGGTCCAAGCTCGCCCGCCGAATCAGCGTGTTCTTGTCAGCCTCGGGCGAGGGCTTCAGGCCTTCCTCCTCGAGACGGGCGAGGACAAACCTATCGACGGGGTTGCGGGCCCAGCGGTTGTCCTGGACTTCCGGTTGCTCCGGACGCTTCGGCGTCTGGAACGCCCAATGCCCAGGCCAGTCCGCCCCCGCGGAGATCCACCGACGGAGCTGATCGGCCTGTCGGGGAGTAAGCTTCTTGCCGGTTTTGACCGGCGGCATCACGTCGTCCTGGTCCTTGGTAGTGACCCGATCGATCAGCTTGCTCTTCTCCGGGGCGCCGGGAACGATGGCGAAATCACCGGATTTCAACGGCTTCAGGGCATCCGCCTTAACGTCCAGGCGCAGTTTGGCCTTCCTGGCCTTCTCGTCCGGTCCATGGCAGGCATAACAATTCTCCGAAAGGATGGGGCGGATATCCTGGTTGAAGTCGGGTGCCGAGCTTTTCTTGGGGTTGGCCGCGAACGTGGGTTGAAGGCCGATCGCCAGGGCGGCGATCGCCAGGCCGACGTGCAGGAAAACAGCGCGAGAGAGCGGGCGCGTCATGGGATGGGGAAAACGCGCGTGGCGAACCGGGAGACGGGTGCAGACCGGAGCGAGATCTCGTGCGGTCGGGCCCAAAGCAGGTGGCCTTTAATGACTGGCATAAGTCAGAAATATCGCTCCTTTCCATGTTTAGACAAACACTTTTTTTGCCCGATCAGCGCGCGGCCGGACGCGCGAGCAGCCCGTGTGGGGTCGGATGTCCGCTCGGCCTTGAATGCGTCCTTGGGTGTTGAGGGCGCCGGTTGCATCTTTGGAATGGCGCAATTGGTCTTCCGGCATGTCGCATCCATGGTGGTTTCGCCCGTGCGCTGGGGCTGGAGCGCTCGATCTCATTGGGACTGAAGGAGGCGGATTCTCCCAGTCCGCTGTGACGTTCGTCAAATCGAGCTTGGAGCGCTCTTTAGGCGGGCCTGCCACCTGCGATCCGTGTCGGCCACGGCTTGCCGGAAGAGTTTCAGAGTTGGGGCGGTGGGGCGGTTCCCTTTCGCATCGAATTCTTCAAGGCTGCGGCTGTAGCTGGTAACACAGTCACGATCAGGAGACATTGGCACTTTGAAGCTTTTGAGAACTGCGCAAAGGGCTTGCTTCGCGGCGCGCTGTAGCACAGGCGAATCCTTGCCGTCCGGTTCCCCGAACCGGGCGTACGAAATCAGGGCTCCCCATTCGTAGCTGGCTGAGAAGACATAATTCGCTTCCTCCAGGTAGATATCCACGGGCGTGACCAAGACGTATTTGACGGGCGCGTTGGGGAAGGATTTGGTGGAGTTGGTGAAGGATCCGACAAGGGCCGCCTGATCCCACTGAGGGCCGGTAACCAGGCCGCGCACTCGGGTGCGTGGCGGCAGAGCCACCGGATCGGGCGAAACGCAGACCGGGAGTTCCAGTTCACGGTGGATGACATAGGCAACCGCATCAAGGATTCGGTCAGGGACTCCGCCGACCGCTACGAGGACCACGGTGCAGCATCGGATGTCTTCCAGATCCGAGCCTATTCGCCGGCGCGGGGATTGGGGCACGGATTCGGCGACCGTCCAGTAGGGTGCGCGCGAGGCCATGGCGGGCCGCCGAGCCACCGGCTGCTCCGTGAGGCCTGACAGTTGCGCCTCCAGGGCGGCCAGTCGCGCGTAAGCCTGTTGGTCATTCGCATCCAACCGAAGGGCCTCACGATAAAAATGGACAGCTCGTTGAGATTGTCCTTGCTGGTCTAGCTGGCGTGCGTAACGCAAAACCCAATCCGCGTACCGTCCTGCGACCACGTTGTTTTTCAGGGACAACACACGCTCGGCGGCAAACCGGTCGCGGTTTGGGTTGAACGGATTCAAATAGGGATGGCGTGTCTCGACACCCCGGGTCACAAGCAGGAGGCCCAACGGAAAGGGGAGTGCCCACCACAATATTCTCAGCCGTGAAAATGTCGGCGCTTTCAGCCAGCGATGAGGCCAGGCATACAAGGCCACACAGATGACCGCCACGATCACCCCTTCCCAGCCTTGTCCGGTGCGCAAGGACACGATGTCGCTGGTGTAGAGGGCGACGTTCAGCGGGGCCAGGACGGCGAACGCGAGAAGGCCCAGGGCTTCGGCGCCTAACTCCTGTTTCGAACGCTGAGCTTGATGGCTGTGGCTGATGCCGTTGACTTGCGTTTCTGCCAATTCTCGAGCGGAGAGGTCTGGTGAAAACCCCAGGGCTAGGGCTTTGGCGGACCGCTCGGTCGAAGTGAGATTCTCGTAATTCCGGGTCAATTCGCTGATTATCGTCGCCAATCGCTCTGGAGCGATCGGTTTGCGTAGCGCTTCAGCGACGAGAGAAACGGATCGTAATGCGACGAAGAGGATGAGGATGATAGCCAACTCTGTCCCTGGGAACACGCCGAAGAGGACCAGGGCCATCAGGGCAATCAGGATTGCTTTGACTAGATATCTGTGGAGGAGGCTTCTAACCATACCTTCGCGACGCCAAGTAAAGGCTTTGCCACGCATTAACTATCCTCTGCTTGGGCGCTTTCGCCAAGCGCGAACTGTGCCGGTCCTACGCAGAGTCGAAGGACTGGCAGCCGAGGGGCCCAGGTTCGCTGATGCTGCGATGGGGACCGGGGCCACCCTCTCGGATTGCAGTCCGGCTCGAGCGCACCTACCCTCTGGTCGTGAGCGACCTGGTCAACAAATACCAAAAACTCGTCGAGCAACACCCCTCCAGCGAGCTGGCCCGGTTTAGCCTGGCCAAAGCGCTGTTTGACGCCGGCGACTACGGCCTGGCGGCGGAGCACTTCCGGATCGCGTTGGACCGAAAGCCTGACTGGATGGTGGCTCACATCCTGGTTGGCCGGTGTCACCTGGCCCTCGGTGATCGGGCTAGGGCACGCGAGGCCTTCGAACGGGCTCGGCAACTGGCGATTGCCCAAGACCATGAAGGCCCGTTGAGCGAGATGGAGGAGGCGTTGAGACAACTCCAATCAGAACCGGGTAGGCAGGATTGTGCCTGAACTGGGTTTCTCCCGGAGGGGGTTCCCAAACAGTGGCATGCTTAGGGTCTCCCCGGGATGCCCAGCCTCGCTCTGCCTATCTGGAAATTAGCGGTGCGACAGACTCGTAGATTTGCCCTTCGAGTCGGGGCTACGCCAAGATCTCGTTGATCACTTCTCCGTGGACATCCGTGAGGCGTCGGTCAATGCCGTTATGGCGGAAGGTTAGCTTGGTGTGCTCGATCCCAAGCAACCGCAACACCGTGGCGTGGATATCGTACACCAGCGTTGGTTCATTGCGGTTGGCCGGCTTGTATCCCCATTGATCACTCGGGCCGTGGCTGATGCCGCCTTTGACACCGCCCCCGCAAAGCCAGTTGGTGAAACAGAATGGATTGTGGTCCCGCCCCTTGCCCGCCTGGGCGCAGGGCATTCGGCCGAACTCAGTGGTCCAGAGGATGAGCGTATCCTCGAGCAACCCACGCTGTTTCAGGTCCTTGATCAGCGCCGCGGCGCCTTTCGAAAAGCCCAGCGAAAGAGGTTCGTGGTCGCGTTTTACATCCTCGTGCGAATCCCAATTGCGCCGTGGAAATCCGTTGTCGCAACCCGACCAGATTTGGACGAAACGAACTCCGCGCTCGAGAAGGCGCCGAGCCGCCAGGCATTTGCGCCCGAAGATGTCCTGTTCCTCCGCCGCGTTAATGTCCTTGGGCCATTGCTTGGTGGTCTGGTCGATGCCGTACATCTCGAGGATGGAAGCGGGCTCCTTGGAAATATCCAAAGCTTCCGGCGCAGCTAGTTGCATGCGCGCGGCCAGCTCGTAGCTGCGAATCCTTGCTTCCAATCGCGAATCTCCCGGACGTGTAGCGGCGTGGGCCTGGTTCAGTTGGTTGAGCACGCGAAGTCCGGCAGCGTCTCCTGCGGCGCTGATGAAGTCCGACTTGCCCGCGAAGAGGTCCTCGATCGGATTCTCGGCGCCGACGCGCACGACTGTGCCCTGGTGCTGAGCGGGCAAGAATCCCGAATCCCAATTCTTGGCGCCGTTGCTGGGGAAACCCCTCGAATCTGGGAGCACAACAAACGCCGGGAGGTTCTCGTTGAGGCTGCCCAGTCCGTAACTGACCCAAGCGCCCATGCCTGGGAAGCCCGGGCTGTCAAAGCCGGTCGCCTGCAGGAGCGTGGCCTGGCTATGCACCCCACTCTTGCCGACGAGGTTGTGGATGAATGCCATCTCGTCCACGACGTCCCCTAAGGGGGCGACGATCTCGCTGAGCATCTTGCCGCATTGGCCGTAAGGTTTGAACTCCCATGGCGAGGCAAAGGTCGAACCATGGCCATCCTGGAACAATTCGAACTTTTCGCCCGGATCGAACGGCTGGCCGTCGCGCTTTTTAAGCTCTGGCTTGTAGTCGAACATGTCCACGTGGCTGGCCGCGCCGGCCATAAACATCTGGACGACCCGCTTGACTCTCTGCGGATAGATCAGAGCGCTGCTGGTGGTTGCGCTTGCTCCTAACAATCCTTCTCGGCCCAGTAAACTGGCCAGGGCAATGCCGCCCAAACCTCCGCCCGAGCGCCAAAGAAACTCACGCCGCGAAACAGGCGTGCTGAAGGCCCGCAATCGATGATATGGGGAGATGTTATGGTTACTCATGACACGTGGCAGGGTCGCAGGGCAGGCGCGAGGGGCGGGGGGCGGGTGGAGTGCCAATGGCTGCATCCAGCCAACCACAGCCGCGGCCGAGGGCCTCTAGACCGCCGTCAGCAGGCCTTGCACGAGATCTAATAATGGGTTCTGAGCTCACAGAATCCTAATCCACGAAGGCAAATTCATTGAGGTTGAAAATGAGCCGGCAGGCGTTCGCCAATCCGTATTGGCGGACATAGCCTTCCATCGCTTTGCGCTCGTCGGGCGACGGCCCCCTTCCCAGGGCCAGCCGGTACGCCAAAGTCACTTGCCGAACGGGCCCCTGCACCTGGTTCCCTACTCGGGCAGCGAAGTGCTGGGACATGGCGATCACTAGCTTGTCGTTCAACAGCGCCAGGGCTTGGAGCGGATTGACGGTTTCGTTGCGGCGTTCAACCGACATGGAGGGATCTGCGCAGTCCAGCGCAGTCATGAACGGTTCTGGCTGTGAACGGACAATGAACCGATAGATCGAGCGGCGATGGCTCTTCGGATCTTCGGGATCATGCAACCGGTACTCGTAGTGAGGAGAGTGCTCGGGCTTTTCCACCACGAAATCTTCGAAGCCTGGCCCACCCATAGTCAGATCAAGTTTTCCCGCCACCGAGAGCAGCGAATCGCGCAGTTCCTCAGCCTCGAGCTTGCGCCGATTCATGTGCCACAATAGCCGGTTGTCGGCGTCCACGGCCCATCCGCGTGAACCGGCCTTCTGGCTCGTTGCGCCGATTGCGGAGGCTTGGCGATAGGTTGCGCTAGTGACAATCAGCCTATGGAGTTCCTTGAGGGATTGCCCGCTATCACGGAACTCCACAGCCAGCCAGTCGAGCAATTCCGGGTGCGACGGCAACTGGCCCATGTGACCGAAGTCGTTGGGCGAATCGACGATGCCCCGGCCGAAGTGATATTCCCAAACCCGGTTTACAATGCTCCGCCAGGTCAGCGGATTGCGTTTGTCCGTGAGCCAACGAGCCAGTGCCGCTCGACGCGCGGCTTCGCTCGCATCGTTAGGGACTTCGAAGGTGGGGCGCTCGTCCTTGATGAACCTAACTGTCCCGGGACCGACCTCCTGGCGCGGGTTTCGGACGTCCCCTCGTGCCAGGACAAAGATCGGCCGGGGCTTTCCTCCTGCTGGACCGGTGCCCGAGAATGCGCCCTCGCCGTAGTAAACTGTCCCGGCATAGACGAGCTTCGCGGGCGGCAGTTTATCGATTTCGGTCTTGAGGCGAGCCAGTTCCGCGGAGGTGAACTCCAGTTCCGAGCGAGTGGTTTGGTCGGTCGTGCGTTCGATTAGTTCGCGCCGCGCCTGCTCTAATCGCGCCACTTCTGCTGCGGCCGTTTGCGATTCGCTCTCAGGATAATAGCCATCCACTAAGTTCTCCCGACGCCAGCGAGGCGGTGCCTCGATGGAATCCAGAGAGGTGACTGAGGCTTTGAGCGCCATGTTGGTGCCCCGGGTGTCGAATACGCTCAGCTCCGCCAGGGCGAAAATGTAGTCGTTCTGGCGCGGGGCGAGTTTGGTTGCCGTCATACGGGCAAAACGCGCGCGCTTACCACCGAGGTCAACGCGCTGCGGTTTCACTCCGGGATTGGGGAAGTCGTTGAGAGTGTGGTCGGCAACCACGGACACACCGCTTTGAAAGGTTGGATCGTCGGAAACCTCGATCCGGAACCGCGGTGGAAAGCCGAAGCCATCGCCGATATGGTTGAAATCGTCATGGCAGCCTACGAAGGATAACGCCTGGATTTCTAAGGGGGCGCCGAGATCAACCTGGACCCATTTCTCGTGGTCGGGAGTGGCTTCGATCGCGCTATGCCAGCCGTATTCGGGGTGGTCGCCGGTCTTGGCTGCTCTGGCCTCCTTCAACCGCTTGTCCAAATCTTCGAGCTCTTTGCCGCCAGCGGCGATCTGCCTGGCTTCGAGTTCTTGTCTTTTGGTGGTGAGTGCGTGACGACGCGATTGGAGCTCACTGCGTCGCCGCCCGACGGCCGGATCTGTATCGTATTCCTTGTCCGCCCGGTCCACGGCTGCGAAGACGGCATGGAGCCGGTAATAGTCCTCTTGGGTCACGGCATCGAACTTGTGATCGTGACAACGTGCACACTGGATCGTGAGGCTGCAGAACGCATTCATGGTGTTGGAAACCATGTCGTCCCGATCCAGTAACCGCGCGATCTTCCCATCGGTTTTGGATTCTGGAACTTCGGCGTGACCAATGAAATCCCAAGGCCCGGCCGCGATGAAGCCCAACGCCTCGACGCCGTCCACCGTGTCCGGGAACAGTTCGTCTCCCGCCACTTGCTCCTGCACAAAACGACCGTACGGTTTGTCCTGGTTCAAGGCGCGTACGACGTAGTCGCGATATGGCCAAGCGTGGGGACGAGGTTTGTCCTTGTCGTATCCGTGGGTGTCTCCATAGCGAGCGACGTCGAGCCAATGACGCGCCCAGCGCTCGCCGTACCTCGGCGAGGCCAAGAGACTGTCCACGAGGCGCTCATAGGCGTCTGGATCCCGGTCCTTGACGAACCGGTCCACTTCCTCGGGCGTAGGCGGCAAACCGATCAAGTCAAAGGAAAGTCGCCGGATAAGTGTGCGGCGATCCGCCTCGGGCGAAGGGGAAAGCCCCCTTTCGCGCAGCCTGGCGAGGATGAAATTGTCGATTGGATTGCGCGCCCATCGTTCGCCCGCACCAAGCGCCGGCACGTTCGGGCGCTGGAGCGGGTGCAGCGACCACCAATCCATGCGGTCGGCGACCCTCGGGCCGAGGCCCTCCGGCCAATCCGCGCCCTGATCGATCCAATCCCGCAAGCGGGCGATTTGCTCGGCCGACAGACGAGCTCCTTTGGCGGGCATGATTGCGCCCATGACCCGTCCTGACACCAATCGGATTAGCGGACTTTGGGCGCTCTTGCCTGGAAGGATCGCGGGGCCGTATTCGTCCCCGCCTTTGAAAGCGGCTGATCTGAGATCAAGCCGAAGCCCGCCCTTTTGTTTCTCAGGCCCGTGACACGCGACGCAACGGTCCTGGAATATTGGCTGGATCTCCTTGGCAAAATCCACTTTTTGGCCCGCGGGCAGCGTTGAGGCCGGCTCTGCGGCCCTGGCGATCACCGAGCATGCCAAGAGACCCCCCACCAGCCAGCCACCCCGTGCTCTGCGGGAGTCGTGCGTGCGGGCGACGGTGATCTGGGCTGACTGGCAACGGCGCATAGCGTTCGGTTCTTCCGGTTCCGGGCCGGAGGGGTGATCCGGCGTCGGGAGAGCGGCTTACACGCCCCATTAAAAGCGCGGATGAGCAATTGCTACAAGACTCGACTATAGGGCTAAGCTGCATCGGATTCAGGAGGACGTTGCCACGGGGCGCGGGGTTGATTAGGCTGCTCAAATGCCTCATCAGGATCAACAAGGCGGCCTTAACGGAGTTCAGGGCATCCTCTTGGCGGGCTTTCTCTTAGCGGCAGGCTGGTTCGCCACGGTTGCGCCGAATCCACCCGCCCCTGTGCCCGACAACGCGCCACCGGGCCAGTTCTCAGCCATGCGCGCGTTGGCTCATGTTCGAGCGATTGCGCAGCGGAGCCACCCGATTGGTTCGCCAGCGAACGCTGCGGTGCGTGACTACATCTCTGCTCGTTTGCGGGACCTTGGCCTTGCCGTGGAGCATCAGTCCTTTCCGCACCAGGTGGGTGACCGAGAGGCTGGCGGGGTGAACGTGATGGCTCGAATACACGGCGTGAGCAACTCCAGCCACAGCCTCCGGGCATTGGCCCTGGTGTGTCATCACGACTCTGTGCCGACAGGCCCCGGCGCCAGTGACGACGGCGCAGCCGTAGCAACCTTGATCGAGACGGCTCGCGCTCTGATGGCCGGCCCGGTCCTGTCGAACGATGTGATCCTCCTATTCACTGACGGCGAGGAAGAGCCTGGTTTGGCGGGGGCCCGAGCTTTCGCCGAGGGATGCTCGTGGATGAATGATGTTGGCTGCGTGTTCAATTTCGAGGCGCGTGGTGTCAGCGGGCCGGTGCTCATGTTCGAGACGAGCGCGCGGAATGGCCCGCTGATTCGCGAGTTCGCAAAGGCTGCGCCGCGTCCCGTGGCCAACTCGCTTATGTTCGAGGTCTATCGGCGCATGCCCAATGACACTGATTTTTCCGTGTTCAAGGATGCCAAGGTGCCAGGGCTGAACTTTGCATTCATCGGCGAACCCTGGCACTACCATGCTCCAACCGATGACGTCGCTCACTTGAGTGCACGATCGCTTCAGCACGAAGGCTCGTATGCGCTAAGCCTAGCGCGGCACTTCGGGGACTTGGAGCTAGCCCAACTGCACGGGCGGGATGCCGTTTACTTCGACCTATTCGGCCGCTTTCTCATCCACTATCCAGGGGCATGGGCCATGCCTCTGGCGATGCTGGGAGCTCTGCTCTTCCTGGGCGTGGTCTATTGGGAAATGAAACGAGGCGAGAGTTCCCCGTGGATGGTGTTAATAGGCTCCCTGGCTTCGCTGGCGTACGTGTTGATCGTAGGGACTGTGTTTCGCTACGGCTTGAACATCGCCGGCTTGGTCTTGCGCGGTTCGCCTGAGCGACTTTGGCACTTTGCAGGCTGGCCATACTGGTTTACGGCAGTAGGACTAACGGTAGCGCTGAGCGTCGCGATTCACGTCGCCCTCAGGCGCTGGGTCGGCGCGAAGAACCTGGCTTTAGGGGCCTTGGCATGGTGGCTCATTGCGGCAATCGTCAGCGCGCAATGGATGCCAGGCGCATCCTACGTCAGCCTCTGGCCGCTGCTCTTTGCTTTGCTGGGCATCAGCACGGTTTCATTCAACCGGCGCTCGCCCTGGGTGCGGTTCGTCTGCGTCGCAGCCACCTCCCTGCCGACGATGATTCTGGTGGTGCCGTTGGTGCAGGGATTCTACGTCGCTTTGGGGCCGCAAGCTATGCTGGTTCCGATGGCGGTTCTTGCGCTCGTGATGGGGGCATTGTCCACGGCGCTCGAGAATGTCACCGCCAGTTGGAGGCGGACCTCAGCCTATGGTTGCGGGGCCAATAAGCCAACCCATGGAAGGACCAATTGAACCTTCCCGCCGCCGACAGCGAGACCTTTCAAGAGGTCCCAGACCGGGCCGCTCGGGTTGCCTTCTCCAGAATCGCCATGAGTTTCTCGAACGGTTTCCGGAATTTTCCCGAACCCTCGTCCTTCGGTTGCCGTGTGGCCGCCGCTAAGTTGGTGCTTATCTCGATCTATTAATGATCGACAAGAGATGAGGCCAAAAGTATTTATGTGCTTATGGTGAGCTACTATGTCGGACCGATGAGGAGAGCTTCATTGAACTCGTTTGTAGGGTTAGTTGGGGCGGTGGTGCTGTTACTCTCCTCTACGGACATCGTCGTCAGCGCAGAGCCTGCGGAGTGGGAGAAGCTCAACGAAGAGGCGATGGCCCTGTTGCATCGAGGGCTTTATGATCGCGGGGTTGTGGCAGCGAAAGACGCCGTAGAGGCGGCAGAGGCGGTGATGGGGGCCGATGATCTTGGCCTGGCCGAGTGCTTGAATACGCTCGCTGAGCTGTACCGGGTCCAAGGCCATTACTCGCAGGCGGAACCTCTTTTTCTGCGTTCGCTGACAATACGTGAGAAAGTCCTGCCCCCGGGCAGTTCGACCTTGGCCACGGGCTTTAACAACCTCGCTTTGCTCTATAATGATCAGGGCAAGTTTGCGCGCGCGGAGTCGTTGCTAAGGCGCGCGTTGACCATCCACGAAAAGGCCTTAGGACCCGATCACCCCGCCGTGGCCACATGCCTCAACAATCTGGCCCTGCTATACTTCACGCACCGTGATTATACCGAAGCGGCGCCGCTCTTTCAGCGCTCCTTGGCCATCGAAGAGAAGGCCCTTGGCCCTAACGATCCCGGTCTGGCCAAGGGGCTCAGCAATCTTGCCAACCTGTGCGCCATCCAGCGTAAGGAACCCGAAGCCGAGCAGCTCTACAAGCGTGCGATTGCGATCCAGGAGAAAGTGCTCGGCGCCGATCATCCGGAGCTAGCCGCCACGCTCAACAACCTCGCGATGCTATACGAAGGGCAGAGCAAGCATGACCAAGCGGAGCCTCTCTTCAAGCGTGCGGTCGCGATCGAGGAGAAGGCCTTCGGATCCAGCCACCCCGATCTTGCTATCGCCCTCGAGAACCTGGCGCGGCTTTACCGAACGACCGGCCGCGGGAAGGAAGCACGAGACCTTGTGAAACGGGCAGCCGCGATCCGGGCGGTAAAACGGTGAGGGTGGCTTAGTGTCAAGAGGTTAGCGGGGAGTGGCGAGTCAACGCGCGGAGTAGGGGGCGAGCACGATGTCCCGTGCCACATGGCCACATCAAGCAGTGCCCCCTCTGATCTACAGCTACTGCTTGATCCGTACGGCCTCCCAGTTGTTGGTCTGTGTGTGTCCTGCCCATTCGGTTTCGACTTTGCCCTTGATCGTATCGCCTGCGAGAGTCCCCTGGAATTTCTTGATGGCGTCGGGCCCGTTTCCCGATACCGGGGGAATTCTGACGGAGAAGGAAATGTCGTTCCCCTGGAGTCTGGCGTCCTGGAGAATCATCTCCACATCTTGCTGGTTGTGTCGGCGATTTAGCGTGCCGGTCAGCTTTCCACCTTCGAATTTAACCTTCAGGGTTGGACTGAAGCCGGAATTGCCCGGTGTGCTGCGGTAAGTGACTTTCCATGTCCCGACGGGGTCGACGGACGTCTTCTCGCCGGCCGCCGCGCCGAGGAACGCCCAGCCGAGAGTGGCTATGCCCAGCACGACTGTTGTGCAATAGAGTTTTGTTCGTTTTTTCATGGTTTTTTCCGGGGGTTGAATGATGCGTGGTTGTCCGAAGCCGTGAGGGGGCGGCCGATATGGGAGGCCGCCGGTTCCACGAAGGACTTGCTCGATTGAGGCTCGGTGCATTCACGTGATAGCTCATGATCTCCCATGATGAGCCTTTACCCTATAGTAGCCGCCTGGGCACCAAAACCGACAACCCGTGGCGATCCGTCTTTCGAAGTTGACGGTGAAGGAATTCGCAGTAGGCTCCGTCCAATTAAGATCCGAGTGCAGCAATTTTGTTTATGCAATTGAAATTATCCACGCCTAAGGCCGACGGCGAGACACGCCGGGCTTTCATCAAAAAAGCCGCCACCGCCGCCGCGGTCGTTGCTACTACCAACATCTTCAAGACGCCCGTGTACGGCCAGAATCAAGCCCCTTCACCGGGCCGCGTGATTGGCGCCAATGACCGGATCATCGTCGGATTTGTGGGCGTTGGCCCGCAAGGCACGCTCCACGTCAACAAGATGAAGGAGAACGCCGACAAGAACAACGTGACCCTGGCGGCCGTGTGCGATCTGTGGGAGAAACGGCGCGAGGCAGCTAAGGCGGTCATCGGCAGCAGCGACGTCAAGCTTTACGACGATCACCACAAACTGCTTGAGCAGAAGGATATCGACGCGGTCATCTGCGCCACGGTTGACCATTGGCACGCGCAGGTATCCATCGACACGATGGAGGCCGGCAAACACATCTATGTGGAGAAGCCGATGTGCCGCTACCTGCCAGAAGCATGGCATGTGTACGACACGGTTAAAAAGACCGGCAAGGTCTTCCAGGTCGGCTCGCAGGGCTGCTCGGATGCCAAGTGGCTCAAGGCGGCGGAATTGACCAAGGCGGGGAAGCTTGGACCTTTGATTTTGGGCCAGGGCTCTTACATGCGGAATGGGAACAAAGGCGAGTGGAATTACGCGATCGACTCGGATCTCAAGCCGGGGAGCATTGACTGGAATCGCTGGCTCGGACCTAACATCAAGACTCGCGTTGATTTCAACAACGACCATTTCTTCCGCTGGCGCAAGTACTACCCGTACTGCGCCGGTCTGTTGGGGGACCTGTTCCCGCACCGGTTGCATCCGCTCATGAAGGCCACTGGCGAGCCGGAGTTCCCGGTGCGCGTCTGCGCCATCGGCACCTCCAACGTGGGCGAGGATAAATACACTCCAGGCACCCAGAAACGTGATGTGCCCGAGTGCATGACCGTCATCGCTGAGTTCCCCAGCGGGCTCACGCTCATGGTCATTAGCAGTTCGGTCAACGAGAAGGGTTTGCCTGACATCATCCGTGGCCATAAGGCAACCATGGAGATCGGCGGCAACCGCGTTGATGTGAAGCCTGAGCGGCCGTTCACCGAGGAACTTGACCCGGAAACGTATGAGAACCTGGTTCCGGTGGAAGACGTGGGGGTTCACGAGAGCAATTGGGTGGATTGCATCCGCGCCAACAAGCTCCCCAATGCGAATATCGAACTCGCCATCCGCGTGCAAACGGTTATCTCGCTCGGAGAAATGTCCGACCGCATGGGGATCGCTTGCCATTACGATGAAAAGACTCGGAGTATTTACGGTGGCGGAGACAGCAAGCTCGAGCCCGTCAACTATGGTGTTCTGAAGCCTTCCTAAGGCGGATCCAAATCTCGTCTTACCGCGGGGTTTCGCCGGCCAAAGGCGAAACCCCGTTTTCATTTTCCGGTCGGCGCCGCTTCTCACGATCAATCCATGGAAACCGTCCTGGTGGCGCGCCATGCAATGGCAACGCGGTTTGAGGTCCTGCTCCAAGGGGGGAATCCGGTTTCGCTCAGGTCGGCGGGGGAATCAGCCCTCGACGAAGTGGAGCGCTTAGAGGCGCAACTGAGTCTCTATCGACCGACCAGCGAGATCGCGCTGGTGAACCGTCACGCCGCGGAACGGCCTGTGAGGATCACGCCACCGGTGTTTCGTTTGCTTCAGCAGGCTGGCGAACTTAGCCGCCTCACCGGGGGCGCGTTTGATATCACGGTGGCGCCGTTGGTGCGGTGCTGGGGTTTTATGGGGGGCAGCGGCGCTATGCCGGATCCGGCGGCACTGGCCGAGGCTCGTGCTTGTGTCGGGATGCACTTGGTGGAGTTGGATCCCGCGAGTTTTACGGTTCGATTCAAGCGCCAAGGCGTTATGCTCGACTTGGGCGCGATTGGGAAGGGCTACGCAATCGACATCGCGGCCGAGTGTTTGATCGAGGCCGGCGTGACCAGCGCCTTCCTCCACGGGGGCACCAGCAGCATCTATGCGATTGGTGTTCCCCCTGACGCACCGTCGTGGAAGGCCGGCATTCCCCGGCCCGCCGGGTTCAACCCGGCAGCGCTCGACATCGACGATCGATCTGTTCTGACGATGGTTCCGCTCTCCAATGAGTCGTTGTCGATCTCAGCGGGGTGGGGCAAATCCTTTGATGACGGGGGCAAGAAATACGGCCACGTGTTGGACCCACGATTGGGTGAACCTGTGCAACGAGGGTTGCTCGCGGCTGTGGTTCTCCCCTCCGCGACCGAGACGGATGCGCTCTCCACCGCCTTGCTGACGCTCGGGGCCGAAGGATTCGATCGAGTCTGTGGACTACGTTCCGGTACCCGTGCCCTGCTGTTGTCATCCGCCGGGGATTCGGGGCGGATTGAGTGTCTCACTCGCGGGATCAGCGTGGCAGGGTAAGCCTCAAACCAGCCCCAGAGGCTGCGCGATCTGGCGCAGCGCCGCGATTACGCACTCGATGTGCTGATCCAGGGGCAATCCCACCAGTTCCGCCCCTTTCTCGATGTCCTCGCGCCGAACAGCGGCAGCGAAGGATTTCTGTTTCATCTTCTTGCGCACGCTCGAGGCAGTCATCCCCTCGAGTTTATCCGGACGCACATACGCCACTGCCAAAACGAATCCGCACAATTCGTCCACGGCGAAAAGGGCGCAGCGCAGAGGCCGATCCAGCGGATACTCCGTCTGATTCCATTCCGCGTGGGAGAGGATGGCCCCCACAATTTCCTCCTCCACGCCCTGTTCGCGCAAGATGCGCGCTCCTTCGCGGGTGTGTGCCGGCGGATCCGGCCAGCGCTCGTAATCGAAGTCATGGAGCAACCCGGTCAAACCCCAAAGCTCCGTGTCGCCGCCTAGACGGGGAGCGCACGCGCGCATGGCGGCTTCCACCGCCAGCGCGTGTTTTCGCAGCGACTCCGATTGCGTATATTCGGTTAAGAGGTTCCAGGCTTGGTCGCGAGTCATCACGCAGGCTTAGCACGGGCTCGGGAGGCGCGGAAGCCAAAACAGGGCTACTTGGATTCGGAGAAAGCGTGGCTGACGAAGAGCGGGGCGTCCACCAGATCCTGGATCGAGGACAAGACTCGGGTGGGCTGATAGGCGTAACTAGGTAGCATTTCCCGTTGAGTCGAGCCCGTGAGGACCAAGTAGGCACTGATGCCGATCTCGATGGCGCCACGGATGTCCGTTTCCATCGTGTCACCCACCATCACGGTTTCTTCCGTATGCAGGCCTAGCTTCTTTCGCGCCATGAGGAACATGAAGGGATTCGGCTTGCCGAGGTAATAGGCCTTTTGGCCCGTGGCACTTTCCAGCAGCGCAGCGTAGGCGCCTGTGCCTGGACGCGGCCCGGATTCAGTGGGACACCAAGTGTCCGGATTGCTGGCCACCAGGCGGCTACCGTTGGCCAACAGCCGGACGGCCAGTTCGATCGATTCGTAGTTGAGCAGCCGACCTTCCCCGACTACGACGAAATCCGGCTGAATCGAATCAAAGGCGATACCTGCCTCCTGAAGGGCGACAATCAAACCGCCCTCGCCGATAACGTAAGCCGTGCAAGTGGGTTGTTGGCGGATGAGAAAATCGGCGGTGCAATGCGCCGCCGTGTAAAAGTTTTTCCAGGACACTTTGAGCCCCAGATGATCCAGCTTGGCCACCAAGTCCTTTGGCGTTCTAGCTGAGTTGTTGGTCAAAAACTGAAAGGGCGTCCCAGTGCGCTGCAACTGCTCGATGAACTCGATCGCGCCTGGAACGAGCTTGGAGCCGTGATAAATCACGCCGTCCATATCAATTAAATAGCCGATTGCCATATAGGATGGGGAGGATAAGCACCCCTCGTTCCAAGGGAGGTTGGGAAGGCCGGGGGTGTTTCCCCCATCCCGCGGCTAATTGGCTCTGGCGACGGCAGATGCGCGGATCTAACGGGGCCCAGTTGTTACCTTCACGAGTGGAAACAACTGTAGCAAAGGAGGCTGCCTGGATTATTCGCGACAAGCCACTTGGGAACCTCGAAAGGAGTGGACGACTCCCTGAGGCTAGTAATCAGCGATTCGCCGTCGGCATCCCCGGCAGGTGGTAGCGAGGGATTGGGAACTCGATTTGCTTAAGCTCGACCGGGATTGCCTTTTTATCCACCAGGCCGAGAGCAACCGCGACGCCGTAGAGGATAGCTTCCGGTCGGGGGGGGCACCCCGGAAGGTAGAAATTAACTGGAACGACTTTCTCAACCGGGCCGAGGACGTTGTAACCATCATGCCAGAAGCCGCCGCCGCAGGCGCAGGAGCCGATGGCGAAGACCAATTTGGGGGAGGGCATGGCTGCATAGGCTCGCGCTAACGCGCGGGCGGTGCTGCGCAAGGCCGGTCCCTGGCAGAGCATGACATCGGCGTGCCGCGGCGAGCCGACAAGTTTGATGCCGAATCGCTCGGCGTCGTAATAAGGGCTGAGCACGTTCAGCACCTCGATATCGCACCCGTTACAGCCGCCGCTATTGGCGTGATAAACCCAGAGTGATCGTCCGAAGAGTTTTTGACAGAGGTTTCGCAGCATAGGCCTCAATCAAGTTCGATTCCGATATCATTGGAATCCGTGCTGCCCTGCAAGGTGGAGCGGGAGCGCGGGATCCAGCGCATTCGGTCTAGGTCGTCTTCGCGATAGCCCGCGAACTGCAGAGCATCGAGCGGGTTGGAGTCCTTGAAACAGCGTCCGCAACGTTGGCAGGTGCTCATGAAGAGCTCGAGGCGCTGGTCCAGATCGTTGGCTTGATTTGTGGCCATCTCGTAGTCCGGGCCCAGCTTGATGGCGTGCTCAGGACACACTTCGGCGCAGCGACCGCAATAGGCGCAGCGGCGTCCCAGATAGAGCAAGACTCGGATTTCCTGGCAGGGATCAGAAACCAAGATGGCCCTAGCCGGGCAATTGTTGGCACAGCCGGCGCAGCCGATACACCGTGCCGCGTCGAACATCGGGCGCCCTCGAAAACCGGTTGGAGCGGGCGCGGGGGTGGCTGGATAGGGCAGCGTGACGCGTCCGGCTCGGAGCCCGATCATCGCTTCGTGGATTTTGGTGAAAAAGGACATGCGGAGGAACCTTAGAAACCATAGACCGCAAGGGCCAAGGCGCCGGCGCCTAGCACCAGGAAGCCGGCGAAATAACGGACGGTCTGATCCACGCGATATCGAACATGCGTGGCCGCGACGATGGTAACGAACAAAAGCATGGCTGCGAGCTTGGCCCAGAAGATCAACCAGCCCAGCGGAAAGGCCAGATCGCCCCCCCAGGGCACAAACAGGGCAACGAAGAGGCCACAATAAACCACTAGGCGGATCATTTGACTGTATTTGAACAAGGCCAGTTTCGGTCCAGAGTACTCGGCGAGCGAGCCGGACATGATCTCGGTCTCTGCCTCGGCCACGTCGAAGGGGACGCGCTGCGCGAAAGCGGGCAACGCCAGCACCATAAGCACCAGCATCAGAACACCGGACCACGGAGCTTGGCTGTTGGCAAAGGCGGAGCCAGAGAGAACGCTGTCCAAACCGAGCGAGCCCGAATGAGTGGCCCCGATCAGAAGCGCGATGGCGAGGAGTGGTTCGAGCGTGAGCATGCACATCATTTCGCGATTGACCCCCAGCAGGCTGAATGGCGAGCCGGCGGTGAGGCCCGCCAGCATCGTGCCGATCCCGCAGAGAGTCAGGAGGTAAATCAGCATCACCACGTCGCTGGATCCGCCGAGTGGCGCGGGCCCGCCCATGGGCACGAACCAACAGACCGCCAGAACGGCTGCAAAACTAAGGCGGCTGGCGATGCGCTGAAGAACAGGGCATTCCCCGGACTCGAGGTCTTCCTTGCCAAGCAGTTTTAGCAAGTCCAGATAGGATTGATGCAAGGGCGGCCCACGACGGGACTGAAGAATCGCGGTGACCCTGCGCAACAAGCCTTCACCCAGAGGAGCGAGTGCCAGAACCAGGAGGGTGTTGGCGCAACCGATGGCGATGTGGCTGAGAAGCGTTGCTTCCATGATTACCCTCGCGTCGGCCGGGTGAGTTGGAGCAGTTCGGCCTGAGAATAAATGCGGATCGAGCCCGAGCGCAGATCCACGGTCTCCAGACGATCCGTGCAAGAAAAACAAGGATCGATGCTGCCTAAAGTGATGGTCATGTCGGCCAGCCGCTGATTCTTGATCATGGCGGGAACCCCTTGGAGGTTCTGGTAAGTCGGCGCCCGCACACGCCAGCGCCGCGGCCGGTTGTTCTCGCCGGTGATGACAAAGTGATGGGATTCACCGCGCGGCGCCTCGACCGACGACATCCCGAGGCGGCCCACTGGCAAGGAATCGGCAATCGGCGTTTGGAGTGGTCCCTCGGGGAGTTTCTCCAGGCATTGCCGGATAATCTGGATGGACTCGAAAACCTCGGCAGCGCGTACCAGAAGCCGGGACCAGACATCCCCAGCTTCGCGCAGGATCACTTTGAATTGCACCCGATCGTAGGCCGCGTAGGGATGATCGCGCCGGCAATCAATATCCACTCCTGCCGCTCGCGCCACTGGCCCAAGCAAGCCGTGGTCCCTCACCAAGTCCGGGTCCGCAATGCCGATGTCCTGGGTGCGGCGCTGCAGGTTGCGGTCCGCAGTGAGTGAGGCTACCAGGGTGCGCCACTGGGTTTCGAGAGTGTCGAGCATACTCGGGAACTCCGAGCGCACCTGTGGTGTGATGTCCCAACGGACACCGCCAATGACGCACAAAGCATAGGTCTTACGGTTGCCGCTGATGCGTTCGGCCATCCACATCACCGGCTCGCGGATGCGGAAGCAATGCATGAACAAGGTGTCAAAGCCCAGGATGTGCCCCGCCAGGCCTACCCAGAGCAGGTGGCTATGCAGACGCTCGAGTTCGAGCATGATCGTGCGCACAAATTGTGCTCTCGGGGGCACAGGGATCGCTGCGGCCTCTTCGATGGCTTGGGCGTAGGCCACGTTGTGGACACAGCCGCATATCCCGCAGATCCGCTCGGCCGCCATGGGGATCTCGTTGTAGGTGAGCACTGACTCGGCCAGTTTTTCGATACCGCGATGCGCCATGAATCCCCGGTATTCACAGCCCCGGACGAATTCGCCCTCCAGGTAAAGCCGGAAGTGGGCTGGTTCGTCCAAGCTAGGATGGAAAGGGCCGAAGGGGACGACAACGCAACCCGGAGGGGTCGTTTCAAAAGTGGGTTCGGCCTCCGGATCGAACCCTTTGGGAACGTTGTCCCAAGGTACATCCTTGCGCAACGGGTGGACACCTTCCGGCCAGCCATCGGGGAGCACGAGCCGCTTGAGGTACGGATGCCCAATGGGGTGAATGCCGAGTAGGTCCTGAAACTCGCGCTCGGCCCAATTTGCCCCCGGCACGATTCCGGAAATGCTCTCCACGCTAGGCTTGTCGGCCGAGGCGGTGGCCAAGACGCTGCAAAGCAGATGATCGCTGTCGCGCGCAAAGTTATGGGCCACCAGGAACCCCCCCGAATTCGAACGATCATCGACGCCAACGCTGACGACGTAACGCGCGCGGAGGTCCTCGAAAAGAACGCGGCACACCTCTTTCAATCGCTCGGGCTGGACATACACGAAGAGACGCGTGGCACTAGGGAGATCGCCACGCTGGATGGCGTCGCCGCAAGCAGAGCGCAATTGAGCCAGGGTCTCTCTCGCAGTCATTGAAGCCTTTCTGGCGGTTGAGAGGCGGAGGGGCGCGCGATTGGCGTGTAGCCCGGGAAGGAACGCTTGACCTCGCCGTAGAACTGGTGGGCGTTATAGCGCAAGGGCTCTGATTCGAGGGCGTAACCGCAGAGCCATGGGGCCGCCGCGGTGCGTTTTGCGCCGCCCAGCCCGGAGATCACACGGGCCAACCAGAACAACGCGCCAACTACCAAAGCAAGGGCCACGGGCGCCAAGAGAGCCCGGCCATCCACGACGCCCACTGCGAGAGTTGATGGGCCACGGAACGGCGACACGGCCGCCAACGCACCGCTGAGTCCGCCTGGGCTGCGTGCGAGGGCGGTTTCCAAGGCCTTGAACGCGATTGCGGGGAGCACGCCCAGAAGGATACAGATCAGAGCGAGGAAAACCTGGGGCAAGCGCATCATCAGGGGCACTTCCAGAGACCGACGGCCGTTCGCCCGGCCGGCCACCCAGGCGCTGGTGCGGGCCAGGAATGCGGTGCCGAAGAATTTCAAAAACACCGCCAAGGTCAGGGCGCTTGTCAGGACAGCGATGGCGGCACAGATGGGGAGCCACGGAGCCGAACGGCCCGCCAGCACCGCTGAGACGCAAATGGCCCACTTGCTCGCGAACCCGTTGAAGAGGGGCACACCCGAGACTGAGAGGGAACCTACAAACGCCGTAGCCGCAGTCACCGGCATCCATTTGGCAAGGCCACCCAAGAGATTGAGATCCTGAGTCCCCACCGAGTAGTCCACCGCTCCGGCATTGAGAAACAGGAGGCTCTTGAAGAGGCCGTGGTTGAGGGTGTGAAAGAGGGCGCCGAAGAATGCCAAGGCTGCGAGGCTGGCAAGCGCGGGATTGGCCGAGCCAAGCAACGCCAGGCACGTTCCCAGGCTCAGGAGTATGTAACCAACCTGACCAATACTGCTGTAGGCCAGCAAGCGCTTGGTTTGTTCCTGGCGCAGTGCCGCGATCGTGCCGGTGAACAATGTTACGGTGCCCAGAACGGAAATGGCCCAACCCCACGCAGCCATCGGATAGTCGGCCTGACTGGATGCCGGGACCAACCACAGGAAGTAGCGCAGCACGCCATAAACACCAGTCTTGATCATGACTCCTGAAAGCAGCGCGCTGACCGGGGAAGGGGCGGCGGGGTGAGCGTCAGGCAGCCAGAGCCACCCGAAGGGCCACATGCCCATCTTGATCCCGAAGCCGGCGAGAAACAGACCGAAAGCAAGCGCTGCCGTGCCCGGATGAGCGCTCAACAAGGCCGGCACAGCGCGGCTGACAGATTCAAAATCGTACTTAGTTCCAGCGCTTCCGGTTCCCGCAAGGAGTGCCGCCCCAAGCATGGTGAGGGCGCAGGCAATCTGCATCATCAGCAGGTAGCGGTTGGCTGCTCGGCGGTGGCAAGGGTTTCCACGCTCAAATCGAATCAAAGCGTAGCCCGGAATGGTCATCATCTGCCAGAAGATGAAAAAGAACCACATCATGTCCGTCGTGCTCACCAAACCGTACATCGCGGCCAGGAATACCAGCAGCCAGGGATAGTAGGCTCGAGGACTTTCCGCCGGATAATGTTCGAGGTAAGGAATGGAAAAGAACACCGACGGGAGCGAGACAATCGCAATCAAAATCAAAAACACTGCGGTCAGGCCATCGACCTGAAGCCGCAAAGCAAACCCTAGGCCTGAAAGTTCAAGGATAGCTGCGGGCTGCGCAGATGCTCCGGTGAGCGTGGTTACTGCGGCCCATAGAGCCAGCAGACTGGCCGCGCCGGACGCGCCCAAGGCTAGCCAACCCGCCAATCTGCGATCCCGAGGAACCAGGATCGTGAGCAGCGCTCCGGCGAGGCAGGCGCCCAGTGCACCCATCACCGCATGCGGGGGAGTGATCATCCTGGCGCCTCCAAGGTTGGAGATGCGGGGGCAGGGATGGGCGCGAGATGAGCAGGGTCCGCCCTGAGCGTAATGGCGCGAGCATGGCTCTCTGGCGTGCCGAGCGATTCGACCAAGAGATCGGCCAGCGAATCCAGAGTCGATTGGAGAGTAGAACTTAGGTGCTCGCCTCGCCCGAGCGAAAAGGGCTGGGCGCCGAGCAGCCAAGCCCGAGTGTGGCCATTGGATTCAGCCCAAGTGGCGAGCAGGCCCAATGATAATTTATGGGTGGAAACCTGTGGATATCGTGCCTCGATATCGGCGGCGCCGAGCAGGATCACAGATCCGGGTGGGGCGCCAAAATTCACGGCGTCCATAAAAACGACATGATCCACGGTTTGAAGATCGGCCGTGGCTAACCACCGCTCGGGGGTTGCGCCCGCCAGCACGACGTTCGCCCTCACGAGTCCGGACACAGCCCGGCCCAGTTGCACCCCGAAGCCGTCGTCTTCGTAGGCCTCGTTGCCCAAGCCGAGCAGGCAGATACGGCCTCGGAGTCGTTCGGTGAGTTTAGAGCCCAGATCGTCCATCAGATGTCTTCTCCAAGTTTCTTGATTTGTTCGAAGGTGAATACCGGCCCATCCACGCACACGTAAGCCACGCCAATGCAGCAGTGGCCGCATTTGCCGACGCCGCATTTCATGTATCGTTCGAGCGTGGACACGATGTCGGCCTCCCTGAAGCCCATGGTGGTCAGATCCTGAATCACAAATCGGAACATCACCGGCGGACCGCAGACGAAGGCGGTGGTGTTAGCCACAGGGACCTGAACGCCGGGCTGCTTGAACAGGCTGCCGACTACTCCGACATGGCCCTCCCAGCCGGGAGCGCCGCGATCCACGGTGAGGTGGCATTCCACGCCAGCGGCAGTCGCCCAAGTGCTCAGCTCTTTCAGATACATCAGATCCTTGGGCGTGCGCGCGCCATAAAAAATCAAGATCCGCTCGTAGTCAGCGCGGTTGGCCAAGGCATAGACGATGCAGGAGCGCAAAGGGATTAAGCCGATGCCACCCGCCACGAAAACCAAACTGCGGCCGCGGTACTGCTCCATCGCGAACCCGTTGCCATAGGGCCCACGAACGCCAAAGACGTCCCCTGGACGCAGGCGGTGGAGAGCCGCGGTGGCGCCCCCAACTTGACGCACCGTAAAGAACACTTCGGACTCGGTCGGACTGGGGGGAAGGGAGGCGGGAAACTCGCCGACACCAAAGAGCGAAACCTGGGCGAACTGGCCGGGGCGGAAGTGGTGAAACTGGTTCTGAGCCGCAGGGTCGGAAAAATGCCAATAGAAGGTCCGTACCTCGGCGATGTCGTCCACCACGCGGTCCACGACAGCTCGCTTGGGGAGGTAGATGTTCTCAGCCTGCGGCGGGCTCATGGTTTTCAAGGGCGGTTGCGCGGCGGATCATCTCCACCACGCTGGGCATTCCAATATCTCCGTGACAAACAGCGGCGCAGCGCCCGCAGCCCACACAGGCCATCGTGAGTTCGCGTTTGATAAAGTAATGGGCGAGCTTTCGGAAGAAGCGCCGGTTGCGCCGGTCATGGACGGCGCGGCGCGGATTGAATCCACCCGCCATGCGAGTGAATCCGTAGAGGGCGCACGAATCCCAGAGCCGAACGCGCTCGATTTGGTGGGGGCCGATTCGGCGGTCGCTGACCGTGAAACAGGTGCAGGCTGGGCAAACGTAGGTGCAGCCGCCGCATTCGAGGCATCGCTGGCCGATTTCCTCCCAGGTCTTTTCCAGGACTTCGCTGCGGGAGATGTAGCGCACGGTGGTGGCAAACCAACTGGTTGTGGCTTTGAAGCGGCCTCTGATCTGGTCGAGAATGGCTTGACGTTTTTCGAGGTGCTCCGGCGTACCGTGATGAAAAAAGGGCTCGCTGAACAAGGCCTCGCCGGCAGGCGATCCGGCGAGCACAAGGAACTCCCCACCCAGGTCCATGAGTTGCAGGTCGAACAGCTCGCGTGCTGCCGGACCCGTGTCCGTGCAAACGCAGAAACAGGCGTCGTCCAGATCGCGTTCCGGGTCGGTGCAAACGAAATTGACCAAGAAAAGCTTCTCTCGGCGTGCTGCGTAGTACGGGTCACGAAAGGCCTGGCCGAGGTAGAACCGGTCGAGATGACCGATCGCCGCTAGATCGCAAGAACGAATTCCAAAGATCACTCGAGGCGTGTGGTCCAAAGTGGGCTCGATTCGACACTCGCTCTCGGGATTCTCCACGACCAGAAGGCGCTCGAGCTGCGGCAGGATAAAACGCTTGGGGGCGGAGCGAGGATTCGCAAAGTGGATCTGGATGCGATCCCGGTTCTCGTCGGTGACTTGGTCGAAGAATGTATCCCCACCCCGTTGACTGAATGGGGCGAACACCTGGTAATCGAGCCGAAGCCGATCCAGCAGCTTGGGCAGATCCTGAGGATGGAGAATGCGAGCGCGCATATCAGGCTTTTTCGACCCTAACGAAAACCGGGCGGCTCATGTTCCCCAGGGTGGTTGCGCCGGGCCCGAGGATCTGCTTGACGACCTGGCGCACGAAAAAAGGAACGAACAGAGTGCCGGCCCGAATCTCACCGGTGACCCGGGCGGTGGTGGTCGCGGTGCCCCCGGGAGCAACCAGACGGATCCGAAACCCATCGCGCACTCCCAGCGATTTGGCGTCCGCCTCGTTCATCTCCACGAATCCCTCCGGGTAATCCAGCAGAAGCACCCGTAACTCTCGACGCAGAGTTTCGCTATTCTGGATGAGGACGCTTTGATGCCAGTAATAGAGAGACTGGCCGAAGACCATGGCCACCGGGTAGCCCTCGGTCGGCAGCGGGGAGGTTGCGGGCTTACGCACTGGCGCGAAGCGGAAGCCATGATGGGGCTGAGCGCCCTCGAACAGACGCGTGGTGCCCAGCGGTTGATCGAGCGTGCAGGGCCACTGCCGTCCGTAATCGCGGCCGAGGTTTTGGTGGCTGGCGCCACTGTAGAATGGAACCACCTGGGCGATCTCGTCCATGACCTCGGCGGCGGTGTTGTAATGCCAGTCCGCGCCCAAGCCACGAGCCACACGCGTGAGCTGCTGCCAGCAGGGCATAGGGCCAGGAGGGGGTTCGAGGACCTTGCGGGCAAGTTGGATGCGCCGGTCGGTGCTGGTGAACGTGACTTCCTCTTCACCGAAGGCCACCAACGGCAAAACCACATGGGCGCTAGCTGTGGCTGCGACTTTGAACAGATGTTGCACCACGACTAAATCGAACTCTCCCAAGACGGCGGAGGCGTCACAGAACGTCGCGGTGGTCGTCGGGTCATAACGGCAGAGCCAAAGGGCCCGCACTGGGTCAGCTCCCCCGCGCTCGAGCAAGGCACGCACGCCCAGTCCCGGGGCGGCCGGAATGGTACAATGCCAACGGGCGCCAAGCTCGCCGCGAAAAGCCGCATTGCCCACCGGCTCATAACCCGGTAACCGGTCCGGCAACATCCCCATGTCGCATGCTCCTTGGAGGTTGTTTTGTTCGGTGAGGGCAAAAACTCCGGCGCCACAGCGGCCCAATTGCCCAGTCAGCAGGGCCAGATTGACGAGGGAACGCAGGCTGTCCTTGCTGCGGGATTCTGCGCCGGTGGAGTAGAGCAGGGAGGCGGCCCGCGCTCCGGCATAAGCCACCGCAGCTTGCTCGATCAGGGCTGGCTCGACCCCACACAAAGACGCGGCCTCGAGCAGATCGAACTCCCGAATCCTGGCGAGCCAGGGTTCGTAATCACGGCAATGGCGGCTGATGAATGCCTGGTTCATCAATCCGCGATCGACGATCACCTTGGCCATCGCCCCGTACAGCAAAACGTCGGTGCCCGGGCGTAGTTGGAGAAAGCAGTCGGCGTTCTCGGCCACTCGGTGCCTCCTGGCGTCGATGACGATCAGTTTGGCGCCCTTGAGGCGGGCACGGATGACCCAGCCGGCGATGGTGGGCAGCTGCGAGCCCAGATCCACGCTATCAACGAGGATGACGTCGCTATGGGCGAGGTCGGCGACCGCGTTCGTGGCTGCTGGCACGCCCAGAGCGTCCAGCAGTACTTGGATGCTGTTGTTGGAGTAGACTCCCGTGCCGTGATCGACGTTGTTGGTGCCAATCACAGCGCGTGCCAGTTTCTGGAGGAGGTAACTCTCCTCGTTCGAACACCGAGGAGTGTTGTAGAAGGCGAATGCGTTGGGGCCGAAACGGTTGAGGATCTCGCGCATCCGCCGGGTGAGGAAGTCGAGGGCGTCCTCCCAACTGACCTCGACCAATTGGTCATGGCGCCTAAGCAACGGCGTGCGCAGCCGGTCTGGTGAGCTGGCTACCTCATGGACATGCCAGCCACGAACGCAAATCCTGCCGGCGTTGGTCGGGTGAGAAAGGCTTGGATACGCTCCGGTAACGCGGTTGCCGTCGGTTTCCAGGTAGATGCCACAACCCACGCCGCAAAACGTGCACGTGGTCAGCACATGAGCCATAGTCCTAGCGGTATCTCGCGCCCTTCCATCCTGATCCGGCCGCAAAGGCCACTTGGCTAGGTAAGAGCACCCCTAGCTTCAAAAGCGTGATCAAGCTGGACTGATGCGTATTAAATCAAAATCAACGTGGACTTATTAATTCGGTTCCGCTAACCGGGATTTGGCTTTTTCTCCCCGCATTTTGCCTGCCAGACGCAATTCGAGCGCAGTCGGGCCCTGGAGAGGTGGCGCCGTTCCTCGTGGCGGGGGCCGGGCTTGGGAAAAAGGCTGTTGTGGCCTATTCTGATGAGACGGCTTGGCAATCTCATTGGCCTATCCGGACCAAACTGAGAATATTCGCTTTTGGCGAAACTGAAGCCGCTCTGTGGTTTTAATCCTTTTAACCGACGGATGACGCGAATCGAATCACTTATTGCCACGGCGGCAGCGCGCGGCGCTAGCGACCTGCATCTTGAGGCCGGCATGCTGCCGGTGGTTCGGGTGGCAGGGGAGTTGATCGAACTTGGCGAGCCGATGGATGGGCCGCTGTTGCTGGAGGCAGCGCGAGAGCTCGTGGGCGAGGCGGACTGGGAGAAGTTCGTTGCGCGCCGTTCGCACGATTGTTCGAGGCTGATTCACGGCGTGCGGTGTCGTCTCAACATTCTCCACAGCTCTCGCGGGGTCGGTTTCGCGATCCGGCTGCTGTCTTCGTTTGAGGCGACAATCGCCAACCTCAATCTGCATCCGGAAATCCGGACGTTCGCCGAGCTGCCTCACGGCTTGGTGTTGATCAGCGGACCGACCGGGTGCGGCAAGTCCACGACCTTGGCGGCGCTGATCCAGGAGATCAATCTTCGCCAGGCCCGGCATATCGTGACCGTGGAGAATCCCATCGAGTACAACCTCGTGCCGCGCCGTAGTTTCATCAGGCAACGGGAGGTGGGCCGTGATACGCCCTCATTCGAGCAGGCCCTGCTGGATTCCCTGCGTGAGGACCCGGACGTGCTTATGGTCGGGGAGATGCGCGAGCCCGAAACCATGCGCTTGACGCTTAACGCGTCGGAGACCGGGCACCTGGTATTCGCCACGGTGCATTCCTCCAACCCGATGGAGGCGTTGCAGCGGATCAGCGCCTCGTTCCCCGCTGAAATTCAACCGACGGTCCGGGCGATGCTGGCCGATTGTCTCCAGGGGGTCATCAGCCAACGATTGCGTTACTGGCCGGAGTTGAAGATCCGGGTCCCGGAATGCGAAATCCTCCGGTCCACGCATGCGGTGAAGAACTTCATCCGGCAAGGTGACTTTCACAAGATCGTGTCTCTCCTAGAAACCGGTGCCGAACATGGCATGTGGACCTTCGCGCGTTATCAGCGCTGGCTTGAGTCGCGGACACGCTGGTACCTGCCGGGGGATGCCACGGAAGCGGGCAGCGAGCCACAACAGGTAGCATTCGATCCCATGGTCAAGAAGCAGGCTGCCGTTTCGCCGGCCCCCACGGCATCCAAGCTTGCCGCACCCGCAACCATCGAGATCGTTCCGGAGCCCGGGGGGCTGCCCGATCTAATCAAGAAGCTCTCGAAATAGCCGCCGGCGGTCCTCCGTGTGAATGGTCGGACAGAAGCGAACCTCGCAACCGGCCTTGGAGCTCGTCTTGGCAGGTGGGCTCTCCGGCTGCGCTGCGCGCGTAACCTCCCCAACGCCCGCTCCCCTGTTCAACTCACGGCCCGAGCAGGGCTCGGTAGAATCTGGCCCGGAAAGCTCCTGCCGAGGAATCGGTGACCTGCGCTGTTCCTCCCAGGGTCACATTGGTGCTCACGGGGACCCAGTTGACTAGGTTCGTCGAGGCTTGGATGACGTAATTCTGTTCCGAGGTGCCGGTCAGTAGGAAGGTGACCAATCCGCTGGTTGACCGTGCCAACGAGCTAAGCGAAGGCGCGCCGGAGGCAACCACGGTTATCGAACCACTCGCCAACTGGACCGGCGCCAGACGTGCGGCGTTCGCATCGGCCAGCATGCCGTTCCTCAGCTCGAGAGCGAACCTGCCGCTCCCGGCCTTCGCCGCGACTGTAAAGGGTAGATTAATCAGTACGCCGTTGGTGATCGGTGCATTGGCCAGAGAGTAGATCACGACCCGGACCGTGCCATTGGTTGGCTGTCCGAAGACCAGGTGCCCGGGTACGCTTGGCGCCACACTCGGCGTCCCAACGCTTAGTTTTGTCGGATCAAAGGCGACCTCGAACTGAGCAGCAACCGCGCTCGGTGCACCGCTAAGGCTCACCGGGACGGTCACTGTCCCACCAGCCGAGCCGGTCCCCACGCCGATGCTCAGCAACGGCCCGGCAAACCCACGCGGCGCCGCCAGCCCAACCATCAGCAGGGCTGCCGCGAGCTGGAACTGAGCGTTGCGGATCGGGCGGTTCATCACTTGGAGTAAACTTGGACGGTGGTCTGTTCGTTCACGGGGAGGACTACCGGCACGGTGAGCGAGGCTGGATTGTTGGCCGCCGTGTTGTTCAACGAACTCGTATATACCGAGGGGTTCCCGTGATCCGGCGTCAACACCAGGGTGATCGGCACCTGCGCGTTGAAGTTCTGCGCTTGCACCGTGATGCTTTGATTCGGAGAAGAGCCGAAGGGCAGCTGAAGATTCACCGGTCCCGAACCCAGAGGAACCGGAGTGCCTGCGGCCTGCGTGATGTCCAATCGCGGCAGAGGGCTAGGGAAGACGAGCATGAGGCTGCCGATTGACGTGTTTGCCGTCGGGAAGAGATTGAAGTTCAGGCTCGTCCGGTCAGTTGAGTCGATACGGATGCGGCCGTCGCCGCCGTTGTGTCCCGTGACATCAATCCTTCCACCGCCAGCGACGATTGGGGCGACCAGCCGGATGGCGCCGCCACTGCCGCCATTGTAAGCTCCACCGGTGGCGAAGCTTCCGGTGCTAGCCAAGCCGCCGCTAAGGTTGATTCGCGTATTTGAGGCAATTAAAAGCCCGCCCCCGCCGCCCCCGCCACCACTTCCCGGAGTTCCGGCTGTGCCCCCCCCTCCTGAACCACCAATCAACGGAATGAGAAGAGCATTCCCATACACGGACCCTTTATTGGTACTAGTGCCGGAGCTGTAAACATTCCCATAGGCTGCGGCACCGGCACCATCGGTATTTATATTGCCGCTGCCACCGACCCCGGCACCCGGACCAAAGCCGGCGCCAGGTGGCACCGAAACCGAGCCTGGGCTGCCGCCAGCAAATCCGCCAGGACCAGCTGGGCCGCCGACCACGCTGTTGCCGCTCTGGCCCGAGAGGTCAATGGAGCCCGCAATCGTGACGTCGCCGGTGGCCAACAGGTAGACGGGCGTGTTCAAGGGGTTGGACGTGAACCTGAGCGTAGCTCCGGGCCCGATGTTGATCGTCGTACAGTTAAAAACGCCGTTGCTGGGCATCGTCAAAGTCGTGTTGGCGGTGATGTTCATCGGGCCATAGGATCCATCGCTGCCGGAGGAGAAACTCTGTCCGTGCAGGAGCGCGCTGCCAAGGGCGATGCTCGCCAGGGTCGATAACAACTGTTGGTTTTTCATGCGTGTGCCTTTTCGTTCGATAATCCGGATCGCGATTGCGGGCCCTGCTGGAATGAGGAACAATTGTAGCGCGGCCGCACGTTTGCGCTTAGCAAGCGGCGGCGTGCCGCTCGGCTCATCGGAGCTTGGTGCCGCGTTGTCATGGTGGATTGATTTTGATCCCTATGGGCGGTTCGCCAACCGTAACGCCCCCCGCAGAGACACCGCCCCCGTTCAGAAAGGCGGGCAGCCCGAGCGAGACCGGCGGCTGCGCAACGGTAACCCCAGCCGCAATTCCAGGAGTGAATGCCGCCAGCCCTATTGAAAGCGGCGGAGCGGCCAAAGTGACGCCCGCCAGAGCGCCGCTCACGGGGGTGTATTGCGCTAAACCAAGACTCACTGGCGGAGACGACGCAACTAACAACGCGGGCCGAGATTCAGGGTCCAATGGGTCGCTTCCTGCCGTAACCTCTGATTCGTCGTTCCAGCCATCACCGTCCGAATCAGCGGCGAAGGGATTGGTTCCGGCGGCTTGTTCCCCTACGTTGTTCAAGCCATCCAGGTCGGGGTCACGGAGCCCATCCGAAACGCCGTCCCCGAGGCTGTCCTTTTTGAGAGGGTTATAACCCCAAAACAATTCCCAGCGCGTCTTCAGGCCGTCGGAATCCAGATCCCGATCCCCATCCAGGATACCGTCACCCAAGCTGTCGGGCTTGTGGGGGTCTAATCCTAGCGCCGCTTCCATATCGTCGGGGATGCCATCCTGGTCGCTATCCACCAAGCCCAGGACTCCGAATGTCCACCGCACTCGCTTGGAGAGCACCTGTCCCTGCCTATCTCCCAAGGGTGGATTGACAGTCGCTTGATAGAGGCCTGGCGGCATGTTCGAGGGGAAGCTCATGAATGCCGCGTTGATATCCCCCCGGAAAGACAGCACGCCGTTGGTAACGACGATGTCATCCGCCGTGCCGAAGCGCTTGTCAGGCCCGGCGGAAATCAACGTGAACGTGCTTGGATTCAAGGTGGCGGGATTGATCGGCTTGTTCAGATAAATCGCCACCGTGCTCCCCGCGCCCAGTATCGTGCCAGGGTTTGGATAAAGCCCGCGCGCGTGGGGCGGCGTGGTGTCCGGCAGGAGGCCGACCCGAATCTCGTCTGTCCACGTGGCATTCCCGCCCGTGTCGGATGCGCGCGCGCGCAGAGTGAAGTTGGTTTTGCTGCCAGTGCGCGGGGGAGTGATGAAGTGGAATTCGAACGGGAAATTGCCATCCGTCGCCACCTTCACTCCATCCAAATAGAATTCCACGTTCCGGACCTGAATATCGTCGCTAACGTTGGCTGAAACCCACGCCAGTGACCCCTCCTCAGCCAAGGCCGGGCTTAAACCAAAGCTCGCCGACAGATTGATCGTTGGCGGGATTCCCTTGTTGTCATAGGCTAGATAATTAACTACCTCCAGGCCGTTGGTCCCTGCCGCCACGTATGCAATCCCGTTGTAAATCGAAACGGCATACGCGATGCCCGGGGTGACGAACGTGGTGATGAAATTGGTCGTAACGCTCGGATTACTCACGTCGAACAGAGAGATATTCTGGGTGCCGTCGTTGCGGGGAGTCACTCCCACAGCCGCGATGCCCAGGCCAGATCCATTGGCAACGATCTGCTTAAAAGAGTTTGGCCCGCTCGCTTTGAGCGGACCTACCAGCCTCATTGCGGTCGGATCGTGCACGTCAAGGCTGTCATAGCCCGAGGCCGAGGTAGCCAAAGCATATCCACCGCCTACAAATAGCCGTCGCCGACCGCTCAGGGCATCGGGGCCGACCGAAGAAGTGTTCGCCGTGCCCAAGACAGTCAACCCGTCGCTAGCGAGGTCCAGCGCTCTCAGCTGGCTTCCGGCAAGGGCGAATAAAACGTCATGTTCGACGGCTAGGTCGTAAACTGGTCCTCCTAACAGCAAGCGCTGGAGCACCGTTCCGCTGATTAGATCCACCGTAGTCAACACGCCGTTCTGGAGACCGACGTAGGCTACGCCGCCCACAACCGCCACCGACTGGGCGTCGCTCCCAAGATTGATTTCCGTTAACAGCCTCGCCGCGGGGGGGCTGCTGATATCGACAATCGCCACGCCCGCCGCGCCGTCGGCTACGGCCATGAAATTGCCCTCGCTGGCCACCGCGCGGGCTGTGCCTGCGGTCGCCACCTGCGCAATCAAGACCGGGCTCATGCCGTTGAAGATGTTGAAAATCGAAACGCCGCTTCCCGTCTCAGCTACCAGCGCCACGTCGTTCGCCGCAAAAACATCCACTGCGGAACCTGGGCTGGAGGTGCTCCCGATCAGCCCTGTCTGTGCTGCCAAACCCCCGAGCGGATCCAGGCCCTGCTGCAGTTCCGGGCCGTCCTTGATGCCATCGCTATTGCTGTCGGGGTTCAGAGGATCCGTCCCCACAATGAATTCCGCCAGATCGGACAATCCATCGTTGTCCGAGTCCGGCGCGGTATCGACATGCAAAGTAATGTCCGGGATCTTGAAGGTGCTGCCATTGTTGGGCGTGGTGAAACTAACATCGCCTACCTGGAGCGTCGAAGCCTGCAGCACCCAGGCTCGATAGTCGGTGTTGGCTCCGAGTATCAGGTTGTCGAAAGCCAATCCATTAACCCCGGTTTTACCGCGCTGAACTACTTGGTGAGTGTCGAGGTTCTCAATGCAGTAGTAATTCAACCCGGTCGCCAGCGCAGCCGTGTTTGTCTGGCCGAGCAGCGGGTAGCAAAGTGCGAGTGCTGAGCAGAACTGGGCTAGCTTCAGCCATCCTCTGGAAGGTCGGTCGAAATCCCTAGCGCGTGTGTGGCCCACCCCGCAAGCCACGCCCCCTCGGTTGGCGCGCTGCCCACCGCCCTGGCCTGCGCTCGAAGTGTTGCTGGTGAAGCCGCGCATCGTCGTGCCTATTTCCCCCCGTTACCTTGCCCCGCCGCCGGGGTTGAAGGGCTTGGCGAGGGGGCCGGGGTTGACGTCGGGGCGGGCGATGGCGTGGTCGGAGCCGCAGCCGACGGCGGTGCACCAGGCAACGGCTCAGGATCAGGTATCAGACCGATGCTCTGGATATCTCCCACGCCCGCTAACTTGTCGATCTCAGTCAGCGGGTCGATGACCACCCCGTCCCAACCATCTACGATAAGCGCATCTTTGCCCCAGGTCTTGGGGTCATTCGGGTCCGAGCCTGGCGCGCGGTCGATGACTACAAACACGTGCTCACGCCCTCCTTCCGGCTTGCCGATCTTCTTCATGATCTCGACGTTCTTAAAGCCCTCGTCGTGAAGTTCGGTGGCCGTGACCGCCGAACACTCCTGGCAATTGCCCCAGCCCTCCTGCTTGGCTATCTTTCCCATCTCCCGGGCAGTTGTTGCCAGGAGCTCTCTCTGACGGTTGTAGGCCTCAAGGTCCTTCTGAGTCTTCACCCCGGGAGCCATCGCGCCCGCCGTTGAAGGCAGCGCACCGACATTCGTCACCGTAGGTCCTTTGAACGAGCAACACTTATCGCGCATCTTTTCAAACTCAGATCCGTCGTTCCACAAGCATCGCGCGAATTGACCAGCCTTGTTCGTCGATTTCAGCCGCCAATAAACCTTGTCAGCAATCTTGTAGGCTTTCTCCCGTTTCGTTGGAGGAGGAATCGCGGTCGTGCTCGCGTTGACGGCGGCCACAGTCTCAGGCCTTCCGCCCGGCTGCGGCGAAGGCGTCGGAGTTGGCGTAGCGCCCTGAAGTCCAAACGGATCGCCATAGTTGACCGCGTTGTTCCCACTGTAGGTGTATTGATTGCCGGCACTCAGCGAGTCCCACACTCGATCCCTCTGCAGAAATCGGCCCGTGTTCGGATCATAACTCCGGTTGCGCGCCCAGTACAGACCGGTTTCGGGATCGTAGCGCATCCCTTGGAACAAATACGGGTTACCCTCCAGGCTCGGGTGGTCCGGTTTCCCAAAGTCGTCGTAACGAGTCTTCTCGACCGATTCGCCCGTCGAATCAGAAAGCGCCACAACGTCCGCCCGCACATCTTGGTGAAGGTAAAAAGTCCCCGGTCCCAGAGGATGCCCCGCAGTCCGCACCATTTCCACGACTTCATCCATGAAGACCGGGGAGAAGGTATACGTCGCTTCCGTCACGTCGCTTCGGCCATCTCGTTCCTCGACCGAACTCTGCCCGTCATAGTAGTAAGCCGTATCTCCGACAAGGGTGCCCGAGGTCTGGAAGACTTGCTTTCGTGCCCGGCGATTATCTGCGAAATAAAGGTAACGGGCAACGGGGCCGCCGGTGGGCTTGTCACGCACCTCAATAAGCCGGTTCCGGTAATCGTAGCGGAACGTCCGTGCGCCATCATCAGTCAGGTTTCCATTCGCATCATAGAAGCGTGAGCTCCCATTGACCGCCGTGTATTCGTTAACGGAATTCACGCTGAAGCTCTCGGTCACGTTGGTCGATCCCAGGCGTTTGACCTGGCGGCGATTGCCTACCCCGTCCAGCAGGTAGTCGATTTCCGTCGGGATTATTACGGGAGACCCACCCTCGTTGAGCCGGCTTTGCACGACGCGATAAGCTGAGTCGTAGGCGTAAGCGTTAGTCAGCCCTGAGTCATCCGCGCGTATCTCCGAGAGCCGCATCCCCGCTCGATTATAGGAATATGTCCGGCTGACCAACTGCGCCCCGCCTGAAGCCAGGCAACGGAGTTGGACGATCCGTTGCACGGGGTCGTATCCCACATCGGCGTTCCCCGCATCGTTCAGGAAGCTTAGCGTTGTCCCATTGCCGTTGGACCGCTTCAGTTCCCGATATCCAGGGCCGATCCAAGAGCTCTGCGCAATCGGGCCGTCCTGATCGGAGATAGTCTTGACGCGATCGAGCGCATCGAAGGTTTGGACGAGCTTTCGCCCGCCCGGATAGGTATATGACAATCGCTCGCCATCGCCCGACCACGTCGTCGAGGTGGCTTTCCCGTTTTGCCGTTCCTCCACCATCCGCGAGAGAGAGTCGTACACAAACTCGCAGACTTGAATGGACTGGGATGAGCCGTTGTCATCCGAGGATTTGGTGAGCCGCGAGAGACCATCGTACTCGTAGGCCTCGGAAGTGGTTCCACCAACAGAGGGCGGGTTGGCAGCTTGAGAGTGCACCAGCCGGCTCAGCGCATCGTAGGTCCTCGTGGTGACCGAACCGTTGGGATCGGTATAAGTTCTCAGGTTGCTGTCACGGTCGTAGGCCATCCGATACAACGTCCCATCGCTGTTGATTTGGCTGATCCGCCGATTGAGGCTGTCGTACGTGTAGAAAGTCCGATTCCCATTGTCGTCTGCCACGCCCACCAATCTCCCATTGCCGTCAAAAGCGTATGAGACGGTGATCTGGCCATCAGGATTGGCAGGGTTGCTTAGGTCGAGGGCGTTATCGCCTAGCCCCTCAACCCGAAGGTCGGAAACCTGCTGCAGTAGCCGGTCAAGACCGTCATACTCATAGCTGATCGTGTTACCCGGCTGGTTGATTTGCCCGGACTGGCCCGTCTGAGGAAACAGGCCTAGGGGATCGTTCACTGGCGCTCCTTCCGGATCGCTCCGGGAAACCAGATTATCCCGGCTGTCATAGGCTAGGCGCGTGGTCTGTCCTGCGTTGTCGGTGACACGCACGAGCCGATCAAACTGGTCATATACATACTGAGTGGTGAACGTCTCGTTTGACACAACCGATTCTGGCGAGACCTCGACTGCTCGCACCATCGTCGGGTTACTATCCTGATCAAAATCCACCGACTGGGTGTTGTGAAGCGGGTCCTCCGTTTGGACGAGCCGGCCAACCCCGTCATAGACGTATCGAGTGGTCGCCAAGTCGTCCTGCACGAAGAACGTCGTGCGACCTAAACCATCATACTCTGTGATCGTGGTGACAAATCCGTCCGAATTGTGGTCGGATAACTGCACCGGCCGTGCCGGTGAAAAACCCTGGCTCAGGAAGAGGTGCGCATCGACCTGGAAGGTGCGGTTGAGCTCGTCATGGCTGAAGGATGTCTCCGAGAGCAGAACCTTAGCCGCCGCGGGCTGGCCTGGAGGATGGCCCATCGCCTGCCTGGCCACAACATTACCTGCCACATCGTAGGAGATGGTGAATCGATCATCCAAGGCATCGGTCAACTGCACCAGCCGATCAAACCCATCGTAAGAATACCTCGTCGCATCCGGCTGCCCGTCCCCGTCTTTGTCCTCGGCGTCCAAAACAGTCTGGAGATTGCCGTTGGCATCGTAGTCAAAACGATTGGTGGCCGCGTCCGGTGAGCCAAACCCGCGAACCCGGTTGAATAACAGATTGCGCTCGTCGTAGCTCATCGCGATCTGGTTTCCTTCGGGGAGGATGGTCAAGATTGGAAGTTGCTCAGGGTCGAAACGGTAGCGAGTGGTCTGAACCGTGGACCGGTCAACCTGCGCGCTCGCTTCGATGCGATTTCCGAGGATGTCGTAGGTGTAAGCCGTAGTGATGAATTCAGGCAGGTTCGCCGTCAGCGCATCGCGATTCTCGACCTCCTGCCGCACCACCCGCCCATTGGCGTCTCGAAAGTAGAGCGTCCGATAGGCAAGCGCACTCTCCCCGGTCAGGAGCTGACCGCGGCTGGCGGCAACGCTGACGTCTACCCCGCGCGTGATCATCACTGTCTCGTTGAGCGCATTGACCTCCACAGTGCTCAGCACACCGCGGGGGTTCCTTACCGAAGTGATGTTCCCGACCAAATCGTACCCGTAGGCCGTTTCCAGAGCGGCAGGAGCCGCCGCTTCCTTGCGCCGGAGGGATGTGCGGCTGTCAACCACCGTGCGCTGGAGGTAACCCGCCGCTGCGGTCGTCAGCGCCAGATACCGTGACGGGGTCGGTTGGCCACTCCCAGAAGGGTCATTCTCCGGGTAGTAGATCAAATCGGTGACGTTGCCTTCGGCGTCGATGGTGGCCGTGACTTGCCCGTGATCGTTCCATTGCTGTTCCGCGATGATTTGCTGCGTGGTGCTGCCTGACTCGATGGCCTGGTTCGAGTCGGGCCGTAAGTGGACGGCCGGTCCCTGGACGCGCACAAGATTGCCAAACACCTGGTCAGTCCGGCCGTCGCTGTTCAGGTCTCCCAGACCCCGAGCCACACCCGAAAGGTCGATGCCAAACGCGACCGCCTGTGGTACGGGATTAGTTGATTCTTGGTAATCGTAGAAGTAATGGGTCGTGTAACGCTCCGCGCTGGCTGTGCCGATCGGCGGCGCATAGCTCGCCGAATTGCCCCGTGGGTCTGTGGCGGACGCCAGCCGATTATACAAGGGCTCGTAGCTGTAGGTCGTCACCAGATCCTCGCCGCCGCCGCGCGGACCCGCGATCCTTCGCGATTCGATTAGGTTCTGTTGCTGTGCCCGGGCCCCCTGCTGGTCGTAGGTGAAACGAACCTCGTTTCCGGCCGGGAAGACGCGCCTCAGCAATTGGCTGTCTGCGTCGTAATACGAACGCGTCTCGTAATAGGCCGGTTCCCCGGCCCGAAGCCCCCGGGTCAGTTGCCGCGTCAGGATATGCTCATTCAGTTCGTTAGCGTAATACTCCCAGACGTTCCCGTTCCGCATCGTGATGGTGACTTTCCCACGAGGCACCGTGGGGTCTCCCGGGGGCACGTCCGTATTGATCGTTTGATACGCAAAGGTCGTCGTGCCGCCCGCGGCCACGCCGGTCGAGTTCGTCCCTCCCTCGGTTTCAGCGATGACACAGTCGAAACTGTCGTGGTCCAAGGGATCCGTGCCGTACACCCACCTCAACATCGGCGGGCCTTGATCCAGCACCTCCTGGGGCAGGGTGAGGGAGAGGATTTTGTGATTCAGTTCCGCTATCGGAAGTCCGGAAGAGTAGGTGTAGCGCTCGTGGCGGCCATCGGGAAAGTCGTTACCTGTGCTCGTGCCGGTCACCGCCGGCGTGCGCACGTCAATGAGGTCCCCGTTGCCGTCGTAGGTATAAACCACCTGCCGTCCGATGAAATCCGTGACGCTGGTCAGGCGGTCGACGCCGTCCGGAAACGCTGTGAATTGGAAGTCGATCTCGCGACCGTAAGCATCGATCACGCGGCTGAGATTCCCCCTCCCGTCGTATGCGAACGTCATCCGGTTGCCGAATCGATCCTGCGCGGCCAGCAGGCGCCCGTCCTGTAAATAAAGCCGTTGGAATCCGTCGGGCGATCTGAGGACAAAACTGCCATCCGGCCCTTGCTGCAGGGTGCGAAAATGGCCGGCCGGGGCCGCATAACTCCCGTCCGCCTGCCGCGCCCAGGTGTCCAAGTGGCCGCTCGCGTTCATTCGCATCACGTCTCCGTTGGGCTGCGGGAACAGCCCTTCATTATAGCTGAAGTTCCAGCGCTGGCCCATGGGGCCGTTGTAGTCCAACTGGCTTCGATAAACCCGCTGGAGGACGAACTTGATGTCACCCCGCCCGGCGATGGCTAAATCAGTGCGTTCCAAACGCTCCTCCCCGCTGCTCAAGAGCACGGTGCACCCAAATTTGCACACCGAGTCGGAGTCGCAGTCGTCCTTGGTATGTTCCTGGGTGCGAGTGGTCTTCGGGACCCTGCGGGCCTTGCCTTGCGTCACGCTAATAGGAGTACTATCGCGCTGCTGCGTGCCGTTCCTGCTCCCGTGCCAGCCAGGCTGGATGATGCCCACTCCGGGATCGGTGCATACTAGTTTTCCGTCGCTGGAGACGGTCATCGACCCCTCGATCAGCCACTCGCCCTGATCATGGTTGAAGCTCCACAGCGCGCTTTTGCTGCCCGGGGGGAGCGCTTGCAGATTTGGAAAGCACGCCGCAACGGGAATGTCGAAATTGGCTGGGCCGTCGGTCTGAATCGTCACCACATCCAGGATCGGCAGGCCGGGTGGCAATGGGCCCGGCAAACGGCTCGGTGGCACTGGCGCAATGCCCACCTTGCCCCCGTGCACGCCATTTTCGCTGTATAGATCGTCTGGCGGCACGGTGATCTCCACCCCGGCAAACTGCGGGTTCTGGGCGATAAAATCAGGCGAGAAACTCAACACGGTGGTGTTGGTCATGCTCACCGCCTGGAGCGTCCCGGCCGGGATGAGCGGCAGGTAAATCTCCCCGATGTTCACTTCCTGCTGGGGGATTGATTGCCATTTCTTCCCCACGACCGGGTAATAGGCTAAATTGGGCCACTGTATCCCTGCCGCAGTATTCGTCACCGTTCGCCCGTCAATGTGAACGAAGAATTCCCCACCTGGCACCGGTTCCAGTCGGAAGTTTCCAAACTGGTCAGTAACGGCCCTCATCGTCTCCTCCCGCCCGTCCACCGTGATCGTCACGCCCGCCAGCGGTGCATTGACAAATTGGTTGGTCGATCCAGGCACTGGCTGCAATTGCGACGCGAACACCCGGCCGCAGACCTCGGTGCTGGGGATCGGCGCCAGGTTCAGGGTGTTGAAATCGACTGTGACCGTCCCTCCCACCTGACCGTCACCGTCCGGATCAATCGGCCGGCCCAGAAAATCTGCCAGGCCGCGTCCGTCAAAAGCCACGTGGATCCGAGAGCCTCCGGGCATCGGTTCCAAATAGAATAAGGTGACCGTCCGTCCATCGCTCGAGAGTTCCGCCCGGCTCAACAATCGCCGGGCGCCAAAAGTCGCGTAGAGGTTGGAAGAGGTGATCAAATTGGTGCCCGCCAATGGCACCGCGAATTGGAGGTACGTCTTGCGCGTCACCGCGACGTCGCTGTCCCCGTTGGCTGGTGAGGTGAGTATTACCCTCGCCAGCGGCAATGACGGGAGGGTGGTAAGCCCGGCGATGGCCTGGGCCACCAGGGCGACGTCGGTGTCGTTAATGGTACCGTCCTGGTTGACGTCAGCCAGAACTTGAGCCTCTGCCGATAGCGGCACGGCCCCCGAGATGTGGTTCACGATGCGAACGATGTCGAGGACCGTCGCCTGCCCATCGCCATCCACGTCCCCCAACGTTTGCGCTTGTACCCGCGAGCTAAGGGCCACCAGTGCGTAACTACATAGAACACACCAGAGCACACCGTTCGCTTTGAGTAGCAAGGCTCGGGGGTTCGGGTTCATTCGCTGCATTCGCAGACTGCGCATCTCCTAAAGAGGTGCGATGCGGTTGTCAAGCTCATTAAAGCTCTCGATTAGATCGCCGCATGCACCAGAAACCTGTCAGGGACCTCCCCCCCTCCATCACGCGCTTCGCACGACTCGGCCGCGCCCAAGTACGCTGGGCGCTTGGCCCGTGAGCGGGCCTAAGGCTCCCGCACTCTGTAGAATCGAGATCCCACTCTGTCAGGCGCGGGATGATCAATCGGAAAACCGCCCACCACGGCGGTATTGGTGGAGATAGCGGACCAGGTGTGGAGGTCGTCCGAAGCTTCGGTGACGCAGCCTTTTCCGATGTGCCCGTGGACCCGGAGGACAGGAGAGCCCTCAGCACCCGCCTGGATCACCAGCATCGGGAGCCGGTCGTTGGGCAGCAGATAGTTCAGGCTGACATAGGTCCCGATCTTGGCGCCGCAAGCCTTGCCATCCCTGACTGCGGATGGAAAATGAATCCCCGCATAGATCCGGCTCAAGCCGATTTCCTCGGCGCAAGCCGACAGACTGGCGTAAGTGCGGTAAACTCCCGGCTGAGCGTCGGAGCCGACGGTAAAAGAAAGAGCATCGGTGCCGTAGAAGGCGGTGAGCACCGTGGCGCTGGCTTTGCTAAATGTGCTGTGGCCGCTGGAATACTCCGGGAAGTTAGGCGAGCTCAAAAAACTGGTCCAGTTGGTGTCCTGGTGGGTGGCAGGGTTGCCATCTTCGTCGGCCCTCTGGATGGCCGTGACCGGGCGCCATGAGTTGTAACGGTACTTGGCTTCCCAGCAAACGATCGCCGAGTCAGCCTGTGCCATGCTAAGGAGCGCGAACATTCGGGCATTTTCGGACAAACTGTTGCCGTGGCTGTTGGCAACCGCAGAAGCGATTTCGTGCCAGTGGCCGGGCGGTGTTGCCGTATAGCTGAAGTCTGACCAGAAGATCGCGGTTTGACTCTGGTCGGGCGTGCGCACCTGGCTATTAAGAGCGCCAATGGCTTGGACTTCATTCACGTCGCTGGCGTATTGGTCGCTGGTCAAGGCGGGGGGGCCTGGGGGGACGAATGGCTCGATGTCAGGCAGGCAGAACGGCACCAAATAGCGCCATTGCGGGTCGACCGGTGGCCGGAAGAACGGCGGTGTGCGCCGCCACTGGCCAGGGGCGTCACTTGGAATGTAAGGGACCAGGGTTGTCGCCCCGTCGGCACTCCGCGAGCTGAGCACCATTTGCCCAATCTCCCGACCATAAGCCAAGCCGTTGGTCAGGGACTCGCTCGCCGGCGTCTCGGTCACATACGCCGTGTAAAGATCATCCGCGGGCCCTTGCGACGGGGGATAGAGACCTTGGATGACCGCGTAAGCCGCAGCCACTGCCGCCGCCTCCGAAGACGCTCCCGGCGGTGGATCAGGATGGAAGCGATATGGCTGGCAGGATTGCTCGATGCCGTTCACCGCGTCGTAGATCGCGGTGTGCAGAATCGCCAGGTTCCTGCTCGCCAGGGTGGGGGCGGAATCGTCCAGCCGAATCGCGTTGAGGAGCAGTGCCGTCCAGTCGAGGATCGGGTCGGCGGCGGCATTCACCGCCAGACCCAAAATCAACACCCAAAACACTCCGATGAAGGTCGATCCCTTGCGGGAGGGGGCGGCAAGAATGGAACTTTGGGCGTTCATCAGAGGCCGCTCCGACCGTGCGCCTGCAGCGCGCGGTTTGCAATAACTAATGTAACGTAGAACCGACTCGAATTCTGATCTCGACGATGACTGCAGGAGTGACAGCGAACCAAAGTCGCTATTCCAATGCCCCGGCCTTGCGGGCGCCCACCGCCAGCATTTCTTGCTCCTCGCTTTCTTTGGCGAAGGACCAGCCAGTCTTCAAGCCCAGCACAAACCATCCAATCCCCACCGCCCCGAGAGCGAAGACCGTGTCACCAATGACCCGCAGCCACCGCAGTTTCTGCATCAACGGGGTCTGCAGAAACTCCGCTGAGCGCGCATACCACATGCCGTGCTCGACGCTTGCCCAGGTCTGGAGCAGCCCGACCGGCAGCAGGCTCACGATTACCATCAACGCCAGCCCGGCATTTAAGCACCAGAAGCTGAAAGAGAGATTGCGAGACTTCCAGTGTTCCTCACGGGTCAGGCTGCGCAGGCAAAACAGCATCAGACCGATGCCCAGCATCCCATAAACCCCAAACAGCGCCGCGTGGCCATGAACGGGCGTCGTGTTTAATCCCTGCATGTAGTACAGGGCGATCGGGGGGTTAATCAGAAAGCCGAACAATCCTGCGCCCACCAGGTTCCAGAATGCGACCGCTACGAAGAAGAGGATCGGCCAGCGATACGCCGCGACCCAAGGCTTGGCGCGGGACAGGGAGAGGTTTTCATAGGCTTCGAACCCAATTAACACCAGCGGCACGATCTCCAGCGCGCTGAAGGAGGCTCCCAGCGCCAGTACGGCCGTTGGTGTACCACTGAAATACAAATGGTGCATCGTTCCCAGAATCCCACCCGCTAAGAAAATCACCGTTGAAAAGATCACCGCCGAGGTTGCGCTGGCAATCCTCAGCAGCCCCATTCGGGTGAACAGGAAGGCAATCACCACGGTCGCGAACACTTCGAAAAACCCTTCGACCCAAAGATGCACCACCCACCAGCGCCAATACTCAGCCATGGCCAGGTGGGTTTGGCGTCCCCACATCAGGCCCGCGCCGTAGAACAGTCCGATGGCCGCCGAGGCGATCAGGAACAAGGCGAGCAGGTGCCGGTTAGGGCTGGGGTTCTTGATCGCCGGCCACAACGCCCGAACCATGAGGAACAGCCACACAAACAGCCCCACAAACAGGAAGATCTGCCAGAATCGGCCGAGATCTACATACTCATATCCCTGGTGCCCGAACCAGAAGTTGGACACGTAACCGAGTTTCTGTTGCACGCCCAGCCATTCTCCCGCGAGCGACCCCACCACAATGACCAGGAGACAGGTGAAGAGAAAATTGACGCCGAACCTCTGCCCTTTCGGCTCAACACCGGAGACCGCCGGTCCAAAGAACAGGCCCGTGGCCAGCCACGCGGTCGCAATCCAAAAGATGCCCAGTTGCGTATGCCAGGTGCGCGCCACTGAGTAAGGAACCCATTTGCTCAGTGGAATGCCGTAAAAGCCGTCGCCCTCCACGCCGTAATGTGCCGTGACCGCTCCCAAGCCGACTTGCACCACGATCAATGCCGCCACCACCCAGAAGTACTTCAAGGTGGCGTGCATGGAGGAAGTGGCTTTCAGAGCCAGGAGCGGATCACGCTCTGGCCGGTCCGCGCTCTCCGTCGCCTCCAAGTGCCGTTGAGAGGCGAAATACCAGACCAGGCTCCCAACGCCGGCGAGCAGAATAACAAAACTCATCGCCGACCAAACGACGATCGAGCTGGTGGGACGATTATCTATCAGCGGCTCTGGTGGCCAGTTTTGGGTATAGGTGACATGCGACTCCGGACGTTCCGCGCCGCACGACCAGGCGGCCCAGAAGAAAAACGCGTTCATCAACTGCCTGCGTTCGGGCGTTTTTATGGCATTCGCCGGGATTGCATAGTTCTTGCGCAGTTCACCCAGGCTCGCGTCCTCGCCGAACAGGGCTGCGTAGTGTTGACTTACGGCTCGAATCGCCGCGGCGCGAGTGCTGGAAACCACCAGGTCGCCCGTCGTGGCGTTGTAGGTGTTGACACGAATCTCGTGCTTCAGTCGCTCTCGCAGCGCGCCTTGCGTCTCTGCCGGCAGTTCCTGGTAAGTTTTGCCGCCTGACTCCGCAGCCCAGTGGTCGAGCAGCCACACCGCCTCTCGATGCAGCCAATCCGCCGTCCAGTCTGGCGCCACATACGCACCGTGTCCCCAGATGCTGCCTACCTCCTGCCCTCCCATGGACTGCCACACGTTCTGGCCGTCCTTGATGTCTTGCATCGTGAAGAGCACCTGCCCGTCCGCGGTCACCACTCGCTTGGGAATCGGCGGCGCTTTGCGGTATATCTCGGTGCCAAAATATCCAAGGATAAGGAACGATAAGCCGGTGACAGCAATGAGGCTTGCCCAGAGTCTGCGGTAAGAGCGGGGGAGGGGAGAGGTATTCGGTTTCATGATTCAGTTACAACGCACATTCGCAAGATAGGCGAACGTCGCGTCGGAAAAATTGACGGGGATCAACCTTTTCCAGTTCTCGCTATGACAAAGGATGGCCGATGACAGGTCTTGCCAAACCCTGGCCCGGGACCAGGAGAAGCAACGCCTCTGTTTCTTGTGACCTCGTGGCCGGCGTTGCGGGTGTTGACTGCCGAAGCCGAAAGCGGACAATGGTTAAATGAGAAAGATTCTTTGCGGCCTGCTGGCGTTGCTTTGCCTTGAGGCGCTCGCGGCTCAGGAGGAAACCCCAGCGCAGCGCGAGGCTCGAATGCGGTGGTGGCGGGAAGCGCGGTTCGGGATGTTCATCCACTACGGGCCGGTGGCCCTCACCGGGCAGGAGATAAGCTGGTCGCGCGCTAACTCCAATCCGAAATGTCCAAACAAAGGTCCGACCCCCGTCGAGGTCTATGACAACCTCTACAAAAGTTTCAACCCCACCCGTTTCCGGGCCGCCGATTGGGCGGGAACTGCGAAAAATGCCGGCATGAAGTATGTGGTGCTCACCGCGAAGCACTGCGATGGATTTCTGCTTTGGCACTCCAGGGTGGATTCCTATAACATCAGCGCCACTCCCTTTAAACGCGATCTCTGCGGGGAATTGGCCCAGGCCGTGCGTCGTCGTGGCCTGCGCTTGGGGTGGTACTTTTCGCCGATGGATTGGCGCGACCCGGATTTTCGCACTGATCGCAACGCCGCATTTGTCGGCCGGATGCAGGCCGAGGTGCGCGAGTTGCTCAACAACTACGGCCGCGTTGACGTCATGTGGTTCGACTGGGACTCGCGGGAACCTCTCTACGACCAGGCCAACACCTACGCCTTGGTTAAGAGGTCGCAACCCAAGATCGTCATCGATAACCGGCTGGATCTGGGCATCGACGACAACGACACGAAAATCATGAGCCCGTTCGCCGACTACTATTCGCCCGAACAGCACATCGGCGCATACGACGACCTGCGTCCGTGGGAAACCTGCATGACCCTGGGCACTCAATGGTCATGGAAGCCCGGCGACACGATCAAGACCGCGGGTGAGGTCATTCGAATTCTGGCCCGCACGGTTGGGGGCGACGGCAACCTGTTGCTCGACGTTGGGCCAATGCCAGACGGCCGCATCGAACCGCGCCAAGTCGAGGTGCTAAATCAAATCGGTGTCTGGCTGAAGAGCACTGGCGACAGCATATACGGAACTCGAGGTGGGCCGTTCAAACCGGGGGATTATGGTGCTAGCACGCGCAAAGGCAGGACGATTTACCTCCATGTGTTCACCTGGCCGGATGGTCCGCTTAAGCTGCCGCGTATTCCGGCCAATATTGTCAGCGCGAAAGTGGTCAGAGGCGGCAATGCGATCGTTCGTCCCGTGGAAAACGGTGTTGAAATCACCGTGCCGACGGCGGACCGTGACCCCAACGATACGGTAGTCGCGCTGAAGCTCGATTCAAACGCCATGAACATTCCCGCTATGGATTTGCCATCACCACCGAACAGTCCGCCCCACTGATATCGCGTTCCCTCGACTTCGCACTCGTCTCCCGAACTCGGCGCTGATAAACATCTGCGCCTGTTCATGAGACAAACAACAACCTGTCGTCCGGCTCCTCCCGTCGTTCGACTCGCTGCGTTCCTGCGGACCCTTCGTTATTGCATCCCGCTGCTTCCTTTGGCGGGCATACTGCAGTCGGCCCAGCCTCAGCCTTCTTCGACCGGCTCTGCTCCAGGCCTGTTCGCGCGCACGAACCTGGTCGCTTGGTGCATCGTCCCTTTCGACGCCAAGAAACGTGGGCCCGAGGAGCGCGCAACAATGCTGGAGCGGCTCGGGTTCCGACACTTCGCCTACGACTATCGCGCTGAACACATCCCCACCTTCGATGCCGAGATGGACGCTCTCCAGCGCCATGGGATCGAGCTTTCCGCCTGGTGGTTCCCAACTGAGCTCAATGACGAGGCGCGGCTTATCCTGGACGTGATCCGGCGGCACCGAGTCCATCCACAGCTTTGGGTGATGGGCAGCGGGGGACCCACCGCCAGCCCGGAAGAACAGCGTGCGCGTGTCAAGGCCGAGGCCCAGCGTATCCTACCGATCGCTCATGAGGCCGCGAATCTCGGCTGCCTCGTCGCCCTCTACAACCACGGCGGGTGGTTCGGAGAACCCGAGAACCAGGTCGATGTCATTCAGGAACTCAAGGCCCAAGGGGCCACGAACGTGGGGATCGTTTACAACCTCCATCACGGCCACGATCATCTCGACCGCTTTCCCACGATGCTGCAGAAGATCAAACCCTACCTGCTGGCTCTCAACCTCAACGGCATGGTGAAAGAGGGCGACCGGCTCGGAAAGATGATCCTGCCCTTGGGCCAGGGTGACTTGGATTTGCCGCTGCTCCGCACCATTCGCGACAGCGGGTGGCGCGGGCCCATCGGGATTCTCAATCACACTGACGAAGATGCCGAAAGTCGCCTGCAAGATAATCTGGACGGGCTCGACTGGCTGCTGCTGCAACTCGACGGCCGGTCGGCGGGGCCGAAACCCACACCGCGGTCCTGGACAGAGCCGCCTGCGCCCCCGGGCTCCAAGCCCAGCGCGGGCCAGGCCCCGTCGGCTCCCGCCCCCCGGAGCGTGGACTACTGGGCGGTCGAAGATGCGGGAGCGCGGGCCAAGCTCCCGCTTCACCAAGTGATTCCCGCCGCCAAGCCCGACGAACTGACTCCCGCGAACGGGCTTCCTTCCAACGACACGTTCCAGGTTTGGCATCGATCTCATGGTGACAATGGAGGTGCTCGGTATTCCGCCCTTACCCAGATCGACCGCCAAAACGTAACCAACCTTCGGACCGCCTGGATCTACGAATCCAACGACGGCAAGGGAAACATCCAATGCAACCCGATCATTGTGAACGGCGTGATGTTCGCTCCCACTCCCGGCAAACACGTGGTCGCTGTCAATGCCGAAACCGGCCGGGAACTGTGGCGCTTCCAGCCTGAGGGCCGCCCCGCCTTTCGCGGGCTCATCTACTGGCCGGGCCGCGACGGAGCCACTGAGCGTCTGTTCTTCTGCGCGGGAAAGTTCGTCTACGCCCTGGATCCACGGACCGGCCGAGCCGTGCCTGAGTTCGGCCAAGGCGGCCGGGCGGTTCTTCCCGGCTTGGCGCAGGGTGATTTCGGGGCGGCAACGGCCGGTCCGGCCATCTTTGAACGCACGGTCATCGTGCCCGGGTTCGAAAAGGACGTTTGGGCGTTCGACGCTGTGACTGGCGAACAACGGTGGACCTTCCACACCGTGCCGCATCCCGGTGAGTTCGGCTACGATACTTGGGACCATCCGGAATCCTACGCGGCCAACTGTTGGGGTGGCATGGCGCTGGACGAAGTGCGGGGAATTGCCTACGTCACCACCGGTTCACCCAAGGACAATTTTGTCGGTGTGAATCATCACGGGCGCAACCTCTTCGCCAATTGTCTCATCGCCCTGGATGCCCGCACTGGCAAGCGGCTGTGGCATTTTCAGGAGATCGGGCACGACATCTGGGATTTGGACATCCCCGCGCCACCCAACTTGGCCACCATCACTCGGGATGGCCGCCGCATCGACGTCGTCGCAGCCGTCACCAAGATCGGCAACACCCTCCTCCTGGATCGTCTCACCGGCAAGCCGATCTTCCCTTTTCGCCTCCGCCGCGCGCCCACCAGCACCTTGCCGGGCGAGGAGACCTGGCCGTATCAGCCCGATGTTGAATTGCCCGAGCCTTTCGCTCGCCAGGAGTTCGGCCCCGACGACGTAACCGACCGTTCGGAGGAAGCCAATGAGGCCGCCTTGGGCAAATTCAAAAGCGCCACCATCGGCTGGTTCCAGCCTTTTACTGAAGGGCGCCCGAATCTCTACTTTGGCCTGCACGGCGGCGCCGAATGGACCGGCGCATGCGTGGACGTGCCTTCTGGACGCCTCTACGTCAGCGCCAACCGCATCCCTTGGATCATCTCTGTTTTCCGCGATGATGATCCCCCAGACGACCTCAGCCTCCCCCCCACGCGCGGGCGGCAGGTCTTCGAGATGACTTGCGCGCCCTGCCATGGGACCAACCGCATTGGAGTTGGTACCTGTCCGCCACTGCGCGGCGTCCGGCACCGCTTGAAGGCCGAGGATATCATCCAGCAGGTCAGAAACGGAAAAAACACCATGCCCGCCCAGCCCGACATGAGCGAGGCCGACCTGCAGGCGTTGGTGGACTTTTTGTTGCTCCGCGATCGAACGATTCCCTCGGCGCCCAGCAAAACCGAACGCCCCGTCTACAGCTACAATGGTTATCCCAAGTTCCTGGATCACGAAGGTTATCCCGGCGCCAAACCGCCGTGGGGCACTCTCCATTGCCTCGATCTCAATTCGGGGAAACTGTTATGGACCGTTCCCTTGGGAGAGCATCCAGAGCTGACCGCACAAGGCATCAAGAAGACCGGGACCGAAAACTTCGGCGGCCCGATCGTTACCGCTGGCGGACTCGTGTTTTGCTCGGGGACTCGCGATTCGAAGATCCGTGCATTTGACAAAGATACCGGCCGGGAACTCTGGTCGGCCACCTTGCCCTGGGTCGGCACCGCACCGCCGGCAACCTACCAGGTTAATGGACGGCAATATGTCGTCATCGCCGCGACCGGCGGTGGCAAGCTGGGCGCTCCGTTGGGCGACGCTTATGTTGCTTTTGCCTTGCCTGACCGCCTGAGCGCGACCTCTGCACGAAAGTGAAGAGGACGGCGGTCATTGGCATTCTGGTTTGTACAGAGTATCGGTTTACGCCTCAGAAACCCCCGGCGTGGGGTGCTTCGACAACTCGACGGTGGGTCTCGATCCGGAGAACGAACCCCAGCCCGACTTAGCGCTAATCAAGCCGCTTGCGAAAGGCGGGCAGGCCCGCACTTCTGACGATGACTATATCGAGGGCGCGCCGGAGCTCGTGGTCGATATTGTTGGAAGCTCGCAGTCCTACGACTTGCATCAAAAGAAAGACGCTTACCGTCGCAACGGCGTCGACGAATACCTGGCTTTGATCACGGGAGAGAACCGGCTCGTCTGGTGGAAGCTGCGGGAAGAAGAGTATGAGGAGATCCCCCCGGCGGACGGAGGCTTGCTCAAAAGCAGGGTCTTTCCCGGCCTTCGGCTCGACGCCGCTGCCCTGCTGCGGGGTGACCTCAAGTGCGTCCTCGCAGCCCTCCGAAAGGGCATCGACAGCCCGGATCATCAGGCATTCACGAGTTAGGCGAACCAGTGGGGTGAGGTAGGGATGGGGGCGGATTCCTCCAAATGGCCCTCGAAAGATGGTCGGGGCGGTGAGATTTGAACTCACGACCTCTTGTACCCGAAACAAGCGCGCTAGCCAGACTACGCTACGCCCCGACTCTGCAACAGGGACCAAATTGCCCGGTGGCGAGGGCAAAAGCAACGATGAACTTTCGGCCCGTCAATAGCCTCCCGACTTCGGAGGTCAGGGGTCTTGGAGCCTGTAACCGGCGCGCCTATCTGTCGCCTCTGCGCCCACGGGGTCCAGACCCATGCCTTTGCCCGCCTCCGGAGGCACCCTGCCGGCTTCGTGATCCGCGCCCTTGTTGGTCTCCCGGGGAGCGCTGTCGAATTCCAGGCGAGCCGTGCCGGATTCCAGCCGCACCCTGTCGGCCTGCATGGGAGCCCTGCCGAACGCCGGCAGGCTTCACGGCGCTCGAGCGCGTTTCGGTAGCCAGCCGAAAATCCACCTGCTTCTTGAAACTGTCCACTTTGGCCACTTGAACTACCACCTTGTCTCCCAGCCGGATCACGCGCCGAGTGCGGCGTCCCACCAGGTTGTTCCGCTGGGAATCAAAAATGTAAAAATCATCGGTGACCGTGGACAGAGGCACCAGCCCGCTCATGCTCAAGCCGGGGACGTCCACGAAAAACCCGAAGTTGCGCACGTCCGTGACCAACGACGGGTAGCGCTGCGGTTCCCCGGACTTGAGTTGGCCCTTGAGGAAGGCAAAGAGCTTCACGTCCTTGCTGTCGCGCTCGGCATCCGCCGAATTGCGCTCTGTGGCCGAGATGTGCTCGGCGATTTGTTTGAGCGACGTCGAAGTGGCTGGCCCGCTCGGGAAAAGGGCGCGGTGGACCACCAGGTCGGCATAGCGGCGGATCGGCGAGGTGAAATGCGTGTACCTCGCTTTGGCCAGGCCGTAGTGGCCGAGTGGCTCGACAGCGTAGCGGGCGCGCATCAGCGATTTGAGGAAGCCGATTTTTAGCGCCGCTCCGATCGGCAGGGTGCCAAGCTTCTGCAGGAGTCTTTGCGTTTCCGAGCGCTGACGCAGATTGCCGCAGGCCACGTTGTGACTGAGCACTTCCTCGCGATATTCCTGCAACCGCTTCTCGTCCGGTTCCTCGTGAACACGATAGATGGCTTTCGCGTTCTGGTTCATCAGCCGGGATGCCACCGCCTCATTGGCCAGCAGCATGTACTCCTCGATGAGCTGATGCGAAACATCATTCTCCACCTTCTCAATCCGGGCGATCTGCCCGTGATCATCCAGGCGGATTTTGGTCTCGGGGAAGTCCAGGTCCAGCGAACCAGCCTTGAATCGCAGACGCCGAATTCGCTGCGCCAATTCGTGGGCGTCATAGAGCATTTCCTCAATGGCGCCGACGGGCTTGCGTTGCAGGATGGCCAGGACCTCACCGTAAGTGAACCGGCGCTGGGAATGGATGACCGCGGGGTAAAAGCGCGTCTTCAACACCCTTCCGTCATTGGAGATCAGGAATTCCACGCATTTGGTGAGCCGATCCACTTGCGGTTTCAGAGAGCACAGCTCATTACTCAAGGCCTCGGGCAACATGGGAATAACCCGATCCACCAGGTAGGTAGAGTTGCCACGCCGCCGCGCCTCCGTATCCAAAGCGGTGCCCGGGCGCACGTAGTTCGATACATCAGCGATGTGCACCCAAAGCTTCCAGTGATCCTCCGGACCATGTTCCAGGCAGATCGCATCGTCAAAATCCTTTGCGTCGTCCGGGTCGATGGTCACCACGCGCTGAGCCCGGCAATCCTCACGTCCCGTTAGCTCCGCGGCCTGGACTTGGTTTCCGATCTTCTCTGCCTCTAGCAAAGCCTCTTTCGGGAAGTGCAAGGGCAGATCGTACTGCCGCAACACGGAGAGCATGTCCACGCCCTCTTCGTCCGGCGCGCCCAACACTTCAATGATCTCGCCCTCGGGGTTGGTATGCCGCGAAACCCACTCGCCCAGCTCCACCACGACCTTGTCGCCCACGCGCGCGGGGCGGCCCACGTCGCGGGGCTCGGGCACGTAAACATCGTGCGGCATCCGCGGGTCATCCGGGATCACAAAGAGGAACTGCCGGCTGCGTTGCAGCGTGCCCACGATCTGCGTGCGGCGGCGCTCGAGGATCCGCACCACCGTGCCGGTGTCCGGCGCATGGGTGTCACCCTGAAGTCCCTTGGGCCGCACGTCGCGGCGGACCAGTACGCGGTCTTCGTGCAAGGCCGTGGAAGTGGCGCTCTCGGGAATGGCAATCTCCTTCAAGCCCGTATCATCGGGCTGAAGAAAACCTTTCCCCTGCCGGTTCATCCGAATCCGGCCCGGGACCAAGTCGGCCTCGCGCGGCTGCACATAACGATTGCCCTTGATCCGGGCTATCCGGCCGGTCTGCTCGAGTCCTCTGAGGAGTTCTTGGAATTCCTGCTGGCAGCGCGGGGGCAGGCGGAGTCGCCGCAGCAACTCGGGTACGTTGAGCGGCACGTAATCCGGCTCGCCGAGCAACGACAGGAGTTTGGGTTCCAGGTCCTTCATCTCCGTTGCCGGGTGCGTGCGTGGCGTTGGTCTCATAATCCGCATCGATGCTAGCAGGTTTTTCCCGAATGTCTCCCGTAGAAACTGTCGAGCAAGGGGATGCCGGCTCATTGACGCAGTCGATGCTCACCACTCTCCTTTCAATTTGGGTGACAGGCCCCGCCGCGTTACCTTCACGCCTGCGAACGATCCTTAAGTGCCATGAAGCCCAATTCCTTTCTTAAGTGGTTTTTGGGATTGTCCGCCGGATTGAACGCGGTTCTGGTGGCGGGGCTCTTGGGGCACACGCCCAAAGCGGCCGCCCCGGAGATGCGTGTGCAAGGACCGCCGTCTGCGCCACCACAAGCTTCTCGCAACCCTAATCCGCCTGCGGTCTCTGCGCAGGCTGAGGATGCCCCCCAACCGGCTTTGTCATTCCAATGGAGCGATTTGCTCGCTCCCAGCCTAGCGGAGTACATGGCAAATCTCCGCAAGATCGGGTGCCCCGAACCCACGGCTCGGGATATTATCAGCGCCGAGCTCCACCGGGAATTCCGCCGCCGGCGCGGACAGCTCATTCATGCGTCCGGATTCTGGAAAGGTGGCGCCGCGCGTCGCGCAGATGAACGCGCGGCCACGGCGCGGGTTCGCGCGCTCAACCAGGAGGAGAAGCGGCAGGCTCAGGAGCTCTTTGGCGCGGTCTTCACCGGTCCTAGCAAGCTTCTGAGCGAGGACCTCACAGAACAAGCACTCGTGCGATGGTTTCTCGGTCCGATTTCCGAGGAAAAGCTGCTCGAGACTGTGGGTATCATGGAAGACGCACGAGCCGAGGCTGAGCTTTGTCTGGGCGCGTGGGGAGGTCTGGTTCTACCCGCGGACCGGCTCGAGGTTGGCCGGATGGAAAAGGCCCTCGAGGCGGCACTGGTCCAGGCCATGGGGCAGCCGGCCTATGAGGAATTCCTCGCTCGCGCCTGCTTTATCAAAGGCATCTTCAACAGCGACGACTGGGACGGGTGCCCCATTGAAGCCCGGGAAATCAGGGACGTTTACGTGGTCGAAGCCCGTCTCTCGCGGCCGCTCATCAGCCTCCTCGAGCTCCCGGAGGATGAGCAACCTTCCGACAGCGAGGCGCTCCAAACTGCCTTGGAGCAAGTGCTGGGCACCGATCGAGCCAAAGATTGTCAACGCGCGCGCGACGGGACCTACCGGCAGTTAGTCGATCTGGTGCGTGACCAGGGCCTGCAAAAAGACGCGGCCGACACCGTCTATGAACTGAGAGCCGCCTTGATCGATGAAAAGGCCGCCCTCGAGAAGGATGCCAACCTGGCGGCTGAAGAGCGCAGCGGCAGGCTGGCGGAAGCTGTCGACCAGGTGCGCCAGGCGATTATCGGCCGTCTGGGTGCGCGAGCCTACCAAGCCTACCTGGCCCAGGGTGGGGCCTGGATGACCAATTCCGCCGGCCTATGAAAACGGGACATTGGCTAAGTCTCTCGCTGGCCGCAAACCTCGCTTTAGCGTGGTTCTTGTGGCAACCCAACCTGAAGTTGGTGCGCATGCAAAGCCGCCCGACGCGGACGCCATCTCATGCCAACCCTGCGATCCAGCCGACAGCGCCTCAGCCCGTGCCGGGCGCGACCTCGCCGTCCCCGGCGCCCGCCTTCAATTGGAGTTGCCTCGAGAGCGACCGTTACGAAATTTATGTGGCCAACCTCCGCGCCGTCCACTGTCCGGAACAGACTATTCGCGACATCATTCTCGCGGATGTTTTCGCCCTCTATGCAGGGAAGGTTCGATCCGTCGTGGAGCCGGCGCAGTCCAGGTTCTGGGAGCTGGCCAGTTCGCATACCAACCTCGAACAGTTGGTCGAAACCAAGCGAAAGGAACTCGATGCGCTCGAGGAAGAACGCACCGATCTCCTCCAGCGGTTGGTTGGGTCGGGGAACCCGCAGCAATTGCGCCAGGACGAAGAGACCGCCGAGGAGGGGAATGCTGCCCGTGGCCAGTTGCTTGACTTCTTGCCGCCCGACAAGTCCGAGAGCGTCCGGCGGTTCCTCGGTGATGCCGATAGCGCGCGCAAACGGCTGGCAGCGGAGGTTGCGGCGGCAAGTGCCGCGGACAAGCCGGCCAAGGAGCGCGAAACACGCGACTTCGAGGAGCATACCAAGGCCAGCCTGCGCGCGATTCTCACCGCGGAAGAATGGGATGAGTACTCCCTCAGGACCTCTCCGGCAGCCGACCGCCGTTTGGCGTTGGGGCGCTTTGACGCCACAGAGGAGGAGACCCGCACCCTCGCCAGGATTGAAATGGAACGTCTGCAGGCCCGGGACCAGGCCAAGGCATCTGGCAACGAGAGTTCGGCTTTGATCCAATCGGTGGATACCCTTGCCAGCCAGAAAATCGCCTCGTTGATGACGCCCGAGCGATATGCCGATTACCAGCGCGCGCTCGATCCCTCGCTCGCCGCGGCCGCGGATATCGTTGAGCGTCTTGGTCTCCCCGAAAACACGCTCGAGAGCCTCCAACAAACACGGCGTGACGCCCAAGAAACCTCCAATCAGCTCAAGAACAACCGTTCCCTCAGCGCCGAGGATCGGCAGTCCCTGCTGAGTGCTGTGAAGGCCGAGACCGACGCCCAACTGAATCAGTTGCTCGGGAAGGAAGCCCTAAGCGCCTACCACAGTCATGGCGGTGAATGGGTTGACGAACTGGCGCGTGCCAAGTGAGCTGGCCGGGCTGGCGCCTTGCGTCGGATCCAGGTGCGATGAGCGGCAGCGGCGTGGGGGCGCTCTTGCCGGGGAGCGCGGTCAAAGAATTGGCCGGTGACCCCACGCGGGAATTGCTTGTCGAGCGCCTCGCGGAGGGGTAGCTTGCAGCAGTCGATCCTTAAAGTGACGGGTGGTGAGGGCGATTAGGATCCGACTATCGGCGGGCCTTCGGCCTGCCCAGGTTGCGCGCGTAGCTCAATTGGATAGAGTGTCGGCCTCCGGAGCCGCAGGTTGTGGGTTCGACTCCCGCCGCGCGCACCACCCTCCGCTTTACTTCTCCAAGATCACCAACGAAAGCCGAGCCAGATCTCGGTCTCCAGGTCGTGCGGTAACATCCCAGGTTTTGTTTAGGGGCGTGGTTGCTTCCAGCCATCGCCACAGCTCGGCGTGGCCGTCGGCAAACGAGAGCACTCCCCCGTTGTTATGCCGCGCCGAGGGAGAGTTCTGCCAATCATTGGGCTTGGTGCCCACTGGGATCGCGAAATAGCCATCGTCGATCGTCCAGTCACTCTCATCGATGAACACTAAAGCTCGCGACGGGGAGGGATTATGGATGTCGCTTTGTTTGCGGAAGTCGGGGTATTTGGTTCCTTGGACCCAATCAACATCGCTGTTCATCCGCCCATTCATCGAGCAACTCCGCACCTTTTTGATCTGCTGCATCGTGCCGCTAACCACGGACTTCTGGTCGGCAGGGCATTGGTAGATGCCAGGACTGTTGTTGTAAGTCCAGAGCATCCCATTCATGATGTCTTTCACATTCGTCACGCCAGGTTTGGCATCGACGTTGCCCAGGATCCACGCGTTCGTGTCGCTGATGTGGTTCGGCACGAGCTTGTCGTTATAGTCACCCGAATACAGATGCCACGCCAGAAGCAACTGCTTGTTGTTGCTCATGCAGGCAATACCCTGCGCCTTGGCTTTGGCTTTCGCCAGAGCGGGCAAGAGCATCCCCGCTAGGATGGCAATGATGGCGATGACGACCAGCAGCTCAATGAGGGTAAAAGCGAGGTTGGATACAGCTTGCGGCCGCTCCTGTTTGAAAGCCGAGGGTTGTTTCGTCTGCATAGGGTTCCAATAGTTCAGAGCTACGGCGGACTGTACGCTTTTTGCCACCACCTTGGCAAGTGTGCATCTGGACGCACAGAGGCCCAATGGCCCGGAATCGCGGGTGATCTGGAGGGTTCATACCGGCAAAATCAGGCCGGTCTGGGGCGGTAACTGCTGGGAGGCCGTGAACCGGGGGCCGTGTTTCGTCCCGAAACCTCCCTATCCTCCGTAGACTCGCGGGGTGAATCTGCCACCGCCAGATCCGCAGTCCCTCGATTCCCGAGTCTTGACGACCGGGCGATTGTGATCCAAGTTCCGAAAACCAATCACAAACCTCCGGCAAAGAAGGTGTGGCTTATGCATTCTGAACGTCCTCGGTCGGTGGATGGACGCCAGGCGATGCGGCGTGGTTTCACGCTGATCGAGCTGCTCGTCGTCATCGCCATCATCACCGTTCTGGCTGGTATGCTGCTGCCGGCCTTGGGGCGTGCAAAAGCCAAGGCTCGAGACCTCCAATGCATGGGCAATCTCCGCCAGCTCACGATCAGTTGGCATCTCTACTCGATGGACAATAACGACCAACTGACCAAGAACTGGATCCCCTCGGCGAATCCAATGGCCAAGCGGACCGCTTTCACCAATTCGTGGATCGGGGGCAATGTCAACATGCCGCCGGACGCCACGAACTTCGTGTACATCCAATACGGCAAGCTATTTCCCTACAATGGCACTCTCAAGATTTACCGCTGCCCGCTGGATACCATCCTCCCGCCTCATCTAAGGCGAGTAATGGGCGGGATGTCTCGGGTCCGAAGTTACTCGATGAACGGTCGGATGGGCGGAGCCGACGAACAGGATTGCCTGAACTTTGGCATCCCGGCCACCGATTGGGTGCTAGAGGGACGCTATCCAATGTTCAAGAAGGGCTCGGATATTGCCGCACCAGGGCCAAGCCAGGCCTTCCTCCTGGCGGAGGAAAGTTTTCTTACGATCGATGACGGGTATTTCGCGGTGAAATTGCCCAAGCAGCATGAATGGCAGAATTCTCCTACCGTGCGTCACCGTTACGCCTGCGAATTCTCGTTCGCGGACGGCCATGCCGAGACTTGGCACTGGACGCACTTGAACAGAGACCAAGGGTTCAACGCTCAGACAAAGTCCGGGGGTAACGATACGACTGCTGATCTGGCTAGGCTTCAGCGTGCAGTGTTTCAGTAGCGCGTGTCTTGTGGCCTTCCCTCGTCCGCGGGAGGGAGCGCGGAACTGAATTTGGGAAGCGGGCTAAGGTGGGGAACGACGCATGGCAAACTGCGACTGCCTCAATCGCCTTCCAAGAGCCGAGATAGCGCAGAACTCCACCTTCAACCCGCTCATGCCTCAAATCCCTTCAAAAAGGCCGCTATTGTATCCGCCCTTTGGTAGTAACCGGAGTCTGCCGGATGAACTCCGCCGGGGTTGGCGATGGCATTATAAGTAGCCGGGTTGCGGGCATTGAACGCGACTGCGCTCGATGGGAAGTTGTTGACCGTATCAAGGCTCAGATGCAGCGGACACAGATACACATTGCCTTGAGCCCCATTGTCCCACTGCAGGAGCATGGTTTCGACCCAGGATTGCCAGCTCCGCACGTAACGCCGGTAACGCTGCCCGGCGCCGTAGGCGCTGCCGAATCCGTCCTGGTTGCTCGGCGGAATCGTCAGGCAAAGGCCAATGCGAATGCCGGCGACCACTGCCTTGATGCCCGTGATCATCGCGTTGAGTTGGGCCATCATCGCGGCCATAGTCGTGGAGACGCTCGCGTCATCGCCCGCGCCAAAAAGATCGTTGATACCCAGGTGGATCAGCACCCAATCGTTGGCGGCAAGAGTTATGGAGTTGGTGCTCAGGTATTGGGCGAAGTTGAAGTTTCCGCCGAACACAAACGGCGAACCGGTGCCGGTTCCGCCCTGCCACTTGGTGTAAGTGGCCGCGGAATCGCTGTAAAACTTCTGGATCGTCCAGCCGGTGATGGCTTCACCGCGGATCGTGCGAGGAGTGGCCCCACTATCGTTTTTGGAAGCGCTCTGACTTCCTACCAAACTCAAAGACATGGCATCCGATGAAAACAGATTCACCAATTCCGCCAGGACCGATTGCCCCGAGCCGCCGAGCGTGGAGTCGCCAATGCAGAGGAGCTTGCGCGCCACGCCCGTTCCGGCAGCTAGGGCCTTGGTGACCAGGCTGACGCTCTTGCTGGTGAGCAACCGCCCGTCATCATAAACATCCAGCGTGAGCGAGGTCGTCCCCGCGTCGGCCACCCCTGGCGTGTAACGCCACCAATCGTTGTATTGCGCGCCCTTGGCGCAAGTGACGCGGAAATCGCGACTGGACCGCGGGAGGTTCGTGCGGACAGCCTGCTCAAAGTAGAGGTTTAACTCGCGCCCCTCGAGCGCATAGAGAGTCGCGGGAACCAGGACGCTCGCCTCACGACGAGGAGCCCATAGGTTCAAGCTGGCTGGCGTAGGCGCCAGATCTCCGACGGCGGTCGGATCCACCGTGCCGAACGTGACCTGCACATTCGCGTTAGTGGCGGTGTCGGTCATAACGGTTTCACCCAACTCGGTAGTCGTGACGTAGCCGGCCTTGGCAGCGATGAGGGGAACCGTGATGTCCAAGCGACCGGTCCGGCCGTTGGTCAGCCACTCCACCCAAATGCCGCCCGGAGGTGGCGTGACAACATAACCGAAATCACACGTAACCAAATGAAAACGGCCGGTTGGGGCGTTCACCGAAAGAGTCCTGGACGCGAGAATCGCGCCCGTTTTATTGGTGTCGCGAACCCTCACGAGGATCCGGGTAATGGGTTCGGCGGGCGACCACGATTTGATCCAGAATTGGAGGCCCGAGAATGGTCCGGGATTGCCAGTGGGCGTCCCCCAACCCGAGAAAGTGCCCAGGTCCGAGATCCAAACTCCCGCGGCGAACGGATCAGGATTGCCAAAGGCGTAGCTGGCTCGGAAGGCCTGGCGCGGGGTGACGGCCGCAGCCAGAGGGCCTTCAATGCAGAGGCGCCGCTGCAGCAGATCTCCGGTCCGGTCTTGTGAACTGGCCAGGGAATAAAGTTCCACATACTGAGTGATCTGCACGGCGTTGTCGCTGATCGCCGGATTCTCGGGGTTGCTATCATGTGCGTTGGTCGAAATCGGCCAACTGCCAACGGGGTAACCGCTCGAGTCGACTTCGAAACCGCCCGCGCGCCCATCGGAGAACCACTCGAACCAAAGGGGGACTGCTGCGGTGTTGGCGACCGGGCTCTCAAAATCGATGACCACTTTGATCGCCTGTTTGAGGGGGCAAGAGACGGGCACGGTCTTGTCCGCCCGCACCGTGCCGTTCTTGTTGAGGTCGCGGACGCGAGCGCGGATACGGGTGATCGGATGAAGAGGGCTCCAGGCGCGCACGTAAAAGGCCACGCGCTGGACGTTTTGGCGGATACCAAGGTTAAATCCCCAGCCGCTGAAGGTGCTGGTCTCGTGCTGCCAACTCCCGGTGGAGTAGGCCACGGGAGTGGCGATAAGCGTCGGGACGCGGGCTGGTGCGTGAAAGGCGCGCAGGCCGGAAGCGATAGGCGATGAAATCATAATAATCGATGAAGTTGAAGGTTCTCTGGGGTCGCTACAGTTCTTCGCTGGCGATATAGCTCGGGTTATCGCCCGCCACCGTGACCGTGCCGGAGTAGGTGTTGTTTTCCATTGAGCCGCCGTCGGCCTCGCCCTGGGCCGAGGCCGCCGTGAGGATCCGGTCGTAATGGCTCGTCGAGGCGCCGGCGCCAAACCGGATGTAGAGCTTGTTGGGACCCACGTTTTGGATGAAGAGTTTTCTACGTGCCGGGTTGGCGGCCAGCGCTAGGGGCTGCGAGGCGGGCGCACCGCCATCGCCAAGATTGCAGACGCTGCTCGCACCCACGGCCGCGGCGATGCGAAGCTGCAAATCGAAGGCGTCGTCGGTCGCCTGGGGTTTAGTGGTATCAATCGCTTTGTCGGGCATAAACGGAATGAGTTTAGATTATTTAATATTGTGACTAGATTTTAGTCTGAAGCCAGGCTGGAGCGGACGATGGTTGGAAACTCTTACTTGGAAGGAAGGCAGGGCGCGCCGCTTCTGGCTCGTCGGGTTTGGGAACGGCGGGAGAGGACGGCCGCGCCCTGCCTTTTTGCCCACTCTGCCTCTAGCTTCGATCCTTTCAGCTAATGGTCAGGCGCCGGGCGGCGATCGTGGAACAGATGCGAATATCCTCGCTCCAGTCGATCGCCAGCACGTCGCTGCGCGCCGATTCATCACGGTAATCGCGCACTGCCGTCACACCACCTTCGCCCGCGCTGAACGTTTTCATCCAACCCGGATCGTAGGTGGTCGGGTTTGGGCTGCGCAGGAAGATGAACACCTCCGCGCCCACGATGTTTGACTTGTTGGCCGGCGCTCCGAACTTCGCCTGGTCTTTGCTCAGCACTCCCACGCGCATCTGGATGCCGGGGTTGATCAGCAGCGCGGCGGCTTGCTGCTCGGTCAGGCCGATCAGGCTCGCACCGGGCTGTTTGGCGGTGACCTTGGGATGTGTGCGAAACACCCGCCAGGCCCCCAGGCCAAAGACCACCGCATTCGGCATCATGCCGGTTGCCGTGGCGATGGCCTCGATTTGCGCGTCCAGTTCCGCCACGGGGTCGACGCTGGTGCTGCTCCAATTACCGGCGTTGGCTGTCGCTGCGAGGGTTTTCATGACGGTCACCACTTTGTCTTCGTGACTGAGCGTTGCGGCGGTCAGCAGAGTCTGGACTTTGCTTTCCTCCAGCACCGAGGCCTGGGCGCCCGCGGCCTTGCGCTCGGCATCGTCGATGGCGATCTCCAGGGCCTGTGGCTGCGCATTGTAGCTCGGGTCGCTCGCCACAAAGCTGATCCGCCGAGCTGTCCCGCCCAGGGCGCGACTCGTGTCGTAAACCTGGAAGGCGTTCTTTTCATCGAACTGTTTGTAGGCCCCCACCGCGCTCGATACCCGAACCGTCGGGGCGACGAATTCGGCCAAGGCGCTGGAGAGATCCTGCGCATAGCCTTGCGCGTAATTAGTGAGGGTGGGGTTATAGCTGTCTTGTCGTTGCAAACTCATATTCTTGTTTTTTGGGTTAGGCGCGCGTGCTCGCGCGCCGGTTGGTTGATTCGCTAACTTTTTGATTCATTGCTTCACTGTCTTCTTGGTGGTCCTAGGGCACCGTCACGGGCCGGAACAACACGGCTTCAATCAATTCCCCGGCCGCGCCGGCTTGAGCGGCGCGGGCGCACATGGTCTTGGCGCTGATCGCTTGTTTGAAGGTGGCGTCGCTCCCGATGCTCAAGTAGGTGCCCAGGCCGACGCTGCCCGGCGCACTGCTGAGCCGCACGCGCACCGTGCCGCTAGCCCCTTCGCACAGTTGCACCGTGGATTTGCCGCTGGTGTCCTGGCCGTCCAGGATTACCCCCAGGGGAATGTCCGTATCGGCATTCACCAGTGCTGCCGCGGCACCAGACGCTTTGACGGCGCAGCCTTCCTTGCCGGTCTGATCTTCGGTGGGAGTCAAGGCGAGGATCGCCTCGGTTCGAGTTTTTAATGCACTCATGATTTTTCCTTTCTGTTTTGGGTTGATCGATGGTTCACGCGGTTGTGGTTTGTGGGAATAACTCCGGCCTCTCTGACTTGACGGCTCGCCACGCCTGGGCGAACGAACAGCAGTGGCGGTTCTTGTAAGCCAATACTTCGGCCCGCTGCTGTTCGGCGTAGGCCTCGCTGCCGCTGGCCCGGCCGGTCGGACCATGCGTTGCACGTGTGGAGTTGAGCAGGCTCCCGCCCCGGGAGTGCCCACCCGCTGCGGCCGCTTCGTCGCTGGCCCGCGTGCTCTCCAACAGTTCGATGGCTTCCTTGCGATTGGATAACAGAGCCTTCTTCCAGCTCTCGCGCTTCTCGGGCGCAATCCGGTTTTGGTAGTGAGTCAGATCCGCTTCCACCTGGCTGGCGAGCAGTTCGGAGGTTGAGGATTCCAGTTCGGCCACCCGCCTCTCGGCGATGGTGGCGCGGTTCTTGATCGCTTGGACTGCCGCCAATGCTGGCTCCTCGCCCGCATCGGCTGTCAACCCAAGCTCGGCTAGTACTCGTTGCATAGGGATGTTCCTTTGTTTGCGTTCAATGACGGCGTGATTGCCGCATTGTAATTGAATCGATGAAGGCCCCGGTGCCTGACCGTCCTTCTCGCAGAGGAGCCTCCCGGACCCAGGGGCGGAAGAACGGTCTTTTGGCGACCGCGCGACCGGCTGAGGGCCCAAGGGCATCCCCTTCCGGTCAGCTTCGTTCTCCTCTGGAGGCCGCACGCCGCGAGAGCGGTTCGACAGCGGAACCATGCCTCTCAAATTCGGGTGGTTGGTGAGCCCTGCGCTATCCAGCCGCAGCGGTCGAATGCGCCCCGCGCCGAGTTGTTCAACCTCGCCCGCCAGCCAGACCGGACTGAGGAACCGGTAGCGGCCTTCAGTCAGCGCTGCTTCTCCCTCCGGGGTCCAGCGCACCTTGCCCCACAGCCCATCGCCCCGGGCCTCCAATTGTGTGATCCAGCCGGCCGCTTCGCTGGCGTTACCCTCTTGATAGGAGAAATGATCGTAATCCACCAAAATGTGGTCCGACCCATGCCGCTCTTCCAGCAGCGCAGCCGAACTGCCCGTTGAGCCAGCCCTTCCCAGGAAAGCGGCAACCATGGCCTCGATCGCCTTGGCGTCGATGACCTGCACCACGCCACTGGAGTGTGCATATTCCCCAAGCGGCGCAATCTGGCACCAACCGTCTTTTGGCAGGGCCCATTTGTCTCCCGGAGCGGCGTGGTTGAGCAACGGCGTCAAAGCGGGAGAGGCTTCTTGCCTTGCGGCACCGGCTTCGGTGTCCGTTCTACTCGAGCCGTTGATGGCTAGAACTATTGCATCGTTATTCATATTCCATCCTCATGGTCTCGACCCCATTCACTTCGCCGCGTGGTTCGTACGGGGCCGCTTAAGCCCCGTTCGTTGTCCACTGACACTTCGCCTCGAGCAACGGCCTCCAGCAGCTTGATCGCCGCGTCATGGGCATCTTGACGAGCGTGGGTCGGGTCCTTGCCCACGCGGTTGCCGAGTCGTACGGCGACCAGGTCGAGCGCGGGGCCCTTGAGCACAGCGGGGATTCCTTCGGCAGCCAGCGCATTGGCCTGGCTTACGTAAGCTCGCACCAAGAGCGTGACTGTTGCGATCACGGGCTCGAGGGGATCGGGCTGGCCTTCGGCTAGAGCCGTTCCTCTCAACATAGTGAGCTCGGCTCCGCTCAAGACCGTCAAGACATCGGCTTCGGTGAGTGTGATCCAGTTCATATCGTTTGGTCTTGTTTTGGTGATTTCCTATTGTGGGTCTCTAAATCGTCTCCATTCGCACGAGCCCCCAAGTGGGGTTGGTCACACCGAGGGTTCGAAAGTGGCAGTCCAGGGCCACCGACCCTTCCACGTCCCCTAGCGGGCGGGTGGTTTTCGCCCATCGCAACCAGTTGGCGAAACCGCTTCCCACCGCGTATGGGTCGTTCCCCAGACGGATCGTCGGGTACTCTGGAGCGATCAGGTAGTCCTCCCCCGGCGGCTTAAATTGGGCCAGTGCTCCCACCGTTGCCTCCGCCGCCTCCATCGCCACCGGATGTCCCGGATTGCCTCGCCCGGCGTGGACCATGGGATCTTCGATCACTCGGACAATGAGCTTCACCTCATCGATGCCCCCTGCCCCGAGCGGATCCGTCGCGTTGCCCAAGGGGAATAGGACTACGATCGCGATGCCCTGATCCTTGCCTGCTTCATCGACGCGGGGGAGCATGGCCAGGCGCGCCATCGAAGTGGCGTCGCGCAGGTCCTCTACCAAGACCGCCACGTTCACGAGTAACGGCGCTCGTTTTAACTGATCAGCCACCGCGTTCTGGTATCTGAGGCAAACGCTATTCATCGCTGGCCTCCCTCCGTTTTCGGAATCGGTGCCGAGCCCGTTGGCTTTTGCGCGCGTGCTGGATCGACCTCGAGGCGATAGCCGGTTCGCTCGCACAATTGGCTCGTGTCCACGCGGTACCCGGCGGCCGCCAGTTTGGCGGCATCATTCACGACTTCGCCCGTGCTTCGACTGTCTTTGCTTGTGAGTTCGAAATACGCCACTGCCCGCTGCCCCGGAAATCCTTCAGCCAGCACCGCGCGATCGATTTGCCGTTGCATCACCTCGCTGATCATCGCCGCCTCTGCCGCCAACAGTTCGTCCCAAGCCTGCCGGTGGACGCTGCCCGCCAGCGTGCCCGCACCGCTTTCGGCCAGCATGGTGAGTTTGCCGCCCGTGCCTGCCAGCACGATGCTTTCGTCCTGGTAGCGAAGGTGTTCGCGGAATACGGAGCCGTCCCGGTTGCCTCCGTCGATGGCCTTTACCTCCGCTCCATGCGGCAAGTAGCCCGTGCATTCGACCCCGATCTGAATCGCCATCTCCGAACAAGCCGCATCCCGTCGCGGCGCGCCCGGTTCCGGACCCGTGATATAGAGTGGCGGCACTCCGTAGGCATCCAGGTATGCATCCCAGTCCTTGAGCGAAAGAGCTTTTCGGACATAGGCGATCAGCCCGATCCGATCAATCGGACGGCCCCACTCTCGAACCACAAATCGGCTTGGGTCGATCGGCTGGCCTCGTCGCGCCCCGCTCCTCGCCTCGGCGTTGAACTCCCACGCCCCCTGCAAACCGTTCCGCACCCAGTACCATTGCGGGACCGGCTCCAGATGAACCACTCGGTTGGCGGCGTCGGCTTCTTTTTCCAGGTGCGCGTAGCCCCGGAAACGCGCCAGCACCAAAAACCCGAGCGCCTCGCGCAAGTTGTCAATCCTCTCGTAGGCGTCGCGCAGGACGACTGTCTGCTCATGGGATTGCGACGCCGTCACACCGCTCGGCAGCAGATCCTCCGGCACCGTCTTGATCTCCCAATTCAGCCCCAGGATTCCACCCTCGTATCGCGACAGCAGCCCGCTCAATACCGGGTCCTGCAATTCCACCGAGCGATAGAGCCACTGCAAATCCGCCATCGCTCCCGCCTCTCCCGCCTCGATCAGGCCGATCGCTCGCGGGACGTTGATTCCTCGCAACGCGTTGTAAGCATTGCGCCATTGGGAATTGCGCAGGATTCCCTCGCCTGCCCGGCATCTCAGGAAGCTTCCGCCGTTGGCGGAGAAACGTGTGATTGATTTCATAAATGGTTTGATGTTGAGCCCGATCGAGTTGGGGTTTCGAAGCCGGCCTTCTCACGGCGGCAACGCACCAACTGTTTGTGGTCTGCGTCCAGCTCCTCTGAGAGGTGGGCAAGTAGTTCTTCTGAATTCGCCGCGTTGTCTGTTCTCCTTTCGGCCGGGTCTTGCTTGGCCGGCTCGTTCCGTTGTTTGAATCGCTCCACCCCGCGGACCACCGCGTCGAACGCTTTCACGCTCACCACGCCAACCCCGCCCGCTAGTGCCGGAACCTTGCCTACCAGCCAGCCGAGTATCCGCCCGAGAATGGGAAGGCTCGCCGGCACGCAAATCACCAGCGTGATCAAACCTCCGATGCCGAGCCCGCCAAACGAGAGCAGTTTCGCCCACCGCTTGAGCCGCGCATTACGCTGCGCCTCGGCCGCAACTCCGGCTTCCTCAAGCCGCTCAGTAACGACACGCCGTTTCTGGAGCAGTTCATCCTCTTGCGCAAACCGGCGCTCTAATTCCCGCGTCGCTGGCGATGTGTGGGCCATCTCCCGGGGCCGCGGCTCATCCCCGGTTTGCGTCGCATCTTTGCGCGATCGGGCTTCCTGGATAAGCGGGGCGACTTCCAGCGGATGGTCCGGCAAGCCCTCGATGCGCTGATCCTGACGCGCGAACCGGAGCGCCACCTCGCTGCAGGCATCTCGATTGGTCTCGGGCTGAGCGTTGAGCGTGTCCACTACCGCGGTCGTCAGGACCCGCGACTCCTCCACCAAGCGTGCGTTGATACGGTCGCGCTTGGCTGTAAAGTGGGTGCAACCCCCTAGCATCAGCGCACCCACCAGCGGAGCCAACCCCGCCTTTCCCCAGTTGCCGCATCTCCGACTCGAGCGCCGATCGCTCAGTTGGCCATTCTCACTGTCATTGCTGCACTTGTTGTGCTTCATGCGCGTCAACATGGCCCCACCCCGCGCGCCTTTGCAAAGACTGCATGGACTATATGGACTGTATTACAGTATTTTTATCAAAACGACCCTTGCGCCACGCAAATGAGGGTTGAAACGCGGTGGAAACAAGGAGAAATGCCCGCCTGCGGCCGGCTGTCCGGTACCGCCTCACTCCTTGCGGGCGTATTCCGGGGGCCGTCCGGTTAAAAGTTCAGACGGAGGCTGGCGGTGAAGACTCGCGCGCGCGGCAACTCCGCGTACGGATTCAAGGGGTTCAACCGGTAATCTGCGCCGGCAATGTTCAGGATGCCCAGGCGAATCTCGGCGTAGCGGCGCGGGAATCGATACCCAGCATAGAGATCGTGCTGCCAGAACTCGCTCCCGGAGAGCGACGTATCATAGCCCGAGTTGCTTTGCTGATACCAGGAGGACTGCCATTGTGCAAAAAACCCACTCGGATGGTTGAAGGTCGCGGCCAACGAAACCTCTTGAAGCGTGGCGCGATTGTGTTGGCGCAGCAGGTCCAAACCCGTCGCATCGGTGGGAATTTGCGGAAATTCCTCATTCAAATGCGCTTCGCTCAGCCGGTAGCGCGCTCCCACGGAGAACTGGTCACCCAACAACTGCGCGCCGTAAACCGACAGATCGCGCTCACGAAATCCCAAATCCTCTCGGGTGGATGTTGGCGAGTCGGGCTCGGGAAAAAAGAAATTGTTTGTGAACGCACCGACGCCGCGCTGGCCGTGTGACGTGAGCCACTCCGCTTCCACACCCACCCACGTGCCCCCGGCAAACGACTGATCAAAGGCCGCGCCCGCCGTTTCAAATGAGCTGCCCGGCACCAGGCCGGCCACGCTTTCCGGGATCAAGCTACGGAAAGCCTGGTTGAACCCTCCAATTTGGGTCGGCTCCAAACGCACGCTGTTGTCGAAGAACACCCCGCCCATCGATTGGGAGTAGCTGGCGCGCACCAATCCTCGGTTCCACGGGGTCAAGAGCAACCCCGCCTTGGGCGAAATTAGGTCGCGGCTGAGCTTGCCGCTGGACAGCGGCGGAAGATCCGTATTCGCCGGGAAACTCAAATGATCGTAGCTCACTCCTGCCGTGAATCTCAGCGAATCCAGGGCTTGCCAGGAGTAATAGGCGTAGAGATTGTCGCGGTCCATGCTCCCGGAAATAGTCTGATCGGTGAGTCCTCCGGGGACCTGGCGATTCAATGCCGAGTGAACGCCAATCTCCCCGGATTGCCAGCGGCCTCCGACAATCAGTGATTGGTGCGGCGTTTCCCAGATCTGCTGTAGCTCGCCTGAATAAAGAGTGAAGTCGCTGGCGAAATCCAGCCCGTAGGACGGTCCTGCCGGCGGAGATTGTATGCCTGTGATCGCTCCCGCATTCTGAATGAGAAACACAACGTTGGGTTGCGGATTGGTGTAGGACAAATGGTCCGTTAGACGCGAGATGAGCATCAAAGTGTGACTGCCCGGAGACCAGGTATGGTGCCAGCCGGCGTAGAGGCTCGGCTCCTGGGTTTCATGCACGCGAAATCCCTCGACCGCGGCAGCGGGGTCGTATCGATTCGCAACGTCTCCCGCGTCAGACGTCGAATCGCCTGCCTGGAAATAGAACTCATCGTCAGCCCCGACTCGTTGCTTGAGGGTAACCTCGAACCGCCTGCTCTCGGAGTCGTTGTTCGGCCGCTGGCCGTTTAGGCTTTCGTATTGCGAGTCGATCGCATAGCCCAATCCTCCCACGGTGCCAAAAAGAGTCGAGACCTGCGTCCAATCGCCTCGGCTCGTGTACTCTGTCATTGAGCTGATTCCGAAGGGACGGGGATCGAAGAACTGAAGATGTTGCTGTTGGGAAAGTTGCTGTGACAGATTCCCTGCGCCGGGGGGCGCAAGCAAATTGGCAACGAGCAGTTCGCTCTGCCTCGCCGTTTCCAGCCGCAGATCAAAGCGGTCAACCTGTTCAAGCGTTTGGTAACTGTTCGCCAGGAAAAGATGTCCCGAGAAATTCGCATAATCTTCGGCCACTGCTCTCGCCGCCGCATGACGGCTCACCTCTGATAAACCGGCATCATCGTATAGCGCCGCGAGATTAGCGCTCGCCACCGAGCGATCCTCGTCCAGCAGGAACCGCGAGCGGAACAGCGCTCGCGAATCATTCAGGTCTGCCCCGTGCTCCAGATCGCGAATGGCCTCGTTAATCCGGTTTTGCTGCCACAGATGCAGGGCGGAGTAGAGCCAGCCTGTGGGGTCGTTTGGATCGAGACGTTTCGCCAAGCCAAATTCTTTGTCGGCGGCACGATTATCGCCCAGTTCGCTGGCGGTCTTGCCCAGGTAACTCCGGAACAGAGCCCGTTGTGGCTCAAGCGCCGCTGCCGCCTGAAATGCTGCGCGTGCCTCGGCAAATCGACGCTCACGCAAGAGGCAAAGACCGCGCCCTAGCCACGCGGGCCCGAACGCCGCGTCCATTTGACGCGCCGCATCAAACGCCGCCTTCGCGTCGCCCACATCTCCCCGGTCAAGCAAGATGAATCCGCGTAGCGCCTGCGCCGGCGCATAACGAGGAGCGAGGCTTAAAGCCTTGGTCGCCTCTGAAAGCGCTGCATGGTGGTCGCCAAAGGCGAACTCTAGTTCGGCAAGGCGCGCATGCGCAAAACCACACTCCGGGCCAAGATTCACCGCCGCTTGCGCAGCCGCTAACGCCCCCGGTAGGTCCGCCCGAGCCTGCAAAGCATAACTCCGCGCCAGCCATTCGCTGGCGGTGGCTGGCAGGGAATTGTTGGCGTTCGTTTCACCCTTTACCGTCTGGATCAATTCCCGCAGCGCGGTAGTCGTAGCCGCCTGCGGTAATTCCGCGAGCACGTGCTCCGCGGCAGCAACCTGCCCAACCGCCAATTCCAGGGACGCGTACAAAAGCCGCCCCCCGTCACTATCCGCCTGCAACTCCGCAGGCCAGGCGGCTAGCGCCGCCAACAAATCGCCCGAATTGTATTTTGCCAGCACCTCCGCCAACGCGTCGGTGTCTTCCGTACTGAGATGGAGCTCGCCGGGTTCGAGGACGGCGGGGTAGTAGAGCGCCCATTGAATGGCGTTGTTGGCGTTCACCAACGCTGTCTTCTGCGGAGCCTCGCCGCCTCGAATGTGCAAATCCTCTCCACCCTGCAACGAGATCTCGCCGGTGCCAGTCTGGAGTGAAACCAACCCGTCGATAAGGGCCAGCCGCAATTCCGACGTCGAGGCAGCTACTTCAAGCAGGAATTCGGTCCCGCGAATCGCTCCGGCCGCAAGCGGGGTGTCAAACTCCACGTCCGCCGGTTTCTCCCGGTTGAAAAAATACAACGCCCCCTTGGGCAGGCTAAACCGATGTTTCTCTTCATGGCGCGGCGGAAGAATCTCCAAGGTGGTCTGCTCGTCCAGCCGAATGACGCTCCGATCCGAAAGTTGCACCGCGGCGCGGCTTTTTCCCCGCGTGCGCACCCGGTCGCCTGGTCCCAAGTCCGCGCCCACGATCGCAGTTTGCCAATTCGTGCCCCCGGCGTTCATCCGTTCGACGCGCCCGGCAACCTCAAGCAAAACGCTGCGCTCAGCCCCGCCTGCAGGGGAATTAGTGATCTGTGCGGCGACCTTGGTCGTAACCACCATGCTGAGCAGGGCGACAAGAAGCCAGCCGCTGATCGGTCCGCGATACCCAAGCGGCCGCTGAGGCCACCCCTTGTGGCTCGGCGAGAAATCCCGACGCCGGGCGCTCTTGAGGGCGTCCGGCGTCGGCGGGGAGCAATGGACCAGGGATAGGGTCACACTAGTTTGTCGGCGCTACTGTGAATGTGCCTGCTTGAGTGCGATTTAGGTAGCCGTTTTTGAATTGCTGGCGCACCACCGTCCCGCTCGTGCCAGTCGAAAATGTCAAGTCGTATTCATCGTACTTGTCTTGCTTGAACTTCGCTACCAACTGGAATGTGTTCGGACCCGTGGCGACGTAAGTGTAGCTGAACTCAGACGGCGCGCTATCGTCGAACTCGGTGCCTTTGTCGGTGGAGCTGAACACTAGCCGCGGGGGCACTGTGTCCACATTCATCGTATAGGTGTAGCTCACCGGGCTGGCGGGAGGCACATTTGTTCCCCCAGTCGGGTTGTTCGTGCCGGCAGGAGGAGTCAGTACGGCGTTGGGGCTGAATACTCCGTGATCGGTCGTGAACAGCGAACCCAAACGATAAATGCGGCGGTTGAAGAGTCCAGACGCACCGTCATTGAAGCTGAGATCATATTCTTGGCGGTCCCCCCCGATGCCGTAATAGCCGAAGTTAATCGTGAGAGAGGCCGTGTTCGAGCTCAGCACCGAATAGGTGTAGGTGAATATGTTTCCCCCTGGGGCCGATTCACCTTCGTTGGACGTGGTAGCCGGCGTCGCTAAACCGCTGTTCCCGGTATTGTTGAACTGGTATTTCTCCGGCGCCGAGCCCGTGAACACGTAATACACCAGCCCGGTGAGCGCGTTCGGAGGCAAGGGTGGTTGTGCCGGTACGATAGTGGGCGGCAGGTTGGTGCCGACCGAATTCGTCACATAGCCAAGATAGCGGAAGGACCCAACCACCCGGCCCTTGAGCACTCCTTGTTCGTAATCCTCTCGGACCCAGCTCCCGGCGCCCGGCCCGGTGTAGGTATAGCTCACGGTGTCGCGCCGAGTCGGCGAATACGTCCGGTCCGCGCGCGAGTCGTTCTCGCCGGTGCGGGCGAATTGGTAAGTGAACGGATCGTTGCCGGCGGCATAGATATCCTGGCCATTTGTCGAACTGAGGTAGCTGACAATGTTGGTGGCGCTCCCGTCGTCCATCTGCACTTGGACCCCGTCGACGGACCAAGGCGCGTAGCCATTGGTGGGCCCAGGCAAGATCTGCAATCGGTAGCTGGCGTACTGGACCGTGTCTGCGTTCTTGGTTGAGAAGAGTTGATCAACCATCTGACCGTTTCCCAGGACCGGAGTGCCGATGTCGGTCCAATGCAGCAGGTCCAGCGAGCCTTGCAGCATGTAGCTTTTGCCGGTCTCGGTCTGATATTCGAGTTCGATGGCGTGATAGATATTGAGGGCGTTGGTGACTTGGGCGCGGAGTGTTGGTGCGCCGCAAGCCAGCAGGCCGGTGAGGAGGGCGGAGGTTGCGATGATTCGTTTCATGTGTTTGCTAAAGTGACTCTGCCGCGTGTGTATCGGCGAGTCATTGCCGTCCTTAGCACCCGGCGGGCCAACCTGTTTTAGCTACGGGAATCGCAACAAATGGCCTCTCTGGAGCGGTTCCCTGTTCCGCTAGCGGAACGTGCGTTCCGCGATGGGAGCAAAACAGATCACTCCAGCCGCAGCCGGAAGAAACGCGTGCCTGCATTGGTGAGGGTCACCGCGATGGGCTGTCCGTTGCCAGCCAGCGGATTCGGCCAAGATTGCCAAGGGCCAGACACGGCCGGCGCCTCTTCGATGCTGTAAAGGATCCCCTCCGAACTGGGGAATTGAAGCTGAATGCCTGCAGGCGTCTTGGCGACGCTACACTGCGGAGGCTCGGTTACTTTCAACCGAATGATGGTAGTCACCGTGCCAAGATCGTTGGTGGCCACGATGGTGTAGTCTCCACCGATCGCGGTTGTGACACCGGTAAGGAACATCGAGGTCGAACTGTAGTTCGTTATGATCACACCATCCTTGCTCCAGGAATAGTGGAGCGGTGGGCTCCCGCTGATAGGTGGCTCCAGGAGAACCGACGAACCATTCGTGACCACCAGCGTTGTGAGTGGAACCGTGGCCGTTGGTGCTTGCGGAGGCTGGTTCGTGTCCAGCTTGTAGTTGAGCCAAGCCGTGCCCCGCGCGCCATTGACACCATCTACCACCACGACATAGGGCCGCGTTTTGATTACCGCGAATCTCACTCGTGAAGGCCCATGGAGCCCCGCCGAATCGTTGTCGCAGCCTATCGGGATCAAATCTGCGTAACTCTGCGGCGGCACGTTGTACGTGTAGACCTCCATCACCGTGTCGTAAGCGCTTCCGATGGTATCAAGGGTCATCGTGCCGTCGGAAGGGGGTTCATACGTTAGCCAGTAAGAACTGCCCCCCGTCACCCCACAGTGCATGGGCTCGCTGGGATCGGTCGTCGCATAAATCGTGCTAAAAATCTGACTCCCGTTGTACCCACGAACCACGCCTATCGGAGCGCTCGCAGCCTGGAATGTCGGCCTCCTCAACAGTCTCGGAGTGGCGGCCTGACGCCCCCCACCTGAACCGTCCTCGCCAATCAAGGGCGACGCCGTCGAATCTAGGATTTTGTCGCGTGCCAGCGCGTTCGTCTGCCCATCGGAGTTGATCTGGATTTCGGTCGGTGTCGTGTCAAAGCTGACCGGGCCGCTCTTGATCCGCAGTGTGTAGCGGCCCAGGTCGCTGGGTTGAAGACTGGGAATGAACAGAGTCGCAGTTTTCTCCTCCAACTCAACTCCGTTCAGGGTCCATCGAAGCTGCACGCTCGAGGACGCCTGCATCAACACCGTCAGCGTGACCGGGTCTCCCTGCCGCGCGGCCTGGTCGTTCGGGGTCCCCACAATCACCGGCGGGGGCGCCGAAATACTCACAAAGCTCCAGTTCAACACGACCTCGCCTGCTGCTCCGTGAAAGCCCGCCACGCCAATCTCATAGTGGTGCCCTGCCAGCGCGCCGAACTGGATCAAGCTTGTCGGAGGCGCGTTCGGGTCGTCGTCATTCCGCGCAGCCTCGTGTAGCTTGTCCACGGTGGTGTCGTTCGTCGAGCCCAGGAAGAAGGCCGACAGTAGCGTGTCGAACGTGCTGCCATGCGTGTCGAATGTGGCCACGCCATCGGTGGGGGCGACCCACGATATCCAAACAGAATGATCGCCGGGTTTGCCGCCGATTTGCGGCTCGCCGACCTCGACCGTCGCCGTGGAATTGTTCCCCGTAAGTCGCCCCGAGGAACTCGTTGTGGTCTGCCGATTGGCAAAAATGTCCTGGAACGCCAACTGCGCCGAACCCACTTGGGCAGAGCCGATGCATGCCAGCACGAGCGCAAGCCCTGTCGCTCCTGGTAGGAAAGCCTTCATTTCCTGCCATCGTCTTCGCGTAAAATCACAAGCCATCAGATCGGTTCCTCAAGCAAGCCGTCTGCCAAGTGGCCGAATGGGCAATCGACGCACCCACGCTGCGGAAATCGCGGGTTTATCGATGCCTCGGGGGCAAGTTCGGTTCTCACTGAATCATGACTCGTTCCGTTATCGGTACAGCTATTCTTTTGGACCGCGCAGTTCTGGCCACTTCTCCAGGCGTCGGAGCAAGGCTTGGGGCGACAGCCCGAGCTTCGTCGCCGCGCGCCGGATGCCGCCATTCGTCGCCAGCATCGCTTCGCGGATCAACCGGTATTCCTCGGCTTCAATTGGGTTCAACCCTTCGCGTTCCGCTGGAGCCGCTTCCGCCGGCCGGGCATCGGCCGTTGCTGCGCTGGGCGTGTTCCGATTGAGCCAGTTCAAATCCAAGGCCAACCAGCGGTTTTCATCGGGTGTCTTTAGCAGCGAGCGCTCGATCACGTTCCGTAACTCGCGGATGTTTCCCGGAAAACTGTGGGCGGCGAGCGCGGATAAATCCTCCGGCCTGAGCAAAGGCTTGGCCCGCTCGTATTTGGAGGCGAGCTGAGAAAGCAGGAACTCCGCCAAACCAGGAATATCCGCACGCCTCTGGCGCAGCGGTGGCAGCTCCACCGCAAATACGTCCAACCGGTAGAGCAGGTCCTCTCGAAATCGCCCCGCCTTCACCTCCTCTTCCAGGGATTTGTTGGTCGCCGTAACGAAGCGCCCGGTGAAGCCCTGGCTCTCCGTGCTGCCCAGCGCGCGATACTCACGGCCTTCCAGGAGCCGCAGCAGTTTGCTCTGCAACCCCAGGGGAACCTCAGCAATTTCATCCAGGAACAACGTCCCACTCGCCGCAGCTGCTACCAAACCTGTCCGCTTCTTGTCCGCTCCCGTATAAGCGCCCCGTTCAGCGCCGAAAAGTTCCGATTCGAACATCTCCGCGGGGAGGGCAGCGGAGTTCACCGCGATGAACGGCGCTGGTCTATCCGGATGCGAAAACTGGTGCAGCATTCTAGCTGCCACGTCCTTGCCGACACCGGTTTCTCCGGTCAGCAACACCGTGGTGTTCGCGTGGCGCGCGGCTTGGCGCAGTTGCTGCGTCACCTCTCGCATCGCGGGTGATTCGGCGAACCACGCGGCGTCCCCCGCCGGCGTGGCCCTGGCGTGCAGTCGCAATTGCGCGCGCCGCAAACAAGCCTCCAGTGCGTCTACCGAGACTGGCTTGGTTATATACTCGAAGAGGCCGTTGCGCGTCAGGGACACCGCCTCTCCCAAATCCGGAATGCCCGTGATCATGATGATGGGCGCATCCGGGTTGCGTCGCGCTACCTGTTCGAAGAAATGGTAGCCCTTGCCGTCCGGCAGGTGATTGTCCAGGAGCACCAGGTCAAACGCGGCCCTCGACACCGCGTCGCGAGCGCTCGAGATCGTGCCGCAAACCGTCGGCTTGCCGCCCTCACCGGCCACCACATCCGCGGCCATGGACGCAAACGCCGCATCGTCCTCCACAATGAGGCAAGTGAACGACGCCACGGCTGGTTTCGGATTCTTGTTTGCTGTCATGCCAGTATGAGTGTAGGCACCGGCCATGGGTTTCCAAGATTCTTCGCTACGAGCTTGCCTTCAGGCTTTCATTAACCGCCTTGATCAGCTCGTCCAACGCAAATGGTTTTCTCAAGACCTTGACCCCGTCGCTGTCCGCCTGCTCCTCGCCGCTCGCTAGAATCGCCGGAAGAGATGGTCGGGTCTGCCGCAAGACCTGGATGGTCTGCCTGCCGCTCATGACCGGCATAGCGGCGCCGGTGAATAGCAGGGCGACCTCATTTCGGTGTTGCTGGAATATTTGCACGGCCTCGGCGCCGTTGCCTGCCGTCAGGACGCGGTAACCCTGGAGCGTCAGGCCCTCAGCCACCAGGTCACGCACAGCGAGTTCATCGTCTACCACCAGGATCAGTTCTCCCTGGCCCCGCGGCAGGGACGCCGCTGGCTCTACGGCGCCGGTTGGCGCGGTCTCCACCGCCCGCGGCAAGAAGACTTCCATGGTCGTCCCTTGTCCCGTAGCGGTTTCCACGGAAAGGAAGCCGCCATGGCTTTTCACGATGCGCAGGACGGTGGCCAAACCGATGCCGGTCCCAAGGCCTTCGCCCTTGGTAGTGAAAAAGGGCTCAAAGATCCGGGCCTTCACTTCGGGTGTCATGCCGGTGCCAGAATCTGAGACCAGCAGCGAGACGTAGTCCCCTGGCAGCCCCTCAGGAATAGCCCCAGCTTCGTCGGTCGTGAGGGTCACATTGTCGGCCGCAAATGAGAGCCGGCCGCCTTCGGGCATGGCGTCCCTGGCGTTGACGCAGAGATTGAGAAGTACTTGGTGAAGCTGTGTCGGATTGGCTTGTACCGGCCAAAGGTCGTCGGGCAGATAGGATTCTACCTGGATGCTTTTGGGGAAGGTTTCCCGCACCAGTTTCTCCAATTCCTTAACTAGCGGGGCCGGATCCAGCCGCTCCAATTCGCTGCCCCGCCCTCGAGCGAATAATAGGACCTGCTTCACCATCTCGGCGCTGCGATGGGTGTTGGCCTCCATCATTTCCAGCAGCCGATGGAATTGAGGATCGTCAGTTTTGCGCCGGAGCAGTTGAGCTCCCATGAGGATCGGCGCCAGGGCGTTGTTCAGGTCGTGGGCCATGCCCCCGGCGAGTGTGCCGATGGTGTTCATCCTCTGGGTGCGGAGGAACTGTGCCTCGAGCCGTTTTTGCTCGGTGATATCCGTGTTAATAATCAACAACGACTTCGGCAGCCCTGACTCCTCGCGAATCAATGTCCAGCGACTGACCACGTCGAGCACCTGCCCACCGCGGGTTTGTTGGCGCAGCTCTCCCGTCCATTCGCCCTTCAGCCGCGCCGTCTCTCGCGCCGCAGCGGCGGCCTCGGGATCGGGTGAGAACAGTTCAGAAACCACCGCGTCTTTCTGCAGTTCGCCCAGCTTCCAGCCATACAGAAGCTCGGCGCTCGGGTTGGCGTAGAGGAACCGACCTCCCAGATCCTGCACCAGGATCGCATCGGTCGCTTTGTCGATGAGGGCAGCCTGTTCGCGGATTTTTGCCTCCGCCACGCGGCGGGCGGCTTCGAATTGTCGGCGTGCACGGTACCATTCCACCGAATAGAACAAGACTGAGCCCCCAAATGCGGCGGGGATCTGTACCACCGAGACGATCAGCCAAGGGAACCAGGTTCCGTGAGCAAAGGCCAAAAGCGCCGCTCCGAGCCCAGTGCCTGCTCCCGCCGCGGTCGCGATCGCCGCCGGAATCGGGCGCAACCAAACCAAGCCGCCCCCAAACACAGCCGCGCATAACAATAGCACCAGCAGTTCAACTCTCGCGTTCGCTCGCACTAACCAGTCCTCCCTCACCAGGTTCATCATCTCGGTCGCGTGCACTTCCACTCCCGGCATGAACAGGTCCTTGTTCGCCCAGGAATGATAGGGGCTGCGGAACTCATCCCGGCGCTCCAGGAACTTTCCCATCGATGGCCTCGCTCCAATGAACACGATTTTGTCGCGAAAGAAATCATCTGGAATACCCCCGGGGTCTAGCGCCTCGCTGTACCCGACATAAGGGATCTTCAAGGGAGGGCCGTAGTACCGCACCCAGCTTTGGTTCGCAGCATTGGTGGACGTCAGAGTCGTCACCGGAAGCCGAAGCCAGGACGCCGTCGCCCACGTGAGAGTCGCTTGCCCTTCCGACGGAAATCCGGCCAGGTAATGGCGAATGACAAAGTCATCATCGATGTGTTGCTCAGCGAATCCCCAAGCAGCGGCCGCTTGCGCGAACGGCTCGAACGGCAGCCCCAGCTTGAGCAGCCGAGCCCAGGATTTCGAATCGCTAGTCGCATGGCTGAGCTGTTCGTTGAACTCAGCGGCCAGTACCACGCGACCATTCTCAAAGATCGCCGCAGCCAGTTCCTTGTCGGCCTTGGGGTCCGGGCCAGCCCCGCCAAAAACAACATCGAACACCACGGCGCGTGGTCGCGCCGCAACAGCCGCGCGTGAAGATCCCGCGGCCAGGGCTGAGATGGATCCAGCCGCTCGTGCGAATACGCCGGCAGATCCAGATAAACAATCACTACCGGCGCTCGATCAATCCAGGTTTGACCCCGTGCTCGGTGCAGAAGGTCATAGCTGGTCTGGCGCAAGTCCAGAGCCAGCGGATTGGAAGCCTGCCTCAACGCCGCCCCAAGAACGCCCAGAACCGCGAAGAGCGTCAGCCCGGTGACAATGCTTGCTCGGTTGGCTTTCAGAGGGCCCATCTCGTAGGCCATCCTATTCGAATCGATAATCGGAAGCCAGAGTGCAATCAGATCAGGATGCTACAATTGAAACGGCGCTGTTGGGACGCTAATCGAACCACCGGAGCTGCTGCGAAAAACGGTGTATCCCGGATCCGCGCCGACCCAGAAGACGCTGCCGCCGTACCTCCCTCCGCCCCCGTTCTGCACCTCGCCCAGGAGCCTGCCACTGGGGAGATAGACGTACAGGTGAGCGGTTGGGTCCGAGCTGCTGACATTGATCAGCATGGTGCCGTTGGCGGCAGCATAGTAGTTCTTGCTCACTTTGATGCTGTCGACGTGGCCAGTGCTGGTGCCACCTCCGCCGCCTGAGCCCGCCAAGGCGCTTGCCGGTGCGGTGATCCCGCTCACGCAGAGTCCGATGATGATGGTTAACGCGAGGGTTTTAAAGTGCCCACAACTGGTTTGCTTATTTGTCATATGATCTACTATTGGTTCGGTTTGATTCGATGAAAGCGGACTTTGGGCGACACACGATCTTCTGCCCAAAGCCCGCTGCTTCCTTACATAAGGAAAACATTTGACCTTCAGAACACGCCGATAAGACCCAGCGCCGGTGAGGTCTCGGGTGCGACTAAGAGCGGGCTCTCTCGCGCCGAGTGGCTTCACCGATTCTCTCGGTTCGGGCCGTTGCCCGATCGTTCGAGTTTCGCGCTCATCGGAGCGTCCGGAAGCATCTGCCGCTCACCTAGCATCCGCTATGCCACCCGCAACTAGACCGCGAAAGGGAGCCGTTTGCCCCGCTTTTCCCGCGCGCGTGCGATCTCTTAAGGCTAAGTATCCCCCCCCAAGATTCCGTTTTCGGAACGAAACTCAATCCGCCTTCCGTTTTGGGAACGATGCCTCGCCGTATAAGGTCTTGGATTCGGCCTCCCGATCTTCTACACTCTGATGTCAGAGCTTCTGGAAGACGGGTTATGCACACTATGCTTCAGGACTTTCGTAACGGGCTGCGGCTATTGCTCAAGGATTCCGGGTTCACTGCTCTCGGTGTCATCACCCTCGCGCTCGGCATAGCCGGCAACATTGTTATTTTCAGCTTCTACAATTCCTTTTTCCTCCGGCCTTTCCCGTTCAAGGACCCCGAGCGACTCGTGGATCTGGATCAGACCGCCCCACGCTGGAACTTGGAATACACCGGCTTGGCTTTCCCCGACTTCTACAATTGGCGTGAAAACAACCGCACCTTTGAGAGCATGGGCGCCTACAGCACCGCGGCGTTCAACTTCGCCTCCTCCGATCACGCCCAACGGGTGACCGGGGCGCATGTAACCTATGACCTCGCCTCCGTGCTGGCCATCAATCCGGTTCTGGGCAGGCTTTTCACCCCCGACGAGGACCGGCCGGGGGGGCCAAAAGTCGTCCTGATCGGTTATCGACTCTGGCAGCGGGCCTTTGGCGGTGCGGACGTGCGAGGCCAAACACTCCGCCTTAGCCGCGAATCCTACACCATCATTGGAGTGCTGCCCCGCGACCTGGGCCTGCTGGACCAAGCCGAACTCTGGCTGCCTTTGGGGGAGTCGCCAACCTCCCAGAACGGCTGGTATCTGACCGGTGTGGGTCGTCTCAAGCCCGGGGTGACCATCGCTCAAGCTCGCGACGATCTCTCGCGGATTCACCGCGCCCTGTTAGATCAGCACAAGACGAACGAAAACGCATTCCCTCGGGTGACATCCTTAAGCGAGCGATTCTTTGGCCCGACCCGATTGGTTCTTAACGTGTTCCTGGGTGCCGGCGTCCTCTTGCTGCTGATTGCTTGCGGCAACGTCACCGCCCTCATGCTCGCGCGTGGCATGTCTCGCGCTCGCGAATTCGGCGTGCGCCTGGCCTTGGGTGCGTCCCCCTGGCGCCTCACGCGCCTTGTGGCCTCGGAAGCTCTCCTCTTGGCCCTCCTGGGCGGAGCCCTCGGCGCGGTTCTCGGCTATTGGGGGCTCAAAGCGATGCTCGCAGCCCTTCCAGACATGATCCCCGCTTGGGTGCACTTTGATTACGACGGACGGGTCGTCCTCTTCACCTCGGTCATGGTTGTGGTTGCCGGGCTGATGGGGGCCGGCCCCGTCATCAAATCCGCGCTGCAAGTGAGTCTCCAATGGGCCGTCCAATCCGCTGTCCAACAATCCACTGCCTCCGGTCCGCGGCGGCGTGGGCTCCACGCCTTAGTGGTTGGTGAATTGGCTCTTACTCTGGTCCTCATGGTTCACGCCGGCCTGCTCCTTCAGGCGTTCCACCAACTTCAAAAAGCCGACCCAGGGTACCGCCCTGACCACCTCCTGGTCTACGAAATCGCCCTCCCGGGCGCAGGCTACCCCTCGAGCGAAACGCGACTCGCCTTCTACGAGAACCACCTGACCGAGGTTCGCGCCTTGCCGGGGGTCGTCGCCGCCAGTGCCGTCAGTTCCCCGCCTTTGGGCGGGCACTGGGGCAACTTTTTCACGGTTGAAAATGCCCCTCTCCCGGGCCCGCAGGATCCTGATCCTGTGATTCTACAGCGCATTGCCATGCCCAGCTATTTCGAAACCATGGGTATCAAAATGCTGTCCGGGCGCGGCTTCATGGAGCAAGACGGCCGCAACGAAGGCTCGCGAGCTGTGGTGGTGAACGAGCTCTTCGCCAAACGCGCCTGGCCAAATCAAGACGCGGTGGGCAAACGCATCCGCCACCGGGGCGAAAACAATCCGTGGCTGACCGTTGTGGGCGTCGTTCAGGACGTCAAACACTACGGCGTGGACCGCCCCATGATTCCCGGGGTTTACCTCCCCTACGCCCACCAGACCTTGCTGGAAATGTCGATCGTGGTTCGCTCCACCGCGCCGACCTCCACCATCGTCTCCTCGATCCGCGAACTGCTTCGACACGAGGATGATGAGTTGCCCATGATCGGGGTTGCCACCATGGAAACCCGGCTCACCAAGTCGTTGTGGGCGCGCCGGGTGTACTCTACGCTCATTGCCGTTTTCGCGGGAGTCGCCGTGGTGATGGCGGTGGGCGGCATTTTCGGGGTTTTCTCTTACTTAGTGAACAGGAGGACCCAAGAGGTCGGAGTCCGGATGGCGCTAGGCGCTCAGCAGCAAGATGTCCTCTGGCTAGTCCTCCGCCAGGCGGGGACACTCGCGGCCTGGGGCGTTGGGATCGGGCTGACCGCTGCCCTCGCGACGGCCCCTCTGATGCGCAGCCTTCTGTTCGGCGTGAGCCCGGCAGAGCCGCTCACCGTGGCCGGGCTGACTCTGCTCCTGTGTGCAGTGGCTATGCTCGCTTGTTGGCTTCCCGCCCGGCGCGCGGCAAAAGTCGATCCTATGGTGGCGCTTCGCTGCGAGTGAACTTCGCGACCAGCGAAAGACTAGCGGCTAGCTCGGTCCGGTATCCTATGTCACCTATAGAATACATGTTTATATATAGGTAACAACTCGATTTGGGGGAGTAAGTTAAAACCCGTAGTTGATCCGCTGGGTGATCACCCCATGGCGGTTAGAGCCAGGGTGAGAAATAATCCGTCAACGCAAATCACATCGGGCCGTGTAGGTTTCGTCCGACCCATAACCGAGTTGATCGACAAAGATTCCTATCCCATGCATATCACCACTCAATTCCCTTCGGGTATCGACCGAAGAACCGGCTTGTCAGGGTACCTTTTCTCGTCCCCTAGGAGACGTATTGTGGCCCGTCCGTTGCGCCGACGCTCCGGCTTCACCCTCATCGAACTGCTTGTGGTGATCGCCATCATCGCGATCCTGATCGGCTTGCTTCTTCCGGCCGTGCAGAGTGTGCGCGAATCGGCATCGAAAGCCCAATGCGGAGCCAACCTCCATCTGATTGCCGGCGCAGAACAGACCTACTTCGATTCGCACCAGGTCTACTCCGCCTCGCTTGACGCCCTTGGGCTCGGCGACCAATTCCCGAATGGGCAAAAAGACGGCTACAACTTCGTCATCGATCTTTCGACCGCGGACCCTGCCCAATTCCGCGCGCTGGGCACTCCCACGGCCCCTGGCAAAACCGGCGCAGTGGACGGAAGCATTGATCAAACCGGCAAAGTGGTCTTCGCGCCCACGCCCGGCGCCGACGAGAGCCGAAGACAGATGTTCACCAGTATCCGGCTGCAAGCTGCACAAACCCTCGGTGCCGTTTTCGCGCAGATCCCCGACAGTTTCGGAAGCATTTCCGACACCCTCCGTTCGCCCGATACCGTGCGTACCGTGTTTGGAAAACTGGATCTCAACGGTGATGGGAAAGTGACCCTCCAGGAGATCCTGAGCGCCAAACTTCTCAGCCCCGGTGATGACCCCTCAGGGCTTGGTCAATTGCTTCCGGCCGTCCAAAAGCAGATGGCTCTCGGGGTGGGCGGCGAAAACTTGGCTGGCTTGCCCGGCGTAGCGTTCAATCAACTCGGAATCCTTCCGTCCGCCAGGCCTGGGTTCGCCCACTGGAACATCACCGGCGGTATCTCCCAGCTATTACCGGATGCTTCGGCGGCTGGACAGCTTCTACCTGCAGTCCAGATCGCCGGTTTTTGTGATGGCAGCGTCCGGTCCGCCGGACTGCGAGGCTTTGCCGATGGTAGCGTCCGCTTCGCGCAAGGGTCCTTCCAGTCCCAACTCAACCCTGCACAGCAACCCGCCGGCAGCGCATGGTGGGGGAGCTTCAGCCTCGTAAGCCGGGACGGGAGTTCCCTAAACGGGATCTTGATCGGTCTCTTCCCGCCGCCCCCGACTGCTGCTGGCGCGTCCACAGCCGGGCAGGGGGCTCCTGGCGTCTTTAACGCGATCGTAATCGCTCCCGAGGGGACCGGGTTCTTCAGTCAATCTCACGGGTTCGGGACTGCGTCAATCGATTGGGGCGACAGTTTCGCCAATAACTTCCAAGCCTCATTTTCCATCAACTCTCCACGTAACGGCAAAGCCCAGGACGATTCGGATTCGGACTAGCCCGCCACCCAACCACCGGGACTCGCTGCGGCTGTGGTTTGGCCCAGCCGCAGCGTCCTCTGGGCATCCGCTGCCGAGCTGTGCCTGCGCCTTCCTCCGCCCGCGAAACGTAGCCTCCCTGTCCGCTCTGCATCCCCTCTAACGGTAGGATCTTGCAGAGAGATTACTCTGCCAAAACCAACGCTTCCCCAGCCGATCGCTGTCGATCGCAGCCATGTCTCTGGTTTTGGGACGAGTCGGCTGCTGAGCCCAAGCCGTAACCCGCAATCCGGAACCGACCCGCGTCAATTGGTCCTTTGAGTCCGTTTGGGCTTTATGTCAGCATCACCTCAGCGTAAAAAAAGAAACAACACGCTGTGGTCCAATTGCTGGTCAGACAAATCGAGCGTAGGGAACGGCTGTGAACTCGCCCTCCGATCACTCCGAGGTCGCCGCCGCCCCGCCGGGCTCCTGGTTCGGGCGCTTGCGATCAGTCGAGAACCTCGCCGTCACTCTGGTGCTCGCCGCCATGATGGTGATCCCACTGATCGACATCCTCAGCCGTTGGTTGGGCAAAACCCTCATCTCGAACTCTGCCTCTTGGGTCCAACACTTGACCTTGCTCACAGGAGTCGTCGGGGGCGCGATTGCGGCGCGGGAGGACCGCCTCCTGAGTCTCTCGGCAGCCAGGACTCTCCTTAAGGGCACCGTCAGATTGGTAGCACGGATCTTTAGCGGTGGCGTGGCCGCCGCGGTCTGCACCTTCCTCACCGTTGCCAGCATTCAGTTCGTCCTCTCCGAGAAAGGCGCCGGCAATACCTTGGCCTATGGAGTCCCGGTGTGGGCCGTGTTGTTGTTCCTGCCGTTCGGTTTCGCCCTGGTCACCGTCCGACTCATCTGGAATGCAGCCCCGTCGTGGAAACACCGGGCTTGGGTTTTGGTGTTGGCTGCCGCCTTGATCGCCGGCTGTGCCTGGGCCCCCATCGACCCGGCCAAACTGACGCTTCCAGCCTTTGGCCTGCTGCTCCTCGCCACCTTGGCAGGCGCCCCAATCTTCGTAAGCCTTGGCGGCGCTGCGCTTATCCTCTTTTGGGCCGACGGTTCTCCTATCGCCTCGATCCCGTTGGATCACTACCGCTTGGTGACCAACCCCTCCCTACCTACCATTCCCCTCTTTACCCTCGCCGGTTACTTCCTCGCGGAGGGTGGCGCTTCGGGCCGCCTGCTGCGCGTTTTTGACGCCCTGGTCGGTTCTTTCCGCGGCGGCCCCGCTATCGTCACAGTCTTGGTCTGTGCCTTTTTCACCAGTTTCACCGGCGCTTCAGGTGTCACCATCCTCGCCCTGGGCGGGCTTCTCATGCCCATCCTGATCTCCGCCCGATACTCCGAACGTGACGCCCTCGGGTTGGTCACCGGCGCCGGTTCCCTGGGCATGCTCTTGCCACCGTGCTTGCCGGTCATCCTCTATGCGATCATCGGGAAGGTTCCCATCAAGGATATGTTCTTGGGTGGTTTTGCGCCGGGAATGTTGCTCATCTTCATGACCGGCGCCTGGGGCATTTGGGCGGGCCGTAAAGCGCCGAAAATCGAGCGATCCTTCAGCCTTAGGGAGGCCTGGCGCGCGATCTGGCCCGCCAAGTGGGAATTGCTGCTTCCTGTTGTTTCGTTAGTGGCGCTCCTCAGTGGTTGGGCCACGCCGGTCGAGGCTTCCGCCATCACCGCCGCCTATGCCTTCTTTGTCGAAGTCGTTATCTATCGCGATCTGAAAATCATCCGCGACTGCCCTCGCGTCATGACTGAAGCCGGCTTGTTGGTCGGCGGTGTTCTGCTCATCCTCGGGCTGGCCATGGGCTTCACCAACTACCTCATTGACGCTCAAGTCCCGGGACACTTGGCCGACTGGGCCATCGTCCACGTGAAATCACGTTGGCTCTTCCTGCTCGGCCTGAACGTTGTCCTGCTTGTGGTAGGTGGCTTGATCGAAATCTACGCGGCGATTGTCGTCGTGGTGCCCTTGCTGGTTCCTATCGGTTTGCGGTTGGGCATTGATCCCATTCACCTCGGCATCATCTTCCTCGCCAACATGGAACTGGGATTCCTGGCGCCTCCCGTCGGGCTCAACCTCCTCCTTTCCTCTGCCCGCTTTAAGAAACCAGTCGGCGAAGTAACCTACGCGGTTCTGCCAATGCTGGCCTTGCTCTTTATCGGCGTCCTCCTCATCACCTATCTGCCTGCCCTGACTACAACCCTTCCTTCCTGGTTTCGGACCACTCCGCCTTGATTCACTTGGCGGTAGCATTGGCTTGGCCGGACGGGCCCACCGGCACATAGGCCCCAATGGCTCGTTCCAGCCGGGACCGTGCCACGGCGTAGTCCCGTTGCGCCCCAATTTGCGTGGTTCGAGCCTCGGTTAGGGCAGTCTGCGCGCTCAGCACGTCCAGTTGCGTGCCAGTTCCCGCATCCCCGCGCGCCCTAGCTAAACGCAACGCCTCCTCCGCCTGTTCTTGGACCTTCCCCTGCGACTGAAGCACTTCCCACGACTCGATCAGATTCGAGTAAGCCGTGCGAACCTCCATTTCGATCTGGCGGCCGCTATCATCGGTTTCCACCTCCGACCTCTCGAGCAGCGCCCTTGCTTGCCCCACTTTGCCCACGGTCAGCATGCCGTCAAATAGGTCCCAGGACAGTTGCACCCCCGCCTGCCAACCCGAGATGTCGTTGGCCAAATCCGGAGTGAAAGCTGAGTTGTGCGAGCCGTAACCAACGTAGCCTTGCACGCTGGGGAGATAGCCCGCGCGTGCCGTCGTGACCCCTTCCTTGCGCAGTTTCTGAGCCGCGCGCAAAGCCACCAGCTCTGGTCGTCGCTCCAGGGCTTGCATGAGCGCCTTGGGCAGTTCGATTTCCAATTTGTCCATCTGAAGACTCCCAGACAAATGTATAGGAACATCCTCCCAAATATCGGTCGGCAGATGATAGCCCAGGAGATTGACGAGGTTGTCCTTGCCGATACGGTAAGAATTCCGCGCGCGTATCAGCTTGGGGCGGGCATTGGCCAGTTCCACCTCCGCCCGCAGCACGTTGAACCGTGGAACCGTTCCGGCGGCAAATCGACGTTTGGTATCCTCCAGTTCCTTGCTGAGCAACTCCACGGACGCCTCATTGACCACAATCTCTTGCTCGGCTAGCAGAACATCGTAGAACGCAATCCGCACGTCGGTCGCGGTGTTGGCCAACACCACGTTGTGCTGCGCCAGCGCCTGCTCGGTCGTAAATCGCGCCGTCCGAAGTGCCGCGCGCATCCGTCCACCTTCGTAGATGGACTGAATCAACCGGACGTTTGCCGACCAGCGCTGGTTGCCGGGATTGATGCCGGTGAAGTTCCCCAATCCCGGGAAACCGGGCGGAATGTCGATCGTTAGCCGGTCCACTGCCCCCTCGTCGGTGATCTCGTAATCGCCGGTGGCCCTCACCTTCGGAATGGCGATCGCGCGGGTTTGTACCACCACCCCATGGGTGGCTTCCAAGTCTTTCTTGCTCTTGAGCACGTTGCCGTTGTGCTCCAAAGCGATGTTCAAACACTCCTCCAGGGAGAGGGGTTTGGCGAGCCACGCCGGGGCTGCGGGCGAATCGGCCCCCCGGCAATCGCTCAGACCGCCACAAGCCAAGAGGGCAGCAGCCATCACGGCGCCAACCAGGCGGCGAGCCCCGGCCCGGCGATGTCCTTCGGCGGCTATGCTGAGCTTAGCGATGCGGAACAGTTTCATGGAAAGCTCCGTTCTGGATCAAGCGGATAGGGGAACCGGTCACCGGCAAAAGGCCCGGCCTGCCAAACTCGACGTACCAGTCAACCCACTGACCACCGTAACGACGAAGAGCAGCACGGTCGAGAGTTAAAATGCGACCCGCTATCATTTCCACCTCCTCTGCGGCTTCACCCGAAATTGGTGCAAGGCCGCCAGTGAGAAGGCTGTGATATGCTCCGCCAGCCGCTCAAGATCCTGGGGGCGGAACCCCTGTTGGGGGAACATTCGACTGACCACCGACCCGCAGTGGTGATAGAAAACACATTGGCTCACCACGCTGCACCCGCACAGTCGCAGCACCTCCTCGTTGGCGCCGCGGCCCAAAAGCGGGCGCAGAATCCCCAAGAGTTCCTCCGCCATGGGTTCAAACCATTCTCCCACCAGCGTTTCCAGTGCCGCCGTGGGCGCAATCATCTCCATGGATACCAGTTTGCCGTGGCACGCGTTTGGCCCGGCGTCCAGTAAGCGCAGAAGAAAGGCGCGCACAAACGCCCGCAGCCGCTCCTCCGGCTTAGCTTTGGGTTCCAAACCCGAATCGGGGGGATAGCGCTTGAGCGCTTGCGCGTGCGAACGCCTCAGGACTTCCAGGTAAAGCTTCTCCTTGTCCCCGAAATGATAGTTCACCGCCGCGATGTTCGCCCCCGCCCGCCGGCAAATCTCCCTGACCGTGGCGTTCCGAAAGCCGTTCTCCGCGAACACGTCCGCTGCCGCGCGAAGGATGGAGTCAGGCGTCGCCGAGGTCGTCTGGGTTGGCGCTGCACGCCTGCGCCGATTGGTTATCAAACTCATGTTTCAAACGTATATTTCAAACAAACGTTTGACTTGTCAAGCCCTCTGGATATAAATCTCATATTGCTGATGCTGTTCTCGAGGCGTTTCTAATGCAGTTTCCGCCCAGGGCCGCCTCAGCGGTTGCTATGAAGTTCTTAATTTTACTGCCTCGGCCCGGCGTGGCGCTCGCCGCCCTCACCGCCGCGCTCTGTGGCTGCGGGCGCGGGCCCGCAACCCCTGCCGCGCCCTTGCCCGTGCTCTTCGAGCCCGCGCTGCCGCTCGATCAGGCCCCCATGCGCAACATCCAAACCTACATCGCCAGCATCCGGGGCGACAAGGAGACCGACCTTGGCTTCAAAGTGAATGGGCTGCTCGAACTCATCGGTGATCCTCTCCAGACCAAAGACTGGGAAGAGGGAGTGAGTGTTGCCAAGGGCTCGATGTTGGCACGCCTCAAACAATCGGACTTTACCAACAACGTCCGCCAAGCCCAAGCCAAGGCGGACCTGGACGCCTCCCTGTTGGCCAACAACCGCCAGCTTATCAAAGATCAAGCCATCTCGAAGCAGGAGCTGGAGATCATCGAAGCCAATCAGAAGGGCTCCGCGGCCGCCCTGGAAAAGGCTCGGCAGGAGCTCGCTGACTCCGTTTTGCTGGCTCCCTTCGATGGAGTCATTCTGGCGCGCTTCGCCAATAGCGGAGAAACCGTTCTGGCGGGCCGGCCCGTGATCCGGTTCGCCGACCTGTCCTCAGTCTCCGTCGAGTTGGGCGTGCCCGATCGCCTCGTCGGCCGCATCTCCAAGGACGACCAGATACCGCTCCGGATCTCGGCCTTCGAAGGAACAACCTTCAATGGTCGTGTGTCGGAAGTTGGCGTTGCCGCCAAGGAAGGAGGACGGCTCTTCAAGGTCGTGATTAAAGTGGACAACCGCGAGCGCTTGATCCGGCCTGGCATGACCGCCTCCGTGACCTTTGAGGACCCGCTTGTAACCCACACCAACGCCGTGGTCGTGCCCTTGTCCGCTTTGGTAGCCGCTTCCCATCACGGACAGTCCCCCGCTGAGCCCAACCAACTCTCGGTGTTCCTCGTTGGCCGCGATGAGCGGTTGCACGAGCAATGGGTCCAAACCGACCAGATCATCCGCAGTTCGGTCATTGTCACCCGTGGTCTGAGGGCGGGGGATCGGGTGGTCGTGGCCGGCGCCACCATGCTCTACGAAGGCGCCCGAGTCGAAGCTCGCCGGGCCGAACGCCCTCAACCGCGCTAACCCGCTCCCATGAAGGCGAACACCCAGGCTGGAGGCTCTAGCCGTCTTACCCGCTACTTCGTTGAACACCGCGAAGTCGGATGGATGGCTCTGGTCGGCGTGCTGATCTGGGGCTGGTTCGCTTACCACCGTCTCCCCCAGCAAGAGGACCCTCGCATCCCCGAGCGTCGCGCCGTGCTCGTGACGCGTTTCCCCGGGGCCGGCGCCGCTAAGATCGAGGATTTGGTCACCCGCAAGCTCGAAGAAAAACTCAACGAACTGGAATGTATCGACGAACTCAAATCCGAATCCCGCCTGGGAGTGTCCGTCATCACCATCAGCCAGCGGCCCGCCGCGCAGAGCGTGGTTGACCAGGAGTGGGATAAGCTCAGGGCCAAACTGCGCGAAGTAGTTCTGCCGGAAGGGTGTGACACTCCAGCCCTCGACACGGATTTTGGCAATACCGTCACTCTCCTCTTTGGCATCACCAGCCCCCCCAGCAGCCGCGCCGAAGGTATCGCCCGGGCTAACCTCATCCGAACGAGCCTCGCCGCCCTGCGTCGAGGTACGGGTAATCGAGGGCGTGCTGCTGTTTTTGCTTTCTATCCGGCCGCTCTCGATGAGCGCTACCGTCAAACCATTGAACGGAAATTCGTGGGCGCCCTTGCCGCCAGCCATCTGGGGGAGGATATCAAGATCGCGGGCTCCGGCTGGTCCTACAGTTTGGCCGACTTCAAAACCACTGCGAGCGAGCAGGACCTGCATCGATTTATCAACGGGTTCACGCGCGAGCTGGCCGGCAGCGACGGCGAACTTCATCCCGACTTTCCCGGGGCCGTGTTGCTCATGGGCGAGGCCGACCCGCTCGAGGCGCTGCTCCAAACCGCCAGCCCTCGCTACAGCTATCGCGAGCTCGAACGCGCCGCCGAATCCCTGGAGGACGATCTCAAGCAAGTCGCCAGCGTCGGACGCGTCCGCAAAATCGGCAACGTCCCTGAAGTGGTCCAGCTCTTGTTCTCGGTTCCGAACCTCGACGGCTTCCGCATCACCCCGGACCAGGTCATCAATGCCATCGCCACTCGCAACGCCATCATCCCAGGCGGCATTTTCCGGGCCGAGGGCCAGGGTTTCCCTGTCCAACTTTCCGGAGAGTTTCGCAGCGAGACCGACCTGCTCGACGCCATCGTCGGTATGACTCACGAAGGACCGGACGCTATGCCGATTTATCTGCGTGACCTCTTTGAGGTGCGCCGCGGATACGACAACCCAATCTCATTCAACGTCCAAGTTCTCGCTCGACCTCAACCCCACGAGCCTTTGTTGAACCTGCGGGCGGTTTTGGTCGCGGTCGAAATGAAGGAGGGCAACATCATCGGTCGTTTCAACCAGGATGTGCAGGCCGTCGCCCGACAACTCCAATCCCGCCTCCCCGACGGCATGGAGATTGCCACGCTCTCCGACCAACCCAAGGCGGTGACGCAACGCATTCACCAGTTCATCAAATGCTTCCTCGAGGCCGTCATCGTCGTGGTCTTGGTCGCGCTCTTCTTGATGGATGCCCGCTCTGCTCTGGTGGTCGCCTTGGCAATTCCTTTGACCGTCTCCATGACCCTGGGTGGGATGCACTTGTTTCACGTGCCTCTCCATCAGATCTCCATCGCCGCTCTGATCATCGCCCTCGGCATGCTGGTGGACGACCCGGTGGTTGCCTCCGACGGAGTCAATCGGGAACTGGCCGCCGGCCAGCCCCGCACGGTGGCTGCCTGGCTCGGCCCCTTCAAACTCCGACGCCCCATTCTGTTTGGCACTCTGATCAATATCCTCGCGTTTCTACCCTTGGTGCTTCTGCCGGGGGACAAGGGCGCGTTTATCTGGGCGCTGCCCGTGGTCGTCACCCTCTCCCTCGTTTCATCGCGGATCGTCTCGATGACCTTTGTGCCCCTGCTTGCTTATCATCTTCTCCGGGGCCAAAAAGGCTTTGAAGCCGGCGGCGAGATCCGGTCGTTCCCGCTCTTCGCGCCCGTGGACCGAGCCTTGGTGGCGCTCCTGCCCCGTTACCAGCGCCTCCTGGTTTCGGCGCTCAATCGCCCTCTTCGAGCCGTCGCTGTCGCTTATACCCTGCTAGCCTTGAGCTTTCTCTTGATCCCGCTCTTTGGACGACAGTTCTTCCCGGCCGCCGAGCGCAACCAACTGCTGATCGACATCGAACTTGGTGAGTCCGCCTCCCCGGTTCAAACACGCCAGGTCTGCCGTCAGGTTGAAGGAGTGCTTAAGAGCCATGACACCATCGCCAGTGCGGCTGTTTTCGCGGGCGGGACCGCTCCGCGCTTTTATTACAATGTGGCTCCGCGCGAGCCCGCTAGCCACTTAGCTCAGGTTTTGATCAACACCTACCGGGCCGAAGACGTTCCCCCGTTGCTGGTCCAACTCCGAGCCGAGCTCGATCGCCGGATCGTTGGCGCGCGCTGCGTGGTGAAACAGCTCGAGCAAGGCCCGCCCATTGAGGCACCCATCCAGGTGCGCATCAGCGGAAAAGATGCCGATGACCTGCGCGAATTGGCCGATCACGTTGCCGATGCCCTCCGCGGCGCCGGCGCCTACAAAGTGCATGACGATCTCGGACGCCGCGTCCCTACTCTGCAGATCGACATCGACCAGCAGCGCGCCAACTCCTTGGGCATCGGCAATAACCAGGTGGGGCGGCTCGCGCGCGCCGCCTTCACCGGGCTCAAGGTCACCGAGTTGCGCGAGGGCGACCATCTTATCCCGGTGCTTATCCGCCTGCGCGCTGAGGAGCGCAACGAGGCCGAGAAACTCCGGACCCTTTATGTCAGTTCGTTGCGTGACAAACTCATTCCTCTCGACAGCTTCGCGTCCATCCATCTTAAGCCCGAGTACCCCAGTCTGGCCCATTTCAACAAGCTGCGAACCGTCACTGTCAAAGCCTACGCGCCCTTCGGCGAACTCCCTGATCGTGTGCTCAAACGAGCCCAGCCCGCCATCCAAACTCTACCCCTGCGCCCGGGCTATCGGATCGAGTTCGCAGGCGAGGAAAAGGAGCTGCGGCAAAGCCAGTCCGAGATGGGCCAGGTGATGAAAATATCTCTGGGTTTGATCGCCTTGGTCATGGTCATTCAGTTCAATTCCGTGAGCAAAAGCGTGGTGGTCATGCTCACCGCGCCGCTGGGCTTGATCGGAGCCTTCCTCGGGCTCGCGATCACCCATTCAGCACTGGGTTTCATGGCCCTGCTCGGAATGGTGAGTCTCGCCGGGGTTATCATCAGCCACATCATCGTCCTCTCTGATTTCATCGAGGAAGCTCGCTCGGAGGGCATGGAAATCAAAAAGGCCTTGCTCCAAGCGGGTCTCGTGCGTTTGCGCGCCGTGCTGGTCACCGTCCTGGCCACCGTGGGCGGTTTAGTGCCCCTCACCCTGACCGGCGGCGCCCTCTGGCGCCCTCTGACCTCGGTCCACATTTTTGGCCTGCTCCTCGCCACCCTCCTCACCCTCGTCCTCCTCCCGGTGCTCTATTATTTGTTTCAGAGGCGGACTGACCTCAACCGCCGGGCGCCCGTTGCATCCGACCAACTCCATTAATAATCCAAATTAGCTGTTGCAAACTTCGCCCGCCCAGCGCACGGTCCAGCCGGCCCTCGATGAACGCCCGAAGCTCCATTCCTGCAGCCCCCTCCCCCAGCGCATTCACCCTCATCGAACTGTTGGTCGTCATCGCCATCATCGCCATCCTCGCGGCCATGCTTCTCCCCGCGCTGGCCAAGTCCAAATACACCGCCAGCCGCGTCGCGTGCGTCAACAATATCCGCCAACAGTACCTGAGCCAGCTCCTCTATGCGGACGACAATAAAGGCCAATTCCCGTTCCACGACGACGGGAGTCCGGACTACCACCGCACCGGCACGACGGGCACCAGGAGCATCGTTAACTGCCTGCGGGGGACTTACCTGAAGGACACCCAGGTCCTGATCTGTCCGATCACCGCGAGAACCATCGGGCGGAACTGGCTGAACTACGCCAGCATGACTAACTTCGCCGACGCCACCACGCGCGACTACGGCGGCTGGGACACCACCGCCCAGGATGTTTTCACGCCCTATATGTGGCTGGCCAACTTCACCGCCACGCCTGCAATGAAATTTGTTGCGCCCGACGGCAAGGTAAACACCAACGCCGATCTTAACGAACCGTCATGGCCGGCTGACACCACCCAGTGTGACAGTCGGCGGGCCTTTATCACCCACCGCATCAGCGACACGCCGGGAACTGCTCTTTGGGATTTGGGCCACCTCGGGAGCTTCAGCGCCGGCACCCAGAGCAAGCCTTTGTGGGCCTTCTCCATCAGTCCGGACCAACCCGTCGGCCAGGCTGACGGCAGCGTCAAGGTCCGTCCTAAGGCCCAACTCCTCCCCCGGGCCCGAGGCGGCCCGAGCCCCGACACCACTTACTACTACTGACGCCGCGCTCCATCCACGCCTTCGGAACGCGACCTTCAGGTCGCCTCACCGTGAATTCCCGGTGTGCGGCCGTCCTCGGCCGCAGCAACGTAGAACGTTCCCGCCGCATCGCCCATTCTCGGGGCCGGTGTGCCCCGCGTTCGGACCGCGGCTGTGTCCGAAGGACCAAGCCGCAGCGCGTGGCCTGGTAACCCTGCCCCTATGCCTCCCAAATACTAGTGCGTGTGCCCGGGCCCGGTGTGCGGCCGTCCCCGGCCGCAGCCAGGCAGGAGCATCCCAGCGTGCCGCATACTCTCCCGAACTCGGGCACGGTCGCCAGTCTGCCTTCAGAACGCGACCTTCAGGTCGCTTCCTCATCCCGTTCCCACTCCTTCCCACCCAATCCCTTCGTGCCGCGGGCCTCAAAACCGACTCCAACTTTTTCCGTGCGTTTGGGATCTCCTGGGCCTATAATCTGAGCATGCTAATCTGGCTAATCATCATCGGAATCTTTGCGATCTTGGCGGTGGCAGGTTACTACCAGGGTGCCGTCCGCGGGGTGGTTTCGCTCCTGGGTTTAGTCCTCGCCCTCTTCCTCGCCGGCCCCCTTTCCCCATCTCTGCGGCCCTTGGTGCCCAAGGTCGGACTCACCAACCCTGCGTGGCCGTACATCGTCCCGCCGGTGGTAGTTTTCCTGTTAATCGCCCTCGTTTTCCTCGGTGTGGGATTCTTCGTTCATTATAAGGTGGCGAAGCATCTGAAGAACACGTCCGATGACTACTCGCGGGCCCGCTGGGACCGGCTGAACCGGCGCCTCGGCGCCTGTGTGGGCCTGATCGCCGCCGCTATTTATAGCGTTCTGATTGGCATCGGCATCTACATCTTCGGCTACCCAGCCGTACAGGCCGCTTCGGACGATTCACCAGCGCTGATCCGGTTCCTCAGCCAAGCTCGTCTGGATCTCCATCAGACTGGCCTCGATCGCACCTTGTCCTCCACCGACCCCATGCCGGAAAACTACTACGTGGCGGTGGATGTGCTGGGGCTGATCTACTATAACAATACCCTCCAGGAGCGGATCTCCAATTACCCGCCGTTCCTGTCCCTGGGTTTGCGCCAGGAGTTTCAAGATATCGCCAATGACGTGGATTTACAGAGTAAGCTTCAGCAAAAAGGCCCGGCCGTCGACATTATCAACAACCCGAAGGTTCAGGCGGTGATCGCCAACCCCGATATCCGCGACGCTCTCAGGCAGATCGACCTCAAAGATTTGATCCAGTACCTGAAGACCGGGAAATCCGCCAAGTACGACGAAGAGAAAATCCTGGGCCGCTGGAAACTGGACCCCTCCGCCACCCTGACTCTCGCCAAGAAGAAAAATCCCGACATGCCCGCGCAGCAGATGGCCGCGATGAAGCGGATGCTGGGCGTATTCCTGTCGAACGTCAATTTCATGGCTACCCCGGACAACAACAAGGCATTACTGAAGGTTGAAGTCAGCGATGAAGCCAAGAGGTTCATCGAGGCAGCCAAAGCCGCTGCAAATCCTACTCCCCCTCCCGATGCAGCGGCCCCTGCGATGGATCCGAGGATGGCAGCTCGTTACGGTCGTCAAATGCGCCCCACGGCTCCAACCCCACCGCCTGTCGCCGCGGCTGCCCCCGCCGTTCCTGACTTTGACTTCAGCAGCGAAGGCACTTGGGAGCGCAATGGCGACAAATACAAACTGCAGCTCAAGGACGGGAAAGGGAAGGACCATACCGGTGAGGCCACTGCTGATGACGATCGCTTGCTGCTGGTGATGGATCGCCAATCATTCGTCTTCGTCCGCTAACCGCGCGCCAGTTCGGCACGCGCCACGCCGACCGTCAGAAACGGAACGGGGGGGTGTTTTCCCCTCCGGGCCGCTCGCCCTCAGCGAGCTCCTGCCGTTCAATGTTTCGCGCGGACTGCTCGGCATCGGACGTACCCTCGGACCGGCCTCCCAATCCCCGTGCCGTGCTGGAGCCAGCCCTGCAAATTCCCCAATGCGGATCCGAAATCGTTCAGCGCCGCTTTGCTGCTTGAAAAGGCCGTGTCCTTCAGTAAAGGCCCAAGTTGGGATGAACCCACCACCATTGCTACTGCGGGACTGATTCCGCCCTGGAATTGCGCCCCCTTCTCTTTATGCATCCGTGTCATTTGTTTGTGTGGATGACCGCCATGAACTGTATGTGCGATGCCGCATTAACTGGGTGAATCCTAGGAAGTCTGCTTTCATGGGCATATAGGGGAATTCCCCCATGCTGTCTCCTCCTCACTAACAAGGGAGATGCTTACAAGCCACGCGCGACGGCCACCCACCCCGACAAATCTTGCGAGGCCTCCTCTCCACCTGCGGCCTTCGCGAACTCGTTGAGTGCGCACGGCCCAACCCCACCCGTAAATACTGCGGTCGGCCGCGAACTAAACAGCGGGCGACGCCTCGGCGCTCGAAGGGCCGGGCGCTTTAGGCCTTCGTCGCGCTCGGACCCGACTACGCGGATTGAACAACTCCATCTGCGGGTCCTTGATCAGATCGTAGGATTTGAGCAAACGGATTGTCTGAAATAAATCGGATTTCTGGTAGTTCCGGTTCAATTCAGTTGAAGCCACCAAATCCACCAAAAGAGCCCGGAAAGCTAGCACCCCGTCCACTCCCCGCGCCCTCAGAGTATCGATGCTCCGTTGGCGCGCGGCCTCTTCCTGCGGCAGATCGGAAACCACTAAGATCTTCTTCACCTCCGCGCCCGCACCAAAGAAACTCGTCGCCTGCCGGAATATCGCTGGTTGCACGAAACGCAGGATGTCCGGTTCCTCCTCGATCCGGTTCGAGCTAAAGATTTCTGTATGCCAGGCCTTGACGACTACCACGGCGCGGCTAAGGCCAGCCAAATCCTCTGCCGCCAGCACGAACGGCAACGGCCCGGACGATGCCTTGGGCTGCGGGTTGAGCACCAAAAAATCGAACTCCTCGCTCTCCCGCGGATTGGGCCCCACGTACTTGCGCGTCTGCCGCACCAGAAACCCTCGCTGCTCGAAGCACTCGCGCACCACTGATTCGCTGACCGCTGCCATGGCTTCAGTTTTGGTTGGAGCTCGACACGAACGTCAGCGCTTCATCAATCAGCGAGCGGGCCACTGCCTGGCCCCAAACCACCTCGCCAATCCTCGTCGCCAGGACGAACCTCGCTTCGCCGTCGCTGACTTTTTTGTCCAAGCTCATCGCCTCAAACAGCCGCTCCCGCTCGCGCGTGGTCAATCGCACGGTCACCGGCAACCCCGCAGCGACAAACAACTGCCGAATCCGCTGGAGTTCCATGCTGCTCAATCCCAATTGAGCCGCCGAAATCTGGGCCGCCGCAACTTGGCCTATGGAAATGGCTTCCCCGTGCAGGTATTTGCCGTAGCGGGAAATGGCCTCTAGGGCGTGACCGATCGTGTGCCCGAAATTGAGGATGGCTCTAGTCCCGGCCTCTGTTTCATCCTCGCCGACCACCTCTGCTTTGATTTGGCAACAGCGGGCGACCACCGCTCCCAAGGTGTCCAGATCTCGCGCCAGCAGCCGGGGCAGATCCTGCTCCAAGCGGCGGAATAGACCCCGGTCGTAGATGATCCCGTACTTGATCACCTCGGCGAGTCCTGCCCGCAGCTCCCTCTCCGGCAAGGTCGCCAGCGTGTCTAAGTCACAGAGGACTAGCCGAGGCTGATAAAACGCGCCCACTAGATTCTTGCCTGCTCGAAGGTTCACCCCAACCTTGCCACCCACAGAACTGTCCACCTGCGCCAGCAGCGTCGTGGGGACTTGCACAAACGCCACTCCGCGCAGATACGTCGCCGCCACAAAGCCCGCCAAATCTCCCACCACACCTCCCCCCAGCGCGACGATAAACGATTTGCGTTCGAGCCGGGCCTGCGCCAGTTGGTCATAACACGCCCCGGCGTTGCGAAGCGATTTGGCGGTTTCGCCCGCCGGACAGGTGATCAAATACGGGTCGAAACCAGCGGCGCGCAGGCTCTTTTCTGCCATCGCCGCATAGCGTTTCGCAACGTTCGCGTCCGAAATGATCGCACAGCGCCTCCCCAAGCCTAGCTTGGCACACTCCTTCCCCAGCGTGGAGCACAGCCCAGAGCCAATTTGAATTGAGTAGCTCCGCTCTCGCAGCGGAACCCTGACGATGCGCATGACCCTAGTGTAGGCCCCCACCATTGGCTGTCAAAGGTTTGCGCCTCTGCCTCTCACTCTCCACTGCATCTCAACGACCTGAACCCAACCTCCCGTCCTCCTCTTAATCATAATCGTAATCTTAATCCATTCCCGCCGCGACTCCGCTTCGTCCCCCATCTAGTCTCCTCAATCCGCCGCCGCTTTGTGCTTCATCGGCACCCTCTCCGCGACCAGACCCCGAAAAAACGACCCTATCCAGACCCTCTAGCATGACCCGCCACAATCCGCTCAATCTGGACTCGATGGATCCCCATGTGTCCCGGGGCCAGTGCATGCCAGCCGGCTGCGTCCAACGGGCCAAACCACGGATGAACATGGCAAAGGTGGGTCTTAAGATTCCGCGCTGCTGCCACCGTCTCCAGCAGCGCATCGCACGACCGTTCGTAGTCTGAGCTCACAGCAATGGTCGCATCCGCACTGGGCTTCACCGCCGCGGTGCTCACGATGCCGGCCGGCTGCACTCCGTTGGTCAGCGAACCGATGATTCGTATGATCTCATTGTGGATGATGCGCAAATGGTCCAACGTCATCCACACTGACCAATAACGGCTGCTGTCCTCCAAGCCCCGAGGCCGCTCGATTAGCACCCGCCGTGCGCCCGCCTCTGCGTCACACGCCCGGATTAACCCACGAATGGCCTGGCGCTCGACCTGGAACCTCGCGTTGAACATGTCCCGATCTCCGCGCCAGCGCCGCCACGCAAACATCAGGCGCCCAATCATGAGTTCGATCTTCGGGAGGCCCGCGCCCGGCGGGGCCAACTTCGGTTCAGTCTGCGAATCCATGCCCGTCAACCTGCCATAATACTTGTTTTATGCAAGGATTATTACTTGTGGAGTGCAAGTGATTTGTGTGGCACTGTGTTGCCATGTCGAACCCCGATCAGCCCGCGGCTGGCGTTGCTGCGGTTCCGCCGCCACGCTCAGCCTGCCCCATAGCCCGCTCCCTCGATATCCTTGGCGACCGATGGACCCTGCTGATCATCCGGGACCTCATGCTCGGGCGGACCCGGTTCCGGGATTTCACGGCCTCGCCGGAAGGTATTCCCACAAACATCCTGAGCGACCGCCTTGAACGTCTTTTGCGCCATCACATCGTTGAACAAATCCCCGCGCACGACGGCACCAAACGACTAGCCTACCAACTGACCGACAAGGGCAGGGGACTCCACCCTGTGCTTAAAGCAATGCGCGATTGGGGACTGAAATGGGATAAGTCCACCCGCGTCCTGATGTCCAAGAGCCCACGGACGGACGTGTCGTGACGCTAGTTGCACCATCGCGCTGCTCCCGTTCAACCAACCCGCCAGTTTCCTCCGGCTTGTCAGTTGGGTGCTCGGCTTGCTACCGTGCACGCTCCTGATGGATCAGGTTGTCATGGACTACAAAGACACATTGAATCTGCCGCGCACGGACTTCCCGATGAAGGCCGATCTGGTAGCGCGCGAACCCCAGCGTTTAGCGAAGTGGGAGGCCACCCGCCTGTACCAGCGCATCCAGGCCAGCCGGGCAAATGCACCCCGCTTCGTGTTGCACGATGGCCCCCCGTTCGCCAACGGCGACGTCCATGTGGGAACCGCCCTCAACAAGATTCTCAAGGACATGATCGTCAAGTACCACAGCCTGCGTGGCAAGAATGCCCCTTATGTGCCAGGCTGGGACTGCCACGGATTGCCCATCGAATTCAAGGTCGCCCAGGAGATGCGCAAAGCCGGAGACGCTACGGTCGAGCCCGCGGCCATCCGCAAAGCTTGCGACGCTTATGCGCGCAAGTTCATCGACATCCAACGCCATCAGTTCATCCGCCTGGGCGTGCTGGGCGACTGGGCTAACCCCTACCTTACCCTGTGCAAAGAATACGAGGCCGAAGAATTGCGGCTTTTCGCCGATATCCTCGACCAAGGCTTTGTGTACCGGGGCAAGAAGCCCGTCTATTGGAGCATCCCATGCCGGACGGCTCTCGCGGAAGCCGAAGTGGAGTACAAAGACCACACCAGCCAGAGCGTCTACGTCAAATTCCCCGTGGTGGGTGCCCCGGGCACGAGCATTCTGATCTGGACCACCACTCCCTGGACATTGCCGGCCAATCTCGCCGTAGCTTATAACTCGAGCTTCAGCTATTCCCTCGTTCGTGTGGAAGGGGAAACCTACATTCTTTCCACTCTCCTCATCTCCACGGTCTCTAAAGCTTGCGGCTGGCAAGGCTACGAGATTGTGCGAAGCCTCACCGCTGAGCACTTGGCCCAGATCGAGTACCAGCACCCCTTCTGTGACCGCACCGGCCGCCTCTATCCGGGCGACAGCTTCGTCGAGAACACCTCCGGGACAGGCTTCGTCCACATTGCTCCTGGCCACGGGTTGGACGATTACCTGCTCGGCAGCCAACTTGGCTTGCCCATTTACTCACCGGTCGATGACGACGGCTGCCTCGCCTACACAAACGACCTGCCAAAGGAGCGGCAAATGCCGGCAGCCATGATCGGCAAGGCCATCCTCGCCAAACACGGAAAGAGCGAAGCCAATCAGGCGGTCATCGACGAACTCGTCTCTAAAAACGCTCTGGTCCACCAGGAGCCTTACCACCACAGCTATCCCCACTGCTGGCGGAGCAAAACACCGGTCATCTTTCGCGCGATGGACCAATGGTTCATTGAGGTAGACCACGTGCCTCGCCCTGGCGCTTCCGGCGGCGGCCTGCCGTTTCGCGCCATGGCCTTGGAGGCGATCAACTCCGTCTCCTGGGTCCCTGACTGGGCCAAGAACCGTATCGAAGGAGCCGTTAAAACTCGGCCGGACTGGTGCATCTCTCGCCAGCGCTCTTGGGGCGTGCCTATACCCGCTTTTTCCGATCCTCAGGGCAACCTGATCCTCGATCCTCGCGTGGTGCGGAAGGCGGCGGACTTGTTTGAGCAGCACGGCTCCAATGTCTGGTTTGAACTGCCTCTGGCCTCTCTCTGGACCTCGGTGAAACCTGCGGATTGGGTCGGCCCGGATCCCGTTGCCAAATCTTCCGACACCCTCGATGTCTGGATCGACTCCGGGTCTTCCTCTCGCGCGGTGCTCATGAAGCGGCCTGAGCTGCGGGCCACAAACGGCGACTGGGCTGCCGACATGTATCTCGAGGGCAGTGACCAGCACCGTGGCTGGTTCCAAAGCTCTCTAATGCTCTCCTTGGCCGGTAACGGGAAGCCGCCGTTCAAATCTGTCTTCACGCACGGTTTCATGGTGGATGCTGATCGCGAGAAGATCTCCAAAAGCAAGCAAGGGCAGGGCGGCTACGAAAAACCCCAGACTTCAGACTCCTATGTGAAGAAGTGGGGCGCGGACGTTCTCCGTCTCTGGGTCGCCTCTCAAGACTGCCGCAACGATGTGGTCGTCAGCGACGAACGCATCACTACCGTGGCCGAGACCTACCGGGTGATCCGTAATGCCCTGCGTTATGAACTTTCCAATCTCTTCGATTTCGACCCTGCCAAACATGCCGTAGCCAACGACCGCCTTGAAGGCCTGGACCTTTGGGTTCTGCATCAGTTTGCTTCCCTGGAAACGGAAGTGGCTCGCGCCTACGACGCCTACGAATTCCACGTTGTCTATCAGCGCATCAGCCAATTTGCTGCCGTCGAACTTTCCTCCATTTACCACGACGTGGTTAAGGATCGTCTCTACACCGACGCTGCAAACTCCCCGCGCCGGCGTTCAACCCAAACCGCCCTCTACCGCATGGTGAGCGGCCTTTGCCAGATGCTCGCCCCATTGCTCTCCTTCACTGCCGATGAAGCCTGGGAATTCCTGCCGGGACACGCCGGTGATTCCGTGCATCTGTCGGTGTGGCAGCCAGGCGGCCCGGTTCTTGCCCCCGAGGAAATTTCAGCGTGGACCAGCCTGTTTAACCTCCGGGAGCGCGTACTCCCGGTGCTCGAGCAAGCCCGACAAAACAAGACCATCGGAAAAGCCCTCGAAGCTCAGGTCAAATTGACGGGCAGTCAGGCTCAGCTCGGCCCGGCTCTCAGCCGCCGCGAGGCTCTCCGCGAACTCCTGAACGTCTCGCAATGCCAACTTGTCCTTAAAGACGAGCCCGCTGCTCCCGATGCGGAACTGGAGATTCTGGTCACGCGTGCCGACGGACAAAAGTGCGAGCGCTGCTGGCATTGGGAAACCGACGTCGGCAAGCATCCCGCTCACCCCACGATTTGCGGCCGTTGCGTAAGCGCCGTCAGTGTTTCCGGGCAAACCTGAGTCTTCGGCGCTGGCGGGCAACATCCCCCCCGCGCAAACCTGAGCGCCAGCCTCGATCTGCGCCTTTCTCGTCTGGAATGATGAGAATGGGCTTTGCGCAATCGCAAGCCCACGCGCCCCCGGAATTTCAGGCCACAAACTCGAGCTCGGCGCTCCACTCCAACACGCCCAAGGCTCGTCCTTGGCCCAGAAAACGGCGTATCGCCTCTCGGCCCCGTTCGCCATAGTCCAAGGTCCAGTGGTTGACGTACATCCCCACGAAGCGATCGGCCAGGTCTCGTCCCATGTCCCGCGCGTATTGGAGAGCGTGCTCCACCGCCTGGGACCGATGGTCCAGGCTGTACTGAATGCTGCCCCTAAGTAGATCCGAGACCACACGCCGATCCGATGGGGAGATCCGTTTATGGATCACGTTGCCACCAAGCGGTAGCGGCAGACCGTCATTTTTCGAACTCCACCACGCCCCCAGATCCGCGCACATCACCAATCCCTCCTTTTCCCAAGTTAGCTGACCCTCATGAATGATCAGCCCCACATCCGCCTTCCCGCTTTTCACAGCCGCAAAAATCTGATCGAAACGCACCACCGTGTACCGTAGCTCCTTTGCCGGACGGCCTAGCCAAAGCTGCAACGCCAGGAACGCGCTGGTCATTGTGCCTGGAACGGCAATCGTCGCGGTGGCTACCTCCGCGGCGCTCATCCCTCGCTTCGCCACCAACATCGGACCGTAGCCGTCGCCCATGCTCGCACCGCTTGGTAGAAGTGCATACTGCTGGCTCACATGAGGGTAGGCGTGAAAACTAATCGCGCTGATATCCAACTCCCCCCGCGTCGCGCGTTCGTTAAGGGTTTGGATGTCCTGGAGCACATGCTCGAAACGGAATCCTTTGGTGTCGAGTAGGCCGTGAGCCAGCCCAAAAAACATGAAAGCATCATCCGGATCAGGCGAATGGCCTAACGTCAGTGTTCGCGGTTCCATCGCCTGAGCTTAGTAAGCTCACTTGAGGAATGCCATACCGCACTCGCCCCCTTCAGCCCGTTTCCCGCAGTGCCTCGAAGATCAATCAGCTTTGGCGGCCTCTTCAGTTGCCTCTGGCTCTCGCTCTTCCCAGCGAGCCATCAACCACAACACATCCGCCAAGCGGTTCAAAAAGACGATGATTTCCGGATTGCCAAGCTGGCCCCCAGCCTGCAGCGAACACGCGTGTCGCTCTGCTCGCCGACAAGTTGTCCGCGCCAGGTCCAACCCCGCCCCCGCGGGTGTCTTGCCTGGCATCACCCAACCTTTGAAAACCATCCCTCGACCTTCTAGCTCGGCCGCCATCCGGTCCAGTTTCTGCACCATCTCTTTGCTCACCTGCTGGAACCCGTCGGCCACATAGCGCGCTAGGTCGTCCGGTTGCGTCGCCAATTCGCCCATGACAACTACCAAATCCTTCTGAATCGCCAGCACTTGTCCGCGGACTTCACCGTTGCTCGCAAATGCACGGGCTAATCCCAGCGCCGCGTTCAGTTCATCCACGCACCCGTAGGCCGCAACCCGTGGATCCGACTTCGACACCCGCCGGTTATACATCAGGCCCGTGCTTCCACTGTCTCCTGTTCTGGTAACGATGCTCATCGAGCTAATATTCTCCTCAAAACGTCGCTGGTTAGTTGGGATCTTCCCTCTTGATTTACCCGGCGCGTCCCAGGCCGGAGCGAGAGATCCCACTCCAGTAAAACGGGACAGCCTTCGATCCTATTGCCAGTGCCATAAGGGCGATCTTGAGCTCCCGGAGGCCAAGCCTCAAGGCAAAGGTTCCCTGGAGGAAATGGTTCCCCTCTTAGACCACCAACACCGCGTCACTCCTCCCACCGGCAGGGCGGGGCGTGCCTTACATCGCCTTGCCTGGCTGCGAGCGACGCTTTCTCCAAACGACGAACCCGATCAGCGCCAAACCCGTGAAGGCAATCGCGTCCCGGGGCTCGGGCACCTCAGTGATGTTCAAGCTCCAGCTAGTCAGCGTGTTCGCGCCCCCTGAATCCATGTCCGCTACGAACAACGTCCAGCTCCCGCTCGGATTCGAGCCGGCGAAAGACGATAACGAAGTCGAGCGTGCTGAGGTCTCGAGCACTGAGGCTGGATCCACATTGCGCCCGTCTGGCGCCCAAGTCCCCGTTAGCTGCGTCCCCAGTGCGGGTGTCAGCACCATTTGGTAATTATGGATGTCTCCGTTCGCCGCTCCGTCCGCGAACGTCACGTTGAGCCCGCTGTCGGCGTAGCCAGCTGAGTTTCCCAACGCGCTCCCTGGCCGGTTAAGCAGCACCACGAAGTCGCTCCCATGACGCAGATAAGCGTAGAGATCCCCATTAAACGTGCCGCTGATATTCATTGTCACCGTAAGCGACTGGATCGTGGACATCGCCGCCGTCAGGCTCCGATCGTCGCTAGCGCCGACGCTATTGCCGTCGGGAATCGCGAGGGTAGGCTGGCCCCCAAAGTTGCTATTGAAGGTGAAGTTTTCCACCAGTTGGGCACGGACTTGGAGAGACCCTGAAATCAGGGTTGTCAGAAGCAGGGTGACCGGACCGTGTGAAGTTTTCATGATCGATGGCGAGAGGTTATCAGCACCGGAACGCTAGGGCGCAGTGGTTACGGATAGGTTGAACGATAGAACCGGGAGACCGATCCGGAATGATCATCGAAGGTGTATACGCCCAACGCGTCAGCCGTCGCCGTTCCCAGCGTTGTCCAAACCGTGTTTGGAGGGCTCAGGCTATCGGTGTACTGGATGGTGTACGTTCTGCCGGGGATGCCGTTAAAGGTGATCCGGAAAACGCCGCTCCCAAGGTCCTGGATGCTCGATTGGTTGTGCGATTGGCCGTTGTCATCCAGCAGCGTGACATTGACCGTGCCCTGAGTGCTCCCGCCGCGGGTGTCCGAAACCGTGTAGGTGAAGGAGTCCACACCCGTGAACCCGCCTGGCGGCACATAAAAGATCCATCCTCCGCTGAGCGTAACCGTAGCGTTATTTGCCGTGGGAGATCCCACACCCGTGATCGTAAGCGTGTCGCCGTCAGCGTCACTGTCACTGGCCAAAACGTCCGCCACACTCACCTTAACGCCCTGCGTTGGGTAGCGCTGGATAACCGTCACCCCCGCAAGCGGCGGGTTGTTTACAATGAATGTTGCGCTCGGGCCCGCCGCCCCCGCTTGATTTCCCGCCAGGTCAGTACCCGTATTAGCCGCAATCGAGATCCCCAAGGTACCGTGTCCGGTGATGCTTGAGATCGTCACGGTGAGAGAAGATCCGCCGCCAGAAACGGAGATCGAGCCCGAAGCGGTCTCAGTCGCGTTGAGCGTAACATTCCCTGGTGCGAGTGAGCTTGAGCTGAAATTCGCATCCGAATAAGTCACCGTAAAATCCACCGGCCCGGTCGCTGTAGTGCTGACCGACGGAGCTGAGATGGCCACGGTTGGGGGCGTGGTATCGATCACGATGTTCTTGTTGGCTCCAAGTGAGCCCGCCGCTCCGGGTGTCGGCAGAGTCAGAATCGCCGCCACCGGCCCGCTCGAGATCGTCCCCCCGTTGAGCGCGAGAGCCGTGCTTGAGACGTAATCCAGGTCCGAGCTAGTGTCTCCAGCTCCTACCGCGTAATTGAAGGTCAGCGTGTCAGTGCCGCTCCCGCTCGAATAATTGACAACTGCGTCCGAGGTGCCGGTCTCGAGCGTTAGCTGGGGTGTGCCCGTGACACTGACCGGTTGGTTGAATGTCACCGTGATCGGAATGCTCTGGCCTGCGGCGTAAGCGCCGTCCGCGGCGGTCGAACTCACGCTTACCACTGCTGGCGTGGTAGTAATGTTCAAGCACCAGCCACCTGCGAGCGCACCGCTGTCTCCCAACTTGTCATCTACCACATAGAGGCTCCAAGTCCCGTTCGGGTCGATCCCATCGAACACTGAGGCGAATGTGGCCGTGCCAAACGGCGCGGCAAAATTATACGAAGGTCCCGGGGCAGGGGCCGGAAAGGCATCACTCCCTCCCGCATTCACCGCCGTCGGCTTGAACGTGCCCGAGGACAGCGCACCCTCGTCCGCCAATTGTGGTCCCGCGGTGTCATCGAGGATCACGCTAATGTTGTTGACGGCATTCCCCCCGCCTACGTCTGACCAAGGCACAAACGTCTCTCCGTGCGGTCCAACCAGGAGCATATCCAAGTCGTCCGGGAATGGATGTGTCAAATTGTTCAGCGTCACCGTCACTTTGGTGATCACTCCCGACAATCCCGAAACAAAGATGTGGGAGGGGTAAGGGGAGGACGGATCGCCTGACGGGTCACCGGTACCCGTCCCAGGAGTGGTGATGCTACCGGGATTGCAGAACGAACCGCCACTCACGACCGTATGATTGTCGATCTTCTCGGTGACGCTTCCGTTACTGATGTTGAATTGCCCAGGGCTCCCGCTGTACTCTGCGGTGATGACGTGGCTGCCTTCCGTCAGGCTGGTTGCGAAACCGGCCTGACCGTTGCCATCCAGCGAGCTGGGCCCCGCCAAGATCGTCGCACCCTCTTTGAAAGTCACGGTGCCGCTCGTGACCGGGTTCCCGCTGCTGCTCACCGTCGCCGTGTAGGTGACGAGATCGTTTGAGAAAGCCGGGTTGCGCGAAGAATTAACCGTGGTCGTGGTGGCCTGATCTGCGGTGGTGGTGAAAGTGAGGCACCAGCCCCCGCTCATCACTCCGGTGTCCCCAGCCTTATCGTCGGCAACATACAGGCTCCAGGTCCCGTTCGGGTCCGCTCCCCCAAACGCCGAGGCCAGCGTGTCGCTGCCAAACGGTGCCGCGAACTCATAGGGGGCAGCCGGTGCCGGGCTGGGAAAGGAGTCGCTCGTGCTGCCCGAGTTCACCGCCGTGGGTCGGAACGTTCCAGTCGAGAGCGCGCTGCTATCGCTTAGGGCCGAGCCGGCCGCGTCATCGAGTGTGATGTTCAGGTTGTTGACCGCAACTCCGCCGCCCACGTCGGAAAAGATCACCATCTTTGCCCCGTTAGGCCCGACCAACAGCATGTCAATGTCGTCGGGAAACGCATGGGAAAGTCCCGTCAATTGCACGGTCACCTTGGAGATGCTCCCGCTCAGTCCCGAGACGAAAATGTGCGAAGGGAAGGGCTTTGCCCCCGAACCCGACGCCGCGCCACCCGACGCATCAGCGGGATTCGGGATCGTGATCGCGCCGGGATTGCAGAAAGTCGTTCCCGCGACCGTGGTGTGGTTGTCCACGGTCTGGGTAACGCTTCCATTGCTCGTGCCGAAGTTGGGATCGCCGTTGTAGAAAGCGCTAATCACATGGGACCCTTCGCCAAGTGATGCCGTTGTGAAAGCGGCTTGTCCGCTCCCGTTCAGTGCGACTGGACCCCCCAGGGTCGTGGATCCTTCCTTGAAGGTAACCGTGCCGACCGTTACTGGGACAGCGGAACTGGTCACGGTGGCCGCAAACGTGACGGAATTGTTCGGGGCGCTGGTAAACGAGGGGTTGAGTGAAGAGTTCACCGTCGTCACCGTTCCGGCCGCCGAGGCCGTCGTGATGGTGATGCTCCACCCGCCGGAAAGGGATCCGGTATCTCCCAGCTTGTCGTCCACTATGTACAGGTTCCACGTGCCGTTCGGGTTAATGCCATTGAATTTGGTCGCCAATGTCGCGCTACCGAATGGCGCAGCGAAGTCTGCCGGAGAAGAAACCGCTGGCGCGGGCGATGGGAAGTTATCCGTGTTGGGCGAGATCCCAGAGTTCACGGACGTCGGCTGGAACGTCCCCGACACCAACGGGCCGGAATTAGGCAGCTGGGACGCAGCGGCGTCATCCAGCGTAATGGTAACGCTCGCCGCCGCCGTGGTTCCACCTACATCGGAGAACAGATCCAATTGAGCCCCTGTCGGCGCGACCAGGAGGATGTCAATATCGTCGGGCACCGCGTGGCTAAGACCGTTCAGCGTCACGGTCACTTTCGAAACCGTCCCAACCACTCCCGAAACAACGATCCCGGAGGGATACAGACTCGCTGGCGAGGAAGGATTGGCGTTCCCCGTGCCCGAGCCTGGAATCGTCAAGCTGGTGGTGTTGGAGAAGGTTGATGCCCCCCATGTGGCGTAGGCCGACAGGCCCAACGCAACAACCCATCCGCAAACCCGCGCCGCGTCGATCAATGCGCCGCGACCCGTTTTCCTTACCGCGCGTGGCAACCTTTTCATGTTTTTTAATGGCACGGCCTCAGCCAGTGCGGCAGATGCTGGTTTTCCTCGGTTCGGCGACCTGACCACCTAGCTGCGCGACGGGAAAATCCCCGCCAGCGCGATGACGTAGTTGATGACCAGGTACGGCGGTCTATTCTCGTGGGGTTGGTTCCCTCCCGCCACTCCGATCATGTTCGGATTCATGGTCTGACCACCTGCTGCCGAGTAGCTGGCTGCATTGGCCGGGAAATGGTTCTGCGGTGAGCCCTGGTCCGCGTCGTCAGCTAAGCAACCGACCAAATGGTTGTGCGCCGGCATCTGATTGGAAAGAAGCGTGACCGCCTCGGATCCGCCTATCTCTCCCAGGGTGTAGGGCTGCAAGCCTGGGCCTTGCCCGGAGCTGATCGGCACCCGTCCACGCAGATCCGGCAGCGCGAACGTTTGGATGCCGTTTCCGCCATACGTCGTCCCCAGAAGCGCAAACAATGCCGTGTTCTGAGCGATTGACAGGATCTGGCCGTTGCAGAAAGCATAACCTCGCGGCGCGAAGTTGTAGGGAACTAGCAGGATTTCGCCTAAAAATGGTGAAGCCATGGGGAGTCTCCGATCTGGGTTGGGTTTGTTTAGTTGGTGTTGATCGACCGCCGAGCGGGAACCGAAACACCCCGCCTCTGGACGCCGAGTATTGGGTTCATCTGCCCGCGGCCGGCCGGCGGCCGGTTAAAAATCGCCTCGTAATAGTAGTGGCTAACGTCTCTCGACAGAATCGGGACGATGAATATGGCGAAACGGCCTAGATGCTGGTGTTCGAAGCTGTGAATCCCTTGCTCGAGCAACGTTTCTCGGGGCGCCTGAAAGATAAGCGAGAATTTTTCATTGCCCGAATCCAAACCCGCCCGCAGACGCGGGTGCGCCACCTCGGTGCGTTCAACTTCCACCAGGGTGGCCAAGATCGCCGAGCCCTCTTCGGGATAAATCGCAAATGAAGTCTCCAGATACCGTTCGAACCCAGGGAACGACAGGGCCTCTACCGGCGTCTCCAAACCGGGTCGCTGCACCGCCATCAGTGCGCTGGGCAGCATCGAGGTCCCCGCAGCCACACAGGAACACTTCAACAAAAATTGTCGGCGAGTCTTATTCATCGGAATGTCGGGTCGTCCTCGGCTCGGTCAAACGGCGCGCCGTGCGGAAACACAGTTCAGGGCTGATACGAGTCGCCGCCGGAGCCTTAATGGGTCAGAAATTCTGGCGTAGTTTGAAGTCATCGGCTACTCTTATTTAATTCATAACAAACCAAACACCACGTGTCAATCGAAATGGAACCCATTTGCTCGCCTGCTCCGAATCTACTTCAATGACGATCTCGCTTCGTCACGAATCCCCTGCGGATGCCCCGTTCCTTTCAGAGCTCTATGCGGAAACGCGGCAGCATGAACTGGAGTTCACCGGCTGGGATGCAGCCACTCGCCAGAACTTCCTCGAGAATCAGTTTCGCTGTCGCGAGCTGTCCTATCGGAGCATGTTTCCAGGCGCTGCCTTCTCCATAATCCTCCTGGAAGGCATTGCCATTGGTCGCCTGGTGGTCGACCGCTCAGCCACCGAGATCCGCGTGGTCGACGTGGCGATTGATTCGCTGCACCGGGGCAGGGGAATTGGGACAAAGTTACTTAAAAGCATCATTGAGGAGGCTCGCTCTTCGGGTAAGCCGGTACGCTTGCACGCCCTCCGTGCCAGTAGGGAATTGCGCCTCTACCTGCGTCTCGGCTTCGTCCACATTGGCGAGTTCGGTTTCCATGACGAGCTCGAGCTCCTCCCCGAACCCACTTGATACCGTGGCCCGCGGCCCCTGCCTTCGCCTCCTTGTCGCTTCTGCCCTTACCCGGGGCCGCGATTGAAAACCGCTTCGTAGAGGAACCCCTCCGGGCGTTTGCCCACCGGAACGATGAATAGCGGAAACGCTCCGATCACGGGATGTTCAACCCGGTACATCTGTTGAGACAAAAAGGGTTTCGGCGGGCCCAGAAACACGAGGCTAAAGCTCACCGGCGGCTTTGCCTCGTCCTCCCCAATACACCGCCCGAGTGCCCAGGGTTTTGCGGTCCTCAAGGTGAGCTCCACGGGCGGCAGGGTTTCCGGAAAGAATACGAACTTCGTATCGATTTGCGCCGAAAAGTCAGAAAAATTGAGCTCGGATAGAGGAGTCTCTTTCATCATCAACTGCGCAAGAATTCCTCAAGAAGAGGGCTCCCCGCAAGTGGTTAATGGCCCCGCCGCGTGCGCAGATCCTCGAGTCGGCGGTAAGCTGGAGTTGCCCACTGATCCGCCCACCGCCTCAAATCCGATGTCGCCTCCGCCTGTTTGCTCTCCCGATCGGCTACGAAATGGACCTTGGGATTCTTAGCGTGGAATTGCGCTGCGCTTCGCATCGTGTCCAGCTCCGGCTCGGCAAATGACACGTGGAACCACGGCAGAATCCGCGCGATGACCGCCTCCGGCAATTCCTCGTAGTGGACCAACTCGTCTGGCACTACGCCCGGCTGATCCGCCACCGCCTGGCAAATCTTCCCTAGGGCCCTGGCGCAAAATTCATCCCCAGAAAGAGTCGGCCATTCCGTGTTCTCTAGCCCCAGGAATCGTGGGTCGATCGCTCCTGGAAGCATTTGCGCCCCGCGTTGGCGTTGATGCGACACCATCACCTCAACCGGGTCTCGTTCCACGAAAATCCACGGAACGTTGGGGAACGCTCGGCGGATGAACGCGAGCTCAACCACGTGCCAACTGTGAAACTTGATAAAGTAATGCCGCAGTTCCGGCGTTCGCTTCTGTCCCAAGGCACGCACCAGGCCCTGAAACCAAACCATCCGTTCTTCAGCCGGTATCGACTCCTTCTGCAGGCGTGAGCGGAGCAGCCAATCGATCGGCCCGGGTTCCGAAAGTACCAAGTTGCACGGGAGGGCCGCGAGCATCTGCGTGATGAGCGTCGAGCCGCACCGGGACATATGAAAAATAAAGCCTGTCGGTTCCGGGCATGCCACTCTCGAGGCAAACTCCCCAAGGAACTCAATGGAGGTCTGGTGGCGGAAGACCGCCTGGAAAGGCTGGCGGACCACTACCCCGAGGGTCTGCTCAAAGAACGGTTCCCGGAACCGCTCCGTGCCGAGGTAACACCAATCCAGCCACGGACGATTCTCTCGCCAATAGGCCCGGATCGGCAGCCAGCCGGCCAGCGCTTCCGCGTTCACGACCAGGTTCCTCGCTCCAGCCAGGCCCGATGCCCCGCGCGCCGCGCCTGCTCTACCGTTTCCTCATCGAATCGAAACCCCAGCTCCTCTCCCAGCTTCACTGCGGCTTCTCCGAACAGCTTCGGATCGGTCACATCTCGCAGCCGCTTTTGGAGTGAAATATCCGCAAGCACTAAGGATCGGAATTGTTCGAAAGCATCTCTAGACATGGGTGACCATCCAATTACTAGCCTGGAAAAAGCCACTTGGCAATTCAAGGCGAGATCAGTGTCGGCGGGAGTTCAAAATGAGACTCGTTGGGGGAACAAAATGAGACAGGGTTAGAGCGAGTATTTTCCCAGGATCTCGGGCCAGCGGTTTTGTGGCGGTTTGGGAG